>MDTD01190762.1_pt1 | contig 221488 bp, 192 predicted proteins | sample 811221 | NCBI WGS metagenome assembly MDTD01 (sample SAMN05326646, study PRJNA326480) | marine metagenome | isolation source: seawater | place: Pacific Ocean: South West | collected 2011
TAAACGCTGCTGACATCAAAGTCGCTGCTGTGTTTGTCGTAGATGCTGCAACAGTACTCTCAATTTTAGATATCTGTGCTGAAGCTTCTTTTGCTTGCTCAGCAATGGTTTTAGCCTGAGAGACCAAAGTAGTAAGTGCTTCAATACCTTTATCTGCAGCTTTTAGTGTCTGAATAGCCTGGCCCATGCCATCTTTGAGAGCGGCAAGGTCACCGGCACGGTTATTCAAACTTTTAGCAGTAAAAAAAGCACTCGAACCATCAAGGGCGCTGTTAACTTTCAGGCCAGTGGAAAGGCGCTCAGATGTGCGCTCAAAAAGAGCATTTGTAGATTGTAGTGATAGAAGGTTCGTGCGAATACTCGCACTTAGATTTATGTCTTGTGCCATGTTATGGCTCCTATTCTAGGATATTACCAAGGCAATTCTGCCTTGAGACGAGTTTCTTCTCGCTGGAATAAGAGATACCATATCTCAAATTCGTAATTATATATTATTATTTGTGCTTACCCGTGTCAAACTCTTAATTCGTTAAGGGTGTTTGATAAGAAAAGAAAGGCTCCAGTGCATTGTTTTAAAGTAAGTTATGCAACTTTAATGACTTTTCTGTAATCGTTGGTATATTTTGGGCAAATCACAACGCTCATTACACTTGTTCCCTTTTGGAAAATCACCAGTTACATGCCAACGACGAAATTCTTTATATGCCTCAGAATTCCATATTTCCTCAAGCGTATGATCGCGGACATTGCCAAAAGTCATTTCCGTGTCAAAATCTTGCGTACAGGGTACAACCTCACCATTAGCCATAACAGTTAATGAAGTCCATGGGTATTCACAATACTCACTTACATAGTGTGATTTGTTCTCAATTTCCTTATCATCTTCATAATACCAGCGATTATCCTGACTTTTTACATAATTAAACACATCAAGAGGATTAAAAATTTCCATAAAATTACGCTGGGTCTCAACATCATCGTTAGATGCCCCCATAGCAATCATGGTGACAACAATCTTTGTCTGAAAGCCTTTCATACGCTTCAAATCAATGACTTTTTGAATATTTTCAAAGGATTTTGTAAAGTCATTACGTTTGCCTCTAATTTTCTTTTGACCCTCATCATCAAGAGCATCAACTGAAAATTTTAATACACCTAAGCCAAGTTTCATCAACTCTTCGATACGTTCAATATTAATATTAGCAGGCACACACGAAAAGTAGGTTGGTATATTTCGCTCTGTGCACGCCCTCACACGGTCAAGAATATACTTATCGAGTAAAGGCTCGCCGTAGCCATGTAGAGTAACGTGCCGCGCAACTATATGAAAATAAAAACCATTTTCTGTTTGAGTATCTTTTGTGATGCCGTATCGCTCCTCGATAAAATCCCAGAAGATTTTTAGCTCTTCATCAGTATAAGGGCGAACCTGGTCAACGACCTTGTTAAAGACCTCATCATCAATCCATTCATTCTTTCGCGTCATTAGAGTAGTACGCGGACACATGACACAGGTCATGTTGCAATAATTTGTCGTCTCAATGTTAAAAACATGTGGTTTCTTATCTCGCAGAGACTCAAGTTCATCGGAAATCTTTTTCGAGTCTTTAGGGCCGACCTTACCAGCTAATATGCGTTCTTTTAGCTCAACCCCATTCATGAAAAATTCTATACCGTACATCAGTTTCTCCGAAGTAGGTTTTAAGTATAAGCATCGACTTCTGCGATACGCTATGAAAATAGTCTATTTAACAAATTTAATAATCGGTTTTGTTTCTAAAAAATTAAACTATATCTCCGAACTGCCTAAGAGTCTTCACCATAGCATCGTACTGAATTTCACGCTCAGATGCATCACATTGATTAGAAGTAAACTGCATAATACGCCTTTGTAATTTTTTAGCAACGGGGGTTTCACCCCAACCAATAGATTCATCTGCCAAAGCAGGTTCGTCGCTAATAAGCTGCCATGCAGCATAGATTCCGTCACCCCCATTTTCAATAAATGCAAGGCGAAATTCTTCCCATGAAATGTCATTTTCAATGCCATCAAAACGCGCAGCGAAGGTAAAATAACTATTTACAGCACCGGGTGGCAAATACTGTGGTTTTAATAATTCTGAATTAGTCAATAAATCACGGTAACCCTCTCCAGCTTTTATCCGCAGTTCTACTAACTCAATTATACGCTCAGTTTGTGCCAAAGCTACCGCACCAGTTAGCTCTGACATACGATAATTAAAACCTACCCTATCATGACGTTGCCAGTTTGGATTCTGAAATTTATCACGATCAATTCTAACCTTACCGGATTTTGCCGTAAGGTTAGCAAAACCAATGCCACCAAATTTACGAATATCCTGAGCTAAAGCCTCATTTTGGCAGGCAATCATACCTCCTTCACCTGCGACAAGATGCTTTGAAGCCTCGTAAGACCAAGATCCAACGTCGCCAATAGTACCCCCTATCCTCCCCTTTGCATCCAAACCCATGTAGCACTGGGCACAGTCTTCCAATATCATAAGGCCAAATTCTTGGGCCAGTTCCATAATTGCATCCATGTCACATACTTGACCATACAAATGGACGGGCATTATAGCTCTTGTGTTTTTCGTGATTTTTGCACGAACATCATCAGGATCCATGAGAAAGTTATCCCAGTCGACATCCGCATAAACAGGGGTAGCACCACAGAAAACAGGAGCTATGCCACACATAATGGGTGACAAGTTTGGAACAATTACTTCATCACCAGGGCCCACTTTGAATGCAGCAAGCGCTGCGTGAAGCGTACTAGTTCCTGAGTTGAAGGCAACAGCAAAAGGAAGATTAAATTTTTCTGCAAATAGGGCCTCCACACGTTCCGTCATAGCGCCATCAGCACCTGCGCGAAAGCCGTTATCCAAAACCTCGTTGATATACTTCAACTCATTCCCATCAAAACGCCAATTCTTACTCATATTTTTACCTGCTGGTTAAAACTCTTTTGATTGCGCAGAAAATCATTTTGACGAAACCAATTAATTTTTGTCAAACCCAGCTCTATAGCCTTTGCAGCAATGGCTGATCCACTAGCATCAACAGGCATTACTTCATATACCTTACGAAAAAACTCCTCATCTTCTGGATAGTCCATTGTCAAGCGCACATCAAGCCCCCTTTCGTTTGCATTCAAAGGAATTTCCTCACAGGTTAAATCCACAGCCTCAATGTATCGTGACACCACATCTGTATCAGCCTCGGGGTCACTAACTACTGAAAACATTTTCTGTACTGCTTTTCGAGTAAAGGCATAAGTTAATAGACCACACACAATATCTTTTGGCGCTTCATATACATCTGCTAGACCTTTTTCCATGAGACCTGCAAGGCGTCGCGCAATATCAAAGTCCACAGCCAAATCATCCCCATCAATGCAAACCATTGCATCAGCATTATATTCTACAAGGCAGTCATGCCAGCGCTTAATTTTATTTAGACGCGATCCGCGAAACACTTTAACGCCTTCCTTAGCTGCTAGCTGCGCCAGCCTATCATCACTTGCATCATCACTTGTGCCAAAAATTACAGGAAGTCCCGCAAGCTTTGCCCGATAAATTATGATTTGGTAAGTCTTTAAATCATTCGTTATTTGGGAAAAACATTTATGTGGTAGGCGCGTAGATGTGGAACGTGCATTAATTACAGATATAATCTTCATAACAACTTTACCCTAAAAATCTGACCAAATTTTCAAAAGCTTGATTAAAGGAGTCTCGACAATAGCAACCTATAACTGGTAATCGTTTAAAAACGTTCAATCAAACTTCTAAATAATTACTGAAAACAAATTATGATTATCCAAAGTAACATAGAAGAATATTTGATCTTAGCAGACGAACCAATTCATGCTGCCTTGGATAAAATGAGTAAAAATCAGAATGGTTTCGTCATCACCATAACAGAAGAGGGTGCTATTGAAGGAGTCTTAACTGATGGAGATTTTCGTCGCTGTATATCTTCAATAAATAATCCAGATTTAAGTGTTCCCGTCAGCACAATTTCCAAAAAGCAACCTTTTGTTACTTCCCTTAAAAGTGATCCGGATACTATTTCTGGGATGTTCAGTGATGAAATACGCTGGCTACCAATTGTTGATCATAATTATCACATCACAGCAATTGCTTTTGCTCAGCGTTCGCAATTTAGAATCGGTGAGTTTGGAATTGGAGAGAGCTTCCCATCTTTCATCATTGCTGAAATTGGTAATAACCATAATGGCAATATAGAAGTGGCTAAGCGCCTCGTCTATGAAGCAAAACTAATTGGGGCAAATTGTGTCAAATTACAAATGCGAGATATGGCTTCACTTTATCGAAATACAGGCCAATCTGATGATATACGTGAAGATCTTGGCTCACAGTACGTTCTGGACACATTAGCTCGCTTCCAGCTTGATTACGATCAAATGTTCGAGGTTTTTGATTATGCTAAGACCATTGGGATTATGCCACTTTGCACACCATGGGATATGGTCAGCCTTGAGCGATTAGAAAATTATGGCATTGAAGGCTACAAAATTTCCTCTGCTGATTTGACAAACCATCAACTTCTTAAGGCAGCAGCAAGCACATCAAAGCCGGTGATTTTGTCGACTGGAATGTCTACTGAGACCGAAATTATCTCTGCGATTGGCGCTTTGCGTCAAGTTGGTGGAAATTTTGCCCTTTTACATTGTAATTCAACATACCCTGCCCCATTTTCGAGCATCAATTTACTTTACATGGATCGATTAAAAAATATTGGCAAATGCGAAGTAGGCTACTCAGGCCACGAACGTGGATACAGCGTGGTCTTGGCAGCAATTGCTCGCGGTGCAAGGATTATCGAGAAACATTTTACACTAGATAGATCTCTGGAAGGAAACGACCACAAAGTTAGCCTGCTCCCAAGTGAATTCAGAGAAATGGTTAGTTCTATCCGGGATGTGGAAAAGTCAATGGGTCGTGCTATGGAGAGACAATTAACTCAAGGTGAGATGATCAACAGAGAAAATCTGGCAAAAAGCCTAACTGCAGCTTGCGACATCACTAGCGGCACCTTGATAACAAAAGATTTAATCGAAATTAGAAGTCCAGGCCAAGGACTACAACCAGACAGAATTAGGGACCTAGTGGGTCGTATTTGCCAACGAAAAATGGTTAAAGGAGATTTCTTTTTTGCTAGTGACCTTGAAGACAAGCAAGAAGAACCAAGGGCCTTCTCCTTCAAACGTCCTTGGGGTATTCCGGTGCGTTATCATGACTTTTCTGCGATGGCAGAAATGGTCCCTGCCCAATTACTAGAGTTTCACTTTAGTTTTCGGGACCTGGAAGAAAACCCGGCTGATCATTTCACCCAGCCACTTGAACAACAATTAATTGTTCATGCACCAGAGATATTTTCAGGAAGCTATCTACTTGATTTAGCTACCAGAGATAGAGATAAAGCCAGGATCGGAGTTAAAAGCTTGCAACAGGTCGTTGATGTTACGCGTAATATGAAAACATTCTTTCCGAACACGGAACGCCCCTTGATAATTGCCAACGTTGGCGGTTTTACCGAAACAGGTTTTGTTAACGAGTCCATGCGTAGTGATATGTATTTAAGGCTCGCAGAAAATTTAGCGGAATTGGATACAGACGGCGTTGAAATAATCCCTCAAACAATGCCCCCTTTCCCTTGGTTGTTTGGTGGACAACGACATCATAATTTATTTGTCAATGCAGACGAAATAGTAGATTTTTGCGAAAAAAACAACTTTAGGATTTGCTTAGATGTTTCACACTCAAAACTTGCCTGCACACATTTTCAGCACTCATTTGCAAATTTCATAAGGAAAGTTGCACCTTTTTCTGCCCATATTCATATAGCAGATGCAGCAGGAGTCGACGATGAGGGGCTTCAAATATCCGAAGGGGATATTGACTGGTCAGAGCTATCTAATTGGCTTGACCAACACGCCCCTCGAGTAAGTTTTATCCCCGAAATATGGCAAGGTCATAAAGACACGGGCAGCGGCTTTTGGCTTGCATTAAGCCGACTGGAAAGATGGCTTTAAAGTTCCCCAAGAAAACTTAGCTTTTACAGCCCAAGGATATTTTGAACCTCTGCACTGATGTCAACAAATAAAGGGTGCCAAGGCTCATTTTTTTGTTTCGCATGGTAATGTGTATTTGGGAACCATATGACGTCATCTGTGCCCATCCATTGAGGCTGGGAACTCTCGCCAATAAAGCCAAGCGTCCTCACGCCCAAGGCGCCAGCCAATTCTGTTACTGTTGACAAGCAGGAAACCACAATATCTAAGCTTGTTAATAGAGCCGCAACACTGTCAATATCATGTTTTAAATCTAAATCTTTTAAGACGTGAATGTTAACTCCATAATCCTTAAGCGCTAAATTAATATCATCATCTACCTCAGAAGGAACCAAACAAACAAAATCTACACCAGTTAAACTAAGAAGTGACTTCATATCGTGAATAGAGGCGTAAAAATGCTCAAATTCTTCTTTAACAAAACTGCTACTCCAGCATAATCCAATTTTCGGCTTATTGCTTATACTTTCAAGCTGTTTCTTCCAATGTATTTTTTGTGAGGGGTCTGCCTTTAAATAGATGTATTCGTCACTAATGCTTGGGAAGTCTTCCGTACTACTACGTAAATACTGCCCAAGACTTGGAAATGAGGATTGAAAATCATAAGATCGAAGACCGTTTTCAGCAGGTGCGTATGGCGCAGCATAAACCTCTGCACCCTCAAAGGATCGTGAGAATAATGGAACCAAGCGCTGTGTGCATTCAATAGTAACTTTTGCACCTTGCCTCAAAATGTCAGGGATCATACTCGCATATGATATTTCATCACCCAGCCCCATTTCTCCCCAAAGGATAATTTCCTTGCCATTTAAAGGAGAACCATCCCAATTAGGTTGAGGAAAGTGGCGGTAGGGTGATTCATAGCTCTCAGCCTTACTACGCCATTCAAAACCTTGCCAGCCTTTGCTAATATTTCCTTGTTCAAAATTTAAAAGTGCAAGATTCACGTGAGCATCAGCAAGTTCACCGTCTATTTCTAAAGATTGACTCCAGTAATTTTCAGCCCCTTTTTTGTCACCTAGCTTTAATAAAGTGTGTCCCAGATTAACATAAGCCCTAGCATGGTCTGGCGCCAACTTTATGACCTTTTTATAACTTTCCTTAGCATGATCAAGCTGTCCTTGATTTTGTTGGACGTTACCCAAATTGAAATTTGCGTCAAGATGATTTGGGTTAGTCTTCAGAGCTTTCTTATAATACTCATATGCACTATCCAATTGATTCTGCTCCTCATGTAAAACACCCAAGTTGTATAATGTATCTGGGTCATCCGTCGCATCATCGAGAGCCAAATTATATTGCTCTATAGCTTCTTCAGTTCGGCCTAGTTCTTTCAGCGTGTTAGCATAGTTATTACGCATCCGATAGTCATTGGGTTGACTTTCCAAAGCCTGAATGTGATGCACCAAGGCTTTCATTGGATTTCCTTGTTCTCGAAGCGCAGTACTAAGGCCATTGTGGGCAGGAGCATGACCTGGGTTGTCGACCAACGCCTGATTAAAGTGATTAATTGCCTCATCAAAGCGTTGTAATTTTATTAGAGCGATACCTATATTAGAATTTAATTCCTCATTATTTGGATCTGTTGCTAGAGCTTTACTGATCAGTTTATACGCTCTGTGAAAATCACCATTTTGCAAAGCCAATCCACCCAACAACTGGTTAGCAAACTTGTTGTCAGGCTCCTGCTCTAATATTTTCTCATACCCTTCTTCTGCTTCAGCAATGTTGCCGGCTGCCTGTTTCTGACCTGCCTGATGAAGCGCCAATAATAGATCCGTACCGACCGAACTCAGCATGCTCTTTTGATTGTTTGAATTTTTCTGAGTTTTATTGCTCATTTGGCACCTAAACCGTCTAGGCGACGATCCCCTTTTGTTGGACTTCTTTGAAGAACTTGCTCGTAATATTATCAACTATGAGCAATCTTTTCTAACAAACATTCATTACCGTGAGGTAAATACGAAAGATCTTGAAATTATTGTAAACTTGACAAAAATTGATCTAATAGAAATTTGGAATTGCCTATTTTAAATAAAGACCGTTACAAAAATATATCAATTTTATTGTGCCCTCACTACAATCAATCTAAATCATTTGATTATGGCTCACACTATTTGTTAGTATATTAATAATTTATTATATTAAATTAGGTTTATAGAAGTGAACCATTGGTTAGCATCAGAATGATGAGCATCAAGTACATGAAAAAAAATATAAATTATACTTCGGTGTATCTCCCTTATTTGCTTGTGTCCTCAGCATCCGCATCACCGAACATGCAAATCATGCTTTTTTGCTTGGTCTTTGTTTTTTATTTCTTAAGCTACTTCTTCAATTATTCTAAATCGTATTTTTTTGACGTTAGGAGATTTATAATATGCGTGTCCTACTAGTTGTCTATGACAATGACTCCTACACCCATTTATTTCCAATGGGGCTTGGCTACATTGCCTCAGTCCTGGAAGAAAACGGCCATGATGTTGAAGTATATAGCCAAGATAAATACCATTACCCAGATGCACATCTTACCCAATACCTAGACGATCATCATTTTGATATAGCAATGGTTAGCGTCATTGCAGGATACTACCAATACAAGAAACTTTTAAAAATTTCTGATGCAATTAACGAGTCAAAGAATCGTCCCACATACATAATTGGTGGCTATGGACCAACTCCAGAGCCTGAATATTTTATAAGAAAAACTGGTGCAGATATTGTTGCTATGGGTGAGGGTGAGTATACAACCGCCTTGCTTATGAAAGCCTTGGAAAACAAGACCCCTTTAAGTGAAGTCTCTGGGATTGCTTTTAAAGATGGATCAAAAGTTACAATTAACCCACGCAGCCCTCTTATAAAAGATTTAGACACTATTTCCTGGCCAGCGTACGACAAATTTCCTATCGATTATTACAGACTTGAAAGGGAACCACGTACAGAGAAAACGGACTTTTGCCTACCCTTAATGTCTGCCAGAGGCTGCACGTTTAAGTGCACTTTTTGCTATCGAATGGATACTGGGTATCGCGCACGAAATCCAATTGATCTACTGGACGAAGTTGAATTTCTTCACAAAAAGTACGGTATCACGTATGTCTCCTTTCAGGATGACTTGTTAATGTCGTCCGTAGAACATACTGAAAATGTTTGCCGCGAATTCAAACGCCGCAACCTCCCCGTGAAGTGGAACTGTAATGGACGTCTTAATTATTGCTCTGTAGAACTAGTAAAAATGATGAAAGACGCTGGCTGTGTTTTTATCAATTACGGCATAGAAGCAATGGACAATGAAGTTCTAAAAAATATGAAAAAGGGATTACGTACTGATATGGTAATTAAGGGGATTGAAATGACCCTTGAAGCTGGCATAAGTCCGGGCCTTAACATGATGTTTGGAAATATTGGAGATAATAAACGGACCTTGAAAGAGGCTGTGGATTTTCTTTTAAAATATGATGATTTTGCTCAAATGCGAACCATTCGCCCAGTTACACCATACCCTGGATCACCGCTTTATTATGATGCCATTGACAAGGGTCTAATAAAAGATGTTGCAGATTTTTATGAGAATAAACATGTCAATTCTGATCTGCTAGCCGCTAACTTCACAGAGTTGAGTGATGAAGAGTTTTATGAATCCTTGACCGAAGCCAACACAACTTTACTGACCAATTATTATGATACTGCAAAAAAAGAGGCTGTGAAACAAGTCACCAATTTGTACAAAGACCGTCAGGTTGGATTCAGAGGTTTTCGCCAAATCTGAGTTCTCGTAAAAAAAGAAATCTCCCAAGGGGGTGGAAGTTTGTTTTCCTGGTAATTCTTCTGGGGTCGCATTATGAGGTGCGAATGAATCAGAGCAGTGAAAATCATTTATCCCTTCTGATAAAAAAGGCTCTCGATCACCATGTAGCTGGTCGCATAGATCAAGCCGAGATTTTGTATCAACAGGTGTTGAAGGTCGACCCAACTCATCCAATCGCTCTTAATCAACTTGGCACAGTCGCTTTACAAAAAGGGAATTTCAACGCTGCGGTTGGACTTATTGCGCTTGCTACAAAACACAAGCCTGATTATGCCGAAGCACACAACAATTTGGCCTCAACCTTACTCAAGTTAGGCCGCACAGAAGATGCTTTGAAAAGCTATCGCAAGGCAATCGAAATCAAACCTGATTACATAAACGCCTACAATAATCTAGCCGATACACTCATCTGCCAAGGCCAACCAGATGAGGCCGTTTTGCTTTTAAAAAGGGCACTAGCCATAAATTGCAACTATCATCAGGGCCATAATAATCTTGGTAACGCGCTAATGAAACTTGGCGTACCAGATCAAGCAATTACGAGTTACCACAAAGCCATTGCGATCAAGCCAGACTATTTTGAAGCGCACAACAATCTGGGTAATGCTCTGGTTGAACTTGGATTGCCAAATGATGCAATCGCCTCTTATTTAAAAGCACTAGGAATAAAACCCGATTACACTGAAGCATTGCTTAATATTGGAGCCGCATTGGTGAAGATTGGTGAACTTGATGAGGCAATCTCCAATTTCCAAAAAGTTTTGAATTCGCAACCTGATCATGCTGAAGCCCTATTTTCTCTTGGAATAGCTTTTGCTGAGAAAGACGAGCTTGAAGAAGCCATAAATTACTACACCAAAGCTATTAGAAATAAGCCTAAATACCCTGCAGCACTCAATAACATGGGAAATGCTCTACTGAAATTGCAAAGGCCAGATGAAGCCGTAACTGTCCTGAAAAGGGCATTAGAAATGAAACCATCTTATGTTGAAGCACATAATAATTTGGGAAATGCATTAAAAGAACAAAATCGTCCTGAGGAGGCTATTGCCAGCTATTGTAGGGCAATCTGTTTAAAACCAGATTTTGCTGAAAGCCATTGTAACCTGGGCGTGTTATTCAAAGAAATTGGGAAATTAAACAAAGCGATGATCTGCTTTTCAAAAGCCCTTCAGGCAAGGCCTGACTATGCAGAGGCTGAGTACAACCTCGGGCTTGCCTTTTTGCTTGAGGGTAATTTTGAAAAAGGATGGAAAGGTTATGCTAGTCGTTGGAAATGTCATCCCTTCAAAAAGAGCAGACGTCCCTATGATGTACCTTTCTGGGAAGGCCAGAATATCAAAAACAAAACACTTTTTATCTACCCTGAACAAGGCCTTGGCGATTTTATTCAATTTGTTCGTTATATTCCAATTATTAGCAAACTTGGTGGTCATATAATTACCGAAGTGCCCCAATCTTTGTATGAACTTATATCTAATTCTTTTTGCAATTTTCAAATTATTGGGCCTGAAGAAATACCGTGTCATTTTGATTTACAATCAACTGTGCTTGAATTGCCCATCATGCTTGGCACGAACAAACATTCCATACCAGCACCTGACGCATATCTAAATCCGCCAGAAAAGCTTATTCAAAAGTGGAGCAAACGACTAAATTCTTATAGTGGGTTCAAGGCAGGACTAGTCTGGGCCGGTGATCCAAAACACAAAAATGACAAAAACCGATCCATTGATCCAGTACTTCTAGCTCCTTTAATGAAGCTAAACAACATCAAGATTTTCAGCCTCCAAGTAGGGCACACTGGGGAAGCAACAAGAGTTCTAGGCAAAGAAATTATTGATTTGGCACCAGAGCTGACATCATTTAATGAAACAGCTGCAGCAATGAAAAATCTTGATGTAATAATTTCTGTTGATTCGTCACCAGCCCATTTAGCTGGAGCACTCGGATGCTGCGTCTGGACGTTACTTCCATTTATGCCTTGTTGGCGTTGGATGCTTGATAGCGACAAAACACCCTGGTATCCGTCTATGCGACTATTTCGTCAAACTACAGTAAACGATTGGTCAGTCGTTATCGATGAAGTAAGCAATGCCCTAAGGGCGATGAGCAGTAGCAATAAGAGTGTCTGACCAATTGCGTTGACACAGAAACTCTCTATAAGACTGGTCAAAATCTTCAGTAGGTATATCCTTATAAACTTCATGCCCACCTGGCTTGCCATGATGCAGCCAATGCAAGTGGTTAGCATAGCCGTAACGTTGAAATGGGTTTATTTTAATATCAACAAATCCTGCAGCTTGCAAAAAATAGTGAATCGTTGAGCGAGTATGGAGAATAAGATGTTCACTCCAAAAACCAAAATCATAAAAAGCCTCTAAAGCCATTCTTTCTATCAGAAAGTCCTCCGCATGGGGAACTTCAAGAATAATCACACCACCACTTTTTAGTGCCTCATATGCACTATTAAGATGTGCCTGTTGATCTTCCAAATGTTCAAGAACATGAAACATTGAAACCAAATCAAAAGGTTGTTCAAAATCTTTAAAAGAAGGTTTAACTGAGACACCATCACCAAGTCGCCGATGGATGTCATTAATGCATCCCTGACGTAATTCGACACCACTTACCTGAGAGGCAACCCCAACACACAAATCCAGAAACAAGCCATGCCCAGTACCAAAATCACAAATAGATTTTCCTTTGATAAAATGCATAAACTGCTCAAAGCGCCGATTCTCGTCTTTAAGTTTTTTTGAACGAACTACAACATCATCAAGCGTATGGACCAAGTGCTCGTCGCCTTCTAAGTCTCCGCCATCTCCAGCTTGAGTGTAAAACCTTTGCTCTAGCGCTTCCTTCAGAAAAATAACTCGACTTTTCTTATCCCGAAGAACTGGTATCTCCATGTCTCGAGTTCGGTTATGAATCATCTCAATATTTTCTGGAGCTACCAATCCACCTGCAAGTAAACTACGATAGATAAAATTGGTCTCTTTTAGCTTTTCAAAATCCAAAATCACCGCATGTCCTGACTTCCAAATTAAATCTCCTTCAACAATAGTCAGATTTAAACATACAGTTTTATCTGATCTCTACGAACAGAGTTTATCTAGTGGTACCCTTATATTAATCTCAAACCATCAATGACGCCAGCTACCTTAATCACATATAATAACTATAGAATCGAAAGGATGTACCATGAACCGCAAAGAACGGCGTCAGCTTGCAAAACAAAGTAAACAAAGTGGTATTAGTTCGGCAAGGCAAATGCCTGAAAAAATTATTTACATGCTGGAACAAGCCCTCAGTCACCAAAGCAATGGGGCGGTTGATCATGCTATTTCCGTCTACCGCCAAATTCTTCTTATTGATCCTAATAATTCATTTGCCAATCATTTTCTTGGAATCATTCAACTGCAAGCGAGGGACTTTAATGGTGCTCTTGATCTTTTTAAATTAGCTGCAAAACATGACCCATCAAATCATAGTATCTTTAATAACCTAGGTATGACTTTTGATCAATTAATGCGTTATGATGAAGCTATCACTAGTTACCGTCAAGCTCTCAAGCTAGCCCCAGATTTTTTGGAAGCACTTAACAACCTGGGCTGTGCCCTTGCTAAATTAGGCGAAGAAAAAGAGCCTGAGACCTGTTTTCGCCGTGTCCTCAGCCTCAATCCAAAAAACGTTGATGGGTTGAATAACCTTGGAAACTTGCTAATGTTTAGTGGCCGCTACAATGAAGCCGAGGAAAACTACCGCAAAGCTATTGATCTTGCTCCAGAAAACGCTGTATTCCACAACAACTTGGGATCTGCCTTACAGTTTCTTGAACGCATAGAAGAAGCAGAACAATGTTTCCTTAAAGCCCTCAAAATCAAACCCAACTTTGTGGAAGCCTTATTCAAATTGGGTAATGCGCAGAGAAGTAGTGGTTTTGCAAGTCAAGCAATTGAAACCTTTGAAAAAGCATGCAGACTGGATCCAGATAATGCTGGTATGAAAATTAATAGTGCTATTGTTCTTCCAATCATCCCAGCTTCCGTTACCGAAATAAATGATTTCAGAGCCCGAATGCTGGAGAAACTTCAAGATCTACTTAACAGCAAATCTATACTGTCTGACCCGATGAAGGATGCCAACATTACTGGTTTTTACTTAGCTTACCACAATCAAAATGATATAAAATTATCCAAAAAAATTGCTCAAGTATATCTAGAAAAATGCCCTTCATTAGCTTTTGAAGCCAAAAAACATACCATCCCACAAAAAGGATTTGGGAAATACCGAGTGGGATTTTTATCCCATCATTTTTATGACCACACTATTGGTAAACTTTATAGAGGTTTTATAGAACACCTCGACCGTAAATTATTCGAGGTGATACTTTTCAGAACTTCAAAAAGAAAAGACGCTCTCGCTATCACTATTGAGGAAAATGCCGACCAAGTAGTACACCTACGTACAAATTTGAAGAGTGCACAATTGGCAGTAAGCAGTAAAAAACTTGATTTACTTTTTTATCCTGACATTGGCATGGACTCTTTTACTTATTTCCTTGCCTTTTCACGTCTTGCACCTGTCCAGGTCACAAGTTGGGGGCATCCTAATTCAACGGGTATACCAAATATTGATTACTTTGTTTCATCACGTGACCTTGAAGTCGATACTGGAGACAGCCATTATAGCGAGACCTTAGTCCGCCTAAAAAACCCACCAACATATTATTACCGACCAGAAATACCTGAGGGCTCTAAAGCTCCACAAGACTTTGGATTACCATCTGATGCTCACGTTTATTTATGCCCGCAAACTCTTTTTAAACTTCATCCCAATTTTGACTCTATTTTAGGAAAAATTCTTGAAAACGACCCGCAAGGCCATCTTTTACTCATTTCAGGAAGATATAAAAGTGAGGAAAATCTGCTTCTTGATAGATTTAAGAAGGTATTCCCAAAAGCCATTAATCGCGTCACCTTCCTACCTCGCATGCCAAAAAATGAATTCCTTCGTGTTGTGTGCATGTCTCATGTTGTTCTGGATCCTATTTTCTTTAGTGGTGGTAATTCTACTGCTGAAACCCTGGCTATGGGCGTCCCTATAGTAACCTGGCCAGATATTTACCTTCGTGACCGTGTAACCTACTCCTTTTACAGAACTATGGGTATCGATGAACTCACAGCTAGTAGTGCAGAAGAATATATACTGCTCGCTAATAAACTTGCTAACGATCAAAAATTTCGCACAAATATGTCTAATTTAATAAAAAACTGTTCTGAAAAGTTTTTTGAAAACAAAGAGACTGTCGAAGAATTGGGGCATTTCCTGGTTGCTGCAATTGAGGCTTCACGAAAAGGAGATAATCAAATACTTTGGAATACGTGATGATATCAAAATAACTAGAATTACAAAAGAGGTCTCATTTTTTAACAAAAATAAATCTATTTCTTTTGTGTTAAACGCATATTCAAGTTGCTCAAAAATGTGGGTGAAGACAAATTTTTTTTACTAAGTTTTTTTTTGATGCTTGAACAAATATGTACCCTTTATTTGCAAAAAAAATCTTTGTTAAAGTTAAGCTATTTCCAAAAGTACAGATATTTGCTATACTATAAATGATCAAGATTTCTTTTTAAGTTTCTTAATATCTTCCTCGTTAAAAAGACGATGGAATCTGAATGTTTTGTTTGTAGAATTTCAAACGCAAGCATTATTTCACCCATAACGAGGAATATTGTATTGCCCATAGTTTTCTGTGGAGCCTTTATTTGCTTGGAGACTGAGTAATGGCTGAAATACCCATTACATCACAGACGCGAACAACTCTTACTGCTCTTACACGGGCAAGAGAACTTATAAATGCATCCTCAAAACGCATCACCACAGGTTTGCGCATTTCAGACCCTCTTGATGGAGTTTCTGCCTTTTTTGATGCCCAAGAATTATCTACCCGCACGATCAATCTTATAGAAACAAAAGAAAGATTGACGAATGCAGCCGTTATTACTGGAGGCACAATTGCTAGTCTTGATGAGATTATTAGCCTTCTAAATACTGCAAAATCTCTGGTGACAGCGGCCAAAGGTGGCGCAGTTTCTGGTGCCGAGTCAACAACATCGACCGGTAATGTGGTCTCATCAGCTGGGGCCGATGTGACCGATACTATTAGCGGTGCTGTTGACGGCGACAGTTTTAAAGTTACTCACAATGGAACCAGCACTATAATTACAAACTCGGCTGGATCCACCTTTACATCGCTTGCGGCGCAAATTTCAGCTATAAGTGGCCTTTCTGCGAGTGTTTCCGATGGAAGTGCGCTTGTCATTACTGCAGCAGATGGAAATGACATCAACATTATTGATGAAACAAATAATCTTGCAACTGACCTTGGCCTATCCTCATCAACAAATGGAACTGTTGCAACCAATACAACTCGTAGCTCAGCCGAAACTCAATTTGATTTGATTCGTACAAAGATAACTAGTTTGGTAGGTGCAGCAAGTTTTTTAGGAACTAACTTGATTAGCTCCTCACCGGATGATCTAGTTGTTGCCTTAAATGAGAATCATGGCGATGATTTAACGGTAAGCGGTGTTGCCACTTCATCAAGCGCTCTCAATCTTACTGCTGTAGATGCGTTGGGTAGTTTTGCCACCGACGATGGTATTGAGACCACAATTGCAGAAATTGACGCAGCGTTGACAACAGTAAACAATACTAGATCAGCAATCAACACAGACGATAGCATTATTGCCTCTCGTCTTGATTTTGTAGATGGTTTGACTGACTTGATAGATGACGGCATCGAAAAACTAACTGGGACTGATTTGGATGAGGAATCTGCTAGTTTGTTAGCGTTACAAACACGACACGATTTATCCATTACTAGTGTTGGTTTATTCTTTAAAGAAGGCACAGCGCTGACAAAACTATTACAGCTCAGCTAAAATTATTCAGGCAAACAATGTATGAACAAGCTTTAAAAGCATACGAAACTGCCCAAAAAACTGCAATTCACTTAGACGAGCTTGAACGTTTGGTCATTGCACGGGCAACATATAGAATGACTAGTGCAAGTGAAACCTTTCAAAAAAGCAAAGAGGGTTATGATAAATATGCTGACGCACTAAAATACAATCAAAAGCTTTGGACCTTAATACAGAGTAACATTTTAGAAAATCCAACCAGTTGTACAGCAACGCTACGTAATAGTTTATTAAATCTTAGCCTCTTTATAGATAAGCAAACGATAACTGCATTGAGAAATCCAAATCCTGATCATTTAATACCACTTATCAAAATCAATAAATCTATTTCTGAAGGCTTACATAGCCCGAAAACAAAAAATCTGGGCAAAGTGCTAAAGCACAGGGGTATACACTAACCAATTTGAATGAATAAAAATAACACCGCAAAATTATTTTGATACACAAATAAAACAAACGGCACAAAATTCCCTTTTAACCAAGAAAAATTTGCCGGCTTAAAAGACTAGTTTCCTTAACTTATCTTCTGAATCATAAAAAAAATCATATAATTCAACAAGTTATATAAAAAAATATAATTGGCCCAGCATTTGCAAGTGTTAGGCAAACGACACTATCTGTCTTCAATCTTTAGGAAACAAATATGGCTACGGATATAAATGCAGCTAAATCAACCACTTCCCTGGACAATAACTTATCTTCAGCAAAAACAACTGTGCAGAACAACATTTCCGAGATTGATTTTGGAGATATCATACGCAAGAGTAGCAGTCGTTTGAATAATGGTCTTAACCTACTTTCCGATCGGGCCGGCATAACAGGAGTAAGCGAACGCATAGACAATGCCCCTGTCGATGACCATTACACCTTTGATGAAAATTATAAAAGTAATGATGATGCAAGAAGTCAGGCTCATACTGATGATAACACCGATTATAACCAAGCACGTGGTATTTCTGATAATGTAGACTACAATTCAGATTTTGACGATAACGATACTCAAATTTACAAACCTGAAGTGCAAGAATTCTCCAATGACCAACGTCCTGATAACAAAAAATTCGCCGAAAACCAACAACAAGACGATCATGCAAATTATGACGGGGAGACTAGTGGACATGAAGACAGTACCGATCGTTCTTTAAAACAATTACGTACCGATGAAATTAACAGCACAAGCAATTCTGAAGCCATTGGAAACAGTAGCAACAAGGAGACTTTGAGTAACTTAATCAATGTTCCACAAGTTAATATTTTACCCGGTCATTCTAGCTCTCGCAGCACTAAAAAGGACTCAAATATACTTGGACATGCAGCCGAACAGGCAAATCCAAATGGTCAAAAGAAATCAGAGGGGAAGAATACAGTTCCAGAATTGAATATGACGGCCCAAAATTCATCAAGGAAAACTGATAGCAATTCAACCAAGATTGGACAATCTAGCACTAATTCTCAAAATACTTTAGCACAAGCCATAAGCAGCAACTTACCAAATACTCCAGGTCAGGCCCTAAATCAGAATGCTAATAATGCAGACTTACTGGCCACCACAGGAGCGAAAGAGAGTGCATCCAACAAAACTCTCGAACAAGCTGCCCAGCTGTCAAAAATGGTTGGAAATGGCAAGAAACTTGATATCTCAGTCTCTGTAATGGATGAAAAATCAACCCTTGTTTCAAAACCTACGGCTAATCTATCGTCAAATACAATATTAGCTGCAGATACTTCGGCAACCTCTTTGCGGTCTCAACAAGGACAAGGAACTGGGAAAGCTAGTGCTACAGGTCAATCACAACAAGCTTCTGAGCAAGTTGCAAGTGCTACGGCACAATTGCAACAGGCTGTCGGGACTCAAACACAGCCATCAAATACCGCTTCTGCCAGCATAAAAGCGACCGCAAATCAGGGCCTATCCAACATTGGAACCCTGGTAAATCCTTCTACCAACGGGGAAGTTCCTATTCCCACTTCGCCCAATAACATCAATGCTGCACAGCAAGCACAACATAACACATCTATGCAGGCTGCTAATTCTACACGGTTCACTACTGCCAACCACGCACTAGTAGAGCAGGTCTCTGTTCAAATCAGCAAAGCACTAAATGCTGGTAATGATAGGATTTCAATACAATTGAAACCTGCCGATTTGGGTCGTGTAGATATTCAGATGGAGCTTGGACAAGATGGTCGCGTGACTGCAATTGTGACCGCTGACAATAAACAAACTTTGGACTTGTTGCAAAAAGACTCCAAGCAATTACAGGAGGCATTACAACAAGCAGGACTTCAAACCGATGAGGATAGTCTCAGCTTTAACTTACGTGAGCAGGACGACGACCGGGACTTGGTTGATTCAGAGGGTAGCTCTGATGAAGGATCTGAAAATGAGCTCACCTTGGATGAAGAATTAGCGGGCATTAAGCCCAATATAATTACCGACACCCGTGTAGACGTTCAGGCCTAAGGGAGTATACAAATATGTTTGAATCCATCTCACAGTCTTCAAGTATTGATCAGTCAACAAAGTCAGGAGCTGCTCAGGCTAAACTTAATGAAGACCTTAACCAGTTCCTGAACCTTCTGGTCACACAGTTAAAAAATCAAGATCCACTGGATCCAATGGACGCTAATGAATTCACCTCCCAACTGGTGCAGTTTGCCAGCGTCGAACAGCAAATTTACCAAAATTCCAACCTTGAAAAATTACTTAATGTTGAACAAACCTCGCAGATTGCAAATATGGTCGATTTTATTGGCCATACAATAGAGGCAACTGGATCATCTTTTCATCTAGAAAATGATAGTGCTGAGTTCACTTACGAATTCGAAACAAAGCCAAATTCAGCAACTATAACCATTATGAATTCAAGTGGCTTAACGGTCTATTCTGGTGACGCTGTTAATGAAACTGGAAAACAATATTTTAAGTGGGATGGCAAAAATCAGAGTGGCACCCAACAGCCTGACGGTACATATACAGCAGTTGTTTCAGGCAAGGACCGTGATGGAAATCTAATGAGCGTAGCACAAACAGTATTTGGTCGTGTTACTGGAGCAGGCGCTGAGGATGGCATTGTATCACTATTCATGAACGACGTAAAAACCAGCATGGACAAGATTCTGGGTACTAGGGAAACAAAATCAACACCCACGCCTTAAAATGCTGAACAAGAATTTAAAGGTAGGAATGTCTCTACTCAGATAAGAAAACAAAACACCGTTGCCAAACAGGCGGCGAATTGAAGGAGAAGAAAAATGAGCTTATTTGGTGCTTTATCTTCAGGTGTATCGGGGCTAACAGCCCAATCGAGCGCCATGGGTGCTATTTCCGATAATATAACCAATGTTTCAACGGTCGGATACAAATCAACCCAGGTCAATTTTGCATCTTTGGTCACTAAACAAACAAGTGGAGTATTTTATTCAGCTGGCGGTGTCCAATCAAAACCCCGCCAAGATACTGGCGTTCAGGGTCTTTTAGCAGCTTCGTCCTCATCAACTGACATAGCAATTTCAGGTCAGGGCTTTTTTGTAGTTAATGAGGCTGCTGAACCGACAGTAGATGATGCATTTCTGTTCACTCGTGCTGGCTCCTTCTTTATGGATAATCAGGGTTTCCTTCGCAACACCTCTGGTTACTATTTACAAGGCTGGCCAGTAGACGCTGAGGGTGTAGTTGTCCCAGCTAATTCTGATCTTACAATAGCTAATCAGAACATTATCTCAACGGATTATTGCTCAACCGTTAACCTAAGTACTGTTGGTGGCACCGCAACAGCCACCTCAAAAATAGGTATTGGGGCCAACCTACCCTCAGATGTTGATGCTGGAAAAACATATAAAACTGATGTTCAATTCTTCGATAGTCTTGGTAATGCCAATACTATGAGTGTTCAATACGAGAAGGCTGCTCCTGATAACGAGTGGATACTCAGAGTAGAGCCACCCCAAGGAACAACGCATTTAACAATGGAAGACGCTGTACTCAATCCTAAGGTTTACAGAAGCATTGGTCAGCTTGAATTCAGCAAAGTGGATGCAACAGGCGCTTCAAGACGTCCAGCTGATGGCGCATCGATGACCATTAAAGAGGGGAGCGGAACCGCTAAAACCTATGTCTTCGATAGTGATGACTCTGTAACCGATGCTGTTGCTCAGGTTTCCACAGTAACCATCGCCACAACTGGAGACATTGACGCAAGCGACTCAACAACGGTTACTATTGGTGGGACTGCCATAGTCACCACATATGGCGCTGGTGAGACTGTGGCAACCATTGCTGCTGACATAGCCGCAAACATTAATGCTAACGCAACCACTAGCGCACTCGTCAGTGCAACTGCTAGCGCAGGAGTCGTAACAATAACAGCTAAAGTAGCCGGTTCAACCGGTTTTTCTATATCAACAAGCGAGAGTGATGCTGACAACGACATGACGTCTACCGCTGCTACTACTACTGCTGCTGCTGGCACAGATAACACATTCAAAGTCGATGTTTCAGATTCACTGACAATGGCTGGTGATGTTACTGCTTTATTGAATGCAATTAGGGCAAGTAATTCCAACATGGACACTACAAATAATCGCGTTAATGTAAGCGCAGGTAGTACTACAACTCTGCTTTTTGAAGATGATGGTTTAAATACAATAACTATCGATCCAACAGGGTTAAAAGATTCTACAGGAGCAGACATAACTGAGCAAACTACGTCATTTACAGTCAGCAAACGCGATACACTATACACGGACTCAACTCAGATACTATTTACTGCTGTACCGGCAAACAGCGACACCATAGTAATCAACTCCCTTACCTATACCTTCACAACTGGTCAAGCAGAGGATACAACCGGTGCTGACCGGGTGATCTACCGTGATGGCCCACTTGATCGGGTTCTCGCTGATTTGGAAGACGCCATTGAAAATAATGATCCAATGTTCGCAGAAGGCACCGTATTAATTAGGGGAACCAATAGTCCTAATGCTAATACCCTAGTATTGTCATCACTTGCCAATGGCAGTGATTTTACAGTTGTAACAAGTGGACTAACATCAGCACCAACGGAACCTGACGGCTCATCTACTGTTGGTTCTAGTATTTTTACGGCAGCTAACACTATAACGGTAGGAACTAACCCTGCAATTTCCTTCTCTAGTGATGGCCTACCTAATATCTTTAACATTGCAGAGTTAGACATTAGAAACTTCTCTAATGGATCTGCCAATATGGATGATGATGCCGCCAATTCCCCACAAATAACATTAGATTTCGGCACAGTAGCTGAAGCAAATGGAGTAACACAATTTGGTTCCACCTTTACACCAGTGTACATTCAGCAAAACGGTTCTCGTTTCGGAACTTTTGCTGGGGTAACGATAGCTGAAGACGGCCTGGTCACAGCTCTGTTTGATAATGGAGAGACACGAAGGATTTACAAGCTTCCAATAGCAACCTTCACCAACGTTAATGAACTTGAAGCTCGATCAGGTGGCGTTTGGAATGCTACAGAGGCTTCTGGTGATTACACTTTGCGTGTTGCCGATAACGGCAAGGCAGGACAAACTATTCAAAGCTCACTTGAAAACTCAACAGTCGATATCGGTGAGGAATTCACCGACATGATCGTGGTACAGAGAGCCTACTCTGCTTCCGCGAAAATCATCAGTACAGCCGACCAAATGTTGGAAGAACTGATGAGGGTGAAACGCTAGTCTCTAAATAACGTTTCACTTTTCTACCACTAACCCACGTCCCAAACCCAGTCCCGGTAACGTTCAAGGAGCGTTGCCGGGACAATCGACTCAAGCTTCTTCAGCTTGCAGAGCAATCTCTCTAGCAACACGGTGGAAGCTAGACCTCAACAGATCATCAGTCTTCGCAAGGCAAACATTCATTTCAGGAAACCAAGGATAGTGTTCAAGACCCAACATGCACCACTCATCTTCATACTGCCCTCTGGCAATTGACCAGACTGGTGTTCCGACAGCCGCAGCTAACCATTGAAGTGACACCCTCGTTGTAACCACACAATCTAAAGACCCACAAAGCGCCGCCAACTCATCAAGATCTTCAACCAAATCAATTTCATTAAGGATGAAGATATCTACACCGAAGCTTTTTTTCATTATTTGAACTTCCTCTGAGGTTACCCCTGCTTGTAAGCATATAAAATGGGCACTCTTAATATTAAATAATGGTTGCCACAGCGAAAGTTCTGGATAACATCTGGATTGTCTTTCAAGCAAATGTGAACGCCAAGAAATGCCTATTTTTTTCCCTGGCCCCAATTGCGCAAGTTTTTGCTTCCAGTTTTTAAGTCGCTCTGGAGCCCCAAGTAACCTCTGTGATTGTGATGGAAAGCTCTCAACACTTGGTCGAAAAAAACGGCCAAGGGAGCCTTGCAAAACAAAAAAATCAATCTGGGGGTGCTTTTGCAGCCAATTAAAGTCCTGAACAAAAATTTTGCCATCAGCAGTATAACGAGCAACCCCTTCAACCACCGCTTTTGGAAATGACCGCTGAAATAACGTAACAAGTCTATCATCTACCCCAATGATGACGTGCTTTGCGATTTCTATTATATCTTGGAGGCAGGTTGAAAACATAATTTGATCACCAACTCCCTGCTCCCCCATAACAAGTATAGTTTGCCCACTCAAATTTTCACCATTCCAGACTTTATCTGTAAATTTGCCAAGACTACCAATCGTACTTCGCCATTCAAAAGCCAGCCACCCCTTTTCAATATCACCTCGGGCAAGAAGTGATATTGAGTCAAAGTTGTCTGTGTCAGCTAATGCTGGATCTAGTCGTAGTGCTTGGCGATGTTTATAGAGTGCTTCATCCCAATAACCATTTTCTTTTAAAATTTGCGAATATTCAAAAATTAGCTGAGCCTGCGTACCTTTTTCTTCAAGCGCATCTATAATTTTATCAAGAATAAGCAGACAACTTTTATCAAAGGGCTCTGAAGCAAGAGCCCGTAAAATTAGTGAAGCAGCTCCATCAACCTGCCCAAGTTCAAGAGACATCTCTGTCAAACTCACGAGAGCATTAAGATGTTTGGGTTCATCATCAAGAACTTGACGAAATAAACTCAAAGCTTCTTTCAGACGTCCAGCATCATAGTGAACTTGGGCAAGCTTTATAAGCTTATTATTCTTTGTTGTTGATCTGTAAACCAACACCTCTTCTCCTCTTATTGGATTCCTATTTTGAGTGTGTCAACTGATTGCGCAGACAAATTTCTATAAAAATCTGTTTAATTATTCAGAAAACGATTTCAGGTAAAGTTCTCAAGTTTCAATGTTCAAAATAATAAATCTATCGAGGTACTTACTCATCTAATAATTATTTTAGTAACCTTAAAGTATTTTTTTTTCTAGAATCAAACTAGTGAGAACGCTAATTTTAACTGGTTAGACAAGAAGACCAAAGAAGCAAAATTAACTTTAAAATAAGTAAATATTTGTTGAAGCGACTTGTTTATATAGAAATTTTTACGTATTCAATATTACCTTTAGCTGATCAATTATAATCAAATACCCATTATTTACCCAAAAAGGTTGCATAATAAAATTTGAACTACTAGGCAATTTTTGCCGAGGCGTTAACTTGTTGTTCACGATACCTTCTTTAGCTTATGTAAATATAAAGATATCCAGTCGCTAGTTCAGGCAAATAAAAAGCGACAATGTTTGGGATAAGGGAAATAAAGTGGAAACACTTCTATATGCACTCCGTAATTTAGGGCCACTCAAACTAACCGTTATGGGCGGGGTAGCTTTTGGTCTTATTGGCTTCTTCATTTTTATCACGACACGATTAACTTCACCGCAAATGGAATTACTTTATGGTGGCCTGGAGCCTGATGATACAAGTCGAATCACCGCTCAACTTACTCAGACAAACGTTCCCTTCGAAATACGTAACGGAAGCGACATTTTTGCTCCAAGTGAGATGGTTGGTCAAATTCGTCTATCTCTAGCAGGCAAAGGGATAGGAGGTGGAAATATCGTTGGTTACGAGATTTTTGATGAGGCAAGTTCTCTTGGTACAACTAATTTCATTCAAAACGTAAATTTAAAACGAGCTCTTGAAGGCGAACTAGCAAGAACTATTAAGTCCATAGCAAATGTTAACTCAGCTCGTGTTCATTTAGTGATGCCAAAAAGACAACTATTCTCTCGCCAAGCTCAAGAACCAAGTGCAACCATTATGCTAAAAATGGCTGGTGCTGGCCGTCTTGGTCCAGAGCAAGTAGCTGCTGTTCAGTATTTAGTTGCCGCCGCTGTGCCTGGATTAAGTCCAAACAGAATTTCAATTATAGACAATAAAGGTTCCTTATTAGCCCGAGGTTTTGAAGATAAAAATGACTCTAGCGCTGCTGCTGCCAAAGCCAGCGAACGCAAACGCAATCTCGAGGTTCGGCTAAATAGGACCATCGAACAATTAATCCAAAACATAGTTGGCTTTGGAAAAGTTAGAGCAGAAGTAACTGCAGACATGGATTTTGACCGTATTGTCACAAATGAAGAACTCTTTGATCCTGAAGGGCAAGTAGTCGCTTCGACCCAGTCTATAGAACAATCCAACAAAAATCAGGAAAGTGACGGCTCTGCACCAGTAAGCATAGCCACTAACCTTCCAGATAATAACTCAAATACCACATCGTCTGGTGCAAGCCTTAACTCAAGTGAGGACCGTACTGAAGAAACAGTAAACTACTCTAACTCAAAGAAGATCACTAACCACATTCGAGAAGCTGGGGTTTTAACACGATTATCTGTAGCTGTTCTCGTAGATGGCACATACCCAGAAAATGAAGCTGGAGAAAAAGTTTACAAGCCACGAACCGAGAATGAAATGCAACTCATGGCTACTCTCATTAGAAGTGCCATTGGCTTTAACGCAGACCGGGGAGACTCTGTTGATGTTATTAATATGCAATTTGTTGACCTTATCACGGAGGGAGAGGAAAGTTTAGATGTATTCTTAGGCCTCAATAAAAGTGATATGCTCCGGATGGCAGAAATGCTTGTTCTTAGCATTGTTGCTATTTTGGTTATCCTATTAGTGGTTCGTCCTCTCGTATCTAGAGCCTTTGAAGCACTTCCAGTAGCTATTGAGGAAGACAAAATGCTTGCTGATCAATCTTCCGCAACAGCTGGTGCCCTCACAGGTCCGGGCGGGGTTGGAACAACTGCAAGTGGAGAGCCAAGAATAGAGGGTCAATTTTCGGACGATTTGATAGACATTGACCAAGTTGAGGGCCGGGTCAAGGCATCCTCAGTCAAAAAGATTGGAGAAATCGTGGCAAAACACCCTGATGAAGCACTTTCTGTTATCCGATCATGGATGTACACAGAAAGTTGAGATAATCTGGACTTGAAAAATGGCAAAAGAAAAAAAGAAATTAGATAAAGACTTGGGGAATCTGACTGGTGTCCAAAAGGCAGCTATTTTTATGCTTGCATTAGATCAGGAGCATTCCGGCATGTTGTTCACGCTAATGGAAGATGATGAAATTCGCGAGCTGTCTCAAACTATGGCAACTCTGGGGGTGGTTTCATCCCGTGTTATAGAAAAGTTATTTATGGAGTTTGCAGATAGCGTATCTGGTGGTGCCGGCGAGACAGTTACTGGTTCTCAGGTTACAGCTGAACGCCTGCTATATGGCGCATTACCTGAAGATAGGGTAGCTGGAATTTTAGAAGATATTCGCGGCCCTGCCGGTCGCACAATGTGGGAAAAGCTAGGTAATGTGAATGAAACCGTTTTAGCTAATTATTTAAAGAACGAATACCCACAGACTGTTGCAGTTGTCATGTCTAAAATTAGTCCTGATCACGCTTCCCGGGTTTTGGCAGTACTACCAGAAAAATTTTCTATGGAAGTAATTATGCGTATGTTGCGTATGGACTCCGTCAAGAAAGAAGTTATCGACCACATTGAAAAAGTACTACGAGTGGAATTCATGTCAAACCTTGCAAAAGGCTCAGGCAAACGCGACAGCCACGAAATGATGGCAGACATCTTCAACAACCTTGATCGCGCAACTGAAGCGCGTTTTATGGAAGGTCTTGAGGAGCAGAGCGGGGAATCCGCTGAAAAAATCAAAGCCTTAATGTTCACATTTGATGATCTTTCAAGGCTTGACAACACGGGTGTTCAAACTTTGCTTCGCACAGCTGACAAAGAGCAAATGGCATTGGCCCTGAAAGGCGGTTCAGATGAAATTAAAAACCTATTCTTTACAAACATGTCAGAGCGGGCGGGCAAAATGATGAAAGAAGATATGGAATCTATGGGTGCTGTTCGTTTAAAAGATGTCGACGAAGCACAGGCAGGCATAGTACAAGCCGCAAAAGCATTGGCTGACTCAGGTGAAATCGTCATCAGTAGTGGTGGTGAAGAAGATGAGTTGGTGTATTAAGGCATGTCAACAGCGAAAAAGTTTATGTTTGATCTCGCTTTCGATGAAAATGTTGATCCTTTGCCGGAACCGGAAGTAGAGACAAACGACGATACAATAGCTGAAGATCAGGAAACTGAAATAATTATTCCAACTTATAGCGAGGAAGATTTAGAGACTGCTCGGCAGCTAGGCTATAAAGCAGGTAAGGAAGAGGGTTTAGCTGCAACGGAGGAGATACTTTCAAAGCAAATCAATGAAACACTAATCAAAATCGATGAAAAGCTCATAGTTACTTTTGAAAATTTAGATAATTTGAATTATGAGCTTATGCGTGCAGCCCACTCATTGGCTCTCAGCATTTGTAAAAAAATGATGCCCTCCATGGCTAAGCAAAGTTCTTTTAGTGAAGTAAAAAAGGTCATAGAAGAGGTCTTCTCTGAAGTTCTTGATGAAGCTCTAATTACTATTGCCGTCCATGTTGACGTTGTCGAAGCAGTTGAAGCTCGATTAACTGAGCTCGCCAACGAGAAAGAATTTAAAGGTAGATTACAAGTCAAATCAGATGAAACCATAGAAATTAGCGACTGCAAGATAGATTGGGCAAATGGCGGTACCGAGCGCAACACGAGTGAATTGTGGGCAAATATTGAAACAATCCTAAAACGCAACATCGGAGAAAATCCAACAATTTGGGATATTCCAGAAAAAGATGAAAAGAATGACACATTTAAATCTGACGAGAAGCAATCCTTAGATCAACTTCAACAAAATAACATAGATGACTGACAAATAGAGTCAGGAGGACAAAATGGCAGATGAAACAGACGTTGAGCAAAACAAAGCTGAGGCTGAAGAAGCAAAAGATGTTGACACAGAAGGAGAAGGCCTTGAGCAAAATAAAGCTGAGGCTGATGAAGAAAAAATTGTTGACACAGAGGGAGGAGGCCTTGAGCTAGACGAACTTGAAACCGAAGAAGATGCGAAAGATATTGATATGGTTCGCGTAGGCGACAGCGCTGAACCCACGACTGGCCCAAAACCAGTAATAGAAATTCCTGACCTACCCGAAAGTCCCCAAGATTTGGAGGCAGTGTACGATGTGCCTGTGCAAGTCTCTGCTGTTTTGGGAAAAGCTACAATGCAAGTAAATCAACTTTTAAAGCTAGGTCGCGGTGCAGTTGTTGAGCTTGATCGAAAAGTGGGAGAGGCTATCGATATTTATGTAAACAACAGACTTGTTGCTCGCGGTGAGGTTGTTGTTGTGGAAGAACGCCTTGGCGTAACAATGACTGAAATTATCAAAACGGAACGCACCTAAGGAAATTGTCTTATGGCAGATGAAGTCGCCGAAAGTAAAACCACAAAACAAAATTCAACCATAGATTTGGCTACCATGATTGGTTTAATAGCTGGTTTCGGCCTTATATCATCCGCAATCATTCTTGGAGGTGACCCACTAGCTTTCATAAACCCACCTTCTATTTTGATCGTTATTGGAGGTACCCTTGCTGTGACTTCCATGTGTTTTACTCTCAAAGAAATGGCAGGTTCCATTGGGGTTATAAGTAAAGCTTTTTTTTACCCGACATTTGACCCATCTGATGCTGCTATCCAAGTTCTAGAATTATCTGAAATGGCCCGGAAAAAAGGCGTTCTCTCCCTTCAAAACATGGTCGACACGCTGCAAGAACAACCCTTTTTATATAAGGGCATGCTCATGATTGTGGATGGCACTCCCAGCGAAGAGGTTGAGTCAATCCTACGTCGAGATCGAAGTGCCACCCTAGAGCGTCATAAAAAGGGTGCTAGCATTCTCCGTAAGGCTGCAGAGTTTGCGCCTGCAATGGGCCTAATAGGTACACTGATAGGTTTGGTGCAAATGCTTGGGAACCTTGAAGATCCCTCAACCATTGGTCCGGCAATGGCTGTCGCACTTCTAACCACCTTCTATGGGGCAGTTTTGGCTAACATGGTTTTTTCACCTATGGCATCGAAACTAGAGCGAAATGCGTCAGCAGAGGCGGTAGTTAGCAATGTTTATCTGATGGGAGCTTCCTCAATTGGCAGACAGGAAAGCCCTCGTCGACTTGAAATGCTATTAAACAGCACTCTACCGCCGTCTAAACGAATTCAATATTTCGACTAACGGAAAAAACGAAAATGCGATTACTTATTATAGGAACACTTGATGGCCAAATTGGCGGAGCCAGTCGAATTGCCATTGATCGTGGTGCGAGAGTAACACAGGCGGACAATATTGACTCAGGTTTAGAAACCTTGCGCAAAGGAAACAGTGCCGATCTTTTAATGGTGGATGTAAATTTTGATATTAGTGCTCTAATTGAAAGCTTGCGAAACGAACGTATCATCGTTCCTGTTGTTGCTTGTGGCATAGGCAATGATACCCAAGCAGCCGTTCGTGCTATAAAGGCAGGAGCCAAGGAATACATTCCACTACCCCCTGACACAGATCTAATTGCAGCGGTTCTCTCTGCAGTTACCGAAGAAGATCAAACAATCATCTATAAAGATCCAGCTATGGTAAAATTACTGCAACTAGCAGACCAAGTAGCACCCAGTAACGCAAGCATACTTGTTACAGGTGAGTCTGGGACAGGAAAAGAATTGATTGCACGCCATCTTCATAATAAAAGCCCTCGTGCCAAAGAACGATTTATAGCTGTAAACTGCGCTGCAATACCTGAGAATCTTCTTGAGTCAGAACTTTTTGGCTATGAAAAAGGGTCCTTCACAGGAGCTGTGTCACGGCGAATAGGCAAGTTTGAGGAAGCAAATCGGGGAACTCTTTTACTTGATGAAATCACAGAAATGGATCCACGACTCCAGGCTAAACTTCTTAGGGCTATTCAAGAACGAGAAATAGACCGTGTTGGTGGATCAAAACCTATCTCAATTGATGTGCGTATTGTGGCTACATCAAATCGTGACATACCGAGTGAGGTAACAAAGGGAAATTTTCGCGAGGACTTATACTTTAGACTAAACGTAGTTAACTTAACGCTTCCTCCACTACGCAAGCGCCCTCAGGATATTGAACACTTGTCTAAACACTTCATCAATAAATTTGCAGGTGACAACGGCGTTGATCCTCTCCCATTAGCCACCACAACAATAGATATGCTTAATGCCCATAGTTGGCCTGGTAATGTAAGAGAACTAGAAAACACCATGCACAGAGCCGTACTCTTAGCTAGTGGCACAGAAATTGAACCAAACGCCATCATGTTAAGGGAGCAGCAAGCAAAAACGAGTCAAGATGGCGAAAAAGAAGATACAAATAAAACCAATTTGGTTGGTAGCACAGTTGCAGCAGTAGAGAGAAATTTAATCATTGATACTCTACAGCATTGCCTCGGTAATCGGACCCACGCAGCCAATATTCTTGGTATTTCAATTCGTACATTACGTAATAAGTTAAAGCTATACAATGAGCAAGGTTTTCAAATCCCAACACCAGGGGAAACTGAAAACCCGTCCATTTAGAAATATGAGTCTAAGGAACTGAAGAACATAAATGGCTGATACACCAGAGGCTGGAAACAATACAGAAGAAATGACAGTCCCTGAAAAAGGGCCTAACATTCCCAACCTTCTCAACATCATGCGAGCGATTAGCAAGCGCTCAGACTTGATGCTGGCAATTGGGGTTGTTGGAATCCTAGTTGTTCTAATTTTACCACTTCCAACTTGGCTGATGGACCTAGGCCTAGCTTTTTCTATCACTTTTTCTGTCCTTATCCTTATGACAGCTTTATTTGTCTCAAAGTCATTGGAATTCAACACGTTCCCAACGATTCTACTTCTCGCCACAATGATTAGGCTCTCGCTAAATCTTGCCTCTACCCGTTTAATATTGGCAGAGGGTCATAATGGAACCGCTGCTGCGGGAAAAGTTATAGAAGCCTTCGGTGGTTTCGTTATGGGCGGTAACTTTGTAATTGGTATTATCGTTTTTGCAATTCTAGTGATTGTAAATTTCATGGTTATTACAAAGGGTTCAGGACGTATTGCTGAAGTATCAGCACGCTTTACACTTGATGCAATGCCGGGAAAACAGATGGCTATTGACGCTGACTTGTCTACGGGATTAATCGATGAAGAGACAGCTCGTATGCGGCGGAAAGAACTCGAAGATGAAAGCACTTTCTTCGGCGCCATGGACGGTGCTTCAAAATTTGTTCGTGGAGACGCCATTGCCGGCCTATTAATTACTTTTATTAATGTCATTGCCGGTATGATTATTGGCGTTGCACAAATGGATTTATCTTTTGCCGATGCTGCCGATATTTACACTCGCCTAACGGTTGGTGATGGTCTTGTTACCCAGATACCAGCTTTGATTGTATCTACATCAGCAGGCTTAATGGTAACCAAAGCTGGTATAAAAGGTACACCAGAGAAGGCACTATTTAGTCAGCTTAGTGGACATCCCAAGGCACTTGGCTTGAGTAGCTTCTTACTTTTAGTCATGTCAATGTTACCCGGCATACCAGCAGGTCCTTTTTTATTTCTCGGAATAGGTGCTGGTCTGACTGCCTTTATTGTCAATCGCTCATTAGAAAAAACTAAGAATGAGCTTGCCCTAAGACAGGGAAGCGATGAGATTGAGACTGCAAACGTTGAAGAAGAACCAATCTCGTCGGCCCTAAGAATTGATTATCTTCGCCTTGAATTAGGTTATGGCCTCTTGTCGCTAATTAATAACCCTAATGAAGGCCAGCGCCTTACCGATCAGATCAAAGCATTACGGCGTCAAATGGCATCTGATATTGGCTTCGTGATGCCGTCAGTACGAATTCAAGACAACATGCAATTATCTTCCAATACGTATACGATTAGAGTCAAAGAGATTGAGGCTGGTGAGGGAGACCTGCGTCCAAATATGCTCCTGGTGATGGACCCACGTGGCGAAGAAATCACACTTCCGGGCGAGAAGACTGTCGAGCCTACATTTGGACTACCAGCTATGTGGATTGACGAGGTCAATCGTGAGGAGGCACTGTTCAGAGGCTACACAGTTGTTGACCCCCCAACCGTAATCACAACTCATTTGACTGAAGTCATAAAAGATAACATGTCTGAGCTTTTATCATATGCAGAAACCCAGAAACTCATGGATGAGCTCGACAAAGAGCACCAGAAGCTTATTGGTGAAATGATCCCAGCACAAATATCTCTTGGCGGTGTTCAACGAGTTCTACAAAATTTACTTGCTGAAAGAGTTTCTATTCGGGATTTACCAACGATACTTGAAGGCATATCTGAAGCCTGTGGCCAAACAAGAAATATTACTATGATAACTGAGCACGTTCGAGCACGTCTAGCTCGCCAAATAAGTTCCATGAACACTAATGAGACAGGTGTAATTACCATGCTTACGCTGACACCGGAATGGGAGCAGGCTTTTGCAGAGTCCATTGTCGGAACAGGTGAAGACAAGCAATTATCTATGCCCCCAAGCCGCCTACAAGAATTTATTGGGGCACTACGTAATGCATTTGAGCAACAAGCAATGATGGGAGAAACACCTGTATTGTTAACTAGTCCAACCATAAGACCATTTGTGCGCTCAATAATAGAAAGATTTCGTCCTATGACTACAGTCATGTCACAAAATGAGGTTTATGCCAAGGCAAGTATAAAAACCCTAGGACAGGTCTGAGCAACATGCATTTGAAAACTTTTAGTGCTCCGACGATAACCGAAGCCATGGAAACAATGCGCATGGAAATGGGAGAAAAATCTGTCATTATAGCAAGCCGTACTGCGAAAAAAGGCGCAGTCATTACTGCTGCTGTAGAGGATACTGCTCCAAACGGGTTAAAGATCCTAGAAAAACCCATCAAAGAAGAGATACCAGAGTTTGAACAACATGAGACAATAGAAATCATTCGCCAGAGCCTATTATTTCACGGTGTTCCTCTCTCGATATTAAATCGTTTGACTGAACTATCCACCAATATCTCAGCAGAAAATCCTACCTTAACCCTTGCTGCTACTCTGGAAAATGAATTTTCCTTTGATCCAATTTCAACTTTTCTATCTCAATACAACAAAGATATTTCTGCGCCACGCATTCTCTTAATGGGAGCACCAGGTGTTGGGAAGACTCTTTTGACAGCTAAGTTGGCAGCTCATGCAACAGAAGTTGGAAATAGACCTCGAGTAATAACTACCGATACCCAAAAAGTAGGGAAAATAGAACAACTAAAGGCTTTGACCAAAAAGTTTGGAATTAAGATTGAAATAACAAACAATGCAAAAGGGCTCATAAGATTAGTGCAAGAAAACGACAATAATGTTCCCATTATCGTTGACACCTCCGGTACAAACCCATTTGATGCCACTGAAATGGAACATCTTAAAACAATCGCTAGCACGGCACAGTTTGAAAAAATTGCTGTGATAGCTGCAGGTAGAGACCCAGTAGAAACTGCGGAGGTTGCTTTAGGATTTTCAACTATTGGGGCAAAAAGGATGGTTATAACTCAACTGGATATGACGCGCCGCCTTGGTAGCATACTCACTGCAACTTATGCTGGTAAACTGTCATTATCAGATATCAGCATCAGTCCCAATATTTCCAACGGCTTCTGCCCCCTAAATTCAGTCTCTCTTGCCCGCCTGATAATGCCGTATACTGATACTGATGGATCAATAAATTTTGTCAATGAGGACACCAATCAAACAGAGGCAATAATATGAATTCAGCACCAACCTTAGCAGCCCGTGCTTCATCAATAACAAATGGACAAAACATGGTTGCTATCGCATCAGGGAAAGGGGGTGTTGGCAAAACCTGGCTTGCTATTACCCTAACTCATGCTCTAGCGAAGCAGAAACTACGCACTTTACTTTTTGATGGCGACTTAGGTCTAGCTAATTTAGATATTCAGCTGGGTTTAATGCCGAAACATGATCTAGGTAGTGTAATTGCTGGAAGACTGACGCTCAATCAAGCTGTACTTACTTATGAAGAAGGTAACTTTGATATTATCGCTGGGCGCTCTGGTTCAGGTGGACTGGCAAACGTCCCTGTCAGCCGTCTACAGATTCTAGGAGACGATCTAAACTTACTTGCTGCCGCATATGATAAGGTAATTATTGATCTTGGAGCAGGCGTTGAGCGAACAGTAAGACAGCTAGCCCAGAGTGTTGGCACTTGTATCGTCGTTGCAACTGACGAGCCTACGTCCCTCACAGATGCGTATGCCTTCATAAAAGTTACTCATGTAGAGCGTCCTGGCGAAGACATCCGAATTGTAATAAATATGGCTAATTCAACTCGCGAAGGTGAGAGAACTTACAACACGTTGCTAAAAGCCTGCGAGGGTTTCTTGAAGATTTCACCCCCGTTGATTGGCGTGATAAGACGAGATAACAAAGTCCGCGAGTCAATTAAAAGTCAGTCATCTATACTTACTAGATTTCCCAATACAGAAGCCACAACCGATGTTGAGAGAATAGCTGAAAAACTAAAAGAGCGAGTTTCTTCCAAATGAGTTATGTATGAGTACAATTCGACCAACGACATCAACACCGTCCCTAGTTAACCCACAAAACACAACTCCCGTCGCTATTGTTCAAGGAGCACCATCCATACTTGGACGCATTTCTGTTGGACAGATACTGGAGGCAACCGTCATATCCCAAACAGCAAAAGACACTTTTCAAGTACAAACGCCATTAGGTCAATTTTTATTGAACTCGACACTAAACTTACCGAAAGGTGGTACTCTTATGTTGCAATTATCATCTCAATCACCTTTCATGCAATTCCATATCAACAGCTTAAATGGCGAAAATCTTAAATTAAAGACAAAAACTGAGCCCAAAGTCACAAGTAACACGAGTCAAAAAAAATGGTCGCCATCTACAAAATTGGTTGAAGGAAAGATCCTACTAGCAACTTTGATAGGGCAATTGTCGGGGCCTCAAAAAATATCCACACAAATCTTTAAAGAAAATCCCATCTTACCTACCACAACTACCACCGACTCAACTGAGGAAGCAGGTGCTTTTTTGAAGAAAATTGGTTCAACAAGAGGAGGAAGCACAAAGCAATCCATTATCAATCTGAATAATATTTCGGCAGTTTTAAAAGACCTAAAACCATCTCAGGGTTTAACAAGCCTAAAAATCAAGTCGGTTAAAAATCCCAAGGCACCTGAAGAAATGCTTATTGGCAGTAAAATAAACGTTAAGGTTATATCAATTCAACCACCAGATCCAAATGTAACTGAAGCAATTTCCTCAACATTCAGCAAGAAAAACAAACATCATTCTCTTTCATTAGGTTCTAACCTCAAGGGTGTTGTCTCAGGAACTACTGGCTCAGGACAGCCTATTATTCAGACCAAAGTGGGCTTTTTAAACTTGAGCACCCAAACAAATATTCCGCTCGGTTCAACAATTTTTCTGGAAGTTACTCAAGGTCCTTCAGGGCCAACTAGTGAAGCTCAGCTTGTATCTCCTTTTAACGAGGGCCTATTTAGGTCTCGGAAATGGCCAGCACTCGAACAAACTTTCCAAATTATTGAGGAAGTTCACCCAAGGAGCACTCCTAAGCTCATAAATTCTATTATACCTCGTCCAGGTGTTGCATTAATTTCAAATGTAATCTTCTTCCTTTCCGCCCTGAGAGCTGGTGACTTACATGCTTGGGTGGGAGAAAAAAATTTGCGTATTGTAGAACGCCATCAGCCATATATCGCTAGTAAAATGAGGGAAGATTTTACAACCTTATCAAAAATGGTTGAGGAACCACAATCAGGTGATTGGCGTGTTGCCCTTATTCCAATAAATTCAGGCGATGAAATTCAACAAATGAGATTATTATTGAGGCAGAATGAGGATGAAAAAAACAAAGGAAACACCAAACACACAAGATTTATAATAGATGTTGTCCTTTCCAAACTTGGTCGCTTACAACTCGATGGACTTGTTGGGGAAGGAGACAGCTCTCTTGAACTTATAATTCGCTCCGATTCTCACTTAGCTGAACTCATACAAAATAATATTCGCACAATTTTTATTGAAGCTATAGCTTCTTCAGGTATTAGAGGTGGGGTAAATTTTCAAGCGTCACCAGCTAATTTCGTTGATATTCCCGACCCTGAAGTTGCTAACAATGTTGGACTTGAAGTCTGAGGGTAAGAATGGATCTTAATGAAAGACGCTCTTTGCTTGTTTGTATTCGTAACCCAGATATAAAATTGGATTATGTAACTTCTATTACTGGCCAATTGACAAATTCTAGATTGGGCGGAAGTAGTTTTGTAAATTTAAATTATGTTCCTGACAAAACAACCCTCAAACCAGATTCTTTTGGGCGTTACCTTGGCGCCATTGGTGATTTGGAATGGGGAACCTTGGAAGAGGTTGCCGTTGCAGTCATCAATGATGTAAATAACGAACTAGTTGCGAGATGGCTGCAACTTTCCATTTCAGCTCCCAACCATGCCCATTATGGAATTGACAGACATGAAGTCATGCTCGAAGACCGTCAGCCAAATTGGGACAATAAAGGTTTACTCTCTCGCCTTAAGTTGGTTTAGCTGAGTTTTTGAATAAAAGTCTGAATACCAACCTCATCCAGATCAAGCTGGTCTTTTCTAGCCAATTCTAATTCTTGACGTAACTTGCGAGATTCAAGTGCAGTTTCAAATTTTTTTAACTCTCTGTATGCCACAGACAATGCCTCACGTGCCTCGTCTGTGTCCTTTTCCAACTGCTGAATAGAAATTTGAATAATGGCTCGCCGTTCTATAACACGTTCTGCATAGTAACCATAAACAAATCCACCTTCGTTAGGGGCAGCAGTAGCTGCAGCCTGTTCATTTAAAAGGTCTTGTTCAAGCTTTTTTAATTCAGCTTCAAAACCTTCAATAAGACGTTGTAAATCTCCTAACTTTCGACGCTTCTGATCAACATTCCAATCATTGAGGCGAATAAGTGTTTCAATACCTTCTGCCAATTAAAGAGCTCCCAACAAAAATTAGTTTTCGCCAATGGAATTTAAACCACTCAGGGTGTCAAGGCTTAATGTCTGTTCACCAACAACTTGGTCTATCTCATCTACAACCTCAGAATCTTTCATTATTGCGCTTTTATTTTGTAAAGGCTCTTCAACAGGTACTGACTGTGGGGGAATAGATGACCCTGGCGGATTGGCAACCTCAACTGGCATACTGAGAATAGTGCGAAGTTGCTCATAGCAAGTGGCAAGTGGGGCTTTTTCTTCTATATCCTGAGCCAAAAATTTTTCTATCCCTGGATAAAAAGTTATAGACTCATCGACAGCCCCGTCACTCCCTCGACGGTATGCTCCAAGGCGTATCAACTCCGCCATATTTTCATAAGTAGCCATGTATTGGCGAGCTCTATTTACGACCTCATTCTCATCCGGTGTATTACAATCTGGCATAGTTCTCGAAACACTTTTCAGAATGTTTATTGCTGGATAACGCCCTCGTTCAGCAATCTCCCTATCCAAAACCACGTGGCCATCTAGGATACCCCTAACAGCATCAGCAACCGGTTCATTATGATCATCACCTTCCACAAGAACGGTAAATAGACCAGTAATGCTCCCCTGCCCAGCACTGCCGGGACCTGCACGCTCTAATAACCGAGGCAACTCTGCAAAAACTGACGGTGTATACCCTTTAGATGCAGGAGGTTCACCCGCAGACAAACTTATTTCACGCTGAGCCATTGCAAATCTTGTAACACTGTCCATGAGGCATAAAACATCCTTTTTTTGATCACGAAAAAATTCTGAAATTGCCATTTGCACATAGGCCGCCTGACGGCGAACTAAAGGTGGCTCATCAGAAGTTGCAACAATAACTACGCTACGTGCCATACCGTCATTTCCGAGATCGTCCTCAATAAATTCTCTCGCCTCACGGCCACGTTCTCCAATCAATCCAATTATGCTTATTTCTGCATCCGTATGACGTGCCATCATGGACATAATTGTTGATTTTCCAACACCTGAACCAGAGAAGATACCCATGCGCTGACCACGGCAACAAGTTAAGAAGGTGTTCAAAGCACGAATTCCAAGGTCAATCTTACTGCCTACACGCTGACGCTCATGTGCATGAGGTGGTCTTGAGTGGACACGGTATGCTTTCGTGCCCTTAATTAAAGGCCCTTTTCCGTCAACTGGCTCGCCAAAAGCGTTGATAACTCGACCCATCCAGCTTAAATCAGGATAAATTAAGGGATCACTCACATTTAACTCTGCCCTGGATCCCAATCCAATACCATCAAGAGTTCCAAAAGGCATCAAAAGTGCTCTTTCATTCTTAAAGCCAACAACCTCACACATGACACGGCGCTTACCGCGACCAAAAAGGTTACAACGTTCTCCTATAGATAGTTCACCAACAACACCCTCAACCTCAACCATTAGGCCGACGATACCAGAAACTCGTCCGTAAACAGATTTTTCGGGCAAGTGGTCTATTTCATCCAGTATTTGTTTAGTAGGGATTTTCAATCAGACCCCTCAAAAAAAAATTCTTGTTTACTTGCAAAATTAATTGTCACTTTAAATTTGCTCTTAATTTGATTATTCAATTAAGACTTTAACAATTCGTATAATAATTTATTAAAGCTGTAGACATAAATAAAGTTTAACAAAAGATTAAGATTTGGGTTTAATATAAAGAATCTGATTGTGATTGGGAGATTACTGAGATGCGGGTACTTCTTGTCGAAGACGATCCATCTACCGCGCAGAGCCTAAAGATAATGCTCGAGTCTGAGAAAATGGTAGTTGATGCTACCGATCTTGGCGAAGATGGACTAGAAATTGGAAAACTCTATGATTATGACATAATCATTTTAGACCTAATGCTTCCAGATATTAATGGAATTGAGGTTTTACGACGTCTTCGTGACGCTCGTGTGGAAACCCCAGTATTGATCCTTTCTGGCCTGACTGATGCGGACGACAAAGTAAAAGGACTAGGAACGGGTGCAGATGACTATTTGACCAAACCTTTCAACAAAGCCGAATTAATGGCTCGAATTCAGGCTATAGTAAGGCGGTCTAAAGGGCATGCGCAATCTATTATACGCACAGGAAAATTAGCAGTTAATCTTGATTCCCATACAGTTGAAGTTGATGACAGACATGTTCACTTGACCGGCAAAGAATATGGAATCTTGGAATTGTTATCACTTCGAAAGGGGACAACGCTGACCAAGGAAATGTTTCTGAATCATTTATATGGAGGAATGGATGAGCCAGAATTAAAAATAATTGATGTGTTTATCTGCAAACTCCGCAAAAAATTAGGTAAAGCGACTGGAGGAGAAAATTACATCGAGACGATTTGGGGCCAGGGTTACGTTTTACGAGATCCAGAAAACGCAAAAACAAAAGCCTAAATCCACTTTCGATTAATTATAATTCACAAGATAAAATTAAAATTTCAATTAATATAATAGAGATATTTTCTAATTTTACTTGATCGTTTAAAAATAAGATCAGGCTTTTAATTGCTGAGCGCAACACAACGCACTCATTGCTGAGATTATATTTTCATTTTGGGCATTGCGGCAACAAAACTGTGAACCTCACCTCATCACGATCTGTAAAAACGCTGACCTTTGACAATTGATTTTCAGCCAGCCGTTGACAAAAAAAACCGTGGATATTTTGAGCGCTCAAGTTCAAATCTGCATGACTTGATTTCTCAGACAAGAGTGCACATTGCAAATCTTCACTAAGAAAGGCTCCTCGTCCAATAGCCCTCACAACCAAGTTAACAGCTTGTCCCTTATGAATTTCATCCTCTGTAGATACTGAAACTTCGAGGCTTCCTCCCCGTGGGATAGCATCTATAGCAACTAAAATCATATTGAGAAGTATCTTAATTGCTATGACTGTAATTTTTTTTTCCAAGCTTTCAGCCATTTCTGGGGGCCAATCCAGAGAAACTCGGCTTCCTTTTAGGTAAGCTTGAGCTAACTCTCGGGCCTCAGCAAGTGGTGATTTTCTACCATTTGGACCTCCTTGGCCAAAAGTTAGACGAAAAAAAGCTATACGCGCTAATAACTTTTCACTACTGGTAGCAATAACCTCTAGTGCTCCTTCATCTTCCTCAGAGCCCATTTCTTCAAACAACTCAATTCCATTTTGTATAGCTCCAGCGGGCCCAACAATATCGTGGCACAACCTTGAAGATAGAAGCTGGAGAACCTTTAAATTTAACTGCATGATCTTTTTCATCCTAAAATAGAATCGCACCTATTTAAACTACAACATTAAATTGTGCCCTGTTTACCTAATATTGTGCTTATAAAAAAAGTGATGTGCACTTCTTGTTCAACAACCCTTAAACTTTTCCAACTTCCTTTATTGCCCGGGTCATCTATAGCTCGGACTCCCCCCCCTTATGGCTCTTATCCATGCGTCAGCAAGTAGACGGTTTAATAGATAAGTTTTAGTATTTTTTTTTGTTTATCTGTTTCTTTTTTTTTATAATGTTATATGGATGTTTTCTTAGATGCCATTTATCTATTAACCGCAACAGACAGCGATTTGTTGACAATAGTTGGACTTTCACTTTGGGTTAGCCTAATCGCTGTCTTTATTGCAACTTTGATTGGTATACCTCTGGGTGCTGCAACAGCTTTATATAAGTTTCCAGGTCGTAAGTTTCTTGTAGTTTTATTAAATGCATTAATGGGATTACCACCCGTTGTTGTCGGGCTTGTTGTTTACTTATTATTGTCCAGATCAGGTCCCTTTGGGGTTCTAGGCTTATTATTTAGCCCTACTGCAATGATTATAGCGCAAACAATCTTAATCATACCAATTATAGCTGCATTGAGCCGCCAAGTTGTTGATGATTTATGGGTTGAATACGCAGAACAATTATTGTCACTTGGAGCTACTCCATATCGGCAAATGAAAACCCTAATTTGGGATGGACGTTTTTCTTTGCTGACGGCTGTACTAGCAGGTTTTGGAAGGGCTACCGCAGAAGTTGGTGCAGTAATGATTGTTGGTGGTAACATTGACCACGTAACACGAGTAATGACAACTTCTATCACACTTGAAGTTTCAAGAGGCAATTTGGCCCTCGCACTTGGTCTGGGCATAGTTCTAATAATTTTATCCTTATCCATCAATACAGCAGCTTTTTTCCTTAAAGAATTTACAGAAAGTCGTCGAGTATGATTACAGAACCTATTCCACTATTAAGCCTAAGTGATGTCTACTATGAGGCAAGTGGCAAACAGTTAATTAAAGAATTTTCTTGTCAATTTAAAACAGGACCACGGAACATCATCATTGGTCCAAATGGGGCAGGGAAAAGCCTACTACTGAAATTATGTCATCGTCTACTTAAGCCAAGTCAAGGGTATATCCAATGGCATGGCCAAACTAATGACAAGAGCAGTGTAATCTTTGATCAGGCAATGGTCTTTCAGCGCCCAGTAATGCTGCGCCGAACAGCAGCTGAGAATATTGATTACGCACTCTCCTTACGTGGGCTCAACAAAGCTCAACGTAACGCACGAACTGAAGAGGTTTTGGAATCAACAGGACTTACCCCCCTAGCCCATTGTTCAGCCCGAGTTCTATCGTTTGGCGAGCAACAAAAACTGGCACTAGCGAGAGCTTGGGCTCTAAAACCAAAGATACTATTCCTTGATGAGCCAACAGCTAGCCTTGATCCAGCAGCAACATTTGAGATTGAAAAAGTAATTAATGCCATCCACAATAGTGGCACCGAAATCATCATGACTACCCATGATTTACCACAAGCGAGAAGACTTGCTGACGAAGTGATCTTTATTCATCAAGGCAAGTTACTAGAGAGCTCTTCAGCAACGTCCTTCTTTAAAAGGCCTAAAAATCCATATGCACAAGCTTTTCTGAACGGCGATTTATTACTTTGGAATCAAACAGAAATCAAAACATAGGGATACTAACTTGTCACACATAATGAAGTTAACCGTCTTTTTTTTAACTATCGCATTGCTGAATACTAGCCAATCACGAAAAGCTCAAGCTGATGAATACATAACAATAGCGTCAACTACCTCAACACAAGATACAGGTTTGCTGGGTGAGATCCTTCCAAACTTTACCAAAAGCACCGGCATCTCGGTACGGGTAATTGCGGCAGGTACCGGACAAGCCATCAAAATTGCAGAAAATGGAGATGCGGATGTCTTGTTGGTACACCACAAAGAATCTGAAGAAGCCTTTATAGCAGCAGGCTTTGGTGTCAAACGCTATGATCTAATGTATAATGATTTTGTGGTAATTGGCCCAGCCCAAGATCCCGCCAAAATTTCTGGCTTGAAAGACGTAGTCAAAGCATTCATCAAAATAGCAAGCTCCAAATCAATATTTCTATCTCGGGGTGACGATAGTGGCACCAATAAAAAAGAAAACACTATATGGTCTGCTGGTGGTATTGACATCAATAAATATTCTGGCAGTTGGTACAGAAAAACGGGCTCAGGGATGGGAGCAACTCTAAACATGGCGGCTACCATGAACGGTTATACTATAGCCGACAGGGGAACTTGGCTTTCCTTTAAAAACAAAGAAAGACTAGAAATACTGGTGGAGGGTGACCCTAGACTGCACAATTCTTATGGTGTCATACTTGTGAATCCAAAACGCCACCCCCATGTCAAGGCGGATGCTGGAAGAAAACTGATAAACTGGTTGATTTCGAATGAGGGTCAAAATGCAATCAAAGCCTTTAAGATCAATGGCGAACAACTGTTCAAAAGCAACCTAGAGTAATATTCAACAACAATAATTGATCTAACTATTCGTACTAAAAGTTAAAGCGTTTTATTTTTAGTCACGCAAACGCCAAAAAAGAATAAAAAAAATAATTTTTGTAAAGCCAATAAGCAAGATGCGGGCTAATATAAGCATTAACAAACAACAAGAGCCGAGGAACTTCAATTTTATGATCGATCCAACTGGTCGAAACATTACATACCTCAGAGTATCGGTCACAGATCGCTGCGATTTCCGTTGCGTTTATTGTATGTCTGAACAGATGAGTTTTCTTCCAAAGTCGGAAATTCTTAGCTTGGAAGAATTGGAGCGCTTGTGTAGTGCATTTGTTGATAGAGGTATTAAAAAAATTCGCCTAACAGGTGGCGAGCCTCTAGTTAGACGCGGCTTTATGGAACTAGTTGGTTCTCTCAGCCAACACCTAAAATATGGTAATCTACAAGAATTAACTTTAACCACTAATGGAAGTCAGCTAGAAAAATATGCTGACGAACTGGCTAGTAAAGGGGTTAGGCGTATAAACGTGTCAATAGACACACTTAACCCCAAAAAATTCACTCACATTACCCGCGGTGGAAAATTAGACCAGGTCAAACGAGGATTGGTTGCAGCAAGCAAAGCTGGTCTCAAGATTAAAATCAATACAGTCGTTCTCAAGGATTTTAATGAGGACCAATTCAGTCGCCTTGTAAGATGGTGTGGTATGCAAGGATATGACATCACGTTTATTGAGACCATGCCTCTTGGAAATATAGGAAGAGATAGATTAACTCAGTATATGCCTGTTTCAGAGGTGCGCAAAATTATTGAGAGAGACTGGACTTTAAAAGATAACAATTACAGCACTGGTGGACCATCAAGATATACAAGTGTGGCAGAGACGGGCCAACTTGTAGGCTTTATTTCACCGCTTAGCCATAATTTCTGTGCAACTTGCAATCGTATTCGTATTACCTGCACGGGAAAATTATATTTGTGTTTAGGGCAGAAGGATAACGCAGACCTCCGTGCACCTCTGAGGGCGAGTGAAGGAAATGAGCTTTTGCACTCTGTCATTGATGAAGCCATCAGCCGCAAACCAAAAAGCCATGAATTCATTATCGAGCCCGGAAATTCTGGCCCTTCGCTTAATCGCCATATGAGTGTAACCGGCGGTTGAAATTTTCTTTTGATTTTTTTTGTGAACTATCAGCCCCATTCTAATATATATATAAGATTATGATAAAAAAAATCGCTTTCACCGCCGACAGACAACCGCAAGCACAATATGCTTTGAAAAGGCTCAAGGAAAAGTATGCTCATGTTCCAGCCAGCAAAGCTGATGTCATAGTCGCTTTGGGTGGGGATGGCTTCATGTTGAGAACTTTGCATCTCTACACCAACAGCGGTAAGGAAATCTATGGTATGAATCGAGGATCAGTTGGATTTTTGCTTAACGGTTACTCTGAAAAATCTCTCAAAACTCGTATCAACAAGGCTGTATCTATTGACGTCAACCCCTTGATCATGAAAGCGATTGATATAAAAGGGAAAAAACATACAGCGCATGCTATCAACGAAGTTTCCTTACTGCGAGAAACACGTCTTGCTGCAAAGATTGGCATCCACGTTGATGAAATTGAACGTATGCAGGAGTTGATTTGCGACGGAGTTCTCATTGCTACACCTGCTGGAAGCACGGGATATAACTTATCTGCTCACGGTCCAATTATGCCTCTTGGATCTGGTGTCCTAGCGTTAACACCTATCAGTCCGTTCAGGCCTCGTCAGTGGCGGGGCGCCCTGCTTCCACATGATGCCTTGATAAGTTTTGAGGTTTTAAATCCAAAAGAACGAAGAGTGAGTGCAGTTGCAGACAATACAGAAATCAGGAGTGTGTCCAGGGTCATGGTACAAGAGGACCTGACGCGAAGCGTCACAATGTTGCATGACCAAGACCATAATTTTGAGGAACGCATCCTGAAAGAACAGTTTCTCACCTAAAAGCGGTCATAGGTAAAGAATTATTGCATTATTTTATTTAAGAATGATTTGTCCCAATTGCTTGAGAAATAGTTGAGAAACCGTCTGCTAAAAGATGTTTAACCAAATCACGCTTGATCAATTGGACGTGGCCAGGCCCATGAAAGACCATTGCAGTATACAGTTGTATTAAGGTTGCTCCAGCCTTAATTTTTGCATATGCATCTGCACCACTCGATACTCCACCGACCCCGATAAGAGGTATTCTTCCTGATGTCAGTTTATACACTTCAGAGAGAACACGAGTTGACGGCTCAAGTAAAGGCTGGCCGCTAAGCCCACCACTTTCATGGGCGTTTGAGTCAATCAAACTATGTGGCCTTTTGATAGTCGTATTTGTTGCGATTATACCATCAATTCCTGTTTCAATAGCAACCTGAGCGATATCTAATTTATCCTCGTCACTCAGGTCCGGGGCAATTTTAAAAAGTATAGGAGGGGGACACTCTAGTGTAACCTCTGACCGTGCCTGCATTACAGCTTCAAGCAAAACCCGTAGAGCTTTTCTTCGTTGTAAACTACGCAGTCCCACCGTATTTGGCGATGATACATTGATGACTAGATAATCTGCTACTTTAGCAAATCTAAGCACACCCTTCCGGTAGTCACCAATTGAATCTTGTGTATCTTTGTTTTTACCCAAATTGACTCCAACAATTCCTTTTCGAGAACAGGCTTCAAGGCGGGTGGCAACGTCTTCCATACCTTTATTATTAAAGCCCAAGCGGTTTATTACTGCTTTATCTTTAGACAAGCGAAATAAACGAGGGCGTGCATTACCAGTTTGTGGCTGAGGTGTGACAGAACCTACTTCTACAAATCCAAAACCTTGCTCTAGCATTGGATTTACAGCCAAGCCATTTTTGTCAAACCCAGCAGCCAAACCAATAGGATTTAAAAAGGAGCGTCCCCAAACACTTTGTTTTAAATGAGGGCTTTCATACACCTTTGGGCTTGGCACCAATCCTGTGCGCAGAGTGCCAATAACAATATCATGGGCAGTTTCTGCGTTTAGCATACTAATCAGAGGTCTTACCAAAGAATAAGGGTTAAACATTTCTACCCATCCCTCCTGCTAATCGGCAGGGAACAATATTATCAGGAAATTGATGAAAACCATCCTCTCGCAGAGGCAAGTCACAAACACTTTGAACCTTAACTGTTAAAAGTGGGCCATATAGATGAGGAAAAAACTGTCCTCCCCGTGACGACTCCCACTTGAGTGTCGGACCAAGATCATCAGCATTTACAGCGATCAAAACTAAGCCTGCGACTTTGGAATAATGCCGACCCGCACTTTCTGCAACTTGTTGGGCTGTAGAAAAATGTATAAATTCATCAGTCCAGTTATCAATGCCACCATCATAGAGACCCGTCTTCTCTGCACTCTGCCAGTCTTGGCGCCTACAAATGTGATAGATTAAACGTTTAGCCATATTTGTAATAGTACCTGTTTGATACAAGCAGTTATAGAAAAGGGTATGCCTGCAAATCGGTTTTAACTTATTCTATTGCACAATAAGCCATACTGTTATTGTCTTGCTCAACCATCTTTCAAAAGCCAGAGCAAAAAATTAATTATCATTGGAATATTTCTGACACTTTAACTAAAATATTTCAAAGTTTGATTACTGATTAAAACAGAACCCATTTGTTTTATGAGCATATTATTCCAGCATGATGTGCCAAATGGTCTGCCATGAAGGTACTGATAAAATAATAACTGTGATCGTAGCCCTTGTGGTAACGCAACTTCAGGGGGAAACCAACATCTTTACAAACCTGTTCAAGGTGATCAGGCTTGAGCTGTTCATCAAGAAATTCATCATCTAAACCTTGGTCAACTAAAATTAAATTGTGTTGCGATTTATCTACGTTCTGAATCAACTTGACAGCATCGTGGCGCTTCCAGACTTCCGTATCATTGCCAAGATATCCCGAAAAGGCCTTTTTCCCCCACGGACAGTCTGTTGGTGAACAAATTGGTGAAAAAGCAGAGATACTTTGGTAGATTTTGGGATATTTTAAACCAAGAGTTAATGCTCCATGACCACCCATTGAGTGGCCAAAAATGCCCTGTCTCGACAAGTCTACATTTAGACTTTTTTTCATTATAGCTTGAAGTTCGCTAGTAACATAGCTTTCCATACGGTAATTTTTTGCCCATTCTTCCTTGCAGGCATCAATATAAAACCCAGCACCTGTACCAAAGTCCCATGAATCCTCCTCACCTGCTATACCCGCACCACGGGGACTTGTATCCGGTGCAATCAGAATAATGCCATACTTAGCAGCAAATTGTTGAGCACCACCTTTAATCATAAAAGTTTCTTGGGTACATGTTAAGCCAGCAAGGTACGTCAAAGCAGGCAAACGTTTTCCCTTTTTCAATTGTGGTGGTTGATAAACGGAAAACATCATTTCTCCATTAACAGATTGAGAGGTATGGCTGTAATAAGTCATGACGCCACCATGGCAATGGTGTTTTTTTAATACTTTCAAAGACATACTAATACTCAACAACTGAACGAATTGATTCACCGGCATGCATAAGATCAAAACCCTTGTTTATATCATCAAGGGACAACTTATGGGTTATCAAGCTATCAATATCAATTTTGCCTTCCATATACCAATCAACAATTTTTGGAACATCTGTGCGTCCCCTGGCACCCCCAAAAGCTGTGCCCTTCCAGACCCTGCCCGTAACTAATTGAAATGGTCTAGTTGAAATTTCTTGTCCAGCACCTGCAACGCCAATAATCACGCTTTCGCCCCACCCTTTGTGACAGCATTCTAAGGATTGGCGCATTGTATTGACATTACCTATGCATTCGAAACTATAATCAACCCCTCCATCTGTGATGTCTGCAATAGCTACGACCACATCATCTACTTCTTTAGGATTAACAAAATGAGTCATACCAAACTGGTTAGCAAGTTCAACTTTATTAGGATTAACATCAATCCCAATAATGACATTTGCACCCACCATTCGTGCGCCCTGAATCACGTTTAAGCCTATACCGCCAAGACCAAAGACGGCAACGGTAGAACCCGGTGTCACCCTAGCTGTATTGATGACAGCTCCAACGCCGGTAGTCACGCCACAACCTATGTAACAAACTTTGTCGAAAGGGGCATCTTTGCGAATTTTTGCAACTGAGATTTCTGGCATCACAGAATAGTTAGAAAAGGTTGAAGTACCCATGTAGTGAAAAATTGGCTCACCATCAATCGAGAAGCGACTTGTTCCATCTGGCATTATACCTTTACCCTGAGTTTCACGAATTGCCTGACAAAGATTTGTCTTACCTGAAAGACAAAATTTACACTGACGACACTCAGGGGTGTAGAGGGGGATGACGTGATCTCCTTTTTTAACAGACGATACTCCAGGGCCAACATCAACAATTACGCCAGCACCTTCATGGCCAAGAATAGCAGGGAACAAGCCCTCGGGATCTTCACCTGAGAGTGTAAAGGAGTCAGTATGACAAATACCCGTTGCTTTTATTTCAACCAAGACTTCGTGAGCCTTTGGTCCTTCAAGTTGCACAGTTTCAATACTTAACGGTTCACCCGCCTTAAATGCAACAGCCGCTTTAACATCCATTTCCTTCTCCCAAAACACTCTGTCCTAATAAAAGCGTCTAAATTTATCTTAATACCAGATTGTACTGCTGAACATAAACTATCAACTAAAAAAAATACTTTTTAGGCACTTGGTCAATCCCATTCAACTTTTTTCTAAAAATCGTGTTGGCTTATTTTACTGGTATGTTAAAAAAAATGTTGATTACTAGGCCACTCGCCTAAAATTCCGATTTTTTAAAATGCAGAGCAAATAATCATATTGAACACATTATAGTACTTGATCTACAGATAAGGTTTTTGTATAGCCCTAAGGACTGTCAATATTTTTGTGTTAGTTTTACTTTTAATGGTACAGCAGGGCCATAGAATGACAACTGAAATAACAGAGAATGAGCAACCAAGCCCTAGCATGGTCTTTGCAAACAAAATTATTAATCTCGCCAATGATCATTTAAGGCAGGGACAAGGGGTTGAAGACTTAGCCCAAGGTATACGCCACGCCGCTGCAAATTTTTCTGCATATTCTTTTTTCTTGGCAACCCAAAAGTCAAAGGATCCAAATGATGTGGTAGAGGACTTTGTGAGATTTTTTGAGTATTATCTGAGCGCACACGCTCCAAAACGAGAGGCTAGCTCAGGTTTAGCTGAAACCATATCCCAAGCAAAAAATGAACTGTAATTTTTGAATTACATTAAAATTAGCCAGCGTTAACGAAAGCGGCTATTTCATCAGCCAAATCTTCGCTGTAAAGATCAAGAAAGAAGTGACCGGCATCTTCAATTATTTTAAATTTCACGTTAGGTTGGTCAAACATAATCATTTGCTCTAAAAACTTTGGAACAACTTGATCGTTATCACCCACTACCGCTAATACAGGCAACTTAATACGCCTAATTACGGATGGCGTATCCAAAAGTGGTGACTCACTATAATAATCTACAAAAGTCTTTGCTGCGACAATAGTATTAGGGCAATAGAGCAAATCAACGCCTTCCATAAGTTTATCACCCTGATTTCCTCGCACCAAAGACTTGGCCTCTTTCAATAGTGGCAATAAATCTTTTTTGTAATTTTTGATGTAATTGCGTCTCAACTCTCCTGGTGTCCATGTTCCCGGTGATATCAATACTACCCTCTTGATGGCCCGGTCAGGATTATCAGCCACATACCGCGCCACTTGGTTGCCACCTCGGGAATGTCCTAAAATCGTTATTGCAGTTGCTCCTCTTGCTTTTAGAAAATCCACCCACGTTTTTATTTCCTCTACAGCATTGGTATCTTTATGACGATGAGGTCCAGCACAATTAAACATGCCGTAACGATTATCTTGAGCCAAACTCAAATTAAAAGCCAAATTTGGAATATTCCGTTCCACCAACATATCTTGAAGACCACGCATGAATTCCATGTCCTTGTGGGCGAGAGTACCATGAAGCATCAAAACAACACCGTCAGACAAAGACTTTTCTGAAGGAAGATTGAGATTTGCATTTAGGGTCAGATTACCACGCTTAACCTTTACCTCTTCTGCTATAAGGGGCTGAAAATCTAAAACCCCAAAAAAAACTACAATCATTGTCATTGTCAAAAATCTTAGTTTTAATTTAGGCATGACCACCCCCTATGTTTTGACGAGTTTTCTATCAACTATCAAAAAATTTTTTTATGTAAACAAATAGCTCAAAGTTCTTTACACCAATAGAAATATCGTTTCAGCTAAATCAAAGCATTAACATTTTAGCTCAAAAATGCGCATTTTTAAAAAAATTTCTAATGTGTTCTTTGCGTACGAGTTTCAAAAAATTTGAAACCCTTAAAGAGAAAAAAATATTTGTGTTGGGATACATATGTTGCTATTTTGTTCTTGTGAAAGAGAAAGTTAACATTGTCTGGTTTAAACGTGATCTTAGGATACACGATAATCTCCCCCTACAAGAGGCTACTATGACCGGTTTACCAACTTTACCGTTGTATGTTGTAGAACCAGAATATTGGCAGCAATCTTTTGCCTCCCGTCGACATTGGAATTTCGTCCATGATTGTTTAATTGAACTATTCTCGGATTGCACCAATCTTGGTCAACCACTTGTTATAAGAGTTGGTAATATAGTTGAGATCCTGGAAACGATCAGTGCAAATTACAAAATTAAAGGTATTTTTGCACATGAAGAGAGTGGTAATAATTGGACGTATTGCCGAGACAAGAAAGTGACTGAATGGTGTAAGAACCAAACTATTCCATTGCACGAGTACCCCACAAATGGTGTTGTTCGCTACCTTAAAAAACGAGATGATTGGTCAAGAATTCGCAATGCCCGAATGGTAAAACCATTGGTAAAAAAGCCACAAAAATTAAAACCAATTAACAATATTTCACTAGGGGCGATCCCATCAAAAAAAAATCCAATGTTTGGTGATAAAATACACGGAATCACACAAAAAGGAGGTCGTCGAGAGGGTATAAGAACCCTTTGGAAATTTCTAAATGAAAGTAGCAAAAACTATATTTTTCATCTTTCTGCCCCAGGAAAATCAGAAAAGTATTGCTCTCGCCTATCGCCTCACCTCACCTGGGGCACATTAACTGTGCGTGAAGTGATCAAGCTGAGCATGAAACACCGTAAGCATCTGAGTGATCAAAATTCTAAAACTTGGAAGCGAAATCTGACAGCGTTCAGTTCTAGGCTTGCATGGAGGTGCCATTTTATTCAAAAAATAGAGGATCAACCTAGTATTGAAACAAAATGCATGCACCCTGCTTTTGAGGAGATGCGAAAAACTGACCATAACGAGCACTATTTTCAAGCATGGAAAAAAGGATTAACTGGTTTCCCATTTATTGACGCATGCATGCGTAACCTAATTTACGAAGGGTGGATTACTTTTCGCATGCGTGCCATGTTAATGAGCTTTGCCAGCTATCACCTATGGCTTGATTGGAGAAAAACTGGAGACCATCTAGCACAATTATTTACTGACTATGAACCAGGTATTCATTACAGCCAGCTTCAAATGCAATCCGGTGTAACAGGCATCAATACAATTCGGATTTATAACCCTACTAAACAGTCTCAGGAACATGACAAAAACGGAAAATTTATAAAACAATGGGTACCAGAATTAAGCAACGTATCGAGCATCTGGATACATGAACCCTCACAAATGACCTTATCAATCCAAAAAGATGCGCAATGTATAATAGGCACGGATTACCCCGAACCGATCGTCAATCAAACTCAGGCTGCAAAGTCAGCACTCGCAAAAATTACAGCAATCCAAAAAGATCAAAACTTCAAAGATAAAGCAAAAAATATTCACAAAAAACTTGGGAGCCGTAGACGGCCTAACAACAAAAAAAAACGCAATAATGCCGTCGACCCTCAATTATCATTTAAATTAGAACTTTGACCCCGTAACTTTTTATCTATCAACGTCCATTAGTAGCCACTCAGAAATTTTTTTTGCTGCCTCACTTTCAATATTTTCATAACCATGATAATGCAAGGGCCCGCATTTCCTACCGGAAGGAATGCCTCCATCAAACGCAAGTAACTCTTTAACAGGAGCATGAAGATCGTCATAAAACCTTTTGGCAAATTTGAATTTAGTCACCTTGCATAAATCTTTCTTGTGATGGGCAACTAGTGTATTGACCCCGATTTTTGTGCCAACAATACGTTGCATAGAATATGACTCTGCGTTTTTTGAAGAGTTCGTGTAAACACCAGAGGCGAGAACAATGCCTCTAATTTTATCGTGGTGTTTCTTTGCAAAACTGGCTGCGTCTACAGAGCCCCTACTAAAACCCACCAAATAAACTGGGAGGGAATTACGTTTTCTAAGTTCTTTCAATAAATTGAGGATTCTACTTGCTCTTTTCTTACTTGCCCGCAATTTGTAACTTGCTTTTTCTGATTCAGACCAGTTTGGAAATAAATAGTAGTTCATATTGTAACTTGTAAAGGTCGTCCTTTGAGAGACCAAAAAATTTTTACTTTTACCTTTTTTATTTTTTAATCCTGCACCCCCAATTATCGCAATAAAATTTAGTTTGGATTGGTCGTTTTCAAAAGAGTGGATAGGAAGATTAGATACGCTTTCAAATAACAACTCTTCCTCTTTTGCCCACCCAAGGTGACTAATCAAAACTAGAATAGTTGCGGCTATTATGATACGCATCACAAAAAACTTTCCTATAATTCTTCAATTTATACTTTGTAAAAGAAAATAGCTTGGCCTTACTTAAATTTTATCTTTTGTATACTCTTCAGCATCTTACAAACCTGTGTTACAGCCTGATTTAGGTTTATAAATTACCAATGTTTCCAATCTCTTATATGAGTACATGGCGGGCAGTGAGGGATTCGAACCCTCGATGAGCGTGAACCCATACCTCCTTAGCAGGGAGGCGCCTTCAGCCACTCGGCCAACTGCCCGTTAACTTTGTATAGCCCTCTATGCACAAGAGGACAAGAAGAGATCATTATGACTAATAAATTACAATGAGTTCTTTGCATATTTTATTTTCGTTACTACGCAATACCGATACAATAATTAACATATATGAAATTATTTGGAGGAAAAGTAATTGGAAGACAACCCTGGCACTTTGCTGGATATTGGGCTTGAGCACCACAAGGCAGGGCGCCTGGTACAAGCTGAAAAATGCTACAGAGAAGTACTGACCTACAACCCCCATGATGCTGAAGCTCTTCACCTTTTGGGATTAGCTGCCCATCATGGGGGCCGAAATGAGCAAGCAATAAGGTTTATTGCCAAAGCCATTGAGAACGACCAAAGTAATGTCAAATATATCAATAATCTTGGTATTGTTTATATTGCTCTCAATAAAAAAGAAAACGCCACAAAATGCTTCAAAGACGCCCTTAATATAGATTCAAACTCGACCAATGCCCATTTCAACCTTGGATTGATAATGGCAGCCCATGAAGACTATTTGGAAGCCATAAAATTTTTTCGCAAAGCTACAATCCTTGAACCTAATTATGCCGATGCCCATTACAATCTCAGTTTAGCTTTAACAAAATGTGGCTATGTAGAAGAGGTAGTTGACAGCTACCAAAAGGTTTTGGCTATTCAACCAGACCATTCTGATGCTTGGTATGGGCTGAAAAACGCCCTGAAAGCACTGCATTTTTCTAACGATATGCAAAATAAAAAAGGTATCCCTGACCACCTACGATTCAGCCCTGCTGCCCAATCAACGTGTGAGTATATGTTACTTCGATACTTTTTGGATAGCTTTGAACCACATAAATCTGATGAAAGCTTTAGAAATGCTTTAGCTACATTACCTCCAAAAAATGATGAAGAAATACTCATATCTAAAAAACATCCAGACCACATAGAACCCTCAAAGATTCCTGATAGACTTGTCGCATTGTTAAGCTTTGGACGTAGCGGAACAGGATTGTTGCATAGTTTAATTGATTCCCACCCTGAAATTTCAACTTTGCCAAGTATTTACCTACAGGGTTACTTCAACCAGGATGTATGGAGCAAAATGACAACTAATGGTTGGCAAGGGTTACCTCGCCGCTTTATGGAAGATTTTGATGTTTTATTTGACGCAAATAGTCCACATCCCACACCCAGCAGAAGAACAGATGACACCTCTTTCTTAGGGAAAAAAGAGGGGATGGCAAACGTTGGTGAAAACCGCAATGAGTCACTCTCGTTAGATAAAGAAGTATTTTGTGACGAAGCGCAAAGGTTACTTCAATTACACCACAGAATTGACCCTAAATCGTTCCTCATGGTCATACACGCAGCGTTTGAGAGGGTCCTAAAAACAAGTACTGATAAGAAAACCGTATTTTACCACATTCATTGTCCAGAAAACTTTACTAAGCTAAACTTCCTTCGGCATGTACCAGATGCCCGATTAGTAATGATGGTCCGCGAGCCAATACAAAGCTGTGAATCTTGGATTCGGGTTCTTTTCAAAGAAAATAATTACTCTAAGTTAATTTACCGCATAATTGGAATGCTATTTGCCATTGACCAAATTGCTTTCCGTACACAGGACTCTGTTGGAATTCGTCTAGAGGATCTAAAAAAACGGCCAAAAGCTACCATGCGTGCTTTTTGCTCCTGGTTGGGTGTCAAAGAATCACCAACTTTATACGAAATGACAGCTCAAGGGAAAAAATGGTGGGGGGATCCGTCAAGCCCAGACTTCAAAGAGAACAAGGCTATGTCACCATTTGATGAGACTTGCATTAAACGTCCAACCGGCACAGTCTTCAGTGAAAAAGATCAATTTGTGTTACGCACACTTTTTTACCCTTTCTCAGTCCGCTTTAAATATAGAGAGCAAAACCAAAAAAAATTTGAGAGTGACTTAAAAGAAATTAGGCCATTATTTGATGACTTGATGGACTTTGAGAGAGAGTTAGTAAAAAAATCAAAAGCCGATCCTGCTCGTTTCAAAAGCAGTATAGGCTACCTGTTACTCCGTGCGAGCTTTATGGATCGTTGGAAAGTTTTAAACGAACTTAAAGACTACCCTAACATGATTACCCCGCTTCAAATCGACTCCGAATAAACATAAATTAATAAACTCAAGTAGGTTTTTTCACCTTAGCAACGATAAAGGGCTCAAACAAAATTCTAAGTTTCACTTACTAAACTTTGCTAGCAGATTCCCATCATCATTTAAGCCTATCTCTAAGCATTTGGTTAACAAGAGACGGGTTAGCCTTACCTTGAGTTGCCTTCATAACTTGGCCAACAAACCAACCAGCAATTTTATCATTGCCAGATTTGTACTGTTCTACTTGCTGAGGACTATTTGCAATCACTTTGTTAACCGCAGCCTCAATAGCTCCTGCATCAGTAATTTGCTTCAATCCTTTTTCCTCAACAATAACATCGGCCTCTTTACCCTCTTTGACCATAATCTCAAATACATCTTTAGCTATGCGGCTTGATATTATGTTGCTCTTCAAAAGATCAAGTAGTTTACTTAAACTTTCAGCAGAAATTGGACTCTCTGCGATGCCGACGCCCCTTTCTTTCAAAACAGCAAATAAGTTACTAATGATCCAATTGGCAGCCAACTTAGGATCTTGACCTTTTACCAATTCTTCAAAATATCTAGCGGTATCGCGCTCAGCCACTAATACACCTGCATCATATGAAGATAGACCAAAACTAGTCATGTAACGATCCTTACGTACATCAGGAAGCTCTGGTAGAGTTGCCTTAATGTTATCTACATATTCTTGAGACAGTTCCAGAGGTAATAAATCAGGGTCAGGGAAATACCGATAATCATGAGCAAATTCTTTCGAACGCATTGAACGGGTCTCTCCTTTCACTGAGTCGAATAGTCTAGTTTCCTGGACCACCTCGCCACCATCCTCATAAACCTCTACCTGTCGTCGTGCTTCTATTTCAACCGCCTGCATCGCAAAACGAACAGAATTGACATTTTTGACTTCAGCTCTATTACGAAGCTCAGCCTCACCGACTCTTCGAACTGAAATATTCACATCACATCTCAAGGAACCCTGATCCATATTCCCATCACAAGTTCCTAAATAACGTAATATTGATCGAAGCTTTCGTAGGTAAGCACCCACATCTTCAGGGCTTCGAAGATCTGGACGAGACACTATTTCCATTAGCCCTGTGCCAGATCTATTTAAATCAATGAAAGATCGCTTAGGGTCCTGATCATGCATTGATTTTCCTGCATCCTGCTCAATGTGCAATCGCTCTACCCCTACTTTACGGGTGGAACCGTCTTCAAGATCGAGGATTACTGTCCCCTCTCCCACAATTGGATGATAAAGTTGAGAGATCTGATACCCTTGGGGCAAATCAGCGTAAAAGTAGTTCTTACGATCAAAAACAGAGGTCAGGTTGATTTTTGCATTCAATCCTAAACCTGTGCGAACTGCCTGTTCGACACAGTAGTTATTAATCACAGGCAACATGCCTGGCATTGCTGCGTCTACCAACGAGACGTGAGTGTTCGGCTCAGCCCCAAATGAAACCTTAGACCCTGAAAAAAGCTTGGACTCGGATAGTATTTGAGCATGAACCTCAAGCCCAATAATAACCTCCCAATCACCTGTTTCACCCTGTATTATATATGACATTCTTAACTCGCCATGTCTGGCAAAACATCAAAATTCACCGCTGTTTCCAGAACTTCAGCCCCACGTAATAAGGTCTCTTCATCAAATGGTCTTCCAATAAGCTGCAGGCCTAATGGCAAACCTCTGGTGTTTACGCCACCAGGTAATGATATTGCCGGCATACCTGCAAGCGATGATGGAACAGTAAATACGTCATTCTGATACATAGTGATTGGATCGTCCAGTTTCTCTCCAATGGCAAATGCAGCGCTAGGTGCAGTTGGGGTTAGAAGCAAATCAACACTTTTGAAGGCATTTGTAAAATCCTCCGATATCAATCTTCGTACCCTTTGAGCTTTTCTGTAATATGCATCGTAATATCCTGCTGAGAGCACATATGTTCCAATCAGCACCCGTCGCTGAACCTCAACTCCAAAGCCTTCTCCACGAGTATTGGCGTACATATGATCTAAACTGTCTCCCTTTATGCGCAAACCATACCGCACACCATCGTAGCGAGCCAGATTAGCTGATGCTTCAGCTGGAGCAATAATGTAGTAAGTTGGCAAAGCATGTTGAGTATTTGGCAAAGACACATCAATTATTTTAGCACCTGCCGATTTCATCATTGCTATACCTTCTTCCCATAAAGATTCGATTTCTGAAGACATTCCTTCAACACGATATTCGCGAGGTATACCAACTTTAAGCCCCTTAATGTCGCCATTGAGCGCCGCTTCAAAGTCAGGAACCTTGACTGGCGCTGAAGTAGAATCTTTCACGTCGTGTCCAGCCATAGCACCCAACATAATTGCAGCGTCACGTACTGTTCGTGTCATCGGACCTGCCTGATCTAGTGACGAAGCGAAGGCAATGATACCCCAACGTGAACAACGACCATATGTGGGTTTTAATCCAACTATACCTGTAAAAGAAGCGGGCTGACGAATTGAGCCTCCCGTGTCAGTACCAGTCGCACCGAGGGCCATACGCCCAGCAACAACAGCTGCTGATCCTCCTGATGATCCTCCTGGCACTAAGTCCTTGTCGTCCTCACATTTCCAAGGGTTGATTACGTTACCAAAATAACTTGTTATGTTAGCAGAGCCCATGGCAAATTCATCAAGGTTGGTTTTACCCAACATCAGCGCACCAGAGTTATGCAGGTTTGCAGATACAGTTGATTCGTAAGTCGGCACAAAATCATCGAGAATATGCGATCCCGCTGTTGTAAGTGTCCCTTTGGTGCAAAAAAGATCTTTTACTGCGATAGGAATACCATCCATGGAGCCAAGCGCATTTCCACTAGCACGACGTGCATCAGATTCTTCAGCACGTCGAAGTGCAATGTCAGGCGTTTCTGTAATAAAGGCATTTAGAAAACTTAATTTTTCCATCTTGCGCAGATGTTCATTTACTAATTCAACTGCGGTAAAATCTCCTGATTTAAGTCCATCACGAGCTGAGGATATGGTATTATTGGTAAGATCAATCATTTTTACCTTACCCATTATTCAATCACTTTGGGAACGGCAAAATAGCCATCTTCAATTTCTGGTCCATTTTCCAGAACTTTATCGCGACAGTCACCATCTGTGACTTCATCTTTACGTAAGGGCAATTTCATATCAATAACACTTGCCAAAGGTTCAACACCATTAGTATCAACGCCATTTAACTGCTCAACCCATTCCAATATGGATGAAAGCTCCTTTGCTAAGTGATCAAGATTGTCTTTTGCAACATTTATCCTTGCCAGATTGGCAATATTTCTTACAGTTTCTCTATCCAGCGACATGTGAGGCGTTACCTTGTATGTTTGTCTTTTTTTTAGATTCTGCGGAAGTTAACACCACCACGAGAAAGGCGCAAGCAACCAAAGTTCATGTCAATCACTCCCAAAATGTGCTTTTTGAATTTGCTTCCATGCACCCTCCCCCCAAGCACTCGGCGCCATCTCAACAGCAGCCTTTAGTGCCTCAACAACAGAGTTTGCACGACGCACTTTTTCTTCGGGTATTCTCGCTAAATCTTTGAGAGAAATCCCGACAAAAACCACCTTTTTTTCTATTTGTCTATACTCAAAAATTGTAGAAAAAATCTCGTCATAACCTTTTTCAACTTCCATCAAATCAATGCTAATCTGGAAAACAGGTTCACGGGTCAAAAGAAATGGAACCTCACTGATAAACATTGCCGCAAGCAGACGAAAAAGTTTTCCATTAACTCTACACACATAAGTAATTTCATAATCTGAAAAAACATTTTTTTCGTCCTCAATTATATTTTTGTCATCAAAAATAAAAATATATTTGCACTTTTCACCATCTTGAATTTTCAATACTCCCGAAACACTTTCCTCAAGAGTACCTTCAATTTTAGGCAGCAAAATAGGTTCGTAAACAAACCCATAGTCAGTCCCTTTTTTTTGGATTGCCATCCATTCAGCACCATTCTTTGCACGCCCAACAACATGAACTTCTTCCCCAATCTCCAACACACCAAGCTTTTTTGACTCAGTCATGGGTCCTGCTCGAACAATAGCCTTTTTAGTAACAAGAAAGGTCCCTCTTTGAGCATGAATACTATTGCCCAAAAAATTCAAATCCTCCGCTTCTGATTGATCTCCAATGATTATCACAACTACAAAAAAAATCAGTGCAGTATGGCTACACAAAATTCTAAACACTTATCATAGCTCCAATTCATACTAATCCGCTGAAACTAAAGAAACATCAAATTAATAATAATCTATTGAACAACCTATCCATAGAAGCTTTTTCAATGGCGAAAATCGAATAGTTGATTACTGTATCACTCATAACTAACCCAAAGCTAAAGGAAAACACAAATGGCTGTGATAGAACTTGCCAAAATGGCCAAAATACGAAAGCCCACAAGTCGTCTAATGGGGCTGGATTTAGGTTCCAAGACTATAGGCCTTGCTTTGAGTGATGTATCTTTGTTGATTGCCTCTCCACTAGGAACCATAAAACGCTCAAAATTCAGTGAAGATGCTGACACTCTTGAGGAACTGGTTGACAAGCACGATGTTGGGGGGCTTGTTATTGGTTTACCCATCAATATGAATGGGACAGAGGGCCCACGTTGCCAGTCTACCAGGCAATTTGCCAAGAACTTTCTTGAACGACTAGACATTCCACTTGCCTTCTGGGATGAACGATTATCAACTAAAGCTGTTGAACGGGTATTGATAGATGAAATTGATATGACCCGAAAGCGCAGGGCTGGAATAATAGATAAAGCTGCTGCCACTTTCATACTTCAAGGTGCCTTGGACTATTTATGAGAAGTTTTTAAAATATAGTTATTTTGTATGTTCATATGCGGAATTTCAAGAATCGCACGTTACTTGTTTAACGAACACCCTTTGAACAACTCGGAAACATAAAAAACCCAAGGTTAAAGAAATAAAAATTATATATCTTTTTCTTGTGATGGGAGCTGTCATAGTATGTTCGCTAAAACTGCGACTTGCGCTTTTTAGAAAGCCACCCTATTGTGCAATTTTATGAATAAAAATGCGTCAAGCAAAGTACGATTTCCACATAGACACCTTCTTGGTTTAGAAGGCCTAACTTCTGATGTTATATCTCTCCTCTTGGATTGCGCTGAAAACTTTGTCGAACACAATCGGCAAGTAGACAACACACTATCTTCCTTGAGTGGACGCACCATCGTCAACCTGTTTTTTGAAGAATCAACCCGTACAAGAACATCTTTCGAGTTAGCTGCAAAACAATTGGGTGCAAATGTTATAAACATGTCAGTTGCAACCAGTTCGGTCAAAAAAGGAGAGACCCTAATTGACACAGCAATGACCCTTAATGCCATGCATCCAGATGTTCTCGTGGTGCGACATAATGAGTCCGGTGCAGTAAAATTATTATCTGAAAAAGTAAATTGTGCGGTCATTAATGCTGGTGACGGATGGCACGAGCATCCAACCCAAGCGCTTTTAGATGCTCTGACTATCCGTAGACGCAAAGGCTCCATATCAGGTTTACTTGTTGCTATCTGTGGCGACATAGCACATTCACGTGTTGCTCGCTCTAACATTTTTCTCCTCAACGCCATGGGAGCGCAAGTTAGATTAATCGCACCAAAAACCCTCATTCCGGCAGGCATTGGTCAAATGGGAGTTGAAATATTTAATAATATGGAGAAGGGACTTCAGGACTGTGACATTGTTATGATGTTGCGTTTGCAAAGCGAGCGTATGGCTAGTGGCTTCTTCCCCTCAATTCGAGAATACTTTCATTTTTTTGGACTAGATTATAAAAAACTAGCAAGCGCAAAAGCCGATGCCCTGATCATGCATCCGGGACCTATGAACAGAGGAGTTGAGATTGCATCCGAGGTAGCCGACGATCTTGGACGCTCAGTCATTCGGGAACAGGTAGAGATGGGCGTTGCAGTCCGTATGGCTTGCTTAGAGTTACTGACAACCAATACAACTGAAAGTAACGAATAATGAGTCGCGTTGCTTACATAAATGCTCGTCTTCTTGATCCTGCTAGTGGTCTTGACAGCCATGGGGCACTACTTTGTGATGACAAATTGATTGTTGATTTTGGCCCTGAACTCTTCAAGGATGAAGTACCTGATGGTATTACAGTAGTTGATTGTAAGGGTTTTTGCCTGATGCCAGGGCTGGTTGATATGAGGGTTCAACTACGAGAACCTGGCGAGGAACATAAAGGCACACTTGAATCCGCTGGACGGACGGCATCTGCCGGTGGAGTCACATCAATGGTATGTCTTCCCAATACGAACCCGGTCATCGACGATGTATCAGTTCTGGAATTTGTTGCAAGAAGGGCTAGAAAATTAGAGCTAGCAAAAGTTTACTCGTACGGAGCAGTTACAAAGGGACTGGAGGGGAAAGAGCTAGCTGAAATTGGATTACTCTCTAATTCCGGCGCACTTGCTTTTACAGATGGCATCAAGTCTGTAGAAAATCCCCGAATAATGGGTCAAGCTTTAAGCTATGCCTCGAACTTTGGACAAATGATAATTCAACATGCCGAGGAACCAAACTTGGCGAGAGATGGGGTCATGAATTCTGGGGAAACTGCTACCAGACTTGGTCTTACTGGTATTCCAAGACAAGCGGAAATTATTATGGTAGAGCGTGACATTCGACTAGCTGAAATGACTCGCGGACGTTTGCACTTTGCTCATTTATCAACATCTGACTCTATTGATGTTGTTAGAAAAGCTAAGGCTAGAGGTCTGGATATTACCTGTGATACTGCACCACCCTATTTTTCCTTGAGTGAAATTTCAGTCGGTGATTATCGAACATTTTCTAAACTATCGCCACCATTACGAAACGAAAGCGACAGACTAGCAGTAATTGAGGGTATAAGAGATGGTACAATAGATACTGTTGCCTCAGATCATGCACCACACGATGAAGAGTCTAAACGTCTTCCTTTTGCTGATGCCGCCTTTGGTGGTGTTGGCTTAGAAACACTTCTAGCCATAACCTTGGAGCTATTTCACAATGGCCATCTTGATCTTCTTAGCACTTTAAAATTAATTACGAGTGCTCCATCCGATCTTCTGGCACTTAAAGCAGGTCAAATTAAAAAAGGATTTCCTGCTGACCTTACTCTATTTGACCCGAACCGCGGCTGGAAAATAGACGCAGATACCATGCAAAGTATTTCCAAGAACTCTCCCTTTGACGGTCGGCCTGTTCAGGGCGCCGTTCTCATGACTGTAGTTGATGGGCGCATAGTATTTGACCAGATGTCCTAAACCATGACAATCGAAATAACAGCCATTCAACTTATTGCAATTATTTGCGGCTATTTACTTGGGTCCATTCCTTTTGGGTTGGTGCTGACACGTTTCACTAAGAAAGAAGACATTCGCAAAATTGGTTCAGGAAACATTGGAGCAACAAATGTATTGAGAACTGGCAACAAAATGCTGGCGCTAGCAACATTACTACTCGACACCGGGAAAGGTGCTGCTGCTGCACTGACTGTTAGCTACTTTGATCCATTAGCTGGTATCATTGCTGGTGGTTTTTCAGTAATTGGCCATAACTTTCCAATTTGGCTCAAATTCAAAGGAGGTAAGGGCGTTGCAACAACGCTGGGTGTACTCCTCGCACTCGCATGGCCTGTTGGGTTATCAGTTTGTGCAGTTTGGATATTAACTGTATCTTTTTTTCGCATTTCATCCCTCGCAGCACTGGTGGCATTGTCAATATCCCCTGTTATTGCTTGGTGGCTAACTCATGATTTTGAGCTAACCGTTCTTGCTACCATTCTTGCCTTCACTTCAACACTCCGCCATCGCCAAAACATCAACCGCCTAATAAGAGGTCAGGAACCAAAAATTGGCACGAAAAAAAGCTCTTAAATTCTTCAACAAGAAACACTTGTTACATCTAAATTGCAGTATAAATATGAGGTAACTCGATCTATTTACACCAATTCACAAGATAACTTGAACTATTTGACACAATTTCAAAGATAAAGTAGGAACCAAGAAAAATAATGTGACATCATTAACATAAGCAAGTCTAAAATTTTTTAACAAATAAGGCGAATAAAATTATACACAAGCCATTGATTATATTTCTAAAAAATTCTCTTTTGTGAGGATATATAACTCCTCAACTCGATAAAACTATAAAATAAAATGAAGTCCAATTGTCCGTTTGTGTTGACGAATTCATCCGCAACTGCCAATTGTCCATAATTTAATGTTGAAAGTGCTATTGAAAAAATAGGCCAGTTATACGATTTAAAAGACAATACATTAGCTATTTAAAATTACTGGACCCAGTACGAGAGCAATAAAATAAATGAACGTCGTTATTGTTGAATCACCAGCTAAAGCGAAAACTATTAACAAGTACCTCGGTTCCAATTACACGGTTCTTGCTAGTTATGGTCATGTACGAGACCTGCCGTCTAAAAACGGATCTGTTCGTCCAGAAGATGATTTTGCCATGGATTGGGAAGTAGATACAAGGTCACAAAAGCAGATAAAAGAGATTACTGCTGCTGTTAAGGGTGCGACTCAACTCTATCTTGCGACTGACCCCGATCGTGAGGGCGAAGCGATTTCTTGGCATGTTCTAGATGTATTAAGAAAGAAAAAAGCACTCAAAGATATTGAAATCAAACGTGTAGTTTTTAATGAAATCACAAAGAGCGCTATTACAAAAGCATTTGAGACTCCGCGCGACCTAGACATGCCTCTGATAAATGCTTACTTGGCACGGCGTGCGTTAGATTATTTAGTTGGCTTTACTTTGTCACCTGTACTTTGGCGCAAATTGCCAGGCTCACGTTCTGCTGGACGCGTGCAATCTGTGGCGTTACGCTTAATTTGCGAACGAGAGACAGAGATTGAAACCTTCAAACCAGTTGAGTATTGGTCCATCAAAGCTGAGTTCAACACACCACGGGGTTCTTGTTTCAAATCCTCCCTGACCCATTTTAAAGGTAAAAAACTTGACAAAATGTCGATAGCTGATGAAGTACACGCGATACGTTGCGTAGATGCCATTGAGTCTACAAATTTCACTGTCTCCAAGATAGAACGTAAGCAATCTCGGCGAAACCCATACGCACCCTTCAACACATCAACCCTACAACAGGAGGCCTCACGTAAGCTTTACTTTGCAACTAAACGGACTATGCAAATCGCCCAGCGATTGTATGAAGGTTTTAACATTAATGGAGAAACTGTTGGACTGATCACATATATGCGTACTGATGGAGTTTTTATCTCTGGTGAAGCCGTCGATTCCATTCGCAAAATTGTAAGTAATGATTATGGTGTAAAATATATACCCGACAATCCGCGCATCTATAAATCTAAAGCTAAGAACGCACAGGAAGCACACGAAGCTATCCGACCTACTGACCTTACTCGGAAACCAAGTGATGTTGCACAGTACCTAGATCAAGATCAGCTCAAACTTTATGAATTAATATGGAAACGCACTATTTCCAGCCAGATGCAAGCTGCAATCATTGATCAAGTTGCAGCCGACATAGACTCAACTGATCAGCAGACAACACTACGTGCAACAGGTTCAGTAATAGCCTTTGATGGATTCCTAAAAGTCTACCAGGAGGACAAGACAGATGACAATTCAGAACGAGTGCTACCTGATTTAATAAAAGGCGATATCCTCGAACGTATCTCCACTAAATCTGAACAGCATTTCACACAACCACAGCCCAGGTATTCTGAGGCCTCTTTAGTAAAAACTCTAGAAGAACTTGGAATTGGCAGGCCATCTACTTACTCTTCAATTATATCTGTCCTACAAGATCGAAATTATGTGACACTCGACAAACGGCGCTTTCAACCAGATGACCGCGGCCGTCTGGTCACAGCATTTTTAACAAGTTTTTTTTCGAAGTATGTTGAATATAATTTCACAGCTGAACTTGAAGGTAAGTTAGATGATATCTCCGGTGGTCGCATTGAATGGAAAGACGTGCTTCGAGATTTTTGGGACCCCTTCTCGAAAGCGGTTGATGACACCAAGGATTTGCGTGTGCGCGAGGTTTTGGATTCATTGAACGATTTGCTTGGAGACCATTTCTTTCACGATCAAGGTAACGGCAAGGACCCGCGTGCCTGCTTATACTGCAAGGATGGAAAACTAAGTATTAAAATTGGGAAATTTGGTGCTTTCATAGGTTGCTCCAACTACGACGCTTGTCGATATACTCGACCCTTGATCGCAAACGAAGAAGGGTCAGATGGCATCATTGACTCTGGTCCTTTGATATTGGGCAAAGATCCAGTTACACAAAAGGAAATCTCCCTCAGAAAAGGTCCCTACGGTACCTATGTTCAGTTAGGAGAAGTTGAGGAAATAAATGATGGTAAAAAGAAGAAAAAATCTAAGCCCAAGCGTGCTTCCTTGCCACGCACAATGCAACCAGCTGATGTTGACCTAAACAAAGCTTTGGGCCTTCTTGCTTTACCACGTGATCTTGGGATTTGGCCCGAAACTGGCGATATGATTCAAGCCGGTGTCGGTCGCTTTGGTCCTTATTTAAAGTATAGCGGCTTATACCTCTCATTAAAAGGCGATGATGATGTACTAACTATTGGTATAAATCGCGCCATTGATTTAATTGAGGCAGCTCCAAAGAAAGATCCGCCAAAAATTCTTGGAGATCATCCCAAAACCAAAAAGCCTGTCAGTATCAAAAGTGGCCGTTGGGGACCGTTTGTTTCTCACGGAAAAATCCGTGCAAATATTCCTAAAGGCAAAGATGTGGACAATCTGACCCTGCAAGAAGCTATTGACCTAGCAGATGCCAAGTCGGCTAATGGAACCAGTGGCAGAAAGAAAAACAAAAAAAAGAGTAAAACTACAAAAAAGAAAACTCTTAAAAAAGACGCACCCAACACTGGGGATTAGGAACTTTTGTGAAAACCCCAAAAAAATCAGCTTCTTTTCCGACACCTGAGGAGATCCTGGGTTTTATCGAAAACACTTCAGGTAAAGTTGGAAAACGCGAAATCGCACGTGCCTTCTCGCTAAGCAAAGAACAAAAAAAAGATCTTAAAAAGGTCCTGAAGGAATTGAAAGATAAAGGCCAACTTGGGCCGCATTTTAAACAGATCAATTCTGAGAAAGTAAAACTTCCAGCAGTCGCCGTAGTAACAATTCTGGGGGCCGATGAGAACGGAAATATATGCGCCAAACCCTCGACTTGGGCTGGAAAATCGAAGCCGCCAAATATCAACATAATACCCGGGCGTCAGGGCACGTCATCATTAGCTGCAGGCGATAAAATTCTAGCCCGTCTAAGTTGCATGGAAAAAAAATTATACCAAGGGGAAATTATTCGTAAAATTGGCTCAACCTCACATAAAATTCTTGGTATTTTTACAGAGATTGATGGACAAGGTTACTTAAAATCAACAGATCGCAGAATAAAGAGCGAGTACTTTGTAGCAAAGGAAGATCGACTTAATGCTAAAAGCGGTGATCTAGTTCACCTGCAAGTATTAGGTAAACGCAAGATGGGCAATCAGTATGCCAAAGTACTTGAAGTACTCTCTACTGTTGGCGACAATGCATCTTTCAGCCAAATAGCTATTGTTGATCAAGATATACCAACAAAATTCAGCAGCGAGGCGATAATACTGGCCGACGCCGCTAAAGCTGCACCACTTGGTAACCGCGATGACTTGCGAGACCTTCCACTAGTAACTGTTGATGGTGCTGATGCCAAGGACTTTGACGATGCAATTTTTGCTGAAATCGACATCAATGATAACAATCCTGGTGGTTGGCATCTAATTGTATGCATCGCAGATGTTGCTTACTACGTAAGACCAGGTGACGCACTTGACCAGGATGCAAAGTACCGTGGAAACTCAGTTTATTTTCCTGATCAAGTCGTGCCCATGTTACCAGAGGCACTATCAAACGGCTGGTGTTCCCTTAAGCCAAATGAGGAGCGCCCCTGCTTAGCCGCACACTTGTGGATCAATGCTCAAGGAATACTAATCCGTCACCAATTTCAACGCAGTCTGATGAAATCCCATGCGCGTCTGACTTACGAGCAATTACAAGCTGCTCGAGATGGTAAGATGGATAAGAATAATATGCTGTTGAGAAAAATTGTACCACCACTTTACGGTGCATACGAAGCGTTGACCAAAGCACGTTCAGCGCGTGGGGTCCTTGAACTAGATCTTCCTGAACGACGTATTATTTTAGATAAAAGTGGTCGTGTAGAACGAGTTGAAAAGCAGTTGCGCTACGACAGCCATAAATTAATTGAAGAATTTATGATCACAGCTAATGTAGCAGCAGCAGAAACACTTGAAAAAAATCAACTGCCATGTATGTACAGAATCCATGATGAACCTTCCAAAGATAAAATAGATGGTCTTCGCCAATTCCTTGATAGCTTAGACATACCATTTGCAAAAGGGCAAAAAATCCGAGCTGAAACACTAAACAATATTTTGAAAAAAGTTAGGAATACGCCCCATGAAAGGTTGGTTAACGATGTAATTCTTCGAAGTCAATCACAGGCAGAATATGCACCAGAAAACATTGGTCACTTCGGATTAGCGCTGAGAAGATATTGCCACTTTACATCCCCGATTCGACGTTATGCTGATCTGCTTGTGCATCGGGCCTTGATCAGTAGCCTAGGTCTTAGTGAAGACTCACTATTGAGGAGTGACACAGATCTTCGACATCTTGGCAAAACTTTATCAAATAATGAGCGAAGAGCATCAGCTGCTGAACGGGATGCAGTAGATCGATTTTGTGCTTCTTATCTCTCGGAAAAAATAGGCACAACTTTTAATGGGCGAATAAGTGGCGTCGCCCGCTTTGGTTTGTTTGTTACACTAGATGATACTGGTGCAGATGGTCTCATCCCCATACGATCTCTCAACAGCGACTATTTTACTCACGATGACGCTCGTCATCTGATACGCGGCCGCAGAACAAAGCAAACTTATCGACTAGGGGATAAGATCAGCGTGATAATCGTTGAGGCTGATCCTATTTCAGGTTCGTTGTTACTAAATTTAGTTTATGACTCGAAGACAAAAATCACATTGAAAGCTGCTCTGGGATCTAAACCTAAGAAAAAGAATCAATCAAAAAAACACAAGTCAAGATCTAAAGCTGGAAGAAGAAAGGCCTTAAAGAAAATATCTAATTAAATGACGTTATTGACTAACTAATACATATTTACAACTATGCAATTATTATACGCAATTTCACTTGCAATAAGGTTGATTCTTATTGTTTTTCTCACCACAGCATGCACACAAAAACTTCCTGGATTAGTTACTGCTCAAAACTACTCATTGGAGATTAAAAAGGAAGTTCTTTTGACAGGTTTTGCAAGTATTTATGAACATTACATTGAAATTACTTCACCCTCAAAAATTACAATTGAAGGTCTTCAAGGTCTGAGATCTATTGATCCAACCATAACGTTTGAATCTGTTGAGGGCGAACTTATCATGAGAGTGAAAAATGAGCTTGCAGGACGCCTCTACACCCCAAAAAATAATGAAATCAGTAGTTGGGCAGAACTTGTAGTCAAAATAATTGCGCTAAGCCGTCTTAAGTCAAAAGAAATGAGAGGAGCCAAGTCAGATAAAATTTATGAAGCTGTTTTTGATAGCATTTTGGCTGGATTTGACATTCATTCACGTTATGCAGGAGCAAGTGAAGCCAGAAGGAACAGGGAAAAACGTGATGGTTTTGGTGGTGTTGGGGTACGTTTTAGTATTATCGGGGGTCTGCCTCAATTGACCAAAATTTTGCCTGATATGCCGGCCTTCAAGGCTGGCATGAAGCTTGGGGATAAAATAACCCATGTTGGCACTAAGTCTCTAAATGGTCTCAAAAAAAGTGAGGTCACAGACAAATTCCGTGGCCCTGTTGGAACCTTTCTATCACTTACCGTAGATCGCGAGGTAGAAGGGAAACAACTAGAATTTAAAATCAAACGAGCACTAATTACCACTAAATCTGTTTCCTATGAAAGAAACGATGGAATAGTTTTTTTAAAGATAAATAACTTTAGTCAGCAAACGGCAAGACATACCGAAAAACAACTTAAAAGAGTTCAGACTGATCTGGGCAAAAACCTCAAAGGAATAATACTTGACTTGCGGGGAAATTCTGGTGGAATACTTGAACAATCTATAAAAGTCGCAAACTTATTCCTGATGAATGGACGCATTTCTGAAACTCGAGGGCGCCATCCAGATAGCCTACAAATTTATGATGCCAGTGGACAGGATATGGCATACGGGCGGCCAATCATAGTTCTTGTTGACGGAAAGTCAGCATCTGCTGCTGAGGTGATTGCTGCCGCACTACAAGACCAAGGCCGAGCAATTATCTTAGGCACATCATCATTTGGAAAGGGAACAGTCCAAACTGTCATCAGATTACCTAATGATGGAGAAATAACCCTGACATGGTCACATTTGATTACCCCTTCTGGGTATAAATTGCAGGGACTTGGTGTTTTCCCCGTGGTTTGCACTAGTGGAATCGATGGAAACAATCCAGACGGATATTCAGTTATCAAAAAAGCCCTAGCTAACAAATTAAGAATAAAAAATCTTATAAAAGCGTGGCGAAAAGTAAGCCATTTGAAGGAAAAAAAATATCCGCTTTTACGATCTTTCTGCCCCCCTGAACAGCGAAAGCTCAAGCTTGAGAGTATCGTTGCCACAACCTTACTACTTGATAAGGCCCTTTATTACTCCACCTTAAACCTCACAAGGACTGATTTAGTGTTCCGTGAGTATAAAAAATAGTCTTTTCATAGACCTTGACATGAGCCATGCGCATTGTATTGTGCGCGCCACTAAACTAAATATTAATTTGTTTGTTGGACCACAAAAATGGCAAAGCCAAGCACCATTCTTATTAAACTTGTAAGCTCGGCTGAAACTGGGTTTTACTACGTCACAAAAAAAAATCCACGTAACTCGACTGAAAAGATGGAGTTCCGTAAATACGACCCCGTAGTTCGGAAACATGTGATTTTCAAAGAAGCCAAAATAAAATAACTTGTTAACAACGTGGAATAAAATACCACGTAAATTATATCTACACTAGTCGTCTCATATAAAAACTATTAACTCCTTCACAGCTAACAATTTGGTAGTGTAATCAGAAATATTCTAACATTCTCCAAAGCATTAAATTAAACACATTAATTTAGTAACAATTCAAAAAGGGCTCTATTTAATTACCTTGGCAAAAACCATCCTCGTCATCGAGCACAACAAACTTCATTTAAAACTCTTTAATGATATTCTCCAGGCTAACTCATTTAATACAGTTCTGACCTCTGATGAGAGGAAAGCTATCGAACTCGCAAAAGCACACTATCCTGATCTAATAATTATGGGTATTAGAATGCCAAGTCTATCTGACCTAGATACTACCAAATTAATAAAATCCGAAGATGATTTAAAAGAAATCCCTATCATAGCTGTAACTGCTTTAACCATGAAAGATGATGAAAGAAACATCTGTGATAGTGGCTGTGATGCTTATATTAAGAAACCGATCTCAGTTGTTCCTTTTATAAAGACAATACAGGATTTTTTGAGATAATTACTTTTTGCGCTCAATTCACAATAGCCTGTACATGATCGAACATATTTATTGATTTAGTTAATAATTTTATTTTTAGTACAAATTAACAACCATAAACCAGATCAGGTTGCGCCAAGATGAACGTAAGTTTATCTTGGTCCCAAAGAATATTAATTAATATAGTGGCTCAAGGGAAAGAAGTGAACAAAAGTATTTTACAATTAAAAATCGGCGTTGTGATCCCGTGTTTCCAGGAAACCAAGCAAATTTTGAATGTCATTAAAGAGATAGGCCCCGAAGTTAGCCAAATTATTGTAATTGATGACGCCTGCCCTGATAAAACTGGGGAATATGTAAAGACCAACTGTACAGACCCGAGGGTTAAGGTAATCACACACTCAAAAAATACGGGTGTTGGTGGCGCAACAATGAGTGGCTACAGGTATGCGATTGAAAATGGTTGCGAAATTATTGTTAAAGTCGATGGTGATGGGCAAATGGATCCGTCACTTATTCCAGTTTTAGTTGGTCCTATTCAGAAAGGTGCAGCAGACTATGTCAAAGGAAACCGTTTCCACAACCTTAATAGTCTAGAAGAAATGCCTGGAGTACGAATTCTAGGTAATTTAATCCTATCTTTTGCATCCAAGGTATCAAGCGGATACTGGAATATTTTTGACCCTACCAATGGTTTTACTGCAATTCATTTGGATACCGTAAGTAATTTACCTTTTGATAAGATCGATCATGGTTTCTTCTTTGAGTCTGATATATTGTACCATTTAAATATGTTGCGTGCAGTTGTCATTGATATCCCCATGTCAGCCAAATATGGTAATGAGGAAAGCAGTCTAAAAATACACAATATCATCTTGAGTTTTGCAACCAAACACTACTGCAACATGATCAAACGTATTTTCTATAGCTACTTCATTCGGGATTTTGGAATTTCATCCATTGAACTTGTTTTGGGCAAAATTTTACTACTATTCGGGATAATTTTTGGTGCCTTCACTTGGTATGAAAGTTTTACTACTGGAATTCCAGCAACGGCAGGAACAGTTATACTGGCAGCTTTACCAATTGTTTTGGGGTCACAACTACTTATAGCTTTTCTCAGTTACGACACAAAAAACATACCAACTAAACCTCTTAATCGCCACGCAACATAAAAAACCTTTGCATGCAACACTTCCTTCTATCTAAACTTAAAATTTCTATCTTTTTTTTGTGTATGACTATTGCCCCGACGCTGAGCAACGCTAAAAAAAGTGTGTCACCCTGTTTACAAATCGGCCAATGGAAAATTCCCAGCAATGGCTCAAGAATTTCAGGAAAGGCCCTACTCGATAATCTAAGTAAACGACCTGTAATCATGCTAGGTGAAACCCACGATAGCGAAGAACATCACATGTGGCAGTTACATGTCCTATCAGCACTCTATGGGCAAAATCAAAATATGGTTATTGGTTTTGAGTCTTTTCATAGATCTCAACAACCAATTCTTAATCGCTGGACTAGGGGGGAGCTTAGCAAAAATAAATTTCTTGAGTTAACCCGCTGGAATGAAGTTTGGGGTTATGATCCTGAGCTATATATGCCACTATTTCAATTTGCAAGGATGCATCGTGTCCCAATGATTGCATTAAATATTGAACGTAGCCTTATACGAAAGATTAGCCGTTATGGTTGGGAGTCTATTCCAGAAGACCAACGAGGTGGAATTTCCACCCCTTTTCCTCCCTCAAAAGACTATATACATTTCCTGTCAAATACTTTTGCTTTGCACAGCAACATTGAAGCAAAAGACTCTACGCAAAGAAAAGTAGACAATAAGAAGCTCTCACGTTTCATTGAAGCTCAGACGGTCTGGGATAGGGCGATGGCTGAGGCTATAGCCAAAGCAAGCTCAGCTGACGACAGCCCACTTGTTGTTGCTATCGTCGGAAGTGGGCACATCAAATATGGATATGGTATTCCACATCAATTGGCCAACATGGGCATAAAGAAAGGAGCCGTCCTATTGCCGTGGGATAAAAAACGTTCTTGTGATGAGCTAAAAACCAGTAAAGGCATACCCATTGCACACGCAGTATTTGGTATTGATAAGTTGCTGAAACAGAAAAAACCATATCGGCCCCTACTTGGAGTACAAATAAAAACTGCTACAAACAATATAGTTGTTACTAAAGTAACAAAAGGGAGTGTCGCTAAATTAGCAGGCCTCCAAGAAAGTGATTTAATCATTCAGGCAGCTGGGAAAAAAATAAGTACGGCTGAAGAATTTGTTGAAATAGTTGGCAACCAATCCCCTGGGACATACCTACCTTTGCTTATTCTACGGAACGGTGAAGAAGTCGTTATAATTGCCAAATTTCCACCTTTAAGCAACGGTAACAATCGTAGATGAGAACTTGTGGTTTGAATTTTATCACTACACTTTTGATTATCTTAACACCAACGTTCGCATTAAGTAATATTACGAGCATTCACCACTCAATGATTGTTCACCTTGACCCACAAAAACACTTTCTGGAAGTTAACAACGAAATGCAAATCACAGGAGAAGGCGAAGCTATTTTTCGTCTTGCCCCAAGTTTAGTTATTTCAAGCATTAAAAAAGATGGACAACCAATAAATCATACCCGTCAGAAAGAAACTTTTCGTTTTCAATTGGGTAGTAAAAAACAATACCAAATTTCACTCAGGTACAAGGGCGTTCTTCCCGGTTTGCCTAATAAAAATCAGGGCTTAAGAAATATATCATTAATGACTTCTGAAAAAGGAAGTTATTTATCTTCTTGGTCTGCATGGCATCCCTACGTAGAAGATATAACCTCCACTTATCACTTGAAAATAATTATAGATGAAAATCACAAAGCCATAGTTCCAGGTCGCCTCATTGAAGAAAATACTACTGGTGGTTTCTACAATGCTGTCTTTGAGTCTGAAATACCAGCAACCGGTATTGTCTTAATTGCTGGTCGCTTCATTGTAAAGGAAAGACGCCACAAAAAAATTTTACTGAGAACCTATTTTTCATCAGAAATATCTGATTTAGCTGACAAATATCTAGAGTCTACAATTGAACACATTGAATACTTTGAAAGCTTAATTGGCGACTACCCATTTTCTTCTTTTAGTATTATCTCAGGTCCATTACCAGTTGGCCTTGGATTTTCAGGATTAACCTACATAGGAGAAACAGTTTTACGACTTCCCTTTATCCGCTTCACTTCTCTTGCCCATGAAGTCCTACATAACTGGTGGGGTAATGGGGTTAAAGTTGACTACAAAGAAGGTAACTGGGCTGAGGGTCTAACCACATATATGGCGGACTATGCTCTATCTGCAAAACGAAATGTCTATAACGGTAGACGCATGAGACAAGCATGGTTACGAGATTATTCTTCCCTTCCACCTCAACGAGATATGCCAGTTAGATCATTTATAAGTAAAAAACACGATGCCAGCCAGATTATTGGCTATAAAAAGGCCGCCTTTATTTTTCATATGCTTTCAAACAAAGTTGGCAAAGAGTCTTTTGAAAACAGCATTCGTAGGTTTTGGAGGGCATACAAATCGAAAACGGCCAGTTGGGAAGATATCCAGAAAACATTTGAAGAAACAACAGGCCTGGATTTACAAATTTTTTTCCAGCAATGGGTAAATCGAAAAGGCGCACCACGCTTAGAAATGTCAAAAGTCTTTTTTGGGGCAAAAAAGCTCTCTTTCAGGTTATTACAACCAGAACCTCCCTATTCTCTGGACATACCAATCAAAATATTCACTAAGAGTGGTATAAAGTCGGACCAAATAAGAATCACCAGAAAAAATTCAAAAATAGATTTGAGACTTTCAGAACCTCCAATATCAATTGAGATCGACCCCAACTTTAATGTTTTTCGCAAGCTCGGTCCCAGTGAAACCTCACCGATCTTACGAGATATAACTTTAAACTCAAACTCTATTGTTTTTTTGATCAGTTCCAATAAAAAACTGCGTAATATAGCAAAAAAACTAGCGACAAGAATATTGGATAATCCTCCCACCTATGCAGAAGAAACGCAAATTTCTAATCATGAAAATCCAAAATTAATCATTGGAACAACACCAGAAGTATCACGATACCTCCAAGAAAATGGTTTGCCAACAACACCAAAGAGTTTGTTGGGGCTTGGTTCAGCTCGAGTTTGGACTACCCGCCACCTATCCCAAAAAGGTAAACTATTTCCTTTATTGATAATTGAAGCTAATGACACGAGAGCATTAAAATATTTACTCAAACCATTACCTCATTATGGACGTAATAGTTACCTAATCTTTAATTCAGCAACAGTTATTGACTCTGGTACATGGCCTGCAAAAAACAATCCATTATCGGCTACCTTGCGTTTTAAACAGCAAAAAACAATAGGGCAAAGCCGCCCAACAATCCTGAAATAAAACCAAGTCCAAACATGCCTGTTAGCCTAAAAATTGTTATACTCTGGGATATTTCATTTACTGTAACCATTGATGCTACCCTTTTAAACATTAACCACGTTCAAAACCTCGAGGGGTTTATACTCAACTAGTAACATTTCAATATTTGCAGAAATTCTTTAACAAACTCTTTCTCCTGCTTTCTGATGTTGACAGATCGCTATTGCCTGCGAATAATTAATGATTATGTTTTGGCATACTCAGCATTTTGGACATGAAAGGTTTTGAATGAAGCGGCACTTATATTATATTATTCTATTGTTTTCTTCTGGCTTGTTTCTAAAATTCCCGGATATAGTTCAAGCACAAGCTGCAGGCCAAGGCCTAATGAATGCTATCTCATATAAGGAACTTCCGCAAAACACAGCCTTTATTGTAAAGCCTCTAGATGACTCCGATCAGAATATAATTTTAAAACAAAAATTTGAGCATCTACTTAAAACCAAGGGTTATCCTATTAGACGAAATGCTCCTTTAGTATTCACTTTCGGAACAAGTAATGAACTTAGCACGTACACAACTCGAAACAGACGGTCAATTCTTGAATTGGATGCCCATGGTGGTCGCGAGGGCGGAGAGGATGCCAGAATGCGTTTTAATCTATTTGATAGCAATTCAGGGGGCATGTTCAATCAAGGCAAAGGCGAGACAACTGTCGGGACAAATGGCCGTTTTCGCCTCGACGTATCTATCATCAATCGTACAAATGGAAAACACCACTGGCAGGCTTGGACCACGACCAATCAGAGCCACTCGTTTAGTGGAGACGTTATCTCGGCCATGGCCCCTGAAATGGTCAATAAAATTGGGAAAAAAATCAAAAGCAGAACTTTTGACCTATACTAACCGCTTTGCTTTTTTCTATTTGCCGTTGTTGTGGATTCCGAGTACTAAGCACACAGGCTTGGTTTGCATTCACCCTCCTTTAAATAACGCGGCCAATAAATTTTATGAATGATTATACAAATAAAGACCTTTTACCAGCTGGAATGTGTGATGTACTGCCACCACATGCTGGAATAGAGGCGTATGCTACAGAACATATCATTGCTTGTTTTTCCAGCTTTGGTTATGAGAGGGTAAAACCTCCATTAATTGAGTTCGAAGAAAGTTTACTGAGTGGCGGTGGTTCAGCTATGGCCGAACAGACATTTCGTATTATGGACCCAATATCACAACGCATGATGGGTGTAAGAACAGACATGACCATGCAGGTCGCCCGCATCGCAACAACAAGACTAAAAAAGAAAGCTAGACCAATTCGGCTTTGTTACGGAGGACAAGTCCTCAGAGTTCGTGGCACTCAGATACGCCCTGAGCGCCAGTTTGGTCAAGTTGGATCAGAGCTAATTGGAAACCAAAGTCCCAAGGCTGACTCTGAGGTAATTTTAATGGCTGTCGAGGCGTTATACAGTCTTGGCATCGACGATTTATCAATTGATGTTGGGTTACCAACACTAGTACCATCAATAGTACGGCATTTAGATTTAGATGAGGATATTTTAAAAAATTTATACGCAGTCCTGGACCGTAAGGATGAATCTAAGCTCGCTTGCCTTGATTCAGAAATTAGCATTGATACAATCAACCAGTTAGAGGGGTTGTTGAGAATTACTGGACCTGCAAAAACTGCGTTAACATCCTTGGCTAAGCTTAAACTACCCAAAACAACGGCTGCAGAATGCCATTCTCTGGAAAGTGTGATATATGATATCAGCACCGCGGCACCTGCTGTAAATTTAACTGTTGATCTGGTTGAGAGTCGTGACCTTAAATATCACACTGGGATAACTTTCACTATTTTTGCAAAAAGCATTAGAGGTGAGCTGGGTCGCGGTGGGCGTTATCTTACAGGTGATAAAGAAGCAAAAAATAGCGAGCCCGCAACAGGGATTACCCTATTTATGGACAGTATATTACGCGCTATACCCACCTCTGGTGAAAATAAGCGTCTCTATATTCCAGCAATGACGGATATAAGTGAGGCTCGCAAACTTCGTAAAGAAGGATGGATTACAATAAGTGGTCTAGAAGCTAAAGGGAACGACAAAGCAGAAGCAAAACGCATGCATTGTTCCCACTACTTACTCAATGGAATAATTAAAAAAATATAATCAGTTGTCACTTAAAGGATAATCTTAACATGGGCAATGTAGTAGTAGTAGGCTCGCAATGGGGCGACGAGGGTAAAGGTAAAATTGTTGATTGGCTATCTGAAAGGGCTGATGTTGTTGTGCGTTTTCAAGGTGGTCATAATGCAGGACATACACTTGTTATCAATGGGGTAACATATAAGCTTAATATGCTTCCTTCTGGAGTTGTTAGAGGAGGCAAATTATCCATAATTGGGAATGGTGTAGTCCTTGATCCATGGGCTTTGCTCAAGGAAATTGATAATATTCGCAATCAGGATATTGATATTTCTCCAGAAAATCTTTACATCGCCGACAATGCTCCCCTGATTCTACCCTTGCATGGAAACCTTGACAAGATTCGTGAAGAAGCCCTTGGAAAATCCAAAATTGGGACCACAGGACGTGGCATCGGTCCGGCGTATGAGGATAAAGTTGCAAGGCGGGCTATCCGAGCAGGCGATCTTGCAGATTCTGAAGCACTAGTTGAAAAAATTGAAAAATTATTATCGCATCATAATGCATTATTGCGTGGCCTTAACATGGAAGAAATCGACGGAGGTAATTTACTAAACCAACTCAAAGAATTAGCTCCAAAGCTATTGCCTTATACACAGGCCGTGTGGAAAAAACTCGATGAGGCAAAAAAATTGGGGAAAAGGGTACTCTATGAGGGAGCACAGGGTACCATGCTCGATATAGACCATGGAACGTATCCATTCGTCACTTCATCTAATGTAGTTGCTAGCCAAGCCGCAACTGGATCAGGGCAAGGGCTAGGAGCTATTGATTACGTTCTCGGTATAACTAAAGCCTACACTACCCGTGTAGGAAGTGGTCCGTTTCCTACCGAACTTGAGGGAGAGGTTGGACAAAACCTTGCTAAACGTGGTCGAGAATTAGGTACTGTAACTGGTAGACCTCGTCGGTGTGGTTGGTTTGATGCAGTTTTGGTTCGCCAATCCGTCAAAGTTAATGGTATTCAGGGTATTGCCTTAACTAAAATTGATGTTCTCGACGGTATAGAAGAGTTGAAACTATGCACAGGCTATCGGATAGATGGTAAGATTTATGATCACGTACCGGCTTCAACCGTTAAACAACAAAAAGTTGAAGCCATCTATGAAAGCATGAAGGGTTGGACAAAGAGCACAAAAGGGGCCAAATCATGGGCCGAGCTACCTTCAAACGCTATAGAATATATTCGCCGAATTGAGGAATTGATAGAAGCTCCAGTTGCTCTACTCTCAACCGGTCCAGAACGTGAAGAATCTATTCTTAATCATGATCCGTTTACTGATTGAGAAAAAAAGTAAATGAGGAAAGTATCTTTTTTAAATCTGTAAATTTTAAACTCTTAAATTTCAATATTTGATTGTTAATGTGGAGTATTAGCGATAGAATCTAAAAATTATAAATTTGTCGCCAGCTAGAAAGCTTGGCAACGTTTCCGATGTTTGGAAAAAATATGGCTATCTCGCCCCAAGAAAATGGTGCAGGTGACCAAGAGGCTATTGACTCTAGCCCGGTCCTTATCAAAGGCCAATATTTGGTCAAAGAAGATACACCATTAAATGATTTAAGTCTGCCTTCAGCAAAGGCTTACGATGTTGCTGATGGTCGCGACTCAGATAGAGAGCTTTTTGCCCTTGTTTGCACTCCAGGTCTTCCAGCACGCTTAAATCACGCTCCAGACTTAATCAGCATGGATCACATAGGTGTCATGACTCTGGTAACCTGGGATGTAGCCTTTTGGCCACAACTAGACCAAAAAACCATCATACTAATTTATGAGCGTCCTCTTGGTGGCAGTGTTGTTGGAGCTATTCAGCGTGGTGAATTTGAAGTCAACGAAGAAAACTTCCAGAACATTATAATAGACCCTGTTTTTCGGGCAATTGAACATCTTGACTCAATTAGAATAACACACAGAGAAATTCGTGCTGAAAATTTGTTCTTTATGGACAACGAACACCAAGAAGTTGTTATTGGTGATTGCCTTACTTGCCCACCAGGATTTGATCAGCCTATTATATATGAACCACTACACCGATCTATGGCATCAGCAAGCGGGCGTGGAAATGGAGATCTAAGTGATGATCTTTACGCGTTAGGCGTTACTATTATTGTTCTTATTCTTGGCGAAAGAATACAAGAATACGAAACGCTAGAAGAACTATTTACAGCTAAATTTGAGTTGGGAACCTACGATGCCTTATGTGGGAGTCGAAGAATTTTCAGTTCAATTCAAGAACCAGTTCGCGGCTTTGTTATCGATGACATAAATGAACGTTGGGGGCGTGAGGAAATGACCCAGTGGCTCAACGGAAAAAAACAAAACTCAAAAAAACATATAACCTCAAGAAAAGCCACTAAACCATATGCTTTTATGGAGAAGAACTACCATAACCCCAGAGTTCTAGCACACGCCTTTACTAAAAATATCAAGGAAGCTGCTATAGCAATCAAGGAAGGAAGGCTTGAAAAATGGATCAGACATAACCTTGGTGAAGATGATTTAGCTCTCAAAATTAATGCAATTGCCACTACTGCAACCGCTAAAGAAAATGAAATTCGTAATAGCGATGACCACGTAGTTGCCAGAGCATCTATCTTGATGGATCCACTTGCTCCTATTCGCTACAAAGGCCTCTCTTTCATGCCAGATGCCTACGGGCCTACCATAGCCGTAGAACTTTTACGCCGTAACACAATGCAAACTGCTGCAGAAGTGCTTAGGTATGATCTTCCTAATTTTTGGTACGGAGCACCTTCTCAACAGTTACGTGATAGTAATTCATATAAGTTTCAAATGACTTATAGAGAAATGGCGAGCTTCTTGCAAAATACCGATACTGGATTTGGAATTGAACGATGCCTTTACCAATTAAATAGCTCACTTCCCTGTCAAAGCCCTCTAATTTCAAAAAATTGTGTTATAAACCTCCAACAATTGTTGCCAGCTCTGGATGAAATCGCTGATGTAACAGATCAAAAACTACGTCCTATTGACCGCCATATTACAGCTTTTATTGCCGCTCGAATTGGACCATCAATAGAGAATGAACTTAGTGTTCTTTCAGAACAAAAAGACTCATCTTTTTTGATCGGTATGCTTCGACTTCTTGCTACACTGCAATTAAAAAGTCGCAATGATCAACCATTTTACTCATTGACAAACTGGGTTGGAAGTCTGTTAGGACCTGTCATTAATACCTATTACAACCTGTCTACACGAAAAAGAATAGAGGAAGAAATTCCACAAATTGTTAGTGAAGGCAGCCTAATTGAGCTGATTAATCTGGTAGACGATCCTGAAATACGTGATCAAGATAGGGAAGATTTTGAGAACACATGTTTGGAATATAAAACCATTGAAAAACAGATACAGGACATAAAGTCTGGAGATTTATCCTCGCAGGAGGCTACAGTAGAACAAGGACAAAAATTTTCAGCCTTGGTGTCTCTCATCATCTTAATGATTGTTACCACCATTCTTTTCCTTTCGGAGTTTTCATAATCAACATGGCTAAAAATGCTCAAAAACCAGAACAAGCAAACTTTTTAAGACGAAATCTTCTAACTGTTTGCTTATCAATAAGTTTCATTGTTTTAGTTATTTTTTCCCTACCATCCGTTATGGTAATTATCTTTGCATTACTACCAACATTTGTTGCTTTTATTGTTGATAATACTCCTGAAAAAAATTCCGTCTTTTGTATCGGTAGCCTAAATTTATGTGGCGTTTTGCCCTATTTAATCGATTTATGGACCGGTGATAATAGTATGAACGCTGCAATACTAATTCTTACTGATGTATTTTCACTAGTTGTCATGTATGGAGCTGCAGCTTTTGGATGGATGATATTTCAGTCCCTTCCCCCTTTTATTGCAACATTCATCACAGTTCTTGCACAAAGCAGAGTATCTAGCCTTCGCTCATCGCAACGTAAGCTTGTTGAGGAATGGGGTGATATTGTCATTAAAGTACAAGACACAAATAGTATGCCCGATAGGTTGAGTAATGAAGCAAATGGTGACACTATTGTTCAGCCTTCCTCAAAAACCATCGACACTACAAAGCCAATTGATGGTGTTAAAAGTGCTTTTTCAGAAACCAAGGCATCTTAATTTTAGAGCACACCTTACTCTCATCCATAACTAAATTCTTTACTGTTTTTTGCCTTTTTTAAAAGCTCGAGCTTAAATTTTACGAACTTTTTGCTTGAAATTCTGGAACACTAACTAAGACTTTCCATAGTCAATCTGAACTAACATAGTCTCCATTCTTATTAGCGACCACGGCTTTAAAAGCGTACTACTAAATAGCTACACAAAACCACCATAATGATTAAGTTGAGGGGCTGAAGCCTTTTCTAGATCATAAAAACTTACCAAATAAATCGTATCCACATTCCCCATCACAATCAGCTCGCCAACTGGTAAGCTATATCCACGACAGTTCATAGCTGTTTTTAACAGCCAATCTAAGATTACTCGTCACCGGGGGATGGGAGGCACGCTTGAACGCTTATCTCTCTTTTCTTTGAGAGAGGAATTTCTTCTTGATTATTAAGCAGAGGAAACATTTGCTTGCTTAGAGATATCGGTTAAATGTTTCAACCGCAATTTGGTCAAATTCAAAAGTTAATACACTCATTTTGAAGACCCCATAAACTGTTTTTGTACCACCCTCAAATTTTCCTTAAGTCTCAATTTGAGTTTTTTCCTCCATAGAATTGATTAATAACACCTGAGTTTTTACCGAGCAAAATAGTAATTACATCTTATCAAGTATATCTAATAATTTAGTAAAGTATTTAGGAAATTCACTTTCAAAATAAAGTGGTTCTTGTCCTGATCTCGACCTAAAGCCAAGCACACTTGCATGTAATACCTGATGATCTAGGCTCTTAATTTCAGCAAGAGCTAAGTCGTTCAATCCCGCATGTTTAAATCTTTTACGACAACCGTAAAGTGGATCGCCTATTACCGGATGACCGATAGAAGCCATGTGAACTCTTATCTGATGGGTACGCCCAGTACTCAGATGGCATTTGACTAATGAAATTATGTCCCCATACGTTTTTACTATTTTATAGTGGGTCAAAGCAGCTTTTCCACCACTAGCAACAACAGACATCTTTTTCCGGTTGGTACGGGAACGTCCAATTTTACTAGAAATCTCGCCCACATATCGTCTTGGCACACCCCAAATCAGAGCAAAGTATGCCCGTTTGATTGAACGACTTGAGAATTGTTCACTCAGAAAACGATGTGTAACATCATTTTTTGCTACGACAATTAGACCACTAGTCCCTTTATCAAGTCGGTGAACAATTCCCGGCCGTTCGACCCCGCCAATACCAGATAATCCAATATTACCCTGTTTAAGGTTGTGGCCAAGTAGAGCATTGACCAAGGTACCATCAGGACTACCAGGGGCTGGGTGAACAACCATTCCAGCCTCTTTATTGATGACAAAAATATCATTGTCTTCATAAATGATGTCTAGCGGTATTGCTTGGGCCTTTGGAATTGCTGAAACGAGTGAAGGAATCTCAATCAAAAACACTTGATCAGCTAAAACCTTACTTGATGGATCAAGAACACCTCCACCGACCAGACCCTTCTCAGGAATGACCCTGCCTTCGTCAATCAAATTTTTCAAGCGCGTGCGTGAAAAATCGTCTAAAGTATCAGCAAGAAAGCTATCTAGACGCTGTCCTGCCTTGTCCACAGGTACCTTTACAGTGTAAGTGGTGAGTTGGTTTTTTTCGTTCATGACTGAAGATTGTACAAAATTATGCAAGCACTCAAGGTTTTAGTAACAATTTTGACCCTTCTTATTATCGTTGCAATAACTGTTATTGCCTATGGAATGTATCGTAAATCTGTAGATCCAGATTTCAAATTTTTTGAATTAAGTAGCAACAAGCCTGCATTAAGTGATACACAAATGCCACCTTTATCTGCTACTTCTGAGGACATAAACAATAAAATATTCACACCAAATTCTTTTGGCGAGGTTATATTGTCATTACCATCAGGCTGTAATATTGCCACGGTCAATGTAAACGGTTACAGATTATTTTTAAAAATTGGGCCCTCAGGGCATAAATGCGAGCGAATAATTATTATAAATTCCACTAATGGAGCCATATTAGGGACCATTAAGACTTCACCATGATTTCCGTCAAAAATCAATTTATTAAAGAAATTTCTGAGTCGGCTAGAAGAGCATTTCCTGATGAATGTTGTGGTTTACTAGCCGGTAAGGGCGACATTGACGACCAACTAACTATTACCCAATTACGAGCTAGCACTAATCTTACGACTAGCTCACCGAGAGTTCGCTTTGAGGTTGATCCCAAGGTACACTTTAATTTTATTCATGAATTAGAAGGAACTAGTGAGAGGGTTATTGGCCACTATCATTCTCATCCCAATCAACCAGCAAGGCCATCAAAACAAGATTTAAAAATGGCCTACGATCCAAAAATGCTTTGGGTTATCATCAGCCTTGATGCAAATGGCATTAAAGAAGTTAGGGCGTATAGAATCATTGAGTCATTAGCGAATTTCCAAGAAATACCACTTTTTATTTCCACTAATCATCAATCTAACAAATAGTGATAAAATCACAGCAGAAATACTTTTGATATGGCAGATTATATTATTTACGGCGAGGATTTTGAGGATTTGCTGATTTCTGGTGTGCCCTTTTTAGATGTTCGCGCTGAGATTGAGTTTTCCAAGGGTGCTTTCCCCACCTCAACCAACATCCCTATATTACACGATGATGAACGACACATTGTTGGTACATGTTACAAAAAAAATGGAAGAAAAGCAGCAATTGAAATGGCTCATTCCCTAGTTAAGGGAACGACAAAGAAACAACGTATTAGAGCATGGTGTGAGTTTGTGTCTGCAAATCCAAATACCCATATTTACTGTTGGCGAGGTGGTATGCGTTCAAAATATACACGTGATTGGATTTTAGCATCTGGAATTAATGTTCCCTCAATTGATGGAGGCTTCAAAGCCCTGAGAAACGTAATCCTTAACCAATTTTCAGATGCGGCAAGTCAATTGCCAATCATTCGCATTGGTGGAAAAACAGGAACTGCAAAAACGACACTTATCAATAAAATTCAATTTAGTCTTGATTTGGAGGGTCATGCTAATCATAGGGGGTCTAGTTTTGGAGAGAGAGTATCTGGTGTATCAAATCAAATTGATTTTGAGAACTCTTTGGGCATTGATCTATTGCGTAAACGCCGAGCCTTTCCGGGTCGTACATTAATTGTAGAAGATGAAAGTCGTCGAATTGGCTCTAATCTGATTCCAAAAGTATTTTTTGAAAAAATGCGTGCCGCAGACATAGCATTAGTTGTAATGCCAATGGAATTCCGAGTCCAATGTATTGCTCAAGAATATATTTTGCAGATGACAAAAGAATTTTTTGAAGCACATCCCATTAACGGTTGGGAGATGTTTGAAAATTATTTAACTCAAAGCCTTTTTAGGGTCCGTAAACGCCTAGGGTTAGAAAATTACAAACTAATCGCGAAGTTAATGAAAGATGCATTACACCAACAAAGTAATCACGGAGATATTAGTGGTCATGAAGCATGGATAGTTGCAATGTTAAGAGACTATTACGATCCCATGTATTCATACCAGCTGGAGGCACAGTCAAACAAAATAGTATTTCGAGGTACTTATGATGAAGTGCTCGATTGGGCAACCGAGAGGAGTCTCACAAACAAAAATTCTTTGTGCTAAAAGTGACTTTTTTGGTTTTATTTATTGTTCAGCCTTGATGACCTATTTTGAATAACAACAATTTGATTACACCTTACTTTTTGCCATCAGGTTGATCCTCAATGGCATAGCGTTTTAATAATGACAACTGAGTGAAAATAAAAATGATAGTTAAACTCATCAGACCAAATACCTTAAAGTTAACCCAAACCTCTGTACTTTGGGTACGCCAAACTACCTCATTCAAAATAGCCAAAACAAAGAAAAAAACAGCGAAACGTATTGTTAAGACTTTCCAACCTTCATCTGTTAAATGCCAAGCCGCCCCCATTAGAGATTTTAAAAATAATCGTTTAGCTACAAGGCCAGCTATCAAAACCGTTCCAAAAATTGCTTGAATAATAGTTGGCTTCATTTTAATAAAAGTTTCATCTTGTAGCCACAAAGTTAGCCCCCCAAAAACTCCTATGATGCAAGCTGTTATCACCGGCAGAGTCGGAATATAACGATCAAATAGATACGAAAGTGCCAGTGCAAGTGCAGTTGCAATCATAATTGATGCTGTTGCGACAAATAAATCTGAAATGTAGTAAGTAATAAAAAAAACAATAAGTGGCCCATACTCAACTGCAAAACGCAACCTATTATTTCTATTTTCTAAATCTGACATCAAAATCTTATGAACTAAATAGCAAAAAAGGGCAAGCTAGTTCCAAAAAATTTATAGCTTCAAATTTATAACATATTGTAGTGTTATGTTTTTTTCTGGGGTTCAAAATTATTCTTTGACGTTTGTTAGTCAACCTGCATTATCCTCAAATAATTATGTCAACTTTCTTTTCAATTAACACCCGTTTGCTGGCATTTGGTTTTTTTTCGGCATTCTTTTCATCTTTTGGCCAAACTTTTTTTATTGCACTTTCAAGTGCTGATATTAGATCAGCATTTGGGTTAAGCCATGGTGATTTTGGTCTAATTTACTCCTCAGCAACACTGGCTAGTGCTGGTCTATTGATCTGGGCTGGGCGAAAAATAGATGACGTTGATCTTCGCTATTACGCAACTATGGTCCTCGTTGGTCTTGCTCTGGCTTGTCTAAACATGTCAGTTGCAAATCAAACAATCTGGTTAATGCTTGCTATTTTTGGCCTAAGATTTATGGGACAAGGCCTATTAGGTCATATTTCTTCCGTTTCTATTGCACGTTATTTTAACCATCACAGAGGTAAAGCCCTCAGTCTTGCCTCTATGGGGTATCCATTGGGTGAAGCATTCTTTCCGTCAATAGCTGTAGCTCTTATAGCCACTTATGGGTGGCGCCAAATGTGGGGAGGAATTGGTATCATAGTTTTTTTCATAATTGTTCCTTTCATGCTTTGGTTACTTAAAGGCCATAGTGAGCAGCATTTATTCAGTGCCAAAGAAAAAAAGACTCTTCAAGTTGAGCGACAAATTAACGATTGGTCACGAGAGCAAGTTCTAAAAGATTTTCGCTTTTATGCCTTTTTACCAAGTTTTCTGGCCACTAGTTTCATCTATACGGGATTATTTTTTCATCAAGTGCACCTGATAGAAAGCAAGGGCTGGAGTCTACATGTATTTGTTGGATTTTTTGTCATATATGCAATTGCACAGATCTTTTCAGCCATAGCAACTGGAGTTCTTGTAGATCGCTTTACAGCCAAAAACACTATGCGCTTTTATCTGATCCCAGCTATAGTTGGCTTAGCGCTTATAGCTAATTATAACACACTTTTAATAGGTGGAATTTTTATGGCTCTTTTCGGTTTATCAGCAGGTGCAGTAGGAGTCATACACGGAGCAATTTGGGCTGAAACTTATGGTGTTACTCACCTTGGAGCTATCAAAGCCATAGGCACAGCTTTTATGGTGTTTTCTACAGCTCTATCACCACCAATCATGGGGGCAGCAATTGATAAAGGTTTCACAATTGAAGAAATTTCCCTAGCCTCTGCGGCATATATGATTTTTGCCGCCACCCTGGTTACCCTGGTAATCAACCGTGTTAAATAGGTCCACATCTTAAATAGCACGGTCTTTGCTTAAATATTGAAACTTAATTTAACTAGCATTTTTTTGACTGGTTACCTCACAATAATTTATGCATAAAATCATTTTTTGTCAGTCAACAAAATATCTGTTATTTTTTAGATATTACTAATATAGAAAAATATCTGGAGAGATAGTCGCGTGAGAAAGTAATGAAGTTGCAAATTAAAAAATATATAAAATACAGAGAATGAAGAATTCCTGTGAACATCTTTTAGGTGCCCGTTTGCCACATATAACATTACCGGCAACCAACGGCTCTTCGATAAATCTTTCTAGGTTGTTAGGCACAACAATATTGTTTTGCTATCCAATGACAAGTAAACCTGGGATAGAGTCCCCAACTAGCTGGGATGAAATTCCAGGTGCCAGAGGATGCACTCTTCAAAACTGCGAATACAAGAATAATTTTTTGGAAATTTCAAATTTAAATGCTTCAATTTATGGAGTGAGTACACAAGATACAGATTATCAGAAGGAAATGGCAGAGAGACTGATTTTACCTTTTTTAATTTTAAGCGATTCTAAATTTGAGTTTTGCGATACCTTGAGGATACCCACATTTACTGTTGATAACAAAATATTAATAAAAAGGATCACATTAGTTATAGAAAATGGCACTATTGAGGCTATTCACTATCCAATCCATAAAAGCACATCTGACCCAAATTGGGTAATTTCTTACTTAACCTCAAAAGTTTGAACATCAACCAGTTGTGAACATTTTAGTAAAAACCAAAAGAGTTTTTTGCCCAAGTGAGCTCAACTAAACCTCCTCGGCCCACCACTAACAAATTCATGGGTAATGTTTTTTACGTTCCATTTTCTTGGACAGACACAAAAGTTTAATCAAGAAAAAACTCATCCATATCTCAAAGAATAAAATCAATATTCTCAAATAGAAAACTAAACAGAAGATGCAACACCCAAAGCCTGATCAAGATCAGTAATGATGTCATCAATGTGTTCAATACCAATTGATAGGCGTATGTAGCCTTCCGTGACACCACTTGCCTCTTTTTCCTCTGGCGTCAATTGCGAATGTGTTGTACTTGCGGGGTGAATTGCTAAAGATCGTGAGTCACCAATGTTTGCTACATGATAAAACATCTCTAGCGCTTCGATGAAAGCGCAGCCTGCTTTTTTGCCACCCTCCAATTCAAAACCCAGCAAACCACTAAAACCACCCGATAGATATTTGTTTGCACGGCGCTTGTTTTCACCATTTTGCAAGCTTGGATATATTACCTTTGTTACTGTTTTATGTTTATCAAGGTAGTCAGCTACTTTTTCTGCATTATTACTATGCGCATTCATACGTAGTGGCAGGGTCTCCATACCCTGAATAATTTGGAATGCATTAAATGGGCTCATAGCACTTCCTAAATCTCGCAACAACGTGGTACGTGCCTTGATAATGTAGGACACGGGTCCGATTGGCTTTACAGCCTCAACCCATACAGCTCCATGGTAACTGGGGTCAGGTGTATTCAGAGCAGGTTGGCGGTCTACGCCAGCTTTTTCCCAATCAAAATTACCACCATCAATAATCATTCCACCAATGGACGTACCTTGCCCACCAATATATTTAGTGCAAGAGTAGACGATTACTGCTGCACCATGTTCAATTGGACGACACAATACCGGGGCTGCGGTATTATCCATTATAAGTGGGATGCCCATTTTTCGTCCAATATCGGCAACTTCTTCTATTGGGAAGACACATAATTTTGGATTGGGTAGTGTTTCTGCATAATAAGCACGTGTATTTTCATCTGTGGCGTTTTTAAAATTTTCTGGTTCTGTTGGGTCTACAAAACGCACCTCAACACCCTGATCTTTTAATGTATTAGCAAATAAGTTCCATGTACCTCCGTATAGGTCAGTAGAACTCACAATATTATCACCAGCTTTTGCTAGATTTTGTACCGCAAATGCGGATGCCGACTGTCCCGATGCTACAGCTAATGCAGCTACACCACCCTCTAATGCAGCTACGCGTTTTTCTAAAACGTCGTTAGTGGGGTTCATTATGCGAGTGTATATGTTTCCTAGTTCAGATAGCGCAAATAAGTTTTCTGCATGTTCTGTACTGTTGAACTGATATGATGTTGTTTGATGGATCGGTACAGCAACTGAACCTGTGGTGGGATCACCTCTCCAGCCAGCGTGCAGAACCTGAGTTTGTGGGTTCTTACTGTCAGTCATTAAGCTCTCCTCATATAAACTTTTATTGTACAAAATAATTTGTTATTTAATTCATATTTTACAAAAATATAATACAGTTTATTTTATTTAAAGCAAGGTTTGTCCCTAGAGTCAGACAACCAAAAATGCTTGCTAAGCCCTTTTATTGTTCTTCACTAATAAAAACTCCTGTCTATTTATCAATAAATATGGGCCAAGTTCTTTATTATTGAGCCATAAAATTAGTAAGTTTTTTGTGTGAGCAGTCTTTATTTTATATGCAAACTTATCAGATGCTTATATTTTCAGTTTAGAGATGATATTGGGATAATCATTGAACTCCTTGAGTACTTTCAAGCGGTAATTTAAGGCCCTGCGCAGTAATTTATAAGAAGAACTACTTACAAAAGTTTCGTAGTTTACGTTAGACCTCTCCGCAATAATCTTTTCAAAGCCTAACATTTGATCAAGCAAAGGAAAAACTTTCTCCAAATTTCTTCTGAGCCCGCCCGTATCCCTCTCTAAGTATTCAAAGTGAACGCTTATTGGATAAAACAGAGTTTCAAATACTAGCAAGTCATCCTCATTAAATATGTTTCCAACAGTTCGGTTTTTAGGAAACTTGCCAAAGGGAGACATAGCTTCATTGTGATTAAAATCAGGACTGCTCGGATCACCCCACCACTTTTTCCCTTGAGCTGTCATCTCATACAAGCTCGGCGTTTCTTCAATCCCAAGCCAATGACAAAAAGCCTGCAAGGTGCCCTTTGGATTTTTTTTTAGATCCTCAAGGCGTATCCCAACTGAATCTTGTGTTTGGAAAACCACTTGATCTAGGCCAAAGAGCATAGAAATTATTTGATGAACCATATCCTTATAATTGTTTTGTTCAAAATTTTTGCGAAGCCAAGACTCACAACATTCAATAGGCTCACGAACCATTGTCACCAGCCTTGCCATAGGATTATAACGTAAGAAATTCAGTAGAGCAAAATCGTCAGGATTATGTATGTGATAAAAAGCTGTATTTTTTTTTCTCTTGTTACCCGTTGCCATTTCATAAGCGGCGTGAATGATTAAAAAGAATGTCCCCGCATTTATCTTTTCATAATTTTGCATTAGGGAATAGGCGGCCGAACAAAACTTTTCACGATCTACTGAGAGAACCTCATCACGGCTCACTCCAACATTAGCCATACCCTCCTTAATCCCAAGTGAAGATGATACCTCATGCAATTTTCCTGGAGTTGAGATGGGTGAACTTGCATCAAATAGAACGGCAAATTTATTAGCAAAGCGTTCCGGTAGACCATCGTAACCTCCTTCAGAGATTGAGGACCAGACCCCCGGATTAAAAAAACCCCGAAAGTATATGCTTGGCAGGGTGGATATTTCGGGGTGGTCGTCTATCAAACTATGAAATAATCCTGTTCCACTGCGCCCAAAATGGAGAAGAGCAACCATATTTTTTGGTAACGTACAAGTGCTCTCTGAAACTGTCACTTGTCTTATAACTCGAATCTCTTCTCTATTTGTTTCAGGCAAGGCCAACATGGTCTTTTGAAATTGTTCTTTTGCCTCGTGAGGCCTTAGTTTTTTAATTGAATATTCAACAAGTTCAAAATAAACAGTAGACTGAGCAGCATCACCTAAATATTTTTTCCAAAAAAAACTGCCGTCAATTTTTGCTGCGATTTCTAGACCATTCCAAGCTTCAAGATATTCTGGGTTTAAATTAAGAGTATCTTGAAAACTGCACAATGCGTCTTTAATGCGGGCCATTTCAAAATAAATACAAGCTAGATTGTAGTGAGCACTTGGATACTTTTTGTTTATTGCAATTGCTTTGATACAACTTGATGCAGCTCTATCAAATTGTTTCAAATGTTTCAATACCAAACCTAAATTAGAATGAGCAAGTGCATTGTCTGGTTCTATTTTAATAGCCTTTTCAAGATGATTGGCAGCACCATCAAAGTCTCCGGTATCTATCAACAGACTGCCTAGATTAATGTGCACATCTACCCTATTTGGATCAATCCTCAGAGATAGATGGTAAGATTCTTTAGCCTCATCAGGCCTACCGGCATCATCTAGTGCCCTACCAAAATTAAAATGCGTCATCGCATTTTTTGGACTAATCAAAGTCGCCTCTTTGAATAATTTCAATGCAGAATCAACATCGCCACTATTAGCTTTTATAATTGCGAGCAAGCTAACCCCATCTATGCTTCTGGGATTGATCTCAAGTACCTTTTCTAGTGTCTGAATTGCTTCAGTAATTTTACCCAATCGATAAAGTTCGTTGGCCACTTGAAGACCGGAAACCTCCGCAGGATTTTGATGAGAGTACCCTCTCTTTTTTGCCTCTTTCTTTTGTAAACGCCGCAATTTTCTATTCATCAATTGACTCTTCCCAAACAGTTTAGCTGTCAGACACAACGTTTATTATTTTTGCAGGTTTTATTTGCCATAGTGAGAGTAATAAAGTTGAAATACTTAATTAAGAAATGTTTATTTTTCTGTTATACGAGCTGATAACCTCATCTAAATGTAAATAATTTAAATTTTTAAATAAAATGGCATTAACATGCAAAATTTCAAATTCTCATTTTCTATAATGAGTATCGTTAATCAGTCATATTTTTTTAATTCTAACTTTTTGGTGAAATGATACTTCAGATTATTTTTTGTATACAATATTGGAATACAAATTAGTGAACAGAATAATTATTATTTCAATAACCTTTTTTCTTTTTACAACAATACTTGTTGCAAAAGAGAAAGCATATGTAATCGAATGGGGTAACCTGGTACCAACCATGCAAGTCCTTGAAGACCCGTTCAAACACTTAACAGAAGAACAACTTTACGACCTTGAGAGCATCGACTACTTCCGCGATGCATACGATCAAAAGGGGCCCATAAATTCGGAAGATAGTGAGGAAGTACTGAGATTAGTTAACAACCTTAAATCTGCAAATCTCGATGTAAATGCACTATTATTGACATACGATGAATATTTAAAAGAAATAGAGCGTCGAAGTTGGTTAGTGGTCAATGAATTAAATGGACGCTTCATTCGGCTTGCAGGCTATATTTTACCCCTTGAGTTTAATGAGTCAGGTGTGGATGAATTTTTTCTTGTTCCTTATATAGGAGCGTGTATTCATGTTCCACCACCCCCACCTAACCAAATTGTATATATTCGCACTAAAGAAAAATTGATGGTCGAAGAGTTATATCGTCCCGTTTGGGTAACTGGCCATCTGAACATTGAGGCATCAAGCAGAAGTCTCTTTTTGGTTGATGGCTCTGATGATATACCATTTGGATATATTATAGAGAATGCAGTAATTGAAGATTACAACGAATGATTTTTTTGACCTATTCTTTGTTACATTATAACATAACAAAGAATATAACGTAATACTAAAACTATAATTAAGGAAAAGAGCTTCTTTTGATTAAAAGTAAAAACACAAACCAATCTGTATTGCTACTTATCTACAAGATGCGCTATTTGGTAATTTGTGCCCTATTTCCTATTTTCTTGGCAAAAGCTGACTCATCTGAACGACAACTTGATGCACACACTCATGGAAACGGGAACCTAAACATAGCATTTGAGGCCCAAACAATCTTGTTAGAATTGCAAACACCTGCATATAACATTGTTGGGTTTGAGCATAAGCCAAAAAATGATAAAGATAAGGCCATCATCAAAAATGCTCTCTCTGTTTTGAATAATGCAAAAGAATTATTTTCATTTCCTGCAAATGCAAGATGTCAAATAATTGACGTAAAAATTGACTCTACAATAATTGGAGACCAGAATACCCATCACAAAGAAAAAGATCATGGGCATGGCCACAAAGCGAAAGACCATGGACACAGTCATAAAAAATCAGAACATGATGATCACTCTAAAAATGATATTCACTCTGAATTTCACGCCATATACGAATTCAAATGTGGTGCAATTAAAAATGTAAAAACTATTGAAGTTTTGCTTTTTAAAAACTTTCCCAATACACGCAAATTAACTGTACAAATAATTTTACCGCATATTCAGAGCGCATTTGAATTGACACCGTCATCAGCTATATTAGAGTTTTAGTACAAATTCGATATAAACATCAGTCCTCACTGTGAGCTGCATGATAAAACTAGAAAATACGTGCTTTCGATGGAAAAAAGATGACCCAATACTTCTGCAAATACCAAAATTTCGGGTGAAATGTGGCGAAAGAGTTTTCATCAAAGGACCTAGCGGTAGCGGTAAAACAACCCTTTTGAATCTTCTTGGCGGAGTCTCCATTCCTGAGACTGGGTCAATCTCCGTAATGAGCACCAACTTGTTTGAATTAGGAAGCGCTGAACGTGACGCCTTTCGAGCAGACCATATTGGTTACATTTTTCAAATGTTTAACCTAATTCCATATCTATCCTTAATCGAAAATGTGACATTACCTTGCCGATTTTCAACAAAAAGGCGTCAACGGGCACTATCACAAGCCAGTACCATCGAGGAAGAGGCAAAACGCATCCTCTCAGCTCTTAAGCTCGATTTAACAACAACTATCTCCCAACCAGTCTCACAGTTAAGCATAGGGCAACAGCAACGAGTTGCGGCAGCGAGATCTATAATTGGCTCACCTGAATTAATAATTGCTGATGAGCCAACATCATCTTTAGACTTGGATGTTAGAGGCTCCTTTCTTGATTTACTGTTTCAAGAGGTGTGTAACACAAAGATAACTCTGATTTTTGTCAGTCACGACTCATATTTGGAGAGTTTCTTTGACAGAACTGTTTTACTGACAGACCTCAATCAAGCTAGACAAAAAGAGTAACAAATTTATGCCCACTATTTCGCTTTGCATTAAAAGCTTACTTGATCGGAAAACAACAGCCTTTCTGACAGTTTTTTCCATAGCGATAAGTGTTATGTTGCTGCTTGGAGTGGAAAGAATAAAAAATAAAACAAAAACAAGTTTTTCCTCTACAATATCAAGTACTGACTTAATTGTTGGAGCACGCAGCGGGGCAATACAACTTTTATTATATTCCATTTTCAGGATAGGAAATGCCACGAACAACGTGACTTGGAAAAGTTACATCGACATTGCAAGTGATCCCAATGTTGCTTGGACTGTCCCCTTTTCACTTGGAGACTCTCATAAAGGTTTTCGTGTTTTGGGTACTAATACAGACTACTTTAGATACTACCTTTATGGCGATAAAAGATCATTAAATTTTTTGAGTGGTGCCCCTTTTGAAGATCTATTTGATGCGGTTATTGGGTCAGATGTTGCTACAAGCCTTAGTTATAAACTTGGGGACCAAATCGTTGTTAACCATGGATTGGGACAAGAAGGTTTTACAAAGCATGATGATAAACCCTTCCGAATTTCTGGAATCCTTCGCAAAACAGGAACACCAGTAGACCGCACTGTGCACGTAAGCCTAAGAGCGATTGAGGCAATACATATCAACTGGAAAAATGGCTCACATATTCCTGGAAGAAACATCAGTGCTAACGAAGTACGAAAAAAGAAACTTCAACCGAGAGCTATCACGGCATTTCTAGTTGGTCTAAAATCCCGGCTTTCTACCTTTTCAATGCAGCGCTCTATTAACCAATATAGAGAGGAACCTCTTCTCGCAATTCTGCCTGGAGCCGCACTACAGGAACTCTGGAATCTCATGGGAACAGCCGAAACATCCCTCTCCCTAATCTCAGCATTTGTCGTTATAAGCGGCTTGATAGGTATGCTGACAATGTTACTTGCCAATTTGAATGAACGCCGTCGAGAAATGGCAATTCTCAGATCTGTTGGTGCCAGACCAATACATATTTTTGGTTTATTTCTATTTGAATCAACCGTCCTTACCCTAGTTGGCACGCTAACTGGTATTTTGCTGTTGTACGTAACTCAAATTATCGTTCAACCAATAGTTAATGATCAGTTTGGAGTATTTATTTCTTTAAGTATGCTAAGCTTACGCGAAATTTACATAGTTATCGTTATTATTATCGCAGGAACAATTATTGGCACTATTCCTGCTTATCGAGCTTATCGTCAATCTTTAATTGATGGATTAATGATGCGAAATTAAGTGAATATTATGAGCATGGAGCTAACTGTTTAAGACCCCCATCGATCCAAATGTACTTGATAAAAACAAAAATGGTTAGCAGTCTCGTCAAGATTCACTTAGGCTGATTCTGGAGCATTAAAATCAATTAGAGCCTCGAAAACTTGGTTATAACAAAAACACCATAACTTTAAGACAATAATTGATCAGCCGCCTCCCAAACCTTGTTGATCTCAACAGCTTCAATACAGGGGAAGACGTCATACTTCGATGCCCGCTTAGGACAATTCCAGAAACAGTGATAACAATCCATTTTATGATATACAAAACGTGCATGGTCTGGCCGAATATTTTGAGGATATGGAACAAAACACCCAAAATGGCCACCACCTACAACAACAAGAGTTGGTGTTTGAAGTGCAATGGAAAGATGAGCTGGTCCGGTATCGTTACTGACCACTAATTGCGCATGGTTGATTAGGTCAAGTAATTGCGGTAAGTCAGTTTTACCAATTAAATCAATAACATTGCCGCCACGTTTATTTATTTTACCAAGACGCTCGTCGTGTCCGCCAATGAAAATCACCTTTAAACCTCTATCAACGATCTTTTTTGCTAATTGCTGATATTTTTCCAAAGGCCAGCGTCTGCCATACTCATTACAACCAGGATTAAGGACAGCATATTGAATTTTACTATCTATAAACTGTTTCGGTGGTTTAGTCTGTCGCCATGAAATTTGGGGTGGCACCGGCTTTATTTTGCGACCGGCAACAGCAGACAAAAAATTATAATGACGCTCAACCTCATGAAGCGGGTAATGACCCGTCTGAACAACTTCTTCTACCTGACTAAGATAAAATAAATATTCATCTCGGGTTCGCTCGTTGATAAAAGGTAACGATGATACTGTCCTTGGCGCACCTAAGATCCAAACTAGGCTATCCGCCATCAACACCCTGCGCATGTATGAGTCACAAACACTAATCGAAGGATTAAGGGCGCGTACTTTCAACGAAACCCAGAAACGGTAAAGCGGTCTACGCGCAAAGTTATGCTCATTAATGATTAAAGTCTTATAGTCACAAAATACCTCGTCTGAAATTGCCTCCCAGCTTTCGCAGCCGATGATGGTAATTTGTGACATTTCAACACCGAAGACCTCAGTATAATGGTCGAGTGATGTGCGAAACAATACCATATCACCGATACCGTCCATACGAACCACAACCAAACCCCTACGCTGCCAAGGTATGGGTATTTTTCTTGCAATTAAATCAAAAAAACGGAACAACCACCAACGCCTGCGCATACCTGCCGGAAACATGCGCCAGAAAGCATTTGAAACGAAATTATGGCCAAGGATAGAGGCTCTTTGTTCATGCAATTTACTCATGTTTTATATTTACGTGTCAATGTAGGAGGCTGCAAGAGGCTTTGTCGCTTGGAGTAACTTTAAATTCAAAAAGTTCCAATGCCTTCAGTACAGCCTGATCGTCATCAAGTGCTGCAACGCATGGATACATATCTTCCACAGGTTCAAGGTGGCAATAGCCCAGGCAACCCTCACAGGTCATACTTTTGTATATAACACAAAGATTGTCAGGCATCACTTCTGGTGCGTAAGGTACAATCTCACCAACAAAAGCTGCGCTAGCTAAGCAAAGTGTCGGGGTTCCAATAGCAGCTGCTAGATGCATGGCTGCTGTATCAACGCTTATCATCAATTTTGCTGCTTTCAAATTGATAATAAGTTCCTCAAATGGGGCCGAATTGAAAGTTACACCTGCTAGTTCTAGTAGCTCCCTAAATTGCGGATTGTCATTTAGATCGCCAGGTGTACCTATGATAGCAACAGAGGTTCCATCTGGAAGGGCACTTATAATCTTTCGGTACAGGCCTACAGGGCTTTGTTTGAGTGCGACTGCAGAAAAGGGTTGGATATACACATCCGAGGTTTGCAGACCTTCTTTTTCAGTAAAAATACTGGAATCGATTCGCACTTTAGGTGGAGGAAGATCTTTTCTCGTCAACCAGTTGGCAAAATTACTCCATCTTACGACCTTATCAATTCGATCTGGCCCACTATCAAATAAACGTCCGTAAAGTCTTCTATTAGCTTTTAATTGGACGTCGTATTTAGGCCAAGAGCGCGGTTCCATAGCAAACGCCTGATCAGGCTCTGCCATTCTGATCATTGCTTCATCTAGGTCGGGATGACGTAATTGATCGGTAGAGATTACTAATCTATAGTGAGCCTTGAACAAACAATTAGCAATTTTATGTCTGTACAACACAGACTTCCTAAAATTTATAAAATTTACGATTTCTATGAAGAATTCTTTTGGAAATAAAAAAGCCATTTTTGCTGAGTCGTTACGAAGCAAAATTGTTACTGGTTCCTTTTCAAGTGCTAAAGTAGCAAAACGCGATACAACAAGGGAAAACAATACAGTATCTCCGAGCCCACCGGCTGAAATTATTAATATTCCTCTTCCCGGACCTTTACGTTTAAATAAATTCCGCTTCCAACTAAGTAATAAATCTAGAATTTGGAACGATTTCAACATACTCATCTATTACACAATAAGAATGAAACTTTGTGAGAGAAATTATTTTGTAATCTGAAAGTCGGTTTTTAGCTTTTTCCTTAGAGATAATGGTGCCCGGGGGCGGATTTGAACCACCGACACGCGGATTTTCAGTCCGCTGCTCTACCAACTGAGCTACCCGGGCCTCTTTGCGTTAAAGCAACTCAAACACAAATAATTACCAGAGAAAAAGGCTTATAGAAGAAATTAGCAGAACTGTCCAGCTTCCCTAGACAGGTAATTTCAATACCCCTTCTCATGTGCCTCACCATCACTATCTTCTTCATCGACGACAGGAATTCTATAATCTCCCACGAGCCATTTCCCAAGGTCCAAGTCAGCACAGGCTTTGGAACAAAATGGGAAAGAATTAAGATTTTCTGACTTTCCACAAATAGGACAACCTTTATCATGTCTTCTTGGCGAAGCTTTTAATTCAGCCATTCAGGCCTCCTTTGGTCAAAGGAAACGGTATTATATCAAAGAATTCATCTTTTAGAGTGGCATCAACACTTATTTTAATTTCGACACCTTGTTCCGCTTTTAAATGATCTAAAGCAACTTTAAGCTGCCCAGTCAAGCAAGAGGCTACTGTTTTACTCACTCTAAGCTCTAGACCTTGATTCTGGTAGCTCAAACCCTCCAACCGCAAACAGTCTAAGACATTAAAGCCATGGGTACGGGCTGTGAGTGCAACACCGCTACCCTCGCAAACAAGACAACTCTGACCAAGACTAGCTCTCAATGAAGGCTTACTTCGTTTGCGTGTCATCTCAACGAGCCCAAAACGGGTGAAGCCTGCAACGAAAATTTGTTCAGGATCCCCTCTAACAAGCTTTTTAAGGGTTGTAAGCACTTTATTTTTGCTTATGTTGTTTTTCATTGAAACAAAATCAACAACCAGCAAACCACTTAGATTACGTAAACGAATTTGCCTTGTAATCTCAGCACAGGCCTCAAGGTTTGTCTCTAAAACTGATTGCTCATACCTAACTTTTGATGTACCAGCAACATTTACATCTATTGCAACCAGAGCTGGTGTTTCAGTTATTTTAACTGATCCGCCAGATGGCAAAACGATACTAGCTGCCAGAGCCTGATCAATATCATCAGCCAGTTCTTCCCTAAAAAATAGTGGCTGTGGCCCTTTGTGATAGATTAGTCGTTTCATTAATGCTGGTGCTTCTTTTTCAAGATAAACCTTAGCTTCCAGATAGGCTTGAATATCATCAATTACGATTCTAGACACATCCCCTGGAGTTCGATCACGAAGCGTACGTATGAGGCCATTTGGCGGGCCATAAATGAAGGTCGGGGTCGTACTTTTACAAAACCTATCTTTAATAATCTGATATTCCCTTTTCAGACTTTCAACTTGCGCAATTATTTCTTTCTCGGAATTACTTTGTGCTGCGGTGCGTACAATAAAGCCTTCTTTCTTCGAAGTAAGCTCACGTGGCAAACCTCTTAGATAAGATCTTTTTTTACTGACACTAATACGGTGAGATATTTTTATTGAAGAAACACCAGGAGTCAGAACTATAGAGCGGGATGCTAGTCTCAAATGCGTTGTTAGCTTCGGACCTTTATCTTCATATGCATCACGCAGTACTTGAACACAGACCTTATCTCCCTCGCAAAGATGTTTTGAAACCTTATCCCCAGAAATTGCCTTAGCCCCAATTGGAAGAATCTCAGCTAGAGCTAAAAAACCTTTGTGTTGCAAACCCAAATCCACAAAACAAGCATTAAGTGTATCTACAATTTTTTCGACCCGACCGATATATATATTACCTATAAGACTGGGATGTTCTTCATCTTCAACATTCAGTTCAACTAAGCGACCATCTATTACCAAGGCCGTACGTAACCGGCCATGACGAACCTCGATCAGAAGTTCTTTAGCATTACTCAAAATAAGAACCTCTGAGTAACATAGACGTTTCAAAGAGTGGCAAGCCAACTATATTAGAGTAGGAACCTATAATCTTTCTAGCAAATGCTCCTGCTCTGCCCTGAATGGCATATCCCCCAGCTTTGCCCTGCCATTCACCACTTTTTACGTAATCGTCTATCTCTAAACCATCAAATTGCTTGAAGATGACTGATGTGATGACAAGTTTGTTATAAAACTTCCCATTGCGACCAATTAAAGTAAGACTACTGTATACTCTGTGGCGACGACCAGACAAGAGGTTCAAGCAACGTCGTGCATCTTCTTCGCTTTTTGCCTTATCTAAAATACGCCTACCAACAGCAACAACAGTGTCACAAGAGAGGATGCATGCGCTTGGTTGTTTTTCAGCAACCGCCGTGGCTTTTCCTACGCTAAGACGTTTAGCTAGGTGACCTGGTAATTCTCTTTTGTGTGGTGTTTCATCAATGTAGGCAGGTATGATTTGATCAGGAATGATGCCAATCTGAGCAAGCAAAGAAATTCGCCTTGGAGAAGCCGAGGCGAGTATTAGGCTGGGTAACTTCCTATCGGAACCCACCATGCTGTAACCCCCTGAAGAATAGTTTATTTGTAGCGAAAAGTGATACGACCCTTTGTTAGATCATATGGGGTCATCTCGACATTAACTCGGTCGCCTGCCAAAACACGAATACGAAATTTTCGCATTTTCCCCGCAGTATGGGCTAGCACCTCATGACCGTTCTCCAACTCTACCCGGAACATTGCATTTGGAAGGAGTTCTTTAACTACACCAGAAAATTCTAAAAGCTCTTCTTTAGCCATCTAGCCATTTATTCTCTCTATTTGTTTCGATTGGCCACATAAGTGACGCCCGAGACAGCTTTGGTCAAGTAATTTCATTAATTAATTTTAATTCTTTGAATCAAAAAAAAACATCTCAGTCCTCTGTCAAAACTCCTGATACAAGACTTTTTTTAATTTTTATAAACAATTGATCTCGAACCTGACGGTAAGCCCCAAGCCTAATTTCACGATTTCCTTCGATAATCGTCGGATCAAAAGTTTTCCAAAAGACAGCATCACAGGCCAAAACACGGCTTATTTCAGTTGCCTTATGCTGAGCCTCAATTGACAAGGATATAATAACATCAAAAGATCTATCTTCAAGGTGGTCAAAAGTTTTTGCTTTATGTCTGGAAATATCAATTCCAATTTCATTCATTACCTCGACAGCGAATCCATCAATAGAACCTGGCCTTACACCTGCGGAGTCAACATAAACTGCCTTGCCTAGCAAATTTTTCAGGAGACCTTCAGCTATAGCCGAGCGAACAGAATTCATCGTACAGGCAAATAATACAGCTGAAGGGAAGTCTATCATATAACGCCCCTATCTTAAGCCCTGATATGAAGAATACATATCAATGTAAATAGTCTGCGGGCAGTACTACTATCAATTTCTACTTTATTAGCCAAACGTTCCTGCAAAATTTCAGCACCTTCGTTATGCAGGCCACGGCGACCCATATCGATAGCCTCAATTTGTGCGGGTGTTGAAATCTTAATTGCTCTATAATAACTATCACAGATCATAAAGTAGTCTCTGACAATAGAACGCAGTGGACTCAGGGGCTGAGTAAAACGAACTAATTCATTATCATCCGTATCTCGTATATCAAATACAAACCTATTCTCAATTATGGAAAGATGTAGATTGAATGGACCCGTAAAGTCACCTACGAGCTTGAAACTATTCTCTTCTATTAAATCGTAAATAGCGACCTTACGTTCGTGATCCACCTGCGCTGAGCGGCTAACGACAGTCTGCTCATCCAGGAAAACACCTACCAACCTTTGGTCGTTCATTTTTCCTCTGGTTGCTGGTTCAGACGCAAAGCTATTGAGCGAGCATGAGCATCAAGTCCTTCGTATTTAGCCAGTAATATTGCGGCGGGGCCAACAACACCAAGGCTTTTTGCATCTGCCGAGATTAAGGAAGTGCGTTTCATGAAGTCGAGGACACCAAGACCTGACGAGAAACGTGCACTTCTAGCTGTAGGCAGGATGTGATTTGGTCCAGCTATGTAATCACCCAGCGCCTCAGGTGCATAACGCCCAAGAAAGATAGCTCCAGCGTTACTAACCTTGGCAGCAATAGCATTTGGATCCTCAACAGCTAATTCAAGGTGCTCCGGTGCAAGACGATTAATTAAAGGTGGAGCATCATTCAAATTATCAACAATAATTACTGCACCAAAATTAAACCAGCTTTTAGCTGCAATGTCTGCACGTGGAAGGGTGTTCAATATCTCCTCAACCTCCTTCGACACTCTCTCAGCAAATTTAGCATCATCCGTTATTAGAATAGATTGCGCAGCTACGTCATGTTCAGCTTGTGATACAAGATCTGCAGCTATCCAATTCGGTTGATTGTTCTTGTCTGCTACTACTAAAATTTCAGAGGGGCCAGCAATCATATCTATACCAACTTCACCAAATACCTGCCGCTTAGCAGCCGCAACATATGCATTACCAGGACCAACAATTTTATCAACAGGTGCAATAGTCTCAGTACCATAGGCCAACGCACCAACTGCTTGAGCGCCACCTATGCGATATAGCTCGTTAACCCCAGAAACACCTGCGGCTGCTAAAACCAAAGGGTTAATAGTACCGTCTGGTGTGGGGACCACCATGACCAGTCGCTCTACACCAGCAATCTTGGCTGGAATGGCATTCATCAGTACAGACGAAGGGTAGGCGGCCGTTCCACCTGGCACATATAGACCCGCTGCTGAAATTGCATTCCAACGATAACCAAGACGAAGTCCTGCTTCATCAACATAATCTAAGTCATCTGGCAATTGGTGCTTATGAAAATCCTTTATTCTGTCTGCTGCAATTTTCAGAGCCTCAATCATCTCTGGGTCGCACTGGCCTATAGCTTTTTCTATTATATCTGCATCAATTTTTAAGTCTTCAATTTCAAAACGGTCAAAACGTCTGGTTAATTCAATGACTGCTTCATCTCCACGATCACGTACATCATCAAGAATGGCAGAGACTGCAATAGAGACGTCAATGTTTGTCTCGCGTTTAGCCTTGAGCAATTTCACGAAAGCTAACTCAAAATCTTTGTCTGAAAAATTCAAGAAAGCTGTCATTAGACTGTCTCGATTGTGGATCTAGCTTTTGCAAGCGCTTTACGGAAGTCCTCAATAAGTTTCCCTATTTTTTGAGGCCTAGTTTTCCAAGCTGTTCGATTTATTGCAAGCAATGATGTAATTTCAGCTATTTGCTCTATTTCTACTAGGCCGTTTGCCCGTAAGGTATCCCCACTAGACACAAGATCTACAATACGGCGGCAAAGTCCAAGATTTGGTGCTAACTCCATAGCTCCACTTAGTTTAATGCATTCAGCTTGTACACCACGCTGAGCAAAATAGCGGCGAGTAATTTCAGGATATTTGGTTGCAACGCGAATGTGACTCCAGGTACCAGGATCGTCACTTCCAGACATTTCTTCTGGCTCTGCTACAGAAAGACGGCAATACCCTATGCCTAAATCTACAGGAGCATAAATTTCTGCATAATTAAATTCCATAAGTACATCTGCACCAACAACACCTAGATCAGCGGCACCAAAGGCTACAAAAGTCGCAGCGTCGAAACTGCGAACTCTAACGATGTCAAGGTCAACGGAATTCGTGGCAAAGCGAAGCTGACGCACGCTATCGTCATAAAAAGCCGGCTCAGGCTCAATCCCCGTTGCACGCAGGAGAGGCATTAGCTCATGTAAGATACGTCCCTTAGGGACAGCTATAACTAATTTATCTCGCTTGCTCGACATCATATTCCTCGACTTATCATCATAACAGAAATCAAAGGCAGCATTAATATAGTGTTTAAGAAATTTTAACCAGCCTCTTCACATGCATTTCTTGCGCACGAAAAGTTTACCTTTTCTCAAAAAAACCTTATTTAAACAAAATTGGTATTATTGTTAATAACGAAATTATTGAAGAATTTAACAGAAATTGTTGGAATTTGACACGTTTCCATGATAGCAAAACAAATAATATGATTTAATTATAAGTTATATTTTAATTTTTTTACTAAGTTTAAGACTATCTAAAGAGAGAGAATAAAATGTCTGTTGGTACAGTTAAATGGTTTAATCCTACAAAGGGATTTGGTTTTATAGAGCCAGAAGACGGGGGAAAAGATGCTTTTGTTCATATTTCTGCCGTTCAAAAGGCTGGTATGGATACACTTCGTGAAGGCCAAAAGGTTGAATTTGAACTTGTCCCAGGTGATGGTGGACGAAGTTCAGCTGAGAGCTTAGTCGCAATCGACTAAGTACTATTGGAGGATCAACTTTTAATCCTCACTATATCAGCTCCACAAGCGGCCAACTTCTCTTCTAGCCGCTCATAACCTCTGTCAAGATGGTAAACGCGATTAATTTCCGTTTCTCCTACTGCTGATAGAGCTGCTAGAACAAGTGAAACTGAGGCTCTCAAGTCAGTTGCCATGACTTGTGCGCCTTTAAGTTTGCGCCCCCCACGGATTATTGCGGACGATCCATGCACATTCACATCGGCGCCCATGCGTAAAAGTTCAGGTACATGCATGAAGCGGTTCTCAAAAATTGTTTCAGTAATCATTGAAGCTCCTTTGGCAACTGTCATCAAAGCCATCATTTGTGCCTGCATGTCTGTGGGAAATCCAGGAAACGGCTCTGTCATAATATCAACGCCTTTTAGACCTCTTGGCAATCGACGCACCCGAACTCCATCATCAACTTCTGTTATATTGACCCCTGATTGTTTCAAAACGCCAGCAATAGACTCAATAAGATTCAAGCGAGTGCCCTTTAGAGTCAAATCCCCATCAGTTATGGCTGCCGCAATTGCATAACTGCCAGTTTCAATGCGATCAGGTACTACTGAATAATTTGCGCCATGCAATTCTCTCCGGCCAATGACGTGAAGAGTATCACTTCCAATACCCTCAATCTTTGCGCCCATAGCAACCAGACATTGTGCCAAATCGGTTACTTCCGGCTCGCGTGCAGCGTTTGTAATAACAGTTTCTCCATCAGCTAAGGTTGCAGCCATTAAAAGATTCTCTGTACCACCAACGGTAACAGTAGGAAAAACAATATGTGCCCCTTTCAAACCTTTTGGCGCTCTCGCCTCAATATAGCCATCTTCTAAATCAATTTCTGCCCCCATCTGAGCCAACGCTCTTAAGTGCAAGTCAACTGGCCTAGTTCCAATAGCGCATCCACCAGGCAGAGAAACTCGCGCAGTTCTGTAGCGCGCCAATAGTGGGCCTAAAACTAAGATTGAAGCTCGCATTTTTCTTACAAGGTCGTATGGTGCGGTAGTTTGAATCTCACCCTTAGCAGTAAGTTCAAAAACCCGCCCCATGTTCCCCCCTCCATTCGCACTTCCATTCATTGAAATACAAACACCAAGTTCAGCAAGCAAGTGAGCCATGCTAGACACATCAATTAAGTGGGGTAAGTTTAATAATGTAAGTGTCTCTTCAGTAAGCAGACAAGAAGCAAGGAGTGGTAAAGCGGCATTCTTAGCACCACTAATGTGGATCGTACCCTTCAAGCGTCTTGCACCTCGGATAATTATTCGGTCCATAGGCTTACATATTCAAAAAAAGAAACTGTCAAATGAATCTGAATGTACGCTCTAAATATGAACAAGTCACTAAGCTGTTTACTTGTAAACATTTAACACGCTCTAACTTGATACAATTCGTCGACGTATTTGGTCTTTGCGTTTTTTAAGGTTAGACCTTAGCGCAGTTGCCTGACGTTTTCGACGCTCTTCTATATTTTTTTCGTGCCGTGACAAATTAGTGTATTTAACTTCAAAGGACTTAGCTTTATTTTGTCCTGCCATATTTTTTTCTCCTAACATTTTTAGTAATCAAACAGAGTGTGCAAATTCAAAAACTTCGTCAAGGGACGCTTGCAAGGTAACATCCCCTATGGCATTGTGCGTTTTTTTTGCGAGGAATTTCGACACTAAAAAATTGTGCCGCCGTAGCTCAGGGGTAGAGCGCGCCATTGGTAATGGCGAGGCCGACAGTTCAATTCTGTCCGGCGGCACCACTACATATGTCCTGCTTAAGTAGAAGACATATTGATAAAGTTATTTTTTCAAGCAGCAATCTGGGTTAGAGCCCTGATAATACATAGCATTCTGTTTAGCAAACACAGAAAATGAAATACTTAGATAGACTATCTATTGAACCAACAAAATTTGTTGCACAGCTGAGTAGTATCTTTTACTACTTACACTTTCAAATTGGCAGTTTAACAGAACCGTTTGTAATATTTAGTCATTAAGTTCATTAGGATCAGCATATCGTATCCCACTAATCCAGTTGAGATTAACAAATACTCCTTTCATTACTGGTAAGGTAAGTCCAGCAACGATTAAGACAAAAAACAAAACCATCAAAATCAAATTAATTGACGGAACATCAGTTTTAACCATATAACCAATTAACCAAGCAGCTAAGTGGCCAACAAATAATACAGTTGCCCATGGCGCAGCGTCATCAGAACGAATGTTACGAAATGATTCCCCACATTCAAGACATTCTGGCAATAGATTGATGTAACCTGAGAAAATTTGCCCCTGTCCACACCTGGGACACCGTCGAATTAAACCTCGTTTTATAACTAACCAATAATGTTGCATTTAGAGTTCCCAGAAGGTTTATGTAAATCAAGAATTGAACAAAATTTTTATGACATGCTCGTCAACGCTATATGTAAAGCAAGCAGAGCAAGCGTGATCCCCTGCAAACTTACACGCCAACACATAAGTAGGTTGGAGCGCTTTTCGTGGGTAACTCCATTACGTGCCATACCTAATAATCCAAGAGTAAGAACTACTAATGTAGCAATGGCAAAAAAGCCAATTAAGTAAGGCAATACTAACAGGAATAACATCATAGTTTTTTCTAACATTTACACATAAGATAGCACTATAAAAGAAGTTATCAATATCAATTAGATCCAATTTTGGACCTCTTTGCCCAAAATAAAAAAGCAACCATTAATATTGTTTTAGATTGAGTTGCTCAAGGGCAGTATCAACAAGCTGAGGAATCCCGCAAAGTGAAACTTATCAAAGAAGGTGATCCAAAACCTTTTACAGTTCTTAATGCTGATGGCAAGTCACCCATATTACTTGTTTGCGACCATGCTTCACCTGTAGTCCCCAGAGCTATGGAATACATTGGTTTGGATAAAAACACATTCAAACAACATGTAGCATGGGATATCGGGGCAGAAGATGTTACACGTAGGCTTTCTGAAAAAATAGATGCAGTAGCAGTATTATCTGGATATTCCCGTTTATTAATCGATTTAAACCGTCATCCAGGTGGTCTAGACTCAATTCCAGAAAAAATAAATGATACCATTATTCCTGGAAACTTTAAATTATGTAAAAAACAGAGGCTTGAAAGAATAGAGAGTTTCTTTTGGCCCTATCATCAAAATGTTTCCAACGCTCTTGGCTGTTTGTGGCGACGTGGTCCGGTTCCAGCGCTAGTTTCAATACACAGTTTCACACCATTTCTTGGTGGGAATAGACGCCCCTGGGATGTAGGCGTGCTTTGGAATCGAGACTCGCGCCTTGCTGTGCTCTTACTAGATGAACTCAAAAAATTTAAGACCCGATCCTTTCATATTGGCGATAACAAACCCTATTCTGGAAAAAAACTTGGATATACAATCGACGTTCATGCTGGCGTTGTAGGGCTTCCAAATTGCGCAGTAGAAATTCGGCAGGATTTAATTGATACCTCTGACGGTGCTCAGTTTTGGTCTGACGCACTTGCAAGCATACTTGGGAAAATATTAAATAACGAAAACCTACACAGGGTTAAGAAATATTAAGTATCAATGCAAGTATGAATCATGGGCAACTGAATACCTACATTGCCTATCAAATTTACTTGAAAAATGCTCTTATAGTACATGGCCTTTCTTTTTGATGCATAGAACCAAATTTGAAAGTTACTTCCACACAATAACAATAATACATGTTGCAAATTTGGTATTGTGGGGAAGGAGCCAAAACTTGATGACTCATTAAATTATGGAATTTATTAAAGAAGTTTTGAATTCACATAAACAATATTATTAAGTAATTTTATGTATGGCCTTTATATCACACGACTGGCACTATTATTTCTTTATTAAATAACTTATTTTAGGAGTCAAAAATGACAGGAGTTGTCGGTATCGCAACTGATCGACTAAGGTCGCTTGTTGAAAGAATAGAGAATCTAGAAGAAGAAAAAGCAAACATAGCTTCTGATATCAAAGAAATCTATGCAGAAGCAAAGGGAACCGGCTTTAACACTAAGATTATTCGCATGATCATACAGTTAAGAAAAATGGACCAAACAGACCGTCAAGAACAGGAACAAATACTCGATTTGTACAAACGTGCCTTGGATTTAAATTAATCTATCCAATTGTAAATTGAAGATCTTCCAGATTCAGTCAACGAAAAAGACTATTTTTTTAATCACAAACAGCTAGCATTAATTGTTACTCAAACTCTCCCAATTACAAGTATTGAAAGCGATTGAAGCGACATAAAATTTAATAAACTTCTATATTTCAATTCTTGTAACAGGCCTATAAAAACTCTATTTTTAATCAATATTACACTTTGTGAAAGGTTTTAGCACATCCCCAACAGCTATTTTACCCCCCTTTTTTACCTCGGCAAACACTCCCATGTTGAAGTGCCCAAAATAGCTTTCAAGAATATCAACCAGATTTATGTCACGTTCACCTGTTTGTGGATCAACATTGATAGCTCCGCATCTGTCTATGCAGTCCTTTACTTTTAAAATTACATCTTCGCAAGAAATTGTTCTTTTAATCCAGTTAAATTCCGACCAGGGACTAATACCATCAACGTAAATATTTGCGCGAAACCGAATTGGATCAACTGGCTTTCCTACGACCCGCTCTAAGTCACGTAGTGAAGCTAAATTAATGATTGATATTAATTTTTGTTTTTGATCAGTAAAAATTGTTTCGCCTTTTGATTCTACAAAACGCAACTTGCCCTTCACCTCATCTTCTAGGTAGTCGGCAAAAAAATCTTCTAAGTTATCGCAGCTAGCCTTATCAGATAGTTTTGCATGAAGCACTTTTTTGCCACCTTGTAGAATCTGCAAACTATCTGTTTCATCATCAAAAACCGTTTCTAGATTTGCCAACTTTTCATTTCTAACTAAGGATAAAAAATTGGTCTTTGGAAGCCAATGCGGTGTATTATCGTCAAATAGAGTTGAGCCCAGAGCCAAAGCAAAGCGCCTATCATTTTCCAATGCACCACCCGATTGAAGAACAACATCAAACAAAAATTCCGGACTCAAACCTTTGACGGGATAACGACATATGTTCAAAACTTTAGCTGTCATTGATTAAGCATCTTTGCAAGTTAAGGAATTGTCAAGTTAACTATTTAACCGAGACGCACATCAGGAACCCTTGCGATACCAATGATTTAGCCCATATTAACTATAATACAAAATTAAGTTATTTCTTCTTTACTTAAGAATACAAACCAATGTGTGGATTGTCATGAGAGGCTATATAATCGAATGGAATTCGAAAAATTTACAGATCGCTCCCGGGGTTTTATTCAAGAAGCGAAAAACCTAGCTATACAGTCAAACCACCAACAGTTAACACCTCTGCATTTATTGAAAGTCCTTCTTAGAGACAAACAGGGGTTAATTTCTAAATTGATCAGAGTTGCCGGTGGTGAACCCGAAAAAGGTCTCCGTAGTGTTGAAACTGAGCTTAACAAAATAGCGCGAGTTCAGGGGAAAGGGGCGAAACAAGTTTATTTGTCCCAAGATACTGAAACACTTTTTGAGCAGGCTAAGCTAATCTCTGAAAAAGCCGGAGACCAATATATAACTGTTGAAAAGTTATTGTTGGCCCTGACCATAGCTAAAGACACGGTGACTGCTAAAATTTTAGCTGACGCAGGCGTCTCAGCTGAAAGCTTGAACAAAGCAATTGAGAACTTACGTAAAGGACACTCTGCTAACACCGCCACAGTTGAGGATACCTACGACGCTCTAACTAAGTATGCACTTGATCTTACCGTTGCTGCTTCTGAAGGAAAAATTGATCCTGTTATTGGTCGTGATGAAGAAATTCGGAGAACTATTCAAGTGCTCTCCAGACGAACAAAAAATAACCCTATACTGATAGGCGAGCCTGGGGTTGGCAAAACTGCCATCGTCGAAGGTCTTGCTCAACGAATCATCAGTCAAGATGTCCCAGAAAATCTGAAAGAAAAGAAGCTTATGGTGCTCGATCTTGGGGCGCTAGTCGCAGGTGCTAAATATCGTGGGGAATTTGAAGAACGACTTAAAGCAGTAATTAGCGAAGTTATAGATGCCGCTGGTGAAGTCATCCTTTTCATAGACGAAATTCACACTTTAGTTGGAGCAGGTGCATCTGAAGGATCAATGGATGCCTCGAATTTAGTAAAACCAGCGCTGGCTCGAGGCGAATTACATTGTGTTGGTGCAACAACAATTAATGAGTATCGCAAATATGTTGAAAAAGACGCTGCGTTGGCTCGCCGTTTTCAACCAATCTACGTATCCGAACCTACCGTTGAGGATACCATTTCTATCTTGCGCGGCATAAAGGATAAATATGAACTCCATCATGGAGTGCGCATAGCCGACTCCGCCCTTGTCTCCTCCGCGTCCCTCTCTAACCGCTATATTTCTGATCGTTTTCTTCCTGATAAAGCCATTGATCTTATAGATGAGGCAGCTTCTAGACTTCGCATGGAAGTAGACTCGAAACCTGAAAATATTGATGAACTAGATCGTCGAATCACGCAGCTAAAAATAGAACGTGAGGCCTTAAAGAAAGAAAATGACGATGCTTCAAAAAATCGCCTAACAAAACTAGAGGATGAACTAGTTGGCCTTGAAGCTCGCTCGGCCACATTAACTAAGGAATGGATGTCAGAAAAAACTGCGCTCGCTGACGCCAATAAACTCATGGAGGAATTGGGAAAAGCCCGATTAGCTTATGACCGCGCTCTCCGCGAGGGACATCATGAAAAAGCAGGTGAGCTTCAATATGACCTAATTCCTAGACTAACAAAACAACTTAGTGATGCAGAAGCAGCAGATAACAACAAAATGCTTGAGGAGTCCGTAACTAGTGAACATGTTGCTTCAATTGTTTCGCGTTGGACCGGTATCCCTGTAGACAAAATGCTGCAAGGTGAACGTGAAAAACTACTATCCATGGAAAAGAGCCTTCGAAAACGTGTCATAGGCCAAGAAGAGGCCCTTTGCGCAGTCTCCAATGCTGTCCGAAGATCACGCGCTGGTTTGCAGGATAAGGGCCGTCCAATTGGTTCCTTCTTATTCTTGGGCCCTACTGGTGTAGGTAAAACTGAACTAACAAAAGCTCTGGCTGAATTCCTTTTTGATGATGAAAATGCCTTGCTACGAATTGATATGTCTGAATATATGGAAAAGCATGCTGTCTCCCGTTTGCTTGGAGCACCTCCAGGATATATCGGCTATGACGAGGGAGGAACGTTAACTGAAGCAGTATTGCGAAGACCCTACCAGGTGGTACTTTTTGATGAGGTTGAAAAAGCCCATCCAGATGTTTTTAACGTTTTACTGCAAGTACTTGATGATGGCCGCTTAACCGATGGCCAGGGACGTATTGTTGATTTTACCAATACAATTATAGTCTTAACCTCAAATCTAGGAGGGGATTTACTTGCGGCCCAGGAAGAGGGGCACGACAGTGAAGATGTTCGCAAACCTGTTATGGAGCTAGTACGCACATCATTTCGGCCTGAATTTCTTAACCGAATAGATGAAATAATACTATTTCACCGCCTCCTCCGACGACATATGAATGACATTCTACAAATCCAGCTTGCCAGCCTAAACAAGCTTTTAGAGGATAAAGCAATATGCCTCATACTTGATGATAAGGCGCAAGCGTGGCTGGCTAATTCAGGCTATGATCCAGTCTACGGTGCGCGACCGTTAAAGCGAGTTATGCAGAAAAATTTGCAGGACTTCCTTGCCGAGTTGCTCCTTAAAGGAAGTATCAACGAAAATGATAAAGTACAAATTACGGCTGACAAAAGTGGCTTAATCGTAAATGGTGAAAAGGTCAATAAAGTATATGCAGAGGTCTAATATACCCTAAACGTTTGATTTTGTTTAAAAAGCAAGTTTTGCTTATGTCATAAATTTTAAGAAAACACCCTTGCCTCAAATGAAGCCGGATTTTTTCTGATCATCTGTGCTCATAAGACGATTAACAAAAAAAATAGCCCAACTTAATTTTGGATACTTTAACCAAAATTTCAAAAAAGAGATTACTGCAAAACTATATTCAATTGCCTTGGTAGTACAGCATATTGCTCCTCAATTTTCTTGCGGGTAGTGTGGAAATTTCTCAGTTCATCACCCTTAAGCTTACGCCCAGAGGGTAACTTAACCTTCAACGGATTTACATGACGGCCAGAGCGTCGAATTTCATAATGCAAATGAGGCCCCGTTGAACGCCCAGTTGAGCCAACGTAGCCAATAATCTGTCCCTGTTGGACGCGACGACCCTTCGCCGTTTTAATGCTCTTCATGTGCGCATATGCTGTGGAATATGTTGTATTATGCCTGATAAGGACAAAATTCCCATAAGCCCCTTTTCTCCCTGCATACTGAATAACACCTTTTCCTGCTGCATAAATTGGGGTACCCCGTGGCGCAGCAAAATCTATGCCTTTATGCATTTTGGTATAACCTAGGATTGGATGCTTTCGTCGACCAAAACCTGATGATAATCGTGCACCATCAATTGGAGTTCGCATCAACTCCTTCTTTATACTTTGACCTTTTTCATCAAAGTATTCCACCTCACCGGCTGCTGAAACATAGCGAAAAATAGCAAGTTCTTTTCCACTAAGATCAAGTAAACCATACATTATATCCCCGTTATGCACGAGCTTACCCTTGGTGTCATAATACTGCTTATACATTAATTCAAATCTATCGCCCGAACGGATTTCACGTTGGAAATCTACATCCCAAGAATAAAGACGGATCAATTCACTCAAAACTGAGTTTGGTACCTTCACTTTTTTACCGGCCATAAACAGGCTCCGGTTTATGGTATTAGCAGATCGCACAAGTTGGGTAGTCAAGTGGCGTTTATTAAAACTAGCCTTAAATTCATTATTAGCTTTCTTTTTAACAACAACTACATGGGCAAAGTCTGGAGACATAGACAATTCAAGAAAATCTCCAAGGGTGACAAGTTTAGAACTTAATAAGTTTTTTGCATTAGTTTGAAAGGTGAAACGAATCTCTTGTCCCTGCAGAAGTCTTGAGGGATTAAAAGCTTTTCTGAATGACCTAATAGCGTTGACGCTTTCTCTTCTAGAAACCCCAATGCGGCTCAACATATCATTCAAAGTTTCCCCACGACTAAGTTTTACACTAAAATCATATCTGTGGTTTTGTAAGTTTGTTTTATGATTATCTAAATTTTCTGGTGGGCGTGTAACACGAGTTACAACAGTAGTTGAATTACCGAGCGAAACAGGAGCAATCAAGAGACTTGAGAGTCGCTTTCCTAAATTGTTTACAACATGACTATCTGTCAATCCTAGTACAAAATTTGCTGACAATACAGTCACGGCACCCAACGCTGTTACCGTCAATAAACCCTTTAAAAACATTCACTATGCACTCAGTTGAATTTTCCAATAAATCCGCACACTACATATTTAAAATAATTTTCTTAGCAGGATAAAAACACCAACATAATTTACGAAGGTCTAACTATTTGGTGTGGCGGTTTTAGTAAGGCATGGGCGATCATCCAAATGAACATAACTCCACCAGATATAGCAATAAGAGCGCCAATACCATTCAAGTACATGCCTATAATAGCGCCGATATCACTTAGATTCTGAGCACTACCAGCAATTTTACGCGGGGTACCATAGCCCCCAGCCATGAATAACCCCAAGCTTGCTAACAATTGCCCGCCCCCAAACATCCATACCTGTGAGTTTACTGCACGTGACGGTTTCAAATCACGCCCCATTAATGGTAAGAATAGGCCATAGAATAAGCCCATGAAGCTTAAGTTTATCCCAGCAATTACTCCGTGATAATGAGCCGGAGTTCGTGTATCTGCTCCATCTACAAAAATTCCTAGTAAACACCCCACAGTAAAAACAATTATTGATAGTGCGAGACATAAAAATACTGGTTTGTGCCAAGGTAGTTGACCATGCGTTTTACGAGCTGAAATGATCGCATATACAAGTGGAAACCCAAATAATAAACTGGGAATGGCCATGCCATACTGTAAATTAGTAAATAGAGACCAATATAGATCATGACTCGGAGCGAATAAAAATGTGATAAAAAGGCCAGTTGTTGCTGTGGCAGAAAGAAGTATATAGGATGCCTTTATAGGTCTTCTGTAAACAGATAAACTTGTACCTATTCCCAATGAAAACAGTGTTCCCAGAGCAACAAACAATAAAGACAAGTTTAAATACTGAAGCGTGTGACCACCACCCCAAAATAATGCTTCATTGAATTCATATGAAAATTCCTCTCCTACAAGGCTTACACCAGCGACAATAAAGACAGTCAGAGCCAATAGGTATAAAAAAGCGGCGACTATCGCTCCGAAACAAAAAAGTTCCGGCCACTGTAGCTTGCTGGAAAAAAAATTAAATAATAACCGCAAGGCCATAACACCTAAAGATCCTCCCAAAGTAACGAGACCACTATAATAGATCGGGTCAGTAATTGCAGGAATGTAATTATTCAGGGTTGCTTCGCCCCTGTTCATAAATGATGGCACAAATAGCAAGATAGTGCTTAGGTAAGCAATAACAAGTAGAACTTTTTCAAGTGGGCCTGAACTACCTCCCAGTCGAACAGTTGCAATACTCAAGATTGCCCCAAAAACAGACAAGAACCAAACAACAAAGGAAAAAACTACATGAATTACTAGGCCCTTGTTAAAGAAATCCAGTGGCCACAGCGCCATTTTCTCTACCCCGGGAATGCGGGATACTGCAAGCAATAAAGCAAAAATGCCCGCAAGTGCTAGCGAAAATACAGCAAGTCCCGTCCACCCACGCAACCTGGGGTAAGTGGCTGATTGTGGTTCAATACCAAAATACATGCTAAGCAGAGTAGGGATAAATGTGAATGGCCATTACGTAGACAACAACACCAGAAATGGATACGTACATCCACAACGGCCAAGTCCAACGAGCAATTAACATGTGAGTATCAAATCGTTCTCTCAGGGCTCTAATAAGCGTTACAGGAACCATTGGCACTAAGGCTATTGCCCCAATAACATGAAGAATTAAAATAGTGAAATATACGGGGCGAATTAATCCCTCGCCACCAAATTTTGCTAGCCCGGCATTTAAATGGTAGTATGTATAGATTACCAGAAATAGAATTGCCATACCAACTGATGCCAACATACATTTTCGATGTGAATTTATATCGCCACAACGAATATAGTTAAATCCAGCCAACAACAAGACAACAGTTAAGCAGTTAACAACTGCCAAGGCATGGGGTAATTGAGTTATTTCAATCATCAAAAGCTACGACCAAACTAAGTCGCAAAACTGTAAATAATACTTGCGTACATGAAAGATGCAATTAAAGCCAATACTATGAAAAACCACCATTTGACTCTACTTTTAGATTTTGAAGTATTGGTTATGTTTGTTTTATATTCCATACATATTCAGAATTTCATCTCAGTTTAGTTTGCACAAAATCCTATGAAATTAAGCAGATAAGACACTATTTAAAAATTCGTTTATACTGTGCTCTTTTAGAATTTTGCATATTTTTTAGCTTCCCCACCAATAGATCCAAATAAATAGAAAAATCCAGACCACATCGACAAAATGCCAGTACCATGCTGCCGCCTCAAAGCCAACATGTTGCTTTGGAGTGAAGTGCCCCTTAGTAGCTCTATAAAGGCAAACGGTCAGAAATACTGCTCCAACAAAAACGTGAAAGCCATGAAATCCTGTTGCTAAGAAGAAAGTCGAAGGGTAAATACCATCTGTAAAGGCAAAGGCTATTTCACCATATTCATACATTTGCAAACCCAAAAAAACAAATCCCAGAATAACAGTAAATAAAAGCCATAATTTTAATTTCCTATTATCATTTTCACGTAGTCCATGATGTGCCATTGTCAAAGTAGCACCAGATGTGAGCAATATGACGGTATTTACAAACGGTAGACCCCACGTATAAACCGTCTCAATTCCTTCGGGTGGCCACACTTCATGTGCAGCTTGGCTTATTGCTGGTACACTAGAATTAAAGTACGCCCAAAAGAAAGCAAAGAAAAACATAACTTCCGAAATGATAAAAAGCACCATTCCAACTCGCAAACCATGCTGAACTACTTCTGTGTGATCAACGCCATTCTGTGCTTCGCTAACGACATCACGCCACCAACCATAAACGCTAAACAACAAAATCGCTAAGCCAACTAGTAACAGCCACATTGGTCCTTCCTGCATGTACCAAATCCCACCAAAGGCCATTATGAGAGTTCCAATTGTGCTTACAATCGGCCAGGGACTCGGCTTCACCATGTGATATGGGTGAGTTTTTACTTCGCTCGACATGAGTGCTTCTCCGCTAAACTAGGTTTTCGACGCTTTATTTAATAAAGGCACTTTTGCCATCTTATCAGAATTAATTTGTGCATTCTCGTCATCAGGTGAACGAAAAAAAGTATACGATAGAGTAATGTTTCTGACATCCATTGCACTAGAGTCCTGGAGTATTTCTGGATCGACATAAAATGATATAGGCATAGAAATTTCCTGGCCAGGAGTTAATTTTTGTTCCGTAAAACAAAAGCACTCAATCTTTTGAAAGTATTGGCCCACCTTATGTGGTGTCACGTTAAACGTGGCGTTACCAATGATTGCGTTATCACTCCAATTTTTTGCTGTGTAGCTGGCCAGGCTCTCCTCACCTATACGTACTCTAATTTTGTTTTGGTCAGGACTGAAACTCCAGGGCAAATCCGTATCAACATTAGAATCAAAAAGAACGGTAATTATAGGTGAGTCTACAGCAAGCTCTTTTTTTGGTTTTGTTGCAACATTAACTGTAGTCCCACCATAACCGGTGACTTGACAGAATAATTGGTAAAGAGGAACCGAGGCAAAAGCAAGACCAATCATACCTCCTGCAATTGCAAATAACGTTACTGCAGTCTTAACATTTTTTTGATCAGAAGTGCTCATTTATTACTGCTTCTATAGTAGGTCACTATTCTGCTGGCTTTGCACTAAGGCCCGGATCAATCTCATGGGTGTGAAAAGGAGCTGGAGAGGCAACCGTCCACTCTAAAGTGTCTGCACTTTCTCCCCATGGATTAGCTTCACATGGTATTTTTGCCCTAAATGCACAAAATACCACATAGAAGAAATATATTGTTGATATCATTGTTATCACAGCACCAATTGAACTAACCATGTTCCAGCCAGCAAAAGCATCAGGATAATCCGGAATACGACGAGGCATACCTGCCATACCCAAAAAATGTTGTGGAAAAAAGACCAAATTTACTCCAATAAACGTCAAGGCAAAGTGAATCTTTCCCTGGATTTCAGAGTATTTGTAACCTGTCATCTTGCCAAACCAGTAGTATATCCCAATAAATATAGCAAATACTGCTCCTAGCGATAGAACATAGTGAAAATGTGCAACAACATAATACGTATCATGGAATACAATATCTACGCCGGGATTTGCCAGGACAATACCAGTCATTCCACCAAACACGAACAGGAAAATGAAACCCATAGTCCAAACCATAGGGGTATCAAAACGAATAGAGCCACCCCACATAGTGGCAATCCAACTAAAAACTTTCAGACCAGTAGGTACTGCAATAACCATTGTCGCTGCTAAAAAATAGGCACGAGTGTCTACATCCAAACCAACCGTATACATATGGTGAGCCCAAACTACAAAGCCAATCACTCCAATTGCAGCCATTGCATAGGCCATGCCCAAGTAGCCAAAAACCGGCTTTCGCGAAAAAGTAGATACAACTTGGCTAACTATGCCAAAAGCAGGTAAAATCATTATGTAAACTTCTGGATGACCAAAAAACCAAAACAAATGCTGCCACAATAGTGGATCACCACCTCCTGCAGGTTCAAAAAAAGTAGTTCCAAAGTTTCGATCAGTTAGCAACATTGTTAGCGCACCTGCTAGAACGGGAATTGCAAGCAAAAGAAGGAATGCCGTAACCAGCATTGCCCAAACAAAAAGAGGCATCGTGTGTAGCGTCATATTGGAAGCACGCATATTGAGAATGGTTGTTATCAAATTAATTGCGCCCAGAATTGACGAAGCTCCTGCCAAATGCAGACTAAGTATGCCAAGATCAACACTTGGTCCCGGGTGCGCATCTGCGCTAGAAAGCGGAGGGTAAACTGTCCACCCTGTTCCAACACCATCACCAACAAAAGCAGACATAATCAACAGAATTAACGCGGCAGCAAGTAGCCAAAAACTTACATTATTCATTCTTGGAAAGGCCATATCCGGTGCACCAACCATTAAGGGCACCATCCAGTTCCCGAAGCCACCAATTAGTGCAGGCATAACAACAAAAAACACCATCAGAAAAGCATGTGCAGTGACTAGAACGTTATAAAAATGAGTGTCTTCAATAAATTGAATTCCAGGCTCAGCAAGCTCTAGCCGAATGAGCCAAGACATACCACCACCGATCAGAGCCGCAATGATTGAAAGTACAAAATACATAGTGCCAATGTCTTTGTGATTTGTCGAGAAAAGCCATCGGCCAATACCTTTCGGTGTGTGATCGTCGTTCATAGTGTCTGCGTAAACCATTTTTTCCCTTCTTAGAGCACTTTAAAAAAATACCACAAATGCTTTTAAATTATGAAATTTAATATTTTCCAACGTCTCAACTCTATTGGTCCAACAAGTTTTGGACATTAGCAACAAGAGCATCTTGCTGACTAACTGCTGCGTACTCTTTCTGTGCTTTTTTTACCCAATTTTTATATTCGTCTTTTGACACCGCCCTTACTGTAATAGGCATAAAGCCGTGTTGTGCACCACACAATTCTGAACACTGTCCTCTATATACACCTTCTCGATTAATCCTAACCCAAGTTTCGTTAATTCTCCCAGGCAGAAGGTCAATTTTAATTCCAAATGATGGTACAGCCCAGTTATGTATCACATCTTCACTTGCTACCAGAATTCGAATATCAGTATTGATAGGTAAAACCACCTCCTCATCGACAGTCAACAAACGAGGTTGTCCATCTTCAAGTTCATTATCAGCAACCATGAAACTATCAAATGTAAAACCACCATCATCTGGATACTCATATTGCCAGTACCATTGATGACCAATGACCTTTAACGTCATTTCAGGATTGTTTGTTTTGTCCATGAAGTAAAGAAGCTTTAGGGAGGTCACAGAAATAATGACTAAAATTACAATGGGAACAACTGTCCACGCCACTTCTAATAAAGTATTGTGGGTGGTTTTCGAGGGGATTGGGTTTGCTTTTTCGTTAAAACGCACACTCACGTAAATAAGTAGCGCTAGCACGAAAATAGTAATTGACACTAATATGTACAAGAGCATGTCGTGAAAGCTATGGATCTGTTCCATAACAGGTGTGGCTGCTGGCTGGAAACCCATTTGCCAAGGCTGCGGCTGATCTGCAAAAACTGAATATGAGCCACCAAAGTATAGTGGAAAGATTACCCAAAAAGCTAAAGTTTTAATTTTTTTGAAAATGGATTTCATTCAAATTGTCCAATAAGTGGTTCGATAATGATTCCAGATTGGTCATGTGTAGAAAAAATAAATATTAACAATAATTTGATTAATTTTATGCAGTGCCTTAATCAGATCACTGCCTCAATGACTTCTCCGCTATTCTGATGATGATGATGTTCTGATGATGATGTTCTGTCACTAATTACTGCACGCCAAGTCTTTTTGAGTTAGCGTTACACGAAGCCATATAAACTAAACTATATTAGAAAATGCTACTAACTACTAACCACGACCTTGAATATCATGGGAATTTGTTATTGGAAAGTGTTTTTTTGTTCACGAGAGTCAACAAAGCGAGAGACATTCTACAAGCACTAACTACAAGCACTAAAAAAATATTTTTAAAGAATTTGTGTAAATTGAGATAAAAGTGCAATTTTAAAATTCATTTTGTGCCATTTCTGATTCAAAAATTGTTTTTGGTCTCTTTGCTCTTTTACTCACAGAACCAAAATCGAAAAATTTCTATAATTCTCGAGTTATGCAAAACAACTATTTCCACTCTGTCATGCTGTTGATTCTGTTGCCTTGTTAATCCCATTCTCATTATTTATTGGTTTATCCTCATTGGCCCCGTTACCAGGATTTTCAGGGACCTCCACCCTTTTTAAGAGAGGTTTATCTGAGTTCTCTTCAGGTTTATCTGCAACCTGTTCATCCGTTGCTGAACCCTCCGTAAGCCCCTTAGTTAAAGTATCATTTTTCTGAGGCCGAGATCGATACTGCCCCTTATTGGTGTCATTTTTACGACCACGACTTTGTTGATTGTTAGGCTTTCCACCCTCTTGGTTGAGAACGCGTTGATAATGTTCGGCATGCTGAAAATATCCCTCTGCAGCAATTCTGTCTCCAGACGAAGTTGCATCGCGCGCGAGAGTTAAATATTTGTCAAGAACCTGCTGCGCTGAACCACGTACTTTCACATCGTTATCAGCACTTCCCCTTGAATTTTGATTACGTTTGCCGCTGTTTCGGCCACGACCCCTACGGGGATTTGAGGCATTTTTCATAAACTTTGTATCTCTATTACAAGCGGGCGCTTAGTAAAAACTCAAAACAGCTTGTGTGTATCTGAATAAGTCCCCAACAAGCTTTATAATAATTAGAACTTGCGATTTGCTAGCCCTATGCACACTCATTCAATTAGTTTGAGTCAACTAGTGTTAAAGTGAAGGATATAAAGCCTTTATACGGCGCCCTAGCGTAAAGTTAATGTAATCTAATTTAGACTACTCTTCTAGACAAAAATAGTCAGGATGGCCCGGCTTTCCAACAATTATTTTTTAAAAACACAAAATTTTACATCTTTGCAGCCACACAACGTCCAATTCCAGAAAGATCCGGATAAATAGAAATATTGCGTAAACCCGCATTTTTTAACAATTTAGACACATCATTTGCCTGATTAAACCCAACCTCAAAGAAAACACTATAGGTCAAATTCTTTGTTTCAGCTAGCAATGAAAGTATAGCTTTGTATTCCCTGAGGCCATCTTCACCTGCAAATAGTGCAATATTTGGTTCGAAACCAACCACATCACATGAGATTCTATTTCTATCTTTTTCTGCTATGTAAGGAGGATTACAAATAACAATATCGAACTGTTCCATACTTGGCATCACATTATTCCAGTCCATGTGGATAAAATCTACCCGCGACCCCATGCCAAGGTTTTCACAATTAAACTTAGCAATTTTGAGTGCATCTTTGCTAATATCAGTACCAACACCCGTGGCATTTTGATATTCATGCAACAAGGCGAGAAGCAAGCAGCCTGAACCAGTTCCAAGATCTAAAATTCGAGCAGGCCACTTTCTATCCGGATGATTTATGAGGACTGCCTCGATTAACGTTTCGGAGTCTGGCCTAGGAATAAGTGTCTCAGAAGTTACCTTAAAAGGCAAACTCCAGAATTCTTTTTTTCCAGTAATTAAAGCTAAGGGTTCAAACTGGGACCGTCTGAAAATTAACTTACGAACGCATTGCAATTCCCGCTCATTAACTTGTTTTTCAGGATAGCCGAACACCTGTTGAGATGTCATTTTAAGTCCATGAGCAACAATGAGGCGGGCGTCAAGTTGTGCCCCTTTTAAATTTGCACTCCTGAGGGTTTCGATTGACTCTTTTAAGATTTTGCCAACTGTTATCACTTTATATCTGCTAGTAAATTAGACTTATCCTCTGAAATCAGGGCGTCAATAGCCTCATCTAACTCGCCATCCAAGACCCTGTCCAGCTTGTATAGAGTAAGGTTAATGCGGTGGTCAGTAATGCGCCCTTGTGGGAAGTTGTACGTCCGAATTCTCTCAGAACGATCGCCAGAGCCAACTTGGCTTTTACGTGCGGCGGCACGTTCAGCATCTACCTGCTGGCGTTGATGCTCAAATAGCCTCGAGCGTAAAACTCGCATAGCCTTTGCTTTATTTTTGTGCTGGGATTTTTCGTCCTGCTGAGAGACGACTATACCAGTAGACAAATGAGTTATGCGAATGGCACTGTCCGTGGTATTGACTGATTGTCCACCCGGCCCACTTGCGCGAAAAACGTCAATACGTAAATCTTTATCATCAATATGAACGTCAACTTCCTCCGCTTCTGGCATTACGGCAACCGTTGCTGCTGAGGTATGAATTCGCCCCCCTGACTCTGTCGTTGGAATGCGTTGGACTCTATGTACGCCAGACTCAAACTTTAACCGTGCAAAAACACCACGACCTACTATAGAAGCTATGGCTTCCTTACAGCCTCCAATACCAGTCTCACTCATTTCTAAGATCTCAAATTTCCAACCACGGTTCTCAGAATAGCGCTGGTACATACGAAAAAGTTCTGCTGCAAAAAGCGCTGCTTCATCTCCACCCGTTCCGGCGCGGACTTCAAGGATAGCATTTTTTTCGTCAGCCTCATCCTTTGGCAACAGAAGCATTTGAATTTTTTTCTCCAGAAGAGGGATGCTGTTCTTTAAATCCTGGAATTCAGCATTTGCCAGTTCACGCATCTCTGAGTCAATCTCTGGATCTGATATCATTTCAGCCAAACTAGATGCTTCAGTCTTAGCCGAGTCTAATTGTGCTATACTCTCAATAATTGGCGTTAACTCGGCGTATTCTCTGGACATATCGGCAAAGGCGTCAGATGAGGCCACACCAGGTACTGCCATTAAATCCACAAGTTCATCATACCTACTAACAACCCTTTGTAAATTTTTAGACAGACTCAATCTCGCCACTCCTTAATTTTTTTTCTCATCATCGAGACCAAATAAAAGACTAATATTTTTTTCTATTTCACGCCAATCATCGGAATCAGCCGCTAATTTTCGAAGAGCCTCAGTTGGTGCATGAAGTAGCCTGTTAATCAAAAGTCTGGTAACTTTTTCAGGATCACTACCACTATCTTTCAGAACTTGTTTGCGGGTAGTGTTAAAATGAGAACGTAAACGGTTAAGTACCGGAACAGCTGAGCGTTCCGTATGGTCACGAATAAAGAAATCCAGTTCTTCGTCAACAATTCTCCATGCCGCAATTGACTCATCTTCACGAACTGCCCTTCCCTTCATGGCAACACGTTCTAGATCATTCAAACTATAGAAAAAGGCGTCATCGACGCGTTCGACATGAGGGTCAATATCCCCAGGCAAAGCTAAATCTATCAGAAATACTGGCCTGTGACGGCGGCTCTTGATGGCACTTTCCAAAACATCAGCCTTAACCGCATAACGCCGTCTGCCAAGAGAGGCCAAAACAATATCTGCCTCAATCAGAAGATTGGGCAAATCTTCGAAAGCAGCCACATGACAGTTCATACGCTTGGCCATTTCTTCAGCTCTACTTTCTAGCGGATGAATTGTAATAAGCTTACCAATACCAGTAGTGAGCATATTTGAAGCAATTAGCTCTCCCATTTCCCCACTACCAATCAGTAAAACACAGCAATTTCTTAAATCACCGTGAAGATCGCCAGCAAGTTGAGTTGCTGCAGCTGCGATAGAGACCGGTCGCTCACCAATAGCAGTTTTTTTTCGTACTTTTTTTGCTGTTGCATATGCAGCCTGCAAGATCGACTCCAAGCTACTAGATGTCATGCCAACTTTCTTTGAGAGACGGTGGCTGGCTTTAATCTGCCCTAGCACTTGAGGCTCACCAATGATTAAACTGTCCAAAGAAGAGGTTACAGCAAAGATTTGGCGTATTGCTTGTTTATTCCAATAGACATACAATTGGCTGATCAATTCTGAGGGTTCTAACTCTGCATGTTGAGCTAGAACTTTGGTTACATTTCCAACCAAATTAACGTCATCAATTGATTTATCTTCGCAAAACGCCTGAATTTCGACCCTATCACAAGTTGACAAAATTATAGCTTGGCCAATCCCAATATTTTTGAGGTCCTCAAGCAAAAAAGGTTCTGCTCCTACTTCAACAAACAAACGATCACGCAAAGCCATAGTGCTAGATCTGTGATTGGCTCCAACAACAAGGACACGGCCTGGCAAAAAATTAATGGGATCAGAAGTATTTACCACAGCTTCGCTAACAATAGCTGGCCAGGTGCTCCTCCAAAGATGCTAACGACACCTCTATCTGATCACCACTTTCCATATTTCTTACAGTTGCCACCCTCTTAAACAATTCTTCCTCACCTAGGATAACTGCTGCAATTGCATTCACACTATTTGCACGCTTCATTCGTTTTTTCATACCTCCCGAATAACTCAATTCAATACAAAAGCCACTTTGGCGAAGCTTCTGTGTGATTATGAGAGCTTGTGTTTGGGCCTCCTCCCCGATTGGAATAACAGCAATAGGACGAGGCCCTCCCTCCGGAGCATCAATCATCATAGCTAGACGTTCAATACCTGCTGCCCAACCAACACCTGGCGTTTGTGGACCACCCATTTGCTTGATTAAGCCATCGTAACGCCCGCCTGCTACAAGCGCCCCTTGAGCACCTAGCTGCGTAGTCGTAAATTCAAATGCCGTGTGACAATAATAATCAAGACCACGAACAAGGCGTGGATTGATAACATAATCAACACCAGCTACATTAAGTCCTCTTTTGACATTCTCAAAAAAATCACGAGAATAATCATTAAGGCTATCCATAATCATTGGTGCATTCTTAATAATTACTCTATCACTTTGATCCTTGGAGTCGAGAATTCGCAGGGGATTATGCTTAAGACGCTCACGGCTATCTTTAGAGAGCGAATTCATGTGTTCCTTAAAATAATTTACCAGTTTTGTACGATAAGCTATTCTACTCTCGCTATCACCAAGACTGTTTAATTCAAGAACAGTTTTGTTACGAATACCAAGCGACTCAAGATAGTGAGAACCCAAGGCAATTATTTCAACATCGGCTAAAGGCCCTTCGACACCGAGAATTTCCACACCAGTTTGATGAAATTGGCGAAGACGACCCTTTTGCGGTCGCTCATATCGGAACATGGGCCCTTGATAAACAAATTTAAGTGGTAAATACTGGGTGAGACCACCTGAGATAAAAGCACGCGCCACCCCTGCTGTATTTTCTGGCCTCAAGGTCAACAAATCACCTGACTTATCTTCAAAGGTGTACATTTCCTTTGTAACTATGTCAGAAGTGTCACCTAGTGTTCGAGAAAACACCTCTGCACGCTCTAAAATAGGCGTTTCTATTTCATCAAAACCATAAAGAGCAGAAATGTCACGAACAGTATCTATGACTTTGCGATGACGTAAGGCTTCATCGGATAATAGGTCACGTGTGCCTCGAACCGGCTGCAAAGTCATGATTTTGACCTCTTCCGTTTAATCATTGTCCACTTCTAGGCGTGTAACGATTAGCTATGTAATCATCAATGACCTTCTTGAATTCTTCTACGATATTAGGACCGCGCAAAATCATTTTCTTTTTACCATCAATAAAAACTGGGGCTGACGGCTCCTCACCCGTTCCAGGTAAACTAATCCCTATATCTGCGTGTTTACTCTCACCGGGACCATTCACAATGCAACCCATAACAGCAAGTTTTAGGTCTTCAGCTCCGACATACTCATTTCGCCATTTGGGCATTGAATGGCGAACATGCAACTGTATTTTTTGAGCCAAGTCTTGAAAGACAGTACTTGTAGTACGCCCACATCCAGGACAAGCCGTGACTTGAGGTGTGAATGATCGCAGTCCCATGGTTTGCAGTAATTCCTGAGAAACAATTACCTCCTGTGTTCTGTCACCTCCCGGCTCAGGCGTCAAGGAAACTCGAATAGTATCTCCAATACCCTCTTGCAATAGTACTCCCAATGCGGTGCTTGAGGCGACAATACCTTTTGATCCCATGCCTGCCTCTGTAAGCCCCAAGTGCAGTGAGTAATCACAACGCACTGCCAAATCTCGATATATGGCAATCAGATCCTGAACTCCACTAACCTTACAAGATAGAATTATCTTATTCGCACTCATACCCAGTTCGAGTGCTCGTTTGGCGCTATCCAAGGCAGACCGAATGAGTGCTTCACGAGTAACATAAACAGCCTCTAGAGGCTCTGCAAGTCTGTGGTTTTCGTCCATTAATGATGCTACAAGTTCTTGATCTAAAGATCCCCAGTTAACCCCAATTCTGACCGGACGATCGAACCTAAGCGCAGTTTCAATCATGGTTGAAAATTGCTTATCCTTTTTTTCCTTAAAACCCACATTGCCTGGATTGATACGGTATTTTGACAAAGCTTCAGCACAGGCTGGATTATCTTTTAAAAGTTTATGACCTATGTAGTGAAAGTCTCCTACTAACGGGACTGATATACCCATAGCTTCTAATTTATCACGGATATGGGGGATAGCTTTTGCTGCCTCGTCCCTATCTACAGTTAATCGGACCAATTCAGAGCCAGCTTTAGCAAGTGCAGCTACTTGGGCAACCGAAGAATTGATATCGGCAGTATCCGTGTTGGTCATTGACTGAACCACGATAGGTTGATTACCACCAACCCTTACAGGGCCAATATCAACCGCAACACTTTTTCGTCTTGCAGATTGGGGAACGTCAAACAAGTCTTATATCCTCACGTGTTTGGTCTATTGTGCAGCAGAGCCCAGCCGTAACTTATCCGGATCAAGTGTGATGTTTTTCAAAATAGTCCCAGGCGGGGCAAGATCTGGCACAGGTTTACCTTCCACAAGTATTTCTAATGCTCCGGCATTACCAGTCAAAAGGACAAGGCCTGATTTATTTGGCACCTGATAACTATCACCTGTCTTAAGCAATTGAGTTAGCAACAATTTATTTGCATTGTTATCGCGAACTTGAATCCAACTATTTCTTCGTGCTCTAACAAGAATTTTAAAATCTTCGTTTTCTGTACCATAAATCTTGCTTTCTTCATTATTCTCAGTCTTCAAAGGTGTTTGAGATACACTTTGAGACTGCATAGGTTTTTCAATGTCTGCTGATCCAGAACCTTGCGTGCTCTCTGTTGACTCTACTGAAAGAGGCTCGGTTTTAGGTTGTGGATTGACTACAGGTTTTGGGGAAGGCGCATCCATGTCCTCGGGCTCGACATCTGTAATGTTTGCTTTTTTCTTTTTTGAAGTTTGAGCCGCGAAGTCTATTTGTTCAGTTTTTGGTTTATCGACTACTTTTTGAGTAGCTTGGGTTTTTTGGACTGGGCTACCCTCATCTGATATATTACTTTCAGTTACTCCAAGTTTTTCTTTTGCCTCTGATTCAGTACTTTGGAGACTTTCTGATAAAGGTTCATTGGCATCCGCAACAAAAATAGGTTCGGTTTTACTCTCTGCCTCACTTTTGTTCTCCTTGGAGCTGAGATGCTCAGGAACTGAAGAAATTGCAGTATCGTTGAGGGTATCATCAGTTGTGCCTACGTACCAGCCACCGTAAGCAAGAAAGAAAATAACTACACCTATTAAAACTACAGCCCCACCTGGGAGGCTGGTCTCTGGAATTGGTTCAGGAAAAACAAGTTCAGTATTAACAGACTGCGATGCAATCTCATCTTTACTGCGACGCACAACTTCTTCACTATCTAGGCCTAGAAAATCTGCGTAAGAACGCATAAAACCAGCCACGTAAACAGCTCCAGGCAACTCTTCATAGCGTCCATCTTCAATAGCCTCCAAATAAATATAGCGAATATGGAGGGTTTGAGCTACAGAACGAAGGTCATGACCTAGCCTTATGCGCGAAGCCTTCAACAATGCCCCTACATTATTCAGGTTAGTTTCTTCCTCTTGTAAAACTTCGGTGTTTTTACCTTGTAAGGTCATTTTAATTTCCCCATGAAAGCAAACAATAGACTTCCAAGTTTTTTTGAGATAGAAATAATCTTGGATAAATTCCAACCTCAAGGATTATATTAAATTATCCTCTGAAAAAAATACCAAAACAAGTTCTATTCTGCATCACTCACCAAGAACATCAAAACTATACCCTTACTCCTTGATCCTTTGCAAAGGATAGTATGTTTCCGCGAAGACTATGTTGTGACAAACCATATAGCGTGTTCATGTATTGTCCCAGGGGCTTGACCCTCAAACTTCTAATCATTGCTTTAATAGGACCAACTGCACTTGGCTGAACGGAAATGCTCCGAAAACCGATACCAATTAGCGCCATTGCGTCAAGGGGCTCAGCTGCCATCTCACCACAAAGACTTAGATCAACCCCTGCCCCATCGCAATGAAGAACAATATCACGAAGCATTGATAGAACAGGTGGAGAAAGCGTATCATAACGTTTGGATAATCGTGGATTTCCACGATCTGCCGCAAACAAAAATTGGCACAAATCATTACTTCCTACAGACACAAAATCTACTCGCTCAAGTAAAACAGGCAATTGAAACAGCAAGGACGGAACTTCTAGCATGACACCAGCCCTTACGCTCTTTGGAATATTTCTGCCACGCTCTATTTCTCGCTTTAATTCACGCTGCAGCAAAGAGCGCGCCTTATCAAACTCTGAAACTTCAGCAATCATGGGAAACATGACGGATAGATCTCTACCTTCAGCAGCCTGAATCAAGGCTCGCAATTGCCGGCGCATAATCATTGGCCGATCCAATGAAATTCTTATAGCTCTCCAGCCCATGGCTGGATTTGCCTCATCTTGTGCATTCCAGTAAGGCAAAATTTTATCACTCCCAACATCGAGAGTACGAAAAGTCACAGGCTTATTCGAAGACTGTTCAAATACCTTGGTATATATTTCACGTTGAGCTTTTACATCAGGAAATTCAGAGCGAACCATGAACGGCACTTCAGTCCGATAAAGGCCAACCCCATCCGCACCCGTGTCATGCAAATATGGTACATCAATTAACAAACCAGCATTTATATTAAGATTTATGTGGATCCCATCCTTTGTAACACTCTCCATATCACGAAGTTGAGAATATGATGCCTTACGTTCAGCTCGCACGCGAGCACTATTTCTAAAGCGTTCGCAAACCTCTTCACCAGGACGAATAAAAACCTGCGCATTGGTTCCATCAATAATGATAGGTTCACCAGTTTCAATTTGATTAAGTATATTGCGGGCCTGACCAACTACTGGAATGTCCAAAGCCCTTGCCACAATAGACACATGTGCCGTTGGGGAACCCTCCTCGAGCACCAATCCCACAAGCTTGGAACGTTCGTAGTCCAGTAATTGCGCAGGTCCCATGTTACGTGCAATCAAGACCAAATTGTTAACATCGTAGTAAGTTTCATTTCCAGCAAGAGATCCTTTTAAGGCTTTTGACCCACTTAAATGTTGCAATAAGCGAGTACTTAGATCCTCTAAATCTAAAATTCTTTCACGCAGATACGAATCAGTAACTTGATTCATTCTAGCCCGAATATCGTTATTTATTTTTTGAACAGCAGCCTCAGCAGTCAAACCACTAGAAACAGCCTCATCAATACGATTGAACCAACCCGTGTCCTCTGAGATCATTTGGTAAGTTTCAAGCACTTCACGATGTTCACCTGACGCTGCCAGATCAGTTTTTTTCATCATGTCGTCAAGTGCACCATGCATCTCCGACACAGCTATTTTCAAACGCTCATGCTCAAAATCGACGTCTTCAGCTACTAAACTAGTAACATTAAACTTGGGCTCGTGAAGGACAGCAACACCTACCCCAAGGCCTGGGTTAAATGTCAACCCTCCAATTCTGAGAGGCAGCAATGCATTACCATCCGCTGGCATCAGTTCTGCACGATCAATCAATTCACCGCCACTGATCAATTCAGCTAGAACCATGGCGACAGTCTCTAAAACTTCAATTTCCTCATCACTATAATTGCGCCGAATTCTATTCTGAACGCTTATGACACCAATAACCCTACCTCCACGCAAGACAGGTACACCCATTAGTGATTGGTACAGTTCCTCTCCTGTTTCCGGACGTAGCACAAAGTCAGGATGGCTTGCTGCATCCGCTAAAGCTATAGGACGAGCTTGTGCACCCACCATTCCAATCAAACCCTCGCCAACACGAAGGCGTGTATTATGAACGGCTGATTCATTTAAGCCCTTGGTAGCAAATAATTCCAGCACCTCTCCCGGACGTATCACATAAACTGAGCAAACTTCAGTAACCATATCGGCTGCAATAACAGAAACAATTTTGTTAAGGCGCTGCTGGGCTTCATCAGCACCAGCCATAACATCACGCACTCGGGCCAAAAGCTGACGCGAGACAGGCATCATGGGAGAACTTAGGCTGGATTTTATTGGAGGAACTGTCATGCCAAGTGAATTATGAGTTAAACCTTCCTAATCTCAAAGGGGTGTATTGATAGGTCTTTTATGATTTTCCTCTGTTGCTCAAGCAGTGGATTGCTTGATGAATAAGCTCATCAATGATTTCTTGGGTTGGCTGTTCAGTTTTAACCATGCCAACACTCTGTCCTGCCATCAAAGAGCCGTATTCCACGTCACCTTCAATTACTGCACGCTTTAGGGCACCAGCCCAAAAATGCTCTATTTCAAGCTGGGCTTCTTTTAATTCGACCTCACCCTTTTCAACACGAACTGCTGCTTCGCGCTGAGCTTGACTGAATAGCTTGGTACCTTCATTGACAAGAGCACGAACAGGGATAATCGGAAATCTAGGATCTATTTGAACCGTCGGCACTGCATCACGAGAATTAGCCCTTATAAAGGATTCTTTAAAATTTGGATGCGCAATAGACTCATTAGCGCAAACGAAACGCGTACCTAACTGACACCCCGAGGCACCCATTTCAAGATATGACACTATTGCCTCACCACGACTGATACCACCAGCAACAAAAACTGGAATGTCAGTAATATGCGGCAATATTTCCTGAGCTAGAACGCTGGTCGCTACTGGACCTATATGGCCACCAGCTTCGGTGCCTTCAATAATTAGTGCATCTGCTCCATTCTTAATCATTCTTTTTGCTAAGGCCAGGGCCGGAGCAAAACAAATTATTTTGATACCAGTTTTTTTTAATTTAACAATAGACCCAGAACTCGGAACGCCACCGGCTAAAACCACGTGAGTGACACTAGCTTCCGCACAAACATTAATTAGTGCTTCAAGTTCTGGGTGCATTGTAATCAAATTGACGCCAAAAGGCTTTTTGGTCTTTGCCTGAGTTTCAGCAATTTCTAACGCTAATAATTCTGGAGTCATTGCACCACAGGCAATTACTCCAAAACCACCTGCATTAGAAATAGCGGAAACTAAATTTCGGTCAGACACCCAAGACATTGCGCCACCAAGTATGGCTGTCCGTGAACCAAGAAAACTACAACCACGGCGCCATAGTGCATCAAGTTTTTTTTCTGCAATCATTTCTGACATAAGTTACTCTGTGTCCAATCCATAAATAGTATGTAAAGCGCGAACAGCGCGCTCAGTATATTTTTCAGCAATCAAAACACTAACCTTGATTTCTGAGGTTGAAATTACCTGAATGTTGATCCCTTCATCAGCCAAGGATTTAAACATACGCTGAGCAACTCCTGCATGAGAACGCATTCCTACGCCAATTACTGAAATTTTTACCACACTAAGATCAGTTCTTAAATTTTGGTAACCAAGATCACTCTTGTTGAACTCCAAAATTTCGATAGTACGCTCAAAATCACCTTTACTCACTGTAAATGTCAGGTCTGTTGCCTTACCATCATCTGAGATATTCTGTACAATCATGTCAACATTGACGTTGGCATCAGCAAGCGGGCCAAAAATCCCTGCAGCTACACCAGGGTTATCTGCTACTTTACCGAGGGTTATTTTTGCCTCATCTCTAGAATAGGCAATTCCACTTACAAATTCCTGTTCCACAACTTCGTCCTCATCAACAACTAGGGTTCCGGGTTTATTATTAAAAGATGATAGCACTTGCAGGCGTACAGCGTGTTTCATAGCAATCTCAACAGCACGAGTTTGAAGCACCTTGGCACCGACAGAGGCCATTTCAAGCATTTCTTCATGAGTTATTTTTTCTAGCTTGTGGGCCTTTGCAACAATCCTTGGATCAGCCGTATATATACCCTCAACATCCGTATAGATATCGCAACGATCCGCTCCCAAGGCCGCAGCTAGGGCTACTGCAGAAGTATCAGAGCCTCCTCGACCTAGGGTTGAAATACGACCATCCTGTCCGATACCCTGAAAACCTGCAACGACAACAACATAGCCTGCTTGTAAACTACCTATTACATTTTTTCCAGTAATTGACTGTATTCTGGCTTTGCCATGAGCATCATTAGTTTGAACAGGTATCTGCCAACCCTGCCATGAGCGAGCGGAAACTCCCAATTCTTGCAATGCAAGGGAAAGTAGACCAGACGTTATTTGCTCACCAGCAGAAACGACAACATCATATTCCTGGGGGTCGTAAAGCGTAGTTATTTCGTTAACATACCCGACTAGACGATTCGTTACCCCCGACATGGCCGAAACCACAACAGCTATCTGATTACCTTCATCTACCTCAGCTTTAATGCGGAGTGCAACCGCCTTAATTCGTTCAATGTCACCAACAGATGTGCCACCAAATTTTAAAACCAAACGAGCCATCGATATAACCTAAAAAAGGAATATTTAAAAAAAAACATTTAATAAGCTTGCTTAGAAGCAAGAGGCGCGTATACATACTCCATATAGTCAAAATGAAGCAAGAGACATGGAAACAAACAATACATCAACCGCATCTGCCCAGGAGATTGCCCGTTTTACCGCCATGGCTGACGCATGGTGGGATCCTAACGGCAAATTTAAACCCCTGCACCAAATCAATCCATTACGTATCGAGTACATTCGTAACTTAATTTGCCAACATCATGATCGTGACCCAAAGGGAACTAAACCATTAAATAAAATTAAATTACTAGATATTGGTTGTGGCGGTGGTCTTTTATGCGAACCCATGCAGCGGTTAGGCGCGACGGTAACTGGTATTGACGCTGGGAAGAAGAACATTGCTATCGCCAGTTTGCACGCTAAGCAAAGTGGCCTTAAAATTAATTATTGCCACCAGCTACCAGAAGACCTAACTAAAACTAAAGATACATTTGATGTCGTGTTAAACATGGAAGTTATTGAACACGTTAAAAATGTTGACACATTTCTTAAGTCTAGCGTGTCTCTTGTAAAACCAGGCGGGCTAATGGTTCTCTCAACTATCAATCGTACAATGAAATCCTTAATACTAGCAAAGATCGGTGCAGAATATATTTTGCGTTGGTTGCCTGTTGGAACACACGACTGGCGTAAATTCGTAAAACCCTCTGAGTTGGCAAGTGGGCTCAGATCCTGCAAGGTTAATGTTACTGATGTTACCGGAATGGTCTACAACCCATTCAAAAATATATGGTCCTTATCTGATGATCTCAGTGTTAATTATCTTGTTTCCGCAAAGAAAAACTAAAACCACCGCATAATAATTGTGTCAAAAAATAATTGTTTTCATGTTTTCTAAAAAAACATAACTGTCAAAATAAACTGGCTGTATTCAAAAAAATCTAATTCTTTTGTCGCAAGCCATTAATAGCCAATATCAATTCTTCCGACGAGTAGAACGAGGAAGTTTTGGTAGGCGGGCAAAATCAACTCCTTCCTCATCAAGTTCTTGAACCTCTTTTTCTGTAGCCTCACCATATATGTTTCTCTTAATTGTCTCCCCATAATGAATAGCACGCGCTTTTTCGGCAAAATCATCACCAACATATTCAAAGTTGTCTTCAACAACTTTATGTAATTTCCTAGCTGCTTTTAGTACTTGCTCTGCGACTTCCTGTGCTTTTTTTTCATCCGAACCTCCTGAGATCCTTCCACCTTTTGCGATGCTTGGTGTCATCAAAGCCTTAGTAACTTGAGTGTCACCGCATACTGGACAATGTATATCCCCACACTTACGCTGGTCCGCAAAAGACTTACTTGAACGAAACCAAGCCTCAAATTCATGGCCTTTTGAACACTTAAGTTGAAAGTGAATCATTTTATATCGCTACCCAAAAGTATTAACCTAATAGCCATTTAAGCCATTTAATCTTACAAATCCATATTTTATAATAAATTTAAAATTAGAAATTTTCCATACTGATAACTAGAAACAAGAAAAAGTAACATAAATATTTATGACAAATACAAAGAGTACAAAGAGCAAAAATCGAATAAAAAAAACCCTTGCTAATTTTTTCACCATGACCCAAAGCTGTCGAACTTTTTGACCTTGAAATAATAGGACTGGTCGTCATTTCGTTTGAATACGGAGTCAAAAAAAAGTACTTCACCCAGTGGCCAACTAACTCAAGTCTACTACAAAATACATAGAAATAATTGATCACAAAAAAAATTAACTAAAGCCTCATGTATTAAATTTGCACAAGAACAAAAAATGCCAAGCGTTAGTTCAACAATATCAATAATTTATTAGCTCAAAATCTCTGTCATGTCTAATAGCAGGGATTTTATTTCGCGCCTCATCAACCTTCGTCAGGTCAACGTCGGCAATTATAAAGCCAATGTCTTCACCTCCGTCGGCTACTACCTCACCCCATGGGTTAACAATCAACGAGTGTCCATATGTTTGCCTGTTTCCAGGATGATTACCACACTGCGCCGGTGCAATAACATAACTACCCGTTTCTATTGCGCGAGCCCGTTGCAAGACATGCCAATGGGCTCGACCACTCACACGAGTGAAAGCAGAGGGAATTGAGAGCATTCGTGCCCCAGCATGGCCTAGTGCACGGTACAAATAAGGAAAGCGTAAATCATAACAAATTGTCATACCTAACTTGCCCCAGGGGGTCGTTGCCAGAACGAGTTTGTTACCTGGATTATAAAAATCTGATTCAAGGTGGTTTTCGGCCCCACCCAATTCAACATCGAACATATGTATTTTATCATAACGAGCACAAATCGCCCCATTGTTATTTATCAAAAACGAGCGATTCGCCATTTTGTCATTTTTTGGCAGGTCTATAAGCAATGAACCAACCAAAATCCATGCCCCAGTCTCTTGAGCCATACTCTGAAAAGCAAACAAGGCTTGGTTGTTCTCTTCAGGCTCAGTATTTGATTTTAATATGTTTTTGTTTGAAGCCATTACATTAGTTGCTTCAGGAAGCGCAATTAAGTCAGCACCAGCATCGCAAGCTTTCCTTACTATACCCCACGCAACATCTAAATTACGCTGAACACTTTCACCAGAAGTTATCTGTATGCAAGCAACCTTGAGAGAATCCTTCATTGAGGCATATCAGTATCAATGCCAAGCAAATTATCAAGTTCGCCATCAATATCAAGCTCTGTAAGATCACTAAAACCACCAACCGACTTGTCACCAATAAATATTTGTGGAACAGCGGTTTTTCCAGTTCGAGTTGTCATTTCTTGGCGTTTTCTTGGATCGTTGGTGACATCATGTTCAACAAAATTAACGCCCTTCTTTTTCAAAAGACTAATTGCTCTAGAGCAATAACCACACAAGGAAGATGTGTAAATTTCAACTTTGGCCAAAACGGAAAACTCCAATATTATTATAAGAATCAACTTATCTTTATTTTCTTATATATTAAATAACGGTGCAAAGGAAAGAGGATCAGGATAATGTACCAAAACAAATTATTAACCTGACACTCCCAGCAGGCCAGCAATCATTTCAAAACAAAGCTTTATTTGATATGGGCAAAGTGACAAAGGAGTGAATGACAAGCAAAATACAAACGCCAAAAGGCTAATTCAATCCTCAACAGAAACAAATTGGCTTTTGTCTGGCATACTATCTGTGTCATAAACTAAATATGGCAGACACTATAAATGTCTTCAATCGTGGCACTGTTAACTGTCACCGCAACCGTGCAGCAGAAAATTTCAGAGACCATGATTTTCTGATTTCTGAGACCGGTGAGCGTTTGTGTGATCGTTTGGATGATGTAAACCGTCAGTTTCCAATTGCGCTTGATCTGGGTTGCAGAACTGGAGGCCTGAGCCGCATAATCGGAAAACGTGGTGGTATAAAAAAAATGATCCAATGTGATATTTCAAAAGCTATGTGTGATCACGCTGATAAATTAGTTGTGGTCTCAGACGAGGAATTTATACCCTTTGCCCCAAAAAGTTTTGATTTGGTTATAAGTAACCTGACACTTCACTGGGTTAATGACCTACCTGGTTGCCTGACCCAAATACGTCAAACTTTGAAAAAGGATAGTTTATTTCTGGCCAGCATGCTGGGTGGTGAAACTCTAAAAGAATTGCGCCAGTCCTTATCCAAAGCTGAGTTAACAATTAAAGGCGCTTCAACACAACGCATTTCACCATTTGCTGACGTAAAAGATGCTGGAAATTTACTACAACGTAGTGGCTTCTCCTTACCTGTTGCAGATACTGAGACAATCACTGTTTCCTATCCTGACCCCCTAAAACTTATGAACGATCTTCGTGCTATGGGTGAGAGTAATGCAACGACTGATGCCTATAAAGGGCTTACAAGCCCAAAACTTTTAATGGAGGCTGCGCGTTTTTATGTGGAAGATTTTGCAAACGCCGATGGCCGAATTCCAGCTAGTTTTCAAGTCATTAATCTAAGTGGTTGGAGTGCCCAATAATTGGGCTGATAAAGTTACCTGGTTGCAATAAACAAAATTCAAAACTTCTTACTTAATATGTTTAAAAACGTCTGATACTTTATAACTCTACCTGTTACTATAGATTTATATTTGTAATAGCACAGGGTATTTAGAAGGAAATTTAATTAAACAAATGCTCTTTGACAGCTCATCGTGATGGTAACAAAATCTTTTATTAAAACAAATAAATTTTTCTTTGGTATTAAGTAACTATGAAATTTCCAGACCCGCTTATCCGGGGCCGTCTTATAAAAAGATACAAGCGATTTCTTGCCGATGTTGAGCTTGAAGATGGTAATACTGTCACAGCCCACTGCCCCAACTCTGGTTCCATGCTATCTGTAAAAGAACCTGGCTCCGAAGTCTGGCTATCACCTGCTAAAAATACTAATCGAAAGCTTGGTTATACCTGGGAACTCATAACAGTAGACAATACTCTTGTAGGTATCAATACAGCCCTTCCAAACGGCATCGTCGAGGAGGCTATTACCTCGGGGAAAATACCAGAACTAGATGGTTATGCATCCCTTCGGCGAGAAGTTAAATACGGCCAAAATTCTCGTATAGATATCTTACTTGAAGATCCCTCACTCCCTGATTGCTACGTAGAGGTAAAAAGTGTTACCTTGAAACGTGAATCAAAAAAGACTTGTCCAGTTGAGTTTCCCGACTCAGTGACAACCCGTGGAACAAAACACCTAGTAGAACTGTCTAATATGATTGCTCAAGGTTTTCGTTGCGTGATGTTTTACCTAGTTCAACGCCAAGATAGTGATATTTTCACCATTGCTGCAGACATCGACCCAGCCTATAAAGCCGCAATAGACGAGGCAATGAACGTAGGTGTCGAAATTTTATGTTATCGCTGTACACTAAATACAAAAAAAATAGAAATTTCAGAATCATTGAAATTGTTAATATAGATAAATTATAATGTAGATAAATTAAATGACTCAAAATAAAAAAGAAGAAACTTTCTATCAAGAAGAACGCATCATAAAAATTCATAGTGCGCAGGATTATTGCGGAATGCGTAAAGCTGGCAGATTAGCTGCCGAAACCTTGGACATGTTAGTGCCCCGAGTCAAACCTGGGATTACAACAGAAGATATCAATACACTAGTGCATAATTACACATTAGACCATGGTGGCATCCCGGCTCCTCTGGGATATCGCGGATTTCCAAAATCCGTATGCACATCAGTCAATAATGTCGTTTGTCATGGTATTCCAGGGCACAAAACACTCAAAGATGGGGACATCCTTAACATTGACGTAACTACCATCCTTGATGGATGGCATGGTGATACAAGTCGCATGTTCGTTGTTGGTGATGCTAGTATCAAGGCCAATAGACTAATCAAAACAACTTTTGAAAGTCTTTGGCGAGGTATCAAAGTTGTCCGTCCTGGGGCCACAACAGGCGATATTGGACATGCCATTCAAACCTATGTAGAAAAAAAACAATTGTCTGTAGTTCGCGATTTTTGTGGCCATGGGCTAGGCCGAGTCTTTCACGATGCACCAAATATCTTACATTTTGGGACTCCTGGTGGTGGTACAGTTTTGAAGGAGGGTATGTTCTTTACAATTGAACCAATGGTAAATGCCGGTGGAAACGGCGTAAAAATCAAATCAGATGGTTGGACAGCCGTTACTAAGGACCGCTCCCTTTCAGCACAATTTGAACATTCTCTTGCAGTCACAAAAAACGGATACGAAGTATTTACCCAATCACCTGCTGGCTTGGATTGTCCCCCTTTTGGCGTTTAGTCTACAGTAAATGTAGCATACAGGCCCACACAAGGACCCTGCATAAAGGTTAATATATACTTCTCAATCTAAGGGCTGCTGGCTTTACAAAACAAATTTGTATCTCTATCCATTATTACGTTCACATTAGCTGCAAGTAACTGAATGGAAAAAATTTTCGAAGCTATTATCAACTCACGCAAATTTTTTAGAAGATTTTGTAGATCACCACTTTTAATTTCCTTACCAGATCGCTATACCGCTGTGTGGACTCTTCATTTTCAACAGTCATTAACTGGAGGCAAATATGATACCACGCTATAGTCGTCCTAAAATGGCCAAAATCTGGGAGCCTTCTAACAAATTCAGATTGTGGTTTGAGATTGAAGCACACGCCTGTGATGCTCAAGCAAAACTTGGCGTCATTCCTGCAGATGCGGCAAAGTCTGTTTGGGAAAAAGGTGACCGACCCTACACACAAAAGCGCATCGATCGCATAGACGAAATTGAGCAATCTACTCATCACGATGTCATCGCTTTCCTAACAGAACTCTCTGAACTAATTGGAGACGAAGCCCGCTTTGTTCATCAGGGCATGACGTCATCTGACGTGTTAGATACTTGTCTTGCTATGCAAATGTGTCAAGCTGCTGACATTATAATTGAAGATATTGAGAGTCTCCTCACAATACTGGAGCGACGAGCAAAAGAGCACAAAAATGATGTTTGCATTGGCCGCTCCCATGCCATTCATGCAGAGCCAACATCTTTTGGTATCAAATTAGCTGGTCACTATGCAGAATTCAAAAGATGCCATACACGTATGGTGCTAGCCCGTGAGGAAATTGCCACTTGTGCTTTATCAGGTGCTGTTGGTACCTTCGCTAACATCAACCCATGGGTGGAAGAGTATGTGGCAAATAAACTTGGCCTACAGCCAGAACCTATATCAACGCAAGTTATACCTCGCGACCGACACGCCACCTATTTTTCAACTATGGGCATTATAGCAAGTGCAATCGAACGTTTAGCTACGGAAATTCGACATCTGCAGCGCTCAGAAGTGCGCGAAGTCCAAGAGTATTTTGCGCCTGATCAAAAAGGCTCAAGCGCAATGCCCCACAAGCGTAATCCCATATTATCTGAAAACTTAACTGGACTTGCCCGAATTGTTCGAGCTGCAGTTACTCCAGCAATGGAAAATATCACTCTTTGGCACGAGCGGGATATCTCTCATTCATCTGTAGAAAGAACGTTTGGTCCCGATGCAACTATCACTCTTGACTTCGCTCTTGTTCGCTTAACCCAAATGATGAACAAATTAGTTGTCTACCCAAAGGTCATGATGGATAATTTGATGCAATTTGGTGGATTGCACGATTCTCAAAGGGTTTTACTAGCCCTTACTCAGCATGGTATTAGCCGTGAAGATAGCTACAAGATAGTTCAGGCTAGTGCAATGAAGGTCTGGCGAAGCTTTGGAATTGACCAAGACAACCCAGATGGGACTGTGGAGCAAAGACCGGAAGATGTTGAAGCAAGATCGCATGAAAACCGATTTTTTTTCTACCTTTCTAATGATGAACAAGTAGCTGAAGCTCTTGGGAAAGAAGGTTTGAAAAATTTATTTGATGGAAAATCTACCAACTTTCACCTTAAAAATGTAGATGTGATTTTCAAACGCATCTTCGGCTAAAACTCTAAGTAATTCTGTCTCGAAGCAAATTTCCAAATCTGATTGTTCACTAGAGACCTCACCGACTTCTAAAATAAATAGTAGCCATGACGAAATCAGGTGCATTTAATTAGAGAATAAAACCATAAGAAAATATGGCCAACAACTAAAGACTTGGGGTTTGTAAGCGATCAAGAAAGTACAAATAATCCAACTTATTAGTAGATTAAGAAAAACGTTATCTCCATTGATTGTATGTTCTTGTCATCACATCACATGCTTGAGCTCACACACTTTTATCAAGTTGCAGCTCAAAATCTTCAACTTCTAAGCTTGTTCAACTGCGAATTGCCCTAACATGAGACACCTGCTATAAAATCATAAAAAGGCCTGGAGACAGTCAATGAAGGCAAAAGTTCACGTCACCCTCAAACCCGGCGTACTAGATCCCCAAGGGAAGGCCGTTCAACATGCCCTAGATTCGCTTGGGTTTTCCGGCGTTGGCGAAGTTCGCCAAGGTAAATATATTGAGATCGATCTTTCTGATACAGACACCGAACTAGCAAGAGGACATGTAGAAAATATGTGCAAAAAACTGCTAGCAAATACTGTAATAGAAAATTACACCATCGAGATTACGGAATAATACAATGAAGACTTCGATCATTGTTTTCCCGGGATCAAACTGTGATCGGGATATAAAGGTCGCTTTAACTGCATCTCTGGGCTCAGCCCCAGATATGGTATGGCACGGTGCCACAGAACTTCCAGAAACAGACCTCATCGTAATTCCTGGTGGTTTCTCATATGGAGATTATCTCCGTGCAGGAGCATTGGCTGCACACTCACCTGTCATGCGGGAAGTCGTGTTACGAGCAGATGCTGGCGTGCCAGTACTTGGCATTTGCAATGGTTTTCAGATTTTGACAGAGGCCGGCCTACTACCCGGTGTGCTGATGCGAAACGCTGCTCTCAAATTCATTTGCAAAGATGTCTTTCTAAAAGTTCAAAATGCAAATACGGTCTTTACTTCAGGGTACTCTGAGGGGCAAATAATTCGTATACCCATTGCCCATCATGATGGAAATTATGAGACTGACAAAGAAACCCTAAAAGAACTTGAAAGCAATGGCCAAATAGTCTTTCAATATTGTGATGAAATGGGTGCGCTCACAAAAGAGGCAAATTATAACGGTTCGTTAGCCAATATAGCTGGCATCACAAACCAAAACCACACAGTTCTGGGCATGATGCCTCACCCAGAAAGACAAGTTGACCTCTTTCAGGGTGGAACAGATGGTAAAGCACTCTTCGACGGCCTGCTGAATTCCCTTAAAATTTAGTTATTCCTCGAATTGAACTTGTCAGACTAATTCATTTAGTAAAAGGAAAAAACAAAACTTATTGCTCTGAGAATTTAACAACAAATAGCAAAAGTCTTAATTGGATGGCTAGGAAACAGCAACACCCCAAATAAAAGTATTGTATGAACAGCAGAACAGTTTGTTTCCCAAACTACAAGAATCGGCTATTTAGTTACAAGTAAAAATCCTGAATTCGAAATGAGGAACATGAGCGAAATCACCCCAGAAGTAGTTGCAAATCACGGGTTATCAGAAGAAGAATACCTCAAAATTCTAAAGATCGTAGGCCGTGAACCAAATATCACGGAGCTGGGCATATTTTCAGTAATGTGGTCGGAACATTGCTCTTATAAATCGTCAAAAAAGTGGCTGAGAACTCTACCCACAAAGGCTCCGTGGGTGATCTGTGGCCCGGGTGAGAATGCAGGTATTGTTGATATTGGTGACAATCAAGCAATTGTATTCAAAATGGAAAGCCACAATCATCCATCATTCATTGAACCCTATCAAGGAGCCGCCACAGGCGTCGGTGGCATAATGCGTGACGTATTTACCATGGGTGCGCGTCCAATAGCCAATCTGAACTCACTTCGCTTTGGGAGACCAGATCATCCAAAGACCAAACATCTAATTTCCGGAGTTGTTGCAGGTATTGCCGGCTATGGCAACTGCATGGGTGTTCCAACTGTAGGTGGAGAGTGCGAATTTCATTCAAGTTATGATGGGAATAATTTAGTCAATGCCATGACAGTTGGCCTAGCCCCTTGTAACAATATTTTTTATTCTGCGGCAGCAGGAATTGGTAATTCAGTAGTTTATGTAGGCTCAAAAACAGGCCGCGACGGCATCCACGGGGCAACAATGGCTTCAACTGAATTTTCTGAGGACAATGAGTCCAAGCGGCCAACTGTACAAGTTGGCGACCCTTTCACGGAGAAACTCTTGCTAGAGGCTTGTCTTGAACTGATGAGTACTGATGCAATTATAGCAATACAAGATATGGGTGCAGCAGGCCTAACATCTTCAAGTTTTGAAATGGCATCGAAAGGTGGAGTTGGGATTGAAATGAACTTGGATGCTGTTCCCCAACGTGAAGAAGGTATGACTGCATACGAAATGATGCTATCAGAAAGCCAGGAACGTATGCTAATGGTTCTTAAACCAGGCTCCGAAAATGAAGCCAAACTCATTTTTGAAAAATGGGAACTAGATTTTGCAATTATTGGCATCCTTACTGATACAAACCACATGGTGTTGCGTCATAAAGGCGAGATTGTCGCTGATTTACCCATTGACCCGCTTGCTGAAGCCTCACCAGAATATGACCGCCCTTGGGTGGAAACACCACAAGCAACAGTAGCCTCCATTGTTAACAACACATCCCCAAAAGAAATAAATAAAGCAATAAAAACTCTTATTGGTTGTCCTGACCAGTCTTCCAAACGCTGGATTTGGGAACAATATGATCATATGGTTATGGCTGATACCATAGGAAGGCCTGGTGGTGACGCAGCAATAGTTCGCGTGCATGGAACCATGAAAGCAATCGCTGTATCTACTGATTGCAACCCACGTTATTGTTTTGCCGATCCCTATGAGGGAGGTAAACAGGCTGTTGCCGAGAGCTGGCGCAACATTACAGCAACAGGTGCAAAGCCGTTAGCTATCACAGATAACATGAATTTTGGCAACCCTGAACGACCAGAAATAATGGGTCAGTTTGTAGGCTGTATCAAAGGTATTGGCGATGCATGTAAAGCCCTAGACTACCCAGTAGTATCAGGAAATGTTTCGCTGTATAATGAGACTAATGGGATAGGTATTTTACCCACACCCACCATTGGTGGAGTTGGCTTAATTGCAAATATCAACAACTGCGCCTCTATTGCTTTTGAAAAAGAAGGACAGGATATTATCATCATTGGGAAAACAGAAGGCCATATGGGTCAGTCGCTTTACCTTCGTGAAATTGAGGGGAGCGAAGAAGGCACTCCCCCACCAGTTGATTTGGCAGCTGAGCGGTTTAATGGCAATTTCGTTCGTAAAATGATAGAAAGAGGCAGAATTACCACCTGCCACGATATATCAGGTGGTGGCCTTATCGTTGCCTTAGCGGAGATGGCTATTACATCAGGTATTGGTTGTGCTATTGAAATTCCAAAAGACACACCAACAATTTTGGGATGGCTATTTGGCGAAGACCAGGCCCGCTACGTAATTGCTTCTAGTGAAGTTAAAGACATAATTGCAGAGGCAAGTGCGCAGAATATTAAGGCTGAAAAAATTGGTCAAACTAAAGGCAGACAGTTGACTGTGGGTAAAGAAATAACCATATCTTTGGATGAGCTTGTACAATTGCATCAAAGCTGGCTTCCTAATTTTATGTCTCAAACGTAATTTTTCAAACAGCTTTCGAAGGACTTACATAAATGGCTATGAAATCTAGTGAAATTGAACAAATGATTAAGGAAGCAATCCCTGATGCTGAAATCATCATAGAAGACTTGCGTGGGGATGGAGACCACTACTCTGCGCGTGTCATATCTAGAGTTTTTGAAGGCAAAACCCGTGTTCAGCAACACCAGATTGTATACGGTGCCTTAAAAGGCAAAATGGGTGGCCAACTCCACGCTTTAGCTCTAACTACTGAAGCACCTGCTAACACATAAAGAGGATTTTCTTAATGAGTAACAACCCCACGTTTGATCGCATTAACCAAGAAATCAACGGTACTGATGTTGTCATTTTTATGAAAGGCACACCCATGTTCCCTCAGTGTGGCTTCTCAGCAGCAATTGTAGGTGCCCTAACTCAATTACAAGTAAAATTCAAAGGAATAAATGTACTTGAGGACTCAGAAATTCGTGAGGGCATAAAGGCCTTCTCCGATTGGCCAACAATTCCCCAAATGTATGTAAAAGGCGAATTCATTGGTGGCTGCGATATAGTTAAAGAGATGTATGAAGCCGGAGAACTTCAAAAAATGTTGGAGGAGAAGGGCATCAAATACGTTTCATAGATTTTTTGTACGATGCCACTAATAAGCTACACTTGATAAAAACATGTTGTAGTCTCATTTGATCTGCATTTTTCTACTGAGCTTAATCTTACTCTACATAATAAAGGCAAGGAATCTATGCCTATAAGTTTGTACAAAATTTATTTCGATTTTCCACTAAATCGAAAATTTTTACTGCTTGTTTTGCCAATTCTATTTTTGCTTATCTCTTCCATTATGCGCCATAACGCTGGCCCATTCTGGCTTTGGTCAAACCTTGACCCAGATTACTGGTACTTGATTGACTCTTTAAACATAATCAATCATGACTGGCCAAAGCACATTGCACATCCAGGCACCACGGTTCAGTGGATTGGTGCGCTAATCATCAAGGCTACCCACCCTCTTACCGATACTGATGACCTAAAAAATATTGTACTCAGCAATCCAGAACATTATCTGAATATAATTGCATACTCCTTTATCGTTCTCAATACTGTCGCTTTAGCACTTGTTGGCACAATTAGCTATCTAGTTTTTCGCAATCTAAGCATAGCTATGCTAATACAAATGGGACCATTTTTGTCAAAATTAACCTTTAAGTGGACACTGCATGTATCACCCGAACCACTGCTTGTTACCACGGTTCTTATCTTATCTACCGTCACTATTCTGGCCCTTCGTAATGGGCAACTTGAAAAACATGGCACTTATTATGCTGTAGCTTTTGCCATTATAGCTGGATTTGGTTTGGTAACAAAAGTTACATCAGCTGGCATATACATCTTGCCAATAATATTACTTTGGAATGTTCGCAACATTGTCCTTTATGGTGCTGTCACAATTGTTAGCTTGATACTCTTCTCCTTGCCAGCTGCCGGTATGTATGGAGCATTCATTGACATTATTACCTCATTTGCATTGGCTAGTGGCTTCCATGGGGAAGGGGCACATACCTTTATTGACCCTAATACATATCCAAGTAATCTGATACGTGTCTCAAGTCGCCCCATATTTTTTGTTATTTTATTAGTTGGCTTAGGCCTAACCTATGCCTTGTTTAGAAAGTGTCGCCGTGAAAGGAAGAAATTTCCAGTTGTTGGTCGTGCCTTAGGAGGGCTTTGTCTAGCTTATGTCGGTCAAGCCTTACTCGTTGCAAAGCATCCAGCCGGACATTATATGATCCCGGTCTTGACTACTGGTGGGCTTGGTCTTGCGCTTATTTATCAAATATCTAAAGAACTTCTATGCGACAAAGTTGCTAAGTTGGAAAAACTTCGTATAGGTTTCATTTTACTGCTAATAATTTTGATCATGACACAGTCAAAATCGCTAAGTGGGCTTAACGAACAATTTAAAATAAGAACAGCCAGCTCCGCTGCGATCAATGAAGCCCCATACAAACAATGTGCAAAAATTTACTTCTGGCCAGCATCACATCCTACATACGCTCTATTTATGGGTAGCTGGAACACACGATATTCCTTTTCTAAGGAACTTTATGATATCCATTATGACCAATCAGAGATGTTTTACACTAATGATGGAGAACTTCATGATTTGCAGAAATTACGAAGTCCTAAAAGCCTATTAAAACAATACAAGTGTATCTACGCTCGTGGTGCTACAATCCACCCATCCCTGAAAATACTTGATGACACCTTTTCATTTTACACAATTAAGGGTCGTTGTCAGGAGGGCAATGAAGCCGTTTTCACCTGGGGCATTGATTGCTCAAAATTTTAATAAGTATAGTGAAGGAATAACAATTATTTTTTTTGTGGTCACTTTGGATGCAAAAATGATGCAGCAACATCAAAAGTAAGGTTGCAAAAAAACCTAGCGCAACCCCGTTATTTTAGCGCGAGTAAAATTCGATGACCAGATTTGGCTCCATCTGGACCGGATAAGGTACATCCGCTAACATAGGTTGGCGAACATAAATCCCACGCATTTTTTTGTAATCCACTTCCATATAGTCTGGTACGTCACGTTCAGGTGAAACAACAGCCTCCAATACCATCGGAATATCATGGGACTTCTTTCGCACTTCTATGACATCGCCATCTGCCACAGAATAAGAACTAATATTGACTTTTTTCCCGTTAACCCTCACGTGTCCATGGTTTACAAATTGTCGGGCTGCAAAGACTGTTGGAACAAATTTCATACGATAAACAACTGCGTCCAGCCGACGTTCCAAAATACCGATTAAATTTTCAGAAGTATCACCACGGCGCCGAGCTGCTTCTTCATAATAGCGTCTAAATTTCTTTTCGCTGATGCTGCCATAGTACCCTTTCAATTTTTGTTTGGCCATCAACTGAGTCCCATAATCCGTTTCTTTAAAGCGACGTTGGCCATGTTGTCCAGGACGGCTATCTCGGCTGTTAAATGGGCTTTTTGGACGTCCCCACAGGTTTACACCAAGGCGTCTATCAATCTTATACTTTGATTTAATACGTCTACTCATTAGCTTGTTTTTTCCATTCACTCGTTAACCGGTTGTTTGTGTCCCAATAGCACAATAAAGCATCACTCATAAAAAATGAATTAGTCTTGGCAGGGCTTTTCATCCATTTTTCTTGGAAATAAAAGGCGAATATAGCCATCTTATGTCTAAAGGCAAGGATTTTAAGTGAGGTACGGGGAACAAATTTGCGACTCAATCTTGATCTAACTCTACATCCCAATAAAGAAAATCTCGCCAACTGTGATGTAAGTGATCCGGGGGAAATGCCCGACCATTTCCCTGTAATTCCCAAGCTGTTGGCTGACGCGGAGTGGTTAAGGGGTACATTCCTGTTTCTTCAGGTAGCCGATTACCTTTTGAGAGATTACACGGAGAACAGGCGGTCACCACGTTTCCCCATAAAGTTGTCCCGCCACGTGAACGGGGTATGACATGATCGAAAGTTAGGTTTTCTGTAGGGTACACAACTCCACAATACTGACAAGTAAAGCTATCCCGCAAAAAAACATTGAAACGTGTAAAAGCAGGTTTTTTAGCTAAGGGTACATAATCTTTTAAGGAAATTACACTTGGCAAACGCATTTCAAAACTAGGTGAATGGACAGCTGTTTCATACTCGTTAACTACATTAACACGTCTCATAAATACGGCACTTATTGCCTTCTGCCAGGACCAAAGAGATAATGGAAAATAACTCAACGGTCTGAAATCAGTATTAAGGACAAGTGCTGGATAACGCTCAAAAGCACCAGACATGGCTAGTGTCTCCAATAAACTTTCGTAAAAGAATACTACAAGTTTTGATTTAAGCAAACCACTTGTCAAGAACTTGAAAACTCTAGTTAATAATTATGATAAAATGAGTACATGTGTATTGATTCGGAACATTCTGCAATAACTCGGTTTGCCCCGTCACCAACTGGATTTCTACATTTGGGACATGCTTACTCAGCCCTGATTGCCAAAAGACAAGCTATGCAAACAGGAGGTCGCTTTTTGCTGAGAATTGAAGATATTGACCCTAACCGTTGTAAAACAAAGTACGAGGCGGCAATCTATGAGGACTTAAACTGGCTTGGTCTTACTTGGGAAATTCCTGTGCGTCGTCAATCCGAACATTTGAATGAGTATGCTAAGGCGATTAACACCCTTCAAGCATTTGGGTTTCTATACCCTTGCTTTTGCACACGAAAAGATATTCAAAACACCAACAATAGGGACAATTCTATACACTTAGGACTAAATGCCCCCTCCTGCCCCGGAATATGTAGAGTGCTATCTAGCAAAGAGCGTAAAATTCGCATCAGTAACGGAGATAGTTTTGCAATGAGGCTAGACGTCAACAAGGCCCTCGCAGGACTATCAAGCTCTTTACATTGGAATGATCTAATTCATGGCAAAATCTCAGCTACTCCAGAAATCTTTGGAGATGTGGTGTTAGTGCGAAAGGACATTCCTACCAGCTATCATTTAGCAGTTACCATTGATGACCATCTTCAAGGAGTAACACTAGTAACTAGAGGCGAAGATTTGTTTTCTTCTACACATATTCATCGTCTACTCCAAGAACTGCTGGGACTTAATACCCCTGACTACTATCATCATCCCTTACTCACGGATAAAAAAGGTCGTCGATATTCGAAACGTGATAAATCACTTTCCATAAGAAAGTTGAGGGATGAGGGGAAAGGTCCTGAACAAATCAGGCAGATGGTAGGGCTGTCATAAACTTAGTTGAACTTATATATACTTTAAACCGCTTCATAGGAATTCCAAACTATCTTTCAGGGACTCATAATTCTTTTACGCTAAATTAACAGGCGCCGAGTAAATCCTTGGAGGCCATTGAAGAAGTTAAATGCATGGTCAGGGTTTTATAAATGAAACAAGATTTATAATTAATTCTTAGACGAAGCCATTAAAGTTAACACAGATAAAAAGGTTTCCTATGATCAAATCTATAGTTTTGGGTTATGCAGACTGCTAATTAGTTTTAAGTAATCTTGATGATCGGGCTCTATGTAGCCATGACGAATAAGAAAATCAATAATTACAAAAGCACAATTAAATTTGAAATCACACGTTTCCTGAACACGAGACATGACGTCATTCATTGTCATCAACTGGAACTCTTCCATTTCACCATCAGTATTCTCGGGTTTAAAATCCTCTGGTAAAACTAGATCGTAAATAAAAATAACATCACGTCGTAAACCCTCCGGCTGCTCAACTATGTAAGTTAGGGCCCCAACAGACTTGCTTGAGACGGCAATCTCAGCCGGTATATTAGCCTCTTCAGCACACTCTTTAATCAAATTATTTCTTACAGAAATACCTATCGGCTGACCACCCGCTACAATCTGATCGAGCTTACCTGGTCCTATTGGTTTGGTTAGGCTACGTCTACCAATCCACATGCACAACTTGCCGTTGCGCCAAGTAATTCCATTAATATGAACACTACAACCAATGGTTCCAAATAACGGTACAGCTGCACGTTCAATCTCAAATACTGTCGGTTCATAGTAGGTTCGGGAGACCTTATACCTCTCGCCACGCCAGCCCGAGACTATTCCGCTCCGCGCCAAGGATTCTAAAACTTCACTAATACCTTGCGTCCGTTCTTGAATGCTGTGAAGTTTTTGGTTAAGTTCAAGTCTATCCTCAGTAATGGTGAACGTATCTTGAAAATCATTCAACGTTTTTGCAAAACTCGGCTTTACATAGCCGACTATCTCATCCCCAACTACAAATGGCAAATAAGTTGAAAGATCCGGTACACTACAATCTTTCATGCGGTCAAGAAAGCTCACTAAAAAATAGCCTTTCAAACTTGTATATAATCAAGAAGAGATTAAATTTTAATTAGTCAACTAGTGAATATTCCCAAAAATCTGGTAAATATTCACTTAAGTTTGTATACATAAATACTTGATCTCAGAGTCTAAGAATACAAATATTGAACAAGAAACTATCATTTATTTTGGCTACTTTTGTGACTTTTTGTTTCAAATCCTCAAGCCACCTTCGACGTGGCTCTTATAGTAGTTAGGGGCTTTTGGATACGATCACGAGTGCCTCGAACATACGCCCTTGCGCAATGAACTTCACAATAAGGTTTACCCTCGATTGCTGTTTGACCACAAAACCTGAAATCTTCCTGTCCGGGGTCACCTACTGGCCATCTGCACATTTCAGCTGTCAATTCTTCCATCTTGACCATATTTTCACTTATAGAAACCATTTGTGATCTAATTCGTATCGGCGGTGTTGGTTTTGCAGCCCGTGGTGTCCTGGGCGAAGAACTAATAGGAGACTGGCGTTTGGGTAACCCTAATCGGTGAACCTTACCAACAACAGAGTTCTTGGTAACCCCTAGGCGACGCCCTATTTCAAGAGTTGGAACACCTTCGGTCCACAAAGCCATGAGAGTTTTAATGCGATCAGTTGTCCAATCGATAGCCATATTTTAATCGGGAACGCCAGCAGCTAAAATTTAATGGTCGAGTAAGCAAATTAATGTTACTGATCAAAATTCTCCTGTACGTATCCCGCCCCCTTTTTATTTAAAAAAATTCCAACTTAACTAAGGTTAATACAACAAATTCTTCTGTCTGCAAACCCTTATGCTATATGTTGTTGAAAACACAATATATTGTAGGTTTTATCCACATAAAACACTTTATAAAGTATTCATATCCCCTTTTTCCACAGACTTATACAATATTTTAATAATTACCCGCAAACTTTACAAATAATAACCTTGCTCTTCAAAAAGGCCAGTTTGATGGGCTTTATATAAAGTAGTATTTCAAAAAAACGTTTATGCTAAATACATAAACTTCACCTAATCAAACATATTGAAGTTTCGTCTAACAACAAAAGACCCATTTCTAACAAAACAAATTTGAACAAACTTTGATAAAAGATTATTATCTAAGGAAACCATCATTTTTTTCAAAAGTAAAAAATTATCAGGTTTAATTTTATTTCTCAGATATGCATATTATCCTCAAAATTTCACCTGCAGACACAATTTATTTACGCAATTATTTTTTTTCTTTTTTATTCGTGATTATCATATGTTTATCCAGTATTGCCTCTTTAGCTGATTTTAATAAAGGATTAGATGCCTACCAAAAAGGAAATTTCAAAACAGCCCTGAGTGAATGGCTACCAGAGGCAGAGAAAGGTGACCCCCACGCCCAACATATGTTGGGCTTTCTTTATGCAAATGGTCGCGGTGTTGAACTCAGTTCAGAGCAGACAGTTTACTGGTGGCAACAGGCAGCTAGCCAGGGTTTTGCACCGGCACAATATACACTTGGTTCCTTGTACCGAAACGGCTTGGGTGTTTCATACAACCCAAAACAAGCGGCTTTATGGATTGAACGAGCAGCTGATGCTGGTTACCCTAATGCTCAGCGCGATATTGGCTTCATGTATGCTACGGGTGAGGGCGTCACACAAGATTTAGGAACTGCATACATGTGGCTTGACCTAGCAGCCAGCGCCTTAGGTGTAGACCCAAAAAAATATAGGGAAAAACTCGACAAACATCTGACCCCCACACAACGGATTGAAGCAGAGAAACTAAAAAAAGCTTGGGGCAGGTAATATTTATTTACCTAAATAACAGAGTGAAGTTTTGAATGGCTGTCTTTTTTTAACCTAAAATGAAAAACACTTCCTGAAAGAACAATCTAAAAATAGCCGAGAAAGAATTGGTTTTTATGTAATAAGGATTTTATCGTGAGACTTGTCTTACATCTTTTTGCTCAAATCTTCCCCTGCTATGGCGCGTTCAAGTAAGGTTAGCGTCTCTTCCATACCGTAGAGCGCTATGAAAGATCCCATCCTCGGTCCTTCTGTCTGACCTAACAGAATTTCATATAGCGCTCTAAACCAGTCTTTTAACCTTTCTTCAAAGTGGCGTTTGCCAACCTCGTAAACTTTAGCCTGAATATCCACTCCTTCACTATCAACTGGCAAGGTTTTCAGGGTACTCACCAAATCTTTCAATGCTACGATTTCTAACTTAGTTGCCCGGCGGTATTTTTTGAAGGGTTGTATGAAATCCCTGTAATAATTTATGGCGTATTCAACCAATTTATCTAAAATAGGTGCATTATCGGGCGAAGCGCCAGGCCGATATCGGCCAATGAAGTGCCATAGCACCCCCTTATCATCCGTGTGGCAGACACTGGCCAAATTAAGAAGGATATTATAGCTCAGATGTGCAGTTTCTCTAGGTGGATTACCAGCGTGGATATGCCATACTGGACTGTCCATTCGTTTTATTTCGTCTTGAGCATCAAACTTTTCAATATGTGTCAAATATTCATCCACGTTACGTGGGATTACATCAAAATATAGACGTTTTGCCACCTTGGGTTTTTGATACATAAATAGACTAAGACTTTCGGGCGGTGCGTAGCGCAACCACTCCTCAACAGCAATTCCATTTCCCTTGGACTTTGAAATTTTTGCACCTTTGTCATCAAGAAAATGTTCATAAGTTAAATTTTGTGGCGGCTTGGATCCAAGTATTCGGCATATTTTGCTCGACAATTTTACTGAGTCAATAAGGTCCTTGCCGGACATTTCATAATCAACTCCGAGCTCCGCCCAACGCATGCCCCAATCAGCTTTCCATTGTAACTTGCAGTATCCACCAGTAACGGGTGTTTCTACCAAAGAGCCATCAATATCTTTATAAACAATTGTGCCTGAATCAACATTCCGTTCAATCACAGGTACTTGCAGAACTACTCCTGTTTTTTTGCAGATCGGCAAAAATGGACTGTAAGTGCCAGAGCGCTCTTTTCCCAAAGTAGGTAGCACAACGTTTAATATTTTATCATACTCAACCAAAACCTTCAAAAGCATGCTATCAAATTTTTTACTCTTATAGTACTCCGTCGAACTTTTGAATTCGAATTCAAATCCAAAGTCATCAAGAAATGTCTTTAAACGTGCATTGTTATGATGACCGAAGCTTTCGTATATACCAAATGGGTCAGGTATTTGTGTTAAAGGCTTACCTAAATGCTGCTCAACCATTCCCTTGTTGGGTATGTTATCAGGAACTTTACGAAGACCATCCATGTCATCCGAGAACGCAAATAACTTTGTTGGAAGATCGGAGAGTTGATGAAATGCATGTCGAACCATGGAAGTTCGCGCCACCTCACCAAAAGTACCTATATGTGGTAAACCGGATGGACCATAACCGGTCTCAAACAAAACAAAACCTTTTTCCGGTGCCTGACCATTTAGGTGTTTGATCAAAGCGCGTGCTTCAGAAAAAGGCCAAGCATTAGATTTTTGCGCGTTTTCACAGTTACTTTTGATCATGGAGATTGTCCAGTTATCATGCTTACTCAATAGCAGTAAAAATTACGTATAACTAAACATTGCGTCAAGTATGTCGCCTACCTCCAAATTGACTTTCCCTCTCCGGGTAGCCCATAGCTTCGCCATTTTTTTGTCACTTGATCAATAATATCATCACTCATGCGGATTTTACGACCCCACTCACGGTGTGTTTCTGCACCTATTTTTGTAGTGGCATCAATGCCCATTTTTGAACCCAAACCGGACTCAGGCGAGGCAAAATCCAAATAGTCAATGGGCGTGTGCTCAATCAATGTAACATCACGAACCGGATCTACATTGGTCGAGAGGGCCCATATAACATCTTTCCACTCCCTCACATTTATAGAGTCATCCACAACAATCACGAATTTAGTATACATAAACTGACGTAAGTATGACCACACGGCCATCATCATCCTCTTTGCATGACCGGCGTAAGCTTTTTTGATAGAAACTACAGCGACGCGGTAAGAACACCCCTCAGGTGGCAACCAAAAATCAACGATTTCTGGAAACTGCTGCGTCATTAAGGGAATAAAGACCTCGTTCAATGCCTCACCCAGTACAGATGGCTCATCGGGTGGTCGTCCAGTAAAAGTGGACAAGTAAATCGGGTCTTTACGCATGGTAATGGCACTTACCGTAAAAACTGGGAATGGTTCAACGGCATTATAGTAACCCGTATGATCTCCATAAGGCCCCTCATCTGCCTCTTCTTGTAAAGAAACATGACCTTCCAGTACTATCTCTGCCTCGGCAAGAACTTTCAACGGAATAGTCTTGCACTCAACGAGAGATGCTTTCTCGCCACGTAAAAGTCCGGCAAACTGATATTCCGACAAGGTATCAGGGACTGGCGTCACAGCGGCCAGAATGGTTCCTGGGTCGGCACCTATTACTGCGGCAAGAGGCATGGGCTTATTGCTTACTTCTTTCCAACGAGCAAATTGCTGAGCACCACCCCTATGTTTGAGCCAACGTATGATGGTGGTATTTTTGCCAGTTACCTGCATTCGATAGATGCCTAGATTAGGGGCATCACGTTTGTCACCACCTGATTTAGTTGACCTAGGGCCTTCAGTAACCACAAGTGGCCATGTAATTAGCGGCGCTGGCTCATCAGGCCAGCACGTTTGCACGGGAAGCTTAGCAAGGTCAATTTCTTCACCAGTCAACACAACTTCTTGACACGGTGCTCTTGATATTGTCCTAGGCTTCATTGACATAACAGTTTTAATTAAGGGGAACATATCCAATGCCTCCCTCCAACCGTCCGGTGGTTCAGGTTGGCGCAGATAAGCAAGTGTCTCTCCAACCTCTCGCAATTGATTTTGTTCTCTGCCCATCCCCCAAGCAACCCTCTCTAGGGTACCAAAGAGGTTAACCAATACAGGCATGGTTGATTTTTTACCCATCTCATCCATGACATTTTCAAACAAAACTGCTGGGCCGCCTTCAGCCAAGAGCCGTGTTTGTATTTCTGTCATCTCTAATTTGGTGGATACTGGTTCTGTTACACGTACAAGAGCTCCTGAGCGCTCCAATTTATCAATAAAATCTCTCAAACTTTTGTATGACATAAATTATATTTAACTCGTTAATCGTTCTGTGAATAGAGCATATACACAATCAAAGAATGACTATCGCTAGCCTTCAAGCTAAAACTTAGAAGATTCGCCCGACAAGAATAGATGCAAAAACGATTAAGCCAAAATTTCTGTTAGATTTAAAACGTTGTGAACAACTTTCAACATCATCAATATCCAAAGTAATAACCTGCCATAATAAATGCGCGGTGGCAAAACCGAGCCCCACAAAGAAAGTCCAACCAAGATCAGTCATATATCCGGTATAGGCTAGTAGACAAATAGTCCCCGTGTAAAAGCAAGTTATCCATTTACTTGTATCTTTCTGAAAACGTAAAGCTGTTGATTTTACACCTATTAATTTGTCATCATCTTTGTCTTGATGGGCATAAATAGTGTCATAACCTAGCGTCCACAGAACTCCTGCCACATAAAGAACAAACGCAGGAGCTTCTATATCACCGCGCACCGCAGCCCACCCTAATAAGGCACCCCAATTAAATGCGAGTCCTAAAACCGCTTGAGGCCAATAGGTAATCCGCTTCATGAATGGATAAATTGCGACTATGCTCAAAGAAGCCAAGCCGACAAGAACCGCAAATAGATTAAATGTTAACAGAATGGCTAGGCCTAAAAGTAGTTGCAAAACAAGAAAAAAAAAGGCCTGCTTCATGGAAATCAAGCCAGAGGCTATTGGTCTACTAGCTGTTCGAACTACTTGACAATCAAAATCACTATCTACCATGTCATTGAAAGTACAGCCGGCCCCTCGCATGACTAATGCGCCGGCCGCAAATAAAACAAGCATCACCAGATCAGGCATTTTGGGCGTTGCCAGAGCAATACTCCACCAACACGGAAGTAATAACAACCAAACTCCAATCGGCCTATCTAACCGCGTCAGTAATAGGTATGGTCGCAGCCACTCTGGGACCCACCGTTCAATCAAAGTTGTAATAAACATACTACTATCAGTACTTTTATAAATTGTGCTCATAAAAAAATAACCTGTCACTTGCTCGATTACTACTAACGCTTATGATAGCATCCATGATGGACATAAAAGCTAAAGCACGTTTATTTGTGAGTGATACACTTAAATCTACTGCTGAGATTAACGTAACTGCGTACCAGGCTCACTATCTGTTAAGGGTATTGCGCGCAAAAAAAGACGATCACATTATTTTATTTAATGGTTATGATGGCGAGTGGGCAAGCGTGATCAAGAAAGTTACAAAAAAAAACTGTCGATTGCGAGTCAAGAAACAGCTAAGAAAACAGCATATCGAGTCTGACCTGTGGTTAGCTTTTGCACCCTTAAAAAAAACAAAAACAGATTTTGTTATTGAAAAAGCTAGTGAACTTGGTGTGTCTAGACTGATCCCAGTATTCACCGAAAACACAAATACATCACGCGTAAATGCCGAACGTCTAAGAATTATTGCTATCGATTCTGCAGAGCAGTGTGATCGGCTAACCGTCGCAGATGTTACTGAACCAATGACTTTTGCCGAACTCTTAAATCAGTGGCCAAACCAGAGGCACCTTCTTGTTCCCGATGAGACTGGTGGGGGTAAACCCATAAAACTAGTTTTGGAAAATATGCAGTTGTCTCCGCAAGGAATCTTGATAGGCCCAGAGGGTGGATTTGCACGATCTGAGCTTGATGCATTAAAAACATTATCATTTGTTACTCTTGTTAGTCTAGGACCAAGAATCTTACGTGCAGAGACCGCAGCAATTGCAACTCTCGCATGCTACCAAGCAGCATATGGTGACTGGAATAAAAAACCTCGCTTCAATGATGGATATACATTTAATGCAAGAAAATGATTTAATCAGAGATAAAAATACACTCATTGAGTACATGGAGTCCGGATGCAAGCCAAAAACAGAATGGCGTATTGGGACTGAACACGAAAAATTCACTTATCACTTGAGCGATCTTAGTCAACTTGAGTACGAAGGCGAGAGAGGTATCAGAGCCCTACTTGAAGGTATGACAAAATTTGGTTGGGATCCAGTAATTGAAAATGGAAAAACTATTGGACTGGTCAAACCTGATAATTCTTCAATCACATTAGAACCTGCGGGTCAGGTTGAGCTATCGGGCGCTCCGCTTAAAAACATTCACCAGACCTGCTCAGAAATCTCTGAGCACCTCAAACAGGTCAAGGAAGTAGCACAAAAGCTAGATATTGGATTCTTAGGGCTTGGCTACCAACCAAAATGGCAACGCAAACAAGCTCCATGGATGCCCAAAGCCCGCTATGAAATTATGCGCAAATACATGCCCAAAGTTGGCACTAAAGGACTCGATATGATGCAATCTACTTGCACCGTTCAAGTGAATCTAGATTTTGACTCTGAATCTACTATGGTTAAAATGTTTCGGATATCGCTGGCTCTACAGCCCGTTGCCACAGCACTTTGGTCAAATTCCCCTTTCAAAGATGGTAAACTATCAGGGTTTTTAAGTTATCGAAGTCATATATGGACAAATACTGATCCAGATCGTTGTGGCATTCTACCATTTGTTTTTGAGAAAAATTTTGGATTTGAGCGTTATGTGGATTACATGCTTGATGTCCCTATGTACTTCGTATATCGAGAAAAATATATAGACGTTTCAGGTCAATCATTTCGTGATTTCATGGCTGGCAACCTATCAGCTCTTCCTGGAGAGAAACCAAACATCAAAGACTGGGAAGATCACCTGAGTACTGCTTTTCCGGAGGTTCGCTTAAAAAAGTTTCTTGAAATGCGTGGGGCTGATGGGGGACCATGGAATCGTCTTTGTGCCTTACCCGCCTTCTGGGTTGGCTTATTATATGATGATGAATCTAGGGACTCGGCATGGGATCTAATCAAGAACTGGACCGCTGAGGATCACCAATTTTTGCGAAACGAAGTCCCGCGCTGTGCCCTGAAGACACCTTTTAGGAATATTTCAATTCGTGACATTGCCCTAGATGCTCTCGAGATTGCCCACAAGGGGCTCTCACGCCGAGGCATAAAAGACAGTGTGGGTCTTGACGAAACCCATTTTCTCAATCCTTTATTTCAAATTGCTGAGTCTGGCTTAACCCCTGCTGAGGAACTCATACGAGCTTACGAGCGCCGCTGGAACAAAAACATTGATCCAATTTTTAAAGAATATGCCTACTAGACTTTTACCCCCCCTGAGACACAATATAAAAAAAGTATTATCACTTTCCAATTTGGAGCCTTGATACTCACTTACACTGTTATCTAGAGCTTAATTCCAATGAACTTACCTAATACATACAATTCACAAATAGAAGATAAAAGAACCTTTTTCATTTAACCTTATCAAGCTGCCGTACCGCCAACAGTAAGTTTCTGAACCTTGATAGTTGGTTGACCAACGCCACAAGGCACACCCTGTCCATCCTTGCCGCAAGTGCCAACACCAGGATCAAGAGCGAAATCATTGCCAATCATTGAAACTCGCGTCAGAACATCAGGACCATTTCCAATTAAGGTTGCACCCTTTACTGGTGCACCTATTTTTCCATTTTCAACTACATAAGCTTCGGTACAAGTGAAAACAAATTTTCCTGAAGTAATATCAACCTGACCACCACCAAAATTAGTGGCATACAGACCATTTTGCATTGATTGAAGTATTTCTTCAGGGTCATGTTGACCTGCCGGCATGTATGTATTAGTCATGCGCGGAATTGGGGCATAAGCATAGCTTTGACGACGGCCATTACCTGTAGGTTCTACACCCATCAGACGCGCATTCATGCGATCCTGCATATAGCCTTTCAAAATTCCATCTTCTATAAGTACAGTTTTCTGAGTTGGGGTGCCTTCATCATCAATAGTAAGTGATCCACGCTTATCTGAAATTGTTCCATCATCAATAACTGTCACGCCGGGAGCAGCCACACGTTCACCAAGCAGGCCAGAAAAGGCGGAGGTTTTCTTTCGATTAAAATCACCTTCAAGTCCATGACCAATGGCCTCGTGCAATAATATCCCCGGCCAACCCGAGCCCAGTACTACTTCCATTTCTCCTGCGGGTGCTGGAACTGACTCAAGATTGAGCAGCGCTAACCGCAAGGCTCTATCAACAGTTTCTTTCCACGTTTCTTGCTTTAAATATTCTCCATAATCCACACGACCACCAGCGCCACAACTACCCGACTCTATGCGATCTCCCTGAGCAACCATAACAGTCACATTTAGGCGAACTAACGGGCGTATATCACCTGCCCTGTAGCCATCAGGCCTAAGCACCTGAATTGCTTGCCAACTTCCACTTAATGAAGCCGACACTTGAGCTACCCGCTCATCTTTTGTTCTGGCATAAACATCAATGTCTTTGAGTAGTTTTACTTTGGACTCAAAATCAATAAGGCTCAATGGGTTATCATCTACATAAAGTTGAGAATTTGTACCAGTTGGGGGTGGTGACAATACGCCACCGTGTCCTGCGTAAACGCTTTTGACTGTCTCGGCGGCACGCTTAATGACATTTTCATTTAGTTCTGATGCATGGGAGTAGCCCGTTACTTCATCGGAAACAGCTCTCAAACCAAACCCTTGGGATGTGTTAAAGCTGGCATTTTTTAATTGTCCATCATCAAATACAATTGCTTCCGATTGGCAATATTCAAGGTAAAGCTCACCATCATCTGCCCCACTTAAAGCATCTTCTGTGATAGTTACCACCCGCCCCAGATCCATCCCTGCGCGATTAAAAAAAAGATTGTCAGTTTTAGAAAGGTCGCTCATCAGTGTTCCTTAATCAAAAGCTATCGGAAGGTTATAATATGCTAAATCTTATAAAGCGTTTTTAGTTTCAAAATTAATATTTGTCTAAAATAATTTTTAATCAAGAACCAGTCATACATTTTTTTCTGCAACTATTACCTCAAAGAAAAAGGATGATTGATTAATTAGGAGGTCTCTAGATACAGCACTCTAAATCAAACTTATTAGCATCAAAACTAATACTGATTCTAGTGATCTAAAAGTGTCAAGCACAACAGATAAGTGTCATCTAGTAGGTTGCAAGAAAAACCCACAAAAACAGAGTTTACTGCCATTCACAACAAACCCGATAGGAGTATTTATGACCCAAAAATTTGAGCTATATTTTAATAGATTCAACGAAGATTCCTATAAGGAAAAAAGTCTTTTCGACCTGAATTATGGGATTTAAGTCATCAAAAAAACCTCAAAAATGAGCCAGATAAAACTTGTTTTAAGTTATCCCAAGTTCCACTAAGTCTAATATTTTTAGAAAAGTCTTTACTTGGCAACTACAACAATCACCTTATTTAAACTAACATCAGCATGACTCGATAATAAGATACATTGCCCATTTTCCTTGACCTACCGGCACCAGCAAAGTAATAAGCTAAAACTGTGGTGATTTGCACGACCAGCTTGCGACCACATTAAAAATTGCTAAACGGTCTGCGCTCTCAAATAATAATGAGCCCTGACCATGTTTGTTGGGGTTTTTTTATTGTCCATGCCCCGTCGTAATTAAACATCAACACGACAAAGAGCTATCTCATGGCGAATAAAAAAAACAAAGAAAACAACTTGCACCTGACAACAAAAATGATTCGTGGTGGAACAGAAAGATCTCCATTCGATGAGACTAGCGAAGCTCTTTTTATGACTTCTGGATATGTTTATTCTTCGCCGGAAGAGGCACAAATGGCATTTGAAGGTGAGAAAGACCGTTTTCTCTACTCACGCTACGCCAACCCAACTGTCTCAATGCTTGAGGAACGCCTGCGGTTACTCGAAGGCGCCAGACATTGTAAAACAACAGCTAGTGGCATGGCTGCTGTTTTTGCCTCTTTGGCTTGTCAGCTAAAGAAAGGAGATCGGATAGTTGCTTCTCGAACACTTTTTAGTTCCTGCTTGTATATAATCAAAGATATTCTTCCCACCTACGGCATTTCGTCAATTTTTGTAGATGGCACAGATCTCGATCAATGGGCCCTAGCCCTAAATCAACCAACAAATGCGGTTTTTTTGGAGACCCCATCAAACCCAACGCTCGAAATTATTGATATTAAAGCTGTGTCAGAATTGGCTCACAATGCTGGAGCTTCGGTCATAGTGGATAACGTTTTTGCGACACCTCTGCTACAAAAGCCCTTAAATTTGGGTGCTGACATCGTAGTTTATTCTTCAACAAAACACATAGATGGGCAAGGCCGTTCTATGGGTGGTGTAATTCTTACCAACGATGAAGATTTTTTAGAAGAAAAGCTCAAACCATTCATGCGTCACACAGGACCTACAAACAGCCCTTTTAATGCTTGGTTGCAGTTAAAAGGACTCGAAACACTTGCATTGAGGGTAGAGAAAATGTCTGCTAACGCATTAGAAGTTGCAAAATTTCTTTCAAAGCAAAGAGAAATTAAGAGCGTTCTTTATCCTGGTCTGGAATCTCACCCACAGTTTGAACTGGCTCAGCAGCAAATGAAAGGAGGATCCACGCTCATCTCATTCCAAGTGTCGGGGGGCCGAAAAGAAGCTTTTAAATTTCTCAATAGTGTTGAATTAATCGATATATCAAATAATCTTGGCGATACAAAAAGTCTGATTACTCACCCGGCAACCACAACTCACCAAAGTCTAACAGAGGTTGAACAAGCCCAGATGGGTGTTAATGACAGTTTAATACGCCTTTCTGTTGGTCTCGAGGATCCTGCTGATCTGAATAACGACTTGGGATCAGCACTGAATAAAATCAAACCCTAGAGCGATACTGTGTTTGTTACCAAAATGTAAGGTTGGCACAGAACTATTTACTACTTCACATTAACTAAAGTTTTGACTGAAATATAGCATAAAAGTCTTGGAAACTGAGTTACGGCAACAGTCTATCCTGTAAAAATTGTCAATAAACTCTGGCCAAACAGCACATTAATGCCTTTTTTGAATTGCTTACTCTACAAAAAGCAATAAACCATATTTCTTTTGCCATTGTAATGACCAATATAAATGACATATTACTATAATCAACAAATGAAAGATGACTATGGCAACTCTCGCACTTGCTTACGGACTTACCTTCTCTGATCTCTACGAGAATGATGGCCTTCAACGCATCGACGATGCTTTTACAGATCACTTGAAACAAGTAGATGGCAATCTTAATCAAAGATTAGTCAACGCAAGAAGCAAACCAAATAGTTTAGATGAAAGAGGGGCTTCTGATCTCTTTTTGGATTTAGCACCCCATATCGATGATTTTCTGGGACATTTGTTCGGGATTGAATCGGAAGTACTTCAGCTTGCCGAACGCCATCATGATTTGGCGCCACTTTTTGCCTGCAAACGGTTATTTGTGCAGCGCCAAGCTGCAAAAAAAATCAAAGCTGACGATGCAGCCTTAATCGATGGTCCTTCTTTATGGGCCAAGCTTGAAAAATTAATAGGCAAACCCTTTGATCAACTTAGCTTCGCAAAATCTATTATGACTTGGCTTGAAGACGAGACCACAAATGAATATGGTCTTAATTTAGCGAGACAGTACGCAGCTTGGGCTTTTCATACTGAGGCCGGTAAGAAACTTCATCTATCCGATATTCTTTTCAAAGGACCAGAAAAGATTGATTTCCTTAATTTAGTAAGCACCGAAAACATTCATCAACACGGTGTTGATATTTTACACCTTCCCCACAAAGATCAATATGCACGTGATGGCTTTGCATTGACTGATCAAGGGTGCGATTTAGTAGGGGCCTTGGATCAAACAAATTACTGCGTTATTTGTCATGAGCGAGGCAAGGATAGCTGCTCCAAAGGCATTAAAGACAAAGAAAGCGGCGAATACGCAATTAACGAGTTAAAAATACCTCAAGCAGGTTGCCCTTTGGAGGAAAAAATTTCTGAGATGCACAAGGCCAAGTCAGATGGTTACGCAATTGCAGCACTAGCCATAATAACCCTCGACAATCCAATGACAGCAGCCACGGGACATCGTATTTGTAATGACTGCATGAAAGCTTGTATCTATCAAAAACAGGAACCAGTTGACATACCACAGGCGGAAACACGAACTTTGAAAGATGTACTCGAGCTACCTTGGGGTTTTGAAATTTACTCCCTTTTGACACGTTGGAACCCGTTGAATTTGAAACGACCCATACCAGCCAAGGTCACAAAATATAAAGTTCTGGTTGTCGGCCAAGGACCGGCGGGCTTTACACTCTCTCATTACCTAATGAACGAAGGACACACTGTTGTAGCTATCGATGGAGCCAAAATAGAACCGCTTGATCCATCAGTTAGTGGCATTACACAAAGTGGGAAACGTGTTCCTTTCGATCCAATATTCAAGTTTAGTGAAATAGAAGAGCCATTGAACGAACGTGTGATGGCAGGTTTTGGTGGTGTCGCTGAATATGGCATTACAGTCCGTTGGAATAAAAACTTCCTCAAGGCAATACGCATACTACTTGAACGCCGCAAGCAATATACTCTTTACGGTGGCATACGTTTTGGTGGGGCGATTACCACAGACAAAGCCTTCGAATTAGGATTTGATCATATTGCACTTTGCATTGGTGCTGGAAAACCGACAGTTCTTGGTATCCCAAATGGGCTTGCCCGCGGAGTAAGACAGGCTTCAGATTTTCTTATGGCTTTACAGTTAACTGGGGCAGCAAAGAAAGACTCAGTTGCAAATCTCAATGTCCGCCTGCCCGTTGTGGTTATAGGTGGAGGATTGACTGCCATTGACACGGCAACTGAAGCCCTTGCTTACTATGTAAATCAGGTAGAGAAATTTCTAACCAGATATGAAGAACTTAATGCCATTGGTGAAGCCAAACCCGATTGGAGTGATGAAGAACAATCTTCTGCTGATGAATTTCTTGAGCATGGACGTGCCATCCGCAATGAACGCAAATTAGCTGCTAAAGAAAATCGACCTGCTGACTTCTCCCCACTACTAACATCTTGGGGCGGGGCCACAATTGCCTACAGACGACATCTTGTTGAAGCTCCTAGCTACACACTTAATCACGAAGAAGTTACCAAAGCCTTTCAACAAGGAATTCGTTTTGTTGAAAATGTATCACCTGTTTCTGTTGATGTAGACGAGTATGGTCATGCCAATGCTATCAAGCTTGAGCTGAAGGAAACAAGTACAGGCAGAAACCCAAATTTAAAAAACAAAATAATTTCTTTGCCTGCCCGTTGTATTTTAATTGCCGCTGGCACCCAGCCTAATACAGTCACAGCACGTGAATATCCGGGTTTTAATAAATTGGATGGAAAATATTTTCAGGCACAAGACGAAGATGGAAATGCAGTAACGCCCGAATGGTCAGCTAAGCCAAAACAAGTAGAAGTGACTATGAAAGTCATAGATGATGGCCGTTCTATAACATTCTTCGGTGACTTACATCCGTCATTTGCGGGAAATGTTGTTAAAGCAATGGCCAGCGCTAAACGTGGCTATCCGGTGGTTAATCACCAACTTTCAAAGAATCCAGCAGTTGCTATTAGCTCAAAAGAATTAATAAAAAAACTGGACCATGGTCTGAGAGCCCGTGTTGTAAAAGTTATTCGCTTAACCCCAAATATTGTTGAAATCATCGTCCACGCACCACTTGCCGCAGAAGCTTTTAGCCCGGGGCAATTCTTTCGTTTGCAAAACTTCGAGAGCAATGCAAAGCGCTTAGGAGATACGGTTTTGGGTATGGAGGGCCAAGCCATGACTGGTGCATGGGTTGACAAGAGAAAGGGTCTTATATCAATGATCATTCTTGAGATGGGCGGCTCATCAAGTTTGTGCGAACTGTTGGAGCCTGGAGAGCACCTAGTTGTCATGGGGCCAACTGGCGCCCCCACCGAGACTCCCGGTGGCGAAACTGTAATCCTGATTGGTGGAGGTCTTGGTAACGCAGTGCAATTCTCTATCGGTCAAGCCCTTCGCAAGGCCGGATCAAAAGTACTTTACTTTGCTGCGTATAAAAGTCCAGGGGATCGTTACCATGTTGACAATATTGAAGCTGCAGCAGATACCGTTGTTTGGTGTTGTGATTTAGAACCAGGTTTCAAACCAGGCAGAGATGGTGACAAAACTTTTGTTGGCAATGTAGTTGAGGCAATGAATGCCTATGCAAAAGGGGAATTAGGTAAAACCGAAATTCTCTTGAGCGAAGCAAATCGAATGATTGTCATAGGCTCAGATGTAATGATGAATGCAGTTACAAATTCACGTCATGGCCTCTTAAAAGAGCATCTAGACCCGCACCATAAAGCTATTGGGTCCATCAATTCACCTATGCAATGTATGATGAAAGAAGTTTGTGCGCAATGCCTGCAACTTCAAAAGGACCCAATAACGGGTGAAGAAAAAATAGTTTTCTCTTGTTTTAATCAAGACCAAGATCTTGACGAGGTAGTATTTTCATCCCTACATCAACGCCTTGTACAAAATTCCGTACAAGAAAAACTCACTAGCCAATGGATCAAACGTTGCAAATCTAACTTGCAAGACGCAACTTAAAAGGTCACCCTATGCAAATGAAAAAATCGCACCAAAATGATCAAACTGACGCATTAAATTTGCTGGAAGATTTAATCACCAAAGCAAAAAAGACTGGGGCCGATGCAGCTGATGCTGTCCTGGTTAAAGGCGTTTCTTTATCTAAATCTATACGCATGGGAAAGCCAGAGCATTTAGAAAGATCAGAAAGTTGTGATATTGGTTTGCGCGTTCTTGTTGGCAAACGACAAGCTATGGTCTCATCCTCAGACACATCTCACAAGGCTATGGAAGAACTAGCTATACGTGCCCTAGCCATGGCAAAAGCCGTCCCAGAGGACCCATTTTGTGGCTTAGCTGAGATCAGTCAACTAGCAACGAATTTTCCAGATGTTCACTCTTGTGATTCCTTTGAACCGGATGCTGAGTATCTAAGTGAACTTGCGTGCCGTGCAGAACAATCCGCCTTAGCAGTAGATGGTATTAGTAATTCAGAGGGTGCATCTGCAGGTTGGGGCTTAAACACAGTTGCGATGTCCGCATCAAACGGCTTCTCCCAAGCCTATGCCAATTCCAGTCACTCACTAAGCATTTCAGTAATTGCTGGAGAAGGAACTCAAATGGAGAGTGACTATGATTACACAGCAGCAGTATTCGCAGCTGACATTGAAAATCCAGAAAACCTCGGTGAAAGTGCAGGAAGGAAAGCTGTCAGGCGCTTAAACCCCAAAAAAGTACAAACAGCTGAAGTGCCTGTTGTATTTGACCCCCGAGTATCAAAAAGCCTAGTAGGACACCTTTCAGCTGCTATAAATGGATCAACAGTTGCCCGTGGTGCATCATTCCTAAAAGATAAACTAGGCCAGAGGATATTTCCCCAACATGTCAATATTACAGATGATCCACTTCGAAAACGTGGCTTGAAATCTCGACCTTTTGACGGTGAGGGCATCAATACCCAACGGCTAAATCTAATTCAAGACGGACACTTGAAGACTTGGATCATGGACCTAAGATCAGCCCGTCAGCTTGGTTTACAAACCACAGGTCATGCATCACGTGGTACATCCTCGCCACCGTCACCTTCCTCGAGCAATCTTTATCTTGAACCAGGTGAAGTTAATCCTCAAGAGTTGATAAAGGATATAAAACAAGGCCTTTACGTTAACGAACTTATCGGTTTTGGCGTGAATGGTGTTACTGGAGATTATTCCCGGGGTGCCAGCGGTTTTTGGATAGAAAATGGTGAAATTTCTTACCCGGTAAGCGAGGTGACAATTGCCAGCAACTTAATTGACATGTTCGAAAACCTTAGTGTCGCAAATGATCTTCAATTTCGTTATGGTACTGATGCTCCGACCGTTTGCGTTGAAGGTATGACAGTTGCGGGACGTTAGCCTAACCTAGACACAAGAGGACGTTGGAGATAATGCTCCTACGTGTTATTATCTGACTCCAGGTAGGGGGATAATACAATCTTGAACGAGCAAACCTTATCGATTGATTACCAACATCAGTCTACGAGCAGCCTAATGAGGCGCTTGGGGCGCTCATATATTCGACCTTATGTAGGGCAAATTTTTCTTGCGATACTTTTTATGATTGTTGTAGCTGGAGCACAAGGCCTCTCAGCATGGCTGATGAAACCAATTATAGATGATGTTTTCATAGCCAAAGATCGGGATATGCTGAAGCTTGTCAGCATTGCTGTTCTTGTAACTTTTGCCATAAAGGGTTTTGCAAATTACACACAAAGTATTTTGATGAACTGGGTTGGCATGCGCATTGTTGCAGATGCACAGAACAATCTTTATAGCCATCTAACTGAGTTAGATCTGGGATTTTTTCACAACAACCCTGCAGGCACATTGATTTCACGCTTTACAGCTGACATTATACAAATACGCAATACTGTTTCTATAGCTCTAACTAGTCTGGGAAAAGATTTAATGTCCCTTATAGCCCTGGTTGGTGTTATGTTTTACCAAAACATGGAACTGGCGTTCGTATCCATATTCATATTTCCTATTGCCATCTTACCAATTGTCAAATTAGGAAGACGCATGCGCAAGGTCACTGCTAATTCACAAGTAGAGATTGGATTGTTGACGACTCTGCTTGCACAAACTTTCCAGGGCATGCGCTTGGTTAAAGCCTATGACATGGAAAAGTATGAAAAAAAACGAAACAAAGTCCTTGTCGAAAAATTGTTTAACCTGACTTTCAAGGCAGCACGTATTCGTGCAATGGTTAGCCCTATAATGGAGACTTTGGGTGGTGTAGCGATCTCAGTAGTTATTGTCTATGGCGGGACACAAGTAATAGATGGAAGTGGTACCACAGGTGAGCTTTTTTCATTCATAACTGCGCTTTTGATGGCCTACGATCCTATGAAAAAACTTGGCAACCTTAATGTCTCCATTCAAGAGGGTTTGGCCGGAGCTCAGCGCCTTTTTAATGTCATTGATACAAAACCAATCCTTTTTAATAAGCCAGATGCACAAGAATTAGACAACGTCAAAGGTAACATAACTATTTCAAACGTAACTTTTTCTTATGGTTCTGATTTACCAGTGCTTACGAACATTAATCTGGAAGTGCCAGCAGGCAAACGAATTGCTCTAGTTGGACCCTCAGGAGCGGGAAAATCAACAATTCTGAACCTAATACCACGCTTTTATGATACTAATGCTGGTCAGGTTAAAATTGATGACTTTGATGTCAGGGATGTAACAATGGCGTCCTTACGCCAAAATATTGCCTTGGTCTCACAGGAAATCACACTGTTTAACGATACTATTCGTGCCAATATCGCCTACGGGCGTGATAATGCTAGTGATCAAGATATTTACGATGCAGCACGAAAAGCTGCTGCCCATGACTTTATTATTGAACTTCCTCAGGGTTACGAAACACAGGTTGGGGAGCAAGGGGTTAAGCTATCAGGCGGCCAGCGACAACGGTTGGCTATTGCCCGAGCAATGTTGAAAAATTCTCCTATTTTGCTACTTGATGAAGCAACATCGGCGTTAGATACGGAGTCCGAACGGCAAGTGCAGATTGCTCTCGATAAGTTAATGATTGGTCGAACCACTCTGGTAGTTGCTCATCGATTATCAACGGTTGTCAATGCTGACGTCATTTATGTAATTGAGGACGGGAAGATCATTCAGTCCGGAAGCCATGATGCATTGATCGAGCAAGGTGGGCCCTATGCCAAATTGTACGCCCTTCAATTTTCCTGTAAAAATGATACAATAACGGTTACACCGTGAAACTGGGTAAAAGAATCATCCATAGTCAGATCGCAAAAAATTTCTTTTGTCGCTTTGCCTCATACTACATCCGCTTTGTCTACATGACCAGTCGCTGGACAGTTATTCGTGGCGATATACCTAAAAAATTCTGGGAAAAAGACAAAAAATTTTTACTCTGCTTCTGGCATGGTCGCTTACTAATGATGCCTTTTTGCTGGAATATGACTAAGCCTATCCACATGATGATTTCCCTGCACGGAGATGGGCGCTTTCTTTCAAAGACAGTTGCTCGTTTAGGCATCAAAACCATTGTTGGATCAACATCAAAAGGCGGCGCATCAGCGGTCAGGGCCATGGTGAAGACCGTCAAAAATGGGGATTACGTGGGGCTAACGCCCGATGGGCCACGAGGACCGCGAATGCACGCACAAGAGGGAATAGTTACAATTGCGCGTTTAGCTAAAATACCAATAATTCCAATAGGTTATGCATCTACTAACTCTAAGATATTGGGTTCCTGGGATCGCTTCGTTGCAGCTTTACCCTTTGGTAACGGCGTGTTCGTTTGGGGTGAACCAATCCAAGTTCCACAAACAACCGATAAATTAGTGCTCGAAAAGACCCGACAAAGAGTTGAAAATGCCATCAATACCGTAACTAATGAAGCTGATCGCTTTTGTGGTCTTGAACCTGTAAAGCCTGCAATCAACCCAGTTAAAAAGACACCATTATGATGATGTCTATATATAGAACTATGACCAGATTAGGAACTCCCCTAATCCGATTTTACCTTTCAACACGCCTTAAAATGGGTAAGGAATGCCGGCTACGCTTTACAGAGCGATTAGGTGAAGCCTCAATTGCCCGCCCAGAGGGATTATTAGCATGGGTTCACGCTGCAAGTGTTGGCGAATCTCTTTCCATGTTGCCTCTAATCGAACGCCTTCGTGTTGAACATTCTGAGTGGAAAATTTTGGTAACCACAGGAACGATTACCTCAGCTACAATAATGAGCGAACGCCTGCCTGATGGGGCATTTCATCAATTTATCCCTGTTGACCAAGTTGAATATATCCATAAATTTTTTAACCACTGGAAACCAAACTTAGTTCTTTGGACAGAGTCAGAATTCTGGCCTAACTTAATTTGTTACACCTCCGCTCTAAATGTGCCTATGGTGCTTCTGAATGGCCGGATTTCAAACAAATCGTTCAAGAACTGGAAATTTTTTCCAGGCTTAATCAAAGAAATTCTCAGTGCATTCTCGCTTTGTCTTGGACAAAGCGATTGGGACGTCCTTAGACTGTCTATGTTGGGTGCGACAAACTCCAAGTCTGTTGGCAACCTTAAATTTGCTACACCACCATTGACCGCTAATCAAAAAGATTTAAGCGAACTATCATTTCTGATTGGGCAAAGGCCTCGATGGCTTGCATCAAGCACACACAAGGGTGATGAAGAAATTGTAGGACGTATCCACAAGAATATAAAAACAACACAGCCTAAGATCCTAAGTATCATTGTACCACGTCATCCAATTCGGGGGCCAGAGATCGCAAAGACGCTTGAGAAAATGGGTTTAAATGTAACTCTTCGTTCATCAAACACTCCAATAAATACAAATACGGATATTTATATTGCAGATACCTTCGGAGAACTGGGACTTCTATATAGGCTAGTTCAAATTGTTTACATTGGAAAATCACTTGTATCTGTTGGTGGACAAAATCCGCTTGAGGCAGCACGTCTTGACTGTGCCATATTATTCGGCCCCAGAATGGATAACTTTTTGGAAATAACTAAGAAACTAATTAAAAATAATGCATGTATCGAAATATACGACGAGTCTGAGTTGCTCAAAACAATCAAAAGATTGTTGGAAGCCCCAGAAGAGTGCAATAAATTAGCAAAATCTGCAAAACAGGTTACAGAAGAACAATCCAGCGTTCTTGACGCTGTGCTTCATGAGCTTCAACCTTTTTTAACAAGGGGGCTTTGATGCTTGCCCCCAATTTTTGGAAATCAGGAAATAGCGGGGTCCTTGGAGCTTTACTTTCTCCGCTAAGTTGGCTCTATGGGTTCGTGACCAACGCAAGAATGACAGGAAAAGAACCCTGGGTATCACCAGTCCCAATTATTTGTATAGGTAATCTAGTCATTGGGGGTGCAGGGAAAACCCCTGTTGCGCTTGATCTGGCCCAACGTCTCAAAGAAAAAGGAAGAAATGTCCATTTTATATCACGTGGTTATGGCGGTCATGAGAAAGGTCCACTCCGTGTTGAGCCAACAATTCACGAATTTTCCAGAGTTGGGGATGAACCATTACTATTAGCAGCAAAAGCTCCAACTTGGGTATCACAAGAACGTCGGGCCGGTTGTGTGGCCGCAGCCAATGCGGGAGCAGACATCATCATCATGGATGATGGCTTTCAGAACCCACAAGTGGCAAAAGACTTTTCAATCATAGTTATTGATGGATGCTACGGGTTTGGTAATAAAAAATTACTTCCAGCTGGGCCACTCAGAGAGACGATTTCAGGAGGCCTTGCCCGCGCTGATGCAGTTGTTATCATCGGTGAAGACCGCACAGGAAGTTCAATTTTAGCCTCTAGTAATGGTCACAAACCAATGGGCGCTAGCCTTGTTCCAGACCCTTTACCAGAAAAGATTAAAGACAAACCCGTTGTAGCTTTCACAGGCATAGGACAGCCTGATAAGTTTTTTGAAACTATTTCTAATCTTGGATGTAAAATTCAAGAGCGCATTCCTTTTGGTGACCATCATCCATACAGCTTTGCTGACATCAATCATCTTCGTGATACAGCCAAAAAAGGAAACGCCCATTTAGTATCCACAGAAAAAGATGCCCAACGCTTGCCCACATCTTTTTTGAGTGAGGTAACTATTATCCCTGTTGTCTTGAAATGGAGTGACAAAGAAGTTATTGAGACATTGCTGGATAAAATAAATAATGTTTAAAAACTATATTTCTCACCCATTACAAGGCATTGCTAGCTACCTTTTCTTCTTTTTGACGAAGTTATTACCTATTACTTGGGCTTCCGGTTTAGGCGGTTGGAGTGGACGTTTGATAGGGCCAATACTTACCATCTCAAGACGAGCTAGACGCAATATGTCAATAGCCTTTCCAGAGAAATCTGAAAAGGAAATTGAAGACCTAGTTAGCCAAATGTGGGACAATCTCGGTCGTACTGTGATGGAGTACCCATTACTTAACCGTATTAGAGTCAATGGCCAAAGGCCACATGTAACACTTGTTGGAAATGAATACCTCGAACTTTTACGTGACGACGATAAACCAGGATTACTTTTTACCGGTCACCTAGGTAACTGGGAAATACCAGCTATTTGCATATCTGCCCAAGGCCTTCCCCAGCATTTTGTCTACCGAGCACCAAATAACCCTTACGTAGAAAAATTATTTGAGAGGCGCCATTTGATTGATTGCACTCCAATCCCAAAGGGAGCTAAAGGTGCACGCATGGCATTGAAAGCACTCTCAGAGGGTGGTCACCTAGGCATGCTGGTTGATCAAAAAATGAACGATGGTATTGCAGCTCCTTTCTTTGGGCACACCGCTATGAGTGCCCCTGCCTTGGCACAGTTTGCCCTCAAATTCAGGTGTCCCGTCATCCCTGTAAGAGTGGAAAGACTAGAAGGTCCGAATTTTTGTATTACTTGTTATCCACCTCTAGAAATCACACCCAGTAACGACAAGCAGGCGGACATATTGGAGATAACAACTAAGGTCAACAGTATACTCGAGGAATGGATTCGAGAACGGCCCGCCCAGTGGTTATGGTTGCACAATCGCTGGCCTGAGGACCTCTTCTAATTCATGTCTCCTGCAATGAGAGCTGGATCAAGATGTGTTTGATTGAGTGTTACACCCCAATGTAGATGTGCCCCAGTTGCCCGCCCAGTTTTGCCTACTTTACCAATCGGAGTGCCTTGGGTGACCAGATCGCCCTTTTTGACCAGTAAAGCACTCATGTGGGCGTAAACACTTGTGAGACCAAATCCATGGTCAAGCATCAGAGTCTTTCCTGTGAAAAACATATCTTTGTTAACAAGGGCGACAATACCATCGGCCGGCGCCCTTATGACAGTACCTTCAGGTGCGGCAATATCTGTTCCATTATGAGCACTTCTTGGTTTTCCGTTTAGAATTCTTTGTGATCCAAAATCACCAGAAATTAGTCCTTTTACCGGCCACCTGAAGCCTGACAGAAAATAAGCCGATTGCGTTTCTTGTGATCTAACCCGGGCAATTTCTGTATTATCCTCCCTGATGCGAGCAATATCTTCTGGGTTTGGCGTCACCATGCGTGGGGGAAGTCCGTTGATATGTTGAGTTTTAAAAGTCCGAGGTATCACATTCAGGATCTGTTTATTAACCGTACCATCCAAACTAATGACTTTTAAGGTCGCTTCTTTCTTTGCATTGCGTCCAAAACCTATGAGGAAGTGACCATCAATTGACAGTGCGAGCGCTTGACCATTTAGCTCAACCCGGTTACTGGGATCGGTCACCCCAAAAACCAAGCCACCTTGAGTTTGATTACCTTGCAGTCTTAATTCACCAGCGACATCAGAAATAAAGACCATTATGAAAAAAAGACAAAGTGATATTTGTTTCATAGTAGACTTCCTTGATTCCCATCACCACCCATTTTACTTTTACCTGATTTTAATTTTTTTCCTGAGTCTCCTATAGCTTTGGCCGATACTTTACCATCGTAGAACCTAATCGACAATCTTGTGCCTCGGACAACATCCCGAGAGGAGGCCAAAATATTTCCTTCGCTATCACTAACAAGAGCAAACCCGCGCTCAAGAACTCGTTGGTAAGAGAAACTCTCTAACAAAGCAGATGCCTGCTTGAGACGTTGCCAGCGTGTAATCTGGAGCCCTTTTGTGGCCTGAAACAAAGCTCTTGCCTCACTATCTAGGCGCAAGCGAGAGTGATCAATCCATTTGTCTGGCTTTGGTATAGCTGCAGCTGCTTGAGCCAATCTAGAACGACAGCTTTCAATACCTACATTCAAACTATTCTCCAAACGCTCACCCCAATCATCAAGTCGCTGAGAGGCATCTTCAACAACCCTGCGCAAACTGGGTAGGCCACGGCCTAAGCCATCGAGCATAACTTTGTTCTGAGTCAAGTTACGATTCATGGCGTTCAAAAGTCGCAGGCCGTCATCTATTACTTGGGCAAGCAATTCACTGCGGACTGGAACTGCCATTTCTGCTGCTGCAGTTGGTGTTGGAGCACGCACGTCTGCAGCAAAGTCAATAAGCGTGGTATCAGTTTCATGGCCAACGGCTGATATTAAAGGAATAGAACATGCTGCCGTGGCACGAACCACATCTTCTTCATTAAAAGCCATAAGATCTTCCAATGAACCTCCACCACGAGCCACAATCAACAGATCAGGGCGAGGAATCTTTCCGTTACCATCCAGAGCCGTAAAACTATTTATTGCATCACAAATTTCAGATGCTGCTGTATTACCTTGCACCACAACTGGCCACAAAATAACACGAACAGGAAAGCGATCTGACAATCGGTGTAAGATATCTTGAATTACTGCCCCTGCAGGAGAACTTACAACACCTATAACTTGCGGTAAAAAAGGTAAACTTTGTTTTTGGTTTTCTTCAAATAACCCCTCCGCAGCCAGCTTCCTTTTACGGTTCTCCAGAATCTTTAATAGGGCACCTTCGCCGGCTAATTCCATAGCATCTATAACTATTTGATAACTAGAGCGTGGGGCATAAGAGGTAATGCGGCCTGTTGCAATGATTTCTATACCATCTTCAGGATCAAGGGATAGACGCCCCACTGTGCCCTTCCAACAAACACCGTCAAGCACCGCATTGTCATCCTTCAAGCGCAGGTACATATGACCAGATGCAGCAAGTTTAAGACCAGAAATCTCACCACGAACCCTGACCCTTGAAAAACTCTCCTCTAGCGTGTTTTTTAGTGCTCTTGACAACTGTCCTACAGAGAGCTCTGGAAGATTGTGTAAAGATTCTTCAATCGATGGGTTTTCAGTCATGTACTATATTATGTATGTTAAAAATTAAATGTGCAAATAAAGGAAAGTTTACAATGAAGATTTTGGTTGTTGGTTCAGGAGGACGTGAACATTCTCTGTGTTGGGCTATCGCAAAATCACCTAAATGCGATGAGTTATTTTGTGCACCGGGTAATGCTGGAATAGAGAGAATTGCAAACTGCGTGGATATAAATGCAAATGATGTGAACGCCATTGCAATTTTTGCTTTAGAAAAAAAAATCGACTACGTTGTGGTGGGTCCAGAGGAACCCCTGGTCAACGGTCTGGTAGACAAACTCCAAGCACTCAATATTAAAGCATTTGGACCTAGCGCTGAAGCTGCTGCACTAGAGGGTTCGAAGGGGTTTATGAAAGATCTGTGCTCGAAGTACAACATACCTAGTGCAAAATACGGCCGCTTCAACAAACCCGAAAAAGCTAAGGAATTTATCGCCAATCACAAAAGTCCTATTGTTGTCAAAGCTGATGGTCTCGCTGCTGGCAAGGGTGTCATTATATGCGGTAACAAGCAAGAAGCTAACGCAGCGGTTGATTTCATTATGAATGAACTTGCTTTTGGAGATGCAGGAAATGAGGTCATAATAGAAGAGTTCTTAGAAGGTGAAGAAGCAAGTTTTTTTGTCCTTGTGGACGGAGAAAACACGATAGCATTGCGATCGGCTCAGGATCACAAGGCTGTTTACAATGGAGACAAAGGGCCCAATACAGGTGGAATGGGGGCCTATACGCCAGCTCCTGTTGTAGACGATAAGATGGCAAAACGTATAATGGATGAAATCATCAAACCAACAGTTGCTGCCATGATAAAAGAAGGCAAACCCTACAAGGGTGTCCTATATGCGGGGCTTATGATTACGAGCAAAGGTCCACGTTTGATTGAATACAATGTGCGTTTTGGCGACCCAGAATGTCAGCCGCTAATGGTTGCTATGAAGTCAGATATTCTAGATATCCTAGTTGCCTCTACCGAGGGAACGCTTGATAAAGTCAAACTACAATGGCACAAAGAGGTCACGTTGATTGTAGTTATGGCCGCCCAAGGCTATCCAGGAAACTATCAGAGGGGGTCGGAAATCAAGGGAGTCAAGGAAGCTAGCGACATGAGCGACATTTTTGTTTTTCACGCTGGGACAAAGTTGGAAAATGGTAAACTTATTGCTACAGGAGGACGAGTTCTAGGCATTACATCAAAGGCTAAAACAGTCGCTGCTGCACAAAGACTTGCATACGAAGCTGTCGCAAAAATTAATTGGCCAGGTGGGTTTAATCGCACTGACATCGGCTGGCGTGCGATAAATCGAGAAGAAACATTATAAAAAAGGATTTAACTTCCATGGATGACCAAATACGAGTAGAACTTGAGGCCGCCGCATTTCGCAGTCTTGTTGGACATTTGCGAAAACGAACAGATGTCCAGAACATTGACCTTATGAACCTATCGGGATTTTGTCGTAATTGCTTATCAAAATGGTACATAGCTGCTGCCAAAGAAAATAACATCGAGTTGTCCTATGAAAACGCTCGGGAAATAATCTACGGCATGCCTTACGAGGAATGGAAAACCAACTATCAGAAGGAAGCAACCGATGAACAAAAGCAGATGTTCCAGGATACAAAGTCCCTTCACGCAATTACTCGTGATGAAAAAAAATAATTATCGCAGATCCTCAAAAAAAGACTTCAGTAATTCCGATGCTTTACTTTCCTGTATACCGCCAATCACTTCCGGACGATGATGGCAACTAGAATGTTGAAAAACTCGAGAACCGTGATCAACCCCACCTCCTTTGGGATCATAGGCCCCAAAATATAGTCTTCTTATGCGTGCGAAAGAGATTGCCGCAGCGCACATAGGACACGGTTCCAAGGTCACGTAAAGATCACACTTTTCAAGGCGAGGACTTGCTAGTATAGAAGTTGCCTTACGAATTGCAATTATTTCTGCATGGGCGGTAGGGTCATTATTGGCTATTATGCAGTTTCCCGCCCGAGATAAAACCTCACCCCTCACAGCATCAACTATTACTGCTCCTACGGGCACCTCTCCTCGCTCAGCTGCCTCGACAGCCTCTTTCATTGCTATTTCCATGTATGGGGCCGTAATCATCTTTAAATTTTGAACCTGTGTGCTGATATCTTCAAGTGTATAGCTTGCCGTAGCCCACATATAAGCATAAAGTTCAAATGATGATAATACCTGTTATTGGCATAACGCTAGATTCAGAGCAACCAGGGTCCTATTCAAATTTTCCGTGGTATGCGCTAAGAGAAAACTACATAGAAGCGGTCTCGCATGCTGGTGGCTTACCTTTAGCTCTTCCCCATGAAATGGATTGGGTTGATAAATACCTAGACCTAATAGATGGGCTGGTCGTGACAGGTGGGAATTTTGATGTGGATCCAGCCCTATTTGGAGATAAAAAACGCCATTCGAGCGTTACAACCAAAAAAAATCGTACTCACTTTGAAATACGTATTATCAAAGGAGCTCTGGAGCGTAATATGCCAATCCTTGGAATTTGCGGAGGTCAACAACTTCTACATGTTGTGTTGGGCGGCCGTTTGATTCAACATATTCCAGACACTATTGAAAAGCCGCTTGCCCACGAACAAACTAATCCTCGTAATGAACCTGGACACGACGTCTTCATAAAGAAGGGCACACTTTTGCACCGCATTGTTTGTGCTGATACCCTCGAAGTCAACAGCGCTCATCATCAGGCTGCACTAGATGAACCAGTTGGGGTCACAATCAACGCCCGAGCCAAGGACGGCATTATTGAAGGCATAGAATCTAATAACTACGATTTTTGTTTGGGAGTACAATGGCACCCAGAATTTGATATTAATGAAGGCGACAGAAAGATTTTTAAGGCACTTGTTGCTGCCTCAGGAAAAGTTAATGAATGCACAAAAACCTGAACGCGTAGCAAAAGTAATTGCACGCGCAGGCATATGCTCACGCCGGGAGGCAGAACGCAGGATTGCCGATAATAGAGTTATAGTTGATGGCAAGACTCTATTTAGTCCTGCTACTACAGTTTGTGATTCAAACGTCATACTGGTCGATGGCAAACCCCTACCCCGAGCCCAAGAAACACGACTTTGGCGCTATCACAAACCAACTGGCTTGGTGACCAGTCATAGTGATCCACAAGGGCGCCAAACTGTGTTTGATAATCTTTCACCAAAACTAGGGCGAGTCATTTCCATTGGCCGTCTAGATTTAAATTCTGAAGGTTTGTTATTATTAACTAATGATGGTGAGTTAGCACGGCGCCTTGAAATGCCCTCTACAGGGTGGATTCGGCGTTATCGGGTCCGGGTTCGCGGTACCGTCAATCAGAATAAGCTTAAGACCCTTCAAAACGGACCCATTGTAGCTGGTATTAATTACAAATCTATCAAGGCCACCCTAGATAGTGAAACCCGCACAAATGCCTGGCTCACAGTCGCCTTGACTGAGGGCAAAAACCGAGAAATACGTAAAATCATGGAACACCTAGATCTGGAGGTAAATAGACTGATCCGTCTTTCCTACGGACCATTCGAATTAGGCAAGCTTAAGCGAAGTCAGGTTGATGAGGTCCATAATGAGATTCTAAAAAATCAATTGATAAAAAACAGACACAGGATTTCAGAAAAATTTCGTGGGGCTGGATGGGCGAAGGCAAAAAAAAGTATTAAACAAATTCGTTACAAAAAAAAATTTGATCGACATTCAGACAATACAAAAAAATGAGAATTATTGGCGGGAAATATAAAGGACGTAACCTCAAGACTCCAGCTGGCCATTACATTCGGCCTACGTCTGACCGTGCCCGCGAGGGCATTTTTAATATTCTCACGCATTCCATCAACTGGGGAGGCTTCAATGATATAACAGTGCTTGATGTTTTTTCTGGAACTGGAGCACTTGGGCTTGAAGCCATATCACGAGGAGCTTCTGCTGGTGTTTTCATTGACAACAATGCGAGTTCTCTTGAATTTGTAAAGACTAATGCTGCAGCCCTTGGTGAGGCCCATAATGTCCTGCCATTAAAAATTGATGCAACACAACTTTTACAACCGCCACGATCTGCTCATGCACCACTTGCTTTGACCTTTATCGATCCCCCCTACGGCACAAATCTCTCTGACCAAGCCCTCAAGGCTTTGTGCCATAAAGGTTGGATTGCATTTGGTGGACTTGTTGTAGTCGAAATAAGCAAAGACGATAAGCTAACTTTGCCCCATGGCCTTAAACTAATTGATGAACGCACTTACGGGGTAACGCTGATAAAGTTTCTGCAAAATCGGAATAATTAAGGTTTGATTGCCCTAATGTATATTACCGAACCCTAATTAGTGCAAAATTAAGCAGTTCATAGAACAACCTGACTATGTTGTTTCTTTAGTTCCTAAAATAAAACACAGATTAAAATTGTTATTGAACTGGAATCAGTCCCAGTTAAATTAATTTTTTTGTACAGAAAACCTTGAGCAAAGTTCTTAAATTGTCCATTCTAACTAATAAGTAAATAAATGTAGGTTCTGGGATTACAAGGTGCTATGAGTGATAATCGAATTTATTTATATGACTGTACTTTACGTGATGGGGCCCAAACACAGGGTGTTGACTTCTCTGCAACTGACAAAACCCTCATTGCTAAAGAACTTGACCTACTTGGCATAGACTACGTTGAAGGAGGTTGGCCAGGTGCCAATCCAACTGATGATGCTTTTTTTGCTTCACCACCAACCCTCACGCGTTCGTGTTTAACTGCCTTTGGTATGACACGCCGAGCGGGACGTTCTAGTGATAACGATCCAGGACTTAATGCCTTACTTGATTGCGGTACAAGAGCTATCTGCATGGTTGGCAAAACTTGGGATTTTCATGTAAATATGGCGCTTGAAATCAAGCAAGAGGAAAACATTGCTATGATCGCTGATTCAATTGCTCATGCATCTACTAAAGTCAACGAAGTAATGTTTGATGCGGAACATTTTTTTGATGGTTATAAGGATAATCCTGAGTTTGCATTAGCATGTCTCAAAGCGGCACATGATGCAGGAGGGCGTTGGATTATTTTGTGCGATACCAATGGCGGTACTTTACCCCACGAAATCACAGAAATTGTTAACGAAGTTACCCAACAAATTCCTGGATCTAAATTGGGTATTCATTGCCACGATGACACGGGGAATGCCGTCGCTAACACTCTAGCAGCTGTGCGTGCTGGGGTACGTCAAGTGCAGGGAGCACTTAATGGACTGGGAGAGCGTTGTGGTAACGCCAACTTGATTAGCATCATTCCATCACTTGTTCTAAAAATGGGTTATGAAACTGGTCTTTCTGCCAAAGATTTGACCCATCTTACCCATGTCTCCAAAATCCTTGACGAGTGCTTAAATCGACAACCAGTACGTAGTGCCCCATATGTTGGTGACTCAGCTTTTACACATAAGGGAGGACTGCATGTTTCGGCAGTTGGAAAAGATCCGCGAACATACGAACATGTGGAACCAAATCTCGTTGGCAACCAACGCCATATTGTCATTTCAGATCAAGCTGGACGAGCTAATATCCTTGCTCGCTTACGAGAAATAGGCATCAGCGTTAAACCAAAAGACCCAAAAGTTACACAACTTGTAAAGCGTGTAAAGGAACGTGAATTCGAGGGTTATACATACGATGGTGCTGGAGCAAGTTTTGAACTCTTAGCTCGGCGCGCACTTGGAAAAGTACCAGAGTATTTTCGTTGTAATAATTTCAGAGTTCTTGATGAACGTAGGTGGGATGCTAATGGTGATCTTGTTATCATGTCAGAAGCTACAGTCAAACTCACAGTTGATGGGGATGAATATATGACAGTAGCTGAGGGCAACGGCCCTGTAAATGCGCTAGATATGGCCTTAAGAAAAGTGCTAACACCTATTTATCCAACACTTGAAGACCTTCGCTTAGTCGATTTTAAAGTGCGCATCCTACGTTCGAAAGAAGCATCTGCCGCAACTACACGCGTGATGATACAATCTTCCTCTAAAGAAGAGAAAAACTGGTCAACTGTCGGGGTCTCCACAAATATTATTGAGGCTTCATATGAAGCATTAAGGGATAGCATCATCTTCAAATTATATCGTGACGGCATCACCTGAATTTTATGAGCAGTAAAAATAAAACACCCCGACAACCAAAATCTAGCGCAAAGTTACCAAAAAATGCACCGACCATCATCCTGATTAATCCGCAGCTTGGTGAAAATATTGGTATGGCAGCGCGAGCAATGCTCAACAACTCACTTGGAAGCTTACGCTTGGTTGACCCCGTGCACGGTTGGCCTAACAAACACGCAATTAAGCCATCAGCAGGGGCCAAAGTCGTTCTTGACTCAGTTCAGGTCTTTGCTGATACAGAGAAAGCAGTTGCAGATCTTAGTCACGTCTATGCGACAACAGCTAGAGACCGAGACATGACAAAACGTGTTCTAACAGCGCGCGCAGCAGCAATTGAAATGCGTCGTTTTATCGACGCAGGCTGCAAACCCGGAGTAATTTTCGGGCGCGAATCTTGGGGTTTAAGCAACAATGATGTAGCCCTTGCAGATACCCTAATAACAATTCCACTAAACCCGGCTTTCAGTTCTTTAAATCTAGCTCAAGCAGTTCTGCTGATAGGTTATGAGTGGTCCCAGTCAGGCAATGAGACTGAGGGGATCGACCTTCGCATCCCTAAACAAACTCGATTTGCAAACAAAAAAGAATTGATTGCATTGTTTGAGCACCTTGAAAAGGAATTGGATAATTGTGGCTTTTTAAGACCACTGGAAAAACGACCAACCATGGTTAATAATATACGTAATGTTTTTCAGCGAGCCAATATGACAGAACAGGAGGTTCGTACTTTCAGGGGTATAATATCAGGGCTGGTACGACGCTAGGAGAACAAGTTAAATTAGTTAAAGTTGCTTAAAGTTTTATATTAAAGGTGACAAATATCATTTAAAAAACGATATTATAATCGTTCTGACAGCCAAATAGCTACACGTGAACCGGTTTTAACCAAGGCACTCAACGTTTCAAAGCCCGGCGTTTTTTCAGCGTCATGCTCCAGTCCAATGTTTTTATGTTCAATCTCTTCTGATCGGAATTTTTTACAAACATCTCGGAGATTGCTCTCTTTATTGCCCATGCTCTCAAGCTTTTCAACTTGGGATGCATAGTGCTCATCAATCACTTCCTCAACAGCAACGGTACAAGCCATCGCAGCTCTCTTGCCCATAAGAGCTGTTCCAGCACCCAATGCAAAACCTGCAAAGTGCCATAATGGCATCAATGCTGTTGGACGAACCCGACGATTTTTAATAATTTCTGAAAAAGTTTCAAAATGTTCAATCTCTTGATCTAACATATGTTTGATAATTGAAGAACTTTCTGAATGCCCCATAACACTCAATTGCCCTTGATAAATCCTGACTGCCCCATATTCGCCAGCATGATCAACCCTAATCATACGTTCGACCAATTGCTCTTGACTTAAGTCTCCTGGCAATAAACCAGCTTTTGATGAATACTTCTTTCTCTTCTCACTCATTTTTTCAACTTAATAATCGGCTTTATCAAAATTTTTCGACTTATCACTATAGTAATTATACACAGAGCACTCGACAAAAATACATTATAGATTGCCATACTTATTCCAAATAGGCTCCAGTTTACTTCGTTGCAAGGTCTTTCTGCCTTTTTCATTAAGCTAGCGCGCAATTGTTCCAGAGTTGTATTTTGACTAAGACTTCCTGAACATTCAGAACTCCACCAGAGTTTCTCAACCCCAACATGGTAAAAAGCCAAGCCGGAACCAACTAGATAGATCAATGCACAAAACACAAAAATAATTGGGATCAATCTTGATGTAACTCTGAAACAAAGTGTAATAGTTGCAAAAAAACCAGTTATGAGGAAAGGTACACGTTGGTATAGGCAGAGTGAGCACGGTTCCTTTCCAAAAAAATGCTCCGCTAGAAAAACCGTAACTAAAACAGCCAAGGCTACAGCCAAAATAAATATTGCAAATAAACGTTGTATACACATGTTTTATTTATATGAGGTACTTTACTAGTATGAACCCCGCAAAAAGCAATACAAAAAAAATAGTAGTAAGAATACCTAAATTCTTTTCAATGAAGATGCGGATATTATCTCCAAAGTACCACAGTAGCCCAGCGACCAAAAAGAACCTCAAACCCCTTGATAAAGCCGAGGCTACAGTGAAAACAATAACATCCATATTAGTGACGCCACTAGCAATAGTAACAAGTTTATATGGGAAAAAAGTAAATCCGGCGCCAGCAACAATCCAAGCTCCCCATTGATGATAAAAACCTTGAAATTTTATAAACTCATCTGCATAGCCATATAAATCTAATACTGCCCTACCCAAACTTTCATAAAAAAAGTAGCCAATTCCATACCCGGCTAGGCCACCAAGCACAGATGCCACAGAACAGAGCAGGGCAATACGCCATGCTTTTTTTCTCGAAGCTAGAACCATAGGGATTATCAAAATATCTGGTGGGATAGGAAATACGGAGCTTTCTATAAATGACACAATGGCTAGTGCTAGCATAGCACGCCTATGTCCTGCCAAACTCATAGTCCAATCATAAAGTCCTCGAATCACCAAAAAATTCCTTACTAGTAAAATATAAACTTAAAGTGATAAGACCACTCAAACATTCGAGTTTACGACATTGAGATCACTTGTTTGTCAGGCTGTAATCTGAAGAAAAAAGGTATCGAACATAGTTTTACAACACAAATCTATATTTGCCACTCTCTTCACTAAATTAAATATGCAAAATCTTTTTTACCAATTTGGGAGCTGTTTACTTGCAACACAGCAAGTTTAGAGAATTTGAAAACAAGTAATATTTATTCTAAGACTCAGTCTGGTTCAGTAAATGACTGAGACAAACCTTTTATTATCGGATGCAAAAGATAGGTTATAAGACGACGTTTTCCAACCTTCATATCTGCAGAGGCAGTCATCCCAGAGGTTAATTTAAAACCCTCGGGCAAACCTGTTAATTCAGTATGCGGAATGTTAATACGGCCTCTATATACTGAGTCCTTATCACCAGCTAAGTTTTTATCATAAGTATCTTGAGACATGTACGACAATGTCCCATCTAGGTCACCATATTGTTGGAATGGAAGGGCATCAAGCTTAACGGAGACAGATGACCCAATTCGTACATCACTAATATCCTTTGGAGAAATATCTACCTCTAATGTGAGCGGCTGATTCGCTCTTACTAAAGTTGCTATGCTCTCCCCCTCCCTCACTATTGAGCCAGCAGAAACCTTGGGAAGATCTAAAACTATCCCATCAACTGGCGCTTTTACCTCTACATTTCTCATATCACGACGAAGCTTGACTGCCTCTTGCGTAAGTTGAATACGTTTTTCTTCCTCCTTGGAACGTGCTTCTCCAAGTGAAGAAGACCACGAAGCTGTAAATTCTTCCTTATCCGCTTGGAGAACAGATAAGTCAGTCTTTTTTAACGCTAGCAGATTTTTTGCATCATAATAAGATCTCTCTGACTGCAATGTTGCATCTTGAGCCTGTAAATAGCTAAGTAGAGATCCATTTTGTCGACTGTAGAGAGCTTTTCTGGCTTTCTCAATCTGTCTTTTTAGATCAGCCTGCCGTTTGGTAATGCGTACAGTTTCAGATGCTGACTTTGTCTCATTTTCCAATTTAGCAATTTTATAAGAAAACGAAGTTAATTTTGATCTGTACTGATCAACACGCTTTTTGAGTATATCCGCCAGCATATTTGGAAGATTAAAATCTTTAGCTAAAGGCAGCCCGGTCTCTATATAGTTTTGCTCCAACTCAATTCTGCGTAGCCTTTCTGTGACGGCGTTGAGGGTTTCAGTATTTTGTTTTAAATTTGTCTCAGCATCTACTTCATCTAATATCGCAACAACTTGTCCCTTCTTAAGTATCTGTCCTCGCTCAACGAGCAAATCTTTGACAATTGCATTTGAGGTAGCCTGAACATCTACGTTTGGAACCTTTGTAGTAAATTCTCCCCTTGAGGATACAGTTGTATCAATTTCAAAAATTGAAGAAAATAAAAAAGCAATTACAAAAAGAGAAAGTATAATACCTCCAGCGTATACGACTAATTTTGAGGGTGGTGTGTCATAGATAGCATCAGTATCATCAACATCATCATTGTGCTGTTGCTCAGATATATTAAAGTTATCTATTGTAGCATTAGTGTCTAAACTTGTTCTAGCTTCCAACTGAGCAATATTAAAATTTGCCTGCCTCAATTCACCTGACAATTTTACCATTATATTATGGGCAGCCTTTGGATTTTTAGAGACGTAATCCAAAAAAACACTTTTATCAACTCCCGTTACTTCAACATCGTTCTTTGCCTTTGCACCAGCACTTCGAGGCGCCTCATCAATTAAAGCCATCTCCCCAAAAATTTTTCCTTTTTCAGTAAGTTCCGCAATGACCGATTCTCCATCCGCACCTAATTTGACAATCTCAACTGTACCTGATTTCAAAACATATGCGTATTGGGCAGACTCACCTTCTCTAAAAATATAAGAGCCTGCTGGAAATCTTTGAATATCACTCATATAACTGCTCTATTCTAATTATCATCAACTACATTAAAATATAGAGAGAGATCTCTCGCTTTCGTAGAGTTTTTTATAAGTCGAGCTTCTTCCTAAAAGCTCTTCATGTGTGCCTTGATCCACTATCCGCCCATTTTCCATGACAAGGACCCAATCAAAGCCGGGCAGAAACCGCAAATCATTTGATGCCATTATTAGAGTTTTGCCAGCACATAATTGATCAAGCTTTTCTAAAAAATGGATTTGAGAGAATTTGTCTAAACTTGTTATTGTCTCATCTATGAGCACCAAGTTTGGGGAGCTTGCTAGGCCCCGAGCCATAGCCGCAATTAGCTTATGAGATTGAGAGAGATTGCTAGCGGTGATATCAAGTTTTGTAGCAAGGCCATCAGGTAAACTTTTCGAAATTATAGATAATCCAGAGATGTCTAAAACCTCTTCAAACTCTGTTTCACTAATATTTGGACGAGCCCTTCTTATGTTTTCTTCAATTGTCGCAGCAAAAAAAGTTGGATTATTGTCCAGTAAACAAACCTGTTGTCTATAGAAGTTTAAGTCAAGGCTCGCAAGATTATTACCATCAATCTCAACCAAACCTGCAGACGGTTTTATAAGCCCTTGCATTAAACGTAGGAGAGTCGTTTTACCCGCACCAGATGGTCCAACAACGCCAATCTTTTTTCTACCAGGCGTCTGACCATTAATCTCGTTAAGAGCAGTTGACTCACCAAACTTTACAGACAAATTTTTGAAATGAAAGTCCCCAGTAATAATCTTTTGTGGACCTAGACCGCCTCGCTCTGGGTTGGCATTCCAAACTGAACCCAACTTTTCCATTGCTCCAGAAATTGACTGTAAATCCGCAAAAAAAGTTATCAAACCTTTGACTGGAGTAACAACTTTTGCACCAAGCATATTACAAGAAATAATTGCTCCTGCAGACAACAACCCAGCAAAAACTAGGTTGATACCTGTAAATATTATTGCAACCGTCATTAAATTCATCAAAGTAGAGTTTACACTCTTTCCAATATTAGATATCTCAGTACTTGATCTATTCATTCGAATATGCTTGGCAGTAGCATCCCGCCATAAACGTCTTTGCGATGGTTCCTGAGAAAGTGTTTTAACTGTATCTATCCCTCCAACAGTTTCCCGGAGAGTTGAATTCTTAGCACTACTAATAACAGAAGTCAGTCCACTTGTAGCTTGCACTTTCTTTTTTGTGTAGAGATCGACTAGACCTTGAACTATCGCAAATAATACAATTACAAGTGCCAATACTGGGCTGTAACCAATCAAGACAGGTAAAAATACAAGAATTCCAGTCGCATCAAAAAGATTTGTCAAAACCTGTCGGGATAAAAAAGAGCGAATGGTATTTATTGAATGTATTTTTGATTCCATCTCTCCAGGAGCGGCAACTTGAAACATTTGCGAGGGCAACTGTAATAGTTTATCAAAAGCGTCACCAGCTAAACGTGCTTCAATAGCAGAACTTATGTGATCAATGACATAATCTCGCACAAAACTCAGCACACCAAGGAACAGTAGTGCAATTGTTACTGCTGCAGTAAGAACATATAACGTTGCTGTCGCTTCATATCCTAATACCTTATCAAGCGAAATTTGAATAAAAATGATCGGTGCTATGCCTAAAGCGTGAATTATAACCGACATCAAAGCTGTGAGACATAAAACGCCCTTGTAGCGACTAAACTCTGGATAAAACCAGTCAATGTCAAAGGTTCTATCCAAGGAAGCATTGTCATTTTTAGGGGCAACCATAATAATTTTGCCAACCCATGTGTCGTCAAAATCATCAATAGTTGTTATTTTGACATCTGCGGTAGGGTCCATCGGATCAATGCTTAAAATACCCTCTATGCTGCCATTTTCTCCTTTTTTTGTTCCTATTAATATCAGGGCCTGGCCTGTTTTCATTATTCCGACACAAGGAAAGAGATAACTCTTTTCTGAGAGATTTGTGATATCTGTGTTTCTAGGCTTTGTTAATATTCCTTGCCTAAGAAAAAAATCATTAAATTCTTTTGGACTAGTTAATGACCCTTTCTTGATGGTATTTTCAACAAAGTCTGCGTTAATGCGCACACCAAACTGACGTGCAATAAAGGTAACTGCGAGGCATGAGCTCCTTATTGTTCGGGCTGTTTCTAAAGCCATGGTTGTTCTCGCTTTTTAAAAATATCTGTTAAAATTTCACAAAATATTTATATGTGTTTTATCTATAACCGGCTCATTAATTGCATTGTAAAACCAACTAGTTAAGCAATATTACAATTTAAATGCTCTAGACTACAGACACAAGCTACTTATTTGACTGTATTTTTTTTTCAAAACCAAGCTTAGATTATAAATATTAAACATCGCTAAAAAATTACCTATTTCAAGTTCGGCTTTAATAAACTACGAGACAAGCTGTGCAACTATTACTTAACCATTATGTCCTTAAGACATTCAGATCCATGGGTTGTTCAATCCCTAGAAGTAGTTATTTTGGTTGCTTGACTAATTTTTGGATATTCAATTAATGGCAGTACGTACCCGTGGAAAATCATGGAACGAATTCACCAGATGGTGTCAGGCACGTGGCCTGAGGTCTCTACCCACCCATGCTTGGACTCTTGCGGCATTTGTCCGGTGGTGTGAACATCGCTATGATTATGCAACAATAGTCGCCATAACAAAGGCAATCGCCCGCATGCATCTAATTGCTGGGCATTCAGACCCAGAACGCCATCCTATTGTAAGACGAACCCTTGCTATGACTGAAAGGTCTATCTCCAATCGGCATCACAGATCAGCTTTATTTGATGATGATTTTGTTAGTGAAAAGCCCATAAAAAAGCAACTTTCAGAGCAAATAGACGATAAACTGAAAAAAAGTCCCCCAGAAAAAAGAGTCTTAAGAGCTATGCGCCTGACCCCAAAACTGGTACGGCGTAAGCGACGCCCTATCTGACGTTTATTGTTTTGACAACGCTGTGTACTTCACCCGTATCCTGTCGAACAAGTCTAATTTCACCTACATAAGGTCCTTTGGCCCAATGCTCATCTCTCTTTCTATTAATACCCGCAAAAGCAAACCGACGGGGACTTCTTTTTTTTATGGTGGTTTTATGTACCATTAATCTATTTCCCTCAGGGCCTGTAATCATAAATAATAATTTGTCACCCGGGTCTACCCAAAATATATCTACCCATAATGCTATCACTGGTGATTTCTTGAACAAGACTTCGCCCCCATACAAGCCTTCACGAGCGATTCGTTTGTTTGGGGTAGTCGAGGAAAAACCAGCACTATAAAGTGCTGAGGGCTCATATAACATTGAAAGTAAGGCACCTGATTTCCAGAGTGGGGACTCTCCAATACCACATTTTCTCTTTCGAGACAAACCAACAAATGGATCAACAACTTTTTCGTTGTGCTTCACCTGAATGTGAAGATGCGGAAATTCAGTTTTTCCTGAGAGTCCAACCAAACCTATTACTTGTCCGGTTTCTACCAGATCCCCCTTTTTAACACTGACGCTTTCACTCAACATATGACAATACTGTGTAGTCCACCCATCTCCATGATCAATCAAAACCCCATTTCCACACTCTTTGCCATCAACCAAAGTTCCCCCTCCACCTACGTTGACGTCAATATCTCGCATATTGTTGCGAGTACCCGTTACGACCCCACCTGCAGATGCTAGGACTTCAACTCCTTTCCGCATAACATCTGCGTTCATTATAGCAATATCTGTTCCTTTATGTTGATCATAGGTAGCTTTTCCACAGTTGTAGTCAGAAATACCTTTTGTTGGGTCGGTATCCACGTAATTGACTATCCAGCAATCCTGATTTTGCGTGCAACGCAATGGCATTTCCATCTTGAAATCTTCTTGACCAAAAGCCTTATTGCCAAAAAAGATAAATAACCCGCAAAGAGCATTAACAAAGGATGCTTTGAAAATTGCTCGAGTCACTCAACTTTCCCTTGTTTAGTTTTTGCTTTAAACCAATGCATAGCAAATCCTTAAAATAAAATCACTAGGTCAGCATTTTTCACAAATAGAAAATTTATTATCCAAAAGGCTAATCTTAGCTTTTTTAAAGAAACAATGTATAATTTTTTACCAAAATCGTTGGTAGCTCATACTAAATCAAGCATGAGCAATGAAAAAATAATTTAAATAAAATAACAAAAAAATCTTCTTTCCCCTTGACCCAGAAAGGACAGCCGGACATCTTCCAACTCGCCATGCAAATATTTAGACATTACAAAAACCTTCCTGTTGAAGCTCGAGGCTCCTCAATTGCCATTGGAAATTTCGATGGTGTACACTTGGGTCATCGCGCTGTAATTGGTGAAGCGGGGCGAATCGCTCAAGGCCAGAACATCCCTTGGACAGTTTTAAGCTTTGAACCCCACCCACGCTCTTTTTTTAACCCAAACAAGGAGGCCTTTCGTTTAACCCCATTTAAAACCAAAGCTCATCAGATTGAAGAATTGGGGGTAGACAACCTAATTGTACTACGCTTTGACAAAAATTTTGCTGCTTTGAGTGCTGATGATTTTGTGATGAGGGTCCTTGTGGATGGCCTAGATGCACGTCATGTTGTTTCCGGCTATGATTTTGTATTTGGTAACAAAAGGGCAGGTAACTGCGGTCTTCTGCTCAAAAAAGGTAAGGACCAAGGATTTGATTTTACCTGTGTTAGCGCTGTAAATGATGGAGAGACGGTCTATTCATCAACAAAGATCAGGGATTACCTAAAAACAGGAGATCCCGTTGCTGCCGCAAAGTTACTGGGTCGCCCGTTTGAAATTTTTAGCAAAGTTGAACATGGAGATAAACGTGGGCAAACAATCGGGTTTCCAACTGCAAATCTATTTCTAGGAGAGCACTTAAAACCAGCCCATGGAGTCTATGCAATTAAAGCAGGAGTTATTGATGGTGCAGATACAAAATGGCTAAAAGGAGTAGCTAATTATGGAAGTAGGCCCACATTTAACAAAAAAGATACTATTTTAGAAGCACATCTTTTTAATTTTGATGGCGACATATATGGTCAACAAATTCGAATAGCTTTAATTGATTTTTTACGCAAAGAAAAGAAGTTTGACGGACTTCATGATTTAAAGGCACAAATCGCTCTCGATTGTGATAAAGCAAGGCAAGCATTAAATGACTATTGACTACAAGTCGACACTTTTCCTACCAAAGACTGACTTCAAAATGAAGGCTAATTTGGCTCAGCGCGAACCTGAAATCCTTAAGCGCTGGCAAAAAATGGATATTTACACACGCCAGCGCATTGCTAGTAAAGGCAAAGAAAAGTTCGTTCTTCACGATGGACCGCCTTATGCGAATGGGCATCTACATATCGGACATGCTCTTAATAAAATCTTAAAAGACGTCATCTCTCGCTCTCAGCAAATGATGGGTAAAGATGCCAACTTTGTTCCTGGCTGGGACTGCCACGGTCTTCCAATAGAATGGAAGATTGAAGAAAAGTATCGTGATACTGGAAGAAACAAAGATGACGTACCAATTGTCAAGTTTCGTAAGGAATGTCGTGAATTCGCAAATAAATGGATAGACATCCAAAGCCAGGAATTTATGCGTATGGGCATTGTTGGTGATTGGAGTAATCCCTACACCACTATGGCCTTCAAAGCAGAGGCGCAAATTTTGCGCGAGCTTGGCAATTTTTTGTTAGACGGCTCACTATACAAAGGCGCAAAACCTGTAATGTGGTCGATAATTGAAAAAACTGCGCTAGCTGAAGCAGAAGTAGAATACCACAACCATACATCAACTACAATTTTTGTTAACTTTCCTATTGCTGAAACTTCTGTGTGCGAATTAACTGATGCAAAAATTGTCATCTGGACGACAACACCATGGACAATTCCAGGAAATCGAGCAATCGCTTTTAACGAGGCTGTAAATTATGTTGCCGTAAAAATTGCCGCGGCAAAAACAGAATCCATGGCTAAAGTCGGTGAGATCATTGTCGTTGCCGAAGCATTAGTTGATGAGGTTTGCAAGACGACAGGCATTATATCTCATACTGTTGTTCATCACTTAAAAGGTTCTGATCTTAAAACAACAAGGTGTCACCACCCCCTGTATAAAATGGATGATTATTACAGTTTTGATGTACCACTTCTAGCAGCTGATTTTGTTGAAATAGATACTGGTACTGGTTTTGTACACGTTGCGCCTGGTCACGGCACGGATGATTGGGAACTAGGTATTGCCAACAACATTCCTATACCTGATACAGTTAATGCAAATGGAGTCTTCCATGACCATGTTAGCTTATTTGCTGGTATTGAAGTTATGACCATTGGTACCAAAAACAAACCTTATTACCCTGGGAACAAAGCGGTAATAAAAAGGCTAGAAGAGGCTGAAAACTTGCTAGCCTCAGGAAAACTAAATCACAGTTACCCCCATTCTTGGCGTTCAAAAGCTCCGTTAATTTTTCGTAATACACCTCAATGGTTTATTTCTATGGAAAAAAACAACTTACGTGAATTAGCCCTGAAAGCAATTAACAATACCAAATTTATTCCTGATTCTGGACGTAATCGTCTGAATGGTATGATTGAAACCCGCCCTGACTGGTGCGTATCGCGCCAACGTGCATGGGGTGTTCCAATTGCTATCTTCGTCGATAAAAAAACTGGCGAACCATTACGTGACAAAAAGGTTTTGGAACGAATTGTTGAAGCGGTTTCAGTGGAAGGAGCAGATGCTTGGTTTAACTCTGACGCCTCCCGATTTCTTGGTAGTGACTATTCAGCAAAAGATTTCGATCAAGTCACAGATATATTAGATGTGTGGTTTGACTCTGGGTCAACACACAGCTTTGTCCTTGAAGGTCGCAAAGACCTGAAATGGCCGGCCTCATTATACCTAGAAGGGTCCGACCAACATCGAGGTTGGTTCCATTCTTCCTTGCTTGAATCTTGCGGCACCCGTGGCCGTGCACCATACGATGCGGTGCTAACCCATGGCTTCGTCATGGGGGAAGATGGCTACAAAATGTCCAAGTCATTAGGTAATATTGTCTCACCGCAGGATGTTATTGACAAAAACGGAGCAGATATTTTGCGTCTGTGGGTCGTCGGTTCCGACTACTCTGAGGATTTGCGCATAGGTCCTGAAATAATTAAAAGCCACGTAGATATATATCGCCGTCTCAGAAATACTCTGCGTTTCCTTCTGGGTAATTTGCACGGCTTTGAAGAGAATGAGAGAATAACTTTAGCACAAATGCCAGAGTTAGATCGCTGGATGCTACATCGATTATGGGAAATGGGCTCTTTAATCAGAAAATGTTGTGAGGACTTCCACTTCCACGCACTATTTACAGAGTTACATAATTTCTGTTCCAGTGATTTGTCCGCTTTTTATTTTGATATCCGAAAAGATAGTCTTTACTGCGACCGGGTCGACTCAATTGCCCGGCGAAGTGCACGAACTGTACTTGATGAAATTTTTAATTGTTTAACTGCCTGGCTAGCTCCGTTCATTTGTTTCACCGCAGAGGAAGCTTGGTTAATGCGATATCCAAAAGATGAAGAAAGTGTTCACTTGCAACTATTTCCAGAACTACCTGAAGATTGGAGAGATGATGAGTTATCTAAGAAATGGTTTAAAATTCGTCGCTTGCGCCGCGTGGTGACTGGAGCTTTAGAAATTGAACGTACAGAAAAAAGAATTGGTTCTAGCCTACAATCTGCACCGGTAATATATACGAGTGCTGACTATGAAGACTCCTTCAAATCCATGAACAAAAATGAGCTAGCAGACTTGTTCATCACATCTAGTATCAGCTTTTCAAGTGGCAAAAGCCCAGCAAATGCATTCAAGCTAGATGATGTTCCTGGTGTTTCCGTCGTCCCAGAATTGGCTCAAGGGAAAAAATGCGAGCGATGCTGGAAAATTCTCGATGACGTCGGATCCAACTTAAATCATCCTAATGCTTGTTCAAGATGCGCAGATGCTGTGGATAATTATCGAGGTTGAGTTGAATGAATGTAAAAAAAAGAAAAGGTAGTTTTTCGATCGGGTTAATTTTTGGATTGCTTATTCTCACCCTTGATCAAATTACTAAGTGGTGGATAGTTACAGAAATTATGAATCCACCCCGGCATATTCCCGTTTTCCCTTCTTTTAATTTAGTGATGGGTTGGAACAGAGGGGTCAGCTTTGGAATATTTGACTCTTCATCCCCACCAAATCAATGGTTACTAATCAGCATTGCCCTTGTAATTGTCACAATTTTGCTTATTTGGTTGTGGCGTTCTGAGAGTCGCATTATATCTTTGGCATTGGGAATAATTATTGGTGGTGCTATTGGAAACGTTGTTGACCGAATACACTATGGAGCCGTTGCAGATTTTCTTGACTTTTATCTTGGAGATTTTCACTGGCCAGCTTTCAATATTGCAGATGCAGGGATTACTATCGGTGTAATAATTTTAGTGTTAGAATCCTTCTTTGTTGGTTCTGAGAATAATAAAAATTGAATCTTATATTTAACATAATGGCAAAGATGATACAAAAGCATATAAATTTACTTTTTTTCTTGTTCGCAAGCGTCTTACTAACGACTAGCTGTACATCCAAAAGTAGTAACACATTTGGTGAAGACAAACCTGCTCCCGACGAGTTTGCAGTTTATTCACGTGCCCCTTTAAGTGTACCTCCTGACTTTGGACTACGCCCACCGGAGCCCGGTGCCACGCGACCACAAACAATCATTTCCAGAGATCAAGCGAAAAAAGCGCTTTTTTCTCAAAGTGCGCCAGCAGTAAATACTATTACGTCTGTCTCTGATCAAACACCTGGAATCAATGCGTTGTTAAACAAGACTGGCGCCAATCAAGCAAAAAAAAATATTCGTGCACTCGTCAATTCAGAAACAGCTGGCCTCTCTAGTGGTGAGGATGGAGGGGTTGCGGAGACTATTCTTTTTTGGCGTAAAAATGATACAAAACTGAAGGGTGCGGTCATAGACCCAGCTTTTGAACAACGCAGGTTGAGACGTACTTTAGAAGAGGGCAACACTATAGATGAAGGCCCAGCACCAATTATTCAGCGTCCAAAGAGCAAAGACGGTAAAGCTAGAAAGAAAAAAGAAAAGAGCTTCTGGGGGAGTCTTTTCGATTAATTCTTTTTTTAGGCCCATCTTTAACTCCATCAAGTTCGCAACCTTAGCTGCGTTAATCTCACCTATTAGCGTCAAAGCTGATCATGGTGTTTTTAATCCGGAGACGTATACGCTCTCGAATGGAATGCAGGTAGTAGTTGTTTCCAATCACCGTGTCCCTGTGGTTTCTCATATGGTGTGGTATAAAGTAGGTTCAGCCGATGAACTGCCAGGTAAGAGCGGCGTAGCTCATTTACTCGAACATTTAATGTTTAAGGGCACAAAAAAGTTTCCTTCTGGCAAATTCTCAAAAAAAGTAGCTAGTGTTGGTGGATCCGAGAATGCTTTCACATCGCTTGATTATACAGGTTACTACCAAAACATTGCTGTGGAGCATCTAGAAGACATGATGCACATGGAAGCAGATCGGATGAAAAATTTAGTATTTAACCCTAAAGAAGTTGAAACTGAACGACTTGTTGTACTTGAAGAACGGTCTCAACGCATCGAAAATAGCCCGCACTCCATATTAAATGAACATTTAAAAACTGCATTGTTTATGAATCATCCATACCGACGACCAATCATCGGTTGGAAACACGAGATCAAAGCACTGACGGTTAATGATTTGAGAGCGTTTTATGAAAAATGGTACACTCCATCAAATGCTGTTCTTGTAGTAGCTGGTGACATTACGCTTGAAAAATTAAAACCTATGGCTGATAGGACTTATGGGGAAATTCCTGCCTCCAAAGCAATCCAAAAAGAGCGCCCTTCAGAACCTCCACAAAAAGCCTCCAGACTAGTAATTTTAAAAGATGAAAGAGTTCGTCAAGGTTCATATAGCCGAACATTTATCGCCCCAAGTAGGGTTACATCTGTATCTGACGGTCCGGGTAAAGAACACAGCTATGCGCTTGAAATCCTCTCTGCTGTGATTGGTGAGGGCCCGACTAGTCAGATTTACCGTTCACTAGTTGTTGACCAAAAAATAGCCGTTTCTGCGGGCACTTTTTACAGTTCTGACCCTCAAGGTCCATCACGTTTTACCTTTTACGCAACTCCTAGCTCTGGGGTAAGCATGAAAGCTATAGAGCAGGCTTTAGAGAAAGAAATAGCGTTTTTATTAAGCGATGGCGTAACCAAGAAAGACATCACAAGAGTAAAAAAATCCTTACTTGCCCAAGCTATTTATGCACGAGATTCTTTTTCAGCTGGTGCTATGTCAATAGGAATGGCGATTGCTTCGGGTAAGAAAATTTCAGATGTTGAGTCTTGGCCCCACCGAATCTCAGATGTTACTGTGGATCAAGTTAATTCAGCAGCTCGTGCCGTTTTTGAAAACCGCCCAAGTGTTACTGCCATATTAGAAGAGTTGGATAAAAAATGAATTTCCATAAATTATTTTCCTTTATCACTCTAGTCGGTTTGCTATGGCCGTATGAGTTGGTACTTGCAAACCATAAGCCGAAGCATACAATTGACGTAATCAAAGTTCTCAGTCCGAGTGGTATTGAAGCTTGGCTGGTGAGAGATCACCTCAATCCAATTATCAATTTTCACTTTGCCTTTCGTGGCGGCGCAGCTTTGGATCCGAATGGTAAAGAGGGACTAGCCTATATGGCCTCAGGTTTATTTGATAAGGGCGCTGGCAATTTGGACAGCCAGTCGTTTCAGCGTCGCCTTGAGGAATTATCAATAGTTCTTCAATTTGAAGCTAGTCATGACGTATTTCAAGGTCGTGTAAAAACATTAAGCGAAAATAAAGATCAAGCTTTCAACATGCTCAAAGTAGCAATAAATCAGCCGCGTTTTGATAAAAAAACCATAGATCGCATTCGCTCACAAATATTGGCTGATTTGCGTCAATCTTCACAAAATCCGAGCAATGTCGCCAGCTTAACTCTAAACAAGGAACTGTTTCCGGATCATCCCTATGGCCGCCCAATAAAAGGGACTTTGGAGAGTATCAAGACTATCGTTAAATCGGATTTAAAAATTTTTAAGAAAGAGCGCTTAGCTCGTGACAATCTAGTAGTTGGAGTTGTTGGTGACATTACACCCCACGACTTAGCAAATTGGCTAGATCAAATATTTCTTGGGTTACCCACAATTTCAAAAGCCCCAAAAATTACTGATGTCCAACCACAAACCTTGGGACGTACAAAGGTAGTTCAGATGGCTGTACCTCAAAGTGCTATTGCTTTTGCCCAGGAGGGTCCCAAGCGAGATGATCCAGATTTTTACAAAGCCTATATTTTGAATCATATTTTAGGTGGAAGTGGATTCACTTCAAGACTGTACACAGAAATCAGGGAAAAACGTGGTCTTGCTTACTCAATAGGAAGCTACCTGTACCCCAAAAAAAATGCAGGGCTAATAAAAGGCTATGCAGGAACTGCTAACGAGCGAGTTAATGAAACTTTAAAGGTCCTGAAAAAAGAGTGGAGGCTCATCGCTAATGGTGGTATTGATAAAAAAACGTTAAACAGCGCTAAAACTTATTTGATTGGGTCTTACCCGTTACGATTTACATCTAGCAGAAATTTAGCCGCCATATTAGTGACTTTGCAACTTCAAAACCTGAACGTTGATTTCCTTGACCAGCGCAATTCAATAATTTCTGATATTAAACTAGAGGACCTCAATGCCACAGCCAAAAAATTGCTCGACCCTGATAAACTATTTATCGTAGTTGTTGGCAATCCAAAAGGCGTGACTTCTCCACCTCAGGAGAGTTAACTTAATCAAATATATGATAATACACAGGGTAGAATCTTACAATTAGAGAGTTCTCACACTTATGCTTTACCAACATGATAAAAAACAATGCTTTGCTGAGGTTATAGGCAACAGAGGACTGGATCAAAATTCCTATTCTTCCTTTTTGGAGAAAACTAGTAAGGCCCTTGAATTCATACGAGCAGCTTATAACGATAACAGTATTCCAATGCTGAGCCTACCCGAGGCAACGAGTGATATTGAGAGCCTAAGACCAATCGTAAAAAAATGCCGCCAAAATTTTGATACCATGATAATCTTAGGTACGGGAGGTTCAAGCCTTGGTGGCCAAACATTATGCTCCCTTGCAGATGTTGGGTTTGGCCCACAAGATGGATCACCTCGTCTGTACTTCATCGATAATGTTGACCCGAATACATTTGAGACCCTATTTAGTCGCATAAACTTAGAGCGTACAGGATTTATAGTTATTTCAAAATCTGGTGGAACTGCTGAGACCATTGCTCAGTTTATTGTCTGCCTAGATGCAATTGATCACTGCGTTGGCGAAAAGAAGGCGGCAGATCATGTCCTAATAATTGCTGAACCAGGTGACAATCCCTTGCGTCGCATAGCAAAAAGTCGTGACTTGGCTACCCTTGATCATGACCCAGGAATAGGTGGACGTTTTTCTGTTTTATCTAATGTTGGATTATTACCTGCAATGATTTCAGGTCTTGATCCTATTTCTATTCGTGCAGGAGCAAATAGAGTTTTAAAATCTGCACTTGAATCAAAATCCCCAGAGGAGTGCGAGCCAGCGACAGGTGCTGCAATTAGCGTGTCACTATTTAAGGAAAAAGGAACGACCTTAACGGTGTTAATGCCCTATGCAGACAGGCTATCAAATTTTGGATTGTGGTTTCAGCAGCTATGGGCTGAAAGTCTGGGGAAAAATGGTACTGGAACTACCCCTATTCGTGCGTTGGGCACCCGTGACCAACATAGTCAAATGCAACTTTACTTGGATGGCCCTCAGGACAAGATGTTCACTTTTCTAACCCTTGATGTGGCACAAACAGGGCGACCTGTCTGCGCAGCAAATACCAGCGACCCCTCACTTGCATATCTCAATAGGCGCTCTATGGGCGATCTTCTCTCTGCAGAGCAAAAAGCCACCATGACCACACTTGCCGATCACGGTTGTCCAATTCGTATTTTTCGAGTCAATGAACTTAATGAGGAAATTCTTGGAGCATTGCTTATGCATTTCATGTTGGAAACCATCATTGCGGCGCATCTACTTGATGTAAACCCTTTTGATCAACCTGCCGTAGAAGAGGGTAAACGTTTAACACGCCAATTTTTATCTGAAATGGATTTTGATAGTTGACTATTCGCCAATTACCGAAAAACCTAGTCAATCGTATAGCTGCTGGTGAAGTAGTTGAGCGCCCAGCGTCGGCAGTTAAGGAGCTGGTAGAAAATTCCATCGATGCAGGAGCTACTCGAGTCGATGTCGTCGTGCGAAATGGTGGACGTACCCAGGTCATCATAACAGATAACGGATGTGGCATGTCACGAGAAGAGCTGAAGATAGCAGTAGAGCGCCATGCAACATCCAAACTTCCAAATGATGACCTAATGAATATTTCAAGTCTTGGCTTCAGGGGAGAGGCACTTGCCTCTATTGGCGCAGTCAGCCGTTTAAAACTTACTAGCAGGCGATTAAATGATGAGAGTGCATGGTCTCTCGTTGTTGAAGGCGGAAAATTAAGCTCAACACAACCTGCAGCACATTCTCCTGGGACGCGCGTTGAGATTAAGGATTTATTTTATGCTACCCCGGCTCGACTTAAATTTCTTAAAACTCCTCGTACAGAACTCGGACATATTTCTGAGGCAATCAAGCGGCTTGCTATGAGTCACCCAAACATCGGCTTTACTCTGAAGGATGGGGATCGCAATTTGCTTCAACTCGCTCCAGCCCAGGGTGATTTTTTCGACCGCTGCCTTGAGAGACTTGGCGCAATATTAGGACAAGATTTTGCCCAGAATGCAATTGCCATTAGTGCTGAACGCGAAGGTATTTTTTTAAATGGTCACGTAGGACTGCCTACATTAAATAGAGGGAATGCGCAGATGCAATTTCTTTTCGTCAATGGCCGTCCCATTCGTGACAAGTTGTTTTACGGTGCTTTGCGTGGTGCATATAGGGATTTTTTGGCCTCGGACCGTTATCCAATGGTCGCCCTTTTTCTCAAGGTCCCAACTGAAAATCTTGACGTAAATGTTCACCCCGCCAAGACTGAAGTCCGTTTCAGTGATGCAACACTTGTTCGTGGGCTAATTTTTAGCGCTGTAAAAAAAGGTTTAACTGAAGCTGGACATCTAGCATCCACTACCGTTGCCGACAGCACTATTGCAGCTATTCAAGCCGGTTCCTTACCTTTAGGGCGGAGAAATACAACAATTTCTGAGCACAGCAGTATTGGGCATTTTCCAAATGGCCCAGCAAATCAAGTCCGAAGCTTTTTTAGCCCTAACAATGATTTTGATGCGTCCTTAACTGCACCGTCTTCAAAAGACGAAAACTACCATAGCACAACTTGTGACGAAGACCTCGAAGAATACCCTCTTGGTGTTGCACGAGCTCAATTACACGAAACTTACATTATTGCTCAAACTTCAGATGGCATCGCTATCATTGATCAACATGCGGCCCACGAACGACTTGTTCATGAGCGCATCAAAAAGTCGTTAAAGTCAGGTGGTGTAATCAGACAAGGCCTGTTGATTCCTGAAGTTGTCGAGCTTAATGAAACAGCTGCTGAGAGACTAAATAGAAAAAAATATGAACTATTGGAACTGGGCCTTGCCATTGAGGCCTTCGGACAAGGCGCTATCATAGTGAGAGAAATCCCAGCGTTATTGGGAGACTGTAACATCCAACGCTTAATCTGTGATCTGGCCGATGGCTTAACTGAGGCTGATGAAACGTTAGCTCTAAAAGATCGCCTTGGTGACGTTACCTCAAAAATGGCCTGCCATGGTTCCGTTCGAGCAGGAAGACGCTTGAACTCTCCAGAAATGAACGCTTTATTACGTGAAATGGAGGCAACTCCACACTCAGGTCAATGCTCCCATGGCCGTCCAACTTACGTGGAATTGAAACTTAAAGATATAGAAAAGCTGTTTGGCAGACGCTAATTGCTCACATTTTTAAAAGTTGCCGTTCAAAAAATCCTTCCCGTTTGGCACAAGATTTTCTTACCCATTCCAAAAACAAAAATTAGTTAATGACTCTTGCGCCTAATTCAAAAAGCGAAGCCTGAATTTTCTATATAGAAGTATATCTGAGAAATCTCCTTGTAAGCATGTTGTGCAGACTATTGACGCCGCCATGTGGTACCTTTGGGGCCATCTTCAAGCATAATCCCTTGCTTCATAAGCTCGTCACGAATGCGGTCTGATTCAGCAAAGTCCTTTTTCTTACGAGCCTCGAGTCGCAAAGCAATCAAACTATCAATAGTAGTTTCATCACCTGCACCTTTGAACCAAACGTTTGAGGGCTTTTGTAAAAGCCCTAGCATATTTGCGGCAGACAAAAGATCAGACTTGGCAGAACCATCACCTGAACGAGCCCTACTAGCAAGGTCATCCATTTCAGAAATGACCTTGGGCGTATTTAAGTCATCAGACAATGCCAGAACAACCTTATCGGAAACTGCGTCTCCACAGGTGGTAGGGCTAATTACCCTGTACCAACTATCTAACTTCCGTTTTGCATCAGCAATGCCAACTTTGGTAAAATTCAGTGGCTGACGATAGTGCGTAGAGAGTAAAGCAAGTCTGATTGCTTCACCAGGAAACTCCTTCAGCAAACTGTTGACAGTATAAAAATTACCTTTGCTTTTAGACATTTTTTTACCTTCAGTCATTAAATAACCATTATGAATCCATACTTTGGCCATGCTCTTTGTTCCATGGCTACACCTACTTTGGGCAATTTCATTTTCATGGTGGGGAAAAATTAAATCCTGGCCACCACCATGAATATCAAATTCTTTACCGAGATATTTATTGCTCATTGCTGAACACTCCATATGCCAGCCCGGCCTACCAAAGCCCCATGGACTGTGCCAACCGGGCTCTGTGCCGTTAGATGGTTTCCATAAGACAAAATCTGCAGCATCTTTTTTATATGGAGCTATTTCAACCCTTGCCCCTTCAATAATTTCGTCTCTATTGAAACCAGACAATTTACCGTAATCGTCCCAAGAGGAAACAGAAAACAAAACATGACCCTCAGCTTCGTAGGCGTGCTCCTTTTCCAGTAAAACCCTAATCATATCGATCATTTCAGGGATGTGGTCTGTTGCACGAGGTTCGACTACTGGCTCTAGGGCATTAAGGGATGACATATCTTTCTTAAAAACTTCAGCAGTACGCTCTGTGATAGAGCGAATGTCCTCTCCCGTTTCTATTGCCCTTGCATTAATTTTATCATCCACATCGGTAATATTCCTAACATAAGTCACTTTTGGATAAATATTTTTAAGGAGACGATATAAAACATCGAACACAACTACTGGACGTGCATTGCCTACATGGGCCAAGTCATAAACCGTAGGTCCACAAACATACATTCTAACGTGCTCTTTGTCTAAAGGCTCGAATTTCTCTTTTTTTCGGGTCAGCGTATTATGGAGGCGTAACATTTGAGATCCTTTTGATCAGGAAGCTATATAGGCTCAGTTAATTATTTTGACCTTAAATAGCACCACCAGAATGTTTCCTTTGGTAAGAACAAAGCTTCAAGAACTAATTATCCAATTGGTTTTTTTAAAGGGCTAAATACCAAAAAACTGCCTCTATCAGAATTAACATTTTGGTAAATCATAAATTTTTTAATTAGCAGTCGCTTTAATCATACTAAAACCTGATTTCTGATTAAACCTTGTCTGACCGTTATATGCAATATGAACAAAGAAAGTAAAAAAGAATAAAAGTTTATGGATTCGATTCTTTTTTTCCTTTTAAACGTTTCAAAACACGAGTGATCCCTATCAGTGGAAGTAACAATTTAAGCTCCGGACCATAATTAATTCCACTTAGTGCTAAACGTAATGGCAGAAAAAGATCTTTACCCTTGCAACCGAGTTTTTCTTTGATTTTATCGGTCCATTCTTTCCACGTTGTATGGTCCCATGGCTCTGCAGGTAACAAATCTGCTACTGCCGAGGCAAAAGAAACATCGTCAACTACCGTTTCAATATCATCGAAACAAATTCTGTGCCAAAAAATCACATCATCAAATTTCTTTAAGTTGGGTCTAACAGCACACCAGAAATCAGCATTGGCATGCTGAAGGCCCCTTTCGACAAATCTCTCATTAACATCTTCAAAAGGTGTTGCCTGTAGCAAAGAAACATTGATGGCTTGTAGCTGTTCTGGATCAAATTTTGGTGTTCCACGTCCCGTGTGACCTATATCAAAATTTAATGCCAAAGTGTCAAGATTGGTAAACGGCACAATTGAGTCCGACATGCCAACATTAGCAAGATAACTATTCAGCGCCATAGCCTCAACCCCATCCTCACGCAAGGAGTTCACCGTAATAGAGCCAATACGTTTAGATAGACCCTTTCCACTAATATCCGTCAACAGAGGGGTATGGGCAAAAGTTGGGGGGGTTGCACCAAGTGCCTCAAAAAGTTGAATTTGAACAGCAGTATTAACCACATGATCTTCGCCACGAATAACGTCGGTAACTGCCATGTCAACATCATCAACAGCAGATGGTAACATATATAAATACGTACCGTCCCCCCGAACCAGAACAGGATCACTCAAATTACTACCATGAAATTGAACTGGACCACGTACAAGATCATGGAAGAAAATATCTTTATGATCCAATTTAAAACGCCAGTGAGGCTTTCTTCCCTCAGATTCGTATTCACGTTTTTTTTCCAAACTTAAACTAAGTCCAGATCGGTCGTATATGGGTGGTTTTCCCTGAGAACGCAAACGTCTACGTTTATAATTAAGTTCCTCTGATGTCTCATAACAAGCATAAACACGCCCTGTCGACTTTAAAATCTCAAGCATTTCTCGATAACGGTTAAGTCTAGTTGATTGTTGCTGTAGTTGATCCCATTCAAGCCCTAGCCACTTCAAATCTTTTTCAATGGATTTTGCGAATTCAAGTGTCGAACGCTCACTATCCGTATCATCCAGACGGAGAATAAAGCGACCCTCTGTTGATCTGGCATGGAGCCAATTGGCTAAAGCCAAGCGGATATTCCCAACATGCAAATGACCTGTAGGACTAGGGGCAAAACGAACTACAGTCATAATTCATTTCCACGTGGATTATAACCGGTAAAACCATTTGTGATCGGATAGCGACGGTCACGCCCAAAAGCACGCGATGATATTTTAACACCTGGTGGAGCCTGGCGGCGTTTGTATTCTGCCTGATCAAGCATACGCCAGACCTTTTCAACTGTCTCTGGGTCATGACCTGTAGCCGCAATTTCAGAGGCTGATAACTCATCCTCAATCAAACCATACAGAATATCGTCAAGTTTTTCATAAGGAGGAAGGCTGTCTTCATCTTTTTGATCTGGTTTCAATTCTGCTGACGGCGGCTTGCTTATAACTTGTTGCCCCATAACAGGACCTACTGGTCCAAGAACACCCTCTGGAATGTTGGCATTCCGCCATTTAGAGAGGGCAAATACGGTTGTCTTATATAAATCCTTGAGTACTGAGTAGCCACCACACATATCTCCATAAAGTGTAGCATAACCCACAGACATTTCCGATTTGTTGCCGGTAGATAGTACCATGTAACCAAACTTATTTGATAGTGCCATCAAAGAGAGGCCACGAGAACGAGATTGCACATTTTCCTCAGTAGTATCAGAGGTAACATTCGCAAAAGAAGGTTTAAGCATCTCGTCAAAAGCTGCCATAGCTGGTTCAATGGATATTCTGTCTAAACGACATTCCAAAAGATCAGCAATCTCAGTAGCATCATCAATGCTTTGTTTTGATGTATAGGGCGATGGCATCATAACGCAATGAACACGCTCGGGTCCGATAGCATCAACCGCAACAGCCGCACTTAGTGCACTGTCTATTCCACCCGACAATCCAATTAGCACGCCAGGGAAACCATTCTTATTTACATAATCACGCAAACCAAGGGTAATGGCCTTGTAAATTTCTTCTATTTGATCAACATGTTCTATTTCGTCTTGATTTTGGCAACACCACTTATTTTTTGTCAGTTTCCAGTTTGTCTTCAATAGACTGTCCTGCCAGGAACAGGCACGTTGTGCAAGAACACCTTTTCTTCCCATGACAAAACTATCCCCATCAAAAACTAATTCATCCTGGCCACCAACTAGATTGACATAAATTAGATCTAACCCAGCCTCTTCAGTCCGTGCCCTTGCGTAATCTAAACGGGCAGATTTCTTTTGCACATCAAAGGGGGAACCGTTAAGAACCACAAAGATATCTGCGCCGGCTTCCGCCAAGCCCATTGAAACCCTATCACACCACATATCCTCGCAAATCATAACCCCAAGTTTTACACCAAGGAATTCCATGGGTTGAAAATCCCTTCCAGCACTAAATACTCGCTTTTCATCAAACACGCCATAATTGGGGAGCTCACGTTTATAGCATACTGCTTCTATTCTCCCTTCCATAAGAAGAAGCGCTGCATTATAGATATTTCCATTGTCTCTCCAAGGTGCACCCGTAAGAACTGCAGGCCCACCATCGCTAGTTTCACTAGCAAAAATCCGGACCTGTTGTTCAATAGCATCCATAAAAGAGGGTTTCAGAACTAGATCTTCAGGTGGATAACCACTAACCATCAGCTCACCACTTACAACCAAATCAGAATCCTGGGCCTTACTACGCGCAGTTCGGAGTAAATTTAAATTTCCTTCAATATTTCCCAGTGTAGGATTCAACTGGGCCAATACGATACTGAGTGTATTTATCATTTATAATTTTCCATTTTTTGGAAAGCGGAGCCTATGCACCAGCATAAATACTGTCAACGGCCCCTATCATATATAATTTTCTTACATTTATTGTTCTTTTGAAGTTAAACAATAGTAGAGAAATTCATCATAACCGCCTAGTAATGAATATCAGTTTAAACGTTAGATTAGAGATATGGCGTTTCTCAGTAATCACAACGAATAATGTAATATTATGCAATTTAGTCAGAAGTTCCAAAACGATCTTCTTTAAGAGCCTTGGCAATAAGAAAAGCTAATTCAAGTGATTGCTTTGCGTTTAGACGGGGATCGCAATGTGTGTGGTATCTGGCGCTCAAATCGTTTTCCGTTATTGCCTGACTACCTCCGACACACTCTGTTACATCCTGCCCCGTCATTTCAAAATGGACGCCACCAGCATGAGTTCCCTCTGCTTTATGGACAGCAAAGAAACCACGCACTTCTTTAAGTATCTTGTCTACAGGACGTGTCTTGTATCCATTTGAGCTTTTGATTGTATTAGCATGCATGGGGTCACAAGCCCAAACTACCGAGCGACCTTCACTCTGAATTGTTCTAATTAAGTGTGGTAATTCACTTTCAACCTTGTCAGCACCCAGACGAACAATAAGCGTAAGATGACCAGGTTCATCTCTTGGATTTAGCACGTCAATTAACTTAATTAGTTGATCGGGCTGCATAGTTGGGCCCACCTTGACACCTATTGGGTTAGCAACTCCACGCAAGAATTCAATGTGCGCACCATCAATTTGGCGCGTTCTATCTCCAACCCAGAGCATGTGAGCAGAGGTGTCGTACCAGTCCCCTGAAATACTATCAACCCGAGTCATAGCCTGCTCGTAGTTAAGCATAAGAGCCTCGTGAGAAGTAAAGAAGTCGGTTTCACAAATTTGAGGTGTTGTCTCTGATGTCAAACCACAAGCTGCCATAAAAGCTAGAGCTTCACCAAGACGGCCAGCCAAATCTCTATATTGCTCTCCAAACTTGCTGTCACAAACAAAGTCAAGTGTCCATTGATGGACCTTGTGAAGATCTGCATAGCCGCCTTGTGCAAAAGCTCTAAGTAAATTTAACGTTGCTGCCGCTTGGTTGTAGACTTGTTCCAGACGGACAGGATCAGGAGTGCGAGCCTCTAACGTAAATTCCATTCCGTTAATCATGTCACCACGATAACTGGGTAGAGTTATACCACCAATGGTCTCTTCTTCTTCAGAACGAGGTTTTGCGAATTGTCCCGCCAAACGCCCAACTTTTACGACAGGGCAGGCTGCACCATAAGTCAAAACTACAGCCATTTGAAGCATAACACGGAAAGTATCTCGAATATTATCAGGATGAAATTCAGCAAAACTCTCTGCACAATCACCACCTTGCAACAAAAAAGCCTTACCCTTAGCAGCCTGAGCAAGAACCCTTTTTAACTTACGTGCCTCCCCAGCAAATACTAGTGGTGGATAGCTACGCAAGCGCTCTTCAACTGCATTGGCAACTGCAGCATCTGGATAGGTTGGCATTTGCAAGACTTGTCTTGAACGCCAACTTTTGGGCGACCACTTTTTGGTCATTTTCATAATCCTTAAGCACTTAAAATACGTTTAGTGGGAAGCCTATACCCTTGTCAGGAATAATTTTCCAGCAAAACCACGCTTTTTTTAACAACAAATAGACGATTTTAGTCCAATCGCTTTTCACGCATGGTCACAAATTCTTCGGCAGCCGAGGGATGAATACCAATTGTGGCATCAAATTTTGCCTTTGTCGCCCCACATTTTAGAGCAATACCAAGGCCTTGGATGATTTCAGGGGCATCCATTCCCACCATGTGACATCCAACAACTATATCCGTACTTTTGTCCACAATTAGCTTCATGAGGGTCTGCTCATCCCGACCTGATAAAGTATACTTCATAGGTCGAAAACTTGAGATATACACATCAATTTCGCCATATTTAGTGCGGGCCTCGTCTTCTGTTAGACCAACGGTTCCAATAGGAGGAGAAGAAAAAACGGCAGAGGGAACATTAGTGTGATTAACCTTGGTGGGACAATTATTAAAAACTGTTTGGACAAAAGCTGCTCCTTCGGCAATCGCAATGGGTGTAAGATTAATACGGTTTGTAACATCACCCACCGCCCAAATTCCATTAACACTTGTCTCCGAATATTCATTAACAGCAACAGCACCATTTTGATTTAGTTCAACACCAATTTTTTTGAGACCCAACCCCTTCGTGTTAGGCTCACGCCCAGTAGCATACATTACCTGATCAGCTTCAAGAACACTCCCGTCAACAAGATACAACGCATAACCACTACTTTGTTTTTTAATGTTACGCACAACAGACTCACTCCTCAGAGTAATACCACGTTTTTTCATTTCTGTTGCCAAACACAACCTCACATCTTCGTCAAACCCACGAAGAATTTTATCGGCGCGGAACACTAGCGTTACATCAACACCAAGACTCCGGAAGATACCAGCAAATTCAACCGCAATGTAACCACCCCCAACAATAATGATCTTCTTTGGCAAGACTGCCAGTTCTAGTGCCTCATTTGAAGTTATAGCATGTTCAATTCCTGGTATATCAGGTAAGGATGGCCAGCCACCAACAGCAATCAGGATATGTTTTGCACTATATTTTTTTTCATTAACCTGTATTGTATTTTTATCAATAACCTTCCCTCGACCAGCAAGCAGGTCTACATTATTTTTACTTAGAATACGCAAATAGATGCTATTTAGGCGATCAAGTTCTTTGTCCTTTGAAGTTATCAATTTTGACCAATCAAATTGTGGTTCAGGAAGAGTCCAGCCGTATCCAAGGGAGTCTTCAAAGTCATCAGCGAAGTGACCCGCATAAACAAGAAGCTTCTTGGGCACACATCCCCTAAGCACACATGTACCTCCGACTCGTTCCTCTTCAACTATGGCAACGCGCGCACCCAACTGCGCCGCTAGTCGTGAAGCACGAACACCCCCAGATCCAGCACCAATAGTTATCAAGTCATAATCAAATTGAGACATATTTAGATCCTATGTTTTTTACAAGCCACCAAAGCACATGTATTTGATCTCAAGAAATTCTTCAATTCCATACCTTGAGCCCTCACGGCCAATACCAGACTCCTTAACACCACCAAAAGGAGCAACTTCACTTGAAATGGTGCCCGCATTTATGCCAATCATGCCATATTCCAGAGCCTCAGAAACCCGCCAAACCCGGTTGATGTCACCTGAATAAAAATAAGCTGCTAATCCATAAGGCGTGTCGTTTGCTATTGTGAGCACTTCTTCTTCAGTTTTAAAACGGTAGAGAGCTGCGATAGGCCCAAATATTTCCTCTGACGCTATGTGCATAGATGTATCTACATTGGTCAAAATTGTCGGCTCAAAAAAAGTGTGGCCCAGGTCACTGCGCTTACCACCAAGAACAACGCTAGCACCTCTAGCCGTAGCATTATCAATTAAGTCTTCAACCTTTTTCAGAGCACTCTTGTTAATAAGTGGCCCCTGGGTTGAATTATTGACTAGGCCTGAGCCTACATTCAACTTGCATACAGCATGAGTTAACATTTCAGTAAAAATCTCATAAATAGAATCTTGAATAAAAAAACGATTAGCGCAAATACAGGTTTGTCCTGTATTACGAAATTTTGATGCCATAGCCCCCACGACTGCTGCGTTCAAATCTGCATCCTCAAAAACAATAAACGGGGCATTCCCGCCAAGTTCCATCGACACTTTCTTAACAGTAGCCGCACACTGCTTCATAAGTAATTTACCAACTGGGGTAGAGCCCGTAAACGATAGCTTGCGAACCTTGGGATTGGATGTCAACTCAGCACCAATCTCAACCGGATCACCCGTAACTACATTTATAACTCCTCTAGGTATGCCTGCACGCTCAGCCAGTTCAGCAAGGGCTAAAGCTGAAAAGGGGGTGTCCTCTGCTGGCTTTATTACAATTGAGCAACCAGCTGCGAGAGCTGGAGAACATTTACGGGTAATCATTGCATTAGGAAAATTCCACGGTGTTATTGAAGCGACAACTCCAACAGGTTGCTTTATCACGACAATGCGCCGATCTATGGAGGGTGCCGGTATAGTCTCTCCATAAATGCGCTTTGATTCTTCTGCAAACCACTCGATAAAGGACGCTCCATAGGCAATTTCATCCAGAGCCTCAGCCATCGGCTTTCCCATTTCCGCAGTAATAATAGTCGCTAAATCTTGCTGGTTTTCCATAATAAGATCGTACCAGCGCTTAAGAACAGTTGATCTTTCTTTGGCTGTCTTGGACGACCAAAAAGGAAAAGCCGCTACTGCCGCATCAATAGCACGTGTGGTCTCTACTTTCCCCATTTTTGGCACTTCGCCCAGTACTGACCCATCTGCTGGATTATACACATCATAGGTTTCGCCACTATCCGCATTGGCCCATTGGCCATTCACGTAACATTGTTTTTTAAACAGAGTAAAATTGTTGATTTGCAATACAATCTCGCTGGTAAGTTTTTAAAAGAGATTACAACTACGTATAAATCTAAGTTATGAATAAACCCTAATTAAGACTGATACAAATTGCTATTTTTCTAGAAAGGTTACTTTTCCACAAAACAATTTGCGTTTCCACATATCTCAGTTTAGTACTGAGTGATGCTTCAAATTTTTCCTAAAATCAAGATGGTTGAAAATTTTATACTTCTTATATAGAACGAGCCGCTTCAGACATGACCTTCATTTTGGTTATCGCTTGCTCTCGAGTAAAAAAACCAAGGCCACAATCCGGTCCAGCTATTAATCTCTCTGGATCAATATGACCTAACGCTTCCAATAATCGACTCCTTACCTCTTCAACACTCTCCATTCTACTTCGGCCAATGTTGATGACACCCAATATCACCTTTGTTTTTGAGAACTTTTCAAGTATCCTTAGGTCGTTATGCCGATGAGCATCTTCAATTGAAACTTCGTCTATAGTCGAATCCTCAATCGCACTAATGATTTTCACATAAGCGTCTTTGTCAGCTTTTTTATAATTTTCTTCATCAAGGGAGCTTGGATACCCACAACACATATGAACAACACGGTTTATTTCTTTAGGAACCCCATGAAGTGTTCTTTCAAGATTCTCAAAGCCATATTCGAGAGCTTCCTCAGGCCTTCGAGCAAAAACTGGCTCATCAACCTGAATGTACCTACACCCAGCCTCGGCCAGAGCCTTTACTTCCTTATTAAGAGCTGATGCAAGATCTACACCCATGATTTTTTCATCTGAATAATATGTGTTTGCAATTGAGTCGGCTATAGTCATCGGCCCTGGCAAAGTTATCTTTACCGGGTTTTTTGTAAACTGTTGTGCTACTTTCCAATCTTTGTCTAATCTTGTTTCTTTAAGACTAATTGATGACACAATTGTCGGCAAATCAGCTTCGTATGCATCCCGTACTGAACGATGAGTAACATCTTGAAAGCTAATTCCATTGAGTCTACGACATTGATAGTGTATGTAATTTTCTCTCCTCACCTCTCCATCAGTAGGGACATCAATTCCGGCATTTACCTGATCTCTGATTATTTCTTCTGTTGCCATAAGAAACCTTTCTTCCGCACTATCTCCAGCCTCCTGAAGCGAATTTTCGTAGCTCCCCGGTGTCCAATTTTCTAGTAGCCCCTTAGAGGCTTTTTTTTCTTCTTCGCTTTTATTTGCCAAGAACCAATCACCGACTGGTGTGGACTCAGGCTTTGGATATGAACCAATTGTTGTCGTCGTTAACGGCATCTAAAAAAATCTCCTACACGCTTCATTGTAAAATCAAAAAAATTAGCTAATGACACAAGCAAGCTTATGGACTCAACCTTAGGATAGTAGAAGTATCACCAATGTACCTATCTCTTGGGTTAGAGTGTGTATACTTACTCACAAAATTCAATTATCAATTCCATTAGTTAAATAGGACACGTTTAGTTATTGGTATACATAAAGCTTCGTACAATCATTGCTTATGTTTTATTTATAGAGGTATCGCCTTTGCCTAGAAACGTTCTTTTTACGAATAAGATAGAGAAGTACTGATCATTTGTAGAGGTCTCTTATGGTAGCAATCACTATAAACCAAAAAAGTCTTAATTTACCCCACAAAGAAGTGTCTGTACGTAATTGATGATATTTTTTTATTCCACAACTAGTTTTTATGGTCTTTGGGCTAGTCATCCAACCAATAACCCTAAATAAAAATCTTTTGATTTACCATTTATACAAAAATTACGTGGCGCCTTAATAAAAGTTGGGGACAAAATATTCCGCTTAAATTCATCTTCTATTTTAGACATATTTAACAAAACTATTATATCAACAACAAAACAACCTTATGATCAGCCTAACAACTCCAACGCAACTTTCTAGAGTTGCCCAGACTGTTTAAACAAGGAGCAGTGAGGTCAATGACTTTATAACTCCAGATATATTTCTTTATATATGTTTGCCGTTCCCTGATCAAAACAAATAAATTGCACCATAAGATCCTGTTTTTCTTGAGTGGCAAGTGTCGCTACAAGGGCAATTTTTGTTGCTTCTACAAGCGGATAATTATAAATCCCTGTACTGATGGCTGGAATCGATATGCTGAATATTTTATTTTTCGCTGTCAAAGTGAAGATAGATTGGTAGCATCGATAGAGAATTTCTGCCTCACCCCTAGTACCGTCAAAGTATTTGGGCCCAACAGCGTGAATTACATGCCTGCACCGCAAATTATACGCCCGCGTCAACCTAGCTTCACCAGCTGGACAATATCCAATCTCGAGGCACTCTTTAGCTAACTTTGGGCCAGCGACGCGATGAATAGCACCACATACGCCACCACCAGCTACTAAATGCTCGTTTGCTGCATTAACAATTGCATCTATTGTTTGTAAAGTTATGTCCCCTGTGATAATTTTAATCATTCTCTAAACAAAGCAACATTCTCCCAAAATACCTCAAAAATTTAGATTAAATTCTAAAAAGAAGAGGCACCCATAAGAGTGCCCCTTGCATTGTCTGATCTGGCTCCTACGAGGACCATAAATCAATCACATCTTTTGAAGTTAACTTCGTTTGAGGTGACGACCCAATTCCATTTAATTGAAGACCAAACCTTGAGACAATGAGACATTGGACCACCTCCTTTCTATTGTTAAAAAAAAAAGTATACCAGATCTCATTTACAGAAGTCATCAACCATATTTAGAATTTTAGTTTGTTCTCAGCTAATTTGACCACAAACTAATATTTTCAGGATTATTATTAAGTGAAGTCCTATGAAGTCACTAGCTCGAAATATTTTACAAAACATGAGCAATATTATTCTAATAGCCTAATACTAAAATTATATGAAGAAATTCAAATGACTCCTCTGAGTTTCTATAAATTAAATTTAGTCTTATTTATTTTTTACCAAAATTTTATTCTTTTTAATCAAGTGATCCCTATATTCCTTCAACCAAACTAATTTTAATTTACAAAATTCATAAAACCATAAATCGTAAAATTCCTCCCCTTTTTCATTAGTTGCCGTTTTCATACCAAAAAATAGAGCAAGGTTTTGATATAAGATACCACCTTTATCCTTTGAATCAGGATTAGTTTCGTATTTTCGAGTTACAGAAATACTTCTTGGTTGAGAATAAAATTTAATATTTAGTTTATCTACATCTATATGTTTGACCGTAAAACTATCATTTGATCCTTTAGTCCAACGTTTAGCAAAGTCCAAGGCGTCTTTTTTAGAAGGAAAATATTGATACACCCTACCATCAATATCAACACCACGATCGGGAGATAGCGCATTTATCTCTCGGCTCACTTTCATTATCTCGCTCTCTATTTTCTCAACTGGATACCACCATCGTTGGAAAGATCTAATAAAAACAATAAGTTTCAATGCAAAATTTCCTTACCTAGAACAATCAAAATTACAATCCAAAATATTAAGACCTCACAGGTACTGTTCGATCGCATGATATAAATTCTAAGGCAGCCCTAATGAGAACCAACTACTTTGAAAGATGTATTTGCAATCTTAAAGTCCATGATCGAATGGTTTTTGTTAGATTAAATTGTTTTCTAATAAAATGATTTACTTTGCTTCTCAGAGGTAGAGTTGAAATCTAAATCCACGATTATTCTTTCGAATTAATATCTGAAAGTTGCAACTCATTATTCAACCACGTGCCCTTCAATATGCGTCCGTTTTTAAAGATGAATGTACCTTGTCCATTTTTCTTTCCATTTTTATATTCCCCAACATATTGGTTTCCATTAGCAAAAGTTGTTGTTCCTTTGCCATGGTACATGTCCCTACTGAAGTTACCTACGTATCTTTCCCCACTAGCAAAAGTGAAAGTACCTTGCCCACTTCTTTGGTTGTTTTTGTAATGGCCGACATGTTTATTCCCATCTGGATAAGAGTGGATGCCATATCCATCGTATTTGTCACTCTTAAATTCTCCTACATGCTTTTCTCCATTTGAAAACAAAAAAGTGCCCTGACCGTTTTTTTTATTATTTTTAAACTCTCCAACGTATTTATCCCCAGTTTCATAGGTGGCAGTTCCATTCCCACTTCTCATGTCATTTTTGTATTCGCCTACGTATTTGTTGCCGGACGTAGCGAAGGTATAAGTGCCTTGACCGTTTTTTTTACCATTTTGAAACTCACCAACATACATATCTCCATTAGAAAAAATATAAGTACCAAAGCAGTTGTGATATGGTACTTTTTTTTCAATAGGGCATTTAGGCAAAGCAAAAACGTTACATACATTCAAAACAAGCAAGGCAAAGGATAGGCTCATGTATGTGGATAGAAGTTTCATTTTTCAATGTTAATTAAATAATTAAATAGACGAATGAAAAAGTATTATAGATTTTAACATTATAAAGGAAATATCAACCTAAACCCCTCATTTAAGTTTCTACCTAACTAACATAAGAATCAAAAACAAAAAGAGGCTATAATACTATTATTTAATAATTGAATAGCGTGCGTTTCGATAACTGAATCCCATTTCCAAAAAATGATGGTGCCGTAACTTACAGCTAATGCAGTTGAGAGAAATAAAGTACTTTGCATTTTTTTGTTTTACCTAATGAAATTTGAAGGAGCAAAGTGGACAAGAATTTTATTTTTTGACGAAAGATCTATAGATTTGTAATTCTGAATATTAAACATATCAATTATACGTCGTATTACTATACAGTTACTTAGTCAACCTTTGTCTCAATTGTAAGCATAACCGAAAAATGTTAGAAAAATTTATTAAAGTTTTTAATGCTAACTCACTACCACATTTAATAATTATTTTTATAGTCTTTGGTATCACGGGGAGCCTTTCTATTTTGTTCTCTGAACCTACCTTAAATTATTTAAAACTAGACCAGATCACAAACTACTCTATTGTCCATGTGATTCTGAGAATCTTCGTTATACTAGTAATTTATCAAGTCTTACTTATTGTGGTTGGATCAATATTTGGACAATTTAAATACTTCAAAAGAATTCAAAAACGATTTTTAATAAGAATTCGACTTATCAAAAAATAAAATTTTTTTTAGCATCGTTATATCTACTTTAGATTAAAATTTACTTTTTATTACCAAAAAAAATTTATTTTATTTTTGAAATTTAGTTTATAGAAAGTCAAATTAAACAAAAAAAAGAGGCAAAAATGAACGTTTTAAGAGTGTTGGAAAATGCAAAAGTAATCATAGCAGACCTACAAGTAAATCTTGATGATAAGAAACACTCCTCACCTACACTCTGTGTTCAGTATGAGGGAGACATCATTCCTCTTAACACCCCAGATGGTCGACCTATTCTTATGAATTTAGAGAATGCAATTAAACCTACATAAATGACAGTACAAAAAAGATGATCTTGGACAAACCTATTATTAATTAAACAGATCCCGATTGATGAGAGAAAACCATTTCAATGGCCCCTGAGCACCAATAGAAATGGCTTTACTAAACTTCAAGTTTGATCTTGGTTTAATGAAGACTCAACAACCCTTATATTTTAACCTCACACATTCTCTTGCGAGTTTCAGTGCTTTATCTAATTGCTCTTTCGACATCCTCCTCGCAATGATGTCTCTATTTATCGCCCCATTCTCATCCCCACTTGATGCTGCAATATTAAACCACATATGAGCATAGACATTATCTTGACGAACACCACTACCATTTGCATACATTACTCCCAAAGTGTAACGAGAACCGATATGCCCTTGTTCAACGCTTTTACGATACCACCTTATTGACTCTTTAGAGTCTTGTTTAACACCTCTACCATTATCATACATCAAACCCAGTCTGTACTGCGCACTCGCATGTCCTTGTTCTGCTAACGTACGAAACTCTCGCAAAGCAATAGCATAGTTAGCATTTTGGGCCGCAATTAACCCTTCTTGGAAATCAGCACTAAATCCCTCCTCTTCACTTCCAAGAAGCACAACGATCGTTAGGCAAATTATAGTGTTTAGTTTTATCATATAGAAAAACTTCAAAAAAGGTTTGAGAATTTACGATGCCTAAATGAAATCTTTTTCACCGAACTTTGTATCAGTTGTTTTTTTAAAATACACATCCATTAAAATACGCTTTGTGTCAATAACGAAGTATGTTCGAAGTCCATCAACGGTTGATGTCACCTTGATAAAAAAATTTGAGAAAATAATTAATTGGAATTGGGCTGTGCCTCTGCAAGCAATCTTCTTAAAACAGAAGATGCAACACGAGACAATTTGATTTCTTTTACTTTTTCAACATTATGAAAATCTTTACCGACGATTACTAAACCCAACATCCCCATATTAGCATGAGGCGTGCAACCGTATAGATAAACTCCAGGTATGTTAAATTTGATGGAGTGAACTTTGTCTATTTCTGATTTTCTTGGAAGTGATTCCATTTGTGGACCATAAAAAAACTCAACATTGTGCCCTTCACTCTTAGGCAACCACTCGATCGTATCCCCAATATCAATATGAACAACTTCAATGCTATATGAATCATTTTCTGTAAACTCAATTTGAATAGTTTTCGCTGAAGCATATTTTAAGGTTATCAATAACGGAATAAAGGCGATTATATATGTATATACTAAGACTCGTACACTCATGAAATTACCCTACCGAATTACATCAATATTCAATATATAGATTAACTTCCCTCAGATTACATACCTAATTTAAATAAATTGACGTTAACTTTCTTTTATCTCTTACTACCAATGATTAGATTGTCATCCTACTCACAATTGGAGCTTTTTAAAGAATTCAACCAACAATGTTTCTTAAACATATTTGAAAAACTTGTTCTATGAATACTGTATTCTATGTTGCCTTGCTTGCGATTGCGCTACTTCTTGGGAGTGTGGGTGTCGGATCCGCTGACAAACTTTGGAGCACTCTAAAGTCGGATAATCATCTTGTCTTGATCCGTCATGCACTTGCACCTGGGTTTGGCGACCCTGATTATTTTGATGTAGAAGATTGCAAAACACAGCGTAACCTAAGTTATCAGGGTCGTAGTCAATCGAGAAAGATCGGCGATCTTTTTCGATTGAATGGAATAACTAGGGCAGTAGTATACTCCAGTCAGTGGTGTAGATGCATGGAAACTGCAAAATTATTGGCCCTTGGAGAGGTCTCAATTTTACCTTCCCTAAATTCTTTTTTTGAAAATTTTAGTAGAGAAAAACTTCAAACCAAGCAAACGATGGATTGGATAAAAAATGCACCTCTAGATATCCCCACAGTTCTTGTGAGCCATCAAGTGAATATTTCTGCATTAACGGGATATTCACCCACATCAGGCGAAATTATTTTTCTCAGAAGGTCTAATGAGGGTAAAATCTCAGTTATTGGAAGTATTCAAACTTTAAATTGATTTTAATTATTTTTTACATTTGTTTGTAGAGTTGAAGATTGTGTGAAGTATCTTTATTATAATCATTGCATTTGCTTTTTATCCCCAAGTCTATATTTGAATTTAAACTTGAATAAAAAAGCAGGTGGTAAATGACTTATTTAAACTTTTTTAATATTTGAATCCTCATCATCCACTCAAGGTTCAGATCTCGTATCCATTGATACAACGGGCAAATAAAACTGAAATTTATTAGCAACCTTCACACACTCTTCAAGGTTCCTCTGAGGAACTCTCATTTCAAAGATCTTCGACTTTTCAACATTAAAAGGTAACCCCCATCGTAATTATCAGAACCAACATGTATTTCATACTTTTCCTCTAATTTTTTATAGTTGTATTACAAACTAACAGTATGAATGTATTAAATTTGCATTACTGTGTTTTTTAAATAAAGGTGTAACCCTTGATTGCTGATATTGTACTGTTATTTCATTTTTGCATTGTTCTTTTTATTACCCTTGGTTTTTTTCTTATACCAATTGGTTACAAATTGGGATGGGAGTGGGTTAAAGACAGAAAACTGAGGATGTTACATTTTGTTATGATATTGTTTGTCGCAATAGAGGCTGTATTAGGAATAACTTGCCCACTAACCTCAATTGAACAAAATTTACGGGGAATTAACCAGTCTAAATCTTTTGTAGCATATTGGATTGAGCAAATTGTGTATTGGGATCTACCAACTCAATTTTTTCTTTTTCTATATTGTATATTTCTAGGTTGGACATTCCTAGTCTGGCGACTCTGCCCGCCAAAAAAGACGAGAAGTGCAAATTTGTAGGATACCGTATTACGACAAAGTAATTTTACTACTCTCCAATAGGTGCTCTAGGGGTTCATATCAACGAAATTTTGTTTGTTCATACGATTAAATTTCATCCTTATTGTTATTTTTCAGTAATTAATTCTTTCAATAACTTTGGATAAAACGTATTAATTCACCACTTTCTAAATCTTCTAAATTTATATTCTTACGTACCCAAAGCGCTACTCAACAGTCACCGTTATCACCATGTTGCGGGGTTGATCCCGCAAAAAACATAGGCGATTTAAATTATTACCTCAAAACCTTCAAATTCTGGGTGCCCCAAATAAACGTCATTATGTTCACCTGCTCCCTTGTGCGCCTGACGGAATGCATCAGACTTGGTCCAATTTAAAAAATCATTCTCGGTACTCCACGTACTGTGGGATGCATATAAGGTATGGGTCTCCTCCTTTTTACCCTTTACTAAGTGAAAATTCTTGAAACCCGGTACGCCCTCTAAATTAGAGTCACGCTCTTTCCAAATCTTTTCAAAATCGTTTTCCCGCCCTGGCACGATTTTAAATCGGTTCATTGCTATATACATACAAAATACTCCAAATTTATTTTATAAGCAGCAAGGTATTCCATTGTAACATAGTGATTTCTAACTGTGAAATAACATAATCTCAATATTAAACTCCTTACTGACCGATCATAAACGAATTTATAAATTGTTTAAGGATACTTTTCTGAATTATTAAGAGTGCTATCCTTTATTTACATGATAAAAAAAATATTTAAGTTTATTTACGTGAAGTGGGTTTGTTATGGATTATGAAATTGGGTCAACTTCAAGAAAAACCCCAGTGGTTGTAGTTTTTTTATTCTTTATTTTAAATTTAAATGGATGCACTACCTATAAACCAGGTTCTGTGGCCAAAACATTGAATTCCCAAAGTATTGGCACTATTTGGTTCACAAGTAGTGATGGATACGATTTGGTCAGTTATGTTAAATCAATGCCTGTTACAGTTGAGGGTTTATTATCTATTCCTGACAATCATAATGGCAGAGCTGTAATATTATCTCACGGTTCGGGTGGGATTGGAAATTTACATAAAAAATGGAAAGATTTTCTCACTAGAAATGGATATGCCGTGTTTATGTTGGATCATTTTCGTCCACGAAATACTATTAACGTTCTACATAGTCAGGTTCGCGTTACAGAACAACAAATGGCATTTGATATTCTTAAGGCATCGTCATTACTTCAATCTCACCCATTAATTGACAAAAATCGTGTGTACCACATTGGTTGGTCTAAAGGCGCAAGCGCTGGTATTATTGCCGCAATAGATGACGTTAAGAAAATGGTTTTACAAGGCGAAAACTCAAGTAAAATTGCTGGATTTATTGAGTTCTACCCGTGGTGTGGATTTCGTGCTGAACTAAAGACCTCTTCGCCAGTGCTTATCTTGCACGGAACCGATGATAATTACACTCCAATTTCATTTTGTGAGACGCTAGTGCAGGACATGAAGAAAACTGGATCCAGAATAAAAATTGAACGTTTTAATGGTGCTATGCATGGATTTGATAATTGGAAACAAGAGAAGAAAACAACAAATAGTCTAACTGTACGAAAGTCAACAGATGATTGTACTCTGAGAGTGAACCCTGAAACGCTCAACATTCGATCTTTAAATGGAAAATTCTCAGTAGATACTTATGAGAATAGAAAAATGTTTCTTACAAAGTGTGCAGAACGGGGCGTTTCGATTGGTGGATCACCAGAATACAAAAATCGGGTGCAAACCGTGGTTCTTGATTTTCTAAAATAGGTACTTTTTATCAACCTGTGAGGAGATGAGCAATTTGCAACCTGAACCCTCCTGGTCTATGCAAAACATCAACTCCACGGTTAATGGTGATGCTAGATTTCTTGGTTGAACACTATAAATCACTAAATTTATCCTCGTTAAACTCTTAAAAATGTATAAAACGTTATCATCAATAATTAACATCTTTCCCACCGAACTTCAAACTTTGGAATCTCTGGTTCAAACACTTCTTCCTTCTGGGATAATCTTTCTTCTCTTTCTCTATATCTTTTGAGAACTGCAAAGACATGATTACCCTTCCACTGTTTCCCAGTTTGAGTAGTGATGTTTCTATCGTTTAGATGGTGTGCAATTCTTCTATAACCAAGACCACCTTCATGAAGTGATTTAATTAGGTCATGAGTTTCTTTCAGGGAGCATGTGTATCCTTCACCACTATACTTCCCACCAAATTAACTCATCAATTTGTTGGTCCAAACTGAGACTACAAAACACAAATAATTAGAATATTTTGGTTCTGAGTTTCTTTCACTCAAACCTACTCTACTGTGACTGACTAAGTTTGAATTGCTCTTTCTGCTGTACTTGTCATTTTCATTTACCTTTTCTGTATTATCTCATGTGTAGCTTACTCATTATAAAAACTCTTTCAGCTAAAGTCTTTTACTTACACACCTACTTACGCGAGAAACAAAGCATCTCAATGATTAATAATCAGTTATCAAATGGCTACTCTGAAAACTTTTCAAATTTAATCAGTTCCTGCCGGGCATTCCAGATCTTGACACAACTCTCACATCTACCTGTTGCTTTCCGTTTTGCACGATAAGCGGGGTGCCTTCGGCACCCCTCTGATAAACACTCCA
>MDTD01159122.1_pt1 | contig 220082 bp, 201 predicted proteins | sample 811221 | NCBI WGS metagenome assembly MDTD01 (sample SAMN05326646, study PRJNA326480) | marine metagenome | isolation source: seawater | place: Pacific Ocean: South West | collected 2011
GACACCATCCGGCACAGCGCCACTTGAGCCATCAGGGGTATAGGACCAGATTGAACTGGTTTCCCATGCTCCCGAACCAATTGAGTAGAATGTACTCTTTTGAAGCCCATCATCTGCATTTTCAAATGTCACGATCTGCCATGGTGCTACTGCAGTCGAACTGGTTCCTACTGCGCGGTCTATTTGTAATGTGGTTGAGCTGGCTATTCGATATGTAAACCAAACATGACCTGTATTATCTGAGCCAGAATGACTTGTACTTCCTTGTCTACCAAAATTTCCAGGTGCGAATACAGCGGATGATGAGGTGGTTGTCAAACCGGTCACGGTCTGGCTGGTAGAGCCTGATGTAAAATTTGCTGACCCCCTGGCTACTGTAGTCTGATCAGTAAACTCTACTACATAGGTCACGAAATTGCAGGTTATTCCGCTGGTGTTTCTGGTGTAGGTGACCTGGTTTGTGGATGTAAGTACGGTTCTGGGTAAATCTGAGGCAACAGCATCTCCTCCAAATCGATGATTTGAAATGACCATGGTTTTACTCATGTTCACGGCAGTAGGGATTGTTGATACCAGTGAAGTACCAGTGAGTGAACCAGTCAGTTTTTGAACAAAAGCTCCCTGGTATTCAATGACCTGCCAGTAGGCCATATCATGGTCTCCTGCCAAAGTCCCACTTAGTAACCTTAGATTTGTCTCAGATGTTAAATTTCCAGTGATACCATCATCTGAACCTAAGTTGGAGCCATCATTTCGACCTGAAAGCAACACAAAGCTTTGATTGAGGTCCACACATGATATGGTAACATCTACGTTGGTGTTTTCTGCTACTACTCCAGATCCTCTCTGAACATATACGCCGCTCTCAAATTCGATCACCTCCCAGCTAATGGATACCGTACCTGTATTCGATGCTCTTGAGAATGTAAGGGTAGTCGTGTTAGTTATCGTACCCCCAATCAAAATATTTCTGGGATTAGCGTCATTGATAGTGGCTGAAAATACCAGGATTGACTTGGACATGTCAGCCAAGGTAGTAGGTATCGTCACTGTAGTGCTGGTACCGGTAAAGGAGGTGGTCCCTGCCTGCCGTCTTAAGAACTCAGCTGCAAACCCGCAATGAGAAAAAAAAGCAAATAGCAGGAATAATAAGGCAAGTATTATACGGTGATGCATCAATTCAATTTGCTAAAGCGATCTACCAAGATATAAAAAAAAATATTCTAAAAGCATTAAATATAACTGGTAATCAATCCAGATTGAATTATTCAAATCTGATCAATTTTTTAAGTATCGTTTTGAAAAACAACCACTTATCAAACGTGTTCATCACCTCAATTTCCTTGCCAAGAGATGTTTGTTCGTCTAAAAAGCTAAAGATTGTCTTAATGTCATTTTTCCGATACATATCCCTAAATATTGCGGGACCACGCTCATTGTGAGAATAAAGTACATCCAGAAAAAGCGTATCATAAATCCTGAAACGCTTTTTCATCAATTGTAAACCCGGGATTTTATTGGCTTTCAAATTTTCAATGATTATCCGACTCTTCCTTTCGGCATTTTTAAATGAATAACCTGTTGAGCCTTTTACCCAGCCTCCAGCAGTGCCTATTTTTGTGAGGTATTCATTATTGTATTGGTGAAAAGGGTAGTCTGACATGGGAATGACACCACTTTCAGTTCTGAGAACCTTAAAGTCATCTGCTTTCAGGAAATCTTTGATATACCAGTTCAAATAATGTTTGTATACATCTTTTTCCACTACATCCGGTGAGAAGAATGTGTATTCAACCAATGCTTGGGTAGGTGTAAAAGGCAGGATATAGGTGAAGCTGGTTGTGCCGGGATAAACCAAGCGGTAATCCATCATCGTAAAGGCATCAGGATAAAAGACCTTTTCCTTTGTTTCGATGACCCAGCCTTCGAAATGTTGCTTTAAATAGCTGTATTTGCCTTTTTCTTCAAAAAAGTCAGGATCAATTCTGCTGTCGAATACATGATTTGCCAGGTATTCATCACCTGATTTCGTTTTAATACGATTTGGTAGGCCTTGCATAACATCTACTACATCTTGTTGCACCCAGTAGACCTGATTTGATCCCTCAAGCCTTCGTTTGGTTTCCAGATAGAAATCCTTGCCATGTACCATTTTGTAGGTATAGGCTCCCAGGCCAATATTTTGTTGGGTACCATTCTGACTGGTAAAAATGGTTTTGTTCCATGACTTACTGATAATGTTGTCCCATTTACCTTTTCCTTTCTCCCAAAAGCACCAGGTTGGATAATTGTCTCTTTCCGGGTCTTTTTCAAGTATCAGCAGACTTTTATTCTTGAAATAAGGATCAGAAGAAAGGGCTGCAGCGAGATGGAGTCCAGCCGCGCCTGAACCAATGATCGCATAATCATATACCGAAGCTTCCATAGAGAAAGAGGAAAAAGGTTAACTGAGCAAGGTAGACATGAAGAGAAACCCAAAAATCACCCTGCAACCGGGACCTTTGATAAATGTAGTGTAAAAATGCGGAGATGAGAAACCAGGCCAGATAGTTTCTAAAGGGCACCCCTGGTGACGAAAAGCTCCATAAGTCCAGCATTGGGGCCGATAATTCAATGAATATGTCGAGAAACACCATTAATGAGGCCCCCATAAGTATTTTCAAGGCCAAATGATTAAAGATTTTCTGTGAGATAGTCGCGGTTGCTAGTGTCAGCACCATCCAGTTTACCCCAATCAGCCAGGGAATACCGTCGATTTTCGGGCCCAGATTTTCGCCATAAGCATAAGTACCAAAGAGAAACTCATAATGAACACCTATCCACTCCACTGCCATTCCGGTAATGTAAAAAAATAAAGAGATGACAATGGCTCTTTCAGATGCGATAGGGTATGCCATCACCATAATAATTCCTATGAGCAGTAAATTGATAGGGGTTTTCGAAATAAACCAATCAAAATGTCCAAGCGCTATTCCGATGATTGCAGAAATGTGGAATAACCAAACGATAAAGATGGCTCCATTGCGTTTTGTCAAAAAGGGGGTCCAGTTAGTCATTGGCAGGTATTTGGTCAGAAACTATTTTGGCTGAAAGCAGGCAAAGTGGAATCCCACCTCCCGGATGGACAGAACCTCCGCAGAAATACAGGTTTTTGTACTGTGAGGAGAAGTTAGGATGCCTGAGGAAAGCCGCAAATTTCGAATTGCTCGAAGTGCCATATAATGATCCCTGGTGTGATCGTGTTTTTGATTCGATGGTTCTCGGATCCACCACATCCTCTGTTACGATGAGGTCTTCAATTCTTGTCTTTAATACCCTGTTTAGCTTTAGAATAATGTTTCTCCTCGCCTCATCGACTATCTCATCCCAGTTTTGGCCAACATTGCCTGGCGCATTGATCATCACAAACCAATTTTCGCAACCAGGAGGGGCGTCATCCGGTTTGTCTTTGCTGGTGATATTAATATAAACCGTAGGGTCCCTGTACAGATCCCTTTTATTGAAGATGTGCTCAAATTCCTGCCAGTAGTTGTTGGAAAAGAAGATATTGTGCAGGTCCAGTTCACCAAATTGCCTGTTGATTCCCCAGTAGAAAATGACTGCCGAGCTGGATCTTTCCTGTTTCAGGATCCGCTTTGGTTGTCGGGAATCGGGAAGTAAAGTTTGATAGGTAGAAAAAACATCCATGTTAGATATGGCCACATCTGCTTCATATGTATCCCGTTTGGTTTTCACTCCGGTTACCTCATGTTTTTGGGTAGTGATACTCATGACCGGTTCTTCCAGGTAAAATTCAATACCAACCTGCTCAGCTAGCCGATACAGACTTTGGGATATATCATGCATCCCTTTTGTAGGAAAATAAGTGCCATAGTGCATCTCCAGGTGAGGAATGAGTGACATGATTCCGGGTGTTCTATATGGAGATGAGCCATTATAGGTGGCATATCTATTAAAAAGTTGTACCAGCTTGCTGTCGTTAAAATAAGATTGATTCACCCCATTGAGGGTGTTGTTTAGGTGTAGTTTCCCTATCCGAAGGAGGGATTTCAGCGTGTCCGGCGAAAGATATGTGTATAATTTATGGAGGGATTTTTCTAAAAACAGACCTGCTGTCAGATCATATTTTTCCTTATTTCTATTCAGGTAGTTTTCTAAAGTTCGTTCTTCTACCCAGAAGCTCTTTGCTGCTTGCTCGATAAATTGTTTCTTGTCTGAAGGGGCTGTGAAAGTATGACCATCTTCCCAGAAATAATTACAAATGATATCTTTTCGGATATACTTAAAATGCTTTTTCGGATCTTTATCAAACAACTCAAACAATTCATCTACCAGATGTGGCATGGTGAAAAGTGAGGGACCAAAATCAAATCGATAGCCTTTGTTAGAGAAAGCATGGATCTTGCCTCCAGTATAGGCATTCGCCTCAAAGACCTTTACCTCATAGCCTTTGCTTCTAAGCCTCAATGCGCTGGCAAGTCCTGCAATACCCGAGCCGATGACAATTGCTTTACTCATTCAATTTTGTCGCAAATAAGAATAACCCCTATCATACAGGAATGTTGTTTTTTATTCCCAGGTAATCCGTTGAAAGTTTTTCCCAGTTGCCGTCAAATGCATAAGGCTGAAAACGGGCAAAGAGCTCTTCTTTATACCAGTTAAGTACTCGTGTCATTTTAATGGCTTGTTGATGTTCACTTGATTGATAAGCGAATTTCTTCATTTCTACTTCCGTGGTCCAAAGACTAAATGTAGCCATTTGTTTGATGGGAGCCTCCCCAATCCCTTTGGTGTAAATGAGTCCTTCTGCCTTTTTAACAGGCTTTTGAGCTGTGGGTACATATCTCCAAAATCTGATCAATTTTGAAGTTTTAATGGTGGCCCTGGTGATCACAGCTACCATAGGGTTGGTTGGATCTGTACGGTCGGATGGGTGAAAGGGCGATTGGCCGGACCATTTACCATGAGTGGTGATGCATCGCATAAAGATTGTCATGCATGCTGTGCTCCGTGCGCTGTATTTTTGCATCAGCTCCGATGAGTCGATGAACCGTCTCGCTGACTCATGGTTGTTCCAAACCTGGATCAGGGCATATACCGACCAGTCGGGGAGGGGATTGAAACCCAGCCCTTTGCCACTACCCATTAGCTTATAGAAAGTCATCCCCTCAATATCTTTCAGGTATCCATGAGCAAATTGCATCATGAAAAAAGCCCAGATCTTATGGAATAGTGACTTGTATTTACAAAAGGTGATCGTGGTAACCTGATCCATTTGGTGAATTTAACTAATTAGCAAAACCCGAATGGACTGGGAATGTTTGGCTAACTACACTTTTGGTTCCTGCTGGCTCAGGCAATGAAAGCTCCCCAACCCCCAAACGATATCAGTGGAGTCTATGCCCACTACTTTCCTGTCAGTAAATAGCTGACTAAGTATGTCAAGTGCTTCTTTGTCTTTGGCATCATCCCGATAAGTCGGAACAATCACCGCATGGTTGGCGATGTAAAAGTTGGCGTATGAGGCCGGAAGTCTTTGATCCCTGTAGATAACAGGCTTTGGCATCGGTAGCTCTACTACGTTTAATGTTTTATCATTAATCCTCAGTTGTTTCAATGCCTTCAGGTTCTCCACCAATGGAAAGTGATTCGGATCCTTTTTATTGGGTTCAACCACGGTCACTACAGTGTCATGAGCGGTAAACCGGGTAATGTCATCGATGTGCCCATCCGTGTCATCTCCTTCAATGCCATCGCCCAGCCACCAGATGGTATCCACACCGTAGTAGTTGATCAGGTATTCAGAGATTTGGTCTTTGGTAAGATGTGGGTTGCGATTCTTATTGAGCAGACAGGCAGTGGTAGTGAGTACGACTCCCTTTCCGTTGAAGTCTACGGAACCACCCTCCATCACGATTCCTGGATGGAATGTTTCCAATCCCAATTTGTTGGCTACCAGTGTTGGGATTTGATTGTCCAGGTCAAACGGAGGGTATTTACCACCCCAGGCATTATAACCCCAGTCGACAATAGCTTTTTCGCCTGTTTGCTGATTAATCACAAAAGCCGGACCATGGTCCCTGCACCAGGCATCATTGGTGGGATGATGATAAAATGTGATTCTGTCGAGGTTTGCCCCCGCTTTGATCAGCTTTTCTGTAGCATCATCCTGCATGGGCTGATCTTTTACATTGATACAGACCCTTTCTCCCTCAGATACTTCTTTTATAAACTGACCATAAGGTTTGTATATGGAATTGATCTTACCGGGCCATGATTCTTTGTTGTGCGGCCAACTGAGCCAGGTGGCTTCGTGAGGGTGCCATTCCGCAGGAAAAGTATAGCCTGCAGATTTTGGGATAGTGTTACTCATCGATAAATCGTTTTTCAATCGGAGAGTAGGCATCAATGCGTCGGTCCCTCAGGAATGGCCAGTGCACCCTGTATGAGTCGGATTTATTTAGATCTATCGGTACCACTTTAGTTACTTCCTCATCATGAGGTGCTTTGTAATCAATCCAGCCAAAGGCGTTGGTTACAAATGATCCTCCCCAATACTGCATGTCTCCTTCCCAGCCAGTACGGTTGACAGAAATCACCGGGATGCCGTTGGCTACTGCATGTGAAGTTTGAATGGTTTGCCAGGCATTGTGCTGTTCCTGGTTGGTTTGCTCATCCTGACTCTTATGCCAGCCAATAGCGGTAGGGTAGAAGAGCATCTCAGCACCCATCAGACTGGTAATACGGGCTGCTTCAGGGTACCACTGATCCCAACAGATTAGCACGCCAATTTTTGCATATCTGGTATCAAAAGTTTTAAAGCCCAGGTCTCCAGGAGTGAAATAAAATTTCTCAAAGTATCCTGGGTCATCCGGGATGTGCATCTTGCGGTATTTCCCCAGGTACGTGCCATCTGCATCTATCACGGCAACGGTGTTGTGATACAATCCTTCTGTCCTTTTTTCGAAGAGTGAAGCAATGATCACCACATTGTTTTTCTTCGCGACAGGTGAAAGCGCTTCTACCGAAGGACCGGGAATGGGCTCAGCCAGGTTGAAGTTGTCGTAATCTTCCACATCGCAGAAATAGAGAGAGGTGAATAGCTCCTGTAGACACACAATTTGTGCGCCATCTTTAGCAGCTTTTTCTACCCCTTCAACGGCTTTTTGCAGGTTGGCTGCTTTGTCAGCAGAGCAGCTCATTTGGACAATCCCAACGTTTACAGATTTTCTTCCGGACATGCGTGTTATTTTACCACGAAGTTCGGAAATAAATGAGTTCCTGCAAAAGCAATTGAACAATGGTTACACCACAAGTATTTTTTCAAGGGTATAGCCATCCTCAATATTTCCGGTGAGCGAGTCGGTCATGTTTCCTGAGAGACTATTTGAAAAGATGCCATCGCTGGAGTTTGAGGTGTCAGGGGCACCATTATAGCCATTGGAGTTGTATACCTCGGTATAGGTGTCAACGGGGAAAGCAATTTGTGATACCCGCAATGACTTCAGGTTTTGATCTAGTACTTCAACATGAATATGCGGTGCTCTCCCAGGATACCATCCCGGGAAAATGCTGATAAAGGATACCTGACCGTTTTCATCTGAGAGTTGCCTACCTCTCAGAAAGCTGGCATTTGAGTGTGTATTGTATTGCGAGTAGTTTCCATCCTTGTCACAATGCCAGACATCTACATACACGCCTGCAAGAGGTGCACAACCATTGCTTTGATCCTGCACAATAATATTCATCAACAGGGCAACCCCCGTACGATCCGAGACGATATTTTCTCTTACCAGTTGAGCAGGCGTTTTATTAGGGAAAGGACCCGCTGTCTCGCTGGGTGACAATTCGCAACCTTCGGAGTTGGTGTCCGACGGATCAATCCCCTCATCTTTACACCTGGCCAGAAGCGACGGTATCGCTACAATACCTCCTAATCCTGTGAGACTGTTTTTAATAAAACCTTTCCTATCCATGTGATCTTAGTTTTCTTGTTCTAGAGTATCAACGGAAAAATGGCCAGCAGAAGTTGATAAGTGTCTAAAATTGAGACACGTGAGCATATTCCTGAGACGAAACCAAGATTTCTATCCCTCCACTTTGGCTTTAAGGTTCTCCAGACCTTTCTGAAAGTCATTACCCACGCCCATATCTCCAAATAGCAGGAAGATGTTCATAGGAAAAGGCATTTCACTTTCAAAACCCCAGGTCACTTCAGTAGATGATCCAGTTTCTTTAAGGTCAAAATAGACATCAGCCTGTGATTCGTAAGGATCAGTAAAAACCAGGTTGGTTTCAATTCTGGTAGGAGTCATACTCACGATTTCCTGGTATCCCTTTCCGGTGATTTCTCCTTCCCAGCTATGTTTCGAGCCGGGAGCGCCATCTGTTCCTTCGAAGGTTTCTTTTTGGTCCGGGTCCATTTCTGACCAGACCGACCATTCATTTTGCAATCTTAGATTAGAGACGTATGGATGAATTTCAGAAGCAGGCGCATTGATAGTGATTGATTTCTCCACATTAAATTCATTGGAAGTCACAAGGCCTACAATAACTAGTAGTACAACGATACCCAGTATACCGAATAGAATGTATTTTAAGACCTTCATGATTGTAATATTAGTGTTGGTGGTAAGATTTGCTATAATAAATTTAGAGGATTATTAATTGATTTTACGGGCAGAGTAACGCTTTTTCTCTAAGGTGTGATATAAATCAGATCGACCTTTTAATTTTTCTTGAGGATAGTCTGGCTTTTAAAATGAAAAATTCTAGATTTGCGTCCTCGTTTACCACAGGGCATCACAAAAAGTGCTCAAAAGGAAGGTAAATAAAAGTGTGCTCGGGGTGTAGCACAGTCCGGTTAGTGTACCTGGTTTGGGACCAGGGGGCCGCAGGTTCGAATCCTGCCACCCCGACTTGACAGGACAAGTTTGAATTTTTCAGATTTGTCCTGTTTTTATTTTGGCCTAACTCACTGTCAATCATATAAATAAATCGTACCGCCTCGTTGACGCGGGTAGTTCGAAGTAACGTTCCGTCAAAAGTCAACTTTTCTGGATACATCGAACTAATCACTTCGCGCTTCTTTTCGATACCTCCGTCATTGTAGATCGTGTCCAATACCAAAAGATTCTTCACGCCTTTGTCGAGCAGGCCATCAATGCTTACGTTATCATTCTCAGTTGCACTCAGCTTTGCCTCTAGCTTCTCCAATTTGGTTGTATACTCGGTCTTCATTTCCCGGAAGTCTTCAGGGGGAAGCTGCCTTGATGAAAGTAAATCACGGATGTAAGAAAGTTTGTCTTCCAGTTCTCTGATCTGCGATAACAGTTGCTTGTGACCATTTCGCAAATGACTTGTCTGGGTGTTCCATGACTCAATGAGTGTGATCTTGTAGACATCCGCAACCTCAGAACGTGGAATGTATTTGCTTAGCTCCTTGACAAAAACGTCATTCACCTTGTCCGCACGGAAGCGGCAGGTGCATCCATCAAAGCAATGGTAATAGGAATAATATTTTGTGTTGCCTTTGGATTTGCTACCTGTAAGAAGCTTGCCGCACTGGGGACAAATCAAAAATCCTCGTAGCGGCATGGTTTCATTGGATGCCACCTTAAGTCGGTATTTTCCCCTTTTCCGACCATCCAAAACATCTTGCACTTGGTAGTATAGCGCGTCCGATATAAGGGGTTCATGTTGTCCTTTGATCAGACGCTCCTCTTCTTCTTTGTATTTGGGGAGTTCTATTTTGCCACAATACACCGGATTGCGGATAGCAGTCCAAAACAAGCTTTTTGCACCTTTAAAACCTTTATCCTTTGCCATCTTGTAGACTTGTTCAGTATTGAATACACCTTCAGCAATCTTCTCAAATGACCAGCGGATTACGCCCGCCATTGGCTCTATTGGTTCAATCAATTTTCTACCCGATTCATCCGTCCTGTTGGCATACCCTACCGGGGCATGTCCCATGTAACGACCTTCTTTTTTGGCCCGGCGCATACCATGAATTACATTCAATGCACGCCTGTCATTTTCCACCTCGGGCGTTGCCAGGTAAAATGCCAGCATCAGTTTATTTTCAGGGATGGACAAGTCAAGGGGCTGTTCAATGGCCTGCGGTTCCACGCCAAGCTTGCGCAGGATATTTATCATCTGGTAGGCATCACCGGCATTCCGGCTGAACCGATCCCATTTCAAGAAGAGCACAAGGTCACTCTGTCCTCTATGTTTACGAAGGTTGCTCAGGTATTTTTGCCATTCAGGACGATCAAACGTTTTGGCTGAATGATCCTCATAGATCACCTTTCGTACCGTCAGTTTGTTGATGTCGCAATACCTGCGAAGCAGCTCCTCCTGACCCCGCTGGGAGTACCCTTTGTCGGCCTGTTCATCGGTACTTACTCTTATGTAAAGATCGGCTGTTTTCATAGGAGACGAATTAAGTTGCCAGTTTGATTTATGCTTATTGTTTTCCACCTTTTAGATATTGAGCAACCACAATATTTGCAAGTTTTCGGAGAAATTTGAGAATCGAAGCTGCCTGCTCAACCGACACTTCAACACCTTTTTCCTTGAGCATGGCCATTACTTTTTCCGGACTCAATTTCTCCATCTGGTACCTCCTGGTTCTATCCCGTCACCGGTAAGCGCGGCAAGGGGTACCTTATTAAACGCTAATATAAAAATATTTGTTTTGATAACATAATATATGTCTAAACTTTGTATAATTTAGTGCAATGATGGGCATTCACATCCATTTAGTATGAACGGAATGCTTTGATTTGATACCAATTGAATTCCTTCAAGGACGGAGCAAAACCAAAGAGAGCTAAATGAGCAGAACTTATAAGGTGACCTACAAAACGTACTTCAACGAGCGGCTCAAGGAAGTTTCTTTTCATGGCAAACTGACGCACCCCCTATACATACAAGTGACCTTTGACCGGAAGACAACCTTCTACAAAAGTTATTATTTTGAGTTATTCTCCAAGCCTAAATATCACCTATTGGCTGCCGGAAAAAAAGGAGGTCCAACACTTGAACAGGTCATTGCCAAGGAAAATGAACTGATTGACTTTGTGATCGATAAAACGGTAGATGACTTCTCCCTCAAACGATTCAGAGAACAATACCTCTATTATTGTCGCGACCTCTGTGACGTGACCGAAGACGGCTTCCGCGAATACCTATTAACATTCTTCCACGACAAGGGGATGCCCGTTCTTGCCGAAACGTTAAGCGAAGGAAGCAGAATTAAAATCCTTTACGATGTTGTACGGGATTTAAAGACGGCCTTAAAACCGGCCCTGCATGATGAACTTATCGAAAACTCTTTCCATTATGCCCCCCCGTATCTTCCGTTGTTCGGGTTTATGATGCGGTTTAAAAAATGGCCGCTATTGAGTTTGTCCGTTATGGAATTGAATCTTCCTGACGTGATAACTAATTTTGAAGAGTTTGTTGATAAGTTTTATTCAGATCGTGATATCTTGAAATCTGTTAATAAAGCTCTTTAAGTAAATTAAGTTGCTATGTGCGTTTTAGATGCTTATTTGTTTGATAATATCGATGAACTGCGAATGGAAACTGAAAAGTGGCTGGAGGATTATAATAACTACAGGCTCCATGAAAGTCTTAACGGAAAAACCCCGGCCATGTTGAAATATGGACAACTCCCCAACCCAAAAATCCATTCAAGTTGACCACATTTCAACATTGATAACTATTGCAATAATGAAAATGAATTCTACTTTTGAATTGTATAAACGGGGATGCTTACAAAACCTGCCACAGATAGCTGCACTCGAACGATCCTCATTGTTGAGCGTATTAGTGTCAATAACGAACTGCCCACCGGTAATTACGTCCTTAGAAATATTCAGGCCCGGATTTGATCGCTACTAAACAGTTATGTGAACTCGCTGGGTAGCGTTCCAATTTCGGAATGGCGGTGATTTGTATATCAGCCCGATATGTGGTTCGTTTGTATTACTCGAGGGAAATAACATCATTCCGACTTTACCAAAAACCGTTCCCATAGAATCCGTTCAATTCAAGACCTTTGACAGATGCTCTATTGATCCAGAAACGCCAGTCGGGTTCTTCTACTGGGGACTACTGATAAGGTTCACCATACTGGCAAATCGCTCCACCATCATAGAGCGGTGATGAAGATATTTTTATTACCTCATCCTATTTAAGATCAAGGATTGTCGTTTGGAAACAGTCCTAATCCATCGGAAAATCTGGCATGCAATTAAAATCCTTCTTTCAAATCTGCGAATACCTGCCATTCAATCCCTGGATGAGAATCGAGGGATTGGCTGAGGGACTGAGTTTGAGTGCCAGTGCTCATGAGAACAACATGCCTATATCACAGGCGTTTCATGTTTCCTTTCTCTTCCAAATTCTTCTCCTTCAATCAGATTAATGAATGTTGGAATGACTGCTCTGTTTCATTAAGTGCTTTAGCTAAACCTGACAAACCAAATGTTCCTGCACCAAGTGTTACCATACCTAATAGCTTTATAAAAGATGGACGGTTCATTTATCCCTAATCTTATCCAGCAATTCGTTCAATAGTTTTACTTCTTTTTTATTCAGGTTGGATAGAATAGCATCTTCCTGTTTTTCACAAACTGCCATTTTCTCAAGTAGTTCTAGACCCATTTTTGTAATCAACACATTTTTCTGCCTTCGGTCAGATTTACCTTCTTTTCGTTCAACAAGTTTCTTTTTAAACAATCGATCTACAATGCGGCTTACATCCGAATTCCTATCCAGCATTCGCTCCTTAATCAACCCTATTGAAGCTGCATTGGGATGTTGCCCTCTTAGTATTCTAAGCACATTGAATTGAGGAACTGCCAACCCATACGCCTTTAGCATTTTAAAGAACTGCTCACCAATTACATTGTTGGTGTAATACAGGTTTACCACAGCCTTGTGGTATTCATTTCTGAATTTGCTTTTTATTTCATTTTCAATGCCCATTTATCAATCGTTGGAAATGCTAGGCGTTGTCTTGTAATATTTTACATTATCAAGTATATCCAACATAAATATAGCCACATCCATTCTACTAATTGACATTTTTAGCTTAGTAGATCCATTTTGACTAACTCTTGTCGGGCAATGCTTAGTGTTATTGGTCAGCCCGACAGGGCGCACGGCTGTCCAATCGAGGTTGCTTTCTTTCAACACTTTCTCCTGTTGCTCATGCCCCGCATAGGCCGTCCCAACATTGGTTTTGTTGATAAGGAATCGGAATATTCCATTGGCTTCAGCGTAGCTATCGCCCACTCCCCACGCAGAAACCGTGATGATCCGCTTAGCTCCTGTCTCACCCATAGCCTTCACGATGTTAGTCATGCTTACCTCAAGCAAATCCGGGGGAGATACGAGTTTAGCCCATGGCCAATCACTCTTCCGGGCCACATTCAGTGCGACTAGCACCGCATCACAATCGGTCAAGGCGCGCTTCACGTCATCATATACCAATGGAGAGCCCTCCACGAGAACTGCTGACTTATGCACCGGCTTCTCTTTTGACTCTTTTCTGACCAAGCAAACAGGGGTCATGCCTCGTTCTGCCACCACATTGACAAGATGTTTGCCAGTCCGGCCTGTGGCTCCAAAAATGCAGATTCTCCTCATCGCTAACTATTTGAATTTGGCCAGCAGTTCGGGATTGCGAACAAATGCTACGGCCCATACCAAAATGAGTAGTATAGATTGCACCATAAATGATTCGTAATGACTCATGTGCACGACAATAGCTCCCCCCATATGAGCGCTAAGTAAGAATGAACCAAAAACATTGGTCTTTGGAAAAAGGAAAAGCAGTGCGGAGATAATCTCTCCAATTGCCACGATTGTTATCCAGTCTCCCAATCCCCACTTAGCAAAGTTTTCTACCATTTCTGGCGTAGTAAACTTGCCCATGGCACTAAACAGCAACATTGCAGTGACTAATCCAGCGATCACCCATCCGGTGATTTTTCTTCCTTTACTCATTTCTTTTGTTTCCATAGTTTTATCCTTGATTTTTAGTTATTGTCCATTGATTTTAAAATACTTAGCGCCTCCTCAATATGCCCTTCAAAATTCAATTGTGAGTTGAAAATATGACAAACTACTCCTTGCTTGTCAATTATGTAAGTAACTCTACCTGGTAAAATCCCCAATGTTTTAGGTACACCATAGAGTTTTCTCACAGTACCGCCCTTATCACTCAACAGCGTATAAGGCAGATTATGCTTATCTGCAAAATGTTGGTGTGAATCTTCACTATCAGAGCTTATCCCTACTACCTCCGCTCCGACTTCTTTAAAAACTTCGTAACTATCTCGGAAAGCACAGGCCTCCCGAGTACAGCCCGGGCTGTCATCTTTAGGATAAAAGAACAGAACAACGTTCCTGCTCATTATTAAGTCACTCAATCTAATTTTTGAACCAAGTTGATTTGTAAGTTCAAAATCAGGAGCCTTATCACCAATTCGCATGCACAAAACATTTATTTTACATAGATGAATAATAAAACCGCTCATTAATAATTTGTCCGTCAGCCCATCGTTGCACGGCTACCTGAGCCATTTTTGCCCTAGGGGCACCCTTGTAAGTAACATCCATTTCCCATTCTACCATGGATAGGTCATCACCAACTGCCACACCTTTGACTTCTGCTCCGTGTAACTCCTCAATCATTCCCATCGATTTGATTTCCCTCTCTCTATTCGCATCTTTCCCGACAGTGGGTGGTGCATTGTTCTCTTGCATTGACACTTCTTTGTGATAATACTTTTCAAAAGCCTCCATCGTTTGTCCGCTTAGGATCATGTTATTCATGTCTTCGACTTTTTCTTTGAGATTCATAACTTTGGTTTGTTTAAGTGCATAAAATTTTTAAATGGTTATTATAAAGGACGGGCGAACCCAACCTTTCTAATCTGACACAAGATATATATTATATGTTTAAACATAAAGCGGTTAAACAAATTAATTATAATGCTCCATTTTTTGCTCTGCCCGCCAAACAATAAACCATTATGTGCTTGAATCTTTTCCTTTATCATCAGTGTAAAAAATAAACCGTTACCGCTACAAGCAATCTTATTGCTAACGCATAACCAAGTAACTGCCATCCCTTTGCCCTGTCCTTCTTTTCTGTATTCAGCTTGTTCCAGACTGGCCGTTTTCCCCACCTTTGAAATTGAAAATTTAGGCAAATCCAAATAGACGCAAAATTTGCTCTACGCCTTAGTTTTGAGTCATGAAGCAAAATATATGGTGTCTCGAAGCGCTTAAATGTTTATGAACGATTGTGAAGTATTATGAAGGAATTTGAAGGAATATGTTCAATTCTGCATGACACTGTCGGACGACAGAAAACTGTTGTAAATGGGTTGAACAAAAGTTGAAAATAGTTTGTAGGGAGTTAATAGGCTTTTTAGTCAATTGTCTGAAATTGTTACAGCGTTTGTTAGCTAAGGAATGCTCGCGACATCAAATGGGCGATTCAACCAGCAAAATATCAGGTATATTCCCCAGAAAATGAGCAGTTGCTAAAATATAGAATCTTGCTTTATTGCTGTCGGAGTGAGATTGAAACATACCTTACTTGCTAAAAAAGCCACAAATAATGCCCCCGATCAGACCTAGCCCCAAAATTGGCGCATACTGTTTAGTCACCAGAGCATCAGGCAAACTAAGGACTAGCCCGATTAGACCACCTTTTATCCAGCCTGGCATTGGAAGTTCCATATTAATAATTATAAATCCTATGGCGAACCGGCTGATAAAGGACGCTGTCATGGCCAATGCCTTATTCTCAAAAGTCATTGAAACCATTGGAATAATGGAGACTACGCCAAAAACTGTTCCGGCAATTAACCCTTTTACAATGTTTGTCATGGTTTGATATTTAGGTTTTCTTCCAGAATTTTTTGAACATTAATTTATGTAATTATTTTATCCTTTAAGTTGGTTGAGATTTTTTAATTTTTGCTCTCCCCACATTCTTTGTGCATAGTCTGTGAAATACCTATGAGAATTGAAAAAAGAAATATTCGTGTGGTTCCATTCTTTATCAGAAAGTTCCTGGTTATTTTTTAGTTGAAACTCTTCTTTGAGGAGCATCGACCATTTGAAATAATCTTCTGCCCCAAGATGCTGAGTATCAGCATCGCAAATAATTTGTTCCGCAAGAGTTGATGGTTCTTCTAATCTTTTTGTAGCGAAAATCAAATTTTTTACTGAGGGCATGTACTTTTCAGACACGTTGTGTGAATCAAGAAATTTCGATACAATGGTAACGCTTTCATTTTCATGATTGTCAATATCCAAACAATATCCGGTGTCGTGGAACCAGGCGGCCACCAGAAGCTTTTCCATATCAGTTCTTGTCAACCGATAATGTTCGCCAAGCTCATGGCAAAATTGAACTACATTAAGGGTATGATGAATATTGTGAAACTTGCAGATTACAGGAAGGTAATTGTTGAACAATCCTGTGACGTAAAATCTGGATTCAAAAATTAGTGGATTACTATCAAATTCAAATATTGACATGAGTATTTCTTTGACCATTAGCTGCCGTAGCAGCAAATGAATACGATCGTAAAATAATACGTTTGACTAATGACAGTTCATCCTGCGAACGCGGGCTGTAGAGCATAATAAAGTTTGACGGAATCTCTTTTAGAAAAGCCAACGGATGGAATTCTCCCCATCCTTTCACAACAATTTCCTTAGCGTCTGTCATCGGAAGAAGCAAATGTAAGCTACCATCTGGGTATGGATGAATATGACCAAATTCCCGTTCCACTAACGCATGTGGATTTATAAGTTTAACCATTTCGGAAAGAAACAACCCATGTGCCGGGGACTTTGATATTATTGATGGCTTTATCTCTACAAAGCTTATGGTATACGTCCAAAGCACAAGTTGGCGATGAATATGAAGGGCTCCGTTTTGAGACAATTGCTTGTGAGGGCTGGTCGCGGTGGTTAATGGGGCGCAGTCGTCACGATCTGAAAGTTCAAATTCTTCATTCATTGATTTTTCAGTTTTTTTGATACTTCAGCAGCTGGATCAATAAATCGCTGATTATTTCCGGGTATCCTGTCATCAGCTCATCATACTCTTTCGGAGAAATTCGCAGGCTATACGAAAAAACAATTCCATTCATCAATGGGAAGGAGCAAAGTGAATGAATTATTACATAGATATACCTGGAATCCACATCAGAACGAATCAGTCGCTCCTGTTTCAATCTATCGAAGTAGAGCACAAATTTGTTGAGTTTCTTTCTATGCTTTTCAGTTTTTGATGCCAGTAATTCAGGCTTGCGAATGATTTCCCGCAGCAGGAATAGCATCGAATTCGTTTTGAGAAAAGTAATGAACTTGATGATAAATCTTTTCAATTTCAATTCCCAACTTTCTTCCAGATCCTGATCCCATGTAGATAAAAGGGGCATGAAGCGCTCTAGCGCTTCATCGAAAATCCGCTCAAACATTTTCTCCTTTGTCCTAAAATAATAATGAAGCAATGCCCGGTTGATTCCAGCACGATCCGATATCTCCTGCATTCTTGCCCCATCAAATCCTTTCGACTCAAACACCTTTCTTGCTGCCGCCAAAATCGCCTCTTCCGTGGAAAGGCTTGTTTCTAGGTTCATTTTCAATGTTTTTTGATTTAACTTAGTATTTTAACAATTCTGTTAAAAGTAAAGTTATTCTATTAACTTTACAGCGTCAAGATATTAGACAACAAGTTTTGTGTTCGAGGTGAAAATCATGATTGCAAGTGATTTGAGTGAAGATTCTTTGCTTATCATAGAGCAAGGGATCAAGCTTGTGCGACAACTCCATGGAGTTGTCTGTATTATCCATGTTGTGGACAATACATTACAGTATTCCAATTATGTTCCCACGCTGCCTAAAGTTTGGAACTGGGAAGAAGTTGAACAGTACGCTATCGAATTTCTCACCAAGGGAACGCAAAAGTATTCGGACGTTGACAAAGAGATTGTGATCAGAATCGGAGATCCAAAAAAGGAAATAATCGCGCAGGCAGCAAAGCTTGACATTTCTTATCTGGTCATTGGAACAAATGGTAAGACAGGTCTATCCCATTGGGTTATGGGGAGTAATGCAGAGTATTTGATAAGGCACGCTACTGTGCCGGTTATCGTTATACCTTATAGAAGAGAAGCTCACTAAAATAAAATATAAAAGAATTATGGAGGTAACGCCAAAGAATGCCGGAACACGTAAACTATTTGACAGCGTAGTGCTTGAACGATTAACACGAACGCATATTGCTGTCCCAACTTCAATACTTGTTTTGTATTCGGCAGCCCTATTTTATTGGAGTTTGACAAACACTGTAACGACAAGGGGCATGGCGACCGTTCTTTTCTTTGCAGGATGGTTTGTATATACATGGGTTGAATACAATACACACAGATATATTTTTCACATGGCCACGTACTCGAAGCTGAAATCAAAGATTCAATACGCAATACATGGTATCCATCATGAGTATCCAAGAGACAAAGAAAGGCTGGCCATGCCTCCAATACTAAGCGTAACCATTTCCACAATTTTGCTATTGGTTTTAAGATTAGTGATGGGTGACTATGTTTTTGCATTTTTACCCGGATTTTTAGTGGGGTACTCAATTTATCTTGGCATCCATTATATCCTTCACGCCTTTCCACCGCCTCGAAACTTTTTTAAAGTACTTTGGGTAAACCATAGCATTCACCATTACAGGGACAGTGAATCAGTCTTTGGCGTTTCTTCTCCTTTGTGGGATTACATTTACGGAACAATGCCTCGTAATACCAGAAATGGTTGACGTTCGGTTTAAATAGACAAAATTGTTTTGAAGGCATTACTTCTGTACTCAAATAGCAATGTACAATTCTGAAAACAGGGAGAAAATACTTACGTGTGCCGAGAATCTATTTAGAAAATACGGCACCAGGAGCATTTCTATGGATGACATTGCTCATCACCTGAACATGTCAAAGAAAACCATTTATGAGTCATTTGCAAACAAAAATGAAATCGTTTATCAGATCATGACCGTCCTTCGAAAAAGACTGGAAGGATTAGTTGATGCCATTTTTGACAAACCCGCCAACCCTGTTGAACGGTTGATAAAAATTTTCATCTTCATCACATCCATGATGAGAGAAATCAGCCCTTCATTGATTTACGATTTACAAAAGTATCACGAGAATGGCTGGAAAATTCTACTGGAGTTCAGAGACGATTTTTTGGCCAGCAAGATTAAAGACGTTGTAATTGCTGGAATCAGGAAACACTACTTAAACTCAACACTCGATGTAAATTTCTATGTCATTTTTTTTCTTGAAGTGGCTCGGTTGTCCGCCAATGAAAAACTTTTACCACGGGCAAAATATTCAGAACAGGCATTAACAATCTATTTAATTGATTGCCTGATCAGCGGGATTGCTACAGAAAAAGGGAGGCGTGTTTGCAAGAATCTGAAATTAAACAATCTTCAAAATCTCGATTAAACCATATATAATAATAATCAGCTAATGAGTATCAAAAATCTAAAGTCAGTACTTATCCTTTTTAATCTCTTCCCAGCAATACTCTTTGCACAAGAGGTTCAACACTATTCTCTCAGGCAGTGTATTCAACAGGCCATGACCGAGAATGTTTCCATTCTCAAAGCTCAAATGGATGAGGAGGAAGGAAGGCAAAAAACAAAGGAAGTGAAAGCAACAGCCTTTCCTCAGATTAATGCAACTGGGGAACTGATTGATAATGTGCTGCGGCAAGCGTTCGTTTTTCCGGCAGCATTGGGCGATCCGAATGCCGGTCCAGATGATTACATTGTGCTACGTGGTGGGCTACAATATTCAACATCAATTAATGTGCAGGCAAATCAGCAGCTCTATAACCAAAGCCTGTTTACAGGTATCAAGGCTGCAAAAGTAGGCGAAGATTATTACAAGTTTAACCGTGAACGAATTGAAGAAGAAACGATCTACCAAGTTGCATCCTTGTTTTACCGCGTGGCCACTTTGAAGACGCAACAAATTGTTTTGGAGACTAATCAAGAAGAATTGCAAAAGAGCCTTGCCATCTCCAAGGATCGGTTTAACAATGGCTTAGCCCGCAAGCTTGATGTCGACAGGTTACAGATAGGCGTCACCAATATCGAAACTCAATTGGCCAGCATACGGGACAGTTATAGTGTGTTGATAAGCCATTTAAAATTACTAATTGGCCTTAACCAGGATTCTGCTTTCGACATTGATTTCCAGTTGCTTGCTGATTTGGACTCTGCGTTCTTAAATTATACACCGAGCTCATTACCAACAGAATTCGTATGGGAAGGCAAGATTGAGTACAAGCAATTAACCACCCAGCTCTCCTTGTATAAACTGGAGAGAAAAAATTATTCAGCAGGTTATTACCCGACTTTATCTGCATTTGCGAATTACACTTACCAGGGGCAATCTAATTCGTTTTTGTTGGCGAGTGATGCGAATCCACTTTGGTTTGATGTCGCATCAATTGGCTTACGCTTAAATATCCCCATCTTTGATGGTTTTCGAAGGCATGCACAAATGCAGCAATCCCGAATCCGGCAATTGAAAACAGAGAAAGATTTGACTTTCGTTAAGCAACAGTCCTCAACCGCTAGTGAAAATGCTGCCAGGTCACTTGAAGTGAATTACAAAAATTTCCAGGCTCAACAACAAAATGTTCTGCTAGCCAACAGTGTTTATGATGCAACCGAGCAGAATTATAACGAAGGGATCAGCCCTCTGACTGACTTATTGCAAGCAGAGACTGCCAGAATCCAGGCACAAAGCCAGCTGATCGAGGCGTTGTTAAAAGTAAAACAATCGGAAATAGACTTGCTTAGGGCCAACGGTAACATCAAATCTTTATTAAACTAAATTCTAATTAATCTAATTCAGGAATTATAATATGAAAAAAACCATAATCGCAATAATTATCCTCATTGTACTTGTAATAATTAGTGCCTATGTGCTCAAGAGCAATAAGGAGAGGATGAAGGAAAAAACTGAGCTTGCAAAGGTTGCTAATGCAACAATTCCAGTACAGGTAGCCGTAACAAAGCGGGAAGCGTTGGGTGGTAGTTTTACAGCAACCGGCAGTTTTTCGCCATCCAGACAAGTCATTGTTTCCACGGAAGCGGCTGGCAAGATTGTAAACATATCCGTTGACGAAGGACGATTCGTTCAGCCGGGACAATTACTTGCAAGAATGGAATATGAGACGCTTGAAGCTGATGTCAAGTCAGCAACTGCTAACCTAAAGAAATTGGAAACCGATGTGGAGCGCTATAAGAACCTGGTAAAAACTGGGGGAGTTACACAGGCTCAGCTTGATGAGATCAACCTGAACTACGTTAATGCGGAAGCAAGGTTAATAAATGCGAGGGAACGATTGAAAGACTCTTACCTGACCGCGCCATTTGCCGGTTATGTGAATAAGCGCTTTATAGAAAATGGCCAGTATATCGCATCCGGCAAAGAGGCTTTTGAAATTGTCGACATGACGAAGATGAAAATGGTGGTGAACGTAACAGAGGATCAGGTGTTGAAAGTAAATCAAGCCCGGCAAATTAAGGTGTCAGCAGATGTTTATCCTGATGTTGATTACAAGGCCCGTCTAAAGTTTGTGGGTGGGACTGCCGATGTCAACCTGAACTTTCCGGTAGAACTTGAGATCACCAATGTAAAAGACAAACCGCTTCGGGGTGGAATGTATGGTCGCGCTACATTTGAATTGCCTGCGGCTGAAACTTCCCTGGTGATTCCACGGGCTACACTCCTGGGGAGCATTGAAAATGCTCAGGTGTATGTCGTTTCAGGAGACTCTGTTATGTTAAGGCCGATCATCATCGGGAGGCTTTTCTCCAATAATGTCGAAGTACTTGATGGTATAAAGGAAGGTGAGAAGGTAGTTACGAGCGGTCAAATCAACCTGAGTGATGGTGCCAAAGTAACAATCCTGAATGAAAATTAATTGATGTCCTTAGCACAACACTGATATGAAAATAACTGAAGTTTCGATAAAAAGGCCATCGCTTATATTGGTTCTTTTTATAACACTGACATTTCTTGGCCTTAACAGCTATCAAAAACTAGGGTATGAATTGATGCCCAAATTCAGTGCACCTATCATAACAATTTCCGCAATCTACCCGGGAGCTTCACCCAATGAAGTGGAAAACTCCGTAACAAAGGAAATTGAAAATGCCATATCCTCCATGGAAAATGTGGATAAAATCACCGCCAGTTCTTATGAGGGCCTATCGGTTATTGTTATCGAACTCCGCACGGAGGCAAATGTTGATTTGGCGTTGCAAGATGCTCAGCGAAAAGTGAACGCTATTTTATCCGAGCTTCCGGACGATGTAAAGACACCTTCATTAGGTAAGTTCTCATTCGATGATCTGCCTATTATTAATCTTGGCATTTCCGCTAAAATGAACGCGACTGATTTGTATGATTTGGTCACGCAACGTATTCAGCCAAACCTGGCAAAAATTCCGGGTGTTGCGCAGACAAACATAATCGGTGGCGAAGAGCGTGAGATTCGCATAAACGTCAATAAAGATAAACTGCAGGCTTATAGACTCTCCCTTCCCCAACTCGTTCAATTGATTCAAACTTCCAATATTGATTTTCCTACGGGGAAAATAATATCCGAGGAGGAACAAATCCTGGTAAGATTGGCCGGTAAATACAAAACGTTGGAAGAAATAAAAAACCTGGTGGTTGCTTCAACACCTCAGGGAGGACCTGTTTATTTAAAAGATGTTGCAGAAGTTCAGGATACCAAGAAGGAGGTCAAACTCATTAACCGCATTGATTTATTGAATTCCATCGGGCTGAGCATTCAAAAGCAAACTGACGCCAATGCCGTAGCGGTGAGTGAATTGGTACACAAGGAATTAGCCAAACTTGAGAACTTGTATTCTAATATTGATCTTAAGTTTACCATTGCCAGGGACTCTACCGAATACACCCTGGAGGCAGCCGATGCCGTAATACATGATCTTATTCTCGCTATCATCCTGGTGGCAGCTATTATGTTAATATTCCTGCATTCTATAAGGAATTCAATTATTGTCATGGTAGCCATACCCCTCTCTCTGGTAGCTACTTTTATCGGTATGTCTCTGTTCGGATTTACACTGAACCTGATGTCGCTCCTTGGTCTTTCGTTGGTGGTGGGCATATTAGTGGATGATGCCATTGTGGTAATTGAAAATATTTATCGCCATATGGAGATGGGTAAAGATAAAATTCAGGCTGCCTATGATGGCGTGAAAGAAATCGGATTCACGGTTACCTCGATCACCATGGTAATCGTTGTTGTGTTCTTGCCCATTGCCCTGACAACTGGTATTATTTCTAATATCATGCGGCAGTTTTCTATCGTGATCGTGATCGCAACCTTGTTGTCATTACTGGTGTCATTCACGATGGTTCCTTTTCTCTATTCAAGATTTGGAAAATTGGAGCGCTTAACCGATAAAACATTCTTTGGAAGATTTGTTTTGAGATTTGAGGAGACGTTAGACAGATTTATTCATTGGGTTCAGAACGTATTGAGATGGTCATTGAAACACCGATTTATCACCCTCACCATCGCTGCCCTGCTCTTTTTTGGATCTGTTAGCTTAATTGTAGCAGGCTTTATTGGGACAGAATTTATCGCCCAGGGAGATCGTGGCGAATTCGTCCTGGTTCTTGAATATCCAAAGCGAACTTCAGTGGCTCAGAATAATATTCAGTCGCGAAAAATTGAGGAGTTTGTTTCATCCAAAAAAGAGGTTGTATCAACCATCACTACCATCGGACAAACCAGTGAAGGTGGCTTCTTTGGATCCGCTACCGGAACACCCTACAAATCCGAGATTACAGTTAAGCTTGTTTCGGAAGATCAGCGCGAAAAGAGTTCAGATATCTATGGTGTTCTTTTAAAGAATGAGATCATGGATAAATTTCCTGGGGTAAAAGTAAAATCGACACCCATATCAATATTAGGTACTGCCGAGCAAGCACCGATTCAGCTTATCGTTACCGGCCCGTCTTTTGACACGGTAATGGTAGCGGCCAATAAACTCATGCAGAAGGTAAAGAAAGTGGAGGGAACACAGGAGGTAAAGCTTACGGTAGAGGCGGGAAGTCCCGAGGTGGTTGTTACCACAGACAGACAAAAGATGGCCGAGTTGGGCCTGGATCTCCAAACTGTAGGAGCCACTATGCAATATGCTTTCAACGGCAATAATGATGCGAGTTTCAGACAAGGCGAGTATGAGTATGATATAAATATACTATTTGATGTGTTTAACCGTAAAAGCATTGAGGATGTGCGTGCACTTACCTTTCTAAGTAAATACGGAAAGCTGGTTAGGCTTGACCAATTTGCCGAAGTAAGGGAAAGTTTTGGGCCATCCAAACTTGAACGGTTTAATAGGATAACTTCCGTCAATATTAATTCTCAATTACTCGGACGCCCGTCTGGATCGGTTGCTGCAGAAATAATGGGAATTATTGATAGCATGACTTTACCTGCTGGAGTAAGTGTGATTTTTGGTGGAAATCAGCAGAGACAAGAAGAATCTTTTGGGCAATTAGGATTTGCCTTTATTACATCTATAATATTAGTATATCTCATAATGGTGGCACTTTATGACAACTTTGTTTACCCATTTGTTGTATTGTTTTCCATACCACTGGCAATCATAGGAGCCCTGGTTGCATTGGCACTTTCCGCCCAAACGCTGAGCTTGTTTACGCTCCTCGGTATTATTATGCTTATCGGACTGGTGGCCAAAAATGCCATACTGGTAGTTGATTTTACAAATCACCTCAAAGAAAAAGGGATGACGACAGAAGAGGCGTTGTTGGAAGCAACTAAGGAACGCCTTCGCCCTATCCTGATGACAACAATTGCCATGGTGGCGGGGATGATGCCAGTGGCGTTGGCCACTGGACCAGGAGCGGACTGGAAAAATGGATTGGCTTGGTCGATAATTGGTGGCTTGACCAGTTCCATGTTTTTAACGTTAGTGGTTGTTCCTGTAGTTTATCAGCTTGTTGACAGAGCTTTGATAAAAACCGGGCTGTTAAATGAAGCAAGAAAAGCCAGGTACAAAGAGTTTGAGACTTAAGATTTTGTGAAGACGATCTTCAGAAGACTTGGTGAGCTTATTCAAAAATGGAAAAGCAGTGATCTAAGCCAAAAGGAATTTTGCGCTCAATAATACATCGCCTATGTAGGGGGTTTCATTATTGGGGCTAAAAAGTTCAGGGAAGAAAAGGCATTATCAAATTCCGATTCCGGGTTTATTGCGGTTTAGGTTACATCTTCGGTTTCAAAAAGGTAGTGAGTAGTGCATAGAGGCATTCATAAACTGCATAAAAAATAGTTTAACCTTATTGGCGTAATTAGTAACGCATGAAAAAGAAGATTGAATTTGGCATTTCCACATTTGCCGATGTTATGCCCGACCCACATACGGGCGTAACTATTTCACAAGCAGAACGCATTCGGCAAGTAGTTGATGATATTGTGTTAGCTGACGAGTTGGGAGTTGATTTTTATGGCGTGGGCGAACATCACCGACCTGATTTTGCGGCTTCATCGCCAGCGATAGTGTTGGCTGGGGCTGCGGGAAACACCAACCACATTACATTGGGTAGTACCGTCACAGTTTTATCGACTAGCGACCCTATTCGTGTTTATCAAAACTTTGCTACTATTGATGCAATCAGTAATGGACGCGCAGAGTTGTTGGTTGGGCGTGGAGCGTTTACAGAATCATTTCCTTTGTTTGGTTTCGACCTTAATCAATACGATTTACTGTTTGATGAACGACTTGAATTGTTACTTAAAGCAAGAGACAACGAGTTTGTTACGTGGAGCGGAAAGACAAGAAGCCCAATTGATAACTTAGGTATTTATCCACGCACCGAAAAACCATTGAACATATCTATGGCGTTGGGCGGTTCGCGGACTACAGTTATTAAAGCAGCAAAACTTGGACTTCCCGTAGTTTTGGCTATGTTGGGTGGCAACATTGTTGATTTCAGTAATTACGAAAAATTGTATCGCGCAGTAGCACAAGAAAGCGGACACGATTCGGATAAATTAAAATTTAGTGTTCATGCACATGGTTTTGTGCTTAGCGACAACAAAGAAACTGCCGACACATTTTTTCCATACTTACAGTATTACAGAAATCACTTATTAGGAGAACGTGGTTTTCCGCCTTACACCAGAAGCGACTTTGATTACGCTCGTTCCTCAGGACAAGGATTATTTGTTGGTGGACCCGAAGAAGTAGCTAATAAAATTTTATTGCTGCGCAAACATTTGAACATTGATAGATTTATCATTCAAATGCCATTGGCGACTATGCCACACGATATTGTTAAAGAAGCAATCAGCGTTTATGCGACAAAAGTAATTCCGCTTGTCAGAGAGAAAATTGAAGCGAAAGACTAATTTAAAACGACAGACAACGTACAACAAGAACCACAGCCGCTACAACCGATTAAATGAAAAGAAGTGAATTTATAAAAAACAACAACTATTCCGGCTTTTAGTGAACATAGTTTTATTTGCTAGTCCGTAAAGATACCCAAACTTGACATAGGTTGTCTTAGTGGATTAAGACCTTGGTTTAAAAATCAAGGGATATGAATTTACTCAGTTTTATAAAGCAATTTCCTTCCGAGGATTCGTGCAGGAATCATTTTAGAGATCATCGCTTTTCAAAGGGGGTTGTTTGTAAGAAATGCCAAGGTATTGAGCACTATTAGCTTTCTGGCAAGGAGCAATTTCAGTGTAAGACATGTGGTTTTCGTACAACACTTCGCAGCGGTACTATCTTAGAGAGTAGTAAATTAAGCTATCGTTATTGGTACATTACCCTACATTTAATGAGTTCAACCAAAAAGGGTTTTTCGGCTCATGAAGTTAGAAGACAACGGTTCGTATAAGAATAGTAGCCGATTGCGGCATTTACCTGTCAAGTTACAAGAAAGTTGAAGCGGGCTACAACCCTTGTATTTACTACCGTTTCGGCTATTATTTTTATACATTGTTATGTGCTGGCATTATTTATTAGTTACAGTTTTTTGTTCACTATTTTTTTAATAATACTTCTGTTTTGAAAATTTGAAATACTTCTGGAACATCGGACAATATGATTTGAGGAAACAAAATACCTCCATTGGTATTTTGCTCATCATAATCGCTTTCTCCCGCATTCGCTCCCTCATTCTTGTCGGATTTTATATGGTTATAGATTTTTAGTTTTCCATTTTCTCTTTTCAGCCCACCATTTGGCAGGTTTTCAAATTTGAAAATATCTGTGCCGAAACTTTCTTCGCCATTTTTAGGTGCTGCAAACAGATACAAATATTCGCTTGCTCGAACAATGCTTGAATGATCAAAACTATCGAAACCTAGCATATTGGCATCACCAGCACTGATAAGGGTTTCGACATAATTCCATGTTTCTCCGTGGTCTTCTGAAGCGAGAAGAATGACATCCTTTAGTACACTTCCGAATACGTTAAGGCTAACATAAATACTACCATTCTGTGCATACGCTCCGGACTCTGTAACTATTATTGCATCCGCAGTCTCAGAGCAAGATTATCAATATGGATATCGACCAAGTCAGGAACTTCACTTTTTGATGTTCCAAATAAGAATCTTTCTTCGGACCAAGGCCCAGTTGGTTCGGGGGCAGTCATATATGAAATAAAAGAATAAAATGGCAAATTACCAGCTCCGGGTTCATCTCCTTCATTTGGACTGAAAATACGATGTGCAAAGAGTTTCCATCTTTTCTGTCCGTCTGGGTCTTCATTGTCGTAAAGCAATGATGAGGTTTCTTTGTTCCAATGTCCTTCAGTTTCCTCACCATGTATTGTGAATGTTTCGTAGTCTGCTTCGTTGACCGTTTGAACTTTTGTCCATGTCGTCCCTCTGTTAGCGCTCTTTGCCAGTTCGGTCTGAACAACCCATTTATGATCCATGGTCGGACTACTCACCGATGAATAAGTCATCCATCCAATGCCATTGTCATCATATTCGAGGCTTGGATCAAAGATACCGAAAGGAGCGTCTTCCCCATTAATAGTGAGTTTTTTGTACGGGGGTTCAATAACATCATAAGTGTCCGAAGTTTCAACCATTTCGCCATCCTTGGAACATGCTGTAAATAGCATAATAAGTGTAAAAAATATAATTGAATTCATTCTATTCATGGTTTTTAAAATTTTAATTTGAGTGCTGTTGGGTTTATTCATTAGTTCAACTCCTATGACCTTTTGTTCATAATATGGCTTAATCTTGCTTTTATACTACACATAAAGTTCATATTACCCTTATCTTATTTTCTTGGGCTTGCACATAACTTGGGCATAAGCGCTATGAACCTATTTGGGCCATGATGAAAAAAATTCGTGCTGCTATGGGCAAAGCCGATGATGATCAGGTGCTTACAGGTATGATTGAGTGGGATGACGCTTATTTTTCTACCAGCACACCTAAGCGATTACGAAAGAAACTTAAGCGAGGTAAAGGCAGTCAGAAAAAGTCGAAAGTGACTGTAATGGTAGAATCATTTCCATTAGAGATTGACGGGATAGCTCAAAGATATTGTGGGCAGCTTAAAATGAAAGTGGGCCAATCTGAGCAGAAAACATTTACTCAACAGTTGGTTAAATCTTCGATCGATAAGGACAGCGTTGTGTTTACCGATCAATCGTCAAGCTATGTCGATTTAAAAAATCTTGTGAACCTACATGTCAGCTTTAAGTCGACTAGGGAAAGTGTAGATGAACTTAAATGTGTACATATTGCCATTGCCAACGCTAAGAGAAATCTGCTAGGGATTTACCACGTAATCAAGGAAAAATACCTTCAACACTACCTGGATGAGTTCTGCTTTAAACTCAACAGGCGATACAACACAAATCTGTTTGATAATCTTATCGTTAGCTTAATTTAGTGGTATGATTACGGACTAGCAGATAATTTTATGATGCTCAGTTTATCGCCCAAACCGTCCAACCACTTTTGTTTTTCACAACCATAAACATTGTATTCATAAAGAATCGTTTTCACTGCTGTTGGTTGAGTTAATAGCTAATTCCTTTAATATCCATTATCTTTAAAAAAATAATTGCAATGGATTTGCTCAAAATATCAAAAGCACTGGCTGATGCCACGCGGTTCAAAATTATGAAGACACTCATGGCAAAAGGAGAAATCAGTTGCAGTGAACTGGAAGGCCACTTTACACTTTCTCAACCTACCATATCACACCACTCTAAAATACTGTATGATTGCGGACTTATCCATGCAAAAAAGAATGGACAACATTCTCTTCTTTCGGTAAATAAGAAACTACTTGAAAAGTATCTTGAATCCCTTAAAGGAGAATTGGTGAAGTAATTTTTTTCACTCTAATATATAGATGTATTTCAATATATCTTTCTATCTTGCATGTAGTTAAACCTAAAGCTATTTATCATGAATATCAAAGAAAAAATCGAAGACCTAATCAAGCTAATGCTGTCAGGTAAACAAATGGATGCTTTTGAAAAGTATTATCATGAAGATGTGGTAATGTAGGAAAACTCCAAACCCCCAATGGTTGGTAAATCAGCAAACAGGGAGAGAGAAATTCAAGGGATGCAGATGATTGAAACCTTTCATGGCGCTCAAGTCCATGCAGTAACCGTTGGAGACAATGTTACCATGGTTGAATGGGAATTTGACGTTACCTACAAAGGCGCACCCCGCATGAAAATGTGCCAGGTAGCCGTTCAAAGATGGGCTGATGGACAAATTATTAATGAGCGGTTTTATTATTCAACTAACTAAAATCAAAATGAAAACAAGCACGATTTCACTTAATCATCCCATCGTTCTTATGTCCGGGTTTAATAGAAATAATGACAGCAACTCTTCGAATGAAAAATATATTCCCGGAACCTGCAATATGGGGAGAGAGGAAATCAAAAGGCGGAAAGCAAGTGGATGGACAGGGTTGGTACTTACCGTAATTGCCATTACACTCTTACTATGGTTTAACGCCCCCCATTGGATGCGACTGGCTGTTTTCATTCCGGCAGTAATGGGAGCAACTGGGTTCATCCAGGCGTACAATAAGTTCTGCGTGTACTTCGGATTTGGGCACATGTTCAATTTAGGAGAGGTGGGAAAAACCGACACCATCGATCAAAAAGAATTCCGGGCGAAAGACAGAGCAAGAGCCTGGCAATTGCTTGCCTATGCTTTTGGTATCGGATTAATTATAACTGTAATCGTTTATCTCCTGCCCTGATTTTGATCGGATATAACCAGGTAAGTGAACTACTTGGCAGTTCTTGCGTGAGCATCATACTTAGTAGTGCATTTATGGACAAAAAGAAAAATCATTAAACAACAAAAACATGGAAAAACAATCAAAGGGTAAAATAAGAAAGATTGCAGCATGGGTATTAATTGGATTGGTGGGTGCGTTGGTTATTATGAGCGCCACCATGAAACTGATGCACGCTGAAGAATTGGTAACCAATTTCGCTAAATGGGGATTGGAAGATAACCTTACCTTTATAGGAGCTGGCGAATTGATTTTCATCATTCTATTTATTATTCCAAGAACATCCTCTCTTGGTTTTCTTTTGTTAACCGCCCACTTTGGTGGAGCCATCGCAACTCATCTACAACATCAGGAATCGTTTGTAATGCCTGCCATTATTTTGACTGTAATCTGGATTGGTAATTACCTGCGCAATCCCGAAATGCTTGCAAGTTTTACAAAAAAATAAGTGAGCATGAAAACAATAGCTGTATTAGGCGCCAATGGCAGAACAGGAATTGAAATTGTAAAACAAGCCCTGGAAAAGGGTTGGGTTGTAAAAGCACTGGTTCGGGACAAACAAAAAATTAAACTGGCAAATCCCAATCTGCATGTCGTTGAAGGAAATCCAATGCGTATTGATGAGGTGACAAAGGTGGTTGAAGAAACAGATGCTGTTTATGTTGCACTGAACATTGGAAGAAAAACTGATATGCCCTGGTCTAAGGTGGTTTCACCGCTGGATTTATTACGTGTGAGTATTGATAATACGATAAATGCCATGCAAGAAAATGGTGTAAAGCGTGTGATAACTGTTTCAGCCTGGGGAACAGGTGATAGTTACAAAGAAACAAATTGGATATTTAAATTTCTCATCAAAAAAACCAACGTTGGTGTAGCCTATGCAGGTCACGAAGATCAGGAGAGACTGCTCCGAAAAAGCGGACTGGATTGGACATCTGTTCGACCGGTTGGGCTTAGCAACAGTGAAAAGCAGAAGTCAGTTCGGGTAAGCATTAAAGGCGATAAAAAACTAAACATGACCATCAGCCGAAAAGATGTTGCCCGCTTTATGCTGGACATTGTTGATGATGAAAAGTATTACCAGCAAGAACCTTCTATTTCATCGGAATGATTTTATCCGGTAGCTGAGTAATGTGCGTCCGATTTAAATTCATTTTTGAATTGCAAAATGAACCGATCAGACTTTATAAAGATAATGGGAGCAGCAACAATAGGTTTTGGAACTTCAGGTGTAAAAAGCTGGGCCAATGCGATAACGGACTTACCCGAACAGGAAGTAACCCTTCCAGTTATTTTTACTTCGCACGGAAACCCAATGGACATTCCCCTTCCTCATAAAGCGAATCCTTTTTTAACTTATGTTTTTGATTTAGGTGTTGACTTGCGGAAAAAATATCCAAAAGAAATTAAAGCCATATTGGTAGTATCAGCACATTGGTGTACCAAAGGCACGTACGTGAATGTTTCTCCGTGGCCTGAAACGATTTACGATTTTTATGGTTTCCCACCTGAATATTACACTATTAAATATCCTGCACCAGGTGCGCCAGAATTTGCCAAAGAGGTAGCGCATTCCATTCCTACTATTAAAACTACCACCGACTGGGGTTTCGATCACGGCAACTGGCCCATGCTTCGCCATCTTTTTCCGGATGCCAACACTCCGGTTTTTCAGATGAGCATTGATTATTATCAATCTCCTCAATACCACTATGAGTTAGCAGTTCAACTGAAGAAATTAAGAACGAAGGGTGTTTTGATTATCGGCAGCGGTTCCGTTGTTCATAATCTTCAATTGGCAAGTTCCAGACTTTTCAAAGGCGATAAAACCTTGTATGGATGGGATAAGGAATTTGATGAATGGATAAAACAGAGAGTGGTGGACCGTGACATAAAAAGTTTGATGAATTATGAAAAAACAAAATTTGGAAAAATGGCTGCCCCGACTCCTGATCATTATGTGCCACTAATTTATTCTATGGCTATGCTGAATACCAACGATACAATAAAGCACACCTATGAAAATCTTTTACCTGCATTTAGCGACCGCAGTTTTATTATGGAGCCAACCCATTAAACAATATCAGAACATGGCATTGCAATTTGATTTTGAGATTCCAAAAAGAACAGGGAACAAACCAACTACTACACCGAGCAATCCGCACATGCAACTGGACCAGCAACCATCTGACAGAAAGCTGGTGGATGAACTTATGGGTTGGGCATTCTCGCTTCCTGATATTTCAAAGGAGCATAGCAAAATATCTGTACATGGAGCACAGGCCATGTGTATGTCAGAAGAAAAAATGTGTACACATTGTAATGCTTTTATGGTTGAGACGGAATTTGCACATTTTCATCCTGCTCCGGATGGCAGTATGCACTTAGGCCTCCCGCAACGTGATGTTAAGAAAGTAATTGAGCTGGGTTGGGGCGAATTTCATCCTGTAGTACATAAAGGATGGTTGCCGCCAAACTTCATAATGGTTTATGCCCCCAGAAATGATGAGGAGGCTGAAGTAATTAAAAAAATTGTTTTTCGTTCCTATCAATTTGCAATGGGTGAAATAAGAGATAAGTGAGACGAAGTTGGAGTGAGCAAAAATAAATTTTAACAAAAAAGATTAGCCATGCACGAAAATAATTTTCAACTATTGAAGCACGCCATCGAAAACATGATGCCTGCTAACAAAATACTCTGTTTAAAAATAGTTGAGATTACAGCAGGCTCGGTTCATATTCTTGTTCCATTCAAAGAAGAGTTTATTGGTGATTTTATACAAGGCCGCTGGCATGGAGGTATTCTTGCCGCCATTGCCGATACGGCCGGAGGGGTGGCCGGGGCAACAGCTTTACATTCACCCAATGACAGGCTGAACACCATTGATATGCGCATAGATTATTTACATGCAGCCGTTAAGGCGGATGTGCAAGCAAAAGCACGAATAATTAAACAAGGGAAGACAATCATTAAGGTGGATGTAGAATTGTTTCAACCGGGCAATGAAGAGCCGGTTGCTCTGGCAAGATGTGTGTATAGTGTGTTAAGATTTGAATCTTAACTTGAGCCGGTCAAATTTGCGCAAAAATCAGCTTGCTTGAGCTAAACTCCCCAACCGAAAGAATTCTTAAAGAGTAAGTAGGTTGTAAAAAAACTATACCTTTGCGTTCGACCGAAAAACCAATTTGGTCGATTATTAGTTTAATAAGAAGCAATGGAAACAACCATCGACATTAAAGACGATGTAAGTGAAATCATCCTGAATTCTGCTAAAACCATCTTTGCCAGGTATGGTTTTAAGAAAACCACAATGGATGAAATAGCTCAGGCTGCAAGAAAAGGCAAAAGTTCCATCTATCATTACTTCAAAAGCAAGGAGGATATTTTCAAGGCAATTGTTGAGAAGGAAGCGGATGAACTAAGTGCTGCCATAGCAAAAGCAATCAATGCTGAAACTACATCTGAAAAAAAAATACGTGCTTATGTGTTAGCAAGAATGAAAGGCATTAACAATCTAACCAATCTGTATAGCGCCCTAAAAGATGAATATCTGGAGCACTATAGTTTTATTGAAAATGTCAGAGTGAAGTATGACACCGAAGAGGTTAACACCATCAAAGGAATATTGAAGACGGGTGTTGAAGATGGGGAATTTAAAATAGAAGACATCAACCTCACCGCCTTCGCCCTGGTAACAGCACTAAAGGGTTTAGAATATCCTTTATTCATTAAAAACAATAACGCAAAAACAGAAAAGCGGTTTGAAGGATTGCTAAATGTGCTTTTTTATGGAATCATAGCGAGGTAATTTTTTTAACCCATTATCGACCAAAAAACTAAAATAGTCTAATTGTAATTATAGAAATAACAATGAATATGAAAGTCAATAAACTGTACATCGCTCTTTTGTTTTCCGTCATCCTGACTGGATGCTCGTCAGGAGAGAATACATCATTGGAAAGTGAGAAGCGCACTTCCCTCAATGTTAAAACAGAAGAAGTAATTCAATATAAAGGAAGCCATACAGTTGGGTATTCCGGGGTCGTGGTGCCAAAGAAAAATACACCACTCAGTTTCTCGGTGCCAGGAACCGTTTCGAAAATAGCAGTAGAAGAAGGACAGCAGGTAAACAAAGGACAGTTGTTGGCACAACTAAATCCATCGACTATGGAGAATACCTACCAGATGGCATTTCAAAAATTACAACAGGCCCAGGATGCGTATGACCGCTTAAAGCCGATGCATGAAAATGGTACCCTGCCTGAAATAAAATGGGTGGAGGTAGAAACCGGATTAAGTCAGGCAAAATCGGCTACAGCCATTGCAAAAAAAGGACTTGACGATACAAAACTATATGCTGTTACAGCGGGTGTGATAGGCAAAAAATCTATTCAGGAGGGAGAAAATGTATTTCCAAATATTACAGTTTTTGAATTATTTGACATCAGTAAAGTGCATGTAAAAATTCCCGTACCCGAAGATGAAATCAGTTCGTTCAAAAAGGGAGATCAGGCCACCATTACGGTTGGAGCTATCTCAAAAACAATCAACGGTATTGTAAGAGAAATTGGTGTTTCGGCTGATATATTTTCACACTCCTATCCGGTAAGACTTGAAGTTGACAATTCTGATTTAGCCATTAAGCCAGGCATGGTTTGTACGGTCAAGTTTACAACCCAAAACAAGACGACCGGTGTTCTTATCTCTAACAAAGCAATGCAGCAGGATTTACAAGGGTCGCAGTTTGTATATGTGATAGAAAATAACACGGCTCAAAAGCGAGCGGTGAAAACCATTGCTTTAATTGACCAAAAAATTCTGGTCAGCGGAAGTTTGAAAGAAGGAGATAAAATCATTGTGGCAGGGCAAGACAAACTTCGTCAGGGTTCACAGGTAAACATTATAAAATAGCATCATGACGACACATAAGTTTAATGTCATAGAATTGGCTATGAAGTATAAGCAAATAGCCATTACCATAACAGGTCTGTTGGTGTTGTTTGGTGTATTTTCTCTTTGGGTAATGCCCCGGAATGAATTTCCTGAATTCATCATTCGACAGGGATTGATCATTGGTGTATTTCCGGGGGCTACTTCCGAACAGGTGGAAGACCAATTAGCCACCAAAGTGGAAAGTTTTCTTTACGGTTTTAAAGAAGTAAACCGGGAGAAAACCTATTCCATATCCAGGGAAGGAATGTTGGTTGTGTTTGTGGAGGTAAACAACAACGTAAAAGACCCTGATGGTTTTTGGGATAAAATAAAATTCGGCCTCAGTGAATTAAAATTACAGTTGCCACCGCAGGTACTTGCGCTGATTGCCAACAATGATTTTGGCGATACAGCCGCTTTGCTACTTACCATACAATCAGAAAGCAAAACCTATAAAGAGCTGGAGAAAGAATTGAAAATTATCGAAACGGAATTTCGAAAAATAAAGGCTGTTTCTAAAGTAAAACACTACGGACTTCAACAGGAACAGATAGCCATTTATCTCGATAATGCAAAACTGGCTTATTACGGTGTGCGTCCTATTACGGTGCTTGCCGCCATGCAATTAGAGGGTGCTGTGTATTACGGTGGCGAACTCAATAATTCAGAACTGATTACACCGATACATATTCCTGCAAATTTCAAATCGGAAGAAGACATTAAAAACCAAATTGTGTATGCCGATCCTACGGGCAATATCATCCGTGTGAAGGATATAGCTACGGTAGTTAGAAAATATAAGGAACCCGACTCCTTCATAAAAAACAATGGGGCAAAAAGTCTGCTGGTATCACTGGAAATGCAACCTGGCAACAACATTGTCGATTTTGGAAAACAGGTGGATCAATCACTCGTTTCTATCCGGAAAAAAATTTCTTCTGATGTAAACATGGATAAGATTGCTGATATGCCTACAGCCGTAGATCGTTCCATTATTCATTTCCTGCAAGAATTTTTCATTGCTATTATTGCTGTGATCATCGTTACGATGTTCTTACTGCCTTTACGGGTAGCTGCGGTTGCCGGAGTAACGATACCCATTACCATTTTTATAACCGTAGGCATTTTATATTTATTAGGTGTTGAACTACACACCGTTTCCCTGGCAGGATTGATAGTAGTGTTAGGCATGGTGGTGGATAATGCCATTGTTGTTATTGACAGTCACGTAGAAAAATTAGATCATGGTGCTACACCCTGGGATGCTGCCTGGAAAAGTGCCTCAGAACTTTTCGTTCCTGTATTTTCTGCTACCCTCGCCATTATCGCCACCTATATTCCATTAGTGTTTTTTCTATCGGGAATGACTGGTGATTTTGTTGGTTCTTTGCCTGTTACCATTGGTGTGGCCTTGTTTACATCTATGCTGGTGGCTTACTTTCTTGTCCCTTACATGAGCTATGTATTTATCAAAAAAGGAGTCAGGAAAGGAGAATCGGAAGAAGCAAAAGCCAGCAAAAAATCACTACTCGACTGGGTGCAACAGTTTTATAACAGTACACTCGAAAGTGCCTTCAGAAACCCAAAGCTGACCATGCTGGTTGGCTTGATTTCCATTGTGTTAGGCGGAGCAATCATGGCGCTGCTGCCACGACAGTTATTTCCAAAAGTGGAGAGGAATCAGTTTGCCGTAGAAATTTATCTACCGGAAGGATACACCCTTGCCCAAACAGTTGCTGTTGCCGATAGTATGGAGGTATTGCTCATGAGCGATAGTCGGGTGATTAATGTGGCCTCCTTCATGGGTACCAGTTCACCACGTTTCCACACCACCTACGCACCTAATTTTCCATCAAAAAATTACGCACAACTTGTTGTGAATACTAAAACAGCCGAGGATGCCTTGGCCTTACTCAGTGAGTATGAGAAAACCAAGCGCAATGCTTTTCCAAATGCCTATGTACGTATGAAACAATTGGATATGCTTAGTACGACCGCTCCGATTGAAGTACGGATTTCCGGTAACAACATTGATTCCATAAAAGCCATAGCTGAAAATGTAAAAAGTATAATGCAACAAAACGATGCTGTAATATGGGCACGTACGGATTATCTTAATAAAAGACAGGGTGTGCGTGTAGATGTGAATGATGAACTCGCCAACCGCTTAGGGTTAACCCGAGGGGTAATCGCATCATCCATCGCTTCCGGTTTCTCTGGAATTCCAATCGGCACTGTTTGGGAAGGCGATTATCCGGTGGATGTGAAAGTCATTAATCCAACCGATAAAAGAGACGGCTTTGATGATATTGAAAACCAAAATGTAACATCGCTGTTTTTGAACACTACTGTTCCTGTGCGACAGGTAACTACCACCACCAATGACTGGAGCGAGGGACAAATCATTCGTAGGAATGGTGTACGCACCATTACCGTGCGGGCAGATGTAAAAAGAGAGATGCTACCGTATAAAATATTAGCTGAACTAAAACCGGAAATCAATAAAATAAAAACAGGGTCCGCTGTTCAACTCACGTATGGCGGTGAGGAGGAAAGTGAATTGGAAAATTATACACCGTTGAGCAAAGCCATGCTGGCGGGTGTTATACTGATTTATTTTATTCTGTTGTTTCAGTTTAAGCGATCGAGGTTGGTTTTTTTAGTGATGCTGACCATGCCTTTAAGTTTTCTGGGTGCGGCTATGGGTTTAGTACTTACTGGTTATCCTTTTGGGCTTACCTCCTTCCTGGGAATAATGAGCCTCATGGGTATCGTGGTGCGCAATGGCATTATCCTGATTGATTATGCTGAAGAGTTACGCAACAAGAACAGTATGCCGTTAGCGGAAGCAGCCCTGGCTGCCGGTAAGCGTAGAATGCGCCCGATTTTTCTCACTTCATTTGCGGCTGCCGTTGGCGTGGTGCCGATGATTGTGAGTGGCTCTTCGCTTTGGGGGCCTTTAGGTGCTGTAGTTTGCTTTGGCCTGCTGATATCCATGATACTTACCTTGTATGTACTGCCTGCGCTGTATCATCTATCACTTAAGAAATCAACTGTTTAAAATTCTTTAGAATGAAAAAGACAATCATCATAGCTGCCGCTTTATTTCTCATAACAGAAGGATACAGTCAGACAACGCTGAGCTTACAAGAAAGTAAAGAGTTGGCGATTAAAAATAATGTGCACATTAAAAACAGCGCATTGGAAATGGAGGCGGCACTGGAGGTAAAGAAAAATGCCTTTACCAACTACTTTCCTAAAGTAAGTGCAACAGCGTTTGGTATGCGTGCAATGGACCCCATCATTAAATTCAATATGCCGGGAGGAAATTTGCCAGTATATGATGGTAATCCGGCTAACCTCGCAACGGCTACGGAGTTTGCTTATTTTCCGGGTTTAAACCTACAGCTTTTAGATAGGGCAACGGTTGGATTACTCAATATAACCCAACCCATTTTTGTTGGCGGAAAAATCATCAACGGAAATAAACTCGCCCAATTGGGAGTTGACGTAAAAGAGAAGCAACAACAATTAAGTCAACAGGAAACCCTTTTAAAAACGGAACAACAATACTGGCAGATTGTAGTGCTTCAGGAAAAAGAAAAGACCATCGCACAATATGAAGCGTTGTTAAATGATATTAGCAAGCAAGTAAATGATGCTTACAAATCAGGGTTAATTATTAAAAACGATGCGTTGAAAGTACAGATAAAGCAAAGTGAACTTCGAACCAATAAAAGTAAACTGCAAAGCGGCAAACAGTTAGCGATCAGGCAGTTCTGTCAAACCATCGGTATAGTGTATGACTCAGCCCTGGTAGTGCTGGAAGATTTGCAAAACATACAATTGCCAAGCACTTTTTATACCGATATCGAAACTGCATTACCAAACCGGACAGAATATCAGTTGTTGCAGCAATCGGTAAAAGCAGAGCAGTTACAAACTAAAATGAAAAGAGGTGATTATATGCCACAGGTAGCTGTAGGCGCTGCTGGTTATTCCTTCAATAGCTATTACGAAGGAACCAATACTACTACCAATGGTTTGATTTATGGCACGGTATCTATACCTATTTCCGATTGGTGGGGAGGCTCGCACGCCATCAAAGAAGGTAAAATCAAGGAACAAATAGCCGAGAACACTTTCAATGACACCAAAGGTTTATTAAAGCTTCAGATGGAAAAAGCCTGGACAGATGTAAACGAATCGTATCGTCAAATTATAATGATGGAAGAAACTGTACAGCAAACTGATGAGAATCTGAAAGTAATGCAAACCAGTTATAACAGTGGTATTGTAACCCTTTCCGACTTACTGGAAGCACAAGCACTAAAAACAGAAACTGCTGATAAATTGATTGAAGCAAAAACTCAATATCAACTGGCAATATCAACCTATTTACAAGTTACCGGTATCAGTAGAGAGGATAAGAACATGCGTTAAAGCAATGCTATTTTTACTCAAAAGTAGAATTGACTAAACATCTGGATTAATTATAGAATAGAAATTAAATAATGAATTTTAAAAGATGAAAAGGAAAGTATCATTAGTATTATCAAGTGGCGGCTCAAGAGGGCTGGCTCATATTGGTGCTATTAATGAATTGGAGAAACAAGGGTTTGAAATATATTCTATTTCGGGATCTTCTATAGGTGCTGTTGTTGGCGGACTTCACGCGATGGGTAAATTGCCCGAATACACCTATTGGGTAAAAACAATAAACCGACCGGTAATCTGGGGACTTTTGGATTTTGCTTTCTCAACCTCCGGGTTACTGAAAGGGGATAAAGTATTTGACAAGATGAAAACATTTATCCCCGACATGAACATTGAGGAGATGAGTATTCCTTTTGCGGCTGTCGCTACTGATCTGCTGAACGAACGCGAAATGATTTTTAAATCGGGTAGTTTTTATGAGGCTATTCGGGCATCGGTAGCAATTCCAACCGTTTTTACACCTGTTATGTATAAGAACTTATTGCTGGTAGATGGGGGGTATTAAATCCGGTTCCCATTGAGTATGTAGAACGTAAACAGGATGATATTCTTGTTGTGGTAAATCTATATGGAGATAAAACAATTGAATTAAACAAAAATGTTTTGCCAAATAACAATTCGAACGATAACCAGCTTAATGGCCTCATGAAAAATATGGCCAAACTGGTTTCATCAGGAGATAAAGGAAGTTTAGGTTATTATTCTATGTTAACCGCAACCACTTCTGCTATGATACATAAAATTGCCAGACAGCAGATTGAAAGATACCAACCAGATATCTTAATTAATATCCCTAATGATTCGGCCATTACCTTCGACTTTCATAAAGCAGATGAACTGATAAAAATAGGGGAAATGGTTGCCAGTGAACAAATAACAAAGTATTTGAAATTATAATGAAGCGATGGAACGCTATTCTAAACTCCGTAAAATCATAGGTGTTTTTCACCTCTATAAGATCACTTTATTGGGGCGAAGAAAATATGATAACTTCTACAAAGACCTAAAAGTGGATCAGGTATTTGTATTGGGGCTAATCTTCGATTTGGAACTTGTTACCAAAAATCAACTTAATGATGAAGATGCATATTCAGCCCAGGTTCCAGCTTATATCATAGAAAAATTGATTAAATAATTAAAACGCATTGACATGAGTACACAAAAGAAATACAAAATGTATGAAAACCCGATAATGGGATTTCTATTGATCAGCCGTCCAAAAATGATGATAACTTATCATCTAATTATTATCTCGGCTCTTTTAATAATTGGTATTCGAACGTTGTACCGGTCAAAAATGACGAAGGAATGGAAGGGGGAAACCGTTTATGCCGGCAAGCTTTTGGGCTCACTCCTTTAGTGTGCCACCCTAAGCATCTTTGCGAGAGAATTAATTTTGGGATTGTGAAAAATTTGATCAAGATATTTCAGAAGTGAAATCTAGCGTCTCAAACCTCTCCTGCCCTTTTTCTTTTTTCTCAGTTTCAAAGCCCTTTCAATATTAATTTCCGGTTGGGAATCTGCACGGATAAGATCTTCAAGGTAGTGGCCATCTGATAGAGATGTCGGAATGAGGTTCTTTGACGATTCCGGAGTCTTGCACAACCGTCTGTCGTCTTGTTGAGCGGATAGCCCTTTGCCAAATTTTGATTTAGCATTTATTTGCTGAATCACTTCCCGATCTCTTTCCTGATCATAGTTGATTTTATTCTTGATTGAACCCCACTTAAAATCATCTCCAAGCTTGGCTCCCTTAATAATCACTCCCTTGTATTGATACGATATGCCACTAACATAGCCGGTCGATGCCTGGTTGAACAGAACATCGACCATATTGCGATGAAGTGCTTTGATAAATTCCTCCGTGGTTAGCCTCGGTTTGTCCTGAAGAATTTTCCGAACAATGCCTTGAAGTTTCACCTTATGCGAGGGAGTATTAGTGCGCTTAATCATTTCCAGTTCATCCTTCGTGATGGCTCGCATCTTTGCCTCTTTACTTGATGGGACTTGGGTAAGATTATATTTGCTCTCCAATTCACGAAGTATTTTTTCGCTACGAGCGAAATCATTGCTATCACTTACCACTGATCCATCATAGCCAATCCGGTTAACAAGGATGTGAAGATGTGGATGATCCGCATCATAGTGCCGGAACATGATGAATTGATGCTGCGTAAATCCATTTGCTTCAAGATAGTCGAGTCCGATTTGTTTCATCTTATCGTTTGGTAAATCCTCTCCGGGCGGGAAGTTGATCGATGTATGATAGAAATACTTTTGAAGGTTCGGGCGTAGCACTTTCACCATCTGTATTTCCTTCATGATTGTTCTTTCAAACGTGGAAGCAAAGGAATGGTCGAGAATTTCAGCTACGTCTTTATTGACTTTCTCCAAGTTATATCTTAGCGCCCCGCGAAATCCCTTACCCTTGATCTGGTTGCCGGTCATGAGTCAATAGGTTAATGATATTCCTTAGCAGTTCAGCTAACTCAAGTTGTCGCACTAGGTATTCCTTTGGAAACTCTCCAGCATTGATTTTGTGGGTTACCTGGTTCAAGTTAACACCAATCTTTTTGAGCTCCAGGTATAAAGAAGTATCTAACGGAGACATCTTTACGACAGGGAATTTTCCTGTAAAGATTTTAGCACGTATCCAGTTGGCTGAGCTTAATCCGCAGGCTGATGCAAACTCATTCACTTTGTTATTTTCATCAGTTGTCAGCCGGATATTCACCTGTACCTGTCTTTTTTCACGATCGTTTATTCTCGGTCTTCCCATAACTTTTCAAAATCGAACGCAGTGGATCAAGGAGCAAGCCGTTTTCGCGTAGCGAAAACATGGCTTGCTCCGAGCTTACTAAGCATTTCTGTCCATTGATCTTTTCTGCATTTCATTGTATTTGTCATGAATAATCTTGAATACTATTGAACATTATTTGATGATGCTCAATCATCCTTGCTTTATTTTGAATCTCCCTGGACTTGATTGAACATCATCTGTTTCGTGTGCATCCTTAAACTGAATTTGCTTTCGAGTGGCCGCCTGTGGGTTCTTCTTTTTGAATCTTGCAACAGCCCTGGCCATGCTGAAATAGTTGAGTTTAATTCGCTCTCCAGTATCTTTCTGCAAGTCCTCCTGAATGATTTCTATCGCCATCACAATGGGCATTGAAGCAATCAGTTCCTGATATGCTTGCACGAGGACACTGTAAGACCCTTTCTTACTTTGCTTCAAAAACCTAATTAGATGCCTCTTTTCCATTTTTATATTCCTCTTTGGATTCTCTTCCTACGTAAACGCGAACTGCTTTTCGGTCCAGCTTTTCATACTCGACAAAGTGTCTGACCGAATCTCCCGTGCTGGCTGTGAAATCGATAAAGTAGATTCCATCATCACTTTTCTGCACTCGATGGAATAGCTTATCAATGTTCCCTGAACGTTCGATTATTGCCCTCGCTGCCTCTACGTCATTTACCCGAGACCAATGCCATGCACCAAACAACAACAGAGCAAGAACAGCCAAACCGCTGAGCAACCATTTGAAAAGACCTGCCATTCGAAATTTCCAAGCCTCTCCGGGATAGTGGAAATGGAATTCTTTTGGCTTGGTCTTCGACATTGATTCTTTGATCTGTGAAGCAAGTGCCTCGTTACTTTCGTTATTGGATTTCATGTGCATGTAAATGATGTACAAAGCCGGTATGACCGGATCATCCGGTGGAAAATGAAACCCATACTTATTTAATAGCAAAGCACAGTATGATCGAAGATCCTTCTGTTCCTGGGTAGTCATGGTCGCGGGGTTAGAGACTTAATTGTTCAATTGGCTTTTTGAAATAGATTGAACTGAACGGGCTTAAACCGGAAATTCCTCTTCCAGCCTTCAATACATTCTCCACGGTTCGCATGGCAGTTTCGCCTTTGTCCTTCACCAAGTCGAAATGAATCACCTGCAGATTGTTCTGACCAGCGTAACGCTGTAATGTATTTTGTTGTTCATCCGAACAGGGATAGAATCCATTGTGTGCAATTACGATTTCAAGGGCTCCACTGGTGGCAGCCACAAGCTCAACAAGATATTCCATCGTTGCCTTGAATATATTTCCACCGCCAATCACGCAGATAATCTGTAATTGGATCTCACTTGCATTAAGGAGATCGGTAATTACTTCGATCCCATTCATCGACAGATATTTTGGCAATTGTTCTGCAACGCTGGCCCCCAGGTCAGCAATGAACAAATCCTCTTTAGCGTCAATTACGCTTTCGAAAAGGCCGTTGAAAGCGCCCCGGTCTATGCGCTTAGTCTCGCGATCAAGAAATGAAACTTTAATAGGATCACGATAGGCCAATTGTTTCATGGTCGTTGTGGTTGCATCATCAAGATCAAGAAGCATCGCGTTCTTGTACTTCTCTGCGAGCATGAACGTCAGCACTGATTTTCCAGAGCCTCCTTTGGCCTGCGTGATAAAATGGATTTTCTTTTTCATGGTCTATATTGTTTTAGTGATTTGAAATTCTTGACTCTACATTCTCATTCCTCTTGATTTTCTATGTGGTCGAAGTGTTTGTTCTTCATCCTTGGATTGTCCGAGTCTTTTGGTAGATACCAGGTGCTCGTTCAAATCCTTGGAGTTGTCATATAGAGGCGAAGCGTCCCGATACAGGATGCCGTTTGCCTTCAAAGTGTCCTTGACGTGATTGGCAGCAAGGTCATTATCCAGGAATAGGTTAACCCGACCGTAAGGATGGATGATTGGCAATGCCCGGTTTACCATCCTCAACGAGTTAAGGACAAGGAAATCGGAATGATGGGTTAGCTGGCGTATTGTCCTGTTTTCAATCTGCAAGGCCGATAAAAAATCAATGAACCCTTCCAGTACACTAACTTTGTCCTGGCCGGTGGATATTAGAGAAATGTCCTTCGGTGAGGATGAGCCTTTGAACCAGCTGTTACGGAGTTCATAACCACCGGAGCGGTTGACAAATCCAACGGCTATGTAGCTGCGGCTTCCAATCCGGAATTCAACTTCATGACAGTATCGTTTGGCCAGCTCTGGGTTGATAGCCCTTTCCTTTAAATACCGGACTAGCTCAGAGTTGGACAGTTCGCAGACCCTTATGATCTCTAGCTTGTTTGCTTCCGGCCGATCCGCTGATGGTTTTGGCGTGGCTTTAGGCAGGTCTGGGAAATTACCCTTTGTTAACTTTTCAATGAACTCATGGTAAGTGCACTGAAATAGCTTTGCTCCAAAGTCAATGATTGTCCCGCCTTCACCCGATCCGTGATCAAACCATACATTTTGATTCCGATTGATCTTAAATGATGGTGTTTTCTCCTGGCGGAAAGGCGAGAGATACCAATAGTCGTTGTTTCGTATTTTTTGAGGTCGAATCCCTAGCGTGTCCAAATAGTCCACCAGATCGATCCTCTTAACCTCATCCCAAATTGATTTCCTTGTGCCCTCCATAAATTTTCAGCAGATAAAAGCCAAAAAGGCCAGCAAACGGGCGGTTTTTAAGCCGCTAGGTTTGCCAGCCTTTTCAGGTCATCTAAAAATAAGTTCGAGAATTGTACAGGGAGGGCGACAAGAGAGAAAACCCGAAGGTGAAAACCTTCGGGTTTTTTCATTTTATATCGATCCAAGCTTGCTTGGTAGAGATATAAAATGAAAAAACCAGGCTTTGTCAAAAGCCGAGGGTTTACCTCTCGGAATTTTCAGGAGCAAGGATCACCTACCGCCAGGGAGGTAATCCTTGAATGGAAACCCAAGTTTTGGGTGGGGTGAACATCTGGGGCTGTGGGTATGGTTGTGGTATGAGTGATTTTCCGGCTCAAGGATCACCGACCGCCAGGGAGGTAATCCTTGGACAGATCAGGTAAAGTTGACGGAATACCATGGCCTTGTTTCAATGAAGGCAAGAAAATAGAAAATGGCTGGTACAGCCAGGATTGATTCTCGGAAACATCAGCTTCCAGAAGGACTACAGCAAGCCTCACCAATGAATTATACAACCATTCACAATAATTATATAAATCCCTACCCGTACAAATTCGTATATTTACATTGTTGAAAAAGATCATTTCCATATCGTTGGTCCTGCTTTTGATCACCAGTCATCTGGGAATAGCCGTCGGTACGCACTATTGTAGCGGCCTGGCAGTCGAGACAAAAGCCATGTTGGGGCACCAACATCTGGATTGCGGTATGGGTGACATGGATAGCGATTGTGAGGGTTCAGAATCCGAGACACATGTGGATAAAATGCCATGTTGTGAAAACGACTACCTGAGTATCCCTGTTGAGGATGAGTTCAGACCCACATTTGATCAATCCAAGATAGATGTTGATTTCGTTGCGGCCTTTATCGTCTCTTATCTGGAGGTCTTTTCAGTCAACGCTGAAACATCGCATTTCACACAATACGACCCACCTTTGGTGACGCGGGATATATCGACCCTGCACCAGGTTTTCATTATTTAATACACATAATATGTACCTGACTTTGTCAGGCTGAGGATATGCTCATATCCTATTGAACTCATGTTTATTCATGTTTTAAGGTTCAAATCATACATATTATGCTCAATCGAATTATCAAATATTTTTTAGAAAACAGGCTGGTCACAGTACTGATACTATTGGGACTGGTGGCCTGGGGAATTACCACGGCACCCTTCAATTGGGAAGTGAGTTTCCTGCCACGTGATCCTGTGCCTGTTGATGCCATCCCCGATATCGGAGAAAACCAACAGATTGTTTTCACCGAATGGATGGGACGGTCGCCACAGGATGTGGAAGATCAGATCACCTACCCGCTTACCACGGCCCTGCTGGGGCTACCTGGCGTAAAAAGTGTGCGCAGCAGCTCAGCCTTTGGGTTTTCCAGCATATATATCATCTTCAATGAGGATATAGAATTTTACTGGAGCCGTTCAAGGGTGCTGGAGAAGCTAAACTCCTTGCCTGCCGGCCTGCTGCCAGAAGATGTACAGCCAAAGCTAGGGCCGGATGCTACAGCCCTGGGTCAGGTATACTGGTATACCCTGGAAGGAAGGGACAAAGATGGAAACCCTACAGGTGGATGGGACCTGCATGAGTTGCGGACTGTTCAGGATTACTATATCCGTTATGCTCTCACCGCTGTTGATGGTGTGGCGGAGGTTGCTTCTGTTGGTGGCTACATAAAGGAATACCAGGTGGATGTTGATCCTGCAGCACTGAAAGCACATGGCGTATCTCTCATGGATGTGATGCAGGCAGTAAGAAACAGCAACATTGATGTGGGAGCCAATACCATTGAGGTAAACCAGGTAGACTACTTCGTAAGAGGTTTAGGTTATGTGAATGAGTTGGCTGACCTGGACAAAGCTGTGGTCAAGGTAACCGATAATGTGCCTATCCGGGTGCAGAATGTGGCTAAAGTAAATATCGGGCCGCAGCCCAGAAATATGAGCGGTATCCTGGACAAGTCAGGCGCTGAAGCAGTAGGGGGTGTGGTGATTGCCAGATATGGTGATAATCCCTTAAAAATCATCAATGCTGTAAAAGAAGAGATCAATACGATCGCCGATGGTCTACCCTCCAAAACGCTGGAGGATGGCACCGTATCCAAAGTGACCATTGTTCCTTTCTACGACCGCACAGGACTGATCTATGAAACCCTTGGCACCTTGTATGAAGCGATCAGTCTGCAGGTCCTGATCACCATCATCGTGATCATTGTGATGGTGTACAACCTGAGAGCTTCTATACTAATTTCAGCTTTGTTGCCATTGGCTGTTCTGATGTGTTTCATTTTCATGAAATATCTGGGAGTTGATGCCAATATTGTGGCATTATCAGGGATTGCCATTGCCATTGGTACCATGGTGGATCTGGGGATCATCCTCAACGAAAATATTCTCAGACATTTTGAGATTGCGCCGGAAGGACAATCAAAAGTAAAGACCGTATATCATGCTACATCGGAGGTAGCCACTGCCATCGTTACGGCAGTGAGTACAACGATTGTCAGTTTTCTTCCCGTTTTCACACTGCAGGCAGCTGAAGGAAAGCTGTTTGGACCACTTGCCTATACCAAGACATTTGCTCTTATCTCTGCATTGATTTTCACGCTCATTATCATGCCCGCTTTTTCTTATTGGATATTTTCCTTGAAGAAGGCAAAAGGTAAAACGGGTCTGTATCTGAACTATCTGTTGTTTATTGGTGGTCCAGTGATAGCATTCTGGGTATGGTCCTGGGCTGGATGGGTGTTGTTTGTTTACGGAGTAGTTAATATCCTCCTTCATTATTATCCGGATCGGCTTTCACGCTACAGAGATCTGATGAGGGTAGGAGTGACAGTAGTGGCTGTTGCGTGGCTGCTGGCCACAGAGTGGGTACCTTTAGGTGTATCCAATAGCCTTCTGGTCAATTTTCTGTTTATCGCTGTGATCCTGGGGTTGGTTTTGGGGGGCTTTGCGCTCTTTCTCAGGTATTATCCGCGCATTCTCCTGTGGTGTCTTGACAATAAAGGCATATTCCTGATTGTCCCAATAGTAATCATTCTGCTGGGAGCAAATATCTGGCTTGGGTTTGACAGGGTCTTTGGGTTGATTCCAAAAGCAACCGAAAAACTGGGTTGGGATATCAGGCAGACCACCTTATGGACCGGAGCATCCGAAACCTTTCCGGGGTTGGGAGAGGAGTTTATGCCCTCACTCAATGAAGGCTCCTTCCTGTTGATGCCTACATCCATGCCACATTCGGGAGTGGAAGTAAACCGGGAAGTATTGCGAAAACTGGACATGATGGTCACTGCCATCCCGGAAGTAGACATGGTGGTTGGAAAGGCCGGTCGTGCTGAAACCGCGATCGATCCTGCACCTATGTCCATGTTTGAAAATACCATCAATTACAAAAGCGAATATGTCACCGATATCAATGGCAATAAGCTGCGATACAAGGTAAACGAGGATGGATATTTCGAACTCAAAGGCGGAGCTACCTACGACCCAGAGACCATGTCTCCGGAGCAAATTGATGTGAATCAACTCAAACCGGATCGTAATGGGAAGTATTTTCGTCAGTGGCGTAAGCACATCAAAACTCCTGATGACATCTGGGATGAAATCGTAGCGGTGGCTAACGTTCCCGGGGTCACTTCTTCACCAAAACTGCAACCAATTGAGACCCGACTGGTCATGCTTCAGACAGGAATGCGAGCCCCTATGGGGATCAAGGTCTATGGTCCTGACCTGAAGACTATAGAAGCCTTTGGTATGCAGCTGGAAAAATATCTAAAGGAAGTACCTTCTGTGAAGAAAGAGGCTGTATTTGCTGATCGTATTGTGCGGAAACCTTATCTCGAAATCGACATTGACCGGGATAAGATCGCACGATATGGACTCAACATCCGGGACGTTCAGGACTACATTGAAACCGCCATCGGTGGTATGCAGCTAAGTACCACAGTGGAGGGTAGAGAGCGATTCCCGATCAGGGTAAGATATGCCCGGGAGTATCGTGATGACCCTACTGCAATTGAGGCTATGCAGGTCCCTACACCATTGGGAAACTATATTCCGCTCAGTCAGCTGGCAGAGATCTCCTATCGTCCGGGCCCTGAAATGATCAAAGGAGAGAACAGCTTTTTAGTTGGATATGTCTTGTTTGACAAGCTCCCCCAATATGCGGAGGTCACCGTGGTGGAAGCAGCACAGCAACATTTGAGGCAAAAGATAGATTCCGGTGAGCTTGTTGTACCTGCAGGGGTCAGGTATCAGTTCTCCGGCAGCTATGAAAATCAGATAAGAGCCGAGAAGCGGTTAGCTATTGTGGTTCCACTTTGTCTGCTGGCCATATTCCTGATCCTTTACTTTCAGTTCAAGGCTGTATCCACTACGCTGTTTGTATTTTCAGGTATCTCGATGGCGTTTGCTGGTGGCTTTTTGATGCTCTGGTTCTATGGACAGGATTGGTTTATGGACTTTTCTATCCTGGGCACCAACATGCGGGAGCTTTTCCAGATGAAAGTTTATAATCTCAGCGTGGCTGTATGGGTTGGATTCATTGCCTTATTTGGAATTGCCACTGACGATGGAGTGGTCGTAGCTACTTACCTCAAACAAAGCTTTGAAAAGCATACTCCGGAAAATGTAAAAGAGGTACGCATGGCCGTGCTGGAAGCAGGGAAAAAGCGTGTCCTGCCAGCTATGATGACAACAGCCACGACACTGCTGGCCTTGCTGCCAATACTAACTTCATCCGGTCGTGGCTCGGACATTATGATACCGATGGCCATCCCTTCTTTCGGGGGAATGATCATAGAAGTCATCACCGTTTTGCTTGTTCCGGTATTGTATTGCTGGTGGGCGGAGCGTAAGGTGAAGGGAAACCCTGAAGTATTTAATGAATCTTAAAATCCAGGAAGATGAAAAAAATTGTAATAATTATTCTGTTTTGTTTCGGAAACGTGGCTGTTGGATTCTCACAAAGTCTGGATGAATACCTGCATGCCGCAGCTGAGAATAATCCAGCGCTGAAGTCTTACTTCAATGAATACCTGGCTGCTTTGGAAAAAGTACCTCAGGTGGGCACATTGCCAGACCCTCAGCTATCAATGGGTTTTTTCCTGCAGCCCATGGAGCGGTTTATGGGTACACAGCAGGCAGATCTACAGCTTATGCAGATGTTCCCCTGGTTTGGGATGCTCAAAACTCAAAAGAATGAGGCCAGTAAAATGGCGTTAGCCCGATATGAACGCTTTCAGGAAGCAAAATATGACTTGTTTTATCGGGTAAAAGCTACCTGGTATGAGCTGTACAGGCTGGAAGAGGAGATCAGGGTCACAGAAGAGAATCTTGATATACTCCAGCAGTTTGAGCGGTTGGCACTTATCAGGTTTCAAAGTGGTGGTACTGGAGCAGGTTCTGGAACTTCCATGTCAGGAGCATCAAATATGAAGCAATCATCTGCAAAATCCTCTTCCATGGGAGCCATGGGTGGAGGAATGGGTGGCGGGGGATCTGCTCTGCCTGCAGCCCAAAGCAATCCGGCTATGAGTGCTCGTTCAACGATGGGTGGAGGAGGAGCAGGAATGCGTGATGTACTCAGGGTCAGGATAGAAATCATGGCACTTGAAAATTCACTTCAACTCCTGAAAGATTCACAGATACCTTTAATAGCTGAATTCAACCAGCTTCTCAACCGTCGTTTCGATGAACCAGTAGTGGTGGCCGATACGCTGATGAATACTTCTCTATCAATAGAGCGGATGGCCATGCTTGACAGCATCACTGAAAACAATCCAATGTTGAAGATGCTGGATGCTGAGGCTGAAGCATATGAATCGCAGCGAAAAATGGCCAGGCTGGAAGGGAGACCCATGATAGGTGCCGGACTTAACTATATGCCGTTTAGCCCCAGAACTGAGAATGGATTCTCCATGGGGGGCAATGACATGGTCATGCCGATGGTTAGCTTATCCATTCCTGTTTATCGCAAAAAGTATGCGGCCATGCAAAGAGAGGCTGAACTCCGGCAGTTGGCCGTTCAGCAAAAACGGGAAAATACGGTCAACCTGCTCGCAGTGGAATGGTCAGGTGCCATCCGTAATCTGGATGATGCAAACCGCAAGGTAATGCTGTATCAGGGACAAACCGAGCTGGCAACACAAACTTTGAATTTGCTGATGACTGCTTATACAACGGACGGCAGTGATTTCGAGGAAGTACTTCGGGTACAACAGCAGCTCCTGGATTATCGCCTGGGACTGATCACTGCAATTGTAGATCAACATACTTCAATAGCCACATTAGAGAAGCTCGCCGCGACAGAATTGAAATAACGACATTAAGAAAACATTACAATAATGAAAGAATTAATCATAAATAAAAAAATCCTTCTTGCCTTGCTGGTGGCATTGGTAATAGGGGGAACATTGGGCTGGTTAGTCAAACCCGCTGCAAATCGGGAGGAAACGGTTATGTCCGCACATGATCATGCCGATCACCCGGAGGAAATATGGACCTGCTCCATGCATCCTCAAATCAGGCAATCCGAACCGGGACAATGTCCGATTTGTGGAATGGATCTGATTCCTGCTAATGCGAAAGGTGTTTCTGGTAACACAAATCCTATGGCGCATGAAATGACTCCTGAGGCTGTTGCTATGGCCAATATTCATACTTCCAGGGTCATTGACAGCCAGGCAGAGGGAGTACTTGCCCTTACAGGTAAAGTAAAAGCTGATGAACGTCAGGTCGCTTCCATTACAGCTAAATTTCCCGGTCGCATTGAGCAGCTATTTGTCAATTTCACTGGGCAGGTTGTGAATGTGGGTCAACGATTGGCTACCATCTATTCACCTGATCTGGTGACAGCGCAGAAAGAGTTGTTGGAGGCCGCTTCAATCAAAGCTACCTACCCGGAATTATACAAAGCCGCCCGTGAAAAGCTGCGATTATGGAAGCTGAGTGAAAAACAAATTGATGAGATTGAAAATACAGGAAAAGTCCGGGATCAATTTGATGTTCTGGCCGATAAAAGGGGAGTGGTGAGCCGACGAAATATTGCAGTGGGTGATTATGTGAGCACCGGGTCTGTACTTTTTGATGTGGTGGACCTGAGCCGGGTATGGATCATGCTGGATGCTTATGAAAGAGACCTGAATGTTGTGAAGGTAGGTGATGAAGTGGAATTTTCAGCTGCTGGTATTGCAGGAGAATCTTTTACTGCCAGAGTTACTTTTATTGACCCGGTCATCAATCCTGATACCAGGGCGGCCTCTGTTAGGGCAGAAGTACATAACAAAGGAGGTAAGCTCAGGCCCGAAATGTTTGTGAATGCTACGCTTAAAACCAGGTTTACAAAAAACGGATCATCGTTGGTCATACCCCGCACATCATTATTATGGTCCGGAAAGCGGTCTGTCGTTTACGTAAAAGTGCCGGATGCTGAGTTTCCTACATTTGAAATGAGGGAAATTACCATCGGTCCTCGATTGGGAGATATGTACCTGGTGGAAGCGGGTCTTGAAGCCAATGAAGAAATTGTTACCAATGGGGTTTTTGCTGTTGATGCTGCGGCTCAATTGGCTGGCAAGCCCAGTATGATGTCAAAACAAGGAGGGGTTGCCATGACGGGACATCACCACGGTGGTATGTCAGGAGGACAAGTAGGTTCTGCTCAAGATGTCCCGGTAATGGATCATTCCAGCCATCAAATGGGTGGGTTGATGAAAATCAATGAATTTAACCAGACATATGAAAGTGACCCGGCTTTTCAATCACAACTGGAAAATGTATTTAAAGTCTATCTGCCTTTGAAAGATGCTTTGGTCCGGAGTGATCTGGAAGTGGCCCGAAGTGAAGCCAGGAAGCTTCAACAAGCTATCAACACAGTAGATATGAAACTTGTAAAGAAAGAAGCGCATATGGAATGGATGAAAGACCTGGAGGTATTGAAAAATTCCACACAAGCTATTGTTGATGCAGGTAAGCTTGATCAAGTGCGGATGAGTTTTTCACCATTAAGTGATCAGCTGTTTCATTCATTGAAGAAATTTCAAGTCTCAGTGGCTGGTTATCGTCAATTTTGTCCCATGGCTATGGACAACAAAGGGGCTTACTGGCTGAGCGATTCCGAGAAAATATTGAATCCTTATTTTGGTGATGCCATGCTCACCTGCGGAAATGTAGAAGAAGATCTTAAACAACAATTAGAAACAAACTTATAACTAAAGACAAATGAAAAATTTACTGATTGTACTTGGACTGGCCGGAATGATGATAGGCTGTTCAGCAAAAACCAGCGAAAATGCGGAGGAAAGTAAGCATTCAACGGTGAATCATGATGCGAACCATGCACACCATGCCAATAATACGCAGACGGTACAAAAAAATGATCTGACTGCGGTTATCGATGCTTATCTTACCCTGAAAGATGCCCTGGTAAAAGACGATCAAAAAGGAGCAGCGACAGCTGGTTCATCTTTAGCTACTACACTGGGAGCACTCGATATGTCAAAATTTTCAGCAGATGAACAAAAAGCGTTGAAAGAGATCATTGATGTTGCCAAAAATCATGGAGAGCATATCTCCGGAAGTGAAATTGGTCATCAAAGAGAGCACTTTGAATCTTTAGGCAAGGATATCAAAGACCTGATCGGGATCGTTGGGGCGGACCGTACGCTTTATCATCAGTATTGCCCGATGTACAACAACAACCAGGGAGGAATGTGGTTGAGTGCATCCGAAGAGATCCGGAACCCACTCTTTGGATCAAAAATGCTAAAATGTGGTAAAGTAGAGGAAGTGATCAGCCTTTAAGCAAAAGATAAGGGTAATGGGAATGGTGGCAATCCTTAAGTCCTATTCTCATTACCGAAAATGCAGATAACAACTTATCGGGTTTTATTGATAGAATGATTTGATTTCGATGAGTGTTTATTAATTTAAATCCCTCAAAGCCAATAGGATTTGGAAGGAAAGCAGTTACATATCAAAAACATGGTTTGCCCCAGATGCGTGATGGTTGTCAGTGAAATATTTGACAAGCTCGGGGTGAATACTTTATCAGTGGAGTTGGGGGAGGTAAAACTCGCAGAAGATTTCCCTGCCGATCAGCTGCCAAAGCTGGATGAGCTTCTCTATCAAAATGGTTTTGAAAGGATTGACAACAGAAAGGTACAGATGATGGAAAAGATCAAAACCCTGATCATTAACTCAATCCATCATCAGGATCCCTACAATACGAATATACAGTGGTCTTCTTTTCTGTCAGAGAACCTTAACTATGACTACAATTACATCAGCAGTCTGTTCTCCTCCATGGCAGGGATCACCATTGAGCAGTATATCATTCGTCAGAAAATGGAAAAGGTGAAGGAATATCTTTTCTATGATCAATTGTCTGTGAAGGAGATTGCTTTTAAAATGGGTTTTAGTAGTGTGGCCCATTTATCTAATCAGTTCAAAAAAGTGATTGGAATGTCCCCTTCTGAATTTAAGAAGAGTTTAGAAAATACTCAGTCCAGAAAATCGCTGGACCAGATCATATAATCATACAATTCTTCCCGGCCATTATGTAACACCTGTGAGGTGTATTGTGATCAATTTTGATTCAAAAATTGAATCATGGATACTCAGGTAAATATTAAAGGGATGGTTTGCAATCGTTGCATCTACACCATCAGGAAACATCTTCAGGAAGCCGGAATGTTTGTCACTGAGATTGCGCTAGGCAGAGTAATACTTGGTAAACCATTAGCCGGAGATGATAAAACAAAAATAAAAAACATCCTTTCATCTCTTGGTTTCGATCTGATCTCCGACAAAAATGAGCAGCAACTCTCCGATATCAAATTATTTATCCATCAATGGATAGAAGCCGGTAGTGGTCGCAACTCAAAGGAAAACCTATCAGACAGTCTGGCGAGCCATTTCCTGATCAATTATGATTCGCTGAGCATGTTTTTCTCACGTCTCGAAGGAAAGTCTATTGAGCGGTATCATATAGAAAAGCGGTTGGAATCTGTGAAGGAACTGCTGGTATATACAGACTGGTCATTATCAGAGATTGCCTACAAAAGAGGGTTTAGCAGTGTGCATCATCTGTCAGCTCAATTCAAAAAAGTAACCGGACTGAACCCCTCACATTTCAGAGAGATCCAGGCAGAAAAAGCTCGTGTTTCCGATAGGCACAAGGATAAAATGGTATAATCCTAATCGGTAATTGTATAACACATCCTGATCAGCCTGTCTCGAAATTTGCTTCAGTAAAAATTCAAAAAAAATTATGGAAACAATAGAAGAAATAAAACCTGCATTAATTGGGCAGGTGTCTAAGGGAACCTTCCCGGTGACAGGAATGACATGTGCTGCCTGTGCCTCCAGCGTGGAGTCCATGATCAGTCATACACCCGGTGTGAAATCTGCCAGTGTCAATTTTGCAACTAATTCTGTCCTTGTTGAATATGAAAAGTCTGTTACCCCGGAGAAACTCCGTGAAGCAGTTCAGTCAATAGGATATGACCTCCTGGTAGGGGAAGAGGACCCTTCGGCAAAACAGGAAGAGTTGCAAAAGAAGCATTATCATGATGTGAAGGTACGTACCCTTTGGTCTGCCATTCTCACGCTTCCGGTATTTATCATCGGAATGTTTTTTATGGAATGGTCTGCTGGCAGGTGGATTTCCCTGGTGCTTACTATTCCTATTTTGTTCTGGTTTGGCAGAAACTTTTTTATCAATGCCTACAAGCAGGCTCGACACGGTAAAGCCAACATGGATACACTTGTGGCCCTGAGTACCGGTATTGCATTTATCTACAGTTTATTCAATACATTTTTTCCGGAGTTTTGGCATAGCAGAGGGATACATCCTCATGTGTACTATGAAGCTGCCGTGGTCATCATCACTTTTATCTCCCTGGGAAAACTGTTGGAAGAAAAGGCAAAATCCAATACCTCATCGGCCATCAAAAAACTGATGGGGCTGCAACCCAAAACCCTGAAGGCTATAGTTGACGGGGAGGAAAAAGAAATTCCGATTGCTGCAGTGCAGGTGGGGTACACCATCGTGGTTCGTCCGGGTGAAAAAATTCCTGTAGATGGTACCGTAAGCAAAGGAGAATCTTATGTAGATGAAAGCATGATCACCGGTGAGCCGATTGCGGTGTTGAAATCCAATGGTGATAAAGTTTTTGCGGGCACTATCAATCAAAAAAGCACTTTTCAATTTATTGCCGAAAAAGTAGGCGGAGAGACCCTGCTTTCTCAGATCATCAGGATGGTTCAGGAAGCTCAGGGAAGTAAGGCACCTGTTCAAAAACTGGTTGATAAGATCGCTGGTGTATTCGTACCCATCGTGGTGGGTATCTCCATATTGACCTTTATCACGTGGATGATTGTAGGAGGTGATGATGCCTTTACCCAGGCCCTATTAACTTCTGTAGCCGTGTTGGTGATCGCATGTCCCTGTGCGCTGGGATTGGCTACACCCACGGCGATTATGGTGGGAGTAGGTAAAGGAGCCGAAAACAACATTCTGATCAAGGATGCGGAAAGCCTGGAGCAGGCCCATCAGGTCAATGCGATCATTCTGGATAAGACGGGAACGATTACGGAAGGAAAGCCGGTGGTTACTGACATGATCTGGGCGGATAGGGTGAATGATTATGATAATTATAGCCAGATATTGCTCGGTATCGAGGCGGTCTCCGAACACCCCCTGGCAGAAGCTGTGGTAAACAGGCTCAAAGAAACCGGAATAGTTGCTGCAGAAGTGTCTTCTTTTGAGAGCATTACCGGGCTAGGTGTACTGGCGGATGTGGGTCAGGACAGGTACTTCATCGGAAATCAGAAACTGATCACCCAAAATAATATTGAGATTGATCCTGAGATACGTGAAATAGCTACACAGCTTCAGCAGGAAGCGAAGACAGTCATCTATTTCGCGAGTGAGTATCAGACGCTCGCTGTACTGGCTATCGGAGATAAGGTGAAGCCCAGCTCTGAACAAGCTATCCGTACGCTTCAGGATCGCGGCATAGACGTTTATATGCTCACAGGAGACAACCACCAGACAGCAGAAGCTGTTGCTGGTCAGGTTGGCTTAAAACACTTCAAAGCTGAAGTCATGCCATCGGACAAAGCCGAATTTGTGAAAACGCTTCAGGCTGAAGGAAAAGTAGTAGCGATGGTCGGTGATGGCATCAATGATTCGCATGCCCTTGCCCAGGCAGATGTAAGTATAGCGATGGGAAAGGGATCAGATATTGCAATGGATGTAGCGAAGATCACCCTGATCACTTCCGATCTGATGTCAATACCCAAGGCGCTCAAGCTATCAGGTAAGACTGTAGCGGGTATCCGTCAGAACCTGTTCTGGGCGTTCATCTACAACCTTATAGGAATCCCCATTGCTGCTGGTGTCTTGTATCCTTTCAATGGTTTTCTGTTGGATCCCATGATTGCAGGAGCGGCAATGGCATTTAGTTCAGTCTCGGTGGTAGCCAACAGCTTAAGGTTGAAAATATCAAAAATTTGAAATGGCGGCCATGAGAGCAAGTATTAAGGTAAAAAAAGTCATCCGGGAAACCCCGGATGCCATTACCCTGGAATTGGAGCAGCATCAGATGATCGCAAGATATCAGCCGGGTCAGTTTCTGAACTTCTTCCTGGAAATTGATGGGAAAGAAGTGGTTCGGCAATACTCTTTTTCATCCACAGCACTTCTGAATGAAACACCAGGCGTGACCATCAAAAGGGTAGTTGGCGGATTAGCCTCAAACTATTTGATTGATCATGCAAAAGCGGGTGATTCTGTCATGGTAAGTGCTCCTGGAGGTCGTTTCACCACTACGTTTGGGAAGGACCGAAATGTGTTGATGATCGCCGGAGGCAGTGGTATTACACCACTCTTTTCAATATTAAAATCTATTTTAAGCCAGGAGTCCGGTAGTAAGGTTACGCTGCTCTATGCCAACAAGGATTATGAATCCATCATATTCAGAAAAGAGTTGGAAGCCCTTCAACGGCAGTATGATAGATTACATGTCACGCATTTCCTTTCGGTACAGGATACTGCTATTGATACGCAGTTGGATATTAAGTATCGAAGGATCAATCAATCTGATTTACAGAACCAACTAGCCATCACTGCAAGTCATCCGGAAGTATTTCTTTGTGGACCGGATTCTCTGATGAACTTTTCATCTGAGTCGCTGACCACTTTTGGTATTGCCCCTGAAAGCATCAGGACAGAGGCTTTCACAGGTTACGGAGAAACATCTACCAGTGATAACCGGCAAAGCCAGTCCGAGATCAACATTCAAAACCTGGATGGCAAACTGATTTCATTTCTGGCAGATCAAAATAAACCAATTCTTCAGTCGGCGCTTGAAGCAGGAATCAGGTTACCTCATTCCTGCAAAGAGGCCATGTGCGGTACTTGTAAGATCAGGTTGAAATCAGGAAAGATCAATATGAAAGCCAATTATGCATTGCCGGACGAAGAGCTCGATGATGGTTATGTTTTGCTCTGCTCTGGATTTCCCGAATCAGATATTCTGGATATGATGTATGGGTGAATTGTGTAATCCATATCGGAAATAGTGTAAAATATAAACCCGACACCTACACGAAATTTGAATCAATATTAACAATCAAAATAAAGGACAATGAGTACGTTAAAATTCAAAACAACAATCAAATGTAGTGGATGTCTGACCAAGGTCACTCCATTCCTCAATGCACTTGAAGGTGTAGACAGATGGGGAGTAGACATCCTCAATCCAAACAAAACGCTTACTGTTGAAAGTACCGGTGCATCTGCGGCTGAAGTGATTGCGACGGTAGAGAAGGCAGGGTATACAGCGGAAATTGCTAACTGAAAAAAGGTGCCAGATCGGCACCTTTTTTTGTCTCTTTAAATCTTCAAATGGTTACCTGGTTCATTCAATAAAACGTTGTCAAAAATCCTTCAAATTTCCCTTCCTCCTGTAATCCACTTAGACTACATATCGTTGTCTAGGTTATATCACGTACGCGAATTGCGTATTTTTCAAAAAAGTGCATTGAACGTTATTTAAATAGGCTTTTTCACCCCTAATTTCGTCTCATAATTTCAATTGTTTTCGCGAATTAATATGTTGATGAAAATGATGACCGCAAGAAAAATAATGTTAACTGCAGGGTTGATTGGTATAACAACAATCGTCGGCCTTTGCCAGAATGTAGAGTTGACTGGCACCATAAAGTGCGAGCAGACTCGAGAGTTTTTAAGTAACTCGCTAGTCAGGGTAGGGGACTACTTTACTTACAGCAACGATGATGGAGAGTTTGTCTTAACTGTACCAAAGGACAATGCCAAACAACTGGAGATCTACCATATGGGTTATGATGGATATTCCAAAGAGATTGAAACCTCTGGTAAAATATTCCCATTTGTGATCAACCTTAATAAAGTGGAACCTAAGCCTACCGGATTCAACACAGGTACTGATGTAATGAAAGAAGTTTTCAACAGATTTCATGTCAATTATGAGGTGGAAGATCAGTTGATGCTGGCATACTACAAAGAAAACCTCACTGCAAATGATAAGATTTACCATTTTGCTGAAGGAGTTGTAGAAATTCATATTCCCAGTAATGTAGAAAAGGGACCGGCAAGGTTAAGACCACTCAAAACGAGAGTTAAATCCACGGCAGATTTTAAGCATGGTGGACTTTATGACAAGAGTGGACATGCATCAGAAATGATCCAATCATGGGCATTTACTGATTTTCTTTCCAAAAAGAACCGATGGAGCTACAATTACAGACTTGTTGGAAAAGAAGTTCATCGAAACGAGAATGTCTTCATAATTGATTTCTCTCCAATGAACGAGAATGGATACGTTCAGGGACGTTTGTGGGTAGATGAATTTACTTATGCCATAATCAGAATAGAGTACAATCTGGCTCATGAAACGGAATGGGACTCAGAAACGTGGGTAGAAGAATTTCAACATCACAATCATACCTACTACCTGATGAGAGCCTCTTTCGAAGGCCATTGGACGGAAGACGGTAAACCATACGTGTTTAATTCTATGGTTGTCAATACCCGTATTGAAGCCAATCAGGAAGATCGCATTTCTCGAGAAAAGTTTATAAAGGGAACCGAATTTACTTTCGTTGACCAGTCACATGGCAGTTTCACAGATGATTACTGGGAAGGATATAACTACATTAAACTGACCGCCAAAGAGCGAGCTCAGATACAATAACAAGTTGGGTTTACATTTATTGTATAATTAGAAAAAGCAGGCACAGCGCTTGCTTTTTTTCTTCAATTGACAGGTTTTAAGCCAATTTCTATTCTCTTATTAATCAGCAACTTCGATGATAAATCAGTATCTTAGTATAGATAAGTGATTGTACTTATGAATCTGGTTTATTGAAGCACTCGTAGCACATGAAAAAAGGGTTTACCACCGGTCTACTAATCGTCTGTTTCTCCCTTTGTATGCTGTGTCACTCCCTGGCTCAAAATATTCATCTACAGGGCACTGTATTCAATAAGGAAAGCAATGTTCCCATTAACCTGGCCCATGTGCGGGTAGGTGATATTGTCACCTATACCAATAAAAAGGGACAGTTTATCATTAGGATCCCTGATAATGGATCTAAGTACCTGGAGATATTCCACATGGGATATGATGTGCATTTTGCCAGTATTCAAACCGATAAGCCCTATTATATCCCTTTGCAACCGGTAGAACCCACCCACTCGATGGAGGGATTGACCGGCAAGGAGACCATGACCCGGGTCTTCAATAAGTTTCACCTTAACTATGAGATCCACGATCAGTTTATGCTGAGCTATTATCGGGAAGTGGTAGAGAAAAACAATCAGGAAATCCAGCACATCGCCGAAGGGATATTGGAGCTGATGCTCTCTTCCAATGTGGAGGAGTCTCCCTCATTGGTCAGGCCCATCAAAACCAGGGTTAAGACCATCAATGTTGTGGAGCACGATGGAGTAGATATCAAAAGTGGGCATGCTACCGAAATGGTGGAATCTTCCATTTGGCATGAGAGATCTTTTTTGCGGGAGAAAAACCGGTGGAACTATGATTACAACCTGGTAGGTACAGAGGTGCATCGCAATGAGAAGATCTATATCATTGACTTTATTCCTAAAAACAAAAAGGGATACCTGGCTGGCCGCATTTATGTAGATGATTACAGTGATGCCATTATACGGCTGGAATATACCATATTTGAAAACCTGGAGTTTGACACGGAAGTTTGGATAGAAGAATTTCAACACCACGATCTGATTTATTATTTATTGAGAGCATCTTTTGAGGGTGTTTGGCAAAAAGGAGGGGAGATGTATACCTTTCGCTCACTGGTGGTCAATACTGAAGTGATATCAGATCACAATAAAACGAATCTCGAAGGTTTTCAATACGGACACAACTATACCTTCCCCATTTCAAACCATGGGGAGTTCTCAGATGCGTATTGGGGTGAACATAATTATATTAAATTGACTGATTCGGAGCTCGCACAGTTAAAATAAGCTGTATCATTCCCGTAAATATTATGCAACAGTATTGCATGAATGTTTTATCTTTGCCGGATGAATCACAAGGATCCAATCTCTATCCTTAAAAGTCATAATTTAAGAGTAACAGATTGTCGTATAGCTGTTTTGCAACATTTTATGAAGACAGATCATGCCTTATCACAGGGTGATCTGGAAGCAAATTATTCTGAATTTGACAGGGTCACACTTTACCGGACTTTACAAAATTTTCTTGAAAAAGGAATCTTGCACAGGATACCGGATGATTCAGGCTTTGCCTCTTATGGTTTATGTTTTGAGACCTGTACCCCGGATGGTCATCATCATGATCATCTGCATTTCAAATGTTCAGATTGCGGCCATATTCAATGTCTTGAAAAGACCAGCGTTCCCAAAATAAAACTCCCCAAACAATTTCAGGTAGATCATATTGACCTGATCATCGAAGGAACCTGTATCAACTGTCAGCATGCATAAATTATTTGTAGTCGTCTTACTGGGTTTGACCTGTTTATCAATCGCCCGGGGACAAACAAAGTGTGATAAAACAATATCCGGAAAGGTATTGGACATATCTTCCAACGAACCATTGCCCTATGTCTCGGTTCGGGTCACTGAAACCAATACCGGAGTGGTTACTGACGGAGAAGGCCATTTCAGTATTTCCAATTTGTGCGAAGATGAAATACACCTGGAGTTCACGTATGTCGGGTATAAGAAGGTAGTTCATCACCATGATTTTCACCATGATATACCTACTATTTTAATGGCTCAGGAACAAATAGCTCTGGAAGGTATTGTCGTAGAAGGAGAGCAGCTGCGAGGAGGTACCAAAACCTTGAACCCGGAGCTTTTTCAGATCAGTGAACTGCAAAAATTTGGAAATACGGACATGTCTGGCCTCGCCAATGCCATCAGTGGTCTTTCCATCGTCCATACCGGGCAGAATATACAGAAGCCAATACTCCATGGACTGTCAGGAAACCGAATCTTATTAATTCAGCAGGGTATAAGGTATGAATACCAAAGCTGGGGCGACGATCATGCCCCGGGAATAGATCCTGGCAACTCTTCCTCGGTGGAGGTGATAAAGGGAGCTGGAACCGTAAAATACGGACCTGAGGCCATGGGAGGAGTGATTATTTTCAACCCTGAGACAATGAGTCTTCATGAACCACTGAAAGTAACAACCCAATTGTCCGGACATTCCAACGGAAAGGGTTTGGGAGGAAGGATAAGTGCCCGACAGGGGTTTGACCATTGGAGTGTCATGGTCAATGGGTCAGGTAATATCCATGGAGACCTAAAAACCCCCGATTACTTATTGACTAATACAGGAATGAAGGTTTGGAACGTGGGTACCGGGGTACTTTATCACAAGGCCAATACAGACATTGAGTTTCATTATAGTCGTAACAACCAAAACCTGGGGATCCTGAGGGGCTCGGTCACCGGAAATCTTGATGATCTTGCTTTGGCTATGGGAGCGGAAGAACCGCTTTATACTGCTGATTTTAATTATCAAATCAATACTCCTCGACAAGAGGTAGTCCACGATATGGCAAGCATCAAAGGGACTTATTATTTGGGGGACCATGTGTTTGATCTTAAGTATAGCTGGCAGCTTAACCAACGAAAAGAATTTGATATTCGGAGGGGATCCAATAACGAATTGCCCTCCATTGACCTGAAGCTGGCAACACACACACTGGATTTCAATTGGGAACATCCACGCTGGAATGGTCTCGATGGAGAATCGGGTGTCAGCTGGTTATACCACGACAACGACAATTTACCCGGTACGAATACCATACCTTTTCTCCCCAACTACAACGATTCGAGATTGGGTATTTATTCCATTGAATCCAGGAATTATGGCAATCAAACATTTGAATTGGGTCTGCGGTATGATGTCCAGTTTACATCTGTAAGAGGAAGGCAGATCAACAACGATCCCTATTACAACGATCTGGTGTTTCAGAATCTGACAGCTTCACTCGGCTACAAATTAGAAATAGATGATAAACTGGGTTTCAGCACCAACCTGGGCACCTCCTGGAGAAACCCGGATGTTTCTGAATTGTATGGTTTTGGAAAACATGGGGCAATTATCCAATATGGGTTGTGGAGATATGAAGACTCCGGAGAATCAGATATCAGCACGTCCACCATTTTGGATGAATCATCAAAACCGGTAAATAATGAGGTAGGGTATAAATGGATCAATCAGCTCAAATGGAGCGGAAATCGATCAGACTGGATCATTAACGGGTATGTGCATCTGATCAGGAATTACATATTTGCCACACCGAGGGGCATTACTACTACTACAAGGGGAGCATTTCCATACTTCATTTATCGTCAGACTGATGCTTTAATCACCGGGTTAGATGCAGAACTGAGCTACCTGATAAGTAAAGACATGACACTCACTTCCAACGCATCATTCGTCTATGCCCGGGATATTAAATATCAAAACTATTTTGTTGAGATACCCCCGCTGAATATTCACAGTCAATTGAAACGAACGATTCACGGAAAGTTTCTCGATCATCACATAGCGCTTGACCTTTCCTACGCATTCCAAAAGAGCTTTATTCCTGAAGTAATAACTCCCCAGGAGATACTGGACTCCTATGCCAATGGCGAACCGCTGTTTGAAAATTCAGATCAAATATTTGACTTCATGGCAGCACCGCCGGGCTATCTGCTGGTTGACCTGGGGTGGGAGGCATCCTGGAAAAAGTATTCATTGAGTCTGAAAGCTGAGAATCTTTTGAACAATACTTATCGTGTATATACAGACCGTATCAGGTACTTTGCTGCGGATACGGGCATCAATTTTATTGTTGCTCTTAAATATTCGCTGTAATATTTGCAACAATGTTGCATTTACGATACTATTGCAATACAATAAATTTATAGAAAACGTATATCAAGCCATGCTTTTAAGAAACCTGTTTTATTTAGTAATACTTGTATTGATTGCTTTTGTATCGTGCAATGATGAAGAACTACCACCGATTGAGAATGAAGAGGAGGTCATCACAGATGTGGATTTGATTTTTAGTCCTGTTGACGGAAGTACACCTTTGACATTTGGAGCTAATGATCCTGATGGGGAAGGCCCGGAGGACATGGTGACGGACCCTATTGTGTTGGGTGCTGAAACCAGCTACCAATTATTTATCAAAGTAAGAAATGACATTGACAATGTAGACCTGACTGAAGAAATCAAGGAAGAAGGAGCAGAGCACATGTTTTTCTTTGGCTTTTCCGATGAGCTGTTTGATCAACCGGAAGGTAATGGCAACATTGATTCCAGAGCAGATCAGGTAAATTATATCGATGAGGATGAAAATGGTTTACCTATCGGTCTGATCACCGGTTGGCAAACCAGTACAGGAGGATCAGGAACCTTGAGAGTTGTACTGAAGCATCAACCAGATGTGAAAACAGCTACAAGCGGGACCGATGTTGGGAGCACAGATATCGATTTGACTTTTGATGTAACTGTAGAGTAAATTAATATACCAACCGGACGGCTCCACTGAGTATTTCAGCCTGGAGCTTGTCCATGGTTCCTATATATTCTCCATCTACCTGAAAATCGGTGGGTTCTTTAAGTTGTATAGATGCCTGTTTCGCAGAAGTAATTTTAAACGGAGAAAATTCAAATGTACGTTCATCAACCACATGTCTCAGGTAATCCTCAAAACTGATGTGTTGCAGACTACAGACCTCAAACTTACCATCATCCACTCTTCCATTGGGATTTACCTCTATTCCAGTACCGTATTGCCGGGCATTGGCCAGAATAACGAAATTTGATTCCATTTGATGGGTTTCGTTCCCCACCTTCATTTGAAAGGAGTTGATATTCATCAGGTTTGGTAGTTCTTTCAATCCGCTAATGGCATACCCCAAAAAGCCACGATGGTCATCGTTCTGGTATCGTCTTACCAGTGAAGCATTTAGGCCAAAGTCAGCCATGTGCAGCACATGCCATCGTTTATTGACTTCAATGATGTCAAATGGTTTTCCTTCTCCTTTTATCGCTTTTTCCAAAGCCTTGTCAAAATATGTCGGGATTGACAACTCCCTGGCGAGTCCATTTGCTGAACCTGCCGGAATGATCCCCAGGGGAATGTCACTGTAGTGCATGCTGTTAGCCACAAGTGCAATCGTGCCATCACCTCCAGCTACCACCACCCTTTGATAAGTGTTTGATTTGATCTTTTCTGAGACCTTTTTATCATCTTCTTTTCCGGTTGTCAGAAAGATTTCTGCCTCAGGATACGATCTCCTGATCAGGTCTTTTAAATCATTCTTATCCTCTCCTCCGGAGACCGGATTGATAACAAATAGAGTCTCAGTCATGTTTCTTTAATGTTTAACTTCGATCAAAGATATTAAAGGAAAAAGGGAGCATTTTGTTTTCGGTTTGAGCGGAAACTATGCTACACGATGAATTTCGATGACTGCAAGACGAGTTACATCCGGATGTGAGATCAAGCTATACAGGCCTTTTGGCTCATCAAAGCAGGCATATATTTTCGGACATGTCTTCAAAAAACAAAAATTAAAAAGAGAACGAGTCTCGAATAATATCCTAAAGAATGCCTGGGAAATGATGAAACGCTACAGGGTGTCTGTTGCATCATATCAACGGTTAAATGTTTCAGTAGAAGATCAGATCTACCAGATCAAAACGGATAACAAGGGATTCTTTTTATTGTCTTTTGATCCCCCGAAGACATCAGGGGTGATTACCTGTAAGGCTTCACTGGCAGAGGATCCAATATCAGCGGTCACGGGTGAGTTGAAACTCGAAAAACCACAGGAAATTATTGTTTCAGATATTGATGATACCATACTGATATCCCACTCAACGAGTCTATTCAAAAAAGTATATACCCTCCTCAGTAGAAATTTTGAAAGAAGGAAACCCTTTGCCGGGGTTCAGGCATTTTATCATCAGTTAGATTCAAAATCACCTAATCAGCTTTTTTTTTATGTAAGCAGCAGCGAGTGGAATCTTTATGACTTCATTGTCAATTTTTGCCGGCACCACAATTTTCCAGAGGGCAAATTCCTTTTGAATGATATAAAGATCGGGTTGGGGCAGGTGATCAAATCAGGTGGAGGATCTCACAAGCATAAATATGAAAAGATCCGAATGATCAGGGAGACATATCCTGCGGCAAAACTCACATTGATAGGGGATAGCGGCCAGAAAGATGCAGAGATTTACGAGAAAATTGCATTGGAAGCTCCTGATCGTATCAATGAGATTTATATTCGCGACCTGCACAAACACAAACAAAAGCGTCTTATCAGTATACAAAAAAGGCTTGCGGACAAAGACATTTCAATGAACTTATTCAAATAACCCATTATGAAAGCATATCTCCTTACGAAGACGGGAAAACCAGAAGTTTTGAAGATCTCCAATATAGACAAACCTACACCACGAGAGGATGAGGTACTGATCAGGAGCGAGGCCATTGGAATCAACTATGCTGAGATCCTTTCCAGAAAAGGTCAGTATCAGTGGGCGCCGGACAAGCCTTACATCCCGGGTATGGAGGCCTATGGCGAGGTCATTGCACTGGGAAGTAAGGTGACTACCCATAAGGTGGGTGACAAAGTGATTTGCGGAGGGCAGTTTGGCTCTTATGGTGAATTTTTCTGTACCAAAGAGTGGTTGGCATTCCCAGGTATACAGGGTTTTAGTGCAGAAGAGAATGCCGCTTTACTGGTCAACTTTATGACAGCCTGGGTGGCACTTGTAAAACTTGGGAGGTTGAATGAGGGTGAACAAATACTGATACATGCAGGGGCCGGGGGAGTAGGTTCGGCAGCCATCAAACTGGGCAATGCCATGGGCTGTAAAGTATATGCCACTGCAGGATCTGATGAGAAAGTGAAATTGATGAAGGAGCTGGGCGCAGATATCCCAATCAACTACAGGACACAGGATTTCGTAAAAGTCTTAAATGGTCATGGTGTGGAATCTGTTGATTTTGTTTTGGAAGTAGTAGGCGGTGAGGTATTCAAAAAGAGCATAAACCTTTTACACCCGTTTGGTAGACTTGTTGTGGCTGGTTATGCAAGCATTCCTTATAAAAAATGGAATCCTTTTACCTGGTGGCCAACCTGGAGAGATGCTCCTAAAGCTCAAATCATGGACATGGCCAAAAAATCCATTGGCATATTTGCCACACATATTGGTTATCTGACAGGCAGAGAGCAGGTCGCAAAGCAGGTTGTTCGGGAAATGTATGATTTTGTAGCTGAACACAAACTTAAACCTCTGGTAGGCAAGACCTTTGCTTTCGATCAAATGGCGGAAGCACATGCTTACATGGAATCCAGGAAGTCGGTAGGGAAGATAATTGTAAAATTTTAATAAATATTTGTATTATTAACGTTTATTGATTACTTTCGATTCCAGATCATATTAAGATCGGTGGTGGAAAATAGAAAGACTGCGCATGTTTTATGTGTGGTCTTTCGTGTTTTATGAGACTATATGTAGCGTTTTGGATACAATGAGTATCATTTTACAGAATATTAAAATAATGTTAACAAAATCCTTGGAGAGCTCTTGATTTTATGAGGAATGATGGTATCTTTGTTATGATAGATAGTAAGTATATCTATTTTCCATAGCTGGTTCTTAATGAAGGAGGGTTACTAACGTTGCCCTCTTTCGCTTTTTATAGGGTGCTGAGAAGTCAAAAGTATTGTTTAGGAATAAAAGCTTTTTGGCTTTTTCTTTTTGAATATCAGTTTAAAACTGTTTCCGGCAATTCCAGCCATCCCCCCCGCAAAAGCACCGATTATACCAGCAAGCAAAACAAGCATAATTTTATCCTCAAATGGGAATAACTCGATGATCCTGGATGACAGAATCGACTTAGTCTTAACATCAATCACCCAGGAGTAAGTCAACCAAACCAGACCTCCGCCCAGAAACCCACTAACAAAAGACCCTATACCTGACCCTTCGATCAGAAAGCAGATTAAAAACGAAGCCACCATTACTGTCCACCAGGGCATAATAAAACCTCCGAAATAGGTGAGTGTAGCAATGAGTATGATTTTGATTATGAGCCTCATTCCGGATCAATTTGTTGAGTGAATGTGATATTTGGATGGTTGGCCAGGTTGGGTCCAAAGGTCAGCTTATGGTAGTTTCCGGTAGCCCAATCATTAATCATGTGTCCATAATCCGGACTTCCTGGGTTGCCTGTTTGACTACCTGGATATACACCCCAGGCTTGTGGTCCTTCTTCTGTAAGTTCTACCACCATTCTCCAACTCGGGCCATGTCCTCCGCCGGCAGCATTTACCGTATTCCCGAATCCTCCTATCCTGACCGACTCAGAGGAAAAAGGAGATAGCCTTAGCAGATGATTGATTGAGGTATTTTTAAAGATATACCATCTCAGATCCTCCCCCTGCTCCTGCATTCCGGTCAGGGAGTCCACAGCCATCCTGAATGTCATATTATATAGTGCAATCGCATCCTCTTTCGATGGTGTTTCCAGGATATCAAAGAGTTTAAATCCGGGATTAGATTGGAGAAGTTTTACCGTGTTGTAGTGACCTGGTTTATCAATGGCTACTGAAATGGTGTCAAACTCATCCCAAATATTTTTATATAATATGTTCCACCACATCTGAAATACCGTAGGCGCAATTAGTTCTGGTTCATTGAAGTAGTCCCATGACTCAAGCATGTTGTAATACTTCCATTCCCTGGCTTTGAATGAAGTGGTATCCAGGGTGTCTAACATGACAGGGAGTATTTCATAAGCCCGGTAATTGAAGTTGTCGTTCTGAAGTTTTTTCATGTCTTCAGGGGTGACCTTGCTCAGAATTTTTAACCGGTCGTTGATGCGCCTGTTTCTGTCATACTCGTAGTGATGATCATAAACATAGTACGGATACAGCGAATCCACCGGATGCTGATTGGCTGAACTCAAAAATTGTCGCTTTGGGTTCACGATCTTCAGTCTATGCTCGAAGGGAATAAAACTCTTGGCTTCTGAGTCAGGATCTGATCCGTCTAATAGAAACTTCCCTAAACCCGGTCGCTTAATGGGAAACTTTCCGGGAAGGTGCATGGCGATGGTTCCGTCTTTGGAGCCAAAAATAAAATTCTGAGGTGGTCCGGTGAAATGCTCTAAGGCCTCAACAAATGCCTCATGATCCTGGGCTTTGTTGATGTGGAACATGGTGAGAAAAGTAGTGCTTCTGTCATGAGCTACCCACCGCATGGCCGCATTAAACTTACCATTTTCAGGCAAATAATTGCGGTCGTACACTACAGGACCATGGTGGACGTGTACGATGGTGTCATACACATCCGAACTGCCCTTCACTTCGATTTTTTCCACAACTTTTGATGTCTTAAACCACTGTTTGTTGTAGCGGTATTCTTCTCTGGAGCTGCTTTTAAACTCCACCTGGTACCAGTCTACCTGATCGCGTGGGGAATTCGTCACACCCCATGAAATAGAATCATTGAAACCCACCAGAATTACAGGTGTACCCGGTACGGTGACGCCCATCACATTAATGCCCGGGGCATTCAGGTGGGTCACATACCAGATAGATGGTAAAGTAAGTTGAAGGTCCATTTCATTGGCTAACAGTACGTTTCCAGTAGCTGATTTATTGGCGGAAACCGCAAAATTGTTGCTTCCGTTAAGCGGGTTAGGTTTTTCGATCGTTTTTGGGATGATTGGCGCATGGAAAGCCTGAAGCTCAGGTAATGAGGCCAATGGCTCGAAGTCCCAGGGAGTGCCTTTGGGGATGACAGGATCTATCCCCCTGGGGTTTTCGGGAAAGAGTATGTTGAAGACTTCCTCTCCAAAAATGTTTAGCGCGTTGGTGTTTTCCAGATCTGCTTCGCTGCGGGAGAGCGTGTTGCTCAATAAACCATAAGCCATGCAGGTTTTTAAAGGCGACCATGCTTCTGGTTTGTAATCCAATAACTTGAATTCAATAGGATAAGAAGCAAAGTCCAGTTCGTTGATGTATTGGTTTACTCCCTGGGAATAGGCCTCCAGCATTTCCTTCACTTCAGCATTTTCTATGATGGCTTCATACATGTCTTCAGTCATGGCTTTGATTCCTGTTCTTCGTTGTAGCCTGTCATAGCTCAACGCGCGCTCACCCAGTACTTCGGAGATCCGACCAAATACAACCCGTGAATAAAAATCCATTTGCCATAAGCGGTCACGAGCCGTCAAATATCCCTGAGCGAGGTAAAGATCATGATTATTTTTGGCATAAATATGGGGTATCCTGAGGGTGTCGTAGTGGATATTAACCGTTTCCCGAAGCCCTTCTAAAGTCAATTGTTGGGGCGGTCGTGTACCTTCCTGCTCTCCATTTTGCCAAAACCCGTGATGGGGACTTAGAAATTTCCCCAGGGCGGGTAAGCCGGAAAATGAGTTGTCCAGAGCTATTAAAATCACAAGAGAAATTATCAGCGCAATGACAAAACGTATAGTTTTCAACCGTTAAATACTTTGAAAATGAATTAATATTGATTCCGAACCAGGGGAGATCATTTCGATGTTGAAAAGTATCAATAAAATCACAAAATGTCTACTTTTATTACAAGAATCGATCAAGGAGGGATGTATTCTGTGATAAAAAGTATCTTGGACCGGTTGATAGCTGCGATTTTGATCATATTGGGTGTTTTCCCGGTGCTTCTGCTCGGGTGGGTGGGAAGCCTGATGGATCGGTCATCCATTCTTTTCCGCCAGGTGAGAAGTGGGAAGTCAGGGAAGCCATTTACACTCTATAAGCTGAGAACAATGAAGGAAGGCGAGGTTACACCATTTGGCAGGTTCCTCAGAAGATGGTCAATCGATGAACTACCTCAGCTTTGGAATATCGTCAAAGGAGATATGAGTCTCGTTGGACCCAGACCATTGCTTGTCGAATACGATGCCCATTATTCAGCAGTTCAAAAGCGAAGGCTGGAGGTGAAGCCTGGTATCACAGGACTCTCCCAGGTCAATGGGCGAAATAGTATCGGCTGGGAGAGGAGGTTTGAGCTGGATGTTCAGTATGTCGAGAAGCAGTCCTTTTGGCTGGATTGCAAGATTTTGATGAAAACAATGGTGCAGCTATTTGACAAAAAGTCTTCTGATTTTCACCTCAACCAATTGCCCAAATTTTCTGAGCAGCAAAAACGCAGTGATTAATTGACATCACTCTTCTTGATGAGTGCCCCTTTGCTGCCCCCACTGAAAAAGCCAGGAGGAAGGAAGAACTCAACTTTGAAACTAAGAAAGAAATAGTGATCGTTGTTGCGCGGATTTCCTCTGGGTCCTCCTGCGGATAGCTGATCATAAGCCTGCTGATTTACAATCCCGATTTCATCTTTTCGGTTACTTAAAGCTGCCCTCAGTGTATCACTGATGCTTGTCGGAAAAGAAGTAGAGACATCATCGAGGTAGTCTGTTAGCGTGATCCTGTAACTGGCCTCGACGTTGAAGTTGATAAATTCGTTTAACCTGAGTTTTACTCCCAGTGCGATAGGAAAAGCCATCGTAATGGGAGCATAAGTAACACCCTCTGTTTTGAATTCTCTCAGGTTATAGGATTCTCCCTGTAACTTGGTTCTTGGGCTGAAATACGTCATGGCAATACCACCGGTGATGTAGGGATCAAAAGGATCTCTGCGATAAAAATCTCCGTTGTAGCTTTTGAAAAAGAATACGGCCTGAAGGTTAAGCTCGGCATTTACTGAGTGAAAGGATAGGTTCCTTTGCCTGGCATAGGTGCTATCAGCTGCTTTATTATCATTTCCGTTGAGGATGAATCCATACAACTCAGTTCTGGCAGCCAGTCGGGAAGTCAGCCTCGCTTCAACGCCCACATTTACATGAGAAAGTCCCTCCTGGAGCTTATAGTTGTGCTTAAGTTCACCGAAATAGATATTTTTCCCGGTCCCTACCTGAAGGGAATAGTACCGGTCAAGATATTTCCATGATTTGAAATTCTGACCTGTGGCGGTGAAATAGCCGAGCAACAAAAGAAGAGGAATTAACCTTTTCATCGGGGATAAAAATAACGAATACCAACCAAAGGATATTTTAAATTTTGAGGAAATAATAGGGAAGTGATTCAATCACAAAAGTCTTCATGTTGAGATTAGGTTATATATTACGCTTTTGTAAATTGAGCCTTGTTTTGTTTTAATAAACCTAAAGGACCAGTCGTTTTGTGTTGGTGTTTTTGTAAATTTAGCAACGACTAACCAGAGAGGACATCACTTTTGCTACATCAAAAGAAAAATATCAGACCACTGGGACCAGGAAATTCCAATCACCCGGCTCGAATACAAGAGGTTCGGAGTGAAAGGGAAGATCTGATATGGGAGCGATTCAAAGCCGGTGACCAGAAGGCACTGACATACATCTTTCAGAATTATTCCAACTTTCTATTTAACTATGGCTCTCAGTTTACCACTGATCGGAATCTGATCAAGGATTGTCTGCAGGATCTTTTTCTGGACCTGATCAGGCAAAAGAAAAACCTGAATTCTACCACCTCTATCAAATTCTATTTGATGAGATCCTTCAGGAACAAACTTGTAGCAAACATTCAGAAAAATCAGACCCGGGAAAAGGCAGAGCAGGCCAAAACTGCTGAAAACAAATCTTTCATGGTTACCATTTCCTCCGAGGTAAAAATGATCAATGGCCAGTTGGATGCAGAAAAGCAACGTTTGATTGAAAGAAAGCTCAACGAATTACCCCCACTTCAGCGGGAAGCCATCCTGCTTTTCTTTTATGAAGGTTTGAAGTATACAGAGATAGCGGAATTGCTTGGTGTAAAGGTCAAATCTGCCAGGGCCCTGATCTACCGTTCACTGGTGTCCTTGAAAGACCTCCTTTCCCCTTATAAAGGAGTGATTTTTTTACTAACCTGCCTGATTGGCATTTAAGAATATCTCAAGTAAACAGTGCTTTAGCTGGTAACGTATTTAATAAATATGCGGATTATTTGATTCTGTTGTAAATATTTCGGTCAGCTATGGTCAATTCAGGTCCGGAGCTATTTATATAAATAGTTCTAAGATTAAAAGATGGACTATAAGCAGTATAAGATACAAGATTTTTTAGGGGATGAGTATTTTGTTTCGTGGGTGATCGATGGTGATCCTTCTGCGACTCATTTTTGGGAGAAATGGCTGAGGGCTAATCCCGAAAAGCGCCTGGAGGTAGAGCGAGCAAAAGAGCTCATCAAATCAGTCAACTATAAACACACAGACCGCCTAACCGACGCTGAATACTCCCAGATATTCGAACGTCTTCTGAGAACAGACGGATTCGCCACGACTCGTTCTGGAAAAGGATCTTATCGCTATGCATACAGAATTGCTGCCACAGTTGTCTTGTTGATCGTGGCTTTGATAGGCTACCAGGAAATCCAGCAACCAGCTGAAGAGCTGGTAGTACAGCAAGTGGAGATCTCAACAGAATTTGGGCAGCGGAAGACGATCAAATTGCCTGATGGAAGTGTCGTCAAGCTAAATATCGGCAGTTCCCTGGAGTTTCCGGAGCGGTTTGAAGGGAATACCAGGACTGTAAAACTTACCGGTGAGGGTTATTTCGAAGTTGCAGAAAACAAGGTTAAACCTTTCATCATTCAAACAGGAGGACTGCTTACCGAAGTGTTGGGGACATCCTTTAACCTTTGTGCATATACTGAATTGGATAGTATCACCGTGGCAGTAGTGACCGGTAGGGTAAAAATCAGCAATGAATCCGGGTTACATCAGGTACTGTCGCCAGCGGATATGGGGATCTACAGCAAACAAACCCAATCTATTCATAAGTCGAAGTATGACGAAGATGATCTTGCATGGTACAGCGGTACGCTGATCATAGAAAATAAGCCACTTCCTGAGGTTTTTCGTCAGTTGGAACGATGGTATGGAGTGGAATTTGAGATGGCTGAAAACATGAGTCTGGATGGAACTTATAGTGGGCGATATCATAATAAGTCACTTGAACTGATCCTGGAAGGGATCAGAACCACATCACATATTAATTATACAATCAACAACAAAAAAATCCTGATATATGAATAGCACATAGACTTTACCCCAAAAAGAACCCCCACACCTGATGTTTTGACGGACTCCTGGTGTAGGGGTAACGTTCTAGCAAAATTATTTACTAAAACAAACCTAAAAATATGAAAAATCATTTACTGAGGGAAATAATCATTATGTCACGACCCCTTTTCTATGTAATATTTATGCAAGCGCTTTTTGCTTCGTTTTTGCATGCGGAGAAGTCCAATGCGCAGGCGAAAAGCTTGTATGAGATTGAACTAAAATTGGGTGCCAGTGAGAGAGAAGTAATCGATGTCTTTAAAGAGATAGAAAAAGAAACCGACTTCTATTTCACTTATAAGGATCAACTTGTGCTGAATAAGAAAGTCTCCCTTTCAGCCAAAAGATCTTATCTGGGCACTTTCCTCGAAGAAATATCCAGGAGTACGGATTTAAACTTCAAGCGGATCAATGACAATATTCACGTCTATCAAAGAATAGAAAATGAAATAAATGTCGAGGAGTCTATTGACGAACAGGAAGAGCAAAATACCATCACCGGAACAGTGACCGATGAAAGTGGGGAAGGGCTTCCGGGGGCTACAGTGCTGGAGAAAGGAACCAGCAACGGAACCATCACAGATGTGAATGGGAGCTTCACCATCAGTGCGCCTTCTAATTCAACGTTGATCATCTCTTTTGTTGGCTATCAAAACCTGGAAGTACCGGTAAACAGCAGGACCAGGGTGGATATCATGCTTGAAGCTGATGTGGCATCCTTGCAGGAAGTAGTTGTGATTGGTTATGGAACCCAAAAGAAAGAAGATGTGACCGGAGCCATTGTGAGTGCTAACCTGGATGACATGAATAAACAGCCCAACGTTTCAGTGATGGAGGGATTGCAGGGTGCAGTACCGGGATTAAACATTGGACAGGTCAACCAGGCTGGTCAGAATCCAGTGCTTAACATCAGGGGCCAAAGTTCCTTATCAGGGGAGCAGAACCCTCTCATTGTAGTTGACAATGTCATTTTCAGGGGAGAATTGATTGATATCAATCCCAATGACATCAAATCAATTGATATACTCCGGGATGCAAGTGCGGCGGCGATATTCGGTTCGCAGGCTGCAAATGGCGTAGTCATGATTACCACAAAATCAGGTGGATCGTCTGACGGGATGCCTACCATTACCTATTCAGGTATGTATTCGTTTCAGCAGCCCCATCATGAATTGAGAGCTGAGTCAGATGGTGATGCGTTCATGCTGAAAATTGAACACTCTGATATTCTCAACAGCAGGACTCAATCTTCAGGATACCTGGACAGGGATCCAAATTGGGATGAGTCTACCAACTTCAAGACCAATCATGAAATCAATCAGTACAATGCGGGACGAACATTTGACTGGTATGATTATATGACCACAGATAACCCGTATACCACACAACATAATCTTTCCATTTCGAACTCTACCGAGAGCAATAACTATTATGTTTCGTTGGGATATACGGACCAGACAGGTCACATGAGGGATGAGTACTATTCCAGGGTTAATGGACGTATTAATTTGTCAACTTCTGTTACCGAATGGTTTGATTTCGATGTTCAAAGTTTAATGTCTCTCAGTGAATACGGACCACAAATATTTGGTTTAGGAGACCGATTTATGGAACCCTATGCGACACCATACGATGAAAATGGTGTCCTTGTAGATCGACCCACTGGAAATCAAATAAACCCATTTTATGAAGAGACGGCTGATACACAGGATAAGCGATTAAACCTGAATGCCAGTCTTACTGCCACCATTTTTCTGCCAATAGAAGGTTTGGATTACAAGTTGCGATTTGGAAATAACTATCTGTCAAATCGACAATTTGAATTCAGGAGCTTTGGAGCTGACTTTACCGGGAATGGATTCAAACGGAATGAAGTGCAGTATACCTGGAGTTTAGATAATATCTTGTCTTACAACAAGGTATTTGGTAATATTCATGAGGTGGGTGCAACACTGCTATATGGCGTTGAAAAACGTCAGTCTGAGTTTACACGAGCGGAAGGATCTAATTTCGTCAATGATGTATTAGGTTACAACCTGCTTCAGGCAGCCGCTGCCGATCTGCAAAAAGTATCCTCCGGAGGTTGGGTAGAGTCGAGTCTTTACAATATGGCCCGTGTCTCCTACAAACTGATGGGCAGGTATCTGGTAAATGCGACCATTAGACGAGACGGGTTCTCCGGATTCAGTCAGGCCAATAAGTTTGGCTATTTTCCATCTGTCGCAGCTGGTTGGATCTTCTCTGAGGAATCCTTCATGCCAAGCACAGAGTGGCTCAACTGGTCCAAACTGAGGGTTTCATACGGTGCTACGGGTAACCGGACTATCGGACGATATCAGACACTGGCAGAGGTAACGGGTGGGTTTGGATACATCTCAGGTGATGGGTCCTCTATATATACCCAGTGGATCAGTGGGTTGGCCAGCTCAGGGTTGAAGTGGGAGAAAACCACCGGAATCAACATTGGATTGGATTTCAGGTTGTTTGGAAATAGGATTAGTGGTTCGATAGATTACTACAACAATAACACCACCGACCTACTGTATGATGTGAATATTCCTGCGATCAGCCGGTACACAATTTTCCCGGATAACCTTGGTAAAATCCACAATAAGGGATTAGAGATACTCATTAGTTCCACCAATATCCAGAAGAACGATTTTACATGGTCCACGGATTTCACATTCTCGCGAAACAGAAATGAGATAGTGACGCTACTAGGTTTTGATGTAGATGAAGATGGCAAAGAGGATGATCTGATTTCTGAGGGTTTATTTATTGGTGAATCAACGGGAATGATATTTGACTATGAGATAGATGGTATTTATCAAATTGATGATGAGATTCCTACAGGCTATGAATTTGGGGCTTACAGGGTAGTTGATCTGAACGGCGATGGGAATATTGACCCATCAGACAGAACATTTATTGGTAATACACGGCCTGCTTACAGATTTGGTATCAATAACTCACTCAACTATAAAAAGTGGAACCTGAGCTTCTTCGTCAATTCCATTCAGGGAGGCAAAGACAGGTATTTAGGTGATGATACGATTTATGGTCTCCAGATATTTAATCAGGAAAATCACTTCAACATTACTTATCCCAGAGGTGTAGATTACTGGACTCCTGAAAATCCGGATGCCAGATATCAGCGACCAGGAATTAAAGGTTCTGATGGCATTGCCGGTACCAGGTATACTCCAAGGTCCTTTGTTAGATTGAGAAATGTTTCATTGTCCTATAGTCTGGGTGCTGATGTGATCAAGTTTATCGAAAACATCAGGATTACATTGAGCGGTAGGAATCTACTCACATTCACAAAGTGGAATGGATGGGATCCTGAAACCGGGCAGGGCATTAATACAGGTGGAAGGCCCATCATGGAAGCATACACTGTCGGTATAGATGTTACATTTTAAACGGAAGAAATCATGAATAACAATAATATATTTTCATTGAATATGATCAATCGGATGTTTAAAAACAGCATCCTACCACTCGGACTGGTTTTGGGTTTTCTCTTTATATCATGTGATGAAGAAGAGTTCCTCAAAACCGAGCCAATAGATTTTTACTCACCGGAGAATTCATACGTCACAGCTGGGAATTATGAAGCTGCGGTGATGAATCTTTATGATCGTGTACGAACAGATTTTTTTTCAAGCGATGGCCGAAATGATTTTCCAAATGCCGGGATACAGGGAACAGATATATGCTATGTCCATAAAGACATAGGGTTTAACACACCAATGGAGTCTGTTTTGTTGCCCACCAATGATGCATTTGTATTTGGATCTCTATGGCAACCTGCCTATCGGATCATTTACGATGCCAACGTGATCATTGAGAGAGCGGCATCTGATGACAATGAATTGACTGATGCAGAAAAAAGTCTTTTCATTGCTGAAGCCAAGTTTTTCAGGGGGTACATGTACAAGATGCTGGCCAATCTGTATGGTGGGGTTCCGATTGTGCTCAAAGAAACTCAGGAGCCTAACAGAAATTACAATACCAGCCCCCGTGTTGAGGTATATCAACAGGCGGCTAGTGATCTGGAAGATGCCACTCAGGATCTGATGACCATTGATGAAGCTCCAGATCACCGGATCAACACATTGGCAGCCTATCATATGCTGGCGGAGGTTTACCTTTCTCTGGAAAGGTGGCAGGATGCCGTGGATGCGGCTTCGATGGTGATTGATCACTCTTCCACTGATTTGATGACTGCTCGTTTTGGTAGTAGAGCCAATGAGAAATACCTGATCGCCGAACAATGGGATACTGATGTGTATTGGGACTTATTCCGTAAGGGAAATCAGAACCGGTCGTCAGGAAATACGGAAGCCATCTGGGTACTTCAGGATGAATATAATGTACCTGGTAGCACTTCCAGGGGAGGACCGGAACTGGAGCGATTATTTGCCCCCCGCATCTGGCAGGCCAAAGTTCAAAACCTGGACGGAACGACTACTACTGTAGTGCCTGAACCCAATGCTTACACTGGCGGAAGGAGTTCAGGGTTTACGAGACCTAGCTATTTCTTCTTCGAAACACTTTGGGAAAGGAGTGGCTACAACCAGGATATCAGAAATTCACCTGCTAATATCACTCGGGATTTTATTATTCGTAATCCGGATAGTGACTACAATGGCCAGTGGATCTTTGCAGATAATACACCGATTGCCATGTCAAGTTTGAACGATACTACGCGAAATATGTATCCATGGATCGGAAAAACCTCTACACCGGGCGATCAACCACCTGAGGCCTTTTTGGAAAATCCCATTGTTGAAGGTGGATTGTCTTTTAGCCATGCTGCCTTCAGGGATGTGTATGCCATCCGGTTGGCTGAAACTTATCTGATCAGGGCCGAGGCCTATCTGGGACTTACTCAACTTCAAAATGCAGCTGACGATATCAATGTGGTTCGAGCCAGGGCTCAAGCTCCGCTAATCACATCCGGAGATGTGGATATAGATTACATCCTCGATGAAAGAGCCAGAGAATTGTATTTGGAAGAGTTCCGCGTACTTACTTTAACAAGACTGGGTATGTTGGTCGACAGGACCAGACGCCTAAATCCAATTGTGGGTGACACCTATGCAGACCACAACGACCTGTGGCCAATTCCTTTCAGTGAGATAGAAAAGAACCTGGAGGGTAACCTGACCCAAAACCCGGACTATTGATTGATCGGATTTAAATAATAAATTGTATAAAATTCTCCCGCATGCCATGTGGGAGAATTTTATTAAAACCCAATCACAACTAAACAACTGAACACTATGCGCATAAAAGCAGTTTTCGTTTGCCTACTTACCGCACTCATTTTAGCATGCAGCCAAAAGGATTCAACATCAAAACCTGAAGGTCCTTACTTTGGGAATGGCTTCCACAATGGATGGGCAGATCAGGAGTCCATTGTGATCTGGACGAGACTGACAAAGGAAAAAGAAGGGAATATGGAAGGGCAGCAATTTTTGTCCATTTCAAAAGACGAAATGGACCTTCTGGATGAAAATCCGTCCAAAGAGAAGATCCATTCGGCACAAATTCCCCAGGGATTTGACCTCGACGATATGGAAGGGGCCTGTCCCGGATCTCCCGGAGAAGTCAAGCTGGCCTATTTCCCCATCAATCAACCCGATAAAAAGATGGAACTTCCCTGGGTGGCTGTAAACAATGATGAAAACTTTACCCACCAGTGGCAGCTAGAAGGACTTACAGCTGACACGGAATACCAGGTGATCCTGGAAGCCAGGGGAGGTTCAGAGACAGGGGTTTCTGATAAAATAGAGGGAAAGTTTTACCTCCCACCTAAAGCAGAGCAGGAAAAGGAGATTTCCTTTACGATTGTCAGCTGCCACGATTACCTCAGAAAGGACCAACCAGATGGTCACCAGATCTATCGGTCCATGCTCAAGCTGGACCCTGATTTTTATGTCCACACCGGTGATATCGAATATTATGACAAGCAGGAACCCTGGGCGATGACCGAGGAGCTGATGCGCTTTAAATGGGATCGGCTGTTTGCCTTGCCATTGCAGCGTGAGTTCTGGACTCAGAATACTTCTTACTTCATGAAAGACGATCATGACGCCCTGCGCAATGATGCCTTTCCGGGCATGAGCTATGGTACGGTATCGTGGGAGCGAGGCCTGGAGATTTTTGATCAGGAGCAGTTTCCTTCAAACAGCAAACCCTATAAAACCATCCGATGGGGCAAGGACCTGCAGATATGGATTACAGAGGGTAGAAACTACCGGAGCAGAAATACAGATCCGGACCAAAGAGGTAAAACCATCTGGGGGGAGACTCAGAAACAATGGTTATTCACTACGATGCAGGAATCAGACGCCACGTTCAAAGTGCTCATCACCAATGATCCCATCCTGGGACCAGACCGGGACAATAAGAGTGACAACTATGCCAATTCGAATTTTAAATACGAGGGTGATGAGATTCGGGACTTTTTAAATCAATTTGAGAACACTTTTATCACTTGTGGAGACAGGCACTGGCAGTATGTGACCCATTATGAAGACACCAACCTGTGGGAATTCGGATCAGGCTCAGGCGCCGATCAGCATGCCGGGGGCTGGAAGCAGGAAGATGTGAGGCCGGAACACAGGTTTCTCAGGGTTAAAGGTGGATATCTTTTCGCGAAAGTATTTCAGGAAGATGGAAAAGCTGCTATTTCATTCCAGCACCATGATGTGGATGGAAATATGGTACATGAGGAGATTTTTTACGCGAATTAACGAATCACCAATTGGATGCCCTTTTGGATTAAGCAAAGAAGGTTGGAGCATGTCCAACCTTTTTATTATCTAAGAAGAGAAAGTGCTGAGCAGATTCGAGCCACTGTAGGAGGTTTTGCTGCGCCTTCCAAAGTACTAAGTCCTGCATTATTTGGGTTAGACATAATTGAAAGTAGCAGGGTACTTGATCTGAATCCACCGAACAACTAAATATTACAATAGCCTGTAAAACAAAAAAGGCTGATGTAAACATCAACCTTTTAAGAGAGGTGCTGAGCAGATTCGAACTGCTGTAGGAGGTTTTGCAGACCTCTGCCTAGCCACTCGGCCACAGCACCTTTTGAAAACAAATTTAAATTTCTTTGGAAAAGTACAAAAGCTAAAGCTTGAAATAGCTGCCAAAAAAACTCAACAAGTCATAAGAACGGAATAAAGCCACATTGAGTTCGTCAATGTGGCTTTTATAATCAATTATTCTTTAGAATCTTCTTCTTTTGATTCCTTAGCATCTGCTTTTGCTTCTTTAGCATCGTCAGCTTTGGCTTCAGCTGCTTTCTCCTCTTTTTTAGGAGCTGCCTTTTTTGCAGGCTTGGAAGCTGATTCCATTTTGTCTTTCAATGCAGAAAGTGCTTCAAGGTCACCAAGGGTAGATTTCTCACCTTCCTGGTTGATCTTATTGAGCGTCTTGCCTTTTCCGCCACCTGTTCTTTTCTTAGGCGCTTCTACAGGCTGATCTGCTCCCTCTTTCCAGATAGAAGTGTGAGAAAGTGTGATTCGCTTCTCGTCTTTAGAGAAATCAAGCACTTTGAAATCAAGTGTTTCACCTTCATTGGCTACAGTACCGTCTTCTTTTGAAAGGTTCTTGGTTGCAACCTGACCTTCCAGACCGTAAGGAAGCTCAATCAAAGCACCTCTTTCAGACTTGGAGATCACAGTACACTTGTGGATAGATCCTCTTGAGAATACTGTTTCGAAAGTATCCCAAGGATTTTCTTCCAGGTGCTTGTGGCTAAGTGCCAGCCTTCTGTTTTCAACATCAAGCTCCATAACCACTACTTCCAGCTCTTCACCTACCTTCACAAATTCTGATGGGTGTTTGATCTTCTTGGTCCAGCTAAGGTCTGATACGTGTACCAGTCCGTCGATACCTTCTTCCAGCTCGATGAACAAACCGAAGTTGGTCAGGTTTCTAACGATACCTTTATGCTGTGTTCCTACTGCATATTTGGTCAGCAGATCTTGCTTGGTCCATGGATCTTCAGTCAGTTGCTTGATACCCAGAGACATTTTTCTTTCATCTCTGTCGATGGTCAATACAACAGCCTCAAGCTCGTCACCTACATTCATGAAATCCTGAGGATTTCTCAGGTGCTGAGACCATGACATTTCAGAAACGTGGATCAATCCTTCCACACCAGGGATGATTTCAAGGAATGCACCGTAATCAGCTACATTCACAATCTTACCTTTCACCTTAGATCCGATCTCAATACCAGCATCCAGAGAATCCCAAGGATGAGGAGTGAGTTGTTTCATACCAAGAGAGATACGTTTCTTATCATCGTCGAAGTCTAGTACTACGACATTGATCTTCTCATCAAGGTTCAATACTTCTTCAGGGTGATTGATTCGGCCCCATGAAATATCAGTGATGTGAAGTAGACCATCAACACCACCCAGGTCGATAAATACACCGAAGTTGGTCATGTTCTTGATCACACCTTCGAGTACCTGACCTTTTTCAAGGTTGTTGAGGATCTCAGTTTTTTGCTGCTCGATGTCTTTCTCGATCAGTACTTTGTGAGAAACGACCACGTTGTCATTAGAGTAGTTGATCTTCACAACCTTAACCTCCATTTTCTTATTGACAAACACGTCGAAGTCACGGATAGGCTTCACATCGATTTGCGAACCAGGAAGGAAAGCCTCTACACCGTAGATATCTACGATCAGACCACCTTTGGTTCTTCTCTTAACCATACCATCGATCACAAGGTCTTTATCCAGGGCTTCCTGAATTTTCTCCCATGCGTTAACGATTTTTGCTTTTCTTCTGGATAGTACAAGCTGTCCGGCAGCATTTTCCTGCTCTTCAACATATACTTCAACAGTGTCGCCAGGCTTCAGATCAGGTAGATCCCTGAATTCAGAAAGAGCAACGAGTCCGTCGGATTTAAATCCAATATTAACAATGACATCTCTGTCTGTAATACCCACTACCGTACCATTCATCACCTCTTTTTCATTGATGGTGTTCATGGTCTCCTCATACATCTGCTCCATTTTCTTTCGGTCGGCGTCGCTGTATTCGTCGCCAAAACCGTCAGAATCGGTATCCCAGATGTTTACCTCTTCTTCTACAGCAGGTGCTTTTTTCTCTTCTTTTTTAGCTGGTGCAGGAGCTGCTTCAGCTTTTTCTTCCGCCTTAGGTTCAGTGGATTTCTTCTCTTCAGCTGCTTTAGGTGCTGATTCTTCTTTTTTAGGCTCTTCTTCTTTCACTTCTTCCTTCGCCTCTTCAGAAGAGTCCTCTGCAGCTTTTGATGTAGTTTCTTCAGCTGCTGGTTGAGAATTAGTAGTTTTCTGATCTTCTAATTCCTCAGTTTCTTTTTTAGCCATATTAATTTTGACTCTAAATACGCTACAGAGCCAGAGTCATCCTCTCTGCAGATTTTGTTTGATAATACTTTCCGGGTTACGGAAAGCCCATTCACCCGAATGGAGGCGCAAATTTAGATAAATTACCTTAAAAGAGGATGTAATTATGGAAAACTTGCCTTAAAAGAGGATGTAATTATGGAAAACTTGCCCGATAATAGATTTAATATCCCGGATGGTTAGTTTTGCAACCTTCAAATCCATCAGAATTTATGCTGACAGACCGAAATATCTCATTGAAACCTTACAACACCTTTGGTCTGGATGTGGCAGCGGATTACCTGACGCATATACGAACACCTGAGGACCTGGAAGCGGTTTTTTCAACCAGCAAATTTCGTTTGATGAAAAGGCTGGTTCTGGGAGGCGGATCAAACATTCTTCTTACCAGACATTTTGCAGGGTTGGTTATTAAGGTGGAAATTGAAGGTATTACCATCATGGATGAGGATGCCGACAATGTGTTGGTGAAAGTGGGTGCAGGAGAAAATTGGCACCAGTTTGTGTTGTGGGCGGTTGAAAAGGGATATGGTGGCATAGAAAATCTCTCCTTGATTCCCGGCACCGTAGGCGCAGCACCCATGCAAAATATAGGGGCTTACGGGGTGGAACAAGAATCGGTTTTTCATTCCCTGGAAGCTTATGAGATAGCTTCAGGAAAAGTAGTAAGGTTTTATAAGGAGGATTGTAAGTTCGGGTACCGCTATAGTGCATTTAAAGATACGCTGAAGGAGAAGTATATCATCACTGATGTCTATTACCGACTGAGCAAGCAGCCAACATTCAATATATCGTACGGAAACCTAAAGGCCACGCTGGAAGACATGGGCGTGGATGAACTCTCCCTGGTGGCTATCAGTCAGGCGGTCATCAATATTCGCCAGAGTAAACTACCAGACCCGATTGAAATAGGCAATGCAGGTAGTTTTTTCAAGAATCCCGTGATCTTAAAGAAACACTACCAGTCCCTGCAGGCAGCATTTGATGAGGTGCCGGGATATGAGGTGAGCACTGATGAGATAAAAGTGCCAGCTGCCTGGCTGATTGAAAAGGCAGGTTGGAAAGGATATAAAAACGGCGAAATTGGGGTTCACAGCAAACAACCACTGGTGTTGGTCAATTTTGGGGGAGGACAGGGTCAGGACATCAAAAACCTCTCGATCGAAATTCAAAATTCGGTCCATAAAAAGTTTGGCATTGCGTTGGATGCAGAAGTGAATATTATTTAAATTCTCAAAATTCCTTCAGAAATCAACATTAATCTTTGCAGATGAAATTGCTGGTAGTAGAGGATAATTTACAGCTTAGTACCAACATCAAATCTTACTTATCTGAAGAAGGTTACGTCTGTGAGGTAAGTGATACCTATCATGAAGCCCTGGAAAAACTTTATGCATTCAGCTATGACCTGGTAGCCCTGGATTTAATGCTACCCGATGGTACTGGCCTTGACCTGCTTCGGGTGATCAAGGACAAGTTCCCGCAGATGGGTGTTCTTATCATTTCAGCCAAGAATGCATTGGATGATAAACTAACCGGCCTCAATCTGGGAGCGGACGATTACCTGGCCAAGCCTTTTCATCTATCTGAGTTACATGCCCGGCTACGTGCCATTTTCCGTAGGCGAAATCAGGAGGGAAATGACCTGGTTGTTTTCAATGAGATCAGCGTCAACGTCAATACCTTCGAAATCAAAGTGGGAGAAACCCTCTTAGACCTGACGAGAAAGGAATTTGAATTGATCCATTACCTGGTGATCAATAAGAACCGGCTACTCACCAAACAATCGATTGCAGAACATCTGTGGGGAGACTATATGGATGCCGCAGACTCATTTGATTTTGTTTACCAGCACATCAAAAATATCCGGAAGAAAATCAGTCAGGCCGGTGGCAAAGATTATATCCATACCGTGTATGGGGTAGGCTATAAGTTTAAGGAAGAAGAGTGAGGTTAGTAATAAAAATAACGATTTTCTACCTGTTTATTACCACCATCGTGTTTATGATTGGTGGTATCATTGCTTTCAAGGTGATGAACCGGGAGATCCAGTTTGAGCAAAGTATCTATTTGGGGGAACGCATGCCTTCCCTGGTTAATTACCTGGAGCGGCGACAGCCTACAGATAGTGTTATCAGGGATAAATTGATTATCGTGCCACTCAAGGATACACTTCCTGAAATGGGACCGGTTTATTCCGATACGCTGGTGATGCATACTACACTTCAGCGGATAGAGCCCCATATAAAGCTGGAGGCTATAAGAAATGTGAATAACCGCAGTTACAGGATCATTATTTATGACCTTGTAATTGAGCCTGATGATATCAAAGACATCGTAGAGGAGTCTTTGACGAAGATCTTTGCCTTGTTGCTATTTCTGATTGTTGGTTTTGGTCTGCTGGGATCTTATTTTGTTTTCAGGCCATTTGGCAAAACCCTCACGGCGATCAAAAACTTTTCTATCCAGCAATTAAAACCGATTAGTCTTCCTGATTCATCCACCACAGAGTTTTTCAGGCTGAATAAATTCATCAAGGAAATGACGGACAAGGCCACTAAGGATTATGTGGCACTGAAGGAGTTTTCGGAGAATGCCTCACACGAAATGCAAACCCCACTGGCTATTGCGCAGGGAAAGCTTGAGATCCTGATGGGTGACGACAAGCTGACAGAACATCAGCTGGAACTAATTACCTCGGCACAAAATGCCATCAAGCGTGTCAGCAGATTGGGTAATTCGCTGTCGCTGATCACCAAAATCGACAACAAAGAGTTTAGCGACACCCAGGAAATTGATTTCTCAAAGGAATTAAACCGGTTTATATACGATTTCAAGGAGCTGATGGATCTTAAATCCCTTTCCGTCAAAACAAAAATTCAAAACAATCAGTTGATATGGGGCAACCTGGTATTGATAGAGTTGTTGCTGACTAATCTTTTAAACAATGCGATCAGACATAACCTGGAATCGGGTTACATTGACATCAAGTTGGAGAACAAGAAATTAACTATAGAGAACTCAGGGCATCCGCTGAAAAATAAACCCGAAGAATACTTTGAACGCTTCAGAAAGGGAACCAATGATCCCGGTAGTTCAGGCCTTGGATTGTCAATCATAAAAAAGATCTGCGATGATATGGGTATAGCTATTACCTATGAAAATGTAGATAACAAGCACGTCATCAAGCTATCCTGGATCTAAACTTCAGGATTGCTTCAGATTTCAATCAAGTTAAGATCAGATGTGTTTTCTAGTTTTGAAACTCGAAAATTGACATTAACAAACACGAATGAAATTCACCCTAACAATATTCTCCTTATTAACATGCTTTCTGGCATCTGCCCAAAATTTTACCATTACGGGCAAGGTAACAGATCAAGCGAGCGGAAACCCCCTACAGTTTGCCAATGTAGCCGTATTTCAGGAATTAGACTCCAGTTTGGTTACTGGCGGTATCACTGAAGCAGATGGTTCTTTCAAGGTCCAGGTGGCCCCGGGGAATTATTATGTAGGGATTCAGTTTGTTACCTATAGCCCAAAGATCTTTAGCGGGATCAAAATCAATCAAAATAACCCCAATCAGAATTTTGGTGAAATTCTCCTGGCACCCTCAGATACCGAGCTGGAAGAGGTGGTGGTTCAGGCCGAGCGTACGCAAATGCAATTGCAGCTGGATAAGAAAGTTTATAATGTGGGGAAAGACCTAAGCAACCTGGGTGGTAGTGCCTCAGACCTTCTGGCCAACCTGCCTTCCGTCAGCGTAGATGTAGATGGAAATGTTGAGCTCAGGGGAAGCACCAGCGTGAAGGTACTTATTGACGGGAAGCCAAGCGGGTTGGTGGGCTTGTCCAGCACGGATGCTCTCAGGCAAATGCAGGGGAACATGATTGAGACCGTGGAAATTATTACAAACCCTTCGGCGAGATACGATGCAGAGGGCATGGCGGGAATTATCAATATTATCCTAAAGAAGGATACACGAAAAGGGGTAAACGGAAGCTTCCAGGTAAACACCGGATGGCCGCATAATCACGGTGCCTCAGTCAATATGAACCTGAGGCGCAACTGGGTAAACTTCTTTGTAAACTATGGCATAGACTATAGAAAATCTCCGGGACTGGGAGAAACCCTGCAACGATTTCCTCAAGCTGACCCGGATTCTGTGAGTAGGACAGATCAATATTATAACAGGCTTCGGGGAGGGTTATCAAACAGTGTTAGGTTTGGTTCGGATTTCTTCTTGAATGACAAGACGTCTATCACGACGGCTTTTCTATGGAGGTATTCGGATGAGCTAAACGATTCCGATCTATCCTTTGAGGATTACGATGGACGGGGCGAACTACTTGCTTATACCCTAAGAGATGATCAGGAAACTGAAGGAGATGAAAACCTCGAATACTCTGTCAATTTTAGTCGTACCTTCAGCAATGACGATCACAAGCTTACTGCAGACATTCAGTATCAAAGCAATAATGAGGTGGAGCAGTCTGAAATCATACAATACACTGGTATTTCACGGGCCTCACTGATGGAGGAGCTCCAGCAAAAGGTAAGAAATGATGAAGGGGAGAATCGATTGATGATCCAATCGGACTACGTCCAGCCACTAGGAGATAAGGGAAAATTTGAATTGGGATTCCGGAGTACCATTAGAAATGTGAGGAATAATTACACCGTAGATGAAGCTGATGAAGCTGGGGTTTTCATGCCCGTGGATACCTTCACTATTGCCTTTGACTATAATGAACGGGTGCATGCCTTCTATGGGATCATCAGTGATGAATTGGAGAAAATATCCTGGCAGGTAGGCTTACGAAGTGAAACCACCAGCATTTCGTCAGTGCTGGAAGAGCAGAACAGTAATTTGAGCTGGAACTATACAAACTTGTTTCCCAGCGCATTTTTTACTTACAAATTATTATCCGGCGATCAGGTCCAGCTAAGCTATAGCCGACGGATTGAAAGACCACGATTTAGGGAGTTGAGTCCAATGACTTCGTTTACCAATAATCGTAGATTCAGGGTAGGGAATCCTAACCTTCAGCCAGAGTTCACTGATTCCTATGAGCTGGGTTTTCTGCAAAACATGACCAGTTCATCCATTTATTATGGAGCTTACTATCGTTACACCGATCAGTTGATGCAAAGGGTGACTTTACCACCCAACGAATTGCTTCAGACAGTAACGATCCCTTATAATGCCGGGATCAGCAGGGCAGTAGGAGTAGAGGTCAATGTTTCTCAGGAGTTTACAGAATGGTACCGCATATCAGGAAATGTGAATTTCTATCGACAGGAGTCCAATGGCAATTTAGGTGACACGTTACTATTAGAAGCCAAAACGGTTACACTGTCCAGCAGGATCAATAATAATTTCTCCCTGAGTGACAGGTTAACAGCTCAGGTGAATTTCTGGTATCGGGCACCGGAGCAGCGTGCCCAGGGCAGGAGACTGTCCATGTCGAGTTTGGATCTGGGCCTTTCTTATGATGTCTTCAAAAATAACGGGACGATTAGTTTCAATGTGCGCGATATGTTTAATTCCCAGAAGTATCGCTACAGCACTGAGCTTGCAACATTGATTGAAGACAATGTGTATCAGCGTAGGATAGGGCCCTCCTTCAACCTGGCATTTGTCTACAGACTAAATCAGAAGAAGCAACGTGAAAGAGAAGGTGGCCGTGATGGTGGCGACGATTTTGATATGTAGGGGAGGGGTTGAAACAGCTTGCTTAAACATCGAAAGGTTTAGGTAGTATCACTTAAATTTTTCGTTTGTTTTCAACGGTTATTTCTGATCCCTCTGCGAGCATGACTGAAGTTGGTTCAATGTGGTTCAGGAAGTCAAAGTTGGATCCATAGACCGAACCAAAATCGACATTAATTTCATGTGCAAAAACGTTGTAAGCTTTCCATTTCGGATGAGTCACCTCATATTCAAAGGATTCTGTTTCATTAGCTTTTGTATAACCCCAATAGTGTTCAGTTATAAATGCTGTTTCGGAATCTGGTGTTATTTCTATGGTGTCAAGTTCAGCAATCACTTCAAATGAGTTTGAAACCCCATTAGATTTCCAAGTGTATTTGACGGTTCTTTTGTTTTCGTTCTCAAACCATAAGTGGTCCATTTTCATTGTTTGATAATGTTCCTTATAGACGGTGTTAGCTACAAATGTAAGAGCTGGCTTTGGGACAATTTCTTTAATGAAAACAACCCCTCTTTTCCAGGTTTCCCCATCTCGATATTTTACATAAAATCGAAGGTTTACTTCTTCGAAGTTTCTATGAAAAGGAATAGGAAATCCAAGCAGTTTAGTATTTAAAAACATGAACCCAACAAGACTTACATAGCAGGTGCCATTCCAAAGGTCCAATTCAGTTTTTGGCGGCAAATAGGATTTCAGTATTGTTGGATCAACTTCGTAGTTGGCGATTGCTAATTTTCTCCACTCTGCATTTAAGAAACTCATGTAGGGATTTGAAGTTGTGCAAGATACTGATCTGATATATTGAGACCATATCCTCTCTAAAAAGCAGTAATGTAGTGAAACAGCCCAATCCCTACAACTGGTGGTCCGAGTTCCGGATTATGTTTTAACTGTCCAATTCGATATTCAAGTTGATCTAAGAATTTTTCGTTAACTGAAATATTCCAAAGACTGAGAATGAATTCAGAAGTTTCACGAAAAGTGTTTTTTGCTGTTTCAGTCCAACGAACTTCCTTCATTTTAAGAGATCACGGACTGATGTATGGGGGGTTAAATTTTCCTCAGGTTCAGAATCAGCCATTTTTAGCAGTTCGACAATTCCATCAGCAAGCTCATCCATAGATAGTTTTTGTATTCCTGCGATTTTATCAAGGACTTCTTCGTCTTCCAGGTTCGTAATCCAGTTTATAAGCGATATTTTCTTTTGCTCAATTGTCATGATTTAAAGTTAATGAATTTTTATGCTCTGAAAATATAGATACTAGCTCCTATGGGGTTTGTTACCAAATGCTATGAGAAACTAATAAATGCTTAAGGCCATTCATCATACCGAATTGTTATGAGCCTTTGTTTGTTCCAGAATTCCCGTCAATAACGAATGCAACATCATCCAATTCCAGTCCTTCAAATAGCTTACCGTCGTATAAAGTTTTGGGTCGGTTTTTGAGTTCACAACAAAATCCTCGAACCGGTCTTGGATTTGCATTTCTTCGTATGGAATCAGTTCATTCCTTTTAGTCAGCATTAAGCCTTCACCGCACACTGTGTATTTATCAGAGAAAATTATGTCCATCCCTTCATTGAAAGCTTCAATAGTTTCTTCATAAATCTTCTGAAATGAATGTTCCCAAATCGCATCAACTGCATCTTGATATTTTTCATAAGTTTTTCGTCGTCCAATCCCGAAATAAGTGTTGAACGGTATCGTGATCAGAGATTGGTGTTCAGTCATCAATTCAATACGATAGGAATAGCCTATTCTGAAATGATAGACATCTATTGGAAGAGGACCAAATCTCAAGCTTTCCGGTTGAGCAGTTCTAAGTGTCCGGATTCCGTTGTAGTAAATTATCTCATTGTCAAGAATCGTCAACTTTCGATTCGCTCCAACTTCAAACTTCTGCGGGTACTCCATTAATTTCTGTGGAATGGTGGCTATAATGCCCGGATAGAGCAAGTAGCCTCTCCTGGCAATAAAAACTAATCTAGTTAAATCTACTGTGAGATGCAACGGAAGATTAAGTTCCCAGAGTAGATTTAGCAGAGAGGTTCGTAGAGAAGTGGCTATGGAATGTGTTGGCCATTCTGTTTTGTCTCTATGTTAGACTTAGTTTCTTTTTCAGTTCTGCAAAGTTGTTCTTGATAGCTATTCTATCAGAATATTCTGTAAAATCTTCCACAATTATGGTTTGTTCACCATGATCAGATGTATTCAGTATAATTTGATATAGTTTAATTTCAATATTTTTTATTGAGTTGAATTGGATATTTGTTTGTTTGTTCTTCCTGGTCTTGAAGCTAAGTTTACTGTCTGAGATCTCAATAAATTGATTGCCCCAGTTTTTTGCTTTTCTTCGATATCCGTAGAAAATTATGACTGGCATTAACATGATTCCGAAATCAACTATTCTACCGACACCTATTAGGCCTGTTCCTGTGAAAATCTCTGGGTTAGTCGCTATTCTGAAAACAGAAAGAATAGCTGCTAGGATTGCTAAAATCTTGAACAACCTAATAGTCTTCTCAAAACGTTTATTTTCTATTCTGAAAGGTTCAGTTTTTGCGTCCATGCAGTCTGTTAAGCTTAATGCAAAGGTATGATGATGGGTGATTTGAAAGCACTAAACTTTCCGGTCCTACATTGCCAGCCTTTAATTAAATTTATTAATTGTTGCGGATATTCAAGTCCCCACGAAAATATGCTGGACGATGATGTTATATTAAGTACCTCTTTTCGCACGATCTCTTTGATTTTTTCTATGCATAAAGTACAAAGCACCGCCTACTGCCGAACCTGTTACAAACATTGTTGTTCCGGTGAAGTGGGAAATAATCCCTCCAGGGATCCCAAAAATAAGAGCACCTAAAAATACTTGAAGAACATAATCTAATGAAGATTTATAGGTGTTCTTCAATTCTGACTTTACGGTATCCTTGGTATCATTACCATTGACTATTGAGTCTTGAAAATTATTGATAAATACATCCCATAAATTTTCTTCCTTAGTTGTTACCATTTGACCAATGGTGTTGATTTTAAAACTAGCTGAAACAAGCTTTTCATTTATGGTGATTTCTATTCGACTCTTCCATTTTAGCGGGTTGAAGGTTATCATGTTTCTGAATGTACTTCCTTGATGGAATATGAGCTTGTTTGGTTCGGTTTGTTGAGTTTTAAAGCCAAATTGTTCAAAATATCTCTGAATATTGTATTTAGCAGTATTCGCAGTCTTGTTAATTTCAAATTCGACTTTTCTTTCCATTTCGTTTCAGGTGTATATCGCACAGGCATAGTGAGTTACCACCCCATACATTAAGAATCTAAACTAGCTAAAACCTCGGTGATATGCAACGGGTAAAACCCTACTGAGTTTAGCAGATGAAGGCTGCTGACTAGGTCATTTCAGATGCTTAATTACTTTCACAGAGTAGATTTCGTGGAGAGGTTCATAGAGAAGTGGTTCTGAATGGTTTGAGCCATTGGTATTTATCCAATGTTGTCGGTAAGTTTAATATTTATAGTTTATTGGTTTATCGTATCCAAGAAAGTTAATATTTAGCTGTTCTGATTTATTTGTTTGAAGAGGAGTTAAGTTGAATCTTACATCATTGTATACATTGGCTCTTCGTGGATCTAAATCCTTAAACGATAATACTAAATCAACAGTAAGCATATTGTTTTTTAGATAATATTCACCATTCCAAATAAGTTTATAAATAACAAGTTCAGATGGAGAATTGCCTCCACCATAGTTTATTGTAAATAGTAAATTGTCTTCTATCACTTCAAATGGATCAGCATCCTGGTGATTATACTTCCTAGTTAGTTTGCCTGCATATATGCTACCATAACCTGGTATAGAAAATCCAGATTGGAAGTTTCTCTCCATTAGTTCTGGATAAATGTTTAATTGACCGTTTACAACTGAAATGTCATAATCATTGGCTTCCGGATTCATTGTCTCTATGAATTCATCATTGTTTATGGTTAATTGGAGGAGTTCATAATGCCGTAACTTTTCGTTTTGATTATCAATTATCTGCTGTTGCACAGGCACACAACTAAAGGCAATCAAAAGAGATAGTATGGTAATGGAGTTTTTCAAATTAGGGATAACGCCTAACTAAAATGAGTATGCGGCCCAGTTGCTAGAAGCACTCAGGTTACCTTTTTGCATTTTCCTTTCAAAGTGCTCAGTTCGCATATTCATTTTAGTGTTTGTTAGCTGCTTTTAATCCTTTGTATGCCATCTATGTTCGTTTCCATCCCAGCCATGATAGCTACTGTGAAATTGTTTCATCGCAGCTTGAAATTGAGTTATTATCAATACAGCATCACTGTTGGTTGGTATTGAATCTTCATCTAGGGTGTCCAGAAATTCACTTGTTGCTTCGTTTTTTAGGAGTTCTTTGACTTTAGATAGAACGCGATTAGCCATTTTAATTTTCAGCTTATTAAGTGCTTCATCTGGTTTCTTTTTAGAAAATTCCTTTGTTTCAATTGATAGTGCATCAAGAAGTTTAGATAACATGTCGAATTCCTCTGCTTGAGCCTTCGTTGGTGGATTAGGTCCTGGTGTAAGTCTTGCCATATCTATTTAATTTTTTTTGGTTCAGAGGTCTTAATGTCTGATTTCTTCCCGTTAATTATCCAAAACCAGTAATAGTTGTATCTGTTCCCCTCCATTTTTCTATCATGGTAAATATTGTCTGCTCTTAATTTTTCGAAGCAGTTCAGATATTGAGAAATAATAAAGGTTACATCGCTATTTGAAGGAAGTTCGTTTTCATCAAATTCAGTAAATGAATCAAATGGTTTATAATTATCTCCCAGGATATTGTTGGCCTGATTTATTACCTCATTGATGAAAGTTAGTTTGAATTTGTTAACCCCATCGTTAGGTGATTTCTTGGCTAAAACCCCAATTTCATTTAGAAGTCCTTCTAATTGGGTCTGGTATTTTTCAAAATTATCTACTTCCTTCTTGTTCATAGTTTAACAGATTAAGATGGACAATCTCTTGTAAATTCAACATATCTCTTTTTTAAAACATCAATAGGCAAGCGTTGATTTCCACTGTAAAGTGTGTTCATCATTTTAATATCATCATCAGTAAGTACCAAAATACATTTTCTTTGGCCTGCCCATAAGTCAATGATGTTTTTCTTAACCTTCTTTGGTGGTTCATTTCTAGTAACCAACACTCCAAATCTTCCGAATTGATCTTTTAAGTATCTATTTAATTGATCTACATGATCGTTATTTAGTTCCTTCACGTTCTTGAGCTCAAAGACGATTTGTCGACAATCGTATTTCTGAAAAATTTCTTCCAAAAAGTCATACGATTTATTGTTGTAAAATATTAAATCTCGAATATTCACTCCACTAATCGTTCTACTCTGTTCTTGCGCAAAATCTAATTGAGGATAAAAGACAGTTGCCAGCATTGGGCAGGCATTGTCTTCAAACTTCATATCAGCATTGTCAGTCTTGCCAGTTGGTAATTTTAGTATGGTAGAAGTCTTTTTGGATACAGAGGTTTTCGAAATAGGTTTAAAAATTGGGTCGTTCTTGCAATTTGCCTGTTGCTGCTCTTTGATTTTTAAATAAGTCTCAATTACGTCATAATTATGCCTATTGTAGTTGAGTAGAGGAATACGATCTTTTTTAACAGCATCTTTTATCTCTTTGATATAAAAGTTGGAATAGTAATCATCGAAATTGATCCAAGGAATTGCTCTTATCCACCGCTTCGGTGAAAATAAAATTGGAGATCCATTTTCTGGGTTTACAGGTAAATGTGTCTCTTCGGAAATAATCTTATTTTTTCGATAATCATATATCGAATCAAGTTTGACCTTCTGTATGGGAATTCCATATTTTTCACATTGTTCAATTGTGTAATCCACCAAAAAGGATTTAATGAAACTGCACGTGAAATCACTGATCCGATCCCTAGAAATACCATCAATGAACAATTGAATGCTTTCAAAATGAAGGAATCCAGAGCTGTTGATTTGAGGAATGGATTTAAATAGATTTAAAATCTCATTTGCAGTTTTCTGACCAATTGGTTTTCCAATTCTGGTCTTAGAATTACCAAGACCTACCTCGTTACATTCGCTCGTTTGAATTAATATTTCTCTGGCTTCATTTTCTTTTCCATTCTTCAATAAAAAGCCGAGATTATTAAAGGAATTTACCGTTGCAGTGTGCAAAGAATTGTCTTGCAAAGAGGGAGATTTCCATAGAAGAAATGGATCCACATAAAGTGGTATGTCTTCATTTAGATATGGTATTGCAAAATCAACTTCCTCTTGGGTAAAAGGAATATTATGATAATCATTAATTCTAGGTCTAATAATTGTCATCAGAAGATATTGCATCTAACATATGGTTATAGTGCATGCGCTATAACCACTATTATCTTTTTTAAATTAATCCTTTCAATACCAACACATTACCCACTCCTAAGCGACAATAAACGAATTATAAGCGATTAAAAACGGATACGTTATCTGTATTGCCCACCTAAGATAAGTCTTTTCGTGAATTTTCAGTTGTATTTCGAAGATGATGGCATGAAGGGGAGGTTAATCTTATATCGGCCAAAGGCCTATTAGAAGACCAGGTCACTCGGTACAAATGAGTGATGTGTGCTTGTTACTTTATGAATCTCGTGTGGTTGCGTTTCCGATCACGCGTAGTTTCTCTCCCATTCACATGTAGTTTTTCTCCGAACCACGTGTTGTTTCACTCCGAACCATGCATGGTTTTCCTCGGAATCACGTGTAGTTTTCCTTCAAACCATGTGTTGATTCGCTTCGAACAATGTGTTGTTGAGCAATTAAGATACGTATATAAATGAAATAAGACAGGTATGTAAATAAATTTAGATAGCTATCAAACAAGAAAAAGATAGGTATGATTTTGTCTGGGGACCAAATGACTTGTTTGAGAGAGCTTTAATACCTAAATTATATAAGATACACAAATCATTCCAAAAATGCACGGTTTAGCACCTAAAAAATGCAAAAAAAAGCCTGTGAGCTTATGCGATAAAATTAGTGGCTAAAGCCATAGAGTGTAAATCTATTGTCCCCGGGCTAAAGCCCGAGGCAATAGAGCTAAAGCCCGAGGCAATAGATTATGCTAAAGTCCCTTGCAGCAAACTAAAGTTTGTGGCGGCAAGCCAAAATCATTGTAATAAGAAATTTGGGGATTTATGATTAGTTGAATGTGAATTGTGAGTCTTTACGGGATCTACGAGTCCGTAGACTTTATTCAGAATGGCTTCAGATAAAATGCCAATTGGTTTAGCTGTAATTGCCATGGGCTTCAACCAAATTGCTATGGGCTTCAGCCCATGGGGCAATGAAAATCAATCCTCCTGGGGCTTTAGCCCCTAAAGGGTTCAAATTCATATTTCTCCATGAATTCATTATACTCTTCCTGAAAGCTCTTTTTGCTTTTGGCCTATGTCTCACAAACATATAGCCTTTGGGATTTAAAAAACACATTGTTTTACCTGAGTACTTTAAGTTGACGATGTGCGAATCAACTCGCCCCATCCGCGCCTTATATCATTGCGGTAATATTGGCCAGCTTTCCATGGTATCTTTCTACCTGGGTTCCGAATTTCTTGAGGAATTCTACCCCTTCATCACTGGCAATGCCTTTGTGTTCAGCATAAGAGTTGAGGTAGATCACTTTTTCGATCCCTGCCGAATAGATGATCCGCGCACAGGCCAGGCATGGCGAAAGTGTGACGTAAAGGGTAGATCCTTCTACAGTAGCTTTGTTCTTCACAGCGTAAAGAATTGCGTTTTGCTCTGCATGAATCGCCAACGAGCATCCTCCTTTGGAATCCCTGGGACAACCTGATTCCGGAAATTCCTCATCACAGTTGTGAGTACCTGCAGGAGGCCCATTATACCCAATGGAAATGATGCGCGTGTCTTTGGTCAGTACTGCGCCTACATGTCTTTTGATGCAATGTGAACGTCTGGCAAGGTTCACCGCCAGTTCCATAAAAATATCGTCAAATGCCGGTCGCTCCATAGAAGCCCGAAATTACCGATTCAAAAGATCATACGTATGGAATTTGTTGAAAAAAGCTTGAATCTAGGCGTTTTAGGATGCCAACAAAGCCCGGATCGGTTCAACAGATATTTCATGATTTTTTCGCGCCATACCACGCCATTTTTCCCTCAGGTTCCGTTTTTAGGATCAATTATAAGTGATTTACCTAGGTGATATACGAAAATAATATAAGGAATATACCTAGTTGGCACGTGAATTGATATTATTTTTACACAACTATTTGATAACGATAATGAATGCTGCTAGTTCTCTAGACCAGGAAATCACATCGGACGAGGATGACTGTCATAAACAGGTTTTTAAATCTGTATTCCTTTTTATCCTATTAAATCTCTCTTTCCTTTCCATCGTTTATTCGCAATGTGCTGCCGGGTATACCTCAGGTAACCTGACAATTACTTCTACCTGTACAATCTCTTCCAACATCACCATCACGGGAAATCTTATTCTTAATAGTGGAGCAAATATTACGATCGCCCCGGGTGTGGTAGTTACTGTAAATGGTAATGTGCAGACAGGATGGAAAGTAGGAAAAGTAAGTATTTCCGGAGGAACCCTGAATGTGGGTACAGATCTGCATAACGAGGATCAAACTGAATTGAGTATTACGGGAACTACAATTTCTACAGGATCATACTTTCTCAATGACTTTAAATCTAAGATGACTGTTACAAACGCTACAGTATATGTGGGTTCATACTTACACAATGAAGATCAAACAGAATTAGAAATTGACAACTCAGTATTCATAGTAAATGATTATGTATACAACGATTTTAAAGCAAAATTTGAGTTGGTCAATGGTTCTGACATGACAGTGAATGGAAATGCGACCATAGGTGGATATGCCTTTCACAATGAAAATGAGTCAGAATTCCTTATTGATAATTCCGCTCTAACCATCAATGGTAATGTGTATAATGATTTCAAAGCGAAATTAGAAATTGACAATGGCGGCTCAATGTATGTAGATGGGGATTTTTACAACGAAAATGAGGCAGAAATCTATGTTGGAAATGGATCTCTTCATATCACGGGAGATTTTACCAACGATTTTAAAGGTGAACTCGAAATAGGAAATGGGGGACAAGTGCTGGTAGAAGGAGATGTGACTACTGATACAAAATCTGAAATAAAAGTGAACAATGGGGGAGGTTTTTGTACAAATGGTTCAGTAACTAACCCTGGTACCATAAGCTCTTCGTATGGTGACACGGACTGTTCTGACGGGTGTTGTGGATCTACAGTCACTTTACCTGTTGAATTGCTGTCATACGTGGGAGTAATTGAAAATAATGAAATAAAACTGTCGTGGGTAACAGCTACTGAAACTAACAATGAGTATTTCACGATCGAGAGATCAGATGACGGAATCCTGTTCTATGAAGTAGGTAGGGTAGCAGGAAGTGGGGATTCGGATCAGGTGGTAGAATATGCATGGTCAGAGAAAGTGTATAAATCTGGATTTGTGTACTACCGATTGAAACAAACGGATTATGATGGTCAGTATGAATATTTGGGTATTGTATCCGTGATGACAACCATTGAAAAGAAGATTTCAATTTTCCCCAACCCGGTAGCTTCTGGTAGTGATGTGTTGGTAACGGGAGTTGCTGATGATGCTAAATATATCATTCATGACCTTTATCAAAAAGTAGTTGGTGAAGGTTTCCTGGAATGCAATAACAAGATTTCTATAGATAACCTGAAACCCGGTTATTACCTGATTACAATCACATCCGGTCTCCATACAGAAACCAAGAAACTGATTGTAAAGTAATGGGCTGATTTTTCTCAGTTGACTGGTGCGTTTTCGTCATTCATGATCAGGTAATTGGTTCGAAACTTTGAGCCATGAACCTGATTGAAAAATATAACGTACCTGGCCCACGATATACCAGCTATCCCACGGTTCCATATTGGGATGTCAAATCATTTAATCTAAAAACCTGGGAGGAACGGTTGAGATACAGCTTCCTCAATTATGGCGGGAGGTTAAGTATTTATATACACCTTCCATTTTGTGAAAGTCTGTGCACTTATTGCGGCTGCAATACCAGGATCACAAAGAACCACAGTGTGGAGGAGTCATATGTCGATACGCTCTTAAAAGAATGGAGTTTATATCTAAAGTCATTTCCTACAAAACCGGTAGTTAAAGAATTGCATTTGGGAGGAGGCACACCCACCTTCTTTTCTTCCGGCAATTTGAAACGACTGATTGATGGAATTTTTAAAACTTCCATCATTGAATCTGATGCTGAGTTAGGCTTTGAGGGTCATCCGGCCAATACCAGCTTTGAACACCTTAAGACCCTCAGTGAGCTGGGATTTGACCGGGTGAGTTTTGGAATACAGGATTTTGACCCGAAAGTACAGCAGCTGATCAATAGGAAACAATCTTTTGAGCAGGTACGTGAGGTGGTGGATCAAGCCAGATCACTTGGCTATAACAGCATCAATTTTGATTTGATTTACGGGTTGCCAGCACAAAACATTGAGTCTGTGGAATTCACGCTGGAGCAGACGCTGCGGCTAAGACCAGATCGTATTGCCTTCTATAGCTATGCTCATGTTCCGGGAATAAAACCTGCCCAAAAGAGCTATGAGTCCTTTTTGCCGGATCACCTATTGAAACAGGAACTGTATACCACAGGTAAAAAAATCCTCCTGGAAAATGGCTATGCCGATATTGGTATGGATCATTTTGCACTGGAGAGCGATTCCTTATATCAATCCTTCAGGAAAGGGGAGCTACATCGAAACTTCATGGGCTACACTACGAAAAAGACGAGACTTCTCGTGGGGCTTGGTGCAAGCTCAATAGGGGATGTATGGTCGGGTTTTAACCAGAATGAAAAGCGCGTAGAAACCTACCAGGAGTTGGTGAACAATGGCCAGCTGCCTATTGTAAAAGGTCATTTGTGCTCACCTGACGATATGATTCTTCGTCATCAGATCCTAAACCTGATCTGTAGGTATCAAACTACCTGGACAAATGCTGAATGGAGAGCTATGGAAAATACCATCAACCATGAGCTACTGGATCAGCTTGAGACTGACGGACTGATCAAACGGTATAAAAATAAGATAGTCATTACATCAGAGGGTAAACCATTCGTGAGGAATATCTGCATGGCTTTCGATGCTCATCTATTGACAAACAAGGAAGTAAAAGCATCATTTAGCAAAACGATCTGATCAACCCTCGTACCAGACACGGTAGATAGTGCCTGACATGTCATCGGACAGCAGCATCGATCCATCTTCCAGGAAGATCATGTCAACAGGTCTGCCCCAGTACTGGTTGTTGGATTTCATCAGGAATCCGTCGATAAAGACTTCTGTGCCCTGGCTTTTTCCACCTTCTTCTCTGACTAGTATTACCTGAGCACCCGTATGTCCTGCCTCTGGCGACCTGTTCCATGACCCGTGTAAGGCCACAAAAATTTCTCCACGGTAAGCCTCAGGAAACTGTGCGCCAGTATAAAAACGCATTCCCAGGGGTGCTACGTGCGGTCCCAGAAGTTCGATAGGAGGAACAAAGTCCTCGCAAGGAAATTTAGATCCAAATTCAGGATCAGAGACGTTGCCCTGATGGCAATAAGGGTATCCAAAATGTTGTCCGGCTTCTGTCATTTTATTCAATTCGCATTCCGGAGTGGTATCACCCATCATATCCCTGCCATTATCGGTAAAATAGAATTCGCCCGTTTCAGGGTGCCAGTCAAAGCCTACGGTATTCCGCACTCCATGAGCCACAATTTCTCGTTCAGAGCCATCCGGGTTCATCCTGGTGATAGATGCATAGATCTGATCCTCCTTTTCACAGATGTTGCATGGTGCGCCTACTGGCATATAGAGTTTTCCGTCCGGACCAAATCCCAGGTATCGCTTGCCGTGATGTACCTCGGTAGGGTAGTCATCTACGATGAGTTCTTTTTGGGTGGTGTCAAATGCCAGTATATTGGGGTATTTCCAAAGCTTGCTTACCTCCGATACATACAGGTCACCGTCTCTGAAAGCAATGCCATTTGGGTTGTTCTTGCCGGTAGCAACCACGTACTTCTTGTCCGCCTTGTAATCTCCGTTTTCATCTTTGAAGGCGTGAACATGACCACCTCCACGGCTCCCGACAAAGACAGTGCCGTCCGGGGCCAGGGCAAGACTGCGGGCGTCTTTGACCCGTGCAAATACGTCAATCCTGAAACCCTCAGGTAGGGTCAGAGAATCTAACCTGAGGTCGTCATAGAACACAATACTTGTATCAACTGGTAAGGTGGATTCAGTGGGCTGATCTACACTACAGCTAAAGGCCAGAGGTAAAATGAAGATAAAGTAGGCTAATCTTTTCATAAGCCTAATTTAAAGATCATTTAGCTAATGGCGATGGAGTTGTGGGAACATAGCGGTTGTTGCTTTGAAAATTATCACTTAAACCGCTGATCTCAAACCCATCAACCAAAATAGCATCAGGTACAATCAATGAAATGGGCACCCCATTGATTCCGTTGCTGCCTGTACTTCCAAAAAACTGGTTGGAAACAATTTTCTTATCAGAAATCTCATTGACCCTAAACAAAGAGATGGTGCTTGAAAGGTCAACGAAATCAATTCTAACAGGTGTTTCCTCACCGGTTGCTACATCCACTTTGTAAGCCTGAAACATGCTGGAGATTCCGGTGGTCTGCACAGGTCTGAAGAGCAGTGCATAATCCAGGCCTATCTCTTCAGCTTTCCTGATCAATGACTGCTTCATCTCACTCGCTTTGGTAGGCTTTTTCGATTCGATAAACAGAATACCGGGTGCGATAGACTTGAATGTACCTCCAAAATTAAAATTGAGTCTGTTGTGCCCATTGGATTCCGGTGCCAGTGGTACTGGTGTTCTTCCGTTCAGCTGGGTAACCAGTCGGCCATTTTCCACGATCTTAAGAGAATCGGAAGGGATTACTCCTTCAGAATCTACCGTGAAATTACCAATGAGCTTCACACCATCATACGTTTCCATATGTGATAAGGCCGTCACGGTCAGGTCCGGGTTAGCGATCCTTTGAGGACCCCGGGCCATTTCTTTTTTCATATTGGTGATATAAGTCTCCAATAACCCTTTGTCCGTATTGTTTAGGTTGTCTCGCTCTGCAGTGATGTTGAGGTCATTCACCATCAGTGCATTCATGAAGACATCTGATACGAGATCACCTTCCACTAACAATGGACCGTAATATATATCTTCAAAGTTTTCCTGGCTCATTTTGTCCTTCAAGTATTCTTTCAGCTTCCTGATGTCCTCTTCGATCGCTTCTTCTGATGGAAGATCATCAACAGATGATACGAGGTAAGCCAGCTCTTCGGCAAACACTTTATAATCTTCATCAATCATTTGCACAGAGATGCTGAGGTAACCGAGTTCATGAGGTGTAACAACCTCAACACCTTCGGAATTGACGAAATAGTGATTGGCGCCGATGTAGAAGAATCCTATCGCCGATCTGAAAACTTCGGGCACATCCAGGAATCCTTTACTGATCGATGATACTTTTTCTTCCCAATTCTTGATGTCGGGAATAGTGATGGGCTTGCTTTTGTAGATTTGTACCTTAGGAGCCTCGGCAAAATCTTTGAGTGGCAATTCCTTTATACCCATTTCTTTATAAAGATCAGTCTTGCTTTTTTGGAGTCGCGCGGCTGCCTTATAAATGTTGTTTGTTGAGATCCATAGTGATCTTCTAATGCCATTATAATTATCATCCAGAGGTAGGTTGGTGTATCCCAGATCCTGCGTGAAAACCATGTTGGGATCATTGTAGTTTTCGTCGTTTACCGCATAATCTCCGACCATCACCCGCGTATACCAGCTCCGGGCACTATCCAAGGAAGAACGGAAAATGCCGCCATTCATGGCATTGATGTTGATGGTTTTCAATTCAGTCACTCCATAGCCAATGAAGAAAGGGTCTTTGTAACCATCACTCTTCAGCTCGTTCATGTTCCGGTTCAACTCATCTCTCATTGCCCTGAGGATGACAGATTCGTCTTCGGATTGAGCATAAGCTGACCAGAAGAATAAAATACTACATGCAAATAAGCTAACTCTCATCATCATTTATCCATGTTTGCCGGGTTCGAAAGAATCGGCTTGTCCATATTCGCTTCCGGTTTTTTCTGTGTTTCAATTTTTCTCACGAAAATAGCTGGAGCAATAGCAGTCACCGGAACATATCCTGATTCCGCTCCACAGTATCCGTAAAAAATGTCACTCGTTGTACCTGTAGCCTGGATCTCACTGAACATTGTCAGTGGTGTACCAATCAGGTCCACTCCCCGTACCAATTGATCGGGTCTGCCATCGGCAAATACCTTATATACCTCTGTAGGGGTAATGCTAAAGGCATTCGGCGTGTATCGGTCAGTCATGGTATAACCACCCTGAACGTTTTTGATATAGTATCCAAACGGCTTGTCTTGCTTTTTGCACTCTTTGATCAACATCTTCCTGAGTGCATCTTCCTCTTTTTGATTGCTTGATGATACAATCAGGTTAGACTGCCTGGATACCGGATTCAATCCGGTCTGAGCCCTTGAATGACCATTGGAGTGCTGTCCCTCTAATAATGGCTTTCTTGATCTGAGAAAATCCTTCAGAATGCCGTCTTTCACTGACTGGACCTTCTGGGACTTCACTCCCTGATCATCATATGCATAGCTTCCAGTCAAATGATTGTCCTGAAAAGCGGGCAGCGTAGGGTCGAATGTCACATCGATGAATTTCGGCAATACTTTCTTGCCGATCTTTTCTTTGAATGTCTGTGCATCATCACTGCTTTTCAAACGATCGGCCTCTACACGATGGCCAAAGATCTCATGAAAGAAAACACCTGCTGAGCGACCAGAGAATATGGCAGGTCCGGCAAAGGGATCGGCTACCGGTGCAACTTTTAGCTCCTGTAGCTTCTTGATCATGCGGTCAATGTCTGCTGTGATTTGAGCGGACTGTGGCAATTCATTCGGATGGCGGGCAAAATAATTTTGGTGAAGTGGTATCACATTTCCCCCTGATGAGCGGACGGCTGCGCTGATCTGTATCTCTGCCCTCAACTCATTTTGTCTGATTTTTGATCCCTCTGTAGATAGGAAGTATTTCTGTCCGGACACAAAACTAAAGTTGACCGATCCCTCAAGAATGTCTTTGTCTACAAGAAAGGCCTCCGACCAGGTAGTCAGCTGATCAATCCATTTTTTTATATCCACCTCCGTATCACTAGGGCTTAATGGTTCCTCAATGAAAGTCACTACATTTTCTTTGGTGAAATCCGGGACCTCGCCGATTTCATTTTTTTCACTTCGCTGAGCAATGGTGTAGGCCGAGGATGCAACCTTATATCCCATATCCGTTGCCATCCAGGTGGTTTGCTTGATGGCATCTTCGATGTTTTCCAGTGGCAAAGGCATGGCGCCTGAATAACGGCTAAAGCGTTCACTACCCTGGAAGTTGTGTGAGTTGTCGAAAGCATAGTCTCCAACCCTGACATTGGCATTCAGGATCCTGCTTCTGTTTTGATCAGAATTCATCAGACTCCCGAAAGATGCTTCGAGAGAAAGCACGGTTATATCAGAAACATTGTAACTGATGAAATAGACCGGAGGGTTTTGTTTTGCGAGGAGCTCGTACTCCCTTTTTAGTTCCTTATCTAAAATCTCTATTAGCTTATCATCCTGACCGATCACCTGAGATGATAAGCCAATCAGCATACAAGCTGAGAACACTACCTTAATCCACATTACTTTTTGCACGAATATAATTATACAATCTTTAGATCAATCAATACAATTGAATTTAACTACTTTCTACATTTGCAGTTATGATTAGCATCAACAATCTCTCTTATTATCTTGGCGACCGTATATTATACGACGATGCGTCTCTTTTTATTACACCCAAAGACAGAATCGGACTGATTGGTCTCAACGGGACCGGTAAGTCGACCTTATTGAAGATGCTGGTCGGCGAAGTTACTCCAACAAAAGGAGAAATCAGCAAAAGTAAGGAGTCAACCATTGGTTTTTTAAACCAGGACCTGCTTTCGTATCAATCTGATGAACCCATCGTGGATGTAGCCATGCAGGCATTCCAGGAAACGATCAAAATAGGACATGAGATCGACCATATCCTCAAAAAGATGGAGACTGACTATACCGATGACCTGGTAGACAAGCTGGCCAAGCTACAGGATCGTTTTCAGACCCTGGATGGTTACTCCATCAAAGCCAAAGCGGAAGAAATTCTGGAAGGTATTGGGTTCACCACAGAAGACCTGGAAAGGCCCCTTCGGGAATTTTCGGGAGGCTGGAGAATGCGGGTAATGCTGGCCAAGCTTCTTTTGGAGAAACCGTCTTTGCTAATGCTCGATGAGCCTACCAACCACCTGGATCTTCCTTCCATCAAGTGGATTGAGAACTACCTGCAGAGCTATGAGGGTGCTTATATCATCGTTTCTCACGACAGACGATTTCTGAATAGCTGCGTCAACAAGATTGTAGAGGTTTCAGGCTATCAGTTGAATGTATATGCTGGAAACTACGATAAATTCATGGAGGAGAAAGAGCTTAGGAATGAGATCCAGCAGAATGCTTACGAAAACCAACAGCAAAAGATCCGCCAGACCGAGCGATTTATAGAACGCTTCAAAGCCAAGGCAAGTAAAGCCAAACAGGCTCAGTCCAGGATGAAGCAGCTTGAACGAATGGATCGCATCGAAGCGGTGGTTGATGACAATAGTCAAATTAACTTCAAGTTCAATTTTTCTACCAAATCAGGTAGACACGTCAAGAGACTCATTGATATCAATAAATCTTACGGAGACCTTAAGATCCTGGAACATGCCAATGCTCACATTGAGCGCGGAGATAAGGTTGCCTTGATTGGTGCGAACGGAAAAGGAAAGTCAACGCTTCTCAGGATCATTGCCGGTACAGAAAAGCATGAAGGTAAAGTAGAGGAAGGTCATAATGTTATCCCTACCTTTTTTGCCCAGCATCAACTGGAGGCACTTCATATCGAAAATGAGATCATTGAGGAGCTGAAGCAAGCTGGTAGCAAAAAAACAGAGATGGAGCTCAGGGGTGTTTTGGGTTGTTTTTTGTTTTCCGATGATGAGGTCTTCAAAAAGATCAAGGTGTTGTCAGGAGGGGAGAAGTCCAGGGTAGCTTTGGCCAAGACGTTGATCAGTGAGGCTAATTTCCTGCTGCTGGATGAGCCCACCAACCACCTGGATATCCTTTCGGTAAATATCCTGATCCAGGCATTACAACAATATGAAGGGACATTACTGTTGGTATCACACGACCGGGACTTTATCTCCCAGGTAGCCACCAAAATCTGGTGGATAGAAGACCATCAGATCAAAGAATACCCGGGTACCTACGATGAATTTGAGTGGTGGTGGGACAATAAGAAGGAGAAAAAACCAGTGGCAACTTCGAATGGCAGTGCAAAGGAGAAGCCTTCAAAGGATAAGACGGAAAAACCACGACACAACGAGCCGGAAAAGGAAATTCAGAAGGAGATTGATCAGCTGGAAGAAAAGATCCTGAAGCTGGAGGAGGAAATAGAAAAACTGGAAAAAGAGCTGGCCGATCCGGAGACCTTTTCAGACACGGCCAAAGCAGAGAAAATCAATAATCGCTATCAGAGCAAAAAGTCCGAGCTGGATCGGGTAAACGAGCAGTGGGAGAAGCTGGTGGATAAGGTTTGAGGTGGGGATTCTTTTGGTAGAGCAAAACAAAAAGTAATGGGGTCTGAAATTTGGGCATTCATTATCCCTTCAGTCTGGGGTCAAAATTCTCTGGGATAGCTTCCAGTTCCTTAACATTTGAATGGAATTCAGGGTGGTCTCCAAATATCAAGATATTGTGTTCCTGATGTGATTGCACGGAAGGGACTATGCATCCAAGAAACCTTTTTTCACTTCGAACTTCTTCTATTAAATCAGCTAGCCCGTGAGGGTAAGGTATTTGGTCCCAGTCCTGAGGCAGGTCTTCAATATTTATTTGAATGAATGGAGCATTTTCTTGAATCTCAAATGTCCTTCGGTAGACGTTACCGGGTAAAGTGGCGCCACTATTGGCCAGGACCTCCAGTTTAGCCAGAGAGACAGATTCAGAAGTGTAGACAACCCATGTCCCGATGCGGTTCCAGCGACCTTCTGCAAAGAGAGATCCTCTTGGGGGAAATTCATGGATGAAATCCTCTGACTCTATTCGATAGACGAGCATTATCCATACACATTATATCGAACTCTGCTCAGCGCTTGTAGTATGGAAATTCTCCCGTTCTCAGATGTGATTAATTCAATGGGTTTGCGACCACCTAAGTTTTGTATGGTTGTGTTTAACCAGGCCTTGAACTGTTCTGAATCTCCATTGAAGGTCTGAATACCTTTCTCATAAATCTTTAACAGGCTGGCCATTCTGTCTACAGTTTCACGATCCAAATGACGAATGTTTCTAGCTCTGTAATAGGTAGATTTACTTATACCGAGAGCATCAGTCACCTGGCCGATAGAGAGGTTGATGATATCAGGAAGATCTTTTAATAATTTCCCAGGAATATCTAAATCATCCATTCCGTTATAATTTAGCACTTTATTTAAATGTCCTCTGATCTCTTTGTTCACCTTTAAAGAAATACCCTTTGAGGTTCTGTTTCTCTTAGATAGCGTATGAACATTTGAGAATTTTGTGGTTTGATTCATTTGGGACTAATTGCTTCCTATATGATACAACAATAAAGCTAATGAATTAGTTGGAATATCCAGAAAAAGCCTAAAAGGTTTCTTTCTTCCTTTACCGATCTGACGTTAAGTTAACATTCAATTACCTAAAATATTTGTTATAAGATTGACCCTAAAAGATCAGTTTAAGACATTGCATCATTTTCTCCTATGTGACAAAAAAACCAGTATTACAAGCCACTACTGTATCAAGGCCTCAAACCCATTCGACCCCAATACATAACTGGTCTGATCAATTTTGATGGACTGCCCGGACTTCAGATTTTGCAGATTGGTCAGATCCGAGGTAAGCGTATGGATTGAAAACCCATAGTGATAGGCCAGGTTCAGGTAGTTGGTATTAACACCTCTTTCCGTGCCACAAAGGATGATCTTCAGGTTTCCGGAATACCCCTTCAGCAATTCATGATCCCTGGGGAATGAATGGTTGTCAGCGATCATGATGGCACCAGTGGTGTTTCCGGTTAGGTTCACTCCATAGAGCAACGCTTCGAAATTATTTTCATACAGGTCGCCGCCACCACCTTTGCGCATCGACTGAAAGAGCATTTCCTTCACATCCAGGTAGTTGGACGATTGGATGTGGTAGATGCCACCTGTTTTGCCGATGACTTTATGCTGCGTTGGCTTGTCATCACCATCATTGAAGAATATGTAGGTTTTAGTTTCTGTTGGATTGAGTCTGATCCATTTGAGGAGGTCGGCGGTGTATGGGTACATACTACCGGTCGCATCCACAATGATCAGGTCATCTTCCCATTGGTTTCTGAATAAAACCGAGGAAACTGCTTTCTTATGAATTTTTGGGATGATATCCGTGTAAAAGGAATCTACCACATAGGTATAACAATTGAATCCTCGAATTTCCATGTTGTATCGCCTGGCCACCTCCGGCAAAGGGACATAGTCCGTGATGGTGACGCATTCCCTTGAAAGCGGAAAGGTGATGGTTCCCTTCGCAGTAAAAGGAAATGATTTTCCATCAATCGTGATCCCCCGTTTCCACCTTAAAATGTATTTGAGGATATTCTCGGTGATTTTGATGCATGGGAATTGCGTGCCTTTGATATCCACTTCCTGGGGTCGGCCCTTATCATCTACCGACACATCAAAAAAGATCTTTCCATTGAATCGTTCATCACATTGGTAGTATTGCTTGAATTCATCACTGAGTGTTTGCTGGGAAACATTCAATGGAGGAAAAGCACAGGTCAGGTCATGGACTTCATATCGCTTAAGGGAATCGTACCTCGAAATATTATATTCCAGTTCCCGCATGTTTTGCTGGATGGTATCTATTTCCTGTTTCATGTCTTCTTTGGTGTAATACTTGTCATAATACACCACGAATCCATGAAAGAAACTCTTACATGATTGAGGATCGTTACAGCCTGTTTGCTCAATCAGTCTCCACTCAAAGAATCTGTTTTGCACTAGCTGCGGATTGTTCTCAATCAGCTTTTTCAGCCTGAGTTTGTTTAATGCTTCCTGGCTAAACTCACTGGATTCGCGGTAAGCCGTGTAAACCAGATCAATTCGGGTGATTCGCTGCTCTTTGATCGGGACCTTTTCTACTGAGCCTTCGGAAAAGGCAGATTCCAGCAAGATGAAGTCCCGGGTGTTTTCCTGCTGATACCTGTTTGAGGATAAACTTGTGGCATTGTCATAGATTGTATTGATAAGCTTATCCTGAGTAAAACCAGGAATGATTGAGATCAGGTAAAAGAAGAAAAAGATTAACCTCATTTTAGGGTTTAACGAAAATAGATTGAAAGAAGTCTTTCCTGGAATCCATTAACAGCGTTTCGTTATCCGATTTGTTTCACTTTGATGTAATTTTACTTTCACACAGCATTTTAATCTGATCATGAAAATTATTACGTTGATAATGGCAGCAATGATAACCAATGTTTTTTCCATTTATGACTTCAAGCTCAATGCACTTGACGGAACATCCATAGATTTCAATAAGTACAAGGGAAAGACCTTGCTGATTGTCAATACGGCGTCTGAATGTGGCAATACACCTCAGTATGCTGATCTGCAGGAGCTTCATGAGAAATTTGGGGATCGGGTCACCATCCTGGGTTTTCCTGCCAACAACTTTGGTGGTCAGGAGCCCGGAACCAATCAGCAGATCGCTGCCTTCTGTGAGAAGAACTATGGGGTTACTTTCCAGATGTTTGAAAAGATCTCCGTGAAAGGAAAAGACAGGCATGCCCTTTATAGCTGGCTGGAAGAAAAAACCGGGAAAACGCCTAATTGGAATTTTAGTAAATACCTGGTGAAGGCAGATGGTTCCGTCCTTTTCTTCTCAGCGAGTGTCAATCCTATGGATGAAAGTATTCTTTCTCAATTAATGTAATATACGATAGTCGAACATGGAGTTTTTTAAAGTTGGAGGTGTACCTGAGCATTTCAACATGCCCTGGCATTACATGGTGAGTCAAAAAGACCTGAAACCTACTGGTATTGATATGCAATGGACTGACTACCCCGGGGGAACTGGTGATTTGGTGAAGTCTCTGAATTCAGGTGAGCTGGACCTGGCAACATTGCTCACTGAAGGTGCGATCAAAGGTATTGATTCCGGAGGGGAATACAAGATACTCAACTTCTTTGTGGATTCACCGCTGATCTGGGGCATCCATGTGCCTGCAGCAAGCGACCTGCATGGTCTCGATCAGCTCAGAGGGAAAAAATATGCCATTAGCCGATATGGATCAGGATCACACCTGATCTCTTATTTGGATACACGCAACAGAAATTGGCCCACCGAAGAGCTGGAGTTTGTAGAAGTAGGTGGGATGGAAGGAGCCAGGCAAGCCTTCAAAGGTGAGCAGGCGGACGTTTTTCTATGGGAGAAATTCACGACTAAGCCCCTGGTTGATCAGGGTGAGTTTAGGATACTTGGAGAATGTATTCCACAGTTTAGCAGTTTCGTGATTTGTGTCTCCAACAAAGCCTGGGAAAGCAGGCGCGACAACATAGAACAAATACTGACAAGTGTATTGAGATCAAGTGCTGCCTTGCTCGAAAACGAAGAATGTGTTAGGATCATCGCGCAACATTACAGGATGTCGGAATTGGATGTGGCAGCCTGGCTGGAAAGGACGAGGTGGACAACCAAACCGGATCTGGAACGTTCGAAATTGGATGCGGCTATAGAGATCCTGAAGGAGCTGGCGCTGGTTTCCGAATCCATTTCCTATGAGGATTTGGTTATTAGATAATCGAGGAAATTTCAGAAATTTCAAACATTTTTTGATCATTTGGATTATTAAAATAGGGTCTGCTAAAAAGTCTCAATACATTAGATACGACTGACTGAAGAGAAGATGTATGTGTATGTTTCGATCTGAAGCCAGATGTAGAAGCCAGATGTAGATGATTTGATTGAGGCTAGCTAAGAAATGTCGCTCACGGTATTTCCCTGATGCATGACACAATTGTTATACTGATCTAAAAACCTTGCACCTGCTTAAAAACAGATGGAAACAAAATCACCTCGAATAAAGCTTATGTATAGACAAATTATACTATTTAGCGTTTTTAAGCAGGCTCTAAGAAGGGAGTGAGATTCTTGTAGTGCGAGGCTATTTCATTAACTTTGTCATTCATTTGAATAGAAATCCAATTCATTTTAATATAATAATTTAACCTTTTCGGAGATTAGGGTACAATATCTCCATCTAAAACAATGACCACAGAAGAGTTACACAAACTGGACAAAAAGTATTATCTGCCAACATTTCGTCGATTGCCATTGGCGTTTAAAAAGGCCAGAGGATCCAGGGTGTGGGATATGGAAGGCAATGAATACATTGATGTGTTGGCCGGTATTGCTGTAAACAGCGTCGGTCATTGCCATCCGAAAGTGGTTGATGCCATTTGTAAGCAAGCCGGCGAACTTGGTCATATCAGCAATTTTTATCTGAGTGAGCCACAGGCACTGCTGTCTCAGAAGCTTGTAGAGTTGGCTGGTTTAGAAAGGGTCTTTTTTGGTAACAGTGGTGCTGAAGCTGCAGAAGGTGCCATTAAGATCGCCAGAAAATATGCCTCTAAGAATGGAAGGGGAGGAACGATAATAACCGTAAAGAATGCTTTCCATGGCCGTACGATGGCCACACTGGCCGCAACGGGTAAACCAGGGATGCTCAAAGGTTTTGATCCGATACCTCAGGGATTTATCCATGTGCCCTTGAATGACCTGGACGCCATCAAAGCTGTGATGGGTAAGGAAATAGCTGGGATCATGCTGGAGCCTGTTCAGGGTGAAGGAGGTATCAATGTGGCTGATCAAAAATATATGGAAGAACTGCGAGCCCTTTGTGACAAAGAGGGTATTGCGCTCATCTTTGATGAGATCCAGACCGGAATGGGCCGAACAGGTAAATGGTTTGCCCATCAGTGGTATGGAGTAAAGCCGGATATCATGTCACTAGCGAAGGCACTTGGAAATGGAATACCTATGGGTGCGGTGATGGCTGTGGAGAAAGTTGCTACTGCCATGGAACCAGGAGATCATGGGACAACCTTCGGAGGTAATCCGATTGCATGTGCTGCCGCATTGGCTACTATTGAGGTGATAGAGGAGGAAGATCTCTTGAATGAATCTCAAAGAAAGGGAGTCTGGCTGCGAGAAACGATCGAAGCATCCAAGCTTCAGTATCCGGAAATCGTCGATGTGAGAGGGAAAGGCCTGATGGTGGGTGTAGAACTCAACAGAGAATCCAAGCCAGTGATGCTCAAAATGCTGGAGCATAAAGTACTGGGCAATGCTACAGCTGACAAAGTGGTGCGATGGGTGCCACCATTAAATATTTCAGATGAGGACTTGAAAACGGCAGTTGATGTCTTTTTCCAGTCACTAAAAGAAACAAGATAAACATGTCAAAATACAGGATAGGAATTGTAGGTGCAACAGGATATACGGGCTCTGAACTGGTTAGAATTTTGCTTTATCATCCCTCAGTGGAGATAGCAGCCATCACTTCAGAAAGCTATCAGGGTAAGCTATTCTCCGAAGTTCATCCCCAGTTTCAGGACATCTTTGAGCCTAAACTGATCAGTATTTATGATTTGCCAGAAGACCTGGACCTCGTGTTTTTGGCTTTGCCTCACGGAGTGTCAATGGATTTTATCGCGGATCACAAAGACGCCAGATACAAGATCGTGGACCTTTCAGGAGACTTCAGGTTATCAGGAAAGGATGTCTACGAGAAGTGGTATCAGAAGGAGCATAAGTTTGAGAGCGGTTTTGAACATGCGGTATTTGGTTTGCCGGAACTGTTTAGAGAAGAGATCAAATCAGCTAAGCTGATTGCTAATCCGGGTTGTTTTCCAACCTCGGCCACATTGGCATTGGCACCACTGCTAAAAAATGAGTTGATTGATCCGGATCACATCATTGTTGACTCAAAAACAGGTGTGACAGGCGCTGGAATAAAGCCCAGGGAGAATACGCATTTCCCGGTAGTAAATGATAATTTCATTGCATATGGCTTAAAAACCCATCGTCATACGATTGAGATCCAGGAGACCCTGAGTGCTTTTTCGGGCGGAAACTGTACAATATTATTTACTCCGCACCTGCTACCAGTAGATCGAGGAATCCTGTCTACATGCTATTCCAAGCCCACGGAGGAGGTAAATGAAGAGCAGTTGAATAAACTGTACCGGGATTTCTATAAAGATGAATTCTTTGTTCGTGTATCAGATAACATACCACATCTAAAAAAGGTGCGGGGCACTAATTATTGCGATGTACATGTTTCGTATGATGATCGAACCAATACCATTATCACCATCGGTGTAATAGATAACCTGGTAAAAGGGGCCGCTGGTCAGGCCATTCAAAATATGAACTTGCTTTTAGGTCTTCAAGAAAATTCAGGACTTCAAAGTGTACCACTACAACCTTAAATAAATGATTCAGAACATAACCAATGTAAGAGGAATAAAAGTATGGGGTGCTCATACGGGAGTAAAGTCCATGCGGAGAGATTTAGCTCTGATGTATTCGGAAGTCCCTGCTAAAGTCGCCGCTACTTTTACTCAAAACCTTGTTGTTGCTGAGCCCATCAAGCTTTCCAGGAGGCATTTGGAAGAAAACAACCACATGGCACAGGTGATCGTGGTGAATTCCGGTAATGCCAATGCCTGTACCGGTGATCAGGGCCGGGAGGCTGCCGAGGCCATGGCACAGGCAACAGCAGAAGAATTTGGTGTAGATCCAAAATCTGTTTTGGTAGCTTCCACAGGGATTATAGGAAAACCATTTCCAACAGAGGAGGTTGTCCAGGGTATCAGGGACAATGCAAAGAAGATAACCGAAAACTCCCGGGCAGGATCTTTTGCGGCTAACGCCATTCTTACTACTGATACTTTTGCCAAGGAAGGTTTCGTGGATTTTGATATTGATGGGAATACAATCAAGATAGGTGGGATAGCAAAGGGATCGGGAATGATCCATCCGAACATGGGGACCATGCTGGCTTTTATCTTTACAGATATCAATATCGATCAAAAGCTTCTCGACAGGGCATTTAAGGAGGCAGTAAATAACTCCTTTAATATGATCACTGTGGATGGAGATACTTCCACCAATGACATGGCATGCATCATGGCAAATGGGCTAGCCGATAACGAGGAAATCACCAAAGCCAATGACCCCCATTATAAGGTCTTTAAAGAAAAGCTTTCGGAGATCCTGGTTCATCTGGCCAAACTAATTATTTCTGATGGAGAGGGTGCCTCCAAGTTTATTGAATACAGACTGAATGGTGCACGTACCATTGAGGATGCAAGACAGATTGTTCGTACGGTTTCGGGATCTTCTCTCGTTAAAACGGCCATGTTTGGTCGGGATCCGAACTGGGGTCGAATATTGGCAGCGATGGGTAGGTCCGGAGTGAATTTCAATCCGGATAAGGTGGACCTATGGATCGGTAATGAGAAGGACAGTGTGCTGATGCTGGAGAAAGGAAAACCCGTTGAGATGGATGTACAACTCATTAAAAGAGTGCTGAAAGACTCTAATCTTGTGATAGAGATTAAGCTGTATGAAGGAAGAGCATCGGCGGTGGGCTGGGGTACAGACCTCACCACCGATTATGTCATGTTCAATTCCATGTATACGACTTAGAAAAAGTTCTATTTCATCGTGTTCCATGGGTTTTCGGAGAACCTGTATTAAGACATCAGGAATCCTCCGTTAATGTCATAGTTCACTCCAGTGAGATGGCTGGCCTGGTCAGAAGCCAGAAAACACACCAGGTCGGCAACATCTTCCGCTTTACCTTCCTTTCTTAACGGGGTAGTTTCAGCCACCTTTTTTCTAACGTCATCTTTGGTAAACATGTCATGGAACAAGGTATTGATCATGCCAGGACACACCGCATTTACTCTAATTCCCTTAGGTCCAAACTCTTTCGCCAAAGATTTTGTGAGCGAGGTGATAGCTGCTTTACTTGCTGCATAGAGGGAAGATCCTCCACCGCCACCATCTCTGGCTGCCTGAGACGACATATTGACTACAGCTGAACCGGGTTTCATGCCTGGCAAAAAGGCTTTCAGTACCAACAACGTGCTGAGGAAATTCAGATCAAAAACCTGTCGATAAAAGTCGACGTCAATTTCATCCAGGTTTTTCCGCGCTACGATTCCCCCTGTATTGTTCATGATCACGTCTGGAGTTCCATAGACCTCCAAAGTCTTGCTGTATAGCTTTTTCACATCTTCGGCTTTGGTCAGGTTCCCCTGTACCAACGTAGCTTCTCCACCAGCGTCTTTAATGATCTGGAGAGTCTCCTTCGCCTTGTCATCAGAACTATTATAATTAATGATCACTTTCGCACCTTCCCGGGCAAATCTTACTGATATGGCACGTCCAATGTCTCTTGCTCCGCCGGTTACCACGGCCACTTTATCTTTCAATAGCATATGTATCTGTTTTATCGATTTGAGATGAGCTCACAATTTAAAGTCTGATGATAGGATTTAAAAGGATCAGGGCTACAAACACGCTTGTATAGCAAGTAAATCCGGTTGGTTAGAAAGGGATTTCCGAGTTCACTGATTGATTAGGAGAGATCCTGTCAATGCGGAGTCAACACATCCGTAAATCCCAGTAAATATATGGAAGCCATCCCCAGTAGCCCGACCACTGTGACATAATAGAAAGTGGGAAAGATGGTTTTTCTGAGCACAAGGCCTTCCTTACCCAACATACCCACGGTAGCAGAGGCAGCCACCACATTGTGAATGGCGATCATATTTCCTGCAGCGGCACCAACAGCCTGCAATGCCACTACCAGGGTAGTAGGCACCATCAACTGATTGGCCACACCAAACTGGAAAAGGCTAAACATGAGGTTGCTTACCGTATTGCTTCCTGCGATGAATGCGCCCAGCGCACCGACAGATGGAGCAAAGAATGGATAGACCTTTCCTACATTCGAGGCCACCCAATCAGCCATTACGATAGGCATACCTTCCAATCCGAGTGGATTCATTCCGGAATTGATATATATCCTGACCATGGGAATGGTGAAGATCAGCACAAAACCTGCAGCAATGATCATCCGTGCACTTTCTGAGAACGCTAACCTCACCGCTGTGCCATTCATTTTATGGAGAAAAATAACCACAATGCCTGCGAAAATAAGGATGGTGCCCGGTAAATACAAGGGGGCACTTGAGGCATTTAACGGAGTGCCAAGTATCTGATCTATGTTGATGGTGACCCCTGTGAGCCACCCCTTGAAAGGCAGCTGTGGCAATCGACTCAGCACAAGTAAAAATGCCACGAGGAGGTAAGGAAACCACGCCCGTAGCAGAGATATACGTTTACCTTTCAGATCGTCCTGACTGATCTCAATGGTACCAATCCAGGTCTTTGGCCAGGTTTCTTTACTGGCAAAGTCCCATTCCGTTTTAGGAAGCAGAAACCGATTTTTAATGGCCAGAATGATAATTCCGATGCCTATCAAAGATCCCAGAAGCGAAGGGAATTCAGGCCCAAGGAATATGCCTGTAAGGAGGTATGGCAGCGTGAAAACAAGCCCGCCAAAGAGGGTGAAGGGCAGGATTTCAAGTCCCTCTTTCCACGATTTGTTAGCACCAAAATACCTGGTCATCATCACAACCATAAGTGTAGGAATTAATGTTCCCGTGATGGCATGAAGAATGACCACATTGGATGTGACCATCTGAAGATAATCTATAAAAGTCAAATCCAGTCCGGCCAATTGTGCATCCAGTTCAGGGTTTTGTAATCCACCACGTACTCCTACCAGGATAGGAGTGCCCACTGCTCCAAAAGTAACAGCCGTACTCTGAACCATCATGCCCAACATCACGGCTGACATGGCGGGAAATCCCAGGGCCACCAACAGTGGAGCCACAATTGCAGCAGGTGTTCCAAACCCGGCTGCCCCCTCGATAAAAGATCCAAACAACCAGACGATCAGTACGACCTGAACCCTTCTGTCGGAGCTGATAGCGGTGAATCCTTGCCGTATAGCCGTTACGCCTCCGGAGTGTTTTAGCAAGCTGAGCAGAAGGATGGCCCCAAAGATGATATAAAGAATATCTGCCGTGATCACCGACCCCTGAATACAGGAAGCCAGGATGTCTGTAATCGACAATCCCCACGCATTGGAAGAGATGATGATTGTGAGAAGTAAGACCAGAGGCATGGTGATTTTGGCGGGTATTTTAAAGCCCACCAGCATGATGCCAGCGACCAGAATAGGAGTGAGCGCTAATAAAAACAGAATGAATGATGACATGAAAATGGGGTGAGGTTGGAACTGGGTTATTTGAATTAATTCTTCTAATATACAATAGACTCAGAATAATCGAAATAAGCAGATTCAGTAAACCGCATTTCCTGACATGAAATAGAGCGGATTGATGAGCCTTTTTGCTCAAATAATTTGAAAGTCTGTGAAAAGGGAATTAATTCAGTTCCAATTGCTACGATTCTTAATACTCATGATAAAAATCTAAAAAGAGAAGAATCTAATGAGCTGATCTGCCTTTAATTCACATCCCCATTATGCAAACAGATACAATGGCTTTATGGTAAGCTGTGGAGGTAACGGTTATTGAACCGAATGAAGATGGGATCAGGATAAGGGTAGCGAGGGTAGTTGTCATTACCCTCGATCCGTACTATAGGTCACTATCCTGCTAAAAAATCTTCTTCCAGAATTTAGTGATTCCAAAACCAGATAACAAGGCAGCGCCAAGAAGCAAAAATCCATTCAGTAGATTTCCATAAATAAACTGTCCGGTACCCATGAGCAATCCGTAAACGCTGATACTTCCAAAGATCATACACAGTATACCATAAGGTACTTTCCAGGGGCCGGTAGGTTCATCTACGGTCATGCCTTCCTCTTTTGCCCGGTTAATAATCCTTTTCCAACCGGGGCCACCAGGATTCACTTTTTGGATAAAAGAGACCAGCACGCTTAAATCAGTAGGTTTTGAGAGTAAAGTGACAGCAATCCAACCTACGGTAGTTATGCTTATACCAATGACAAGTTCCTGCCAGGACAACAATGGATCGAAGCCTATGGCAGTATGTACAAACTTGAAGTAGATCGCTACCAGAAAAGAGATGACCATCGCAGCCAGTTCACTGGCAGCATTGATTCTCCACCAAAACCATCTTAGAATGAAGAGTAGTCCGGTACCAGCCCCGATTTGCAAAAGGATCTGGAACGCACCCAGGGAGTTGTCCAGTACCAAAGCAAATAAAGAGGCAAGGATCATCAAAACTACCGTTAAAATCCTTCCAAGTCCAACCAGCTTTTTCTCCGAAGCGTCAGGGTTGATAAAACGTTTATAAACATCACTTACCAGGTATGATGCACCCCAGTTGAGGTGTGTTGAGATGGTAGACATGAATGCAGCGATTAATGAGGCCAGTACCAGTCCCAGCAGACCTGCCGGGATATATGTCAACATAGCCGGGTAACCCAGGTCATGGTTGATAATGCTTTCGGATCCCGGAAAAGCAGTTCTGAAACTTTCCAGATCCGGGAAGACGATCAATGATGCCAGGGCCACAATGATCCACGGCCAGGGTCGGAGCGCATAATGAGTGATCTGAAATAATAAAACCGCCTTTACCGAGTTGGCTTCATCTTTGGCAGCAAACATCCTTTGAGCGATGTATCCACCTCCACCGGGTTCAGCACCGGGATACCATACACTCCACCATTGAATGAGGAGCGGTACCAGGAATATGGTCATGAAAATTTCCGGGTTCGAAAAAGAAGGGATCAATGATAATTTATCTGCTACATTTTCATGTGCAAGAAGATTAGCCAATCCACCCACTTTTGGATGATCAAGCGCCACAAATGCAGCAATAAATGACCCAACAATCGCCAGGAAGAACTGGATAAAGTCAGTAATCAGAATACCTCTTAGTCCACCAAGAGAGCTATAAATCACCGTGACAACTCCCGCAATGATCACTGTTTCGCCTGGTGTCAATCCCAGCAGGATACCCCCGATTTTGATCGCTGCCAGGGATACTGAGGCCATGATCATCACATTGAACATGAGTCCGAGATATACCGCTCTGAATCCCCTCAGGAACCGGGCGATCTTTCCGCTGTAACGCATCTCATAAAACTCTACATCTGTCACCACACCAAGTCGCTTCCACAGGCCGGCATAGACAAAAACGGTGAGCATACCTGTAAGCAAAAAAGCCCACCAGGCCCAGTTTCCGGACACGCCATTTTGCCTAACGATATCTGTAACCAGGTTCGGTGTATCAGCAGAAAACGTAGTGGCAACCATAGACACACCGAGTAGCCACCAGGGCATCTTTCCGCTCGCGGTAAAGTAATCTTTAGAGCTCTTATTGGCTGTTCTGGCAGTCCAGACCCCAATGCCTAATGAAACAACAAAGAAGAGGACGATAATGGACCAGTCAAGTGTGGTTAGGATCATGGATGGTTGTTTTGAATAAAAATTTAAATATAGAATAAATTATCTCTCATAATACGGCTATTCAACCAAATCAGTCTACTTAGCCCCAAAAATCATTGGTATGAATAATATATCTCATTGTTGAGGATAGGACGCAAATCTAACTTGCCATCATTATTAATCACAAATGATCATGAAAGCATTAAACAATCTTAAAGAGTTGATGACAGAGCAGCTGAGGACGCTCTATCATGGAGATTCCCACCTGGAAAAGCTGTTGTTGAGTTTCGTCAAAGAAACTACTGATCCCACGCTTAAATCAATTTTTTTTAAGTACATCAATCAAACTTCTGATCAGATCATTATTCTGAAAAGAGTTTTTAACGATCTGTTTGAACAAAAAAGAGGTGGGGAATCAAATGTCTTTATTACCATCGCAGAGGAGGCCCGGTCACAGATGATTTTGGCTAAGGGAAATGAGATCAAAGATGCACTGATGATTCTCTATATCCAATACATTATCCACCATAAAATAGTCATGTTTGGTTCAATATGTGCCTATGGAAAACTGATGGGATTTTATGATGATATCAGCCTGCTACATCAGGAACTGGAAAGAGAGAAAAAAATGGACAGAGATTTGGCTATGATTGCAGAGAGTATAGTGGATGTGAAGGTGCCTCAGTATGTTTAACGGAACTTCAAACAGGTTAAAACTAATTTAATAATGACATACCCAAAAGGATATCATTAGAATCATTAGTTTCGTGTTTTTGAAGGATCCAAAATGTTATACAGATTTTATTTACTAAGCTTGGTTGTGCTTTTGGCAGCTTGTTCTCCGAAAGAAACAAACAATGAGGCTGATCAAAAGTCACTAAGCAGTACCGGGAAAGCAAAGCGTGAGACCCAGGCAGATCCCCCGGCAAAAAAAGATGCTCCCGAAGGCATGGTGTATATTCCCGGAGGGACCTTTGCCATGGGAGGGAAGTCAGACCAGGCAGACGAGGATGAATTGCCTCGCCATGAGGTAGCTGTTTCGCCATTCTTTATTGACCAAACGGAAGTAACAAACAAACAGTTTGCGGAGTTTGTGAAAGAGACCGGATATAAAACCATCGCAGAAAGAGCCATAGACTGGGAGGCCATGGCTCAGCAACTACCTCCCAATACGCCTAAGCCGCCAGATTCAGTGTTACAGGCAGGAAGTTTGGTGTTTAAAGCTACCAACGGACCTGTGAACCTGAGAGACTACTCACAGTGGTGGGCATGGACCATCGGTGCTGACTGGCAGCATCCGGAAGGACCCAAAAGCTCAATTGAGGGAAAAGAAGATCACCCGGTAGTACATGTCTCCTGGGATGATGCTGTTGAGTATGCCAAATGGGCTGGCAAGCGATTGCCAACCGAAGCAGAGTGGGAGTGGGCCTCAATGGGGGGATTGGATGACCCAAAATATCCGTGGGGAAATCTTGAAGCCGAACAGTCTTTCGATAAAGCCAATTTTTGGCAAGGGTTTTTCCCATATAAGAATACAGAAGAGGATGGATTTTACAGTACGGCACCGGTGAAGTCCTTTCCAGCCAATGGCTATGGCCTGTTTGATATGGCAGGAAATGTATGGGAGTGGTGTCAGGATAAATACCATGTCAGTGCTTATGAACAGGCCAAAGAACAAGGTAAAGTGACGAATCCTACAGGGCCGAGAGAATCTTTTGACCCCATGGAACCCTATACACCCAAACATGTCATACGGGGTGGATCATTTCTCTGTAATGATAGCTATTGTTCGGGTTATCGGGTGGCCAGAAGGATGCGTTCCAGTAAAGACTCAGGGTTCAATCACACAGGTTTCAGATGTGTGAAGGATATTAAATAAACCTTACTTTCCGGTATAGTTGAAGGGGGTTATCGCCCGAAGCTCATTTTTCACTGAATCATTGACATCCAGTTCGTCGATAAATGAATGAATGGTCTCTTTGGTGATTTTATCACCTGTTCTGGTCAGTGACTTTAATGCTTCATAAGGCTTGGGGAAAGCTTCTCTTCTCAAAATCGTTTGAATGGCTTCGGCTACTACCGCCCAATTGTCTTCCAGATCAGCTTCAATCACCTTTTCGTTCACCTGCAATTTACCAATTCCTTTTTCCAGAGATTTGAGGGCTATCAAGGTATGGCTGAATGGCACGCCAACATTTCTTAGTACCGTGGAGTCAGTAAGATCACGCTGTAGTCGGGAGATCGGGAGTTTGGCACTGAGATGCTCGAATATCGCATTGGCAATCCCAAGATTTCCCTCAGCATTTTCGAAATCAATTGGATTCACCTTGTGAGGCATTGCGGAGGAGCCCACTTCATTCTTTACTACCTTTTGAGTAAAGTAGTTGATCGAAATATACTGCCAGATATCCCTGCTGAAATCAATCAAAATGGTGTTGATCCTTTTAAGGGCGTCGAACAGTGCTGCCGCATGATCGTAATGTTCGATCTGTGTAGTGGGATAGCTTCTTTTTAGTCCCAGGCTGGTGCTGACAAATTGATTGCCAAATTTTTGCCAGTCATGGTTAGGATAAGCGACATAATGCGCATTGAATCCACCGGTAGCACCTCCAAACTTGGCTGCATGCTGTATGGAATTCAAAATTTCCAATTGCTCACCAAGCCTGTTGGTAAAGACCCTGAACTCCTTACCTAACCTGGTGGGTGAAGCCGGCTGACCATGTGTTCTTGCCAGCATAGGTATGTCATCCCATTGTTTGGCCAACTCTTCCAACTGATCTTTGACCTTATTGAACCCCGGGATCAAAACATTTATAAGGGCTTCCTTGATCATCAACGGGTTAGCAGTGTTGTTGATGTCCTGGGATGTGAGCCCGAAGTGGATAAACTCTTTGTATTCCGAAAGTCCCAGCGCATCAAATTTTTCCTTAATGAAGTATTCGACAGCCTTCACGTCATGGTTGGTGACTTTTTCAGTCTCCTTGATCTGGTTGGCATCCGCTTCAGAGAAGTTCTCAAAAATGGCTTTTAAGGCTGGAAAAGTGGCCTTGTCTACTGATTTCAACTGAGGAAGGGGTATTTCACATAAGGCGATGAAATACAGGACTTCCACCTTTACCCGGTACTGGATGAGTGCAAATTCTGAGAAATATTTTGACAATTCACTGACCTTGCTTCTGTAACGGCCGTCAATTGGAGAAATAGCATTTAAAGGGTTTAATTTCATGCGGTTAAATTCGAGGTGCAAAAATAGGTCATTCGTTTAAACTTGTCAGGCAAATGTCTTGTTTTACCTTTGCGCTCTTAAATTTTGATCATGGTATTCGGATTATTTAAAAGAAAGAACAAAGAACAATCAAAAGACTCAAGATATTTAACACTCACCGTCAGAGAAGTCATTGACATTGCACAGGATGCTGTTAACCTGATTTTCGAAAAGCCTGAAGGGCATTTTGAATATCAGCCCGGTCAATTTATTACCCTGATTATGACCATTGATGGTAAGAAGATCAGGAGGGCTTATTCACTGTGTACGACCCCTTTCGAAGATGAGTTCCCGGGTGTTACGGTAAAGCGTGTTCCTGATGGAGCCATGTCCAACTATATCAATGATCACGTGAAAGCCGGAGACCAGATTAAGGTGATGGAACCCATGGGGATGTTTACCACTCAGTATAATGAGTCGAATGAAAGAGAGGTTATTTTCTTTGGAGGGGGGAGCGGTATTACCCCGCTTATGTCCATTGCCAGGTCAATGCTGATCAAAGAGCCGGGCAGTAAATTACTTTTAGCCTATGGCAACCGATCAAAAGAATACATTGCCTTTTATGACAAGCTCAATGAACTGACAGCGCATTCGAACGGACGGTTTAAGGTGGTCCATATGCTGGAGGAAGACGCTGAAGGTATAGCAGATTATACCGGCAGGCCAACTACAGAAGTGATTAAGGATATTGTTGAGAAATCCACTTTTGAATTTCCGGAATGCTACATCTGTGGTCCTCAACCGATGATGGATATTGTGGAAGAGGGTTTACTAGGGGCCGGAATCAGGAAAGAAAGCATCCGAATGGAAAGCTTTGAAGCCGGTAAAACGGCACCGGATACACATAAGGCTGATGATAAGGGAAGTGTGTCAGCCAGCGAAGTAACTATTTTGATGGATGGTGAGGAACATGTGATCTCAGTTCCATCGGACCAAAGCATTCTGGATGCAGGACTGGACAATGATCTCGATATGCCTTATTCGTGTCAAAGTGGTTTGTGTACAGCCTGCAGAGGCAAGTGTCTGGAAGGGGAAATCAGCATTGAAGATGCAGAAGGACTTTCGCAGGAAGAGATTGACGAGGGGTATAGGTTGCTCTGTATCGGGAAGCCTCAATCGGATAAGATCAAAGTGGAAATTGGTTGATTTAAACTTAAGGTCTCTCAAAGGGGGTTGAAACTAATTCAATAAATTAGCTTTCATGAAAACGACCCTAATTTCTGCAGTAGCTATTGTTTGCTTATTTGCCTGCACCACCAAAGCTGATGAACCTCAAACACAATCCTCAATATTCCAGCATGGTGTCGCTTCAGGTGATCCGTTAAATGATCGTGTAATCATCTGGACAAAAATCACTCCTCCGGATTCTGTTTCTTCTGTGGAGGTTGACTGGGAAGTAGCGACCGATAGTGCCTTCAATGGGATCTTGAAATATGGGAAATACACCACGGTAGGTGACAGGGACTTTACCGTGAAAATTGATGTAAAAGGATTAAATCCGGGCACCAAATATCATTACCGTTTCAGGGCCCTGGGGGAAACTTCTACACATGGCCAGACTAAAACAGCCTCCCTTTATACGGATCAGCTGGTTTTTGCTGTGGTGAGTTGCAGCAATTACGAATGGGGTTATTTCAACGCCTACGGTCGCATTGCCGACCGCCAAAACATCGATGCAGTTATTCATTTGGGAGATTACATTTATGAGTACGGGGTAGGGGTATACGGTGACACAACTCTGGGTAGGTTGAATGATCCACCAAAAGAGATCATCACTTTGGACGACTATCGAACACGATATTCTCTGTACCGAAAAGATGTAGACCTTCAACGAGTTCATGCAGCGCATCCTTTTATTGTGATTTGGGATGACCATGAAATAGCCAACAATTCTTACAAGACGGGAGCGCAAAATCATCAGGATGATGAAGGGTCTTATGAGGCAAGGAAAGAAGCCGCCAGAAAAGCTTATTACGAATGGATGCCAATCCGGGAAGGGCAGAAACTTTACCGGAAATTTTCCTTTGGAGAAATGGCGGATGTATTGATGCTTGATGAACGCCTGGAGGGTCGGTCAAAGCAATTGGACAACATGAACGATCCTGAGTATGAGAGTGAAGCAAGGTCAATGCTTGGAGAGGAACAATTTGAGTGGCTGACAAACAATCTTAAATCGTCAACAGCCAAATGGAAGATTATCGGCAATCAGGTGATCTTCTCAGACTTAAACAGGGGCCTATTATTCCCCAATCAGCCCAAAAATATGGATTCCTGGGATGGATATCCGGCCGAAAAGCGGGCAATAGCCAGGCAAATAGTAGAAAATGATATTAAAAATGTGGTGTGGATCACAGGAGATACGCATGCTTCCTGGGTATTTGATACCAGGGTAGCTGGGGTCAGTGATGAGCCTATTGCTGTGGAATTTGGTGTTACCAGTGTAAACTCCGCCAACTATGATGAAAGGGCAAGTATAGATACTGTTAGAATGGCTGAGCAACTCTATATGAAAGGGAATCCCCATCTTAAATATAATAATTTGGCTAATCACGGTTATGTATTGCTTAGTTTGAAGTCAGATCAGGCAAAAGCAGAATATTATTTTGTAGAAACAGTGAAAGAACCTTCGGATTTAGAGAACTTGAGCTATGAAGCTTACGTTAAAGCGGGGGTGTCGAAAGTAACCCCGAAATAGTTTTGTCTAAAAAATACAACAGGTGGGAAAAGTTTTATAACCAGCTGAACATGATCTTTCACGGGACCATTGCCATTTCAATGATTCCCTTTGCCTGGGCATTTCTGGAAACCCAACGTCAATTTCCGGATCCTCCGTTAGTACATGGATACCCGCTGCTCTCCACTAAGATTGTGGGGTCATTTTTATGTGTGGTTGTGATGTTGCTCAGCTACCAGTACGGTCAAAATATCCTGGCCAATGCAAAGGCCCAAAAGGATGTGGATAGTAAGCTGAAACACTTTATGAAAGAAAAGAAGAAGGACTTTCTGTTGCTGGAGCTGGGAGCATTAATAGCGTTTGCAGGGTTATATCTGTCCAAAGACCACCTCTTCACACTTTTATATGTGGCTGTTCTTTTGATGTTCTCAACTAAGCGGCCTACCTATCTAAAGATCACCGCTTCGCTGGAGATAAAAGATGAGGAGGTAAATGACTGGATCAATAAACATGAAAACAAGAATGACTAACCTTAGTCATTCCTGTAATCAAAATAATATGAGGAGGATTCTTTTTAGAGCGTGATGCCAAAAGCAAAGGCATTGAGCTCTGGTCCCCGACCTGCGGAGAACACATTGTTTAGATCATAAGTGGCAAAAAGGTCCAGACCTTTGTATCCCAATTGAGCCCTGATGCCATATCGAAAGTTATCCATGTAGAAATTACCGTATTCTTTGTCCTTCTCTTTTCCTCCCTCGTCTTTATAGACAAACTTGGAGTGATTGCCAATTCGGTATCCGGCATACATCCCAACACCTATACGAATCCCCTGTTTGTCGTATTTCCTGAAGGTGACACTTCCTCTCTCAATATTTCTGACCTTTCGACGTCCCTGCGAAAAATCAATAAGTGGTACAAGGTTCACATTGATATAGGTAGCAGACAATTTGCTTTTGATGGTGTTTAGGGACGGGTCTACCGGTTCAAAGGTGACACTGGCGCTGTCTCTGGACACGAGTATGTCTGTGTCCTGCATCTTCCAGTTTAGCCAGTTGATTCCGCCGCCCCATTCAATAAATACCGGACCACCCAGCCAGGTCTTATTTACACTGTTGAGCCCGATGAACCAGCTTGCCCAGGGTTTTACCGTGTAGTTTTGTCCGCTGGCATCCGGAAAGGAACCATTCTCTATCCAGTTGGTCAGTCCCACATCGATATTGAAGGAGTTTTTGGTGCGTTCAATGCTTTCTTCTTCGAAAGAAAACTTTCGGGTCTCGATGTTCTCGTTGTCAAACTCATCTTCCAATTCATCCCAATCTTCTGCATCGATGAGCAGCTCCATATTTCCTATTTTAATGCTTGTCTTTGCCTCTTTATTACCAAACACAATGGTGGTATCCTTGAGGTATTTATGACCAGTGGAGTCCTTCATTTCATAGATTTCTACCTTTTTGGATCCCAATGCGGAATTCAGGTCCTTTATCATCTTGTTGATGTCATAGCTTTCCAACTCAATGAGCTCGTCCCTGCCCTCTGTCTGAATAATGATTTTGCTTTTACTGGTAAGCTCAATCACCACCGTGTCTGACGGAGTGCCCGACGCCAGGGCTACCCCCGGTATGAAGAGTAGCTGTATGATGAGTATTGTTAGATTTTTCATTGTCCTATTAGTTTGTCCTTTTATTTTGAGTTATTAATTTCTTTTCAAGCCATTTTCAATCAACGCTTCTTTTGCGGTTCTGATATCAGATAGAAGGTCTACTGCTGAAACATTCTTAGCAAAGAACTTCATCTTGTCCAACAAGTTGACTTTGCTTGAGTCTCCATCGTGCACCGTATCTGAGCTTCTTGCGGTGTAGTAAGTAATGGTCACAGCAGGCTTTTCGTTAGCTTTTTCCAGCTTAGGCTCTGCCGGAGCTACCAAATCTTCGGAAATGTTGATTTCATCGATGCTGGCCAGTTCTACAATTGTCCGCTGCACAGGAATGGGTTCGATGGAAGGTACATCCACCTGCTGTTTGACTGTTTTTGGTTCCTGAGCTGGTGTCTTTAGCGCGATAGATTCGTAAAGGACCTGATCAGGTATATTTAATTTGGCGATCTCTAGTGGTTGAGGAGAAGTCACATCCTCGATGGTGAGCTGCTGTACTGGTCCGGGATAAAAGAGGTACCCCAGGGTAAGCAAAAGCGCCAGGCCGGCGGCCACCTTTAAATAATTGACCCAGGGTATTGTTTTCTTCGTTCCAATACTGCCCTGTACCTTTTTCCAGGCTTGATCAGAAGGTTGAAACTCGATTTGATCCAGCTTCTCCCTGAAAAATTGATCCGTTTTATTTTTACGATCCATTGCTTTCTCCTTTCTCTATCTCCGCTTTTTCCAAAGCTTCAAGTCTATTCTGTAAATATTTTCTGGCCCGGCTCAACTGAGATTTTGAGGTATTCTCATTGATTTCGAGCATTTCCGCAATCTCTTTGTGATTGTATCCCTCTATGGCATACAGGTTGAAGACGGTTCGGTATCCGACAGGCAGTTCACCAACCAATTGCAACAAGTCATTCGCCTCGAGAGTTTGTTCTAAAACATGATAATTTGGTGCGTGATCCACTGCTTCTATTTCTACCTCCAGCGACATGTTTTTGTGCTTTCGGATGTACATCAAGCTTTCATTTACCATGATCCTTCTGATCCAACCTTCAAAACTTCCTTCTTCGTTGAACTGACCAAGTTTTTCATACACTTTGACCATTCCTCCAATCATGACATGTTCTGCTTCTTCCCGGTCATGAATGTATCTCATACAAACCCCCATCATCCGGGGTGCAAATCGCTCATACAACTCACGTTGCGCATCGGCTTTGCCTTTTCGGCAACCTTCAATTAAAGCCTGTTCGGTGGTTGATTTGTTGATCCGCAACATGTATCTGTCGATATTCATTGAGTAGATGCAGAAGTGTATCTGTAAGTTGCATCAGGATCTAAAAAAAAATATCAAATCGATGATATAATGATATGAGAAAGAGTGAAATTTGATAAATGTTTGTAATGCGATGAAAAGTTTTTTCAAATTTCTGTTTTTCGTATTGACCGGTGTGGCAGCAGCGCTACTTCTTTTGAAAGTTTTGAAGAAGAAGCAACCTGATGAGGAAGAAGTAGAGGCTGAAGAATAGCCTGAAGAATAGCCTGCAGCGTCTCTGTTTTTCCCGACATGCATCAATAATACTTGTCTATACCTCCAAAGCCAGGGATAAGCTTATTTTTCCGGGTTTTATCTACAAAGTTTTTTAGGCGTTTCTCAAATTCCTCCGGTCGATTTCTGGCTGATTCTATGTAGGCGATCCTGATCCTTTTATAGGTGGCAGACATGGACTGGAAATTTGACCAGGTAGTTTTATCTTTTTTAATTACTTCAATGATGTCGGGTGGGTAGTTAAATGCTTCAGTGATAACCTCAATTACCTGGTCCTTTAAACTGTCATGGATCAAATGATTATTTAAAAGCCACCTCAGTCGCTCCTTGTTCGCCTGTGAATAGCTGCTTTTTGGTTTTCTGGGAGTAAAGCGCTGCATGGTATGATCCTCATCATAGGTTTTTACTATGCTGTCAATCCATCCAAAGCAAAGTGCCTCTTCTACTGCGTCATTGTAGGGGATACGGACTTTTCCTGTAGATTTTCGGGGATAGATCAGCCAAACCTCTTCTTTCGTTTCAAAATTGTGTGCCAGCCAGGCCCTCCATTCACTCCTTTCTTTAAAGTAGATGGTATTTTTCTCTTTCACATGATGTAGCACTTATCTCTTTCATCGATCAATCAGGCGATTGATCACTACTGAGTTCATAACCATGCGTCATAAACGATAAACCTTGTTGGCCATAGGTCGAAATCATCACACACTCAAAAATAGGTTTGTGGATCCCTGGTTTCACGCGCCAGTCAAAAATAAAATTGGCCCCTGATCCACCACTCAGATCTTCCTGGTCGATCACGATCTCCACCGTTTCCATTGGTTTTAGGAAAATAGGCCTGTCAAAATAGGTTCGGATCGATTCTCCGGATGTATCGAAATACTCTGCTTTGGTGATGTATATACTGTCTTCCCTGTTAGCATTGCGGATGCTCACCGTCCCGGTAAGGGGGTGTGTACGATGCTCGGTCTCACTGTAGATCTGGGAGTATACCGACAAATAGCTTGATCCGGAAGCAAGAGCATCTGACGTTAGATTTTTAACGGTCCTTGCTTCCCAGTTGACCGGATCTACTGAACTCACCTCCCTGGTTTCATCACAAGCAGCAAAAAGTAGGACCATTGTAAGAAAACCGATGAGTTTTTTCATTGTGAGAAGATATGGCATGTGTTGGACAAATAAAAGTAGTTTGAGGTTCAGAATCAAGCCCTTAAATAGGCATTTAAGTTTCCTTATCTTTCCGGAAGCCAATGTTTTTATCTAAAAAAGTATATTTGAAATATCAATTCCCACATTCGTTTGTCGCATGTCTCATAATGTTCTATTGAATCATATCCGGGAACTTGTTCCCATCAATACACGGGAGGAGGAATTAATTAACGCGTCTTTCAAACCGGTACAACTTGAAAGAAAGGCTTATTTATTGAAAAAAGGGGATCCTTCAAACCATATGCGCTTCATTGCAGAAGGGTGTTTAAAAGCTTTCTCTGTAGATGAACAGGGTAACGAGCACATCCTACAGTTTGGGATCACCGGATGGTGGGTCAATGACCTGTATGCTTACCTTACGGAAAAACCAAGCACCTTTTTCGTTCAGGCTATTACGAAGAGCACGGTCCTTCAAGTCCACAGAGACCGACTCAACAAGTTGTATGATGAAGTACCCATGATGGACAGGTTTTTTCGCATCAAAACTCAGAATGGATATGTCGCATTGCAGGAAAGGACCGTCCGCAATATGAGTGAATCAGCAGAAAACCGCTACCTGGAGTTTATCAACAGGTACCGTGAGATGGAACAACAGATCCCTCAGTACATGATTGCTTCCTACCTGGGGGTGACTCCAGAGCACCTGAGTGCACTTCGAAAAAAAATGAGTGAAAAGGATCGTTCTTAAGATACCTTAAGGAAATAGGGCGCCAAGACTGGAAGCTTTGCAATAAAAAGTTACAGTCATGAATCGAACATTATTCATTTTAAGTACGCTGCTCACTGTCTCCGCTGTCAAGGCACAGCCCAAAGAAGCAGCAGGAAAAAGTCCTTGGGGTCCTGACGACGAGATCGGAACCCTCAACATGATGACTGAAGCATCTCAGCTTCAGGCTTTGTCTAAGATCTCCTCGGGAGAGGTTTTTGATCTCAGTGTCGACTATTTCGTGGGGATGCCCAGTTTTCATGCTCTTGGAGATCCCGGGTATCAGTATTGGCTCACTCATACTCCACATGGCACGATAGTAGATAATCCGAACGGCCTGGGCAGGGAGATGAATGAGAAAGTAAGTTATACCGGGGATGCCATATCCATGTATACGCACATGGGTACACATATTGATGCACTGAACCACTTTGGTTTAAATGGAGAGATCTGGAATGGTTTTACACCTGAAGAATACCTTGGAGATAAAGGATGGAAAAAGACAGGCGCGGAAACTATTCCACCTATTATCGCCAGGGGAGTGCTCCTTGATATACAAGCTGCTCTTGGCGCATTACCGGCAAATTATCGCATCACCTCAGAGGATATTCAGAAGACACTAAAGAAACAAAAGGTGAGCTTGAGAAAAGGAGATGTAGTATTGATCCGTACCGGTCAGGCAAAATACTATGAAGACGCTGGTCATTATCTCGATAATTATCCGGGCATCAGTCTGGATGCTGTAAAATGGATGGTGGAAGAGCAGGAGATCATGCTTTTAGGTGCAGACAACCTAAGCTTTGAAGCTTTTCCTCCGGAACGAGCGGACAACTGGGTGCCTGTCCACACTTATTTATTGGCGGAGAAAGGCGTGATGTTTATTGAGCAAATGTACCTGGAGGAGCTTTCATCAGCGAAGGTGTATGAGTTTGCTTTCATCGCTGCTTCATTGAAGCTAAGGGGAGCGTCAGGCTCACCTATGCGTCCCTTGGCCATCCCCCTTAACAGAAAGAAAGATGAGTAACTCAATATTGTTGTTGTTATCTGTTTCGGTGGGCATCATGGTGGTCATTCAGGGCAGTATCAATGCCAGGTTAGGGGTGTTGCTCAACAATGCACTCCTGGCTACTTCCACCGCACTGGTCATGAGTGCGAGCGTCACTTTGATTGCTGTATTTGTTACGGTTCGCCAGTTTCCAAGCATGGATCAGATCAAGACCATCCCAGCTTATATGTGGTTCACCGGAGGGATATTGAGCTTTTTGGCGGTGTCGCTGTTCTACTATGTGATTCCCCGAACAGGTATCGCTACGGCAGTCACGTTTGGACTTGCGGGTCAGGTGATTTTTGCAACCATAGCCGGGCATTTTGGATGGTTCGGGATGCCGGTAGAACCCATTTCAATTTGGAAAATCCTGGGCATGATTGTGATGATTGCCGGGGTAGTGCTCATCAAAACTTCATAGAGATGGATTTAGTCGCTGCAAACATTCAGAACCTGATCAGACTATGGAGCCTGGGAGGTAAAAGAGCCGGACAATTACAGGAATTCAAAAATTATTCGGTGAGTAGGGTCGCTAATAGTGATTGGCCAAATAAGCTGTGGTTTAAGCGGATGCCTGACATGGAATTGTTCCAAAAAGTAATGGCGCTTCACGACCTGGGTGGAATTACCATTCCGGTATGGCCTGAAACGCCAGGTTTGGAAGACATGCTGATTAACGCTGACTTTCAGTTGAAAAATGAGTTAACGGGTATGTCTGTCCCATTAGAGCGATTTAGTCAGGCACGAGGCAATCTTCAGGTAATTGAGGTCACGGATCGGAAGTCTGCTGAAAAATGGTCACAGCTGTTCTACGAGGCTTTTGGGTATCTGTTAGATCCACGTACTGTCGAGTTGACCATGGATACCATGGATTATTACCTGGCCGTAAATGGGGAAGCCATGGTGGGTACGGTGGTGCTCTACAGAGACAGTCTGCATGTAGCAGGCATCCATTCTATGGGGATCATTCCCGAACATCGAAGGAAAGGTTATGCTGCTGAACTACTACTTCAGGTCTTAAGCCTTGCCCGACAAAAAGGCGCCATGTATGGTGTGCTTCAAGCCTCTGAGATGGGAAAGGGCTTGTACGAAAAGATCGGATTTAAGGATGAATTCATCCTTAAGAATTATGTAAAACCAGAATTAAAACAACAATGAACTTGATAGATAAATTGAGATGGCGGTATGCCACGAAGAAATTTGATCCGGATAGAAGTGTATCCGCTCAGGATTTAGAGTGTCTAAAGGAAGCGGTCAGACTTTCGGTTTCATCCTTTGGGATCCAACCCTATAAGGTAATTATCATAGAGAATAAAGAAATCAAAAAAGCCCTGGTAGAGGCCTCGATGGGACAACAGCAGGTTGCTGACGCATCACACCTGTTTGTATTTTGTAACTACACACGGGACTTTGATCGTCAGGTAGATGACTACATCGAAAAAATCATCGAAGCCCAGGGAAAAGGCAGTACTGAAGTAAGGAACTATGGCGAGTCCATCAAAGCCAGCCTCAGGAAGAAAAGTCCGGAAGAGCGGGAGCGATGGGCTGAAAAGCAGACCTATCTGGCACTGAATAACCTATTGGTCGCTTGTGCGGAATTAAAGATCGATGCCTGTCCGATGGAAGGGTTTGACAAAGAGGTCTATAACCAGATGCTGGGCTTAGATGAGCAGGGTTTGAATGCCAACCTAATTGCCCCGATAGGATATCGTTCAAAAGATGATAAAGCCATGAGCAGAAAGAAGATCAGAAAATCCAAGGAAGAGCTGTTTGAGATGGCTTAGGATCAATCACTAAATCAATTTTTAAAAAGACCTGGTGACATCCACTCTTAGTGTTTGTGCGGGTGTGGTATGCCTCCTTCGGTCTAATGTATAACCAATTTCTAAACAATAATTAAAATGACAAGAACAACTAAAGTAATCATGGGGTTAGCGCTGATCATCGGGTTAAGCTCATGTGGAGTGAATCGTGCATGGGTTTTCAATCAAAACCAAAATGCTACACAGGTAAACCTGGAGCGGAACAACTTCGAGGTATTGGACCAGGTAAGCGGAAGTGCTGAAGTGGAATATGTACTGATCTTCGGTGGGATGCAGAAGAGGCAACTCTATGACAAGGCTTATGCTGAGATGATCAAAAGTGCAGAGTTAAAAGGGTCCAGAGCCCTGACCAACATCCTGACAGAAGAGCATATTGGTGGAGTGCCACCATTCTGGTATACGAGGACAGTGACAGTGAGTGCTAATCTTATTGAGTTTACAGAATAACCTGAACTGATTTTGTTAGCTCACGATGTGCAGAGAGCCCGGGCAAGGATTACCGGGTTCCTGTATTTGCTGATTATTGTTTGTGCTGGATTTAGCCAGGGATATGTCAGGGAGAGCCTGGTCGTGTTTGGAGATGCATCGCTTACTGCCGACAACATACTTTCCAATGCTGGTTTGTTTCGGTTGGGATTGGTGGCAGATCTGATCGCTTTTTTGCTGGATGCTGTGGTAGCCATTTTATTCTATCAATTGATGAAGCCTGTCCATAAAACCCTGGCCATGGTTGCCTCGGCTTTCCGATTGCTGGCACACCCGGCTATTGCAAGTATCAACCTTTTGAATCATGCAATGGCTCATGAGGTGCTCAAATCGGATCTATTGGTCGGATTTTCACCTGAGCAGGTGTCATCCATTGCTTTAGCATTCATGGAGGCACACCGGATAGGCTACCTGATTGCCGGAGCCTTCTTTGGCATTCATTGCTTGCTGCTAGGAATCTTGATTTACAGATCAGGAACGATCCCAGGAGTTTTTGGTTTTCTGATGATTGGTGCAGCGTTGGGCTATGTGATGGAAAGTTTTGGGGATTTTCTTTACCCCGGCCATGAGGTCTTGCTCGCCTGGGTAGTAGGCCTTTCTGCAGCTGTGGGAGAGGTCGGGTTGACCCTCTACCTGATCATCAAAGGTTTGAAGAGCACGGGATAGGAGATTGTCTTCCATTCTGGCATCAGTGCTACATCGTCCCCTACGGGAGACGATGAATGGAGAGGGTGTTAGATGTGGAATGTTTGTTGGAAAATGATCCAAATGGGTCATTTCAAATTCATCCAAATAGCCTGTTGGTCTTATTCCATTGTATCCTGGCGACGAAAACACTCCCATCACTACCGTATTTTTCCACTCCGTGAGGTTGCATCCATTCCGCCACGGTAACCCAGGTTTCTGTCGGACTTACATCGGTCACGCCAAAATTTCCTAGGCGTGCACCGCGCTCCGGAACCAGGACTTGTTCTGTTTCCCGGATCACGCATAGTTTTTCAGGGTCCACCTGAGCCATAAAAAGAGGAGCCCGGTGGCGAAAAACATGATCATTATTGGCTCCTCGCCGCGTGTAGACGAGAAACAGCGCTTCTGAATGGGTAACCCAATGCTGCTGAGTGTTGTAACTGCCCAACTCTGTGCCATCATCGAAGGTCCAGGGCTTGTATCCGTCAAAAGTCTGTCCATCTACACTCTGCGCAACAAACCCTTTCTCATCATTTCGGATGGTCATGAAATAACGATCTCCAAATTTTGTAATGGATGGTTCACCAAGACCCCTGGTATCGTTGTTGAGCTCCAGGACAGAGCCATGATCGAGAAACTTCAACTCACTTCCATCAAAAGCGCATTTACTGACCGTAACCCTGGAATTTTTTCCTGGTGGTCTGAAATAGATAGGCAATAGGATGCTGCCATCTTCCTGGTCGTAACGCTGGACACAGCCGGCACCGGCATCTCCGAAGGTATCTCCCGGCATCTCGAGCTTCTTCCAGTCTGACCAATTGCTGCTGGCAGGATCATAAGTAGCGTAGGAGGTATGTCTTGGTCTGGGACTTCTGACTTTCCAGTCAGTGGTGTAGGCTACTGTATGGCCAGTGCCCAATAATGTCTTTGTTTTTGTATGCCACCGTGGCCAGAAATCACTGACCGCAACGGGTCGTTCAACACCCTCGATCGTTTCGTGCCTTGGAGCGAGGGTTTTTTGTTCTTCAGGTTTTGTCCACGTCTTGCCCAGGTCGTTGGTCTGGAGGCCAAAAACGCCATAGAATACGTCGCTACCAGCCAGGTCCAGGTTGTTCATGGTCATGACTACCCGGGGGAGGCCACCTGATCCTGCGTCGGGAATGATACCCGCCCGTGGATGACACCAGCAGCGGGATCCATCGAAATATTTGGTGGGAACATCCAGGCCAAGTCCATAGCTTAAGGGCTCCCCATTGCAACTGATCAGGGATGGGATGGAGATAAGGGATATTCCTCCGATTAAAGAGGATTTGATGAATTTCCTTTTGGATGGGTTGAAGCGGGTGTTTGACATATTTTCAGTTAACTCATTATGTTGCGGTCTTCTGTAAATCGGCCTGGTGTGACACCAAATTGTTCCTTGAAGCACTGGCTAAAATAAGCCAGACTACTGAAACCGACACTGTAAGCAACTTGAGATACCGTATTGCTCTTACGTTTTAAGAGCTCAGCTGCTCGCTTAAGTCTGATAATTCGTAGAAATTGTGAAGGCGTTTGACCTGATAGGGCTTTGATTTTACGATAAAACTGAACCTGACTATAGCCTGCTTCATGACTTAATTTCTCAATAGACAATTGATCATCAGAAATATGCTCTTCTATGATCTCCATCACTTTTTGTAGAAATTGCTCATCCATAGACGAAATTGCAATATGTCTGGGTTCCAGGGTAATGTCTTTGCTGAACCGTTCTCGCATTTTTTGTCGTTCTGTGATTCGATTCTTTACAATCAATTTCAATTCTTCTGCATGGAAAGGTTTTGACAGGTAATCATCAGCTCCGAGCTCCAACCCTGATAATTTGCTTGTCCGATCTGCTTTCGCTGTCAGCAGGATGACCGGAATATGACTGGTTAGTTCTTCGGTTTTGATTTGTTTACAAAGTTGAAATCCATCCATTTCCGGCATCATCACATCGCTGATGATCAGGTCTGGCATCATTTCGTTAGCCATGGTAAGCCCTTCCTTACCATTTTCGGCTTCCCGAATCTGAAATAGTTTCTGAAGTGTTGATTTGATATACTTTCTCATGTCAGTATTGTCTTCTACAATGAGCAACACTGGCAGATTATTATTTTCCTCTCCTATTTCTTCTTCTATCTCCGGATCTGAAATCCCATGTGTCGATACAACAGCTTCAATCTCTCTTGCATCTACATTGTCATTGTCTGCTTTACCCCTTGAGATATGTTTTTGTTCAATCGGTAGTCTGACCGTGAAAGTTGTTCCCTGACCTTCTTTACTTTCCAATGTGATGGCACCTCTATGAAGCTCGACCAGCTCTTTGGTTAGTGCCATGCCCAGCCCACTGCCTTCATGAGTTCTTGTCTGGGAACTGTCTACCTGGTAAAACCGATCGAATATCTTGTCCAGATCCGCGTCCGGGATGCCCTGGCCACTGTCTTTCACCTGAATGATGGCCCATTTATCTTCTTCTTTTAAATGGAGGATCACTTCACCACCTTCCGGAGTGAACTTGAAAGCATTGGACAGCAAATTGTGAACGATCTTTTCTGTTTTATCCTGATCCAGATCAACCTGTAATTCCTGCCGGTCCGGATAAAAGAAATACCGGATCTGCTTTTCTTTAGCGAGTGATTCATAGGAGGCAGCAATTTGTTGGAGTAGTTCCACCAGGTCGGTATTGATCACCTGCATTTTCATTTTACCGGCTTCCAGCTTGCTGATGTCGAGCAGTTGATTGATCAGGTTGAGCAGCCGTTGCCCATTACGGATCATCACAGCAAGTGCTGATTTACGATCTCCGGTAAATGTTCCTTCATACATTGATTTTAAAGGACCCAGTATAAGGGTTAGGGGTGTTCGGAACTCATGGGAGATGTTAGTAAAGAAGCGAGTTTTCAATTGATCCAGCTCCGAAAGGTATTTGGCCCGGTCCCTGACCTTCATTCGCTTCATTTCGTAGGCACGGATAGTAAGCAGCATTCCCATGACAATCATCCCATAAATCACATAAGCCCACCAGGTCATCCACCATGGGGGGTGTATGATTATATCTAAACTGGCGCCAGTTTCATTCCATATGCCATCATTATTGGATCCGATCACCCGGAAAGTATACTCACCCGGACTTATGTTGGTATATCGTGCAATCCTGTTCTCAGCAGTGGTTTCGATCCAATCAGTCTCATAAGGCTCCAGTTTAAACTTATAAAGATTGTTCTCCGGGTTCAAGAAATTGAGAGCAGCAAACTCCAGAGAAAAATCATTTTGGTCATAGGGAAGTATTATCTCATTCGCATACGTAATCGAGGTTGTCAGAGGTGTTCCCCAGGATAAAGTATCACCAAAGTTTCCCTGGATGGGCACCTTTTTATTTTGTACAGACATGTCTGTTAGAATCACCGGAGGAATGAAAGAATTATTTTCAAGGCTATCCGGAACCACATATTTATACCCCCCACGAGCTTCAAAAAAGATCCTCCCGCTAGGATCTTTCCAGACGTTCCATATGCGTGTTCCATAAAGGCCATCGTAATACCCATATTTTCTCATTTGCTCTGTTTCAGGGAAGAAGCGATAGACCTCGTCACCACCGATCAACCAAATTGTTCCTGTATCGTCTTCTACAATTTCCTTTATAAACTGCTTGGTCATAATAGAATTGCTACTGTTCCAGGTCTTGAATTTGCTGTAAGCAGTTGCAGTATCATCGATAAGTTTGCTTAATCCCAAAGCTGAAGCAACCCATTTGTCTCCATTTTGGTCAATTATTACAGAATTGGTGACATTAGACGGGAGGCTATGTAAGTCATTCGGGTCATTTTGATAAGCTTTGTAGGTATAGTCATTTAAGCTAAGGCGGTAAAGCCCAATCTCTGTAGCCATCCACATATATTTTCCGGGTTCTTCACAAATAGAAAATACCCTAACTGCTGGAAAGTCAGGAAAAGTTACCAACTCTCCAATGTTAGGATTAAACAGTTCAATACCTTCTCTCCCCCCAAACCAGATCTTGCCCCGAGTATCTTTGTAAATTGAAATAGGGGCAGTAGTTAGGTTAATAGAGCTGATTATATCATCTTTAGATTTGAACCTGTAAAGTTTCTTTCCGGACAATCTCCAGACTCCACCTTTACCATCCGAAGCCAGATTCATAAAGTCCGACCAGATGTAGTTTTTCCGATCAACCACTGCCAACAGGTCGCTCTCCTCCAATTCGGAGTTGAAAGATCTAAATTTGGGAGGATTGTTTGTTAGGGAGAAGAGGCCATTTGAAGTTCCGATCAATACATTATTTTTCAACTTTGTGATACACCATGTATAGTGATCAATCAATATCTCAAACTTTTTGGTTGTTGGATCGAAACTATACAGACCGTATCTTGATCCTATAAGGAGTTTACCAGAATGAGTTTTAACAATGGCATTAGGCTCAAATTTGGTATCTTCGATACGTAACGACCCGCTTGGGGTTGATGGAAGGAAGTGGTCAAATGAATTTTTTATTTTATTATAAAGTGAAAGACCGAAATTGGACCCTATCCAGACTCGATCAAGATCATCAATATAAATACACCCCCAATCATAGGGTGATGTGCTAATCAGGTCAAATGGATTCAGATGGAAGAGTTTTGTTGCATCATTTGCAGCATCCCAATGAATGACTCCTTTAGTTGTAAAAGCCCAGACCGAACCGTCACTAGTTTCTGCAATGTCTTTGAAATTGGATTGTAATAAATTACTACTGAAATTATCCTGTTTTTGAGAATTTGAAGAAAAACTAGATAATTTGCTTACCTCCAGTGTTAGTGGGTCAGCCAGATATATTCCGTTAGCTGTACAGATCCATATTTTTCCGTCCTTTCGCTTTCGAACTTTAATTGCCCGGATGCCAGGTCTCGCAACTATTGAATTTGATTTGTGCAATAGAAGTGAGTCGAATATAAGCTTTTGAAACCTTTCCGTCTTTGGATCGAAAATGTCAAGTCCGGTATATGTTCCGATCCAAAGTTTTCCTGAATCATCCTCCACTATATTGCTGTATAGTCGGTTGTCCGAAAGACTATTGTAATCAGCTGGATTATGCTGAAATGTAGTGAATTTAACTCCATCAAATTTGTTTAGACCATCTTCCCAGGTACCTATCCAAACGATACCTTTACTATCCTGAATGGTATATGTTACAGCGTCATCAGAAAGCCCATCCTTTATTGTATAATGTCGAACCACATATTCATCAGACTGAGCCAATAGGCTTTTATGGATGAGCAAACTCAAACCAAAGGCCAGGTAAAACAGCTTAAGTGACGGTTTCATTTTGGACTGGAGCCTTGATTAGATAATAGTAAGTTACCAAAAAAAGATAAGACCATACATTCAGAATATATCATGGATACAGTCTTAAAGATCAGCCACCACGTTATTCAGTATAGGTTCGTCTTTACTATCCAGTTTTTTAAATTCTTTCCAGCTTTTTTTAAATTCTCTTAATGTTTTATATACATACAGAAGGCTAGGATCATTCACATGGTGGCCCGGAATACCTACATAATTACTTTCCTGATAGTGTTTTTTATAAAAGGGAGCGTATTCAGCTAGTTGGGGAACAACATAGCGAATATGTCCAAACTCGTGTACCAGGGCCCACAGGTTCTTATGAAGATTAATGTCTTTGATCCAAACACTTACCGTACCTTCACCAAATTCAGATTTATAAATATGTGGGTTTTTCTTACTTTGCTCAAGGTTTGTTGCAGCTTTAAATCCCAGACGAACATTTGCAACGATTTTGATGTGTATATGGGTCTCTTTGCCCATTCTGTCACTAATCGTATTTAACTTATGGTATAAAACCGGATCAATGCTTCTTATAAGGTCAATAACATCCTGTGTTTTTTTATGATAGCTTACTAGCTCATCAACCAGTGATTGCTTCTCTTCCAGACATTTTTTAACCGTTTCAAGAGAATATTTTTCAGGAGAATCACAGGCCATTTTTTGGAGTTGGATGAGTGAGGAACTGGCCGATTCCAGTTGAATGTCATAACCGTTTCTTATTTCTCCGAAGCTAGGTCCGGGAATAAAAAAACATTCAAATGCAGCAACAATGATAATAATGTACTTCATGGTTGGCGTTTTAGGTGATTGATTTTTTGCTCTTTGCAGATGCTTAAATCAGGTAGGTCTTTCCTAAAAAGCACTACATCATAAATGAATGTTAATCAGTGACTTATGTATCTGCTGGAGCACAAACCGATTATAGCAATGTTACTCTATATAGCCTGTTCAGATTACTAAAAATTGTTCAATAATTATAGAATATATTTCATCGGTACGGAATATTAATTGTCTATTGTAATTCTGAGTAAATGGGTACACAGATATCTTTCATTTCTTTCCTCATATCTTTCATTTGGGGATATTTAGGCGGTTCGACATTTGCCTGCATCGTCTCCAGAATGGAACGATAAAGGAAGAACTAAAGCGGTGTTAAAGGCTAATGCTTTGGGTTATGTACTATACATTCTCTTTACGAGAGATAATGAACTGGAAGGAATTGTTAGTTGAAGAAGAATTGCTTACATCATCCCCTGCCGGAAACGATTAAAGATGATAGGAGAGGGATAATGAGGACATAAGAATAGCCAGGTCACTTCACCATCCCACCCATCTTTTTCACAATGAAGTCAACAGCTCTTTTGGGGTTGAGGCGGTAGAACTTGTCCAGGAAACTGGCATCACTGCCTACAAGGACTCTGAACTTGTCCTTTTCAATACCCTCTATAATTATACTGGCTGCCTTATCAGCTGGGAGCGACTTGTTTTTTTGTGTTTTCTTTATTTCAGTTTCCTCTTTCGTGGTAGATAATTCGGAATTGGACATGATGTGTGTGTCAATGGCCCCCGGATGGACCACAGTTACATGGATGTTTGTCTTTTTTAGTTCACCATAAAGACCTTCGGAGAGGAGTTTTACAGCAGCCTTGGATGCGCTGTAGATGGTTTGACCGGGAAACGGAATGTATCCGCCCATGCTTGAAATGTTGGTAATGGTTGCTTCCGGTCGTTCCAGGAGATATGGCAAGAAAGATTTGATCATGTAGAGGGTGCCATAGAAGTTGATATTAAACACCTTTTCAATCCTGTCATATTCCAGGTCTTTGACATCTACGAAGGGTTGGATAATGCCAGCATTGTTGATGATCCCATCCATCTGGTCATGATGTTTGATGACAGCAGAAGGTAATTTTTCAACGGCTTTCCTATCAGAGATATCCAGGATATGAAAGGAAACATGAGCATCTCCTGCAAGTGTGGCAGTTTCTTTCAGAGCTTTGGCATTAAGGTCTACCATGGCTACGGAGGCGCCTTTTCTTACTAGTTGAATGGTTAGCTCACGACCCATTCCACTGCCTGCTCCGGTCACTACGAATGTTTTCCCGCTTAACTTCATTTCTGGATGTTGTTTTTGATTGAAATCAAGTTAGTGAAAAACCCTTCTGTACAATCTGAAATATGTCAGACAACCAGATGATCTTCGCCATGATGTTTATGTAGCTACTTGAGCCGGATCAATTGTCCTTTTCGCTTCACAATATTCTTGTAATCCCATTGAATGTGACGTGATTTTTCCAGCCAGATCTTCAAAGCAGAAGTATCAATTTGATCACTTGATGTGTACCAGATAGAGGCGTCTTTGAATTTTCCAGTTCCGGGTTTTAGGCCCTCTTCATCAAAATCGGCCCCGCTCCAGAATATCAGCCGAATGCCAGCCTTTTCTTTGCTATAGCCTGTAATGGGGTTGCCCTCAAGAAACCAAACGGGATGTCCGTGCCAGATCTTGCTTTCAGCTTCCGGGAGATGGGTGTCGATCAGTTGTTTGAGTGCCTCACAAATGGCTTTGTCAGAAGGGGATTGTTGGTTGTGGTATTGCTGGATGTCCATGGTGGCCTTTTTCAATTTAGACATTGATAAGTTCAAATAACTTATTTGTCTCTAAGAATTCTATTCCAGAAACAGCCTGAGCAATTTTCTTGTCTCCTGTCCACAATGGACAATTAAGCTCAAGCGCCAATGCTACGAAGGCGATATCGTCTGCATCGATGGGTTTTGTCAGTTTTTCAGCTTTTCTCCATGAATTCGTAGAAATTTGATCTTCAGAAATGAAACTTATCTTTCTTGTTACAAGATGTTTGAGCTCTAAGAATTCTTCCAAACTAAGTTTAAGTATCTTGAATAATTTTCCTGGTGATTGGTAAATTCTAGTAATAGAAATGTTGGGGAGAAAAAGCGAAGAGATGTCTTAGCAGTTAGAATATTGGCAATTCGACCATTTGTATTCCACATGGCACTGAAAACAATGTTGGTGTCAACAACAATGTTCACTTAATGAAACGTCCTTTATTCTTGCGCCACCATGATTTATTAACCTTAGACGCGAAGGTGTCTACTTCATTCTGGGAAACCGTGCTTTTTGATGTAAGTTCAGCATATCTGATTAGGTCCAAAATTTCCTGAAGCTTCTCTGAATCATTTCCGGAAGGTATTCTAATCAATATTTCATTATTTGTTCGCTCAACTCGCATATTCAAATTTACGAATAAATATTCTCTTTGTTTTTATGTAAACTAATTAGGCGATCCCCTTACCACTTCCCTGCATACCCAAGGTCTTCCTTGCTGTGTTCTTTCAAATATTCATACTTCACTGTATTGATCTGCCGGATGTGATGATAATCGTGGGCCAACCAGTTGGCAAGGAGTTGCTTGGCCGTTAGGGGACCTAATTTCGGGTGTTGGGTAGTGTTTTTCCATGGCGGTCCTTCCAGAGATTTTAGCCAGCCAACAGAGCTTTCCCGTTCTTCGATAAATTCCTCTAGCTTTTCTGAATAGTCCAGTTTGAGGTATTCACGCTCTTTGACCCATCCCTCCGGATCTATGGGGGAGAAAGGATCATCAGGGGTATCCATAACGTGCATTATCCGGGCCCTGAAGTCTTCACACTCCTCATCCACCAGGTGACAAATGATCTCGAGGAGGCACCATTTTTTGGGTTTGGATCGCCATAGGTACATATGGGATGGTAATCCCTCCAGCAGGGCTGAGAATACCTGCTTGTTTTCGGCAAGTTGACTGGTAATCATCGAGACATCCATATTGGGTAGGTTTTGAGGTTGAGTCCATATAAAATTAATCAATGAAACCGTTTCATTCGGATGATTTATTAAGATTTATCAATATGGCATGATCCATTTTGGTTTTTAAGATCTATGGTCATATGGTTTATCTGTGAGGATTAGAAAGACGAGCTGAATTGATATTCTTTGAAAAGGATTTCTACTGAAATGAAAATTTCACAATCATTTGATTAACTTAATGTAAGTTTTACGCTTGAAACCTGTTTATTACTCATTGTTCATATAATTTCGATCAATCGAATACCATCTGCTATGAAAAAAATAATACAATACATACCATTTCTATTTATCATCCTGTTTTTGTACTACTGTACGCAGCCTTCAGGTCAGGACGGTACTGCAGAGAATACAGAGGCGCCAGACAGTGCCATGCTAGCTGCCGAGACGACCTACAAAACCTACTGCTCCGGATGCCATGGAGCCCAGATTCTGGCGTTTGCAGGTCACAGGTGGAAACACGGGAAAGAAAGGGACAGCATATTCAATTCGATTAAGAATGGATATCCGGGTACAGAAATGGTAGCCTGGAACAATGTTTTTTCAGATGAGCAGATCAGCAACATGACTGACTATATCCTGATGGGGATTGAAAAGGTAGAGAAATATGGTTTTCAGGAAGAAAGACTGGAATCAGATACTTTTAAGACGGAATTATTGACCATCGAACTGGACACGATTGTTTCAGGCATGGTTCAGCCCTGGGGTATGGTTTTTCTTCCGACAGGTGATATGTTGGTAACCGAGCAGTCGGGTGAGTTGTATCGCATCGACAAGGACCTGAAAATGCATCCGGTATCCGGGCTGCCCAAAATCATGTATCGTGGGCAAGGTGGGCTTATGGACCTGGAGCTTCATCCGGACTATAAAAACAATGGCTGGATCTACATCAGCTATTCTGATTATACGGTAGATGGAAAAGATACGCTGGCTGGTACCGCGCTCAGCCGCTATCAATTGAAAGATGACAAGCTTATTAAGGGTGAGAAACTCTTCACCGGTCACCCATTTGGTACGGCAGGCTCGCATTTTGGGGGTAGGATCGAGTTTGACAACGACGGATACCTGTTTTTATCTGTCGGAGACCGAAGAAAAGAATATGAAAACCCGCAGTCACTGCGCAGTCATTGTGGTAAGATCCACCGCATGATGGATGATGGGAGTATCCCTCCTGATAACCCATTTGTGGGGCAGGACACCGTCATTGCATCCATCTACAGTTATGGTCATCGAAACCCTCAGGGGCTGGCGTTGAATCCTACCAGTGGCCAGATTTGGTCGCATGAACATGGACCTAGGGGAGGTGACGAGATCAATATTATCAAGCCGGCAGTGAACTATGGGTGGCCTGTGATCTCTTACGGGATCAACTATGACGGTACTACTTTTACCAATGAAGTGGAACGCGAAGGCATGGAACAACCCATTTTATACTGGATCCCATCGATCGCTCCCTGTGGTGCTGCGTTCGTGACCACTGACAAATACCCGGGCTGGGAGGGGGACTTCCTGGTAGGGTCATTGCGCTTTAAATACCTCAATCGCTGTGTGGTGGAAGGTGACAAGGTAGTGAAGGAAGAACCCCTTATGAAAGGAGTTGGACGCTTGAGAAATGTAAGGATTGGTCCGGATGGTTATATCTACATTGCTGTGGAGGAACCGGGATATATCTTCAGGTTGATGCCGGTGGAAGAGAGTAAGATGCTGGCGAGCAAGTAATTGGATTGTTTTGGTGGGTATGATCACATTTAGGTGGTTATTCATTCTATTACTTTTACCCATCTCTAGCTGTTGTTTTAATGGGTTGGATTGTTGCAATCCTGACTTATCTAAATTAGAATTCTCTCCATTGTTGGCTGATTATTTTCCTTCAGATTTAGGAGACTCACTTGTTTATTACTCTTTGGAAGATACCATGGTTGGGGTTGTGGAAAAGAAAGCTCTTGTTGATACTATGTTTGCAGGACCAGGAGATGAGTGTCCTGAGAGGCCTGGCGAGTTTTTTGAATACGTCCTTTTGCTGGATGGTCGTTTTGAGTTTTCTGCGCGAACATTTTTTACTAGTGAAGCTCTTGTTACAACTCTTGGTTGTATCGAATCCCCCATAAATAATTATTATCCCGACAGTATTACTACAAGCAATTGGGGAGGTGTTTATCGAAAGGACTATGTCAATTCAGAAATGTTGGATTCTATCTGGATTGAGGGTTATTACTATGAGGATGTGATCCATGGTGTATCTACTAAAGGTGATTTTCAACAGATTTATGTAGCCAGAGATAATGGACTTATTGCCTTCGAATACAGGCATGCTTGTTATTTCCTTAAATAGGATTGCGCTAAGTATTTGATTTCTTCTCAACCAGAACCCACTCTTTTCTTTTGATGATAAAAGCATAGAGTGCCCATAAAATAACTAGGAACAAGCATCCAAGTTTTATTCCCTCAGTTACCAATGTATTGCTCAATATTGTTTCAGGAAGAAATGTAAAGAGAAAGGCCAGAACACCTATCCCCGGAGCAATTAAACTCTTGGTCACTTCATTTTTTACAATCAAAGTGAGTGGTTGAGTCATCGATCATGAAGTCTCTGGATCTCAACCAGCCCTGTTTGACATATGCTTTTATCGGAACTTGATCCAGTTTGACCCTTATTGTATCTCCATTCCCAAGCAAATGTTGCATTCCATTCTCAAACACAACCTTATGATTCATCATCCCAAAGTTTTGGTAGATGCGTTTAATAAAGATCTCTTTCATGGGGTGTATGGTTTAATCTTTCCTTCGACTAGTGGTTCTTTTCAAGCTATTGAGTGTAGCAGTTTTCACAGTAATTTTTTCGCAGATATTCATCATCTAAAAGCTGAAAAGTATATCCACCTTGTGAGGTGGGGAGGAAAAGGTCACAAAACCTTTGGCTATTTTTATCTATAGCATTCAGTAGAAACTTTCTATACGCAGATTGTTTGGTTTTCTTCGGCTGGTTTATAGTCAATCGGATGTAATAGAAAATGAGATTCTCGTCAACATCGAGGTCATGAATTCGTTTTCCGAGAATACTTTCTGCCCAATCAAATTTACTATAAACAGCGAGGTACTTTGACAGACTCAACAGGTCTTGATCGCTTAAGTTTAATCTGCTGTAAAGCCAATAGACTTGCTTGAGTGAGCTATTTTTACTTTTATAATCGCCATTGATTTGATTGTATTGAGTAAGAATAATATGGTAATTAACCTTCAACCTTGTCACAAGACTCTTTTCTAACCCGTTTCTCTCCAATTCTTGAATAGATTTAAGAATGTCTTCTTTATTGGTAATCAATTCTCCCTCGGTCCATGCCTTTATTTTAAGTGCAGTTAGGTTGTATTGAACTTTAATATTTTGAGGGAGTATAGCCAGCAATTTCTCAAAATTCATAATATTCTCATAAAGAAAAATATCGTTACTTTCATAGTTGAATATTGCTAAATTGTTCAATAACGGCCCATAAAGAGATTCTTCTGGAACTTCAAGTTTTCCAATGAAATCACTAGGCAGTTGGTTGTCCCTTATTTTTTCAAAAATTATATCTTGAATATATATGGCTTCGCTTATGTTCTTTGATTGAATATTTTGATCAAAATAGGTTTTTAATACTTCAGGATCATTTTCCTCAGATGTAAATCTTTTTTGAAGTTTCAATTGAACCAATGCTTTTCTGTGGTGCATGAGAATTGGTTCGATTTCTTTTAATATTTCATCCTTAGCCAATTCTGCCTTTATTTCTTCTTTGGATAAATTTATAAGGTGTGAGAATCTAGTGTCTGTAATATCATTTAAGAATTCAACCCAGTTTTCATTAGCTGATATATAGGTTTCAATCTCCGGCTGTTGATATGTTTGCAGTGCTTTAACAATGCTTTTTGCCCTGTCATTTTGAAGTTGTATGTTCCTATCTAAGGAACCTTCTACAGAAGTATAAGCCTTTATAGATATCTCTTCAATAAAGTAATCTGTTAGACGCAATGAATCATAAAGTGGTTGAATGTCACTTATTTCAAAAACATCTTTATTTCTTTCAAATGGGATCTCAAAATTCAATGTTTTGGTAACCTCATAATGTTTCTGTTCTATTTCAAATGAAGAAATTGAGTCTCTATACATGCCCATTTCAAGTAAATCCCAATTTGTGTACTCAAGATTTGAAAAGGCATGATACCGACATAGGTATTTTTTTTGAAGAACAAGCAAGTTGCATTCGATGCTTAATGGATCAAATTGGTCTGGAAGCTTTCCGTATTTAATGAGAACATAGCCGAGTTCATTAGGAATAGAATTTTTAAGCATTTCCTCCTTGTATATTGGAGGCAGTAAATAGCCTCGGTTTGCCCAGGATTTAGTGAATGAATTTTTCTGGTAGCACTTGAACTGGTCTCTTCTTATGATGTCGACAGCAATGCCATCAGTCTTTTTATCAAATAGTAATTCGAAAAAATACTGACTTGGAAATATAAAGTAGATTATACCATCCTCAATCTCTAGGCCATATCTAGCTTCAACCGGTAGTCTTTCAAAGATATTTAGATAATCTTGACATTTATTGCCAGGCTGTGGGCCCGGATGTTTTATATCATAAGTATCCGGCTTGTTCTGGGCAAGTAATATACCCGGCAAGATTATAATAAGAAATGAAAATCTCATTTGTGTTTAATAATAGATTGGTTTCAACATTACCTTTGATAAGGATGATTTTCATGGGCTTTTATGTTGTTTAACACGTTGTGCGTATTGAACAATCTAACATACAACTTTTTGTTGAATAATTAGTCAAACACGTAAAGTCCTTGTGTCCTAAAACACCCTTTTCATCAGGTTCTTGCGAAAGCTAAATCCCTTTTCATCTGAGATATCATCATCGCTGACTTTCTTGACGCCCTCTACGGTATAAAAGGCCTTGGGATTAAATCGTTTGATCTCCTGTACGGTCGATTTCAGGTCTTCCCGCTTGATGACAGTAAACAGGATATTCACTTCGCCTTCATCAGAGATGGCATCCACGCTGCTATAGCGATAGCTGTTTTTCTCAAAGTACTTAATGAGTTCTTCAGCGGGCTGGCGAGTAATTACCCTGACTACCACACGACCGATAGCCAGCTTTTCTTCAATGAGCATCCCTACAAGGATACCGGAGGCGAAACCACCCGCATAGGCAATGTAGGTTGGCCAACTGCTGAGGTTTTGAAAGATCTGACTGATGGCCAGCAACCAGATCAGGGCCTCGAAAAAGCCCAGTACCGTAGACAACAATTTCTTGCTGTGGAGCATGAAGATGATCCGGATGGTATTGATGGAAACATCCATGATCCTCGCCAGAAAGATCAACAGCGGTAGCACCACAAATTTAAATAGGAACGGGTCGATGTTGAATGCTTCTTCCAATGCTGTCATGCTGCAAAGTAAAGGTGATGGCTATTGAAAATTCAAGGTATTGAAGATTAAGTTTTGGCAGAATTAGGTCAATGAACTATTTGCCAATGGCTTTAATTATACGATCTTCTTGGATCAGTACGTCTCTCATGAGAAGGTTATGCGGGAGAGATTTATGCTTTGAATTTTTAAATCCTTCAAGAATATTTGATAAAGATGATGCTGTGATCAATGATAGGTTGAGTTCATAATCTAGTCCACAATCTTTGACAAAGTCATCGGAAAATTCAGGAGCTACCAGTAATGATTTAATGACTTTCAATTCATTCTTATCTGCTAAACTCATATATGATTTCAGTTGCCTGGACACGGAACTAAATTTATTGAATCCACTTTCCTTAACAGATTTACATTCGACTAGTATAATTTCAGTTTCAGAAACCGTTAAAACAATGTCAATTTTATCTTTTGCGGTATTAAGCTTCTTTCTGAGAATTTCATTCACTGTAAATCCTAATTTGCTAAAAATTTTCTTTGTTAAATCTTCAAACAATATTCCAAGCTCGCTTTCTTTTACACCAATTCCATTTTCCTTTAGTGTTGCTAGATCTCTATTAGCAACACTTGCATAGTTCTCAAGATAAAGGTTTTCAGCATCTTTATATGCCTCAAGAATATTTGAAACAACATCGCCCCTGGTCTTTATTGATAGTTTCACACAGAATTTTTCTAATTCATTTCCAGGTATTATTTCCAGAACATCAACTGGTTTAATATTATAATCAAGTAGATATGAGCTATTCATTACATTTTCTTCCTGTAATTCAAATTCCTTTCTGAGGATATCTTTTGTTTTTGGTAGATTTTCATTGAGGTCTAGAAGTAACTTTTCATATCCATCAACGGAGATACCTACCTTGTCATCAGACTCAATTTCTTCAAAATAGGAAATTAGATTATCTAATTTATCCTCAATTGTTGCGCCCTTTAACGACGGAGATATTCGTAGTTTATTATCACAAAGGTCATTGATAAACATTTTTCTATCCGTTATTGAGATATCATCCTTATGGATATCAGTTGATAGTATCCCAGTAAAGGAAATTCCTTCATTGATTATACCTTTTATTTTAATATCAATTGATTGTTTCCAATCGATATTGTGCTTTTTACAGATCATATTGATTTGAGGTTCCCGCAGTTGCCTAAGAACTCTTCTAAAAAATTTATCAGCGACTTGTTTGCCTTTAAGTTTTCTCAGTAAGGTAACCATCTCATCTGCTACGTAGATAAAGTTTGTTTTCTTAGAGTAGAATATTATTCCTAAATTCTTAAGCTCATTGATAACAGAATCAATATCCATCCTAACTAATGGCAAAACCATATAGTTAATCATCTTTATTTCCTCGTTTGATAGTTCTAGCTCTGATGAAAGAGTATTTATAATAGTTTGTTCATCAAATGTGATTTTTCTTTCTTGATTGTTGAGGTCGTCATTTGTGTAAGCAGTTTGGACACAAGACTTGTATATTTTGTAATCCCTTTGCCTTAATGGATCAAGACCATTTTTTTCGGTGTTTATTTCATTTTCAAATGCTTTTATTTTCTTAGTAAGTTGCTTTAACTCACTTTCATACAAGCGTGAAAGCCAATCTTGCTTCATGATACAATTACCATCCCGAATTATAATGTCTGTAAGGACTCCAATCTGTGAAGTTGAATTTAAAAACTCCTTACTTAGATATTGTGAGAATTCGCCTTTCAATAAATTAAAAACCTTTGAGATGTTTAGACTATCCATGGCTTTCAAATCACCACTTGCATCATTCAGGATTTTATCGATCTCTTTAGAATTGGCAGGTTTATCTGTAAGGATATTGTCAATAATCTTCAGAAAAGAATTCTTTTCGAAAGAGTTAAGATTATCAAGAATTTTTTCAAGTTTCATTTCAAATTATGGGCTAGTGGGAAGAAGTTATTTATCTCTTTTTAACACGTTATGTGCATAAGAATAACTAACATACAACTTTTTGAGGATTATTGAAAGGGGAGGATTTGGTATTGATATTGAATTTCAACTTTGACTCGTTTCGAGCCATATGTCCCTTTCAATCCTCACATCTTCCAGGAAGCTTTCATCGTGAGATACTACGATCAATGTGCCCTCATACGCCCTGATCGCATGGGTCAGGATCTCAATATTTTGGATGTCGAGGTTGTTGGTGGGCTCATCCAGGATGATCAGATCGGGAGATTGCTGTCCAATATTAAGGCAGCAAAGCATCAACCGCATGCGCTCTCCACCACTGAGTGCCCGGCAAGGCTTGTCCCAGGTTTCCCTGCTGAAGAGAAACCTGTTGAGCCTGATCTTGACTTCATGTTCTGGTAAGCAGTTGGTATTAAACTGATTGGCCTCCTGATAGACTGTTAAGCCATCCTCTATGAGTGAGTAGTCCTGATCTATGTAGACAGACTTGCCTGATGCACATGTTGAAATACCTGTTTGTGGACTGATTTTCCCTAATATCAAATTGATCAGTGTCGTCTTTCCGGAACCATTCGCTCCCTTCAGCGCTGTACGTTCGCCACTAAGTATTTGCAGGGAAAGGGGGGGCTCCCAGACCCATGAGGATGTATATCGATAATTTATCTCATGGGCATTAAACAGGATTTTTCCCCGGTGAAGATCGGACTGATTGAAGTCAAACTTCATTTTGTCAGGATCAGGCAGAGAAGAACGGAGGGTTTTCAGATCCTGGCTGATTCCCTCTACTTTCCCGGCGTGAGCATGTTTGAGTTTTGAAAAACTATTTTCAGAATCATTTTTCATTTTATCCATCATCACCTTTGGCATCCCGGACTTTGCTTGCTTTTTCCTGCCCCTGGCTTGTTGTTTCTGCTGCCTCTCAAGGGTTTCCCGCTGTTTGTCCCGCGCCGCTCGTAGAAGTTTCTCCTTTCCCAATATATCCTGTTCCAGGGCTGACTGCTCTATCATCTTTTGCTTTCGGTAAAACTCATAGTTCCCGCCATAAAGGGTCAGACCATTTGGATGAAGTTCATATATGGTGTCCAGCAGGTTGAGCAGCTTTCGGTCGTGACTTACAATCATCATGGAAGCGGAGCTCGTTTCGATCAACTTGTATAGCTGTTTTCGACTGTCTAAATCCAGGTGGTTGCTTGGTTCGTCCATCAATATCAGTTGGGGTTGATGAACGGCCATGCCTGCCAGGAGTACTTTTGTTTTTTGTCCGCCACTCAATGATCCCATCTTTTGCGAAAGGTCCGGGATATCAAGCTTCCACTGGCTAAGTGCTTCCCGACACCTCGACTCGATGGACCAGTCATCCTGAAGCATGGCATAGTTCGACTCGGTCACCTGTCCGTTCAGAATTTCAGTTAGAGCCCGAAGTTTCCCTTCAACACCCAGGGCCTGGGCTATGGTCAGGTGGTTGTACTGGCCAAATATTTGGGGAATGTAATATGGCGGATCCTCTTTCTCTACCAGACCATCGAAAGGCATGAATTCATTTGCAATGATGCGAAGTAAGGTAGATTTACCACTCCCGTTTTTGCCAATCAGGGCAATTTTCTCATGATCATTTACTGTCAGATTGATGTTTTCAAACAGCAGATCTTTATTGGGATGAATGTATGAAATATCTTGTAACGTAAGCATATAACTTCTTTTTGGAAAAGTTGAACCATAGCCGTGAGAGTGGCTGTTCTTATCCGATAAAAAGAAATTATATCAACATTTCAGTGCTGTTTAATTGAGAATTGAAATAATATACGGAGCCTGGTCTGAATAGGTTACTATAGCGGCGGACCTACAAACTCCTGGCCATGCTTGATGGATATTTCAGCCATGTTTTCTTTAGTCAGTTCTCCTGCTTTAAAAGCCTGATAAAAGTCCCTAAACATGTCTTCGATCGTGTGAGCAGGTGAAAAAATATACCGCAACTTTCCTGGCTTATCACCAATGTTTTTAAAGGCGTGAACTGTGCCTCTTGGAATAAAAGCGATGTCTCCTGGTTTGAACTCGTGCATTTGGCCATCCACTTCAGCAATGAAGTTCCCATCCTGAAAAAAGAAAGTTTCATCCTGATGGTGATGAATGTGCCGGCCGGGTCCGATACCAGGTTCGACGATATCTTCAAAAACGGCCAGATTACCATTGGTATGCTTTCCCGATAAAAGGATCTTAAGCGTGATAGCATCCGGGAAAACAATCGTTTCTGCTGTATTGTATTGACTATGTATAGGGAGCATAATTGGCTGTTTTTATTGAATGATTGATTTGCTAGCAGAGTTTTCCAAAGCGCTTTTCAAAAGCGGGAGGCTTTCCTGCTCAAAGACCGTTTCGACAATCCGGATATCAGGGCCCTGAAATTGATAAACCAACTCTCTATAATGATCCAGGCTCCAGCCTTTGGTTTTTTCTATGCTCCCAGGAATAGTTCTTTTTGCCGCACTAAAACGACATGCTCCCGGCGCAAAATACACCACGGACCACTTTTGTGATTTCAGTTTTTCAATGAAGTCGTCATCATTGGTGGTCGGGACATATTCAGGGTTTCCCAGAAGAGGAGGGAAAGCCTTGCTGGCATAAGAGGAGGCTGCCGGATCACAACCTCGTGCCAATATTCTTTTATCAGAATGGTCTGTATTCATTGTAGTAAGGGTTATTCCGTATAAACAATAATTGTATGTACAATAAAAAATCAATAAAATATTTCAGCTTATGGGAATGGTATTTTCCTGGTTGATGACTGCAGTTAACTTCTCCAATTCATCTGAAAAGGAATTGAGTAAATCTTCATTTACAATCCCGTCCTCCTGGTCAAAATTCTGGTTAAAAGAAGGGAGGGAGAAGCTGCCAACCACCTGAGCACCTTGATGTGGAATGGTTGATTTGGCCGCTGTCAACACATTTAAGGCTCCTCGACCGCCAGGTGAGGTTGATAAGAGTAACAAAGGTTTGTTTGCCCAGATCCCTTTTTCAACCCTCGAAACCCAATCAATAATATTTTTATATGCGGAGGTATAGCTGCCATTGTACTCTGCAAATGAGATAATGATGGCATCGGCCGATTTGATTTTTGATTTGAATGCTTTCGCTTCGGCAGGTATTCCCGACTCATTTTCACGGTCTTTACTATAGATGGGCATCTCATAATCGTTTAGATCCAGGACCTCTCCCTTCATGTCCTCCAACTGACTGATTGCCCACGAAGCAAATTGTCGGTTAATGGATTTCTTGCTGTTGCTTGCGCCTATGCCTAAGATCTTTTTCATTGTTTCTCTCTTTTAGTTTTAAAATTAGCGTCCTTAATTGTTGCAGCTCACTGTCAGATAAATTGTCTGACATGGGACTATGAAAGGACATGACTTTTCGGTCAAGCTTTGTCAAAAATTGCTTGCCCTTTTTCGTTAATGTAATGTCCATTTTTCTTCTATTGGCCGAACACTCTTTTCTATCCACCAGACCTTTTGCCAATAGCCTATCAATGATCCTGGTTACATTACTCGACCGCTGGACCATTTGATCCTGTATCTCCTGAACAGTGATGGGCTTGCCTTGTTGATCAGATAGAATTCTCAATACATTGTATTGAGGCTCGGTGCTATCAAATTCTCTTAACTCCTTGGATATCTGGTCAGTAATCCAGTGCCCGGTTTCAATGATCTGATAAATAGCCTGTAAATATGTTCTAGTCATTACAATAATTGTATGTACAATAGTAACGAAAGTAATTAAGAAAGGTTATGTTTTATCTGAAAGATTAAGAAAACTGATGTTGAGTGATTACCGGATATTTATCGATAGCTTGACCAGCTTCTGTTTACTATCGCCTGCTGATGCTGTTCGATGAATTCCATCCATGTTTCATCTTCAAGTTCATATGCTATGTTTTTTGCTTTTTCAGAAGCACTGTATGCCTCTTCAAATTTTTCATTTTGATAGAGGAACCAGGAATATTTGTCCCAGGTAATGTAATCTGTTTCAATTTCGTGATTCCAGCGTATGCTTAGCAGGTGATATCGTTTATGGGTCGGGATCAGGTAAAACGACAGTGCCAGGAGAAAGATAATGCCCAGAAACCAGACCTGATTTAGTTTCCTCTCTCTAATAGCCGCTATTAATACGAAAACAGACAGGATCGAGGCAACGATGAGGAGGATCGACTGAAAAGGCAGGAATTTTACAGAGCAAAAAAGCAGGGCAAGCCACACAAAACCTGTTAAATGAAGAAAAGCTTCGGGTCGGGATTCTTTCTTACTCACTAAAAACAAACCAGTGACCAGTATGCCGGCCAAACCAATAAGCATCAATATGGCATTGAAGTGAAGATGGAAAAATTTAAGTAAAAACCCTGTCAGATAAATGCCATAGGAGAGGATAAGGGACACTTTCATTGTTAAAATATTATTGTTTTACTATAAACTTTCCAGTAAACTGTTTAATGTAGGTAAATATAGAAAAACTAAATATCTATCTAGCAGAAAGCTAGTAATCTCAATGCTTCAGGCTGTGCAGGATCATCCCCAGTATCACAAAGCCAATCCCTATCATAGAGTAAACGTCGGGAAGGTGTCCACCCAGGATGAGAAGCTCACCGATCAGTGCGAAGAAGACCTCTCCGGATTGTGTGGCTTCCACAGAAGCCAGTTGGCGATGGTCTTTATGTGCAAGATCTGTTGCTTTGAAAAAAATTGATGTGGCGATGACTCCAGAGCTGAGTGCAACAATCAGGGTCTGGGTGAGCTGAGCTGGCTGAGGTAGCTCTACTGTAAAGACCCCTATCGTTCCTAATATAATCCAAAAGGGTAGGCTGGCGATGGTCATTCCCAGGGTGCGTTGAAAGGCATCCAGCTGGCCATTGGTAATAGCCATCATCTTTCTATTTCCCAAAGGATAGGCAAAAGCTGCAATCAAAACGGGTACGACACCCAGGATGATCTCTTTGGTGCCAACCGTAGTAGCTTGTTTGATTTGCATGATGGCAATACCAATCAAGATGATTAACGAAAACCCCATGGCTTTACCAGAGATCACCTTCTTATTTTTTGATAGTAATGGTGCCATGAGCACACCTGCGATGATGGTGACCTGCCAGGTACTGGCCACGATCCATGAAGGGGCATACAACGCGGAAAATGTGAGTGGGGCATAGAAGATCCCAAAACCTATGGTGCTCCACAGGATCCAACTTCCAATGTCTTGTTTCATTACCTGTATCAGCGGACGGATACCTTTCCTCGTCAGGACAATCACAAAAAGAAAAGGAACCATGAAGAAAAATCTGAAGGATGAGCTCCATATCCAGCTGCCTCCTTCAGTGCTCATCAGGCGGTTCAATACAAAAGTCACTGCAAAAAACAAGGCAGCGATCAGGCCAAGAAAAATGGCCAGATTTCTATTTCTATCCATTGAAGACTAATAATCAATTAACAATACCCATTAAATGGAATGCTTTTCATTGATGAGCGTTGTTGACGGGGTAAATAAGTCCAATAAACCAGGTGAATGCAGACTCAATCCGAAGGGGCACTGGTATTTGAACGGTTGGGGGTGAGCCAGGTAAGGAGAAGATCCCTTTCATCACCTGAGAGTTCTTCTGCGATCTCCAGTTCATAGCTGATCCTTCTCGTGGTTTTAAAAGCTTTGGCCTTCAATGTTTTTTGTTTGAGCTTGCCTCGTTTATTGGCTCTTAATACTTCTATGGATACTTTCTCTCCTGGTAAAGTAGTAGAAAAATAGTGATCTAAAGTCTCATATAGGCTTTCGGAGTTCGTACTTTTTCCATTCACAGAAATGATGATGTCACCGGTTTGGAATCCAATTTTTCTTCCAAAAGCATCCATATCCGAAATATCTGTTACAATCAGCTGATCTTCGTCATTTTGCTGAAGTCCTACATTTCCAAAAGTGATCTCAGATTCCTGTCCGTCTTCTATATAATTGATTCCCACCCAGGAAAGCACCTCTTTCATTGGTAAGGGTTCGTCTCCAGCCACATGTTTATCAAGAAAAGTCCTAACCTCCGGATAGGTGAGTTTTTCAATAATATCAAACAGTTCATCATCTTCAAATGACTGGTCTTTCCCAAACATTTTGGAGAGGTCTCGCATCAGGTGTTGAAGGTCATAAGCACCTTTTGAATATTTCAGCAGATAAAGGTCCAGACACAACCCGATCAATGCCCCTTTCGCATAGACATTCTGGTACATGGTCTCATATCTGGGCTCCAGGATATGCTCACTCATGTAGGTGAATGATACGTCGGGATACATGCTGGATTCATAGAGTTTTTGACGAATTTCTTCTATGAAAGTGCCCACATTATACAATCCATACTTCACCTGCACATGCATAGAACTATATTCTGTTACACCTTCATATAGCCAGAGGTGCTTGGACATTTTGGGATTCATAAAATCAAAGTCCCCAATTTCTTTTGAGTGAATATTGAGAGGAGTGACAATATGGAAAAACTCATGCGCAGCGATGTCCCTTACATATTTTCCAATGTAGTCAATGTCATTTTCGAACAGGTAAAATAACGTGGAATATGAATGCTCTAACGCTCCAAAATAGGGTGTCTCTTTATCTTCCACCATATAGATCAGGTAGGAATATCTGTCTACAGGTAATTTCCCACCAAGGTAAGAGGCCTGGGCTTCCATCAGGTCATAAAGTTTGTCCATTATTTGTTTCGAAGAGACCAGGTTATTAGGGGAGTAGGAGGAAACCATGACTTTGGCATTGGCAATCTCACGCGTTACGGTATCCGGGACCGTATACATGATAGGTCCATCAGCCAGAAAATTAAAATCCTCAGCCATGAAAATATCTACCGAATCACTCACGGAGGTTCTGTCCAGAGCTGACGCGCCATAGATTTTAGGAGAGTGCTTGATCTTGAGCTGGTAAGGTTTGTCTTTCATTCCATTCACATAACCTACCACACCAAAAGTATTGATGAGGAAAGCGTTCCTGTACTTATCAAAGTTGGTTCCGTTTGGTTCAAAAATGAAGTCTTCGACTTGGTCCCCGTAGTTTCCGAAGCGGTCAAAGGTGTCGTGTACCCAATAGTTGATCTTCTTGAGCTTACCGCCATTTTGGATCTTCCACCGGTTGGTATCCAGTCTTTCCACACTCAGTTCAGCGCCATTAATATCGTATGCTTTTAGTCGGTTGACGAAACTCCCGAAATTGGATTCGTCGTAGGTGCCAGGCACTACCTTGGCCATGTGGTATTCAATGAAATCATCTGTAGAAGCCGGAGGGTGGACCGAGATATTTAGCTGATCATCTTTCACTGCATCCAGATCAATGTTGATACTGTATCCCAATTCTTCATGGGCATGTATCATCAATGAGGATAAGGTGAATAATGTAGCTAAGACTCTTTTCATAAAGTATATTTTTAGTGCAAGTAAAGAAGAAAATTGCAATTATTTCCCATGATTTCTATCAATGGTGAATAGAAAAATCAAAAGGAATAATGACGATTTAAGTGTCCATTGATGCGGGTTATTTTTATTGAACGTAATCTAATCAAAAGCCTTGCCTAATCCTTCCTATATTTGCGCTTCAAATGTTAAAAATGGCTAAAAAATCATTCAATCGGTACACTGTAACTTCTGCTCTACCATATGCAAACGGTCCCGTCCATATCGGACACCTTGCCGGGGTATATGTGCCGGCTGACATATATGTAAGGTATTTACGTTCGAAAGGAAAGGATGTGGCATTCATCTGTGGTTCGGATGAACATGGCGTGGCCATCACCCTCAAAGCCAGAAAAGAAGGAATTACTCCACAGCAGGTGGTAGATAAATACCATGAACAGATCAAGAAGTCATTTAAGGATTTTGGGATCAGTTTTGATATTTACCATCGAACCAGCTCAAAGACCCATCACGAAACGGCCGCTGACTTTTTTAAGAAATTATACGATGATGGAAAGTTTGTGGAGCAGAGCTCCAAACAGTTTTTTGATCCCATAGAGAAGCAATTCCTGGCTGACCGATATATCAAAGGAACTTGCCCAACTTGTTCATTTCCTGAGGCTTACGGCGATCAGTGTGAAAATTGCGGATCCACCCTGAGCCCGGGGGAGCTGATCAACCCCAAGTCTATGCTCAGTGGGGCAGAGCCGACCATGGAAGAGACAAAACACTGGTATTTTCCACTGGACCAATATGAAGAATGGCTCAAAGAATGGATCCTTAAGGAGCATAAAGAATGGAAGCCCAATGTGTATGGTCAATGCAAAAGCTGGATTGACAATGGCCTGAAGCCACGACCCATGACCCGGGACCTGGACTGGGGAATCTCTGTGCCCCTGAAAGATGCCAAAGGGAAGGTGTTGTATGTATGGTTTGATGCTCCTATCGGGTACATCTCTGCTACCAAAGACTGGGCAAAGGAAACAGGTAAAAACTGGGAAGATTACTGGAAAAAGGAGGATACACGATTGATCCATTTCATCGGGAAAGACAACATCGTTTTCCACTGCATCATTTTTCCTGCTTTACTCCAAGCAGAAGGCAGCTATATCCTTCCAGATAATGTGCCGGCCAATGAGTTTCTTAACCTGGAATCCAACAAGATATCAACTTCCCGCAACTGGGCGGTATGGCTACACGAGTACCTGGAAGAGTTTCCGGATAAGCAGGATACTTTGCGCTATGTTTTGACGGCCAATGCACCGGAAACCAAAGACAATGACTTTACCTGGAAGGACTTTCAGGCCAGAAACAACAGTGAACTCCTCGCGATATTCGGCAATTTCATTAACAGGGCTGTGGTGTTGACCCATAAGTACTTCGATGGATTGGTGCCATCGCTGGGTGAGCTTACTCCTGAAGATCAATCTACGATTGATGCACTAAGTGCTTTCCCCGAAAAGATTGGAGGTTCATTGGATCAGTTCAAATTCCGCGAAGCTGTCAATCATCTGATGGATTTGGCCAGGCTAGGGAACAAATACCTGGCGGATACCGAGCCGTGGAAACTTATCAAGACGGATCCGGAACGGGTCAGAACCATCATGAATATCGCCATTCAGATCTCCGGAAACCTGGCCGTATTATCAGAACCGTTTTTGCCTCATACAGCACAAAAACTCTTCAAGACCATACCTGTTAATGGTGTGAAATGGGAAGATGCCGGTTCAAGTGATTTAGTAAACAGTGGTGCTGCGCTGGGTGAGCAACAGTACCTTTTTGAGCGGATTGAGGATGAGCAGATTGAGGCACAGGTAGAAAAACTAACAGACACAAGAGCAAAGAATATGGAGACGGATAGTCAAAAGGTAACTCCTATCAAGGAGGAAATGAAATTTGATGATTTCATGAAGATGGACCTGCGGGTGGGCGAGGTTAAGGCAGCAGAAAAGGTAGAGAAGTCAGATAAACTGATCAAACTTACAGTAGATACAGGAGTGGACACCCGCATCATTGTGAGTGGCATTGCCAAACATTTCAGTGCTGAGGAGATGGTAGGTAAGAAAGTGACTGTTTTGGCTAATCTTGCTCCAAGAAAGATCATGGGGATAGAATCTCAGGGAATGTTGCTGTTTGCAGAGAATCCGGATGGTTCGTTGAAGACTGTTAATCCCGACCCGGGAGCTGAGAACGGAGCAACGATTGCTTAACGCTGGTTGAGCGCAGAGATAGAACTTTTCTTAAAAAGACCGGTAAATGCTGAGTGAAGTATTTGAGATTCCAGGACCTCACCCTCATGCATGTAGTACCCTCTGAGTTCAACATTGGCTTCAAGCAAGTAGCGGTCATTTCCCTTTTTATCACCTTTGAGGTAACCATCAACGATTTGAAGTTTGTCAAAGGTTGAGCAGTTGCAATATTGTTTAAAAACGAAGTCGATTTCTTGTAATTCAGGGCCTTCCAGGTAAAAATCCTCATCTGCGTTTACAGCAAAATAAACCTCTTCCGCATACTCATCATTAGCAATGTTTGCTTTATTGGCTGCTAAGTAATAGTGTCGGAATACTAATTTCTCACCCAATTGCGCATACGGAAATTCTTCCACGAGATTGGCGTTTTCATAAAATTCAAACGACTCTTCGGCTGGATTTATCCGCTCACTGTCACAGCTTGTGAGTAAAATGCTAATTGCGCCAACAAATAAGAGAGAATAAAATGCTGTCTTCATCACCATGTATCTAATCCAACTTTCACTAAGCAAAAATGTTTCCAAAAAACAGTTGAGTATCCCAAATGTACTAAATCATTTTCTTATAAACCATGCGACCATGATTACTTTATGGTTTGAAATAAGCAAATGATTTATAAATGAATACGATTAATTTTCATGATATTAGACACAACCTAACCCATTTTAGATGCGATTCACCCCAGTAAAATACCTACATGTCAAACTCCCCAATAAGTTAATTGGTTCCTGCATTATCCTGATGATATTTATTAGTTGTCAGCAAACTGCGGATGATAAGAGCGCAATATGGGAAGTAGCAGGTGCTACCAGGGCCAACACAAAATATTCTTCTGCCGTACAGATCAACCGGGAGAATGTTCATCAATTGACGTTAGCCTGGGAGTATAAAGCCGGCGAGCAAGGCTATTCTATCCAGTGCAATCCCATTGTCATAGATACGGTGTTATATGGTACCTCGCCAAGAGTACAGGCTTTTGCTATTGACGCCCGGACAGGGGAGGAGATCTGGTGGTTTGATCCAAACAAATACGAAGAGGGAAATGACAGGCTCTCGCGGTCTACGGGCGCAAATCGGGGCGTGACCTATTGGTCGGATGGTGAAAAGCATACAATATTTTTTGGCAGAGGTCCATTTATGTATGCCCTGGATGCGAAAACTGGTCAGCCGAGACTTGATTTTGGCGAGAAGGGAAGGATAGACCTGCTGCAGAATCTGGATCGTGATATTGATCGTGCGTTTGTGAATGCATCTTCTCCAGCCATTACTTACAAGGACTTATTGATTGTAGGGGCTCAGCTGGGAGAAGGAACGGGGGTGATTGCCCCTGGTCATGTAAGAGCCTTTGATGTACATACAGGTGAAAGAAAGTGGATCTTTCATACCATTCCTCATCCCGGGGAGTATGGTTATGAAACATGGCCTGAAGATGCCTGGCAAACATTTGGTGGCTCCAATCCATGGGGTGGATTCTCGATGGATGAAGAGCGTGGGATCCTGTATTTTGGTACGGGTTCAGCATCCAATGACCATTTTGGCATAGAACGCACTGGCGACAACCTGTTTAGTAATTGCGTGATGGCACTCAATGCGGAGACCGGAGAAAGAATTTGGCACTATCAGGTTGTTCATCATGACCTGTGGGATTATGATGTACCTACTCCACCCAGCCTGATCACGGTAAACCATGATGGTCAAATGATTGATGCTGTGGCGCAGGTGACCAAGGTAGGGATGGTCTTTGTTTTTGACCGGGTGACCGGAGAACCACTTTTTCCCATTGAGGAAAAGCCGGTAAAACAGTCAGTAGTCCCGGGTGAGGTATCTTCCCCGACCCAGCCTTTTCCCATGCTGCCACCTCCTTATGCCAGGCATGGCTTTAAGGAAACGGACATTACTGGCCGCACAGAAGAAGCACATGCATTTGTAAGGGAACATGTATGGGAAAAATATGGTGCCTCCGATATCTATGATCCGCCTTCATTTGTGGGAGGTGTAGTCTTCCCACAGTTTAATGGAGGGACTGACTGGGGTGGAGCAGCGGTAGATGTGGAATCCGGAGTACTTTATGTGAATGCCAGTGATGAGCCCGAACTGATCCAGGTATTGGAAAACGATGATCCCAGGGGATATCCATTCAAGGTGACCGGACATCAGCCGGTGAAGGACAATGAAGGCTATCCAATCAGTACACCTCCCTGGGGCACGCTCAATGCCATCGATTTGAATGTGGGTGAGATACTTTGGAAGGTGCCGTTAGGTCATCATCCCGGATTGGAGCATGAGCCGCCAACGGGGTCATTCAACATGGGCGGACCCATCGTGACAGCAGGTGGCCTGGTATTTATCGGTGCAGCGATGGATGAGATGTTCAGGGCTTATGACAAAGAAACCGGCGCATTGTTGTGGGAAACCAAGCTGCCGGCTGGTGGATATGCAACACCTTCTACCTACATGGTTGATGGCAAACAATATGTGGTCATTGCTGCGGGAGGAGGCGGGAAGCCCGGTACCAGGCCTGGAAATTCTTTTTTGGCTTATGCCCTGCCGGATAAAACCTCGGAAGGAGCTAGTCGAAGTGAGGTTTCCAGGGAGACGTTATCGGAAGCTGCCCGGCTATATATGACACGATGTGCTCCCTGTCACCAGTTCAATGGGCAGGGGACGGGAGATATATTCCCTCCATTGAGCGGAACGGACTGGGTGACTGGTGACAAGTCCAGGTTGATCAGGATTGTATTAGGTGGCCTGGGAGGTGAAATAGTGGTAAACGGTAAGAAGTTCGATGGTGAGATGCCTCCATGGAAGGAGTTTCTTAGTGACGATCAGGTGGCAACTATTTTAACATATATCCGGACGTCCTGGGGTAACAACGCATCCGCGGTAACACCTGATGAGGTAAAAACAGTAAGAATGAAAACGCAGGACAGGCAACAGCTATGGACGGCTGGGGAATTGAAATAGAATTATCGATCCAATCGCTTTTCCTCAAAGGTCACATCACCTGATTTGCGGTAGTGCATCTTGATATAAACCAGTACTTCTTCAGCACCCGCCTCCATCACAGCCTGTTGCGCTTTTAGGGCGATCTCATTCAATTGATCAAAAGGTCCTTCCATCACCGTTTCCATGGGAGTGATCATGTGTTTTACCCCGGAGGATTGTATCACCTCAATGGCTTTGTCTACCAGGTGATAAGTATTCGCACCTTCTTTTCTGGGTACGATCTGTAAGGCCAGACAGATGGATTGATTTCCAAGCATTTTTTATCAGTTAAATTGGTTCATTGTTCGTTCGATTCCAATCGTGCAGAAAGCATAGATCATATCAATGCAGCGATCTATTTCAATGGTGAGCGTCTCAAACTCTTTGTTAGAGAATGGGCTGAGTACATAGTCTACCTGTCTTCCTTTGGGGTAGTCGTCACCAATACCAAACTTGAGACGAGGATAGTCCTGTCCACCAATCATATCCTCGATGTTTTTCAACCCATTATGGCCTGCGCTACTGCCCCTGGGTTTTAATCTGAGTTTTCCAAAAGGGAGTGCAATATCGTCAGTTATTACCAGCAGGTTCTGTTTTGGAATTTTCAGTTCTTTCATCCAATAGTTCACTGCTTTTCCACTCAGGTTCATGTAGGTAGTTGGCTTGATGAGTGTAAGGCTTCTGCCTTTGTATTTCACCTCACTTACAAATGCATGTCTTCCCTGTGTAAAGCTTGTCTTTTGGAGGTCGGCAAGCCTGTCGAGTACAAGGAAGCCAATGTTGTGTCTGGTTACCTCGTATTCAGGTCCAATATTTCCAAGTCCTGCAATCAGGTATTTCATGAGTTAATAATCGTCTTAGCGGTCAGAGATCGCTCAGTGACATTTAATATTAAGCAAAAAAAATCCCGCCAAAGTTGGGCAGGATTTTGAAAATATTTGATGTTAAGATTTTATGATTCAGCTTCAGTTGCTTCTGCGCCTTCAGCTGCTTCTACTCCTTCTGCCTCTTCACCTTCTTCCTCAGCTCCCTCTACACCTTTAAGCGCTCTAGGTACTTCCACGGTTGCAACAGTGATGATTGGACTGTTCAGGATTTCAAAATTATCCGGAGTAATGGCCGATACTTTTACAGACTTACCAAGTCCCAGTTTGGAAACATCCACATCGATGTGTTCGGGCATGTTGTCAGGCAATGCCTTTACGCTCAGTTTTCTAAGCTTATGCACAAACTTACCACCTTGCTGAACACCTGGCGCCTGACCTCTACCAACCAAATGGATAGGAATATCCATTTTGATGATCTTGCTAGGAAACAATTGTAGGAAATCAGCATGTAAAATAGCTTCACTTACTGGATGGAATTGAGCTTCCTGGATGATAGCCCTTGTCTTTTCACCTTCTATATTAAGCTCCACAAAGTGTGCTTCAGCGGTGTAAATAACTTCCCGGAAAAGGATATTTGGTGCATAAAAATGCACTTGCTCTTTTCCGCCATAAAGTACGCAGGGGACATAGCCTTCAGCTCTCAGTCGCTTGGATTCGGCTTTGCCAAGATTTGCTCTTTTATACCCTATAATCTCAACAGTTTTCATAAGAAATGATTAATTGTAATTGATAAATAATGAACTAATAGATTCATTGTCGTGTATCTTCCTGATTGCTTTGGCAAAAAGGTCCGCTACCGTCAATACTTTAATTTTGTTACTTTTTTCCTTCAGAGGAATGGTGTCTGTCACGACCAGTTCGGTCAGTGCAGATCCTTCGATATTTTCTACAGCTTTGCCGGATAACACAGGGTGCGTACACACTGCGCGCACTGAGGAAGCCCCTTTCTCCATGATGATGTTAGCTGCTTTGGAGATAGTACCTGCAGTATCTACCAGGTCGTCTACAAGAATGACATCCTTGCCTTCCACGTCTCCAATTACCTGCATGGTAGCAATTTCGTTGGCACGTTTGCGGTGTTTGTCACACACTACCATGTCTGCTTCAAAGAACTTGGCGAAACTCCTTGTTCTGGCTGTTCCTCCCACGTCAGGGGAAGCAAAAATTAGATTTTCCAGCTTTAGACTCCTGATGTAAGGCACAAAGAAGGCCGTTCCATCCAGGTTGTCAACAGGGATGTCAAAGAAACCCTGGATCTGACCGGCATGAAGGTCACAGGTCAATAATCGGCTTGCCCCGGCTGCTGAAAGAATGTTTGCCATGAGCTTGGCAGCTATGGAAACCCTTGGTCGGTCTTTTCTGTCCTGTCTGGCATATCCAAAATAAGGCACTACTACTGTGATGTGCTTGGCACTGGCCCTTTTGGCCGCATCAATCATGAGCAAAAGCTCCATGATGTTTTCGGTAGGAGGGTTCGTAGACTGGATCAGGTAAACATGTTCGCCACGGACGGATTCATTGAAGCTGAAATTTAATTCGCCGTCACTGAATTTTTGGGAAGTGCATTTTCCCAATGGCTTACCATAAAATTGTGCTATTTTCTCGGAAAGTTCTAAAGTACCTTTTCCGCTAAATATTTTAACCAATGACATGCTAGAGTGCTTCAAAATAAATAATCCGCCAGGATTGCCAATTAGCAACATCAGCGGATTTTAATGTTGGCCTACTAGGGCTCGAACCTAGACTCTTCTGGACCAAAACCAGACGTGTTGCCAGTTACACCATAGGCCAATAAGATGAATTTCTTTGGAAGCTAATTCTAAAGCTGTTTCCAACTCCTGACCCATGAGATGATTATCTGAATGAGTAAAATTGGACTGCAAAAGTAGCAGGAATTGGTTAAAATAAAAACATAATTCTCTTTGATCACCTTCTTTTTTCAATCCACTTCCTGGCGTTGACAAAAGGTTCTATCCATGGAGTGATCTCAACACCCCGAATTGACCTGTTATGTGGCCAGTTCCAGGGGAATAAAGAACGTTCCAGGTGAGGCATCATCGCCACATGCCGACCATCTTTTGACACTACCGCAGCAGTGGCAAAATCACTGTCATTCGGGTTGCCCGGAAATTCCTGGTATTTATACTTCATGGGAATAGTATACTGATCTTCCGAACCTGGTAAAACAAATTTCCCTTCTCCATGCGCCACCCAGATACCTAACGAGGTGTTGGACAGAGAGCCAAACATCACACTGTCGTTGGGTTGAATATCCACATTTACGAATATGGACTCGAATTTACCAGATCCATTGTGATGCATAGTCGGATGATTTTCCATCTCAGGATAAATGAGACCTAATTCCATCATGGCCTGACAGCCATTGCACACGCCCAGACTCAAGGTATCCTCCCTTTTATAAAAAGCATCCAGTGAGGATTTTGCCTTCTCATTAAATAGGAATGAACCTGCCCAACCTTTGGCAGACCCAAGTACATCCGAATTGGAAAATCCGCCCACAAACACGATCATATCCAGGTCGCTGAGATCTTCACGGCCCGAAATCAGGTCTGTCATATGCACATCTTTCACATCAAATCCAGCCAGGTAAAGTGCGTAAGCCATCTCTCGGTCACCATTGACTCCCTGCTCACGGATAATCGCCGCTTTAATTCCGGAATTGGATTTTCTGTCAGGATCTATTCCATAGGCACGGAAAGTCCCATCATATTGCTGATCAAAAGAATAAGTGAGTGGCTGTTGCTTATAATTGGCAGCTCTCAGGTCAGCATGTACAGGTTCTCCCTGCGCTCGATCGAGTAAATGGGAGGTCTTGAACCACAAGTCGCGATAGTCATCGATAGATAATCGAAGCAACAACTCATCGCCTTCAATGATCAATTCTCTGCTTTCGATAATTTCTCCGATAGAGGTACAGGACACATCGAACTTTCTGAAAGTCTCCATGACCTGATCCAGAGATTCAACTTGCAGTACTACAGCCGGAAGTTCGGAGAACAGCACCTTTACCGGGTCTTTTTCTTTGAATTTTGACAGATTTACTTTGACTCCACCTTTTTGGTTAGGAAAATTCATCTCAAGAAGCGTAGTGATCAATCCACCATCTGAGACATCGTGTCCGGCCAGTATCAGGTCGTATTGTATGAGCTCCTGAATCGCATTGAAAGCATTTTTTAATGTTTCAGCTTTTACATCCGGGGCTTCATCGCCAATGGCTGAATTGACTTGTGCAAAGCTGCTACCTCCCAACGCAAAAGAACTTCCGGAGAAATCAACATACAGTAAATGACTTGCTGGCTTGTCAGTAACCAGGTCAGGAGTGACGGCCTTTTGCAGACCTGTCACTTCACCTACCGAACTGATAATCACTGTTCCGGGCGACTGAACCTTTTTGCCGTCAGGATACTTTTGGGTCATCGAGAGGGAATCTTTTCCTGTGGGAATATTGATGCCCAGGTCGATCACAAAATCACTCAATTCTTTGACTGCTTTATACAGCCGATAGTTTTCACCTTCATTCTTTGCTGGCCACATCCAGTTGGCACTTAGTGAAACACCCTTTAGACCATGGGTGAGGGGAACAAAAGCTAAATTGGTCAGCGCTTCTGCCACACTTAACCTGGATCCAGCACCCGAATCGATCAGCGCCGGCACAGCTGAATGCCCGATTGAAGTGGCCACACCCTTGTCGTTTTTGAAATCCAATGCCATCACTGCAGCATTGTTGAGCGGAACCTGGATTTCACCCACCGTCTGCTGGAGTGCTACTTTTCCAGTCACAGACCTGTCCACTTTGTTGGTGAGCCAGTCTTTACAGGCCACACCTTCCAACTGAAGAATGTCTTCCAGGTACTTTTCAATTTCGTCTGCCTTATATTCAAAACTCTTGAAACTCCTTTCTTTTGATTGGTCTTCCAGGATGGTAGTAGGGGAAGAGCCGAAAAGGTGTTCCATCTTCAGATCAAAGGCTTTGGTATCAAGATTCTTTTTGAAGAACTGTAGCTGCTGATCGTTTGTAGCCTCACCAACTATGTAGAAAGGTGTTCTTTCTCTTTGAGAAACTCTTTTGAGATAATCCAGATCCTGATCCTGCATCACCAGCCCCATTCTTTCCTGGGATTCGTTTCCAAGGATCTCTTTGTCAGACAAGGTGGGATCACCAACCGGAAGCTCATCCAGGTAGATTTTACCGCCGGTTTCTTCAACAAGCTCTGAAAAGCAGTTCAGGTGTCCACCCGCACCGTGATCATGTATCGAAACCACAGGATTGACGTGGGCCTCTGCCAGGGCTCTCACCGCATTGGCTACTCTTTTCTGCATCTCAGGGTTGGACCTCTGCACAGCATTTAGCTCCAGTGATTTTTTGAAATCGCCGGTATCCACGGAAGAAACAGCGCCACCTCCCATACCAATGCGGTAGTTGTCGCCTCCCATCATCACGATCTTCTGACCAGGTTTTACCTCCTTCTTCAAGCTGTCCTTAAGTTTTCCATATCCAACACCACCGGCCAACATGATCACTTTGTCAAACCCAAGTGTTTCGTCGTTTTCCGAATGTTCGAAAGTGAAAAGGCTGCCACAGATCAGCGGTTGACCGAATTTATTTCCAAAGTCACTTGCTCCATTGGATGCCTTGATCAGTATGTCTTTCGGGCTTTGGTAAAGCCATTTTCTTTCCGGTACCCTTTCTTCGTATTTCTTGCCTTTGCTAAGTCTGGAATAGCTGGTCATATAGACAGCAGTACCCGCTAGAGGAAAGCTGCCTGTACCACCGGCCATACGGTCGCGGATCTCGCCGCCGGATCCTGTGGCTGCCCCATTGAAAGGTTCTACGGTGGTGGGGAAGTTATGTGTTTCTGCTTTCAGGCTGATGACAGATTCGAAACCGGAAATGGTAAAGAAATCCGGTTTGTCCTGTGTCCTGGGAGCAAACTGTTCCATTTCGGGCCCTTTGATAAAAGCCACGTTGTCCTTATATGCAGAAACAATAAAGTTGTGGTGTGCCTTGGAGGTTTTCTTGATCCACTGAAACAAGGAAAGCTCCTGCTCTTTACCATCAATGATAAATACACCGTTAAAAATTTTGTGTCGGCAATGCTCGGAGTTGACCTGTGAAAAACCAAAAACTTCGGAATCAGTCAGGTTTCGGTTGATTTTTTCGGCAACACCTTTTAGGAAATCAATTTCTTCTTTGGTCAGGGCAAGGCCTTCTTGTTCATTGTAAGCTTCAAGGTCCTCAATGTATTGGATAGGCGCTGGCTCTATATTTAATGTGAATAGATCCTGATCCAGTGACTGGTACTTTTGCTGAAGCATCTCATCGAAGGGTTGTCCGGTGTTTTTGACAAATGATTCGATGCGAATGATCCCGGAAATGCCGGAATTTTGGGTGATTTCTACCGCATTGGTGCTCCAGGGTGTGATCATCTCCTTCCGTGGACCAATGAATGACTCGGAGATGTTGTCTTTTGCTAACAGTTTAGCCCCTGAAAAAAGCCAGGTGAGTTTGTTTTTATCGTCCTGAGACAAGTCTGCTGAGGTATAAACTGCATAAACTTCAGAACTGGATTTTTCAAAGAAGTGGATCATTCAAAAAAGGTGTGTAATTCAAGCGCAAAAATAGAATAATTGATTAAAGATTTTGGTTTTTAAGAACAGATATGACGTAGGGGGTGGATTCAGTGATCATCTGATGGTGCCTGGCGTTCACTATTACCGACCGAAGGTCCTTAATAGAGCTTAGTTTTGGAAGTACTTTTTTCGGTGGAATAATTTTATCCTGTTTACCAAGTATTACATGAACAGGTATTTCATGCTGGTTAAAGCATGCGGCGATGGCCCTGGGCTTTAGTTGTAACGGATAAAAATACGTCCAGGTCTGATAAACCTGTTTTCTCTGTTGTGGAGCATGAAGAGCGGCTTCAACGAATCTTACCAGGGGTTTAGAGATGATTCCGGTTTTCTTAAAAATATTGACCATGCCATCAAAAGCAGGCGGATGATTCATCAGGTATCTAAAAAGCAGGTTTCCCGGAAGTGAATTGGCAAGTCTGTACCATGGGGATCGGAATACACCATCGGGAGCTATTAAAAAAACCCCTGAAGTATGGGTTGGGAAAATATATGCTGTGGCAAGAGCAAACCTCCCACCCAGACTAAAGCCCAGCAGCATAAATGATTGAATGCTTTCTTTATCAAGGAAAGCCCGGAATGATTTTTCCCATTCCTCAAATTTTAATTTCTCATTTTCACGTTGGCTGTTGCCATGATAATAGATGTCTATGGAGTAGCAGGTTGTATCCCTCAGTTCCTTCTGAATCACTTGTATTGATTCATCAAAAGTGGTTTGGTCCTCGCCAAACCCATGGAAAAAGATCAGTTTATTTATCCCGTTTCCGTGCTTTTTGTAATTAAAATCAACCACTGATCACTTTTCTTGAATATTTATCAACAATATGTAACTCCCGTTTGTTAATCACGTACACCCAGGAAACTTTGAGTATTCTGAAAGTTTCCATGGTGTTACGTTGTTGTTAAGGAAGATAAATATAAAGTGAAGCAGAAAATAATAGAGGGAGCCGAGCAATTGTTTATGCGATATGGGGTGAGGAGCGTATCGATGGATGATGTAGCCCGGGAGGTGTCCGTATCAAAAAAGACCATTTATCAGCACTTCAATCATAAAGATGATTTGGTGACCGAGACCGCCAGAAACTATCTGACAGGTGAAATGAAGGAGATATCTGAGGTGACCGAAAATGCTGCAGATGCATTGGAAGAACTTTTTTTGCTTTCAAAGTGCATCCGTCAAAATATATCAAGGGTGAATCCGTCACTTCTTTATGATTTACAGAAGTATCATCCCGATGCCTGGGAAGTTTTTAGGGATTACAAGTATAATTTCATCATGGGTAAAGTGATGAGCAACCTTGTCCGTGGTAAAAAGGAAAATTTGTACAGAACTGATATCAATGAGAAAATTTTATCAGTCATGCGGGTAGAGCAGGTTCAGCTCATTTTTGACGAACGCGCATTCCCAAAAGGCGACTTTGACTTTGTCGAGGTTCAGGTCCAGATTTTTGATCATTTCATTCATGGGCTGTTATCAGATAATGGACGCAAATACTATCAATCATATCAAAAGAAACACATAGAAAACCAACTCAAATGAAAGGAATAGGACGACTACTAACAATTGCGCTTCTGCTGCCTGTGCTGGTCCATGCCCAGACGGAGACAGCAACCTTGACCACAGCAAAGGGGTTTACACTCGATGATTGTATTGAGTATGCCATCAACAACGCTGTGGGAGTAAAAAATGCCAGACTGGATCAGGAGATTGCCGATGCCAGGGTAAGAGAGACCATTGGAATTGGATTGCCTCAGATAGATGGGAATGTATCTCTGGATCATAACAAAACGCTCAGAAGATTTTATGCATCTAAACAGACAGCTTTTGGTTTTTCTGGTTTACCGAATAGTGAATATCCAAATTTTTTGCCTGGAGTGGGTGATAATGATGTTGTTGCTTCACAAAACTTTTTCCAATTAAAAAACAATGGAGACGCCGGTTTAAGTGTAAATCAATTGATTTTTAATGGATCTTACATTGTTGGTCTTCAGGCATCACAAGCATACAAGGATTTAGCGATTAAAAACTACAATCAGACTGAGGAAGAATTGATCCTCAACGTGTCTAAGGCTTACTACAACCTGCTGATCAATAAGGAAAGAGTGGAATTGTATGAATCAAATATCAGTAGAATTGATACGCTTTACTCAGACACCCGGGCCATGTACGAGAATGGTTTTGCAGAGAAAATTGATGTAGACCGGATCAAGGTTAGCTTAAATAACCTTAAGACTGAGCGTGACAATTTCGTACGGCTGGTAGATCTTTCAGAAAGACTGTTGAAGTTTCAAATGAACTATCCCTTAGAGGAAGATCTTGAGATTGCTGAAACCATGTCTACATCTATCCTGGGAGCAGAAATTGAAGTAGAAGAGGATTGGGATTATATACAAAGACCTGATTACCAGGTGCTGCTTGCAAATAAGAGATTGCAGGAGTTGAATATCAAAAATAAATATGCCGAGGCTCTTCCGGTTATCTCTGCATATGCAAATGCCGGGTACTCAACTCAGTCTCCAAACTTTGGAGGTCTGTTTAGTACAAATAGCAATTTCGAAGAAATGGAAGATATTGGAATTGGTCCAGATAAGTGGTACGGATATAGTACAGTAGGTCTTAGGCTCAGTTGGAGCCTGTTCACCGGACTCCAGCGAGCCAACCAGATCCAGCAGGAGAAGCTGGCATTGCTTAAGGTCGAAAATTCCTTTAACCAGCTGGAATCTTCCATTGAAGTGGATATTCAGCAATCCAGGATCAACTATGATGATGCACGAAATCGTCTGGAAGTACAAAAGGAAAACAAAGCCCTTGCACAGGAGATTTTTGAAGTAGCTACCAAGAAATATAGCAATGGTGTAGGTTCAAACCTGGAAGTCATTGAAGCTGAAAACAGTTTGAAGGAAGCTGACATCAACTATTACAATACCTTATATGAGGCCGTCATCGCCCAATTAGAATTAAAGAAAGCATTAGGATTACTTAACCAACAATAGATCATGAACAAGGTCAACTTAATTACCCGATTAATAGTACTAAACCTTCTGGTAGTATTTGTCTACAGCTGTGGAGGATCTTCCGAGCTTGAAAAGAAGAAAGCTGAACTGGATGAAAAAAGAAAGGAACTCATGGAATTGCAGTCTCAAATTTCCGACCTGGAGAAAAAGGTTGCAGAGCTGGATACCACAGCAGATGGGACTGCCGGGACTATTCTGGTCTCATCTTATAATGTAGTTGAAAAGCCATTTATTCATAAGGTAGAGGTACGCGGATCTGTGGCTTCAAGGAAAAATGTGCTGATGAGTGCCGAGACGATGGGCCGCGTAGAGCGGATCAATGTAGCGGAGGGACAAAGTGTTCGCAAAGGAGATCTGTTATTGCAAATTGACAGTGATATCATTGCCAATAATGTCTCGGAGGTTGAAACTCAGATTGAGTTGGCAAAGACGGTATTCGAACGACAGGAGAATCTGTGGGAACAAAACATCGGGACTGAAATTCAGTATTTACAGGCCAAGAACAATTACGAATCGCTTGAGCGGAGGTTAGCAACGCTCAAGTCGCAGTTGAGTCAATATTATGTAAGAGCTCCTTTTAATGGTGTCGTGGACGAGATACCTGTTAAAATCGGAGAAATGGCTCAGCCTGGATTACCGTTGGTCAGAATTGTGAATCCTGATGAAATGTATGTTTCATCGGATGTCTCGGAGGCTTTTCTGGGCAAGTTTAAGGCTGGTCAGGAGGTTGAAGTAAACTTTCCTGTACAGGATGTTAACCTCAAAAGCAAGATCATTTCTGTTGGTAATGTGATCAATGATCAAAACAGAACCTTTAAGATCGAGGTGTCTTTGCCTGTTCAGGAAGATTTCAAATTCAGACCAAATCAGGTGGCTATGCTTTCATTGGTTGATTACGAGAAGAAGGATGCATTAAGCGTACCAACAAACGTAATCCAATCTGATGCCGGTGGAAAATTTGTCTATACTGTTGGGATGAAAGATGGTAAAAGAGTTGCTCAGAAGGTCGCCGTTCAAACTGGTAAGAGTTTCCAAAATATGACTGAAATCATTGCCGGGCTATCCAGCGGAGCAAGTGTGATCAATCAGGGATTCAGAAATGTCACCAACGGGGCAGAAATATCCGTATCAGCTGCTTCATTATAATTCTATCAAAAGCACACCATAATGGCAAAAGATATCAATCAATCTGATGATTTAAAGAACCAGGAGCAGGTGGACAAGCAGTTTTGGCTGACCACATTTGCCCTGAAGAATAAGAATACGGTTTTCTTTTTGACATTCCTGATCGTTGTTATGGGGATCATTTCCTACCAGGCCCTGCCCAAAGACAGCTATCCGGAGATCGAACAACCCATTGTATATGTGGGTACCCCATATCCGGGTAACTCACCCGTGGATATCGAAAACCTGGTTACACGCGAACTGGAGAAAGAAATTAACACCATCTCCGAGGTAGAGGAAATTTCTTCAACTTCTGTGCAAGACTACTCAACCATCATCGTGGAGTTTCAAGCCGACGTGGATGTGGAAGATGCCCTTCAGAAAGTAAAGGATGCGGTAGATAAGGCCAAGCCAGAACTTCCGACCGATCTTCCTCAAGATCCCAATGTCTTTGAGATGAACTTTTCAGAGTTCCCGATCATGAACATCAACCTTTCCGGGAATTACTCTGTGCAAAAGCTTGAAGAGTTTGCGGAGATCATCCAGGATGAGATCGAAAAGATTTCGGGTATTTCAAGGGTTGACATTACCGGGGTAGAAGATAAGGAAGTAAAAATCATGGTGAATCCATACGAGATGGAAGCCCGTGACATCAATTTCAGCGACATCGAAAATGCGGTTACGGCAGAGAACGTGACACTTTCGGGCGGTAACATTCTACAGGATGGCTTGAGAAGGTCAATCCGTGTGGTGGGTGAGTTTACCGATCCTCAGCAGATGGAGGACATTGTGATCAAGCATGAGAAAGGAAATATAGTTTACCTCAAGGATATTGCTGAGATTGAATTTGGTTACACAGAAAAGGAATCCTATGCAAGGTTGAGCACCCACCCGGTGGTGTCTGTGGATGTGATCAAAAGGAGTGGTGAAAACATGCTGGAGATTACCGCTGCAATTGATGAGGTGATGGAGCGTGTCAGGCCCACTTTGCCGGATGACCTGGAAATCGTAAGGACCAATGATCAGTCTACCTTCGTGAAGATGATGGTGTCCAACCTGGAGAATAATATCATTTCCGGGGTGATCCTGGTTGTATTGGTGTTGTTGTTTTTCCTGGGTACCAGAAATGCGCTCTTTGTAGGTATTGCGATACCATTGTCCATGTTCATTGCTTTCAACGTGTTGGGGGCTATGGACATTACGGTCAACATGATGATCTTATTTTCATTGATCCTGGCGTTGGGTATGCTGGTGGATAATGGAATTGTGGTTGTAGAGAATGTCTATCGTCTGATGGAGGAGGGGTACAGCCCTCTGGCAGCAACCAAAAAAGGAGTTGGCGAAGTAGCAATGCCGATCATTTCGTCAACCGCCACCACACTTGCTGCTTTTCTCCCGCTAGCTTTATGGCCGGGGCTTATGGGGCAGTTTATGTCCTATCTACCTCTGGGAGTAATGATTACGCTTACATCTTCTTTGTTTGTGGCCCTGGTAATAAATCCGGTTCTGATTGCTTCTTTTATGAAAGTGCAGAACGGTAACAGGGAAGTGAATTATGGGAAATTGTGGAGAAATGTTGGGATATTGATAGGTGTAGGAATCCTGTTTTTACTTATAAAATGGACGGTGCTTGGAAATCTACTTATCGTTTTAGGAGCCATCATTGCCCTGGATGTGTATGTGTTAGATCCTCTTTCACAGCGTTTCCAAGCCATCTTTTTACCATTTTTAGAACGTATCTATAGCCGTACCCTGACATTTGCGCTCGGCGGATGGAGACCCTACCTGTTCTTTTTTGGTACGGTATTTCTTCTGGTCTTTTCTTTTATGTTGATGGCAGCCTTTCCTCCGAAAGTGATTTTCTTTCCCATCAATGAACCTAAGTATGTCAACGTATTTATAGAGTTACCGATTGGAACAGATATTGAAAGGACCAACGAATATGCACACAAAGTGGAGAGTCAGGTACTTGATTTGGTGAAACCTTATGACTACATGGTGGAATCTGTGATCACCAAAGTAGGAGAGGATGCTTCAGACCCTAATGATCCAAGTGCATTCGGGCAGGGCTCCACACCTAACAAAGCAAGGATTACCGTCAACTTTGTTGAATTCCAGTTCCGGAAGGATCCGGAAACCGGGGATTTTGTGATGACCAGTGACGTAATGGAAGAGATCAGGAATAGCATCACCCATTACCCGGGAGTTACCATCACCATCGATAAAGATGCTGCCGGTCCTCCAACTGGAAAGCCAATCAACATTGAGATTGTCGGTCCTGATCTGGAAAAGCTCATTGAGCTCACAGAGAATGTAAGGTTGATGATCAATGAGTCAGCCATTCAGGGTATAGAAGAGCTGAAATCCGACCTGGAGACTGGAAAGCCAGAATTGATTGTGGACATCGATCGGGAGAAGGCCCGACGGTTTGGTCTTTCAACCTACAATGTAGCCAATGAGGTGCGAACTTCACTATTTGGTAAGGAGATCTCCAAATTCAAGCTGGGTGAAGATGATTATGACATAGAGCTGCGTCTTCAGGATAAATATCGTTATGATATGGATGCTTTGATGAATAAAAGCATCACTTTCCGCGATCAGACGGATGGCTCAATCCACCAGGTGCCGATCTCTGCTGTGGCAGAAGCTGAGCTGAGTTCCACCTATGGATCTGTGAAGCGGAAGGATCTGGATCGAATGATCACGTTATCATCTAACGTGCTGGGTGGTTATAACCCCACGGAGATCAACAATCAGATCAAGACACTGCTGGAAAATGAATTGGAAATGCCGAATGGCTACACATATAAGTTTGGAGGGGAGCAGGCAGAGCAGGAGAAAGAAATGGCTTTCCTAAGCAGGGCTTTGTTGCTGGCTGTATTCCTGATCTTCCTGATCATTGTATCTCAGTTCAACAAGGTCACTACACCAATTATTATTATGTCGTCTGTGGTGTTGAGTACCATTGGCGTATTCCTTGGGTTGGTGATCTTTCAAATGGACTTCGTGGTAATTATGACCATGATTGGTATCATTTCTTTGGCGGGTATCGTAGTAAATAATGCGATTGTGTTGATCGACTTTATTGAACTGAGTAGAAAAAGAAAAGCTGAGGAAATGGGCGTTGATCAGTTACCTTTTGAGGATGTGATAGGCTCTATTGTAGAGGCTGGGAAAACCAGGTTGCGTCCGGTATTGTTGACCGCCATTACGACCATTGTGGGTTTGATTCCTCTGGCAGTAGGGATAAACATTGATTTCATAAAATTGTTTACCATCTATAATCCGGACTTCTATATGGGGGGTGACAATGTGATCTTCTGGGGGCCGATGTCATGGACCATCATTTTTGGATTGACATTTGCGACTTTCCTCACCCTTGTGATCGTGCCGGTGATGTATCTATTCTTCGCCAGGATCAACAGGAGATTAGGTATCAGTTAAGAAAAGAATTTCGGACACTTAGATATTCTGACTCTCAGACTGGTCCGAATGTCTGAGTGTCGGAATGTCTGAATATCTACAGTATTATGTCAAGATATATGGTATTTATTGTTATTGCAGTCCTTTATGTGGCGCTGGACCTGTACCTGTATCAGGCCATCAAATTGCTGATCGAGGATTTTACTCCCACAGTCAGGAAAGTCCTGAGGATAAGTTATTTCATTGTTTCTATTGGTTTTTTTATCGGAGTGATACTCTATAGCAAGCTGGACCCCAAGGTTTTTGGCGGATTAAGAGTTGTATTGATGACCGGCTTCTTTATCACTCTGATAGGCAAGCTCTTGGCGGCACTTTTTCTTTTTGCTGATGACCTTCGTCGGTTCACATATTACCTGATCGATCTTTTGCCATCTAAATCTGAAACGCCACACGACAGTTCCAGGTCAGAGTTTATGGCTAAATCCGCCATGATTGCCGGAGCGGTGCCGATTGCTGTTTTTAGTTTCGGGATTCTATCAGGGGCACATGATTACCGTGTCAGGAAGCGGGTCATTCATCTCAAAAACCTCCCGAAAGCCTATGACGGGATCCGGGTTGTACAGATATCCGATATTCATACCGGCAGCTTTTTCAATCGTAAGGCGGTAGCAGGAGGTGTAGATCTGATCAATGCACAGAAACCAGACATCGTCTTTTTTACCGGTGACCTGGTGAACAATAAAAGTGAAGAAGCCAAACCCTACCTGGACATCTTTAAGAAGGTGAAAGGTGATATGGGGGTGTTTTCCACCATGGGAAACCATGACTACGGAGATTATTCAAGTTGGACCAGCCAGGAGGCCAAGCAGCAGGACATCAAAAACCTTCATGAGATGCATCATTACATGGGCTGGGACCTGCTGCTCAATGAAAATCGAACCCTGAAAGTAGACAATGAGGAGATAGCTATTCTCGGATTGGAAAACTGGGGTGCTGGCAGATTTTCAAAATATGGGGATATGAAGAAGACGGTTAAAGGAACTGAAGAAATTCCATTCAAGCTGTTATTGTCCCATGACCCCAGTCATTGGGATGCCCAGGTTCGTCCGGAGTATCCTGACGTGGCCCTTCAACTGGCTGGCCACACACACGGCATGCAATTCGGTATTGAGATTGGTGATTTCCGTTGGAGCCCCTCACAGTACCTCTACAAGCAATGGGCCGACCTCTACCAGGAAGGCGATCAATATATCTATGTCAACCGGGGCTTTGGCTATATCGGCTATCCGGGCAGGGTAGGGATCCTGCCGGAGATCACGGTGCTGGAGCTGAAGAGAGAAATCGTTTAAAAACGTTTTTGATATATTGTCGCTTGAAGCAGCGGGTTCAAGTTTCATGTCAATATGAAAATGGATGGACCTTTTTGTTTTTCAAGGAAGCTCCTTTCAGTCGATCAGTTGCGCCAAATGACAAAGTATTTCGCAAGGCCTCATACCGATATAAGAAATAAGTCATTATTTTTATTGAATGTCTGAATTAAGAAGTGCATGTTATGATTCACCATTCATGAACCATGTAAAAATCATCACCCTGTTTTTAGCTTCAATAGGTTTATTAGCAGATATTCATGCTCAAAATACCACTAAGGCCATACCCCAGGGCTTTATTTCACTCTTTGATGGAAAATCGCTAAAAGGATGGCAAGCTGCAGATATGAGCTGGTGGACCGTCGAGGATGGAGCCATTACTGCACGTATTACAGAAGATAAGCCTTGCAATAAAAATCAGTACCTGTTCAGCGATTATGGAACAATGGCCGATTTTGAATTGAAACTGAAACACCGATTGGTGAGTGATTACAATGTAAATGGTGGATTTCAGTTTCGGAGTGAACACTATGAAGTTGATGATTGCAAAGGCTACCAGGTCGACAACAACACTGAAACTAATTGGTTGGTGCGCTTGTATGACGAATTTGGGCGCCACACACTTGCATGGCGAGGGGAAAGAACAGTTTTTGAGGAATCAGGTCAGCCTGTAACCACCAAAATACCAGAAGCACAGGGCGAAGCTCATTTCGAATTAGGACAATGGCATGAATATCATCTGATATGCAAAGGAGATACCCTCACACTGTTGGTCAACGGAATACTGGTTGCAGAAGTTATTGATCGTGATCCTGCTAATAAGGACGCATCAGGTCTTTTAGCTTTACAATTACACTCTGGCAAACCGATGCTGGTGCAATTCAAGGACATATGGTATAAGGAATATTAATCTCTTTTAAGCTTTTTGTTACTATTGTCACCAACAAAAGCGTATCCTACTTCATCCAAACGGGTTTCGTCTCAGACTGATTTTCCATCCCAACAATGTCTCTGTATAACTCAGGCCTCCGGGCATTTCGGTAGCGATATCCTCCGGCCAGTTTCAGTTTGTCCGGGGTAATCGTAGCGATGGTTATGTCATCCTCAAAACTGCGGATCTCGGTCAGGACCTCGCCATATGGATCCAGGATCATGGAGTTGCCATTTTTCAGGTGCTCTCCATCGTAGCCAATCGGGTTGGTATACACATAATACACGCCATTGTCATAAGCCCTGGCAGGCAGCCATCGCATGAGCCAACCCCTGCCTTTGGGTCCGTCAAATTCCAGTCGCAACGGTACAGGGTCCGCCAACCGTTTTTGCCACAGCTTATCATCTACATAGCCTCTTCCGGGCATGGCAGAGGGGGTGCAGCAGGTTACATGTGGAGCAAAAATCAGATCGGCTCCGAGTAAGGTGGTCGCTCGCACATTCTCGATGATGTTGTTGTCATAGCAGATCAGTATACCGCACTTCCAACCTTTGATATCAAAGACTACATATGCATCCCCCGGGGTCATATAGGGACTGATGAATGGATGCAGCTTTTGATATTTAGCTTTCAACCCGGACCCATCCACACAAAGGTAAGTGTTGAAGATCTTGTCATCCGATCTTTCGACCAGCCCGGCCAGTAAGGTAATGTCATATTTTTGGGCGATATCGATCAGTTGAATGGTAGATGGTCCATGAGGAACTTCCTCAGCCAGATCAAAGGCCTCCGCTTTGCTGAGATTTTTGAAGAAGGTATACGCTGTGACCGACATCTCATGGAAACTGATCACTTCGGCACCTTTTTCCTTTGCCAGGGCCGTGAGTTTTTCAATCACCGATAAATTATAATCCTTATCCCCGTCTTTGGGCTCAAACTGAGCCACTGCTACTTTCAGATTTTTCATCCTTTATACTTAGTGATTATTTATCCGGAGTAAGCTCCTTCAACCTAAAATTTTTATATCTGATCTCCATGGGAGGACCAACATGCACCTGCACACCAATCAGCCCCGACCTGGTTTTGTTTTCCTCATCATTGTCGATCACTATGCTCATGACGTGCCCATTGATCATGTGTACCATCACATCACCTTTGGCAATGATATGGTATTCATTCCAGTCATTGGGTTTGATAAATGCTGTGAGAGCATCTTTATCTCCCACCGTCCCGATGGCTTCAACATCTTTTCCATCTTCCTTTCGACTGATCTGTCCCCTGAGTGCCAAAAACCTTCGACCCTGCTCTTCATAGTTTTGTCCTGACCATTGATTGGGTCCGTCGATGTCCATCTGATACCCTCGCAGCCTGTATTTTTCAAATTCTACACTGCGATAGTTGATGCCGCTGTTGCCCTTTTCCGAAACCTTTACATCTACTTTCAATTCAAAGTCGGAAGGTGTGCCTCCCCTCCAAATAATAAAAGTATTGTGTTTTACAATAGTCTCAGGCGTGATCGTTCCCACCAGTTCACCATTGTCTAAGGACCAGTAGACCGGATCGCCTTCCCAATCTTTCAGGGTCCCATCAAAGATCGAGACAAACCCTGTTTCATCCGTCGACGGTTGAGGGAATTGGGGCTGCGCAAAAACCATTGCAGCATATAGAATCAATGGGATGATCAAGAGGTGTTTCATGGGTGATGAGGTTTTGATTTATAAACCTAAACATGTCCGAAGAAATAATTTGGTTCTACAGACATTATTTGATTCCATTTTACACCTAACTTTAGGTCCGCCCAAACCCACTGAAATGAGACACATCTTTTATATCATCGTCATCTTATGTATCCTGATCGCAGGAGTAGCTTCTTACTTTGACCCGGACTATCTGTGGTCATACATCATTTTACTGCCGCTGTTGTTTATTGGTATCTATAACAGGATCCAAAAAAATCACGCCATTCTGAGGAATTTTCCGTTGCTGGGGTACTTCCGTTATTTCTTTGAGATGATCGCTCCGGAGATACAGCAGTATTTTATCGAGCGGCAAACGGATGGTGCACCTTTTAGCAGGAATCACCGTGCCCTGGTTTATCGACGTGCCAAGAATGTCAATGACACGCATCCTTTCGGTACCCAACTCAATATCAATGATTCTCATTATGAAGCCCTGAGGCATTCTATCTATGCTACGGAGCCGGAGACTGAGTTTCCACGGGTAACCATCGGTAGCAGCCTGTGCCAGCAACCCTATAGTGCTTCAATTCTCAATATTTCTGCCATGAGTTTTGGTGCCCTGAGTAAAAATGCCATCCTGGCGTTGAGCAAGGGAGCGAAAAAAGGAAATTTTTATCACAATACCGGTGAGGGAGGGATATCTCCTTATCACCTGGAAGGGGGTGCAGACCTGATGTGGCAAATTGGAACCGGTTACTTTGGCTGCAGAACACCAGAAGGGGATTTTGATCCCGAGATGTTTAAGCAAAATGCATTGAGACCGGAGGTAAAGCTCATTGAAATTAAGATTTCGCAGGGAGCTAAACCGGGACATGGGGGTGTGCTGCCAGCTGTAAAAAACACAGAGGAGATATCGAAGATCAGAGGATGCAAACCGCACTCGCTGGTATTATCACCTCCCGGTCATAAAAAGTTCACGAACGCAACGGAGCTGATCTATTTTATCAAAGAGCTTAGAGATCTCTCCGGAGGAAAACCTGTTGGCTTTAAGTTATGCATTGGTAGAACAGAGGAATTTATCGAGATCTGTCGGGAGATGAAGGAAGAGGGGATCTGGCCTGATTTTATTACAGTGGATGGGGCAGAAGGAGGAACCGGGGCTGCACCACTGGAATTTTCGGATTCTGTTGGGATCCCGTTGGAGCCGGCATTGATCTTTGTTCACCGAACCTTAATCAAATACGGCTTGCGACAGGAGATCAAGGTGATCGCCAGTGGTAAAGTACTTTCAGCGTTTTCCATTCTCAGGGTAAAAGCTTTAGGCGCAGATATATGCAACTCTGCCAGGGCATTCATGTTTAGCCTGGGCTGTATCCAGGCTTTGCGTTGCAACACCAACGAATGCCCGACAGGCGTAGCCACACAGAAGAAGATGCTCGTCAAGGGGTTGGTCGTTTCCGACAAAGCCGAGCGGGTCTATTATTTTCATAAGAACACCATCCATGCCGTATTGGAGTTGCTGGCTTCCTGTGGTTGCAAGCACACCGACGAGATCAATATCAACATGTTTGTGAAAGGAGATGAAATGGTAGCCCTGTCCAATAAATACTTCCCGGATTCCGTGTTGAACAGGGTGGATTAGTTTTCGGCTTTTCTCCGCATAAAATAAAGCGGTTGATTTCCATAGTTCCCATCCCAGACGTGATAGGTCTCGAAGCCAAACCGCTGATAGACCAGCTTGTTTTGAGGGATAGAAGTCTCCAGGTAGATTGGCAGATTAAGTTTTTTGGATTGTTCGAAGATTTTTTCTTTCAGCTCCCAGGCACCACGGCCACCACGACTTTGGTCAGAGGCACCGAAAAACCAGAAGTAAAGAAAGTTCCCATCCGCCGGACGCTGCTTTTTCACATAGGCATCGCGTTTCAGGATTTTGAATACCCGCTCAATACCGATGGTACGGAAGACAAGCTTTGCCTGATTGAAGTAATCCCGAAGTCCTTCCTTCCTGAAGTTGTAACGGTAACATAGGGCAATGGCTTCCTTGTCTTTAGAAAAATAGACGCCGTCCCGCATTTTGCTGGTCTCATACACATAGTCTGCCAGGTGTTTGATCCGCTCGGCTTTATGTTCGTCAGGTTTAACAATATGCAGGACACTGGGATTTTCTACAAAAGCTTCACTGATGATCCTGATAGCATTTTCTTTTTCTGTCAAACCCATGAAAAACAAAGAAAATAAAGTTTGATCAAACAAAGATGGTGTAAAACCATAGGATCAACTGAGTTTTTAGGATTCTATGCTTTACTTTTGCAGTCCAATTTCCGAAGAGGAGAATATTATTTTAACTGACGTTGTCGAAAGATGGGAAAAACACTATTTGATAAGATTTGGGATAGCCATGTGGTGGCTACAATTGAAGAAGGTCCAAGCGTATTGTACATTGACCGTCACCTCATTCATGAAGTGACTAGCCCTCAGGCATTTGCGGGGATTGAAAAAAGGGGAGTGGAAGTATTCAGACCCCAAAACACCGTAGCAACTCCTGATCACAACGTGCCTACCATAGATCAGCACCTGAGCATCAAAGATGAGCTTTCTCGCTTTCAGGTCAACAAGTTGACTGAAAACTGCGAGCGACATGGCGTGACCCTTTTTGGTCTCAACCATCCTTATCAGGGAATTGTGCACGTGATCGGACCACAGCTTGGTCTTACCCGTCCGGGCATGACCATCGTATGTGGAGACAGCCACACATCTACACATGGAGCATTTGGTAGTGTAGCCTTCGGAATTGGAACCAGTGAGGTAGAAATGGTACTTGCCACACAATGTATCATGCAGCCCAAACCAAAGAAAATGCGAATCTCTGTAGAAGGAGAGTTGCCTAAAGGAATTTCAGCCAAGGATGTGGTCCTCTATATCATCTCCAAGGTTACAGCAAGTGGTGGTACGGGTTACTTCGTAGAATTTGCAGGATCGGCGATCAGGTCACTGTCTATGGAAGGACGAATGACTGTTTGCAACATGAGCATCGAGATGGGTGCACGAGGAGGATTGATTGCTCCTGACCAAACTACTTTCGACTATGTAAAAGGAAGAGAGTATGCACCTAAAGGAGCAGAGTGGGAGAAGGAATTGGCCAAATGGAAAGAATTGTACTCTGATGAGGATGCAGTTTTTGATAAAGAGATTGTTTTCGATGCTGCAGACATTGAGCCGATGATCACTTACGGAACCAACCCGGGTATGGGAACCAAAGTGAAGGGAAGGATCCCAACATTGGATGAAGTACCTGAGAAAGAGCGCAACTCATTCACCAAGTCAATGAAATATATGGGCTTCAATCCAGGAGATGAGTTGATTGGTAAGCCAGTAGATTATGTATTCGTAGGTAGCTGCACCAATGGACGAATTGAAGACCTGAGAGAGGTGGCCAAATTTGTGAAGGGAAGGAAGAAAGCAGATAACATCACTGCATGGATCGTTCCCGGTTCCAAGCAGGTGGAGCAGCAAGCCATAGAAGAGGGCATTGTAGATATCCTTGAGGAGGCTGGCTTTAAGCTTCGTCAGCCTGGTTGTTCAGCCTGTCTGGCCATGAATGACGATAAGATCCCATCAGGAAAATATGCGGTTTCTACATCAAACAGAAACTTCGAAGGAAGACAGGGTCCCGGATCCAGAACATTGCTGGCAAGTCCGGTAACCGCAGCTGCCGTAGCAGTCACAGGTACCATAGTAGACCCAAGAGAAATTAGCGAACTCGAACTAGTATAAGGAGAATAAAAACATGGCGATAGAAAAGTTCACAAAAATCACCTCTTCGGCAGTTCCACTGCCCATCGAGAATGTAGATACCGACCAGATCATCCCTGCCAGGTTTCTGAAAGCAACCACCAGAGAAGGCTTTGGCGAAAATCTTTTCAGAGACTGGAGATATGATAGCAACAATAAACCCGTAGAGGACTTCGTATTGAATGATCCCAGGTACAGCGGAAAGATCCTGGTAGCCGGAAAAAACTTTGGTAGCGGATCCAGCCGGGAGCATGCAGCCTGGGCAGTTCACGACTACGGATTCAAGGTTGTTGTGTCCAGCTTCTTTGCTGATATTTTCAGAGGCAACTCCTTGAATAATGGCTTACTACCTGTATTGGTCACTGAAGAATTTCTGGAAGAGATCTTTGCTGAAATAGAGAAGGATCCAAAGGCAGAATTTGAAGTAGACCTGAAGAGTCAGACCTTTAAAATCGTTTCTACAGGAAGCACTGCTTCTTTTGAAATCAATTCATATAAAAAGGAATGTCTGCTGAATGGCTTTGATGACATCGACTATCTGTTGAACATCAAGGACAAGATCACAGCATTTGAGGCTTCGAGAGCCTAACCCCTGGCAATGTTTGTTGAAATCCTAGATACCACACTCCGAGATGGGGAGCAGACTTCCGGTGTATCATTTACCGAGGGAGAGAAGCTGACCATCGCTCAATTACTTCTGGAAGAGCTGAAAGTCGACCGGATAGAGGTGGCTTCGGCGCGTGTTTCCGAGGGGGAGTTTAAGGGTGCGCGTAAAATACTGGACTGGGCTGCTCAAAATGGCTTTCAGGAGCGGGTAGAAATCCTGGGATTTATCGACAAAGACATCTCTGTTGATTGGATCAAAGATGCAGGAGGTAAGGTGATGAACCTGCTCAGCAAAGGATCCAGAAAACACTGTGAAAAACAGCTCAGAAAGACACTGCAGGAACATCTGCAAGACATCAGTGAAACCATTCAGTATGCCCACGACAAAGGGTTGACTGTGAATGTTTACCTGGAAGACTGGTCCAATGGGATGCGAAATTCTCCTGACTATGTCTATGAAATCATTGAGGGACTGAATAAGCTTCAGGTCGAACGGATCATGCTGCCTGATACACTGGGGATCCTCAATCACGAAGAGAGCCACAAATTTTGTAAGGACGTCATCGACAGGTTTCCTGATACCCGGTTCGACTTCCATGCTCACAATGACTACGACCTTTCTGTTTCGAATGTCTACGAAGCACTGAAAGCAGGAGTATCCGGGATTCATACCACCATGAATGGGTTGGGAGAACGTGCAGGTAACGTGCCATTGAGTAGTGTGATCGGGATCGTAAAAGATCACCTGAAAGGAGATCTGAGCCTCGATGAAAAGAAACTGTACAAGGTCAGCAAGATCATCGAATCCTTTTCCGGGATCAGAATACCTCAGAATAAGCCGTTGATAGGGGAATTTGTTTTTACGCAAACCAGTGGGATCCACGCAGACGGAGATAGCAAAGACAATCTCTACCACAACAGCTTAGCTCCCGAACGTTTTGGAAGAAACTATAGCTACGCCCTGGGTAAGATGTCTGGCAAAGCCAACATCAAGAAGAACCTGGAAGCACTGGGCATTGAGCTGAGCAAAGAAGAAACACAGCAGGTCACTCAAAAGATCATTGAATTAGGTGATAAAAAAGAGTCGATCACGAAAGAAGATCTTCCATTTATCATCAATGATGTCTTAAGGAGTGAAAAGATTGATCAGAAAGTAATCATCAAAAACTATGCGTTGTCAGTAGCACAGGGACTACGGTCTATGGCTACACTCAACCTGGAAGTTTCTGGAAAGTCTTATGAGAAGACGGCCTCCGGTGACGGACAGTATGATGCCTTCATGAATTCTTTGAAGTCTATCTACAAAGATTTGGGCAAAAAGCTCCCAAGGCTAGCCGATTATGAAGTGACGATACCTCCCGGTGGTGAAACGGATGCCCTTGTGATCACTACGATTACCTGGGAGAATGGTGAACGCTTCAAGACCCGGGGACTTGACCCGGATCAAACGGTTGCAGCTATCAAAGCAACCATCAAAATGTTAAATATTATCGAAAAATAGAATAAATGAATTTCAAGATCGCAACATTACCCGGCGACGGAATTGGCCCGGAAATCGTAGAACAAGCAGTTAAAGCAATGGAAGCTATTGGTAAGAAATATAACCATAGCTTTGAATTCACACATGCACTGGTAGGTGCCGCTGCTATTGATGCCACCGGTGATCCGTATCCTGAGGAGACTCACAAAATATGTCTTGATGCTGATGCAGTTTTGTTTGGTGCGATCGGAGACCCCAAATATGACAATGACCCTAAGGCTAAGGTTCGACCTGAGCAGGGATTGTTGGGGATGAGAAAAAAACTAGGTCTTTATGCCAATATCAGGCCTGTAGCTACTTTTCCTTCATTGATCGACAAAAGTCCTTTGAAGAATGACAGGGTAGAGGGAGCTGACTTTGTTGTTGTACGTGAATTGACAGGGGGGATCTACTTTGGTCAGCCACGTGGACGATCAGAAGACCTGAAAACAGCCTTTGACACAAGTGTTTACACGGTAGATGAGATTGAAAGAATCCTCAAGCTGGCTTTCGAATATGCCGAGAAGCGGAACAAAAGACTAACAATCGTTGACAAAGCCAACGTGCTGGGTACTTCAAGACTTTGGAGAGAAGTGGCTCAGGGCATGGAGAAAGACTACAAGCACATCGAGGTAGATTATATGTTTGTGGACAATGCAGCTATGCAACTGATCCAATGGCCAAAGAAATTTGATGTCCTGGTGACTGAAAACATGTTTGGTGACATCCTTTCTGATGAGGCCAGTGTGATCACAGGGTCGCTTGGTTTGTTGCCTTCTGCTTCTATCGGACTTGAAACTTCAGTATTTGAGCCGATCCATGGATCTTATCCGCAGGCGGCTGGAAAGAATATCGCCAATCCTATTGCAACGATTTTGTCTGCAGCCATGCTCCTGGAGTCTTTGAACCTGCTTGAAGAAGCCGCTGCAATTCGTGATGCCGTGAATGCTTCACTTGAAGAAAACTTCGTGACAGAAGATATCTCTAAAGAAAGTGCAAAAAGTACATCCGAAGTAGGAGACTGGATCGCCAGTAAAATCAGTGGTTAACATCGTTGGATAGCCATGGCCTTCTACAGTGAGGATCAATGGCTTGGCTGGATTGATCAACTTTCAGAAGATGATCATGTAGTGATTGACAACTTCATTGAGGAAGGGGTGTATCAGACTGCCCGTTCCTTTTTGATGGAAAAGCTTGAAGATGAGCGCTTTGCCAAAGCTAAAATAGGACCGGGATCTGAAGAGCAGGTTGTCTCAGAGATCAGGGGGGACTATATCTATTGGCTGGATCGTTCCAGGGACACTTCCCTTCTTCCGTTTTTTGGCCTCATCGATGAGACCATCCAGGTGTTAAACAGATATTGTTACCTCAGTCTTTCTGGTTTTGAGTTCCACCTGGCACATTATCCTGCCGGGAGCTTTTACAAAAGGCATTTGGATCAATTCAAATCAAGGAGTAACCGCATGATTTCCATGATCATCTACCTCAATGAGGGCTGGAAGCCCGGTAATGGAGGCGAACTGAAGATCTACCAGGACAAAGGAGACAAAATTGTAGAGCCCATAGCCAAACGCTGTGTGCTTTTCAAAAGCGATACCGTATCTCATGAAGTATTGAAGACCCAGGTGAGCCGATACAGTCTCACGGGTTGGTTATTGTACTTACCATCCGGTGTTGGTGGTATTCTGGGATAATTTCAAGGGTTCATCCGTGAATCGGAGGCTACCTTTTCCTGTAGAATATTGATGGTAATTACCCCAGCGATTTCACTTCCTCTATCAGGCTCTGGATGGACTTTTTAGCGTCTCCAAACAGCATTTTCGTCTTCTCATGGAAGAATAGCGGGTTTTCAATCCCGGAATAGCCTGTATTCATACTTCTTTTAAGTACCACCACCGCTTTTGATTGTAGGATTTCAAGGATTGGCATTCCGTAAATAGGGCTGGAAGGATCATCCAATGCCGCAGGGTTTACCACGTCATTGGCACCTACTACGAGTGTGATGTCAGTTTCTTTGAGCAGGTCATTGGCTTCTTCCAGGTCTAACAGTTTAGGGTAGGGGACATCAGCCTCTGCCAGCAATACGTTCATGTGACCTGGCATACGCCCTGCCACAGGATGAATGGCATAATTGACGCTTACACCATGCTCTGAAAGGATGTTATCCAATTCTTTACAGGCTTTCTGTGCCTGTGCAACAGCCATTCCATATCCCGGTACAATCATCACCTGACTGGCGTATCGCATGAGGATGGCCACATCATTGGCGGTAGCTTCAACGATGGTCTTGTCACCTCCATCAGCTTTAGCGGCAGCCACACTACCAAAACCACCGATCACCACATTCAACAGTGACCTGTTCATGGCCTTACACATGAGGATGGTAAGAATGGTCCCTGATGAGCCCACCAGTATTCCACCAATGATCATAGGTTGGTTTCCATAGACAATACCTGCCAAGGCTGCTGCTACTCCTGTAAAAGCATTCAAAAGGGAGATGACCACCGGCATGTCTGCTCCGCCAATGGGTTGAACAAAAGTGATCCCATATATCAATGAGACAATTAAGATCATAAGTGGCAGTGTAAACGTCGCATCCGGGCTGAATACCCGATACACGGTTAGTCCTATTATCAGCACCAGTAAAGCGATATTGAGCACTCCTGTGAATGGAATATATACATCCCTGATCTTGCCGGCCAGCTTGCCATAGGCAATAAGGCTTCCTGTAAAGGCTACGGCCCCTACAAACATGGCAAGTAGGGTGGTGAGATGCGTACCCATGGAAACACCAATATCTGCAGAACCTGACGCCATGAGTTTTTGATAGTTATATAATTCGATCAGCGAGATAGAAACAGCACAGGCGCCACCAAGACCATTGAATAGTGAAACCAATTCAGGCATGGCAGTCATCTGAACTTTACTGGCCATGATCAAACCGATAATCGTACCAGTCACCATGGCAACGGTAATGACTGTATAGTTGTTGCCACCACTTTCTATAGGGCTGAGGATGGTAGCCACAATGGCCAATCCCATTCCTACAGCAGCAAGAAGATTACCAGAGCGTGCTGTTGCTGGACTGCTCAATCTTCGTAGACCAACAATCAGTAGGGTGACAGCAATAAGATAGGATAGGTTGACGATAGCCTCCATTTGGATATACTATGAATTTGATTGATGATTTTATTTTTTTCGGAACATATCAAGCATGCGATTGGTGACAGCATGCCCACCAACTACATTGATCATTCCCAGGACGATGCCTACAAATCCTAATCCCAATGATAAGTAATCATCGGGTGCGGATTGTCTCACCAGCAAGATGGCTCCAATAGTTACAATTCCACTGATGGCATTGGCTCCTGACATTAACGGAGTGTGTAACACGGTAGGGACTTTAGAGATGAGTTCAAAACCCAGGTATGTTGCCATCAATAGCATGTACAGGGTAATGGGGTTTTGCTCAATAAATGAAAGTATTGCTTCCATTGGGGTGTAATTAATTGTTTGCTGAAACCAGTTCAGATTGATTTAACAAGGTTTTCTTTACGATTTCGTGATCCATCGGCAATTTGTCAATGCCTTCTTTGAATAAGAACTTGGTGAAATTGTAGAGGTTGGTGCTGTACAGTCTACTGGCTTCTTTGGGTGCCGATTCGTAGAGTTTGGAGTTTCCGATAATCATGATATCATCTACCCAGACCACTTTTCCCTCTTCCGAAAATTCACAGTTGCCACCGGAAGCGCTGGCCAGGTCAATGATGACCGAGCCTGATTTCATCGATTCTACAGTGCGTTTTTCTATTAATAAAGGGGCTTTCTTACCTGGAATATTTGCGGTGGTAATAACAATGTCAGCATTTAAAGCCCTTTCATGGATGAGCTGTTTTTGTTTTTTGATATACTCATCCGATTGCTGGACGGCATACCCACCTGCGCCGGTATCTTCTTTACTTCCCTCAACTTCAATGAACCTGGCGCCCAGACTCTGTACTTCTTCCTTTACGGCAGACCTTACATCAAAAGCCTCCACTACCGCACCTAACCTACGGGCCGTAGCGATGGCTTGCAAGCCGGCAACTCCGGCTCCCAGCACAAGAACTTTGGCAGGAGGGACTGTGCCAGCGGCGGTAGACATCATGGGAAAATAACCTGAATATTTTTCTGCGGCCAGGACCACTGCCTTATATCCTGAGAGTGATGCCAGTGACGAAAGGATATCCATTGACTGCGCAATGGAGGACCGTGGCACCATATCCAGACTAAAAAATTTTCTTCGTTCCGACTGAAGGGATTTGACAAACTCAGTATTCACCAGAGGATTAAATCTTCCGATGATGATGGCTTCTTCTTTTGCCTGCTTTATTTGTTCCGAGTCAATAGTGGAATCGGTCAGGATGATGTCAGCAGATTTTAGGATGTCACTGGCGGAATGGATGCTGACCCCTACTTCAAAATAGGAAATATCCGGGAAATGTGCCTGTACCCCACAATCCTCTTCCATCATCACCTTGTAGTCATGCTTGACATATTTTTTACCTATTTCAGGTACAAGGGGGGAAATGGGGCTATTTGAAGATTTTAAAATACCGACAATCATAATATTTGAATTCGATGCAATAATAATGAATACAAACTTCTTTGGTTGAAAATATTGATGGGAGTCCAAAAGACCTGGTATTGAAATAGATAAAATGGTTGATTTTTTGATTAGCTTCATCCTCATTAATCACCCCTGAATATGTGTCGATTTACATTTTATATGGGTAAACCAATTGTATTGAGTTCACTTATTACTGAGCCAAAACATTCCCTTATCCGACAAAGCTTTGCCGCCAAAGAGCGTGAAGAACCGCTGAATGGCGATGGTTTTGGGCTGGCATGGTATAATCATGAGTTGTCCATGGAGCCGGCTTTATTCAAGTCGGTATCCCCGGCCTGGAGCAACAACAACCTGATGGAGATTTGTCGAATCGTTCAGACAACCTGTATATTGGCACATGTACGTGCTGCTACACAAAGTCTGATCGTTTCAGAATCAAACTGTCATCCCTTTAAATGGAAGCAATTTACATTTATGCATAATGGAGATGTGGGAGGGTTTAGCGCGATAAAAAGGGCACTTTTAAGCTCCCTGTCAGACGAAGCATTCAACCATATCAAAGGGACCACAGATTCTGAGCATTTCTTTGCCGTACTCATAGATGAGTTGAATCAACTCTCGAACCTGGAGCCGCATGATCGGATGGCAACGGGGATGATGAGGTCAATCAAGCGGGTATGTAATTTGATTGATGAGCATGCACCCGGAGCCCATTCTTATCTAAATTTTGTGGTCACTGATGGACGCCTGGCGCTGGCTGTTCGGTTCACCACAGATATGGTGGAACACGCCGATTCACTCTATATCAATATCGGAAAAAGTTACCACTGTGAAGACGGAGTGTGCCATATGACTGAGCCGGGTGAGTCTAAAAAATCTGTCATTATCAGTTCGGAACCTCTGAGTAAAGATCCCGGGTGGGAAAAGATCCCTGTCAATTCAATGATCCTGGTAAATGAAGGCAAAGTGCTGGATCGAATGGATATCCACTACAGGAAGTTGTCGAATTAATACTCATCATAATTAATCTTGGCACACCTTTTGTATTTATCCCCAATGAAAGCGAACAGTAAGTGATAATCATCAAAGAGACGCTTTGAGTTATCAAACAAACAGCTGGGCGTTTTTTTCATAGTATGGGTTTTTGAGATCCCTCGACGTTAGGTTAGGTTGGTTACATAGAGGGTGAAAACGTTCCGGTGAAAGCTGGAACGTTTTTTTATTTTCAGTGCCGTTTTGGTGGTATGACCCAAAATATCTTACTTTATTAAAAACAATAATCTAAGAATATGCAAAAGTTAATTATAACAGGAATTTTGGCCATTGTAATGGTTTCTGCTAATGCACAGGCCAAGTTTGAATTGGGATTGAAAGGAGGACTAAACCTTGCAAACCTTTCGACAGATGTGGATGCTTCTTATGAATCGAGGACAGGTTACCACATTGGTGCCTACACTTTGATCAAAGCAGCCAATATTGGCGTTCAACCGGAATTGTTGTTTTCGGCTCAGGGAACAACCTACTCTTTTTCACAGATAAACCAGGACCTTAATTCAGAACTAAAATATCTGACTATTCCAGTTATGTTGAAGTACTATTTTCCATTGGGGCTAAACCTTCAGCTGGGACCACAATTTGGTTTTCTTATTAATGCCGAGGGAGATATCGTCACGGAAGATGGTAACCAGCAAATTACAGTGCAATCAGGTCAGGATATTGCCAATCAATTCAAGGATTCAGATATCAGCGCAGTATTGGGAGCAGGATGGGATCTTCCGTTCGGATTAAACATTGCTGCTCGCTATCTAATTGGTATCAACGATATCAGTGAAAGTGAAGATGACGATAGCAAAAACCGGGTATTCCAGGTATCTGTAGGATTCAGATTGTTTAAAGTGGGTAAGTAAAAAACCCTTTAAGATATTTAGCGAAAGGCCGTCTCAGTAAATGGGATGGCCTTTTTGATTTTAAGGCAATGAAGTAATGGGCAGGTTGTGCCTTTACGGCAGATGGCAAAAAAAATACCGGTCAAAATTAATTCTGACCGGTATGGATTCGTGTAAAAGTCTCTATTAGCAGTATTCGCTAAAAACATCGATTAAGTGATTGGCGATCAGCTGGGCTGGCCGGACTTCAATGTGATGCCTTTCCACAAAATGTGCCAATTCACCGTCCTTGAAAAGCGCTATGGATGGAGATGACGGAGGGTAAGGAAGGGTGTATTCTCTTACTTTTTCCGTAGCTTCCTTGTCAAAACCGGCAAATACGGTTGCCAGATGATCCGGCTTCTTGTCGCTGTTTTGCAACGCCATTATCACGCCCGGTCTTGCAGCTCCCGCTGCACAACCACAAACTGAATTGATCACGATGAGGGTAGTTCCTTTGTGGTCTTTCAGATGATTGTCGACGTCTTCAGAAGTTATGAATTCTTCGAACCCATGCTCAGTGAGTTCGCTTTTCATTGGTACAACTAATTCTTCAGGATACATTTTATTTCTATTACGTTTATTTCAAATATTTTACATAAATCCTAATTCCAGCTTGGCTGTTTCGGACATCATTTCAGTAGTATACGGAGGATCAAATGTGAGTTCTATCACCACGTCATTTACGCCCTCTATTTCCCTGATCCGCATCTCTGCATCAGACGGAATCGATTCCGCTGCAGGGCAGGAGGGAGAGGTCAATGTCATGAGTACGTGCACATTATTTACCGGGTAGATATTGATTTCGTAAATCAATCCAAGCTCATAAATATCCACAGGGATCTCAGGATCATAAACTTCTTTCAAAGCCCTGATGATCTCTTCCTTCATTTGTAATTCGTCTTTGGCTTTTTTCTCGTCCTCCATTTAGGCTCCCGTTTTTGTTTTTGAACTCAAAGCAAGCGCATAAAGTTTCATTTGCTTGATCATCGCTGCAAATCCATTGGATCGTTGAGTCCCAATAAATCTGTTCATCCCGATTTTCTCAGGAAAATAAATATCATGTTCCATGATCGTTTCCGGAGATTCGCCATCCAACACCCTGACCAATAAGCTCACCAGTCCTTTGGTAATGGCTGTGTTGCTGTCAGCGTCAAACTTTACCTTATCATTTACCAAGTAGGCATGCATCCATACTTTGGATTGGCATCCCTTTACGATATAGTCATCATTCCTGTACTGGTCGTCTAGCTCAGGCAATGAATCACCAAGCTCCATGATGTAGTTGATGGTCATCTCCATGTCCCCGTCAAGAACGGAGAACTCTTCGATTATTTCTTCCTGCTTTTCTTCGATTGACATCAATTACTTTTTGAACTTCTTTACAATGTCTTTTAAAGCTGCGGCAAAGGTATCAAGTTCATCTGTAGTATTATAAATAGCCATAGATGCTCTCACCGTTCCTTCAATTTTAAACCAGTCCATCAGCGGCTGAGTACAGTGATGTCCTGTCCTAACTGCAATGCCTTTAGCGTCAAGCCACATACCTATATCAAAGGGGTGAATGCCCTCGATATTGAATGAAAATACACTGGTCTTTTCCCTGGCTTGTCCAAAGGGTGTCATACCCGGAATGTCCATCAATACTTTATTGGCATGATTCAGGAGTCGCTCCTCATGCTCATGAATGAAAGAGTAGCCAATGGATTCAATGAAGTCGATGGCTGCTTTGAATGCCACTACATCCGCAATGTTGGGTGTGCCTGCTTCAAACTTATAAGGGATCTCATTGTAGGTGGTTTTCTCAAAGGTGACATCTTTGATCATCTCACCACCACCCTGATAAGGATCCATTGATTCTAATAATCTTCTTTTACCATAAAGTGCTCCGACACCTGTAGGCCCGTACATTTTATGCGCAGAAAAAGCCAGGAAGTCACAATCGATACCCTGAACATCTATCGGGTGATGCGGAGCAGCCTGTGCGGCATCAATCAGTGTAACGGCCCCAACCTCATGAGCCATGGCAATGATCTCTTTTACCGGGTTGACAGTACCTAATGAATTAGAAATATAATTGACAGCTACTATTTTGGTTTTTCCCGACAGAAGCTCTCGATACGCATCAATAATTAATTCTCCCTTGTCGTTGATAGGAATTACTTTGATGACGGCTCCGGTTTGTTCTCTTAATATTTGCCAGGGCACAATGTTGGAGTGATGCTCCAGATGAGAGATGATGATTTCATCCCCCGGTTTCAGGAACTTTCGCCCATAGGCCTGAGCTACCAGGTTAATACCTTCGGTAGTTCCCTTGGTAAATATAATTTCCTCTACTTCATTGGAATTCACAAATCGGGAGGTAGCCTTCCGGGTGTCTTCATAGGCACTGGTAGCTCTTTCCGCGAGAGTATGAATACCTCGATGAATGTTGGCATTGTCGTGCTCGTAATAGTAGGAGAGGGCATCAAGTACTGCTTTCGGCTTCTGCGCTGTGGCTGCATTGTCAAAATAGATCAATGGCTTGCCATTCACTTCCTGATGCAATACCGGAAATTCCTTTCTTATCTGTTCAACCGATGTAGATACTGCGGTACTCAAACGCCTAGCTTATTTAATATTAGATTTTCAACTTCGGCACGGATGTGCTCATCCTGCACTTCCTGAACAGTCTCTGATGCAAAAGCGTTCAGCATCAGGGCTTTTGCGTGTTGTTTGGCAATTCCCCGGGATCTCAGATAAAAGATGGCTTCTTCATCCAACTGTCCGGTTGTACATCCATGCGAACATTTCACATCATCTGCCCAGATCTCCAGCTGAGGTTTGGTGTTTACCTTGGCATCATCCGACAAAATAATGTTGTTGTTGGATTGAAAAGCGTTGGTTTTTTGTGCCTGAGGTCTTACGTAGATCTTTCCATTGAAAACTGCATGTGCTTTTTCATCCACTATACCCTTGTATAACTCATTGCTGAACGAGTTGGGTTTGGTGTGATCTACACTCGTGTAATTATCTACATGTGAGGTTTGATTCAAATGATACAAACCATGCATATGGGTTTCGCAGTTCTCCGCATCAAGAGAAAGGTATAGGTTGTTGCGGGTCAAGGCTGTTTTGAAAGTGAAAGTATTGGTGTAAATCCGGCTATCTCGCTCCTGAATACCATAAAAACCTTCGATGGCATAATCAGCCATTGTCTGGTTCTGCAATTTGGTCCACCTGAGCTCTCCGTTTGCTTTCACATCCACCTCTACAAGACTGTTGGTCAGGTGATTGGCCTCTCCACTTCTGAAAGTTTTCTCGTAAACCCTCAACCGGCTACCTGATTCAACCAGGGCGAGCACACGAGGCATAGATACTGCCGCTGCCGGGGCATCATTAAAGTGGTAGATGTAAGTAGGGAGGTTATCTTTATTTTTCAGTGAGTGTAAAAATAATCCCTGACTAAAAGTTGCCAGATTCAACCAGGCAAAAGCATCCTGCTTGTCATCAGTCAATGCTCCCAGGTTCTGCTTTAAATCAGCAATGTTCTCCAATGATTGGCTGTCGATTGTCTCAATTACCAGGTCAGCAGATGAACTTTTGATCTTTGAAAACTCCTGATTGTATAGCCCATTGGTAAATACCAGGTGATTGGCCTCATCATTTGGATAAAACTTATCCTGGCAGGCTTCCTTCTTCCAACTGGTAGCTGGTTCAGTGAGCGCTGTAAAATCAAAATTTTTACCTAATATCCTGGCAATAAGCGTGTATTTGTAGGCTTCTGCCTTTTTTGCAGGCAATCCCAATTTTAGAAATGCCTCTCGCGCTGCTTTTCTCAGTCCACCGAGTGGGTCTGTTTCCAGCAACTGGGAATAATGATTAATTAATAGCTCTTCTGTGTTTCTATCTACTACTTCCATGATTTAGACAGCTGCAGTTTCTTCTTTGATCCAGTCGTACCCTTTGTCTTCCAGCTCAAGCGCAAGCGCTTTGGTACCTGACTTCACAATCCTACCATTTAATAAAACATGCACAAAATCCGGAACGATATAGTTGAGAAGCCTTTGGTAGTGAGTAACTACGATGGTCGCGGTTTCTTTCGTCTTTAAGGTGTTTACACCATCCGCCACAATTTTAAGCGCATCGATGTCGAGTCCTGAATCTGTCTCATCCAGAATGGATAAAGCTGGCTCCAGCATCGCCATCTGAAAGATCTCATTTCTTTTCTTTTCACCTCCGGAAAAGCCTTCGTTCAGTGAACGGGAAAGCAATGATTGATTGATATCCACCAGCTTCATTTTCTCCTTCATCAACTTGAGGAATGAAACAGCATCCAATGGCTTTTCACCTCTTGATTCCCTCACCTGATTCACGGCCGTCTTGAGGAAGTTTGTGGTGGTCACACCCGGGATTTCTACCGGATATTGAAAGGCAAGGAATACACCCTCTCTCGCACGTTCTTCCGGAGCAAGTTCCAGCAGATCAATGCCTTTGTACGTTACAGAACCTTCGGTTACTTCAAACTCTTCTCTTCCCGCTAATACGGAGGCCAACGTACTCTTTCCGGATCCATTGGGGCCCATAATGGCGTGGACCTCTCCTGGATTAATGGTAAGGTTTATTCCTTTTAATATCTCTTTGCCTTCTACTGAGGCATGTAAGTTTTTTATCTCTAACATGTTTTAGAAACGCTCTTTTTCGTAATCTTAAAATAATATTTAATTATCCAACACTTCCTTCAAGTGTTAGGGCCAAAAGCTTTTGAGCTTCTACGGCAAATTCCATCGGCAGCTTATTCATTACTTCTTTTGCAAAGCCGTTGACGATAAGTGCAACAGCACTCTCTTCGTCAATTCCTCTTTGCTGGCAATAAAAAATCTGATCCTCACCAATTTTGGATGTGGTGGCTTCGTGTTCTACCTGTGCCGAATTGTTTTCTACATCAATGTAAGGGAAAGTGTGGGCTCCGCATTGATCTCCCATTAAAAGAGAATCACATTGAGAGAAGTTTCTGGCGTTTTCAGCACGTTTCAGAATGTGAACCTGACCTCGATAGCTATTTTGAGACTTTCCGGCCGAAATACCTTTCGATACAATCCTTGATCGGGTGTTTTTACCGATGTGGATCATCTTTGTTCCGGTGTCAGCCTGTTGGTGGTTGTTGGTTACGGCTACAGAGTAGAATTCCCCGGAACTGTTGTCTCCTTTCAGGATACAGCTTGGATATTTCCAGGTGACAGCAGATCCTGTTTCTACCTGTGTCCAACTGATTTTAGAGTTGTCGCCATCACAGATTCCTCGTTTGGTGACGAAATTGTAGATACCACCCTTGCCATTTCTGTCACCAGGATACCAGTTTTGAACTGTTGAGTACTTTACTTCAGCATCTTTCGCAGCAAATATCTCTACTACAGCAGCATGCAACTGGTTTTCATCTCTTTGAGGAGCAGTACATCCCTCCAGGTAACTTACATATGAAGCTTCTTCTGCCACGATGAGTGTCCGCTCAAATTGTCCGGTGTTGGCTGCATTGATCCTGAAATAAGTGGAAAGCTCCATCGGGCATCTTACTCCTTTTGGGATATAACAGAATGACCCATCGGAGAAAACTGCTGAGTTGAGTGCAGCGAAGTAGTTGTCATTGTAAGGTACTACCGACCCTAAATATTTTTTCACGAGATCCGGATGTTCCTTCACCGCTTCGCTGAAGCTACAGAAGATAATGCCCAGTTCGGAAAGTGTTTCTTTAAACGTGGTGGCCACAGATACAGAGTCAATGACAGCATCCACAGCAACACCTGTTAATCTCTTTTGCTCCTGAAGTGAAATACCCAATCGCTCAAAGGTCTTGAGTAATTCCGGGTCTACTTCACTGAGGTTTTTAGGATTTTTTTTCTGCTTTGGAGCAGAGTAGTATCGAATGCCCTGGTAATTGATGGCTGGATATTTCACATTTGGCCAGGTAGGCTCAGTCATTTCAGTCCATCTTCGGTAGGCTTTAAGCCTCCACTCCAACAACCATTCAGGCTCTTCTTTTTTGGTTGATATAAACCTAACAATGTCCTCATTAATCCCGAGAGGTGCTTCGTCAGCTTCAAAGTCTACCGACCACCCGTGTTCATATTCTTTGGAGGTAAATTCTTCTAATATTTGATCGTCTTTACTCATTCAGATAGTGCTTCTTCTTTGGTAACCCAATTGTACCTAATAAGTTCACGCAAATTTACACTTATTTATACTTAATCTAAATAAGAATCCAATAAACAAGCAATTGATTCCCGGACCAATGAAAAAAGCGTCTTTATAATGACAAGTCTAAAGGAATTCGTGGCTATAAATTCTGATGGTTTTTTTAGCCATGAATGAATTTACTTCAGTTTCATTTCAATGTCGTAGATAAACAGTGATGCAATAGGTCATCAATCGCACGGAAATAACTTCCACGCTATTGAGACAGCCACTGAGATCAGGGAGAAACCCAAAGGGCTGGTTCAATCACATAACCCCAATTAAATCTCAGTTTGCGCTCTGATGCTATTTTGACTCATTAGCAGAAGGTGGATTGTCCAGGATATGCCCGATGTCCAGGGTGTAAAGTTGTCTGCCTTTACCTTCATGAGTGGCATCAATAGAAATGATTCGTCCATCCCTGCTACAACGAGCATGCAGGTCTACACGGAAAATGCCTCCGTCAGGTCCGGTGGCTTTTAGTTTTGCCAGGGGGACAAAAAATTTTGATGGAATATGAAATAGAAAAAGGTGTTGAACACCTTCAAGTACATAAGTGTCACCCAGGATCCAGTCGTTGTAGGGAGCAGGGAGGATGGTGGGATCAATATTGGCTTTTACTTCTGCGTATTGTTCAACCATGTCGCCGGATCCATCGTCATTGAAATACCCGAAATATCTTCCTTCAAAAATCGTAGAGTCATCTAACCAGACATGGTGACTGGGGTCGTTGAAGAAATACCTTACATCCTGGCCATCAGCGGAGATGGACCATCCGGAGACATGCCTGTCCGGGCTATCCATATTTCTAAGGAATGCAATAAACCTGGTGCCTGATGGATTCCATCCTTCTCGAAAGAAGTACAGGTTGGTCTCTCCCGCATATCCATCAGGAAAGGCTATTTCGCGCATTCTTTCCAGGCTGATGAGGAAGGTGGTTTCCCCGGTTTCCATGTCCATGCGCTCTATTCCGGATTCAGCTGGCGCTTTGTTGTCTACATATTTGTCGGGTACTCCATCATAGGAGGTGCCGGCATGTCTCATCCGGGCAAAATCGTGAGTCAGCGCCGTTTTTCCATCGTCAGTTATATCATATATGGCTCTTGGCAAGGTCCTGGTATTGCCCGTCTTGAAGTTGTATGCTCTGCAGACAAATGCAGTCTTGTCATCATTGTGGTCATTCCAGATGATTTCATCTGAATTAGGTCGCCATTGTAGCCTGCACCCCTGTTGCCAGTTCCAGGCTGTGGTTTCGCCAATCTTAGTCCATTTGTTATTCTCCTTAAGATCAAAATATCCGATCTCACCGACGTCTGACGAGGTCACTTCTCTTTCTTTGAAATAAACCTTCATGGCGAGCATATATCTACCGGATGGATCGAACTGTTGCTCATCATAGAACCAAAATCCGGTGTAGGCAGGATTATCCACTGTTCCGGGATCAGAAATCCTCACCGGAGTGACGTATTTAAAGTCAGTACCAGCTACCAGCTCATCCCAGGTTTTTACGGTGGAATATTCAGGTTCGGGTTTACCGCATGCAGCAATAACAAGTACGCTGACGATGATCAGTTTATCAAAATTCATCATTGGGGGGTTAAGTTAAGGGGTAGAAGATATCTCCTTTTTTACACCTATATATATAATAGGTGTAGTAATTTAATGGAGAGAAGTAAAACCCACAACGAGAAGTGGGCTAAATTGGATAAACTGAAAACACTTATTGGTTAGAACTGAAGATGTCTGTTCAGACTTTCCTCAAGGGAGATGAACGTCTCTGTTCTTTCTATTCCATCTACTTTTTGGATCTTATCATGCAGAACATCCTTTAGGTGTCTGGTATCACGGCAATGGATCTTGATGAAGATGTTATAATTACCAGTGGTGTAATGAACCTTTACAATTTCTGGTATGTCCCTGAGTTTTTCTACTACCTGATCGTATAAGGAACTTTTCTGAAGAAAAATCCCCATAAAGCAGGTGACATCAAATCCCAATTTCGAGTAGTCCATTTTCAATGTTGTCCCGTTGACAACACCCATCTCTTCAAGCTTTTTCATTCGGACGTGAACGGTACCCCCGGAAACAAAAACTTTTTTGGCAACTTCGGTATATGGGATTTTGGCATCCTCCATTAACAAATTGAGGATTTTTAGGTCTACATTATCAATTTCGTAATTTTTACTCATTTTATACAGGTGATATTTTTAAATACGCAACAATGACTCTACAATCTTAACTCAGGTATAAATATTTACCAAAAATATTAAAATATTTTTAAAAAATAACTTGTTATGTTACTTTTGAGTCATAATTAGTTCTTTTAATACACTGTAGGGTGATGAAACTGGCAGACATGCCCTCCTATCTCGGGGGTGAAGATAAGGGAGAAATCCCGGTTTTATTCGCTATAATTTACTGAAGTATATTATTGTGAATCATCGGGACTAACCGCTTCGTGGAGGTTCGAATCCTTCCCCTACAGCCATCATTTTTGGGTTAATGTTGTTTATTTGAATCTGGTCGTGGTAGGGGTGCTGCGGCCTTTTTCTTTTTATATGAGAATACAGAATACAGAAATCAGGAGTCAGGAGGTCTTCTGATTTATAGATTTCATTAAGAGACTTCATTCTGAACTTCTTATACTACGCTCTCATGTTATACTGCGCTCTCACAAAACCTACAACTTATTTGAATCTGGTAGTGGTAGGTGGTTCGACGTAACAAGGCTACTGGTCCTAAACTTTATTAATTAAAGTAATCGATCCATTGGAGAACCATTATGGAGTGGGGCATGTTCTCAATTACACCTCTACATACAGAATCCATGAATGATAAAGCATTGAATATTTTTCTTTGGATAGCTCAGGTTATTCTTGCAGGTATGTTTTTTATGGCAGGATATGCCAAAATTTCAACTTCAGTTGAAGTAGCTGCCCAACAGATGCCATGGGCAACAGATATACCTGAGATGTTGTTCCGATTCATAGGAATTTCAGAAATGGCCGGTGCTCTGGGCCTGGTATTGCCCGCACTTCTTAGGATTCAGCCCAGGTTAACACCCCTTGCAGCCATAGGCTTAACTGCCATAATGTTTTTCGCTGCTATGTTTCATATTTCCAGGGGTGAGTATGCCATGCTTGGTACCAATGTGTTTCTGGCACTGATTGCTTTTTTTGTTTACTGGGGCAGAACAAGAAAATCTCCCATTAAACCCAGGTAATATCCCTTTGCAAGGTTTAAAGTGGCCTCAAATTAGCTGAGATGGCAGCATCAGCCATCCTAGTAATATTACAATAGTCGTATTTACCATTGGATGAAGAATGAGGGGTTTTATAAAAGCCAGTTATTCCTGTATATACCTCATGGAATAATCCCGGAATAAGATCACCTGAACCAGGGAATCTGAGGCCACACCTGACCACTCCACAACCGATTCCTTCTTGATATTCACTCTGATCTAAATCGGTTTAGCAGGAGGGTCTATCCGTTGTTCACGTAGTTTATGTCATCACTTAAGAATGTTCGTGCATCGTGTACGTTCACGAAAGTCATAAATAAGGATTATCCTTCTGAAATCTCCTCAATGCACCTGATTTCTAGATGTTAAAAATTCATAAAAAATAGCATTTTGATGTAAAAGATTCAAAAAATATTCAATTAACCTGAATGGATTGCAATTATTGAAAATTTAAGGATTTATTTTGGAATATTTTGAAATGATGAAATTATCTTACGAATGGGTTGATTGAGATTACGATTACTATTCTTTCTAATCTCACTGTATTTGCTGGTTACAATTTAGTATCAGAAATCACATGAAATAGATGTTCCGCTTTTGATGGACTACATCTTTTTTCAAAACAGTATAGTGGAAAAATACAAGTTAAATACGTCGGCATGAAGCGATATACACTAACGGTGAATGAGTGTATTTATGTAAAGACCTTTCGGGCAACAATTGCCCACCTTATAAATCAATGTTTAACGTAATGTTTTTATTTATGAACCAAAAACTACTTTGGAAATCATTTAGAGCATTGGTGCTGGCAGTAATATTTACTGTGGGTACCATGGATTTGGCTCTAGCAACATCGAATCCACCGGATTCGAACACGGGTACTGATGAACCAGTACAGCAGACAGTTACCGGAAAAGTAACTGGCGATGACGGTGAAGGTATTCCCGGTGTAAACGTAGTGGTGAAAGGCACCACCGTCGGGGTGATCACCGACTTTAATGGAGACTATTCCCTAAACGTACCAGCAGGGGAGTCTACTTTGGTTTTTAGCTCTGTTGGTTATACAACGGTTGAGGAAAACATCGGCAACAGATCTACTATCGATATTGCGCTGGCACAGGATGTAACAGCTCTTGAAGAAGTAGTTGTTATTGGATATGGTACACAACAAAAGAAAGATTTGACTGGTGCCATTGTCAATGTACAGGCAGAAAAGGTAGAAAAGTATAAACCTACCAGTGTTTCAGAGATTCTGCGTACAACTGTTCCTGGACTTTCTGTGGGGTATGCAACTGACGCACGAAACGTTCCGGATTTTAATGTTAGAGGAGATGCTTCTATCAAGGCGGATTCTGATGACGAAACGGATGCCAATCAACCGCTGGTTGTATTGGATGGGGTAATCTTTCGTGGTGACCTGGCTGAGATCAACCCAAATACCATTGCAAGTATTGATGTGTTGAAAGATGCCAGCTCTGCAGCCATCTATGGATCACAGGCTACCAATGGTGTGGTAATCATCACTACCAAAAAGGGTTCTTACGGAAAACCTCAGGTTACTTTTAGTACAAGAGTTGGTTTGGTGACCGGTGCAAAACGTATCGAAACCTATAAAGGAGGTGATGAAGTGCTGAACTGGTTGACAGATATGAATGAAACCATTACCAGTACCAGTACTGATCCGTGGTCAAGGTTTGATGATTATTTCAAATTAGATCCGCAATATCAGGATGACTGGTTGGCTGCCAATGGTATCCCCGGAGAGACTGATCCTGCTGCCATTAACCTGGCAAGGATTAACAATTTTGGTTTTTGGGAAATTGAAATTGAAAACTTCCAAAACGGAGTTGTTTATGACTGGCAGGATTTCTTGTTTCATACTGGTGTAAGACAAGACTACGATGTGAGTGTTTCTGGTCGAAACGAGCGAGTATCCTATTACTATTCAGTTGGATACAGCAACAGAGAGTCTGTACAGATAGGAGAAACGTTTGAGACCATCACATCTCGATTAAACCTGGATGTAAATCTGGGTGAGTTCTTAAACATTGGAGCAAATATTCAGGCTGCTTATCAAAATGAGGGCCAGGAGCCAATTAGTAATGGTGGTTACAGAACGAAATCACCATATGATCAGCCCTGGGCAAATGATGCTCCGGATCGATCAGCTCAGTATCTGAATGATCAGAGTGCAGGGTCCAACCAGAGTAACCCGTATCAGGATCCTTATTGGAATGAAAGATTGTATACCCGGTTTATGGTGAATCCAACTTTGTTTGCAAAACTATCATTGCCCTTTGGATTTAGCATTCGTCAGGATTTTACACCTCGATTCGATACCAGAAAGCGATTCGATTTTGACGGAGCAGGCAATCCACAACGTGCAGCTGACCGAGCAGAAAGAAGGCACAATGACGAATTTGAATGGCAATCTAATACCATTTTAAGTTGGGATAAGGCTTTTGGGGATCATAGATTCTCAGTTACTGGACTATACAACACGGAGAAAAATCAATATTGGTATACACAAGCTATCAACCAAAGCTTTTCTCCTACTGCAGCGCTTGGATATCATGCCCTTCAATTGGGATTGAACCCTCAGGTTTCATCTACCGATGAAGTCAATTCCAGAATTGGTATCATGGGTCGTATAAACTACAACTTCAGTGACAGATATAATTTCACTGCGTCAATCAGAAGAGATGGGTACTCAAGGTTTGGTGTTGATAACCTTTGGGCTAACTTCCCGGCGTTGGCAGCAGGCTGGACCATTTCAAATGAAAGCTTTATGCCTAGTGGTACTGCACTAAGTTATTTGAAACTTAGGTTGAGCTGGGGTGTCAATGGTAACAGTCGTGGATTGGAGGCTTACAATGCCTATGCACGTCTGGACAACGGCATCTGGTTGAATTATGACGGTGGATATGTGCCGACACCATATACAACGCTTGAGAGATTTGGGCTTCCCGGACTTTCATGGGAAAGAACAGCATCATTCAACATAGGTATCAATTTTGGGTTATTTAGTGACCGCATAAGTGGTACAATAGATGTATATAAATCCGAAACCACTGATTTGATTCTGGATCAAAAACTTCCTGAGGTAACAGGTTTTACTTCTGCTAAGAATAATATTGGTAACTTGGAAAACAGTGGATTTGACCTTGGTATTAATACCATCAACATGACTTCTCCAAACTTTGTATGGACATCTGCATTGAATGTTACTTATAAGGTGAATAAGATCACAAGTTTAGGAAATGCTCCTTCAGAGCAACCAGACGGATCATTCAGAGAGTCTGATGATTTACAAAACGGATGGTTTATCGGTCAGAGTAAAGACATCATCTGGGATCTTGAGACCGATGGAGTTTACAAAATCGGAGAAGAAGCTGAAGCATCACAGTATGGCTTATTTCCTGGTGATTTCAGACACGTAGATCAGGACGGAGATGGTGACATCGATGCAGACGACAGGGTTTTCCTTGGTCTTACTGAGAATCCATGGTATATCACTTTCAGAAATGACATTGAATTCAGAGGTTTTGATCTTGGATTGGTATTTCTTGGTAAGCTTGGTTGGTTAGGAAGAACCATTCAACCATTCAACTGGGAGCAAGGCTATATCAAAAACCATAACTGGTATAAGTTGCCTTACTGGACACCTAACAATCAAATTGATGATGCCGCAAGGATCAACTCGATAAGATTGCTAGGTATTGAATCAGCCTTGTCTAAAAACTATGTGAGACTTCAAAATGTGTCTCTGGGATATAGTTTGCCAGCCAGTATGTTGGATAAAATCAATTTCAGCAGGGTGAGACTAGCATTGAACATTGAAAATGCAGCAGTCTTTACCAATTGGATTTACGGAGATCCGGAATCTGAAAGGGAAATGCCAAGGACTTATTCATTTAGTCTGGATTTCACTTTCTAAGATTTGACGATTAGGAATTAATGATTCAATAAGAAAAAGATTAAAATGAAAAACAATAAATTTTTAAAAGGAATAATCGTCGCAGTGGCAATGATGTTTTCATTCTCCTGTAGTGATGATTTTTTGAAGGAACAGCCTTTATCTTTCCTGAGTCCTGAAAATACTTTTGTTGATGCTGCGGGACTGGAGACAGTACTACAGGCTGCATACAGAGGTGTATTCAGACAATGGAATGGTGATACACGTGAAATGATGTTTAACCACAACATGAGTGATGCGTCAGTTGTAAGTGCAACAGATAAGCCGGATGCTTTTGTGGATTTGCGTACTTATGCTACACCACAAAACGGCAGAAACAATGATGCAGGTAGAGCACGGTCATTTTATTATGAGAACTATGAACACATCAAGAACTGTAACACAGTTATTGACTACATAGATAATCCTGATTGGCCGGATGGTGAGGCTGATGAAGACCGAAACCACTTGTTGGGTTCTGCTTATTTTCTTCGCGCATTTTTCTTCATGCAGTTGACCATGCAATTTGGAAATGTGGCCTTTCCGCTGACGGTAGTATCTGAGGCCAGAAGGGATTACAAAGTGTTCCACATGCAAGGTATCTGGGATCAGATGATTGAGGACCTGGAATATGCTGTTCAGCACATGAGGCCTAAGAGCGAGCTTCCTGTGGGAGTGGCTCCTAAAGATGCGGCCAGGATATTATTGGCTAAGTATTACATGCTCAATACCCGATTTGCAGAAGCTGAAGCCTTGATGGATGACATCATTGCGGATGGTGAGTCTGTATTGTTTACGGATGCTATGATCCCTTCAGGGGTTGATTCTGTGGCTGTTGGAAACAACAACAACCCTACTACAGGTAATCCGCTTCCAGGAAGGAGTGCAAATGCTTCTGCAGATGCGCAGAACTATCTTCACATGAACGCGGGTGCTCAAAAAGCAACCAATCCGGAAGGTATCTGGTTGGCAGTTAATGAGCCACTGGTATTAGGTAGTCAGGGACGATCTGCAAGGATCAGAGCCTGGGGTCCTAACTTTGTAAGTACAAACCTTGGGGTTTGGGAGCCAGGTACTACCAGAATTGGTACTGACGTACAGCAATCTACCAGTGATTCACGCGGTAGAATGATGAAAAAGTGGGGTAGAGGTCAGGGTTTTGCCCGTCCGACTAACTATTCACAATATGATGTATGGGCGTTTAAAGGCACCTGGGATGAGCAGGATTACCGACACAAAGACGTTAACTACTTTGAAATGGAAGATGTCGTTTATGACAACCCTTCATTGGAGGATGACGGAAGTCCATGGTACCTGCAACCGCTTACGCTTTACAACCCGGGTGATGGAAGTCTGACATGTCTGGACACTATCCGATGCTGGCATGGATACCCTCGCTATAAAATGTATGCGGTTAACATTGAGCACCGACCAGACCGACAAGATGGTGGTGATCAGGACCTTTACCTGATGAGAATGGCTGAGGTTTACCTGATAAGAGCAGAGGCCAGATTCTGGCAGGATAACTTCCAGGGAGCTGCAGATGATATCAATGTGATTCGTCAGCGATCCAATGCCATTGAAATGTATACAGCAGGTGATGTTACTACTGATGGAATTGGCGCAATCCTTGACGAACGAAACAGAGAGTTGTTTGGTGAGGAGTATCGTCACGATGAATTGGTAAGGGTTTCTGTGATTTTTGCAAAAACCGGTAAGACAGATTATCTGGGTAATACCTATTCAATCACCGGCGGTAACATCGAAACATCGCTTTCCGCCAATAGTTTTTATTACAACAGGGTGATGGATAAGAATACGTTCTTTAGAGATGAGGTGCCTTGGCAGACATATAATACTACCAAGTATACCATGGATCCTAAGCACATTTTCTGGCCTGTTTATCAGGATTACATCATCGGTAATGTGGATGCGACACTCAACCAGACTACTGGTTACAATGGAGCGGAAACCAACATTGAGCCACTCACCCACGTGGTTCAGACCGCAGGGATTGCAAATACAGATCCTATGCGAGCAATTGGTGAATAAGATCAGATTTAAATAAACACAACCCCTAAACTTATCTGGCAGCATATGCTGCCAGATAAGTTTTTTTAGATTGTATGGTACGCTATTTTTTGTTAATTTAACTCACTGATTGGCATCTCATGATTTGTTCGTACTAACCGAGTATTGACCCAAAAAAATCAATGAGATATTGGTACATAATGGCCAAAAAATAGTATTACTTAATAAAAACCTTAATCAAGAAGTAAACTCAAATTCTAAACATGGAAAAATCTAGAAGATCCTTTATTAAAAAGTCAACCGTTGCTGGATCTGCCGCTTTTGTGGCGCCTACCATCGTTTCATCAAAAGTGTTTGGTGCAAATGATCGGATCAATGCTGCGGTATTGGGAGTGAATGGACGAGGAAAGAATCACATTCAGAGTCTGATGAATCAGGACAATGTGAACGTAGCCGTACTTTGTGATCCGGATATGAATATCCTTAAGGATCGTCAAAAAGATTTTAAAGAAAAATACAAAAAGGACGTTGCCCTGGAGCAGGATCTGCGAAGAGTATACGACAACAAAGACATTGACGTAGTAAGTATTGCCGCTCCCAACCACTGGCATGCATTGGCCACAATATGGGCCTGCCAGGCGGGAAAGGATGTTTACGTTGAAAAGCCAGGTTCACACAACATCTGGGAAGGACGTAAAATGGTAGAGGCTGCGCATAAATATGACCGTATCGTCCAGCATGGTGTTCAGTTGAGAAGTTCCCCTGCAGTTCAGGAGGCCATTCAGCTGATGCGTGATGGATACATTGGTAAGGTATACATGGCCAGAGGTCTTGTTTTCCGATGGAGACCATCTATCGGGGATGCTGGATTCTCTCCGGTACCAAAAGGTATTGACTATGACCTGTGGACAGGACCAGCGCCAAAGCGACCATTCACCAAAAACCTTGTTCATTACAACTGGCACTGGCACTGGGATTATGGCAATGGTGATGTAGGAAACCAGGGTATCCATGAGACTGACCTTTGTATGTGGGGACTTGACGTGGGATTACCAAGTCAAATCGCTTCTATGGGAGGTAAGTTCCTCTGGGACGATGCCAAAGAAGTACCTGAAGTATTAACTTCAGTTTATAAATACCCCGAAGAAGGTAAAATCATCCAGTTCGAAGTGCGTCACTGGTGTACAAACGCTGAAGATGGTGCTACTGTAGGAAATATCTTCTATGGTGACAAAGGTATCATTGTGGTAGACGGATATGATAAGTATAAGTCTTACCTGGGTAAAGACAGAACTCCTGGTAAGTCCGGAGAGGATGGAGGACCATCAGCCTCAGGAATGGATAGAGGTGCCGGAGGAACAGATGGTCACTTTGCCAACTTCATCGAAGCGGTTAGAAAACACGACAGGACCATCCTTAACGGACCTGTAGAGACCGCTCACCTGTCGTCAGGCCTGGCTCACCTGGGTAACATCGCTTACAGACTGGAGAGAGTACTGAATTTTAATCCTAAATCAGAGACATTTATCAATGACCCTGAAGCGGATGAGATGTTGTCTCGTAATTACAGAAAAGGTTACGAAGTACCTGAATTGGTATAATGATCTTTTCATAGCATAAATATTAAAACCTGTCAGGCATCCCTGACAGGTTTTAATTTGTATTCTCATTAATAACTTAACAACTACCTTAAATGAAAAATAAGACCCTGATTTATATGGCGCTTTTGCTGAGTACCCCATTGCTTTTTGCTCAGAAAAAAGAGGCCATAGATCTAAATGTGAAAGAGGCTGAGAAAAAAGTGGATGTTCTCATCGGAGGCAAACTTTTCACTTCTTATATCTACCCTGATAATATCATGAAGCCGGTTTTGTGGCCGATAAATTCCGCTGGAGGAAACATGCTCACCAGAAGCTATCCTTTGATCAACAAAGCTGGAGACAGGACTGACCATCCGCATCATGTGGGTGTGTGGCTCAATTACGGGGATGTAAATGGGCTGGACTTTTGGAATAACTCAGAGGCTATCTCTCCGGAGCGAAAAAGTAAATACGGATCGATCTATCATCAGTCCATCGAGACAGTTAAAGGAGGAAAGGGCAGTGCTGTTTTAGCTACCAGATCCTTATGGAAGTCACCAGACAACACATCAATGCTGGAGGACCAAACCAGCTTTGAGTTTATTGCCGATGGGGACATGAGGATCATCGACCGTACCACAAGCCTCAAGGCTTTAATCGATGAAGTGAATTTCACGGATAATAAAGAAGGCATGTTTGCCATCAGGGTGAGCCGGGAGCTGGAGTTACCTTCCAATAAGCCGACTACACTTGTGGATTCCCACGGGGTGGCAACCAAAGTAGATAAAATGGACAATACCTACGTGAAGGGAAATTATAGAAGTGCCGAAGGTGTGGAAGGCAAAGAAGTTTGGGGTACCAGGTGTCGTTGGATGAAACTGGGTAGCGAGATCAATGGCGAGAAGGTGTCGCTGGTGATTATTGACCACCCGGACAATGTTGGTTACCCTACTTACTGGCATGCACGCGATTACGGTCTGTTTGCTGCCAATACACTTGGTCAGAAAATATTCTCAAATGGAGAGAAAGAACTGAACTTTAGCCTCAACAAAGGCGAGACAGCTACTTTTAGATACAGACTTGTAGTTGCATCGGAAGATCTGTCCGATGAAGAAATCAATAAGCTGGCGGATGAATACGCCAAAAAGAAATCCTAATTATTAAGCAAGAAACAAGAGTAAATAATGTCTATAAATAAAACGAGAAGAGATTTTATCCAGAAAAGCATCATGGCTGGTGCTGGAATTTCATTACTCAATGCATCTGCATTTGCAGAAGTGGCCAAAAAATCAAAGATGAAGCTGGGTCTTGTTACCTACCAATGGGGAAAAGACTGGGACTTACCTACTTTGATAGCTAATTGTGAAAAGACCGGTTTCAAAGCTGTGGAATTGCGGACTGAGCATGCACATGGGGTAGAAACCAACCTGTCTGCCAGCCAGCGAGCTGATGTAAAAAAGCGATTTGCAGACAGTGATGTGACCTGTGTAGGGTATGGGTCCAACTTTGACTATCACCATGTCGATCAGGCCCGTGTAAGGAAAAACATAGAAGGGACCAAAGAATATATCAAGCTGTGTAAAGATATTGGAGCCACTGGTATCAAGGTGAAACCCAATGGCTTACCTGCAGAGGTTTCAAAAGAGAAGACCATCGCACAAATAGCTGCGTCATTCAATGAGGTGGGTAAATATGCCAGCGATATGGGGCAGGTGATCAGGGTAGAGGTACATGGAAAGCTGACACAGGAAATCCCGAATATGAAGGCAATTTTTGAGCAGGTGACTGAGAAGAGTGTAAAGATGTGCTGGAATTGTAATGATCAGGACCTGTTGCCCCCGGGATTGGAAGCCAACTTCCATTCGGTGAAGCAATGGTTCGGAGACACAGTCCATATCCGGGAGCTGAATGTTGGAGACTATCCATATCAGCAGCTGATGGATTTGTTTGTAGGCATGAACTACAAAGGATATATTCTGTTGGAAGCCAGAACCTCTCCTGCGGATAGGATTGCAGCCATGAAAGAACAATTAGAAATATTCAACTCAATGATTGCTAAGGCTCAATAGTCTTAGCATCATTTTTTATATTAGAGATTAAATAACCCAAAGAAACATGACCCAAAGAAGAGAATTTCTTAAAAAGAGTGTCCTGGGTACCACAGGTATTACAATCGGCGCCATGTCATTTAGTGCAAAATCCTATGCAAAGATCATGGGAGCCAATGACCGCGTTCGCCTGGCTGTCTGTGGTGTGAATGGACGAGGCAAAAGCCACATCAATGGCTTTGGAAAACTGGACAATGTAGAGATCGCCTATCTTGTTGATCCCGATAGTCAGGTGCTTGGCAGCCGTGTGCAAAAGCTAAAAGAAGAAGGCGGATTGCATACAGGAGTGAAAGGTGTAGCTGATGTGAGAAAGGTACTGGATGACAAAAATATAGATGCAATTACTGTTGCTACCCCAAACAGTTGGCATTCACTGATGGTCATCTGGGCTGCTCAGGCCAAAAAGCATATTTATGTAGAAAAGCCAGCCAGTCACGATATCTATGAAGGCAGAGTGGCGCTTGCTGCAGCCGAAAAATACGGCATTGTGGTTCAGCATGGTGCGCAAAGACGAAGTAGTGATCACTGGAGAAAACAGGTTTCTGAAATTCGTTCAGGAAAGTATGGGAAAATGGTTGTTTCTCACGGATTTGCCTGTAAGCCGCGTGAGGGTATAGGTTTTAAGCCCAACACTGCACCACCTCCCCACCTGGATTGGAATCTGTGGAAAGGTCCTGCGATTATCGACAAGTACAACGAGAACCTGGTGCACTACAACTGGCACTGGAACTGGGCAGTTGGAAACGGAGAATTGAATAACCAGGGTACACACCAGTTGGATGTGGCGTACTGGGCACTCGATCCGGAAGTAGAAAATACACACCCAAAGAGAGTGATGGCACTTGGTGGCAGATTCAAGTGGGATGACCAGGGAGAAACTCCTAACACGATGTTTGCCCTTGCCGAATTTGCCAACGGACAGTATGTGTTCTTCAATGTGCGAAATGTGAATCATGAAGGCTATGTACGAGAAGTGACCAATCGGTTCTATTTTGAAGATGGTGGAAGACTCATTGGAGAAAATGGAGAGTATGTTTCCAAGAATGGAAGTCAGCCAAGAAATGTAACAGTGAAGGATGTGCCTATGACCGAAGGTGGAAACTGGGGTAGTTTCATTACTGCCGTACGAGCCAATGACCCTTCAATGGCGAATGGTAACATGAAAGATGCGCATTATAGCTGCACACTTGGACACCTGATGAATACTTCATACAGGTTAGGAGAGAAGGTGCCTTTCAATGCCAAAGCCGGACAGTTTGGAGACAACAAACTGGCCTATGAAGAATTCATGAAGATCCATGCGATTGCTCGTGATGGCATGGGTGTACCTGAAGACAAGGCTGAATACGTGGTAGGACCCTGGTTAGAATTTGATGGTGAGGCTGAGCATTTTGTTGGTGACCGGGCTACTGAAGCTAATCGTTTACTTGCTGATCCTCGAAATGCAGGGTTCGATATTCCGTCACCTACATCAGTATAAACAATATTTTGTAGCAATGAAAAGAGGGTGTTCCAAAGGAACATCCTCTTTTTTTATGGTGATGTTTTCAATTATACAGAGGCCATATTTTAGTACCCAATAGCCCAATAACTCAATAACTTATCAACCTATTAACTTAACCACCTATTTCCCCACCTTAAATTCATAAACCCCACTACCAATTTCATAAACTTTATAGCCATCTACAGGCTCCAGTATCGAGATCTCTTTGATTGACGCTACTTTTACACCACTCTCAGTCACTTTGCTGTTTGGAGAAGCAGGTAAGTAGACAGTTGCTTTCGAACCAACCGGTACCTCAACTTTCATCGTAAATGCATCTGGTCTATTTTGCCAGTGGATGCCCGCATCACCAAATGATGTTTTATATCTGTATTTCACAAAGTCCATGGTGGAAATGGGTTGAGGCTTAAAGATGATATGCTTATACCCGGGTAAAGAGGGATCAGCCTTCATGCCGGCCAGGTTTCTGTAAAACCAGACCAGGCCACCGCCAAACATGGGGTGGTTGTGTGATCCATCCTCATTCCAATGCTCTCGTGTGGTGGTACTGCCCAGCTCAAGCCAGCGTCCATAGCTCGGCTCGGTTTTTTTGTTCATCGCTGCATAGGCCAGGTGGTTCAACCCATTTTCTGCCAGCACCTCAAAGAAGAACCTGGTTCCAAAGATGCCGGTGTCCAGGTGTCGGTCATTATTTTCAACGTTTTTCTCCAATGCAGCAACAACCTTTTGTTTTTGATCTTCCGGAACCCCCATGGTCAATGCCAGGACATTACCTCCGTAATTGCCATAGGAACCATTTTCAGCATCATAAAACTCTTGATAGAAGGCTTTACGGGTGTATTCTGCCAATGAATCGTATTGGGCCGATTCTGCCGGGTGTCCCAACGCTTTAGCTGCTTTAGCTGTAAAATCAGCGCATCTCCAAAAATAAAAAGTATGGACCATTGATTGAGGTATGCTATTTCTACCGGTGGGAGCGGCCCATTCACCCAGGTTCATCCAGACCACCGGGTTGTCTTCATCAGGTTCCCTCGAAAACATAATGCCTTTTTCGTTTACCCACTTTTTCATCCATTCCACATGAGCTTTCATCCCTTTATAATTATCTTCCAGCATGTCCATGGCTCCATACTGGACATAAAAATGCCAGGGCATAATGCTCATGGCTGCACCCCAGGGCACTCCACCGCCACAGCCTCGCTGCCAGGGAGCGCCATTCGGCACATACCCATTGTCAACATTCTGGGCACCCAGGATATCCTGGATCCACTTCTGGTAAAAGTTGCGTGCATCATAATTGTGCATGACCGTGAGACAGGCTACCTGGCCGTCACCCGTATAGCCGGACCTTTCCCGGTGCGGACAATCGCTGGCTAGTCCACCATGCATATTGTCGACCTGACTTCGCTTCCAGATCTTATTGATGTCATTGAAAAGCGGGTTGGATGTTTCAAAAACTCCGGTTTCTTCTACATACGTATTCACCGCTTCAGCGGTGAGGTACTCTTTTTTAAGCTCACCCGGCCAGTTAGTTATTTCTATCGCACTGAAAACAAACCAATTGAATCGAGGTGCGTAATTCTCTTTTCCATTCCCGCTGAATATGTAGGTGTTTTCCCCGGAGTATTGATTACTCAGGAAACCAATGTCAATCCGGTGGCCAGCAGGACCTCTGACATTGTTTAACCTTACCCAGCCGGAGATTTCGGTTCCAAAGTCCACCACGTGAACGCTGTCATTTTTCTTTTTAATAGACAAGGGCTTAAACGTCTCAGTGATTTTGTCAGGATATGCCGTATGGGCTACCAGTTTGCCATAAGGTGCCACTCGTTCCACTACCTGGGCCCATCGGGAATCATCAAAACCTGGTGCGGACCATCCTTTTTGCTCCAGTCGGGCATCATATTTTTCTCCATAATAAACCATATCCATCAGGATGGGGCTTTTATCGGCTTTCCAGGACAGATCACTAACGATAATCTCTTCGGTGCCATCGGTATACTCTATTTCGACCTGTCCAAAAAATCGTGGGCTTCCATAAGGGCTCGTCCAGAATTTCGCGGGATTATAGAATCCATTTCCCAGAATACTCCCAATCACATTTTCACCTTGCTGTAGCTCACGGGTGATGTCATAGGCCAGATACATCACTTTGTACTCCCTGAAGTTGTCCGCCACGGGGATGTATTGATCTTCCAGACCGGGGCGTTTACCATAGTTGGTTTGATTGGGGATCAACACTTCATCGCCTATTTTTTTCCCATTCACATAAAATTCAAAATACCCCAGGCCGGTCACGAAAGCTTTTGCTTGTTTGATTTTCCCGGAGACCTCAAATGATTTTCTCAGCATGGGAGCAGGAGGGGGAAACGTGTCCAGAATGGCATTAGGACCTCCGGGAGGTATCGGTAGGGCTTCTTCTGCCTGCCATGGAGCGCCAATCCAGGTGGCCTTCCATTCAGAAGCTTTAAGCAGGCCCATGCCCCAATAAGCAGGTTTGCTCCATTCTGAAGGTTTGTCGCTTTTGTCCCAGGTACGGACCTGCCACCAGCAGTCTTGCCCTGATGTAAGTGCTTTACCAGCATACTTCACCCGGAATGACTGCTCAGAGGATACTTTTTCACTGTTCCATAAATCAGGATCAGACAGGCCTGACCTGGAGGTAGCTACGCGAATTTGGTATGCTGTCTGTCTCTGATTTCTTTCATTGTCAGGGGCAATGTTGATCCACGACAACCTTGGATTTGGTATATCAACTACCGTTGGGTCTTTTAGATATTCACAGGTGAGATCAACAGGGGTGAACCCTGAATCCGAACAACCTGCAAGTACGATGGACAATAACAGAATTTTGAGTATGACCTTCATTATTGGGAAGCTTTTTGACAATTATAGTGGTATACACTGAAATTACAATCCTGAAGGTACAGGTAAATACCTTATCCCGTGAGTGGGACGATAATGCCTGAGGTTTTGCATGGAGTTTCTTTTATTGATAAGAATAAAAAATCAGATAAACAGGGAAAGATGAATTATTATAATTATAATATATATTTAATATACTGAATTAAATGTAAATATTAATTTATTTTATTAAAATATTTGCAACGTATTGTTTGATCTGTTACTTTTGAATCATAATTAGTTCTTATACATACTGTAGGATGATGAAACAGGCAGACATGCCCTCCTATCTCGAGGGTGAAGATAAGGGATAAAGCTTATCTGGTTCACGATTGCTTACCACAAGTAACCTTTCGTGAACTAGGAAAGACTAACCGCTTCGTGGAGGTTCGAATCCTTCTCCTACAGCCATCATTTTTGGGTTAATGTTGTTTATTTGAATCTGGTCGTGGTAGGGGTGCCGCGACCTTTTTCTTTTTATACAGAA